>Ga0210409_10000024_pt1 | contig 410127 bp, 370 predicted proteins | sample IncBWH17MmetaG_FD_161649 | JGI IMG/M metagenome (GOLD analysis project Ga0210409, IMG submission 161649) | Forest soil microbial communities from Barre Woods Harvard Forest LTER site, Petersham, Massachusetts, United States - Inc-BW-H-17-M | ecosystem: Environmental > Terrestrial > Soil >...
CCATTGTCCAATATTCCCCACTGCTGCCTCCCGTAGGAGTCTGGGCCGTGTCTCAGTCCCAGTGAGGCTGATCATCCTCTCAGACCAGCTACTGATCGTCGCCTTGGTGAGCCGTTACCTCACCAACAAGCTAATCAGACGCGGGCCGATCCTTCAGCGATAAATCTTTCTCCTTACGGACGTATTCGGTATTAGCCCAAGTTTCCCTGGGTTGTTCCGAACTGAAGGGTACGTTCCCACGTGTTACTCTCCCGTCTGCCGCTCCCCTTGCGGGGCGCTCGACTTGCATGTGTTAGGCCTGCCGCCAGCGTTCGCTCTGAGCCAGGATCAAACTCTCAAGTTGGAGAGAACTTTTTCCCGGCTAGTCACAACGTTTGACGAGGTCCCTACACGTCCGATCGCTTGCGCGATCGGCCGATGTAGAAAACCTTGAAACGTAAGACCGCCGAAGTCTCTTCCATGACCGCCACTCTTGCGGAAAAGGCGCAAACCTTCTCCGTTCGAGGAAGCGGCCCGCAAGGACTCCGCCGTCCACGTTTCTCTTTCTTCCGATTCACTTTTCAAACAGCCCGGAGCTTTGCAGCTCCGTCGACCCGACATCTCCGACCACAAAACAAGGGCCGAAGAACATAAAGCCCGTCACATCCGACGCGGCGACGAACATGGCCACAAAGAGCATGGCCGGATGCTCGGTCACCGTGTGAAACAGTGAGGGGCTTCGCAGACGCGCCATCGCGCCAGGCGGCGGCGCGTCCAAGAGGGTCTATATAGTCTTGGGGTGCCGGCCTTGTCAACGCCTTTGACCCCAAAATAGGCCCACCGGAGCAGCCAATTTCCGCCTTTCTCGGGCAGCGCCAGTGCAGCGCGCAAGGGTCGCGCACGAAGGGTCGGAAAGCCGGTTCCCGGCCGTACTGCGGCCACATTCCTCCGCCGTTCTTGGCATAATCGTCTCGGGGATGTCGCAATGCGGGGACGCGACAACTTCAACTAGCTTTCGCCCTTGGCCTGCCCGGCTGGTCGCTCCGGCTGGGGCCGTCAAGGCAACGTGGTTGCGCTCGATTTTTGGCCTGAATCCGGGCCGACAATCGGGCAAACGCAGCGTCACCGTTTGGCGCCGCGGGGGCACGACGCGGCAACGCGCGTGCAGGGGAAGTAGCCGCAGGGGACGTTGGCTTGGATCAAGCAGGGCGACGCGGCGCACGGCGACGATTTGATGCCGAGGTGATCGACCTCGGCAATGAGCCGCCGCTATTGGTGGACGGCGGCTCGGGCGGCCTGCTCGACCGGCGCCGGCTTTCGGTGCAGTGGTTCTCCGGCACGATCTTGACCGGACTGTGCGGCGCGGCACTCATGGGCGGCGCCGTTTTTGCTTCACTGGACGGCGAAACCAATTTCGCCACCGCGCCCGAGCGCGTCGAGATGGCGCTGCGCGGCGCGATCGCCGGCATCGGCGACCGCTTGAACGCCTTCCGCAAGGCCGACCGCCTGCCGGCGATCAGCGAGCAGAGCGTGACCCGGCAGATCCTGAAAATTCCGACCTCGACGCGCATCCGCGATCGCGAAATGGTGCGCACCCGCGCCTACGTCCGCGTCTCCGGCAATCTGTCGCTGACGGTGTCCGATCTCTCCGCCAACATCCCGCCGTTCAATCCGCAAAAGCTTCTTGCCGACGCGGTCGCCGGCGACGAGCAGACGCCGGCCGCGGAGCCGGACGCCGAAGTGTCCTTCGTCACCTGCGACTTCGTCGCTGCGGCGCCGCGCACCAGCAAGGTCACGCCCGCGGTCTGCGATCTCAATTCGCTGTTGCCGAAGGTCAAGACTTCGGCGACATTGCCGCTCGACGCCGTGCTGACCCGCGTGCGTGAGGTCGCCACCGCCGTCCCCACCAACACGGCGCTGCGGCCGACCACCGACCCGACCGGGACCATCACGCTCAGCTACGCCGCCGAGGGCAATCCCGGCGCCGACTTCGGCTTTGCCGCGCGCGTGGTCCCTGAGAACGTCACGCTGCTGCCCAAGACCACGGTGCAAACCAACGGCGGCGGCGACTGGGCCGAGCGCCTCGTCGTGGTGAAGAAGGGCGAGACCGTAGGCTCGATCCTGCGCGAGCTCGGCGCCGCGCCCGATGAGATCAAACAAATCATCGCCGTGTTCGGCCCGATCGCCGCCGAGGGTGGCATCAAGGAAGGCCAGCGGCTGCGCGTGCTGATGGCGCCGTTGGGCGCCGGCCATAACCGGCCGCTGCGCGTCATTATATTGGGCGACAGCGCGATCGCCGCGGCCGCGGCTTTGTCCGACACCGGCAAATACGTTCCGGTCGACATCCGCAATGTCGATAAGGAAGCCACCGAAGCGAGCGACGACAATAGCGATGACGACGGCAAGGGCCCGCGGCTCTACCAGAGCCTCTACGAGACGGCGCTGCGCAACAACGTGCCGAAATCGGTGATCGAGGAATTGGTCCGCATCTATTCCTACGACGTCGACTTCCAGCGCAAAGTGCAGCCGGGCGACTCGTTCGAGGTGCTCTATTCCGACGACGAGAACGTCGAGAACAAGAACGAGGTGCGCTACGCCACGCTCTCGGTCGGCGGCGACACCAAGAAGTACTACCACTTCCAGACCACCGACGACGGCACCTACGACTATTATGACGAGACCGGAAAGAGCGCGAAGAAATTCTTGGTGCGCAAGCCCGTCGCCGTGGGTCTCGTGACCTCGGGCTTCGGCTGGCGCACCCATCCGATGCTGCACGTGAGCGAATTGCATTCCGGCGTCGATTGGGCCGCCCCCATGGGCACGCCGATCTTCGCCGCCGGCAACGGCACCATCGAGGAGATCGGGCTCAAGGGCGGCTACGGCAAATACGTCAAGATGCGCCACGCCAACGGCTACGAGACCGCCTACGGCCACATGACCGCCTTCGCCCGCGGCCTCGACGTCGGCACCAAGGTGCGCCAGGGCCAGATCATCGGCTTCGTCGGCTCGACCGGGATGTCGACCGGCTCGCACGTGCATTTCGAAATCCTCATCAACGACCGCTTCGTCGATCCGATGAAGGTGAAGCTGCCGCGCGGCCGCGTGCTCGACGGCGCGGCGCTCGCCCAGTTCGACAAGGATCGCGACCAGCTCGACGCCGTGATGGCGCGGGCGCCGGCGCGCGTGGCGCAATCGCGGTAACTTCTCTTTCTTCTCCCTCCCCCTTGTGGGGAGGGCGGGGTGGGGTTGTGAACCGATGCGCAGCCGTCGACGTTAGCGTTCAACCTCACGACCCCACCCCTAGCCCTCCCCACAAGGGGGAGGGGAAGTATTCGGGAGATTTCTGTGACCGAAACCAACGACGCCGGCGAGCGCTTAGAAGTACGATCGAGCCGGCTATGGGCGCTGTTTCATTTCAATTTGACGCAACTCATATTTCCGGCACGCATGATCGCCGACCGTTTAGGCATTTCGACCAAAACGATCGGTGCTTGGTACAAGCCGTGGCAACGATCGGACGAGCATTTGCCTATGTCCCACCTCGCCCAGGTCATTCATGACCGCGGCTTATTCTGGGACAACATCAGGGTTGAAAGCACCGGCGGCAGTTCGGATCCGCTTCCAATCGATGGCGTGTCGAAATCTCAAGCGCGCTATTTCGTCGAGCACATGCGCGCGCGAATGAACGACTCGATTCCGACGCAGCCGCGCCACGCCCCTCCGCCCCCGCGATAGCGGGGGAGGGGGACCACTGGAACTCGCGAAGCGAGCGAACCGTGGTGGAGGGGGCGCGTGACTCGCAGCTTCGTCGCCGTTGCAAGGCAATCAACGTCGCCGCCGATATTTCCTTGAATCGCCGAGTTCGCGTTGAGTCCCGCGCCCCCTCCACCGCCCTTCGGGCGGTCCCCCTCCCCCGCTATCGCGGGGGCGGAAGAATTTAAGCCGCCGCGGCGACGGCTGCGCCGTTGAAGACCAGGCCCTGCTTGCCGGCCGAGATCGTGACTTTCTCGCCGTCCTTGATCTTGCCGGAGAGAATGAGCTCGGCCAGCGGATCCTGCACCGACTTTTGGATCACGCGCTTGAGCGGGCGCGCGCCGTAGGCCGGGTCGTAGCCTTTCTCAGCGAGCCATTCGCGACCCTTGGGCTCGAGCGTCAGCACGATCTTGCGATCCTCCAACAGCTTCTGCAAGCGCTGCATCTGGATGTCGACGATGCGGCCCATGTGCTCGCGCTTGAGCCGGTGGAACAGAATGATCTCGTCGACGCGGTTGAGGAATTCGGGCCGGAAGTGCGAACGCACCTCGGCCATCACCAGATCGCGCACCTTGTCGGTGTCCTCATTCTCGCCCAGCTGCACCAGATATTCGGCGCCGAGATTCGAGGTCATCACGATCAAGGTATTGCGGAAATCGACGGTGCGGCCCTGGCCGTCGGTCAGCCGGCCGTCGTCGAGCACCTGCAGGAGCACATTGAAGACGTCCGGATGCGCTTTCTCGATCTCGTCGAACAGCACCACCTGATAGGGCCGCCGCCGCACCGCTTCGGTGAGCGCGCCGCCTTCCTCGTAGCCGACATAGCCGGGCGGCGCGCCGATGAGGCGGGCCACCGAATGCTTTTCCATGTACTCCGACATGTCGATGCGGATCAGCGCATGCTCGTCGTCGAACATGAATTCCGCCAAGGCTTTGGTCAGCTCGGTCTTGCCGACGCCGGTGGGCCCCAAGAACATGAACGAACCGATCGGCCGGTTCGGGTCCTGCAAGCCGGCGCGCGCCCGGCGCACCGCTGTCGAGACAGAGTGCACGGCGTCGGCCTGGCCGACCACGCGCTGGCCGATCTTGTCTTCCATGCGCAAAAGTTTATCGCGCTCGCCTTCGAGCATGCGGTCGACCGGAATGCCGGTCCAGCGCGACACCACCGACGCCACGTTGTCGGCGGTCACCGCTTCGGAAGCGACGACGGTCGACGCGGTCGCGCTCTCGGTCGCCTTCAGCTTTTTCTCGAGCTCGGGCACCGTGCCGTACTGCAATTCGCCCGCCTTCTGATAATCGCCGCGGCGAACGGCGTCGGCCAGATCGTTCTTGGCCTTGTCGAGCTTTTTCTGCAGTTCGGCCGCCGAATTGAGCTTGTCCTTCTCGGACTTCCACTTGGCGGTGAGCGCGTCGGCCTTTTCTTCGAGCTGCGCGAGGTCTTTCTCAAGCCGCTTGAGCCGGTCCTTGGACGCGGCGTCGCGCTCTTTCTTCAGCGCCTGCTGCTCGATCTTCAGCCGCACGATTTCGCGGTCGAGATTGTCGAGCTCTTCGGGTTTTGAATCGATCTGCATGCGTAACCGCGCCGCCGCCTCGTCGACCAGGTCGATGGCCTTGTCGGGCAAAAAACGATCGGCAATGTAGCGGTGCGACAAGGTCGCGGCTGCCACCAGCGCCCCGTCGGTGATCTTCACCTTGTGGTGCGACTCGTATCTGTCCTTCAAGCCGCGCAGGATCGAGATCGTATCCTCGACGCTCGGCTCATCGACATAGACCGGCTGGAAGCGCCGCGCCAAAGCGGCGTCCTTCTCGACGTGCTTGCGGTATTCGTCGAGCGTGGTGGCGCCGATACAATGCAGGTCGCCGCGCGCCAGCGCCGGCTTGAGCAGGTTCGACGCATCCATGGCGCCGTCGGCTTTGCCGGCACCGACGATGGTGTGCATCTCATCGATGAAGAGAATGTAGAGGCCGGCAGCCCCGGTGACCTCTTGCATTACCGCCTTGAGCCGCTCCTCAAACTCGCCGCGATATTTGGCGCCGGCAATGAGCGCGCCGAGATCGAGCGCGAGCAGCTTCTTGTCCTGCAGGCTTTCGGGCACGTCGCCGTTGATGATGCGCAGCGCCAGGCCCTCGACGATGGCGGTCTTGCCGACGCCGGGCTCGCCGATCAGCACCGGATTGTTCTTGGTCCGGCGCGACAGCACCTGAATGGTGCGGCGGATTTCCTCGTCGCGGCCGATCACAGGGTCCAGCTTGCCGTCGCGCGCGGCTTGCGTGAGATCGCGGGCATATTTCTTCAGCGCGTCATAAGCGTTCTCCGCCGACGCGCTATCGGCGGTGCGGCCCTTCCGCAAGGCCTCGATGGCGGCGTTGAGCGTTTGCGGCGTGACGCCGGCATTGGCCAGAATTTTTCCGGCCTCGGTGCCCTTTTCCAGCGCGAGCGCGAGCAACAGCCGTTCGACGGTGACAAAACTGTCGCCGGCCTTCTCGCCCGCCTTCTCGGCGGCATCGAACACGCGCCCGAGCGCCGGATCGAGATAGACTTGGCCCGCGCCGCCCCCCGAAATTTTTGGCCGCTTGGCCAGCGCCGCCTCGGTGGCGGCCAGCGCCGCGCGCGAATTGCCGCCGGCGCGGTCGATCAGGCCCGCGGCCAGACCTTCCGGATCGTCGAGCAAAACCTTGAGCAGGTGTTCGGGCGCAAATTGCTGGTGGCCCTCGCGCTGCGCGAGCGACTGGGCCGACTGCACAAAACCGCGGCTGCGGTCGGTATACTTTTCGAAATTCATGTCCGTTTTCCCTCGGCCTATCCCGGAAGCCCCGAAGGCACCACCGGAACATCGTCACTGGGTGAGTTTTGGCGTCAGGAATTGGGCGAATGCCGGGGCCGAGAAACCGGCCCAAGCCTCAACCATCCCCTGACAATATCCTATATGGGGGCGGGTTCCGGGCGGGAAAAGGTCTGGGGCGCAGGGATTTTCACCCTCCCCTGCCGGGGGGAGGGTCGCGGCCCGGAGGGGTGCGGGGTGGGGAAGTGGCGTAGCGGTAATGCCTGGATGGAGCGAACGAAATCCGGGAGAAAAATTAGGCGGCTTCCAGCCGCGCCAGTTCCGTTTCGAATTCGAAGCGCAATTGCGCGCCCTCCTCTTCCGGCAACCAATTGGTCATCTGCGGAAAGATGGTTCGGTAGAGCGAGACCGTCGTCGGTTCCCACGGCAACTTCTGCGCCGCGCGGGCCTCGGCAAGAATCTTTTCGAGCCGCCGCCGCACCTTGTCGGGGTCGGGGCGATAGGCCGGCGCGGGCTCGGCGCCGAACAAGTCGGGCTGAGTTTCTTCCTCGAAAAAGTCAGGGTCGTTGCCGGAAGCCATTGATCCATCTCGAAAGTGGAATCATGTTCCTCGATAATGCGCGAACCGGCCGGTCCGCGCGAGGGCTGCGGCGCAGTTATCCCCGCTTCACAAATGCGGTTTGGTATGCCTTATCGATTTTTGCCATCTGCTCGATGGTGAAAGCAAGGCTACCGGCAATCGCGCCGACGTGATCGATCTCGTCGAGCGACAGCGCCCTGCCCTTGCGCGATTTCAAGTATTTATCGAGCGCCTGATACCCGCCTATGTGGAAATCCCACACGTCCTGTGGCACAGGCTTGAAGAATTGGGTTTTGTTGATCCAGATCGACTTTTCCTGAGGCAAATAGCGTACGGCCTCGACTGCATGGTCGCCCTTGCCGTGATAATCGGCGAGCTTCTTAAGCGGCAACTCGCGCAGGAGGTGCGCTTGAACCAAGGCCCAACCAAGTTTCGACAACTTCTCAAATTCGTCGGCCAACTCGGGAAACGGCACGCGGGGGAAGTCGATGCGCAGAAACTCGGCATACCGGATACGATAGGCCGGGGCGTGCAGGACGGCGTAAATGTAGCCAAGGATTTCTTCGGGTGTGTAGTGATGCTCGTAGCGTGTGTCGATAAACGCACGAAAGTCTTTGGAAAAATTTTCGACACCCTTGTCATTTTTAATTGGAAAGACAAATGCATTGTTGGATGTCTTAGAGGAGAGAGCTATTTTCTCGACCATGTATTCGCTGGCAAGCACGTGAGCAAAATTCTCACCTTTCGTCATACGAGAGACAGCGAGCGCCACATTCGGACGAAGCATACTGCGCCAGATATGCTCAACTGGCCAACCTATGAAGCCTCGGGCATGTCCGGTGTGATAGGTAAATCGTATGTCGAAGGGCCGGTAATGAACCTTTGTGATTGACTCACGAATAGGACCAGATTGCCGTATGTCGCTCTGAGCTCGCACTACAGTCCAATCCCGCGCATCTTTGCCGAGTTCAAACTCTCGTCTTGCCTGCGGTTCGCTCAAACTAATAAACCGTGTGATAGTCGACCAAACGCTTTCTTTGTCGAAATGAATAGTCAAATCATCCCGATTGGTCATCATGCCCGAACCACCTTGATGAAACATGGTGGGCACTGACATTCCGCGCTCGTATTCCAGCCGAATGTCCGCGTTTTGTGGAAAAAGCATGTAGAAGGGCGGAGCCGGCTCAACTCGCTGCCACGACAAACTTTTGATCGTAGCCTCTGCTGTAATTTCATATTTTGCGAGCCGCTTTCCCCAGAGATCCCCGCGCCATATTCCGGACTCCAGGCCGGCTCGCTTTACGAAGAGACTTATCGCCACGCCTTGTTCAATATCGAAAACGTTTTCATCCTTTGAGCCATCGGGTGCGTGTTCCATTTTCTTAGCGTTACCGTGCAAGTCGAGAACAAAAATTTGCTGAAAACTCTGCATCAGCGAGTGGCGCATGCCCCGAAAGGTCGGATTATCGAGCCATGAGTGGTTAGTGATGATCCCGACAACACCCTCATCAACCACATCCATCTTCCACTGTGCGAAGCGAATGAACTTAACGTAGTCATCCAGCAAGCCTTGGGTTACGCGCTCCTTAATCTTCTGACCATCGACTGATCGATAATCGGCAATTTTGTTTGTTATCCAATCACCAGTATTTCTTGATTGATACGAATATGGAGGATTGCCCACTATAACGAGGATTTCTCGATCTTTGACGGCTTGCGCAGCCTGCACCTCAGCGCTGATAGCAGGAAGCAAGAAATTCGTTTGCGGCTCGACGGGCTCGAGCGTGTTGGTCAGGAACACTTGCAGTCGTTCGTTTTCCTTTAGTGGGTGCTTCTGGTCGTTGAGATATTGCGACAGTTTTAGATGTGCAATCGTATAAGGTGCGATGAGGTATTCAAACCCAAATAGGTTCTTCAAAATGTGCTCGCGAACGATGAGGCCGGCACGCGCGGCATCCGGCCCACCGATATTGTCAAAGATGCGCTGGAACACCTCCAACAGAAACGTACCGGTGCCACAGGCGAAATCGAGCACGGTCACCCGTTGATTGTCGGCGAGGCCGTCGCGAATATCGAAACTCTCTTTTAAGATGTCGTCCACCGCGCGGACAATGAAATTCACAATGGGTGGTGGCGTGTAATAGACACCCCGGCCTTTGCTTGTTTCCTTGTCGTAGGCCCTCAAGTAGTCTTCGTAGAAGTAAATGAATGGATCACGCTCGAAGAGCCGGTGTTCTTCCTCATCGGCCGCACGCACGTTGCGGCTGATCGCCTTGCGCCGCCGGAACGAAAGGTCCTCGTGAATGGCCGGCAAGTTAAGTCCGTTGACTATAGACAGCACCTCCTCGACCACCCAGCGCACATCGCGGTATTCGCTTTTCTCAAGCTCTGTCAGGAAGTCGACCAGTTCACGGATGAGCCGAAACGAACCCGGCACATACTCCCGCGCGTTGTGGAGCGTGATCGGTTGCGTATCCGAATTGAGCCGCGCGAGAAACAGGCCGTAAGCCAGCATCTGCGCGAAGGCGTCGGCAAACTCATTTAGCGTCAGTTCATGAAACACCTGATCGCGAAAGATTTGAAAAAGACCATAGAGCCGTCCTTCCTTGTGCTCACGCTCTTGCCGAACCAGTTCCTCGCCGAGATAGTCGCGCAGCAGCCTGCTGCGCGTGGCAAGCGCCAACGCCAACTGCTGCGCTCGCCCGATTCCTTCAGGTGGCGTTGAGAAGAAGCCTTCGATCAACTTATTGACCGCCGCTATGCGATCTTCGCGAAGTCTAGATTTCGAGCTTTCAAGGTCAGTCGCATGGCACAGCGTCTCCCGCTGGATGCCATCTTTGGTAATCCAGATGAAATGGAGGTAGTCGGTGACAATGATGTTCTGCGACAAGCTTCTGTAGCGCTTGATCTGATTGGACTTTAGAACCTTGTCGAGGTTTTCACCGATAGCCTTATTCTCGACGTATCCGAGAATGAGGCCGCTCTTGGTGACTTTGAAATCAGGAGCGCCTTTGTCGGCTATACGCTTGGGCTCGTGCTGAACCGCGATCCCTTTGCCGGTATCATTCGCAATCGTCTGCAATAGCTCCTGGAGCGCCGCGCGATCGGTGTGCTCGGTCTTCTCGTCAATCGGAGTTTTCCGGAGCGCCAGGAGGTAGCGATCAAAGATATTCTTTTCCGACGTCATCGCGTTCTTGGGCATTGGCTCATGCCGGGGCTTTTGCGGCCCAGTAAGCAAAGGAATTATACCAGCGTTACTTGAATCGCTCCGCCGCTGCAATCGCTTCTGCGCCCGGATCGTGCGGTGGCAAAATCTTGGACGATATCGCCGGCCCCGCATTGCGCTTCGCTCGATGCGGACTACGCCTGCTTGTCGGTGCCCGCCATCATTGCGGTCGAGCAACACGCGCGCTTGTTCAGCGCCGAGCCGGACCCGCGCGATCTGCTGCGGCCGTTTCGGGCCGCACTCACGACAAAGATTCGTTCGCCACACAGAAGACGCTGCCATTCAACGACATCTCGCATTTCCCCCATGCGCCTTGGCGCGCGATTTGACCGCCGGTCCAAGCTGCGGTTCGACATCACCGAGCCGGCCGCGCATTTGCGCGCTTCCGAAAACCCGCATAAATACGCGATTTCCGCCCGCCCACGACGGCCCGGAACGAAACTCGAGGTGCCAGAGCTTGCGGACCGAGCGGCGGCGGGGCGCTTATGCTTTCCGCCAGCCGCCTATCGATCGCCGCCGGCTATCGGTCGCCGCGCCGGCCGTGTTCGCCGGGATGCGCAGCGGCGGGCGGCGCGATCTCGCAGTCGATGCCGGGATGGTAATTGGAGTCGAGCCATCCGGAACTCTCGGAACCGTAATAGGGACGATCGCCGAGGCATCGCCCTTCTTGCGCCAATGCAGCGGAGGTCGCGCTCAACAGCAACGCCATTGCCACGCCAAGTTTTATTGCACTCATGGTCAAATCTCCTCGCGTTCGATTGTCTCGCACGGCTGCTATCGCTTGACCGCGCGGTTTATTCGTTCAGCTCATTCACAACGTTCAGGTAGGCGGCGAGCTTGCCGGCGCTATTAAATTGCAGTTTAGAAAACTAAATTCTGTTTTCATGCCGGCACGTCTGACGTGGCCTGCACGTCCGCATGAAAGAAAGGGCGATTTCAACGAAGTTGGCCGCCCGGTATAGCCGCCCGGATATTTAGGTGAGGACGCTGGCTCTTTCCGCCCCCGCGAAGCGGGGGGAGGGGGACCACTGGAGCTCGCGTAGCGAGCGAACCGTGGTGGAGGGGGCGCTGGACGCGGAGCTTCGTTGCCGTTGCGGAAGATTCTGTTCGCAAGAAGAAGCGAGCGAGCGAATATGTTTGGACGTCACGAAGACTCTTGCGGCGCGTTGAGTCCTGCGCCCCCTCCACCACCCTGCTTCGCAGGGTGGTCCCCCTCCCCCGCTATCGCGGTGGCGGAAAAATGGTCACATCTTCAGCAAGCGCTTGGCGTTGCCGCTGAGGATCTTGGCTTTGTCTTCGTCGGAGAGCGGCACGGTGTGCATCCACTCCAGCGCCGGCGGGTTCATGACGAACGGCCAGTCCACCGCGAACAGGATATGATCGACGCCCATCTCCATCATGCAGCACAGCAGCGCCGGATTGGAGAAGTTGCCGCTGGTGGTGATGAAATAGTTGCCGCAGAAGATGTCGCGGAAGCTCAGCGATTTCTGGCCCGGCCGCTTGAGCGCCTGGTCGATGCGCCAGACCAGAAACGGCAGCGTCTCGCCGAGATGGCCGAGGATGATTTTCAGCTTCGGATGCCGCTCGAACACGCCGGAGAGCACGAGGCGGATGGCGGTGGTCGCGGTCTCCACCGTGTAGCCCCAGGCCGGCCGCGCCACGGTCGGGAAATCCTTGACGTAGTCGTCGTAGTAGATGCGCGACACCTCGGCCTGCGGCAGGGCAGGATGCAGATAGATCGGCACGTCGAGCTGTTCGGCGCGCGCAAAAATCGGCCAGAATTTCTTGTCGTCGAGGAAGGTGCCGTTGGCGAGGCCGTGCATCATGGCGCCCTTGAAGCCAAGGTCTTTCACGCAGCGCTCGAGCTCGTCGGCAGCGGCGTCGGGCACCGCGGTCGGGAGACCTGCAAAGGCAGCGAAGCGCTGCGGATTTTTGCTGACCTGCGCGTGCAGGCGATCGTTGACGCGCCGCGTCAGCGCGGCCGCGGTTTCGGCGGGAAGCTTTTGCGTCGACGGCGCGCCCAGCGAGATCACCTGCATGTCGATGCCGACGTCGTCCATTTCCTTGATGCGCAGCGGCCCGAAATCGTAGAGCCGCTTTTGCTGCTCGCCCGGCCGGCCGGCTTCGCCGCCGACGTAAGTCTTCGCCAGCTCCTCGTCCCAGTAATGCTCTTCGATGGCGATGACCGGGCAATGCGGTTTACTGAACATTTATGCTCCCCACGTGTCGTTGACCGGCGCGTGGTAGCGCATTTTTCGGCTTACGGGAAACGCAGTATTTTATTCGTCATTGCCGGGCTTGACCCGGCAATCCATGCTGAATCAACGGCAGTACGGACTTACCGTAAAATCACCCGATGCGATGAGTCAGCATGGATGCGCGGGTCAAGCCCGCGCATGACGAGCAAGGAGGAACCCTGGCGCCTGGCGCGAGTTAGGCCGGCGGGTGAGCGAATGGAGAACTTCGATGCGTGTCATCATGGTTGCCGGCGTGCTAGCTGCGGCGTTGTCCGGTTCGCCGGCCCTGGCCCAGCACGTGCATCACAATTTCTGCCTGAGGACCGGATCGGCGCAGGAATGCGCTTACGACACGTTTATGCAATGCGAAGCGTCCAAGCGCGGCAACGCCGATTTCTGCGTGCAGAACAGCCCGCCGCAGAATCACTAAGCGATCGCCGCCGCGCGTCAGGCGCTGACCGGGTTCTTTCTGTAATAGTCGGCGTCTTCGGCGCTCTGCGTCCAGCCCGGATGGCCGCGCCAGGTGACGTGGCGCGAGACCATGTCGGAGCCGTAGCGCACGCGGAACAGCAGCGTGCGTTGCGGGCCGTTCTCGTATTCGTGCACTTCGCCGGGCGGATGCACCACGAAGGCGCCGGGCACGACGGCGATGGTTTGCCCGGGCGTGCGCATGGTGCCGCCGCCTTCGAAGCAGAAATAGATCTCGGTGGCGTGCGGGTGGCAGTGATTGGGGCTGATCTGGCCGGGCTCCCAGCAGGCCACCGTGACGTCGCCGTCCGCGATGGTGCCGAGGATTTTTTCGACGTGCTTTTTCGGGTTGAACTCGGCTTCGCCGGTGACGCTGAAAACATGCATGGCCTGCTCTCCTCGGATCGCTCGCCGTTTGTTGTTTGCGACCGTGCTTTTAGCAAAAACCGGTTGCGCGCGCGACGGATTGTTTACGCCGCGTTTATAGGCTTGAGCCACGCGGTGCTTGCAAAGCTGCCCTGTCGCGAGGCACGATGCAAAAGCTTTGAGTCGGTCGTTTAATGAGACGGAGGGAGTGGGGCGACAAGCGGGGCAATCGCGCAGGATTGATTGCTCAGGATGGCATCGATGGCCCACCTCGTCGATAAGGCCCATTTCGTCGACAAGCACACGCTGGCCCGTGTGAACACGGCTCTCATGCTCGGAATGATCGGGACCGGCTTGGCGGCTTGCGTGTTTGGCGCCGTCGTCTATGACGTCGGCCGCCTGTTTTCCGCCTGGTAAAGGCCCCGCCGAGCCCGCACGAGCGCTGAATTGCCGCGACAAATCACGCCTGTAAGACGGCTTTAACCCGGCTGTCGTAAGCTTCCTTTTACTTTTACTGCTTGGCTTGAGGGGCAGACGATGGGCGAACGCCGCAATTCGCGACGGCTGAAAAGCTTCCTGCGCGGCTTTGTCTATTTCGACAAGCGGCGCGGCGCCATGAGCTGCCTGGTCCGCGACCTGTCCGGCGAGGGCGCGCGCATCATCTTCTCCGAAGCCGTCACCATCCCCGACATGATCAATCTGCATATTCCGCAGAAGAACCAGACGCTGCGCGCGCGCGTGACCTGGCGCCGCGGCGACGAGATCGGGCTCGGCTTTTCCGCCGCCAATCCGGTCGCCGATCCGCTGCCCGACGCCGCCGAACTGATGAAGCGCGTCGCGCAGCTCGAAGGCAAAATCGCGGCGCTGCGCAAGGTGCTCAATCGCATGAAGGGCGAGCGGCCGGATCTCGACGACGAAGCGGCCGCTTAGCGCGCCTCCGCGCCAATCACCAGCGACCCGGGTTCCAACCGCATTGCGCCGTAACGCCGGGCGTGCCAACAACACGTCCGCAATAGCCCGCGACCGCCGCAAGCGCGGGCGCAGGGTGCAGGCGGCAAAAGCAAGCGTAGGGAGACGATCATGGCGAAGGCCTATTGGGTATCGACGTATTTTTCCGTGTCCAATCCGGAGGCGATGGCTGAATATGCCAAGCTCGCCGGTCCGGCGCTGGCGGCGGCAGGCGCCAAATTCCTCGCCCGCGGCAATGCGGTAAAAGCCTACGAAAAAGGTTTGACCGAGCGCTGCGTCATCATCGAATTCGACAGCGTCGCGCAGGCGGTCGCCGCCCATGATGGACCCGGCTACCAGGCCGCGCTGAAAGCGCTCGGCAACGGCGCGCAGCGCGACATCCGCATCGTCGAAGGCCTCTAGCGTTCTTCGAAAATCCGGTCGCCTTGCAGGTCGACGATCTGCCGCGCCTTGCTCAAGGTGAAATTCACCGCGTCGTCGTAGGACGCGTACGCATCGGCGCGGATGAAGCGGTGCTCCTTGCGCACGCCGGCGATGTCGCGGGCGATGCTGCCGGCAGTCTGGTATTGGCCGTTGTTCTTGTACGGCGCGGCGCGGATGACGTAGCCTTTGTATTCGACCGGATCGGAGACTTTTTCGGCGGCGGCACCGCGGCCGCCAAACAGCGCGCTCCAGAACGACATCGCAAGCCTCCCCTCTTTTTCGCGGCTGGGCTGGATGTTACTCCTCCAGCATGATCCCGAAAAGTGGATGCCGGTTTTCGGATAAGATCATGCTGCTCTAATATCGTTACCGCGCATCCTCGATGGAGTTCGCAAAAATGCCGAAGGGCTATTGGGTCACCGTTTACCGCTCGATTTCCGATCCGCAAAAACTCGCCGCCTATGCGCAACTGGCGCCGCAGGCGATCGCGCCGTTCGGTGGCCGCTATCTGGCGCGCGGCACGGCGGCGGCGGCTTTTGAGGCCGGCCAGAAGGAGCGCATCGTGATGTCGGAGTTCCCGAGCGTCGAGAAGGCCATCGCCGCTTACCAAAGCCCGGCTTATCAAAATGCGCTCAAAGCGCTCGGTAACGGCGCGGTGCGCGATATTCGCATCGTCGAAGGACTTGATTAACGTTTCATGACAACGCGGCGGATACGGCAACCAGGGCGATTGCAAAACGCTTAAAGCGTGGCTATATACGCGCCATTCGCGATTTAGCCTGACTTGCCGTCTCGGCCTAGGGCGTGATCCCAAAGATCATGCGCCAACAAAAAGGGCCTTTCCCAAGACAACGCAAAATCCGGATTTGGACCGCGCGAATGGTTCACGCGGCCACAAAAACGCATTCTGCGTTTTCCAAAGGAGGGCCATCATGGCTCAAGGTACCGTCAAGTTCTTCAACGCCCAGAAAGGCTACGGCTTCATCGTGCAGGACGCCGGCGGCCCCGACATCTTCGTGCACATTTCGGCGGTCGAACGCGCCGGCATGCGCTCGCTGGTCGAGGGCCAGAAGCTGTCGTTCGACATCGAGGCCGACCGCCGCAGCGGCAAGTCCGCCGCGACCAATCTGCAGGCGGCCTGAACTACGGCATAAATGCAGCGCCGGCGTCATAAAGACGCCGGCGTTTTGTTTTCTGTCATGCGCGAAGAACAAGACCCAGCGCGAAGAATAAGAATCAAGGAACAAGAACAAGGAGAACAATCATGCCGAGAAAACCGGGACTGAATTCCGAGTTCGTGATGTTCGACGTCGTCTATGAGGACGGCACGCAGCGCTCCAACCGCAAGGTGCCGCGCGCGTTGCTCGGCGGCCTCGACGGCGACAAGCCGGCGCACGGTTTTCTGATCGAGCAGGACCGCGAGATCGCGGAAAAATCCGGGCGTCCGATGGCGAAGATCCAAAGCATCTCGCGCTCGGGCGAGAAGAAGAAGGTGAAGGACTACGCCTAGCACTGTCGTCCCCGCGACCCGCCTACGCTCGCGCGGCGAGCTACGGCGGGTTTGAGTCCGCCGAAGCGCGCAGCGCGAAGGCGGAAGGCGGGGACCCATAACCCCAGTCTTTCAGATCAATCCTCACCACTGGGATTATGGATTCCCGCTTGCGCGGGAATGACAGGATAGCCCGCTCAGACAAATCCCACCCGCGCGAAATGCGCGCGCAACAGCGCGACATTGCGGCGGTTGGCGCGGAACAGGATGTCGAAGGCATCGCCGGCAAACGGCACCGCGCCGACCGCGCCTTCAAGCACCACATTGGCCGCCATGCGCGCCAAAAGGAGCCGCGGCACGCCGAGCCGCGATGCTTCGTACAATAAGTAAAAAGACAATAGCGACGCCGCCACGTCGCCGATGCCGGGAATGAGGCGCAGCAGCGATTCCACGCCGAAGCGGATAGTGGTGCCGGGCACGATGAACGCCGTGTCGAAGGCGGTCGCCAGCATGTCGAGGCGGTCGAGCGCGGCGCGCCGCGACGCCGCGTCGTAGGGGCCGGCGCCGGAACCGTAATGAAAGCCGGAAAATGCCGTGCGTGCGAAGGCCATCGTTCTGGTCCACCGTTGAGCTTGCGCCACAGATGGTGTGACGCGCGCCGGGTGCAAGCCCCGTGTCGGATTGCCGCTTTCGCGGGGATGACGCTGAGGCTACGGTTTCGCGTCTTTTCACACAGCCGCGGAGCCCAGCCATGATGATGTCCGACATCAAGATCCTCAACCCGGAAACCCTCGGCAAGCCGCTGGGGCAATATTCGCAGCTCACGCGCGTCAAACCGTGGGAGCTGTTGTTCATCGCCGGCCAAGTGGGTGTCGACAACTCCGGCGCCGACAAGGACGGCAAGGCGCCGGCCGATTTCGACGCCCAATGCGCGCTGGTGTTCGCCAATATCGGCGCCGCGCTGGCGTCCCAGGGCGCGGGCTTCGCCAATCTTGTGGAGTTCACCACCTATCTGGTGCACTCGCAGGATATCCCGGCCTTCATGGCCTACCGCACCCGCGAATTTCCAAAACTGTTCGCCGGCGGCGCCTATCCGCCCAACACGCTCTTGATCGTCGACCGCCTGGTGCAGGAGCAGTTTTTGATCGAGGTCAGCGCGGTCGCGGCGCTTTGATCGCAGGCGCGCGGCTCAATGGCCGGCGAGATAGCGCGCCAAGCTTGCCGCGATCGGCTGGCCGGTATTGGCCTCATAGTAAGAGTAGGCCGGCGCCGGATTGACCTCGAAACACGTCGCCTCGCCATCCGGGCCGATGCGCAGGTCGATACCGGCGAAAGCCAGGCCGAGGCCCGCGGTCAGCGCCACGCAGCGCGCCGCCAACGCGTCGGGCAGCGTCGTCGCGCGCAGGCTGGCGCTGCCGCCGCTGCGGCTGGCGTAACGATAGTCGACGGCATCGCTCAAGATTTCGGTCGCGTGCACGTCCTCCTTGACCACATGCACCCGCACATCGGTGCCCGGCACGTAGGCCTGGAACTGCACCGGGCACCAGCGAATGTGCTCGAGCCGCGCCACGTCGTCGTCGTCGAGCGCCTTGATGATCGAGCGTACGCCGCTCATCGACTTGTAGATGATCGAGCCGTGGGTCTGCCGGAAGGCGAGCACCGCTGCCGGATCGTTGGTGACCAGCGTCTCCGGCACCCGCAAGCCATAGCGCGCGATGAGCTGCGCCTGGTACGGCTTCGAGCCGTTCGAGCCTTGCGGATCGGAGCGGTTGACGACGCGGCCGTCGGCGACTTCCAGCCAGTGATAGAGCGTGTCGTGCGTGGCGCGGGCGTGGCGGCGCGCCGGCGAACCTTCCGGTTCGTCGCTGAGCTCGGGCAACAGCCGATCGTCCATGAAGCGCAGATACGCGGCGCTGATGTCCGCCAGAGGCAGCGTGTCGCCTTCCAGCCGCAAGGTACCGTCCACGCCGGCCGCATCGATGCGCAGGTCGACCGCGCATGCCGCGCATTTGCGCTGATTGAACAGGCGGTAGGCGGCGCCGATCTCGTCGAGCGCCGCGGCAACCCGCGCCAGCGGGCTTTCGCTCGGGATGCCGCACAACAAGATCATGGCGACAGCGCCGCGGCGAGCGCGTCCGCCAATGGCTCGCCGCCGCCGATCAGATCCGGCATCACCGTGGCGCCGCTCATGTGCCAGGCGCCGCCGGCATCGGCGGCAAACGCGATGCCGAGCATCATGACGCCGGCAGCCTTCGCCAAACGCAGGCACGCCGCCCGATGTGCCCAAACCAGCGCGGGCGGCCCGACCACGCGGGCGCCTACGACATAGACGGTCGCGTGCCCGGGCTGGGTTTGCCAGAGCAACGCCGGATCGTCGGCGCTGGACTGCCGGAACGGCCGCACCGGCAAACCGGCCTGGGCGGCAAGCGCCGTCCAGGCCGAAGGATGACGCGCGTTGCCGCACAATCCTTGCGGCGTCGGCGCATTGAGCTTCGGCCCCGGCAGCGCATGCATCCAGCTCAAGTAGAATGCATACATTTCCTGCACGGCGTAGTCGCGATCGGGGCTCGAGAAGCGGCGCAGCCACGCCGCCGGCAAGTAGGACAGCCGGTTGAGCACGCCCTCGGTGTCACGGCCGCGCAAACGGGCGCCGCCCGCCAAGTGCAATTCGCAATCGGCGCCCGCCGCGCCGACGCGATGCTCCCACCGCTCGGCCGCGGCCAAATCGGCGCCCGTGACGACCACGAGCGCCTTGCCCCGCATCCGCATGGCTTCGGCCGCCCATGACGCCGAGGCATCGGCCTCGTCGCAGAGCACGAGAATCATGTCGGCCCGCGGTCAGCTTTTCTTCTGGTCGGCCTCGCCCGCGAGCGCGCCACGGCTGAGATCGGGACGTTGCCCGGTGGTGATGAAGTGGTTGACCGCAGTCATGGCCTGTTCCAGTGCGGCGACGCGTTGTTCGACCGGGCTGCCCGGATTGGTTTGCGGGTCGTTCTCGACCAAATCCTTGCCGCCCAGTTCGACGATCGACTTTTCCAGCTGCTCGACCTTGAGCTCTTTGTGCTCGACCTTGGTGATTTCTTTTTGCTCGATCTTGATCTCTTTTTCTTTGTGCTCGGTTTTTTCCGGCTTTTCCTTGTGCTCGAACTTTTCCGGCTTTTCCTTGTGCTCGATCTTTTCCGGTTTTTCCTTGTGCTCGGTCTTCTCGGGCTTTTCCTTGTGCTCGATCTTTTCCGGCTTCTCTTTGAGCTCGATCTTTTCCGGTTTTTCCTTGCTCTCGATCTTGATTTCTTTGATCTCTTTATTTTCGATCTTCTCGACCTTGAGCTTTTCCGCGGTCTCGATCTTCTTGATGCTGGGTTTGTCTGATGAACTCGGAGTATCTGCCATTGTCGCCTCCCTGATACGATATACAAAATTGCAGCGCGCGAACGCGCGCCACAACTACACACTGTATGCCAGTTCAGGGCGGAAGAACAATCGAAGATTGGATGTCGAAATTGTCACAATTTTACGGAAGATTTAAGGCATGGTTCTTGCTGCATGTTTTTTGCGGGTCCGATTGCATGATGCCGAAGCATTTTCCGATCGCGGTGAGCGCGGTCGCGGCGCTCCAGGAATCCGGAGGCTGTAACGGCAACGCGCTCCTTCTCCCCGCGCGCGGGGAGAAGGTTGGGATGAGGGGGCGTTGCCGCTGCCTGAGCGCTGTAGGTGTTCGCTGAACCGCAACAAAATTCCCTATCAGCTCAGAATCGCGCAGAGGCCCCCTCGCTTCGCATAGCCGATCCTTCGGATCGGCGTTCTTTAAGTCAAAGAACGGCGTCCAATGGACGCCTACGCTCTCCCCGCACGCGGGGAGAGGTGAATGTTCGGCTAAACGGCGCGGTGCCGATAGTGCCGCACACGATAAACCGGCGTCGTGCTGCCGTAAGCCTCGGCATTCTGCAAACCGCGCGGCGAGTAATAATCGCCAAAGCCTGACGACGCCTCGGCCGCATATGGCGAAAAGCCCTGGGCCTTGGCCTGGTAATAATAGCCGCTAGCGTAGAGCGCGACGGCGCGGTTTTCGTTGCCGCCCGCGGCGCGATAGGCGCCGACGAGATAGCGCACCGCGTAGGTCATGTTGATTTGGGGATCGAGCAGCTCCGCCGCCGAGCCGGAAAAACCCATGGCGCGCGCGGTGCCAAGGCGGATCTGCATGAGGCCGTAATTGCCGCGGCTCACCGCGCGCGGATTGCCGCCGCTCTCGCGCTTGATGACGCGCTCGACCAGCGACACCGGCACGCCGTTGGCGCTGGCCTGCGCCGCCGCCATGCCGTCGAGCGGTTGGTTGAAGCTGTTTTGACTCCAGTTGCTTTGGCCGAAGCCGCTTTGGCCCCAATCGTTCTGGCGCCGATTGTCCTGTCGCAAATTGTTCCGCCGCACATTGGTTTGGCGTGTCGCGAAGACTGGCGCGTAAGTATCTCGCGCGTAAGTATCCGGTGTATCCGGCGCATAGGCGTAAAGCCCGGGTGCGAAATTGTCCGCCCGCACCGGCTGCACGTGTTGCCGCACCAAGCGATAGCGATGATGAACAAAGTGCTGCCGCGCCGAAGCCTGCGCGGACAGCGCAGGCACCACCAACACGACAAGCAAGATCGCGAGAAGCGAACGACGCATCACATGGCTCCATGAAGGAGCCCCTCACCTGCCCCGCTTTGTCACGAGCAAATCCGGCCATGCTTCGGCCATACGGTGCAGCGCGCGTGGTCATGTCGTGGCGGCGGAACCGCGCGGCAATTGAACTAAAAGTTGATCGAACAAAGAACGCGCGCGTCGCGCTCATGATTTCATTTTCCGATCGCGATATTTCTGCGATTTGGGATCAGGCTCGCTGCGTTTGCGCACGGCGGGTTCCTTTCTCTCTTTCCGCCCCCGCGTCAGCGGGGACTTTCTTTTCACCTTCCCCTGGAGGGGGAAGGTCGACGCGCGAAGCGCGGCGGGATGGGGTGAAAGCGCGCGCAGCGCGCTGCGAATCCCTGCGCAGCCGCGCACCCCACCCCGCGCACCTGCGGTGCGCGACCCTCCCCCTCCAGGGGAGGGTGAAGAAGATCGTCCTCGCGGCGCATCCGCGCCCGAGTTTTGCAGCAAGAACGAAAGCCACTGCTGTTTCGCCTCCAAATAAAATAAGGGGAGGCGGAGCGCCGGAAGGCGCAAACTGAAAAATTGACCGCGCCACGCCAACGGACGTTGCCACCCGTTCGCGCTTCGGGCGCGGCGCGCGCCACGGACCATCCGTTCGCACGGACCGCCCGCTTCGGCCGCGCTCGCCTCTCGGCGCTCCGCCGCGGCTCTGGTCGAAGTTTCTAGGCCTCGGCTTTTCGACTTCAGGCCAGGTTGCTTGTGACAGGTTTCCTGGGACGCGGCCCGCGGCGGCGTTACCCGCCTTGCGCCTGTCCCAGTCCAGCGGATGCACCCCGCGCACCGGCCGTAATACCGGCGGACATGATGCCCGAAGCCGCCCGGGCGCGGCTTGCGAGACCGCACGCAGGCACCGCCCCCACCCCGCAATCAGGATCGCATCCGGAATGCGCCCCCTCGGTTGGGCGAGAATAGACCTCACAGACGGCTAGAAGAGCGAATTAAAACTTAAACTTCGTCTGTCCGGACGACTGTTTGATCAATCTCTCTTGCGCAGGCACCTCTTCAAGGGCTCTAAAATATTGAATGGCGACGTGACCGAGTCGTTCATCCAGCATTCTTTTTTCTAGTAGAGGAATCTTGCTTTGGTGGAGCTCGCGTAACTCCCTGTTGCCGCTCACGCCATTTTTTGAGACATCGATAATCAGAGCGTCTATGGAATGCTCGACCGCATAATTATAATATAGAGAGCTGTGCCAGAGTCTGAATTGCTCCAAGTTGGGAATGTCCTCGGCACGAGGTTGCAAAGCGAGAACAAATTCTCTTTTTAGCTTTGTCGAATGATACTTCCCAATAGGCTGCAGCGTTGCTTCACCGATTCCACAAGGGATAATCTTTCGAAGGAGCTGGGTGCCTTGCCACTTGTGGCGATCTTTCGATCTTAAAATCAGATCAAGCGCTTTGTTGACCGAGAGACGCGACCCTTCCGGAACATTCGCTTTAACGGCCTGCCTCAGCATACTTGCGCTAAGCTCGCCAGTAAAAATTCGGGGAGCCCAATCGCGAAGCCAATGGAGGTTCCAACTAGGCGGCCGCCGACTCAAAAACGCCTTGCAAGCTTGGAAAGTCTTGACCTCTTCGGGGTACCAGAATCGTACCAAATCGTGGATTGGCGGCAGATTAGCTTGCATCGGGCTATCTTATCTGAGTCTTTTCACATGAAAGAGCCCATCACGCTGAGGGTATTCCGTCATCCTGAGGCGCGCGCGTCAGCGAGCCTCGAAGGATGCGGCCGCAGCACCCGGGCCGTCGCCCTTCGAGGCGCGCCTTTGGCGCGCACCTCAGGGTGACGGTGAAAAGGTCGACTTCATACTTTACGCGACTTCGATCGGCAGCTCGTTCGGCGTGCCCCAGCTCTGCATCCAGGCCTTGACCTCGTCCCAAGGCACGCCCATCCGGGTGCGCTCGAACTCGGCGAGGCGGCGCTCGTCTTCCTCAAGGGCCTCGGGCGACCATGGGCCTTCGCCTTTGGCGCGTAGTTCTGACAGTGATCCGCAAGCAGCGGCCGTCCGTTTGCGCATGACGCTCATTCCCGCTGTTCGCGGCTGTGGAAAACGCGAAGCATGACAAGGCGTTCGCCGTCAAAGGCGTAGCAAAAGACGTATGTCGCATTCGCGACTTCAAGCACGAGCTCGCGGTATTGCGGTCTTCCCTCAATTGCGCGGCCGAGCAGCGGATGATCCTCCAGGAGTCGAGCCTTTTCCTTGATTTCCGCGGCAATGACTTGGGCAAGGCGCGGATGCCGTTCGTGAAGGAAAGCGGCAAAGCGATCGAGATCGGCCAGCGCGACAGCCGACCACTCGAGCTTCATTGGCTCTGCCAGGGCCTAAAGCTGGGCGTTCCCCAGGTATCGAGCCAGCGCACCACGTCGTTGTGAGCGACAGTCGGTTGACCGGCCTTGATGGCCGCCCATTGCCGATCAAGGTCGTCCAATTCTTCCGATGGCACTTTGGCGGACCCGCCGGCCGAAGAGACCAGTTGCGCGATCAATTCAGATACCGAAACGCCGGCTGCGGCGGCGCGCGCCTCAAGTGCGGTCGCCGTTGCGTCGTCCACTTCGATCTTGCGCTGTTTGACGTTCATGATCTGCTGCCTTCGGCGGAAGTTTAGCATATTCGCGACTTCGATGCCAAAGACGTAGATGCCCGGCACAAGGCCGGGCATGACGCGCAAGATGGATGCCCGGGTCAAGCCCGGGCATGACGGTCTGAGTTAATTGTCGAGGAACGAGCGCAATTTGCGCGACCGCGACGGATGCTTCAGCTTCCGCAACGCCTTGGCCTCGATCTGCCTGATCCGCTCGCGGGTCACCGAGAACTGCTGCCCGACCTCTTCCAGCGTGTGATCGGTATTCATCCCGATGCCGAACCGCATGCGCAGCACGCGCTCTTCGCGGGGCGTGAGCGAGGCCAGCACCCGGGTCGTGGTTTCGCGCAGGTTGGATTGGATGGCGGCGTCGATCGGCAGGATGGCGTTCTTGTCTTCGATGAAATCGCCGAGGTGGGAATCCTCCTCGTCGCCGATCGGAGTCTCCAGCGACAGCGGCTCCTTGGCGATCTTGAGAACCTTGCGCACCTTCTCCAGCGGCATGCCGAGCTTTTCGGCCAGTTCCTCCGGCGTCGGCTCGCGGCCAATTTCGTTGAGCATCTGCCGCGAGGTGCGCACGATCTTGTTGATGGTCTCGATCATGTGCACCGGAATGCGGATGGTGCGCGCCTGGTCGGCGATCGAGCGGGTGATCGCTTGCCGGATCCACCACGTCGCATAGGTCGAGAACTTGTAGCCGCGGCGGTATTCGAATTTGTCGACCGCCTTCATCAATCCAATATTTCCTTCCTGGATCAGATCGAGGAATTGCAGGCCGCGATTGGTGTATTTCTTGGCGATCGAGATGACGAGGCGCAGGTTGGCTTCGACCATTTCCTTCTTGGCCTGGCGCGCCTCGCGCTCGCCCTTCTGCACCATGTGGACGATCTTGCGGAACTCGCCGATCTCGAGCCCGGTCTCCGACGCCAAGGTGTGGATGTGGGTGCGCAGCTCCTTGATGCGGTCCTTGTCGCGAGCGACGAAATTCTTCCAGCCTTTGGCCGACAATTTCGAGACGCGGTTGAGCCAGCGCGGATCGAGCTCGGAGCCCTGGTAGTTGCGCAGGAAATCCTCGCGCACGACGCTGTGGCTTTCGGCAAGCCGCATCAGGCGGCCTTCGTGACCGACCAGCCGCTTGTTGATGTCGTAGAGCTGCTCCACCAGCGTATCGATGCGCGCCTGATTGAGGCGCAGCGATTTCACCTCTTGGATGATCTCTTCCTTGAGCTTCTTCGACTTGCGTTCCTGGGCCGGCGACAGCGTCTCGTTGTGCAGCTTGCCCTGGATGTCGAGCTCCTGCAGGCGGCGCAGCCGCTTGAACGAGTCGGCGATGTTGTCGAAGGTCTCCAGCACCTTGGGCTTGAGCTCGGCCTCGATGGCGGCAAGCGACATCGAGTTCTCGAGATCGTCCTCGTCGAGATCGGCGTCGGCAATCGCCGCTTCCTCGCCGGCCTCGCCGTCACCGGCTGCCGCGCCATTGGCACCGGCCGGCTTGAACGGGGTGGCGGCGGGCGGCGCCGACGGCGGCGCCACCGCTTGCGGCGGTTGCGGCATGAAGCCGGGCGCGCCGGGGCCGGAGCCGGGCGCAAGCGGCAGGCCATCGGGGCCGACGGCGGGCGCCACCTGCTTGGCGTCGGGGCCCGCATAGGTCGCTTCGAGATCGATGATGTCGCGCAGGAAGACTTTGCCTTCGTTCAATTCGTCGCGCCAGATGATGACGGCCTGGAACGTCAGCGGGCTTTCGCAAAGGCCTGCGATCATCGCTTCGCGGCCGGCCTCGATGCGCTTGGCGATGGCGATTTCGCCCTCGCGCGACAAGAGCTCCACCGAGCCCATCTCGCGCAAATACATGCGGACCGGATCGTCGGTGCGCTCGGTCGGCTCCTTGGCCTCGGATTTGGCCACCGGCTTCGGCGCGACTTCGACGAGTTCGCCGGACTCGCTCTCTTCCTCCTCCGGCTCGTCCTTTTCCTCTTCCTCGGCCTCGGCTTCCTCGGTCTCGACGACGTTGATGCCCATCTCGTTCATGATGGCGAGCACGTCCTCGATCTTCTCGGAGGTGACCTCCTCGGACGGCATCACGGCATTGAGCTGCTCATAGGTGACGTAGCCGCGCTTCTTGGCCTGCTTGATCATCTTCTTGACGGCGGCGTCGGATAGATCGAGCAACGGCAGCGGGCCGTCCTTCTCCGCGGTCTCCGGGCCGTCCTTCTCGGGAGTTTCGGCGTCTTTGGGCGGGGCCGCTTTGGCCTTGGTCGGTGCTGCCTTGGTGGCCACGCTGCTCTTGCTTGCCATGCTCTATCTCTCCACGGGACGTTCCGGGTCCCCCTACCCTATGGTGAAGGAATCACCTGGGGCGGTAGACCAACGCCGGGACTTGGGGCCAAAGCCAATGGGCCGAAGCCTCAAATCCCTTGTCGTTGGGCCGAAAGCTTCTGCCGACGGCCAAAAAGGGCGGATGCCGGAGGGGTTTTACCCTTGGGCACCGCCCGAATCGAGGCTGAATCTGTCGGAACTCCGTTAAGCTCCGACTAACCACAACAGCGAGGGCGGCCTCATATTCCCCTCGCCGTAGCCCTTACCCTCGCCCACTTTTAGCCCTCCCCCTGAAAGGGGGAGGTCAGGAACTCGCCTCCCCTTTTCAGAGGGAGGAATAAGTCTACATCGATCGGCTTTTGCGGCCCGAGGAGGCGCCAAAACCCTCGATCAGGGCCTCGGTGCCTTCCAGCGACGACAGCCGCGCCTTGACGTCGAGCAACCGCGTGTAATTCGCCTCGCTGTTGTCCTGGCCGAGCGCCAATTCTGCGTCCTTAAGCTCCCTAGTTAGGGAATGCCATTGCCGATGCAAGGCAACAAGCTGTTTCCACGTCAGTAAAACGTCGTCCCGCGCGGCTTGCGGCTGCGCGCCCCACACCGACAGCGTGGTGATCGCGCGCTCGATGCGGCCCAGCAGCGGGCCAAAACCCAAACGGTCGAGCTCGGCGACGAGCTCGGCACGGTCGGCTTCGCTGGCGCTGCCGGAATCCTCACGGAATTCGCCCGCCGAATGATGGGCGAACACGTCGATCAGCGCGCTTTTGAGCTTTTGCGTGTCGGCATGGCGGAACTCGGCCTCGGCGAGTTCCTCCATGTGGTCGTGCAACAGCCAGGGGTGATTGAGGGCGGCCTGCAAGATCAGCGCCTCGCGCAGCGGGATCGCGGCGCGGTGGCCGCGGTGCAGCGGGCTTGCCGTAAGTTGCGCGCTGGCGGCGACGTAAGTTTCGTCGCCGAAGGCCGCCTTCGGCGAAAGCGGCCGGGGCGGCGCGCCGCCGCGGCCGCCGCCGCGGTTTTTGTCGTCGAAGCGATTGGCGCCGAAATTCTGCCGGCGCGGCGCCATACGATTTCCCGAGAAGTTTTGCGGCGCGAACATTTGCCGAAGCCGGGCCGAAAAATCCTGCCGGTAGTAGCGCCGCACGGATTCGTCACCGATGGTATTGGTGACCTCGCCGATGCGCGCTTCGAGCGCGGCACGGCGCTCCGGCGTATCGAACGCGCCCTGCTCGCTCTCGCGCGCCCACAGCACATGCGCCAAGGGGCGCGCCGCACCGAGCACGTCCTCGATGGCGTCGCGGCCGCCGGAGCGCGCGAGGTCGTCAGGGTCCTGGCCGTCGGGCAGCGTCGCGAGTTTGAGGCTTTTGCCGGGTTTTAATAGCGGCAGCGCGATATCGAGCGCCCGATAGGCGGCGCGGCGGCCGGCATCGTCGCCGTCAAAACAAAGAATTGGCTCGTCGTTGAGCCGCCACATCAGCGTCAATTGCTCGGCAGTGAGCGCGGTGCCGAGCGGCGCCACGGTGCCTTCGTATCCGGCCATCACCATGGCGATGACGTCGACATAGCCTTCGACCGCGATGACGCGGGCGCCGTCGTGCGCGGCCTTGCGGGCTGCGGCGATGTTGTAAAGCGTCGCGCCCTTGTGGAAGAGCGGCGTCTCCGGCGAGTTGAGATATTTCGCCGAAACTTCTTTCTCCAGCGCGCGGCCGCCGAACGCGATCACCCGGCCGCGCCAATCGCTGATCGGGAACATGACGCGGTCGCGAAAGCGATCGTACGGCACCGGAATATCTTCGCCGGCGACGATCAGCCCAGCCTCGATCATGTCATCGACCGGGATTTTGGCGGCTCCGAGATGCTCCTTGAGCGCGTATTGCTCGGCCGGTGCATAACCGAGGCGGAATTTGAGCTGGGTCGCCGAGGCAAGGCCGCGGTCGGCGAGATAGCCGCGGCCGCGGGCGCCATTACGTGCGGCGAGCGTCGTCTCGAAGAATTTTGCCGCCAGCTCGACGATGTCGTGCAGCGTCTTGCGGCGCTCTTCGCGCGCTTCCGCTTCGGGCGAATACGCCGGCAGCGGCACGCCGGCCATTTGCGCCAAGCGCTCGACGGCTTCCGGAAAAGTCACGCCTTCGGTGAGCATGACGAAATCGAAAATGCTGCCATTCTTCTGCGAGGAAAAGTCGAACCAGGCCTGCTTCTGGTCGTTGACGAAGAAGGAGGGTGTCTTTTCCTTGTTGAACGGCGATAGCCCCTTCCATTCGCGCCCCGCTTTGCGCAATTTCACGCGCTGCCCGACGACTTCCGAAACCGGAAGCCGCGCGCGCAGCTCGTCGAGAAATTGCGGCGTAAAGCGCATGGTGATTCGCTTCAGGGTAACGTGGCCGTGGCGCGAAGATAGGGCGGCTGGGGGAAGCGGCAAGGCCGGCGGGGTTTGTCCTAGTTTTCCACAGGGCATTGACGGACGAACATACGATTGTATATACAGTTCATAGCAGACGAGAGAGGGACACTCCGTCCCGCCGCCTGCCCACGGAGAAACAGTATGAACGAGTTCATCGCTTACCGCGGAGCAGACGGCTATGGCCGACGAATTTTCGGAATTGTTTGCAAAGGTTCGCACCTTTGGTTGGGACAATAGCAAACGAGATTGGACTGTTCGAGAGCGTGGAATCGATTTCGAAGAAGTACGTTTTGTTTTCGACGAGCCGATAGTTGCTTATCGGTCCGATCGAAAAGGTGAAGCGCGCTACATAGTCTTCGGACGCCTTGATGGCCGAGAAGTCGCCGTTGTCTGTACTTTTCGAGATGACGTGTGTTGGATCATATCGGCGCGACGAGCGAGGAAAGATGAAAGAAAAAAATATCACGATCGTCTCACGCGACGCTCCGCGCCGGAAGGGTAAGACTGATTGGGCGCGCGTCGACGCTTTGACGGATGAGGAGATCGAGGCGTCGATCGCAAATGATCCGGATTGGGAAGAGTTCAAAGATATCGATTGGTCGAAAGCCGTCCTTGTCATCCCGCCGAAAAAGAAGGCAATCTCGATCCGCGTTGACGAAGACGTGCTCGACTATTTCAGGAAGGAAGGCGCCGGCTATCAGCGGCGCATGAACGCGGTGCTGCGCTCCTATATGCAGCAGAAGCGCAAAAAGCGGGCGTGAGTTGCTTCAGCTCACCCGGTCGCCGTCCGCGGTAAACCCGAACAGCCGCTGCACCCGGTAATAGCGCGCCGAGCGCGGCGCGGTGAGGCCCCATTGCTCGGAGCGGCCGGGCTTGAATTTCCAGAAATCCGAGCCGCGCACCTCATAGCTGTCGTCGATCTGAAGCACCTCGGCGGCATATTCCAGCGGCACTTCGTCGGGGCCGCAGAAATAGGCGAACACATTATTCCCCGGCCCATGGCGGCCCGGGCCCCATTCGATCGGATAGCCGTTGTCCTTCATGCGCCCCATGCCGCGCATCACCGAATCGAAGTCGGGCACGTCGAAGGCGATGTGGTTGAGCGTGGGCAGATCGGTCTTGGCCATCACGATCGAGCAATGGTCGGCATTGGCGCAATGCAAAAACGTCAGCGGCGCGTTTTCATCGACCACGCGGAAGCCGAGCGTCTTGGTGAAGAAGGCGAGGCTTGAGTCGTGATCGCGCATGTTGAGGTTGGCGTGGACGATCTTGCGCGGCCGGTCGGGCTGGTCGTGCGCGTCGGCATGATCGGAACAGCCGCAGACAAAGGCGAGGTTGCGCCCGTCGGGATCCTTGCAACCAAAACCGTAACCGCCGCCGGGAAGCGCCACCGGCCCGGGCACAGTCGCGCTACAGCCCGCAGCGATCACCGTCTTATGCAGCGTCTCGACCGCTCGCCGGTCGGCGACCGCGAACACGATGCGCACCACCGCGGGCTGCGCGCCCCGATGCAGGCCGAGGATATGGTGATAGCCGCCGGTACCGCGGAAATAGATGGCGTCGTTGCGCCGCTCGATAGGCGTGAGACCCCAGACGTCTTCGTAAAAGCGCGTCGCCTCGTCCAGATTGGTGGCGACAAGCTCGATGCTGCGCAGGCCGCCGATGAGGCATTGCGGCATTTTCGTCCATTCCCCAATTATCTGTCGGCTCAAGTTTGCCACGATCAGGCGCGGCGCCAAAGGTTTTCCATCTGCCTCAGGTCGCGGCGAACGCTGCGTCGCGCGCCGCGACGGCGATAGCGAAGGCGCGACGCAACCGCGCCGGATCTGGTGTGACGCCGGTGAGTTGCGCAAACACCGCGACCGCCTGATGCACGCACATGCCGCTGCCGTTGAGCGTGCGGGCGCCTTTGGCGGCGGCGGCTTTGAGGAATTCGGTTTGCAGCGGCGTATAGATGACGTCGGCGGCCCAATGGGCGGCTTTCAACGCTGCGACCGGTACCGGATTGCCGGGAAATCCGCGCATGCCGACCTGGGTGGCGTTGACGACGCCCGCGGCCGCCGCGATATCGCGCGCCAAATCCTGCGCCAGCCGGCAGCGCGATGCGCCGTAATGCGACGAAAGATCGGCCTTGAGCGCATTGGCGCGCGCGGTATCGAGGTCATGCAGGACGAGATCGGCAACGCCGAGATCCATCAAGGCAAAGGCGACAGCGCGGCCGGCGCCGCCGGCGCCGATCTGCACCACCGTTGCGTCCTTGGCGCTGGCGCCCCCGATGCTTTCAACAAAACTGTTGCGCCACCCCGCGCGATCGAAGTTGTAGCCGGTGGAACGGCCATCGGGCGCGAACACGACGGTGTTGACCGCGCCGACCTGGGCGGCGCTCGGGTCGACGGCATCGAGCAGCGGAATGATTTCCTGCTTGAACGGAAAAGTGACGTTGGCGCCGATGAAGCCCGCGGTCTTGATCGCCTCGAAAAGCTGCGGCAGCCGCCCCGGCAATCGATCCGCATCCAACAGATGATAATAGCCGTCGATCCCGGCCGCCGCGAAAGCATCGGCGAACAGCGAAGGCGACATCGATCCCTGGATATTCGCGCCAAGGAGCCCGACCAACATCCTGCGCTTGGTCATCGGTGTCAGCCGCCGCCGAGCAGCTTTTTCACAATCGCGCTAGCCTTGGCAGTATCCATCCGCCCGGCGAATCGCTCCTTCAGCGCCGCCATGGTGCGGCCCATGTCTTTGAGCGTGGCGGCTTCGAGCTCCTTGATCAGCGAGGAAATCGCCGAGGCGGCCTCCAAGTCCGACATGCGCTTGGGCAGGTAGGCGGAGATGATGCCGATCTCCTCGCGCTCCTGGGCGGCGAGCTCGGCGCGGCCGGCCTTCTCGTAGATGTCGAGCGATTCCTGGCGCTGCTTGATCATCTTGCCCATGACGTCGAGGATCTCGGCATCGCTGAGTTTTTGGCGCTCGGCGCCGGAGGTCTCGCGCTGGAGAATTGCGGCATTGACCATGCGGAGCGTAGTGACGCGGCGCGCCTGGCCGGCCTTCATCGCCTCTTTCATCGCGTTGTTGATATCGTCGCGCAACACGGCTATGGCCTCTCGCAAATGCGCACCACCTGGGGCAGGCGGCTGCGCGGAACATTTAGGCCCTTGCCGATGCCGACACAACCGCAGACTGGCGCGCCAACGACTGCCCAGGAATGGGACGAGCCTGCGCCGACCGCATTGCTGGTGCTGGCCGACGGCACCGTGCTCGAAGGTATTGGCTTCGGCGCCACTGGGCAGGCGGCGGGTGAAGTCTGCTTCAACACCGCGATGACCGGCTACGAGGAGATCCTCACCGATCCGTCCTATGCGGGCCAGATCATCACCTTCACCTTCCCCCATATCGGCAATGTCGGCACCAACGAGGACGACATCGAGACCGTCAACCTCGCGGCGACGCCGGGCGCGCGCGGCGTGGTGCTACATTCCGCCATCACGGCACCGTCGAACTATCGCGCCACAAAACATCTTGATGCCTGGCTGAAGAACCGCGGCGTCATCGGGCTTGCCGGCATCGACACCCGCGCGCTCACCGCGCTCATTCGCGAAAAAGGCATGCCGAACGCGGTCATTGCCCATGAGCCGTCCGGCAATTTCGATATCGAAGCGCTCAAGCGCGAGGCCAAAGCCTGGCCCGGCCTCCTCGGCATGGATCTGGTGCCGATGGTGACCAGCGGCCAGCGCTTCACCTGGAACGAAACGCCCTGGGTTTGGGGCGAAGGCTACGGCCAAAGCGGCGGCGCCAAATACCACGTCGTCGCCATCGACTACGGCATCAAGCGCAACATTTTGCGCCAGCTCGCCGGCCATGCCTGCAATGTCACCGTGGTGCCGGCAACGACCTCGGCCGACGATATTCTGGCGCTCAAACCCGACGGCATTTTTCTCTCCAACGGCCCGGGCGACCCGGCCGCCACCGGCGAATATGCCGTGCCGGTGATCCGCGCGCTGATCGAGCAAAAGCCGGTGTTCGGCATCTGCCTCGGCCACCAGATGCTCGGTCTGGCCGTCGGCGCCAAAACCATGAAGATGCATCAGGGTCATCACGGCGCCAATCATCCGGTCAAGGACCTCTTCACCGGCAAGGTCGAGATCACCTCGATGAACCACGGCTTTGCCGTCGACCGCGCGACCTTGCCGGCCAATGCGGTGGAAACCCACGTGTCTTTATTCGATGGCTCAAATTGCGGCATTGCCCTTAAGAATCGGCCAGTGTTCTCGGTGCAATACCATCCCGAAGCCTCGCCGGGGCCGCGCGATAGTCATTATCTTTTCGGCCAGTTCGTCGAGCTGATGCGCGATTTCAAGCGGGTTTGAGCCGGAACCGGGCAGTAGAAGCCCGGTGTTAGACAATATCAACGGAATCTCCGGTAGAACTCCCCGGCCGCCCGGCGGCGGGACCAAAGCCATGCTCACCAAGCGCGTCACCCCGATCACTCACCTGTTTGCCGACGACGGCCGGATTCCCAACAATCCGAAGCTGCCCCTCATTTTTTATCGCGGCGGTATCGATCTCGCCGGCTCCCCTGACCCGGAAACGCTGATCGAAAAGACCTTTGCCGACAACGGCTGGGGCGATATGTGGCGCAACGGCATTTTCCCCTACGTGCACTATCATTCGATGATCCACGAGGTGCTGGCCATCGCCCGCGGCCGCGCCAAGGTGCGCTTCGGCGGCGAGCACGGCGCAGAGATCGACATCGCACCCGGCGACGTCGTCATCCTGCCGGCCGGCACCGGGCATCAATGCCTCAAGCACAGCCGCGACCTCGTGGTCATCGGCGCCTATCCGCCGAGCGGCAAATACAATCTCTGCCGCGGCACCAAGGCCGAGCACGCCAAGGCGGTCGCCGCCATCCGCAAGGTGCCGTCGCCGGCCACCGATCCGGCGTTTGGGCCGCAAGGACCGCTGCTCGCACTGTGGCGGGCATGAGCTCCGGCTGGCTGGCGTTTTGGGACAGCTCCCATTCGATCTACGTCAATGCGCGTCACCGCGACGTGCACTATTCCCTCATCGCCCAGCAGATCGCGGCGCTGGTTCCGTCGCCGCAGGCGCGCGTGCTCGATTACGGCTGCGGCGAAGCGCTGCACGCCGATCGCGTCGCCGCGGCCGCGGGCGAGCTGTTGCTGTGCGAAGGCGCGCCGCGGGTGCGAGCCGGCATCGCCGCGCGATTCGCCGGCAATGCGAAAATCCGCGCCGTCGCGCCGGAGGACGTCGAGCGCCTGGCCGACCATTCGCTCGATCTCATCGTGCTGCACTCGGTCGCGCAATATCTGACGCCCGACGAGTTGGCGAAACTCTTCGCGCTGTTTCATCGGCTGCTGAATGCCGACGGCGTCCTCGTGGTGAGCGACATCATCCCACCCGACGTCGCGGCCTCGACCGATGCATTGGCCTTGCTGCGGTTCGGCGCGGAAAACGGATTTTTCGTCGCCGCCGTCATCGGCCTCGTTCGCACGGTGCTGTCCGATTATTGGCGCCTGCGCACGCGCTACGGATTGACCCGCTACGGCGAAGCGGCGATGACGGAAAAACTCGCCGCGGCGGGTTTTTTCACGCAGCGCGCGGCGCAAAACATCGGCCACAATCAGGCGCGCATGGCGTTCATGGCGCGGCCGCGCTGAAGCCGTGCAGATGACCCATGGCGGACGTGAGCGGCCCATTTTGCCTTGCCGCACAACACTGCTCCCGCCAACGATATGGTAAGCTGCAATCTTCGATCCGAGGACCAAGCAATGAGGCGACGCGAGTTTATCACGCTTCTCGGCGGCGCGGTGGCATCGCCGCTCGCGGCGCGAGCGCAGCAACCGGCGCTGCCGGTGATCGGTTTCATGAGCGGCCGCTCGCCGGAGGATTCGACGCATCTGGTCGCCGCATTCCGGCAAGGCCTGGCCGAAAACGGTTTTGTCGAAGGCCAGACGGTCGCGATCGAGTTCCGCTGGGCGGACGGCGATTACGACCGGCTGCCGGCACTCGCCGCCGATTTGGTCAGCCGCAAGGTGGCTGTCCTCGTCGGTGTCGGTGGCGATGTTTCGGCCGTCGTCGCCACCAAGGCCACCAGGACGATCCCGGTCGTCTTTGGGATGGGAGGCGACCCCATCAAGGCCGGCCTTGTCGCCAGCTTTAATAGGCCGGGCGGCAACGTCACGGGCTATACGGTTTTGACCAGTCAGATGGAGTCGAAGCGGCTCGGCTTGATGCGCGAGCTCGTGCCTGGAGTCTCGTTGATCGGCATACTTGTAAATCCCCAATTGCCGGCAACGGTGCAGGAATTGGCCGACCTTGAGCCCGCGGCCAAAGGCGTCAATCAGCAGCTCTTCGTGGCGCGGGCCGACAACGACGCCGAATTGGACACCGCTCTCGCGTCATTCGTGCAACAGCGCGTCGGCGCGTTTCTCGTCACCTCCGCTCCGTTCTTCGACACACGCATGAACAGAATTGTCAGCTTCGCGGCGCAAAATCGCCTGCCCGCCATCTATCAGTTTCGTGAATACGCGGTCGCTGGCGGGCTGATCAGTTACGGCCCCAATATTGTCGAAAGCTATCGAAACGCCGGAGTCTATGTCGGCCGCATTCTCAAAGGTGAAAAGCCCGCGGACCTGCCGGTGTTGCAGCCGACCAAATTCGATTTTGTGATCAATCTGAAGACCGCCAAGGTGCTCGGGCTGACGGTGCCGCCAACGCTCCTTGCGGAAGCGGGCGAGGTGATCGAATAGCTGCAATTTTTGCTGCACCCGCTCACGACCGCATTTGGCCCATTGCGTCGCGTTCCCCATTCAGCCCATATCCGTTTCCGGTTGCAGCGGACATAGTTGCCGCCGCGCAGCGCAAAACATCGTGCACAATCAAGCGCGCATGGCGTTCATGGCACGGCCGCGATAGTCTTCGCCGGATCGACAACGGCTCGGTGAGCCGCCGCCCGCACAACGAAGTTTCCCCACCATGCCGGTTCTCAATGCCATGTCGGCGGCGCTTGCCTGGCTTGGCCGCCAAGGCTCGCGCGCGATTGCCGCGGTGGTGTTCATCGCCATCGCGGTGCCGCCGCTCGACGCGCTGTTCAAGCCGTTCGTCACCGAGGCGATCTTTGCGTTGCTGGTGCTGGCGTTCCTGCGCGTCGACACCGCGGCGCTGCGCGGCCATATCCGCAAGCCCGGCCCGGTGCTGGCGGCGACGGCGTGGACGTCCTTGGTGGTGCCGGCGTTGATCGGCGCGGCCTGCCTGTTGGCGCATCTCGATACGCGTTCGCCGCCGCTGTTTCTGGCGCTGATGCTGCAAGCCGTGGCCTCGCCGATGATGGCGGCGCCGGCCTTTGCCGCCGTCATGGGGCTCGACGCCACGCTGGTTTTGACCACGCTGGTCACTGCGACCGCCCTGACGCCGGTGTCGGCGCCGTTGTTCGCTTACGCTTTCATCGGCCCGGCGCTGACGCTCTCCCCGCTCGCGCTCGGGCTAAAGCTGTTCGCGATCCTCTCGGGCTCGCTGGTCGTCGCTCTGATCGTCCGCCGCTTCGCCGGCCTCGCCGCGATCCGGCGCTACAACGACCAGATCGACGGCATGAACATTCTTCTGGTTTTCTTTTTCGTCGCCGCGGTGATGGAAAATGTCGCCAGCCGCTTTTGGGCCGACCCGTTGGCGATGATCGAGCTGACGGCGCTGGCTTTCGCGGTAACGTTTGCCGTACTCGGTCTCACCGCGCTGGTATTCGCCGCAACCGGCCCCGAGCGCGCCTTCGTGCTCGGCCTGATGGCCTCGCAGCGCAATATGGGATTGATGCTGGCGGCGACCGGCGGCGCGCTGCCCGATTTCACCTGGCTCTATTTCGCGCTGGCGCAGTTTCCGGTCTACCTGTCACCGCTCCTGCTCACGCCGCTGGCGCGGCGGCTGAAGGCCGGCGCCGGCCAATAGCGAACTTCAGGTCTCTTTGGCGAAATTGAACGGGTGCTCGTAGAACGCCTATCGGCCGAGAACGACGTGGGTGGCATGCTCGGTCGCCTGATGTTCGGTGACGCGATAGCCGAGCGCCGGCAGGTCGATCCCGGCGAACATCACTTCGCCTTGCCCGAGCACGACCGGGGACAAGGCGAAATGCAGCTCATCGACCAGCCCGGTGCGAAGATATTGACGCACCGTCTCGACGCCACCGCCGATCTTCACGTCGCGACCATTGGCGGCTTGTTTCGCCTGGTCCAACGCCGCCTCGATACCGTTGGTCACGAAGACGAAGGTGGTGCCGCCTTCCATCTCGATCGGATCGCGCGGATGGTGCGTCAGCACGAAGGTCGGCGCGTGATAGGGCGGATTGTCGCCCCACCAGCCCTTCCAGCTCTCGTCTGGCCACGGACCGCGGATAGGCCCGAACATATTGCGGCCGAGGATGAACGCGCCGAACCCGTCCATCGAACGATATGCGTAGGCCTGATCGACGCCGTCGGAGCCGCCGTCCTTGCCGATCATTGTCTGGAACATGCGCGTACCGAACAGCCACCGGTGCAGTTCCCGCCCGCGCTTGCCGAGCGGATTTTCAAGGCTTTGCTCGGGCCCTGCTCCGAAACCGTCGAGCGAGATCGAAAAGCCTGCAACACGCACTTTCGTCATGGCGAACTCCCTAGTCCGCCAAGCTTGCAACGGTCTTGGCCAGCCATTTTTGGTCGGACGACAGCGATCGCAACTCCTGCAACGCTTCACCCTTGGTCTGGGTGACCAGCGGCACGATCAAGGGCTCGCCTTCGCCGTTCAATGGCTGGCAGGAGAATTCGAGCCGGATGTCGTTCGGATCCATCACATAGATCGAAAAAATTCCCGGCAAAATTTCGAGCGGGCCGTCATAGGCGATCTTGTTGGCCTCGAGCCGGGCGCGGATGCGCGCCTGGCCTTGCGGCGACACCGCGAACGACACGTGCTGCATATTGCCGAGCGCATTGCGGTCGCCCTTCGGCTTTTTGCCCTTGGGCATTTCGAAAAACGCCAACAGCGCGTCGCGGCCCATGTCGAAGAAATAGTGCCGAATTTCCTCGAACGGCGGATTGCCGCGATTGCCCGGACCGGTACCGATGCCGGGCGGCACCTTCATGGCGTGAACCAGCCGCATGCCGAGCACGTCGACGTAGAAATCGACGGTCATCTTCATGTCGTCGGTGTTCAGGGCCAGGTGATGGACGCCGTAATAGCTGATCTTGCTGTCGGTCGAAGCGGCGGCGGGCGCGGCGATATCGAGTGTGGTCATTGTCTCCTCCCGTCAGCGGCCGAACGGTCTCACGCCGCCGGCGCTTTCCATGACGCAAAGCCGGCGCCGACCAGCGTCGCCGGACTCGGAAAATAGTCGATCAGCTCGAAGCCGGTGCTGCCGGCGGCGGCGTGGGCAATGACCCAGTCGCGGATTTCGTGCGCGCCGTTGCCGGTGCGATCCAATTGTTCAGTCAGAAAGGCATCGAGCTGACGCTCCTCGCCGCGGGCGAAGGCATCGATGCAGGCATGATCGAAAGTCTCGTCGATCCAGCCCATGGTGGTCTCGCCGATCGAATGGCTTAAACCCCCGGTGCCGAGCACCGCGATCCGCAACGGCTCCGGATAGCTCTCGATGGCGCGGCGCAACAGCCGGCCCCAGGCGAGGCAGCGCCTGATGCTCGGCATCGGCGCTTCGAGATCGTTGACCAGGATCGGGACCAGCGGCAGCTCCGGATCGACGCCGGCGCGCCACAGCGGGATGCAGGTGCCGTGATCGAGCGTGAGCCGATGCGACAGCGTCGGGTCAAAATCGTTGTCGAGCGCGGTTTGCAAGAGATGCCGCCCGAACGCGGCGTGACCCTTGAGCACTTGGTGCGGATAGACCTTCTTCATGAACGGTTCGGGCGGGCCGTCGTGCTCATCCCCGATGCCGATGCAGATCGCCGGCAGATTGTTGATGAAGAAATTGACCCAGTGATCCGGCGACACCACGACCAGAAGGTCGGGCCGGCAGGCGCGCAGCCGGCGCCCGATCTCGTCGAAGGCCGCCGTCAATTTGTCGCGATGGTCGCGCGCCATGGTCTCCCATTCGCGGGCGATGATCGGTCCGTGGCTGGCCGCGAAGATACCGACGAGCTTAGCCATGGCCGACCTTCGCCGCCGGAGCTGGATGGGGCGCATTCATCGCGTGCAGCCGCGCCATGAACTCGTCCTGCGGCATGCCGCGGACCTGAAAGTAGAAGCGCAGCAGATAGGCATTGACCAGCGGCGACAGCGCGGCGACGTCGTCGTCCAGCAGCGCGCGACGAACCTCCGGCTTGATCCGGTAGCGCTCCATCACCGCCGCCATATCGGCGCGATAGTCCGCAACCAGTTGCGCATCGTGCTGCAAGTCGAAGAACAGCTTGCTCAACCAATAGTCCGTCATTGCCACGCCTCATTCCCTGTCGGACACTAGAATGATCTTTTGCCTCTTGCTTGCCAAGGGCTGCTCGGCGAACGGGAAAGGCCGCGGCGATGAAGTTCGGGCTGTTCTACCTCCCCACCTACATGCCTGATGTGCGCGATGCGCAGACCCACTATCGCGGCATCATCGAGCAGATCGAATTCGCCGACCAGATCGGCATCGACTATGCGTGGATCGTCGAGCATCACTTCGTCCGCCACGGCGGGCTGTTCCCCGCCAATTACGCCTTTCTGTCCTACCTCGCCGCCCGCACCAAGCGTATCCGGCTCGGCACCGGCGCCACCGTGCTGCCGCTCAACGATCCGGTGCGGGTGGCCGAACAGGCGGCGACCCTCGATCAATTGTCGCAAGGCCGCTTCGATTTCGGCGTCGGCCGCGGTTTTATCCGCGACGAGTTCGACATTTTCGGCGTCGACATGAAGGAGAGCCGCGAGAGGGTCGAAGAAGGCGTCGAACTGATCAAGCAGGCCTGGGCCGGCCCGACCATGGAGTTCAAAAGCAAATTCCGGCCGCCGCTCTCGGGCCTGCCGCTGTTGCCGCCGATCTACCAAAAACCGCATCCGCCGATCTGGGTCGCCTGCCTGATGTCGCCGGAGAGTTTCGAATGGACGGCGCAGGAGGGTTACAATTTGCTCTATGTCGCCTATCACGTCGATCATCCGGTGGCGGCCGAGCGCATCGGCTGGTATCGCAACGCCTTGCAGAAACATGGCCGCAAGCTTGCGGATCACGAAGTCTGTTGCGTCTATCACGCCCATTTCCTCGACAGCGACGACGACACCAGGCTGCAGCAAATCGTGCACAAGCCGATGAGCGAATACGCCGCCGCAGGCCTCGAAGCCGCGCGCAAACCGCCCGACCCGGTTGCCTATAAGGGCTACGAGCGCCGCGAGGCCGGCCAGCGCGATTTCGGCTTCAACGCCTATTTTCCCGGCCGCGTCGTCATGGGCGGGCCGAGCCAAGTCATCGAGCGCATCCATGTGCTGCGCGACATCGGCATCACCCAGATCGGACTGTTGGTGGACTTCGGCTCGCTGCCGCAAGAAGAGATCATGCGTTCGCTGCGCATCTTCGCCGATCGCGTCTTGCCGCACGTGCGCGACATCTAGCGTTTGCGCATGAGCACGGTTCGGGTCACTCACCGTTCCGGAACTGAAAGCAGACATTCATTGCATCGCAGCGAATGTCCGCTATGGGCCAGAAGCGGAAATAGCCAGCCCTTACTCAATCACCTCGTCGGCGAGCGCGAGGAGCGTGGGCGGGATGGCGAGGCCGAGCGCCTTGGCTGTCTTGAGGTTGATCACCAGCTCGAACGTGACCGGCTGCATGACGGGAAGATCGGTAGTCTTGGTGCCTTTGAGAACCCGGCTCGCATAGACACCGGCCTGTTGATAGGCGATGGGCCTGTTCGTTCCGTAACTGATCAGTCCACCGGATGCCGGGAACTCGCGAAATGGGTAGATCGCGGGAAGCGCAAGCCGTGCCACTTGAGCGGCCAGCTCCTTGGGCCGGCTCAAATAGAGCGCATCGCCGGCGACCACGAGCGCGTGCGGGCGTTTTTTCGCTAGCGAGCTGAACGCGGCGTCAATCTCGCTCAGCGTGGCGGCGTTGAGAACCTCGAGTTGCAGTCCACGCTGCTGCGTAAACGCCTGCGTCGCTTCGATTTCGGGAGGCGAATCCTGAATGAACGGATTCACCAGCAGGGCAATTGTGGTTGCTCTTGGAACGAGCTCGAACAATATCTCCAGCCGCTTCAGGGTGAGTGTGTTGCTGATAAGCATCATACCGGTGGCGTTTCCGCCCGGCCGGCTCAAGCTCGCAACGACACCGGCTGCGACTGGATCGGAGCCCATGACGAAAACGATGGGTATTGTCGTGGTCGCTGCTTTCGCAGCGACCGCCGCAGGCGGCGCGGCCGTTATGATCAAATCGACTGGGCGGCGGACCAATTCTGCCGCCAACCCCGGCAGGCGATCGTATTGACCGTCTGCAAACCTATACTCGACGGTTAGGCTTTGGCCCTCGACGAATCCGTTTTCACTCAGGCCGCGCAGGATTGCGGCTATCGTCTGCGCGGACTGCGTTTGGCCGAAAGAGCTGAGGATTCCGATCACCGGCACCTTCGGCTGCTGCGCTCGTGCCGAGAGCGGCCACGACGCCAGAGAGCCTGCAGTGACCTTGATGAAATCGCGTCGTCTCATGGCTGCCCCCAAGGCTCAGGACAAGGCGTCGTAGCGGCTCAAACTAGCACACTGGGAAGAGGTTGTTTGTAAGTTCCGGCACAGGACGTTGAGCGGTCGGCCGATGTCGCAGATGGGTCAAAAACGGACATGGTGACAACCCCGCGCGATGTTCGCTTTACCCCCAAAAGTAAACCAAAAGCAGACATTGGCTGCGTGTTTATGAGTCCGCGCCCTGATCAAAGATAGCCGCGGCTGCGCCAAAAACGCTCGGCCGCCGTGTGCAGCGGTACGCATTGCGGCGTGTCGAGCGCTTCGCGCGCCATGCGCTCGACCGGCAGATCGCCGGGCTCTTCCCACGGGATGCGCGCCTTGCGCGCGTCGAGGCCCGCGCAAATCTGCGTCACCAGCGCATCGTCGGCCTCGGCATGGACGAACACCGTCCAGCCGGAAAAATCGAGCGACAGCACGTCGTGCGGCAGTTTCGGATAGGCCGATTTCGGCAGCACGGCGCGGCGATAGCCCATCGCTTCGAGTTTTGCCACTGTCGCCTCGGCGAGCGGCAGGATGGTGATGCCGGCATCGAGCGCCTGCGGCACCCAGGAATGCGCGGCCTCGTCGAAGATCGCATCGACGTCGCCACGGATCAGCGCCTTGAATGTTTCGGTGTAGGGCCACGGCACGGAACCGGTCTTGCGCACTTCGCCGCCCCAGCGCGCGATGTCGTGACGGGAAAAACCCGCGGCCGCGGCGACGTCGTCGAACATGTGATGCAGGCTGTGATCGGGCGTGGCGCGCATCAGGATGCGCAGCTTCGGTTTTTGCGCCGCGATGTCTTCAAAGTGGGCAAGTCCGGTCTCGGGCCGCACTGCAAACACGAAGGCGTCCCACGACGGGATGACGGCGATGGCGCGGACCGGCATCGGTTGCTTGAAGATACCCTGCCCGCGCAGCGCGACCGACAGCACGGCGGCGGGGTTGATCATGGCAAGATCGATCTCGCGCGCCGCCACCGCGAAAATGCCCTCGGCGGAACTCACACCCGAAAACGTCACGGGCTTGCCGCCGCGCGAGTGCCGCAACTCCGCCTTGGGCAAAATATAATCCGGCACCGCGTCGGCGGCGGCGCCGCCCGCCATTTCCGAAGCGATTTCCAGAACCAGACGCGAGCGCGTGACGTTGGGATTGGTGAAGGGCGTGGTTGCGGTCGTCATCGTTCGTTCCCGTTACGGCTCGACCGGCAGGAATTGCGTGGTGAACAGTACGTCGTCGGCCGGCCGCTCGTGCAGCGTTCCCATGTCGATGAATGACTGTTTCAGCGCCGCCACCGCCTTTGGATCGAAGCGGCCGTCGTCGATGAACATGCCGGCCTCGAAATCGTAATCCTTGCCGACCACCGCCGCGCTCTGATGCAGCACGCGCTCGGCCAGGCCTGAGGTTTCGTCGCGATGAGTTTTCATGAACGCGATTGCCGCAAAGAAGCCTTTGAGGAAACGGCGCACCGTGTCGGGCTTGTCGGCGACCAGGGATTTCTGCGCGAACACCACATGCGTGATGAAATGCGGCGCGTAGCGATCCATCGACGCCAGCATGCGGCCCTGCTTGCGCTCTTCGAGCCCAAAACCGGCTTCGGTCGACAACACCACGGCGTCGACCTGTTTAGCTTTGAGGGCTGCGATGCTGATCTCGACCGCGCCCAACGGCACGGCGCGGATGCCGTCCTGGCCCCAGCCTTCCTGAATGGCCATCTGCTTGGCCAGCCAGTCGCTAAGCGAGCCCACCGACGACACCGCGATCAGCTTGCCTTTCAGATCAGCGATGGTCTTGATCGGTGAATCTTCGAGCACGATCGCCGAAATGTTGCGCGGGGGTCCTGCGAAAGCGGCCACGCCGATCGCCGGCGAGCCTTTGGCGACGAACGCCAGCCCCGGTCCACTGCCGAGCCCGATATCGATGCTGCCGGCGGCCAGCGCCTGCTGCACCTTGGCGTCGCCGCCGAGATCGGCGCTGTCGACATCGAGGCCAAGCTTAGCGAAGAAGCCTTGCGCGATGCCGATATCGACCGGCAGAAAGGTCCAGGCGGTGCCCTGCGCCTTGCCGACACGGATTTGCTCGTTGGCGCGCGCGGCTTGTCCGCAGATGAGGGCAATGACGGCGATTCCAAGCCCCAAGATCAACAGCTTATGGTGCACCCGCATTGATCCCTCAGGCCGAGACCATATTTGTTGCCGGGAGCGTAGCTTGCAGTTCCACACAGGACAAACCGGCGGCGTTGCCGCCCCGTCGATTCTGGTCTAAGACCCCCTCGCGCGGGGCCGAGCCCCGGCGCCGGGCGGCGTGCGTTTAGCAAAAGTGGTCGCCGGTTTTGCGTCAGAACGCACGCCCACTTTAAGTAAGCGCTTTCCGGGCGGCTGACCGGTCCCCACTCAGCCTGAAAGCGCGGGACGCGCGATAGGCGCGCCCTTTTTTTGTGCCCCGAAAGGCCTTTATGCCCAAGCGGACCGACATCTCGACGATCCTGATCATCGGCGCCGGCCCGATCGTGATCGGCCAGGCCTGCGAGTTCGATTATTCCGGGACGCAAGCCTGCAAGGCGCTCAAGGCCGAGGGCTATCGCGTCGTGCTGGTCAATTCCAATCCGGCCACCATCATGACCGATCCGGACCTGGCCGACGCCACCTATATCGAGCCGATCACGCCGGAGATCGTCACCCAGATCATCGAGAAGGAGCGCTACGCCGTGCCCGGCGGCTTTGCGCTGTTGCCGACCATGGGCGGGCAGACCGCGCTCAACACCGCGCTATCGCTGCGCAAGATGGGCACGCTGGACAAGTTCGACGTCACCATGATCGGCGCCACCGCCGACGCCATCGACAAGGCCGAGGATCGAAAGCTGTTCCGCGAGGCGATGACGAAGATCGGCCTGGAGACGCCGCGCTCGCATCAGGTCAAGACGCTGATCCAGGCGCTTCAAGCGCTCGAGGACATCGGCCTGCCGGCCATCATCCGGCCCTCGTTCACGCTGGGCGGCACCGGCGGCGGCATCGCCTACAACAAGGCTGAGTTCATCGACATCGTCGAACGCGGCATCGACGCGTCGCCGACCTCCGAAGTGCTGATCGAAGAATCGGTGCTCGGCTGGAAAGAGTTCGAGATGGAGGTGGTGCGCGACAAGAAAGACAACTGCATCATCATCTGCTCGATCGAAAACCTCGATCCGATGGGCGTGCATACCGGCGACTCGATCACCATCGCGCCGGCGCTGACCTTGACCGACAAGGAATATCAGATCATGCGCGACGCCTCGATCGCGGTGTTGCGCGAGATCGGGGTGGAGACCGGCGGCTCCAACGTGCAGTTCGCCGTCAATCCGGCCGACGGGCGCCTCGTTATTATCGAAATGAATCCGCGGGTGTCGCGCTCGTCGGCGCTGGCCTCGAAGGCGACCGGATTTCCGATCGCCAAAGTCGCGGCCAAGCTCGCGGTCGGCTACACCTTGGACGAAATTGCCAACGACATCACCGGCGGCGCCACGCCGGCATCGTTCGAGCCGACCATCGATTACATCGTCACAAAAATCCCGCGCTTTGCCTTCGAGAAATTTCCCGGCGCCGAGCCGATCCTGACCACGTCGATGAAGTCGGTCGGCGAGGCGATGGCGATCGGCCGCACGTTCCAGGAAAGCCTGCAGAAGGCGCTGCGCTCGCTGGAAACCGGCCTCACCGGCCTCGACGAGATCACCATTCCCGGCCTCGGCCAGGGCGACGACAAGAGTGCGATCCGCGCCGCGCTCGGCACGCCGACGCCGGACCGCCTCCTGGCGGTGGCGCAGGCGATGCGGCTCGGCATGAGCGACACCGAGATTCACACTGCCTGCCGGATCGATCCGTGGTTTTTGGCGCAGATCCGCGGCATCGTCGAAAAGGAAGTGGAAATCCGCGCCAAACGACTGCCCACCGGCGCCGGCGCGCTGCGCCGGCTCAAGGCGATGGGCTTTTCCGATGCGCGCCTCGCCAAGCTCACCGGCGAGACCGCGGCAGCGGTGACGCAAAAGCGCCGGAGCTTAAGCGTGCGGCCGGTGTTCAAGCGCATCGATACCTGCGCCGCCGAATTCGCTTCGCCGACAGCTTACATGTATTCGACCTACGACGTGCCGTTCGCCGGCCGTGCCGTCGACGAGGCGGCGCCATCCGACAAGAAGAAAGTCATCATCCTTGGCGGCGGCCCGAACCGCATCGGCCAGGGTATCGAGTTCGATTATTGCTGCTGCCACGCCGCCTTCGCGCTCAAGGACGTCGGCTACGAGACCATCATGGTCAATTGCAATCCGGAGACGGTTTCGACGGATTACGACACCGCGAACCGGCTTTATTTCGAGCCGCTCACCGACGAGGACGTGCTGGAAATCATCGACATCGAACGCGGTAACGGCACGCTGCACGGCGTCATCGTGCAATTCGGCGGCCAGACGCCGCTCAAGCTCGCCGAGCCTTTGGAACGGGCCAACGTGCCGATTCTGGGCACGTCGCCCGACGCCATCGATCTCGCCGAGGACCGCGACCGCTTCAAGCAACTGCTCGATCGCCTGAAACTGCGGCAACCGAAGAGCGGCATCGCCACCAGCCCCGACAAGGCGCGCGCCATTGCCGAGGAGATCGGCTATCCGATCGTGATCCGGCCGTCTTATGTGCTCGGCGGCCGCGGCATGGAAATCGTGCACGACTCGGCCCAGATCGATCGCTATCTGGTGCGGCTGACGGCCGATCTCGATCGTCCGTCCGAGCTTGCCGTCTCCGACCGCCGCCCGCTGTTGATCGACCGCTATCTCACCGACGCCATCGAAGTCGACGTCGATTGCCTGGCCGACGGCAAGGACACCTACATCGCCGGCATCATGGAGCACATCGAGGAAGCCGGCATTCATTCCGGCGACTCGGCCTGCTCGCTGCCGCCGCATAATCTGTCGGCCGCCGTCATCGCCGAGCTCGACCGCCAGACCCGCGCGCTGGCGCTGGCGCTCAAAGTCGGCGGCCTTATGAACGTGCAATACGCCATCAAGGACGGCGACATCTATGTGCTCGAAGTCAATCCGCGCGCCTCGCGCACGGTGCCGTTCGTCGCCAAGGTAATCGGGCTGCCGGTCGCCAAGATCGCGGCGCGCATCATGGCCGGCGAGACGCTGAAAAGTTTCAAGCTGAAGCCGCAGAATTTTGCGCCTGGCGCCGCCAAACATGTCGGCGTCAAGGAGGCGGTGTTCCCGTTCGCGCGCTTCGGCCCGGCGGTCGACACCGTGCTCGGCCCGGAGATGAAATCGACCGGCGAGGTCATGGGCATCGCGCGGGATTACAACGTCGCCTTCGTCAAAAGCCAGCTCGGCGGCGGCTCGCGGCTGCCGAAAACCGGCACCGTTTTCGTTTCGGTCAAGGATGCCGACAAGGTGCGCATCCTGGAGGCGACCCGGCTGCTTTCGGGGCTGGGATTCAAGATCTTGGCGACCTCGGGAACCCAGCGCTACCTCGCCGAACAGGGCGTCGCCGCGGTCAAAATCAACAAAGTGGCGGAAGGCCGCCCCCATATCGTCGATGCCATCAAAAACGGCGAAGTTCAGCTGGTTTTCAACACCACCGAGGGGGCGACGGCCCTGGCCGATAGCCGGTCGCTGCGGCGCGCAGCCCTCTTGCATAAAGTGCCCTACTACACCACACTTTCAGGGGCCGTCGCCGCAGCGCAGGGTATCAAAGCTTATCTTGGGGGTGACCTCGAGGTGTGTGCGCTGCAAAGCTATTTCGGGGCCGAAGCCGAAACTGATCAGGAATCGGGGCGGCCGCAGCGGCGGTACGTGTAGAGCCAGGTTTGGGGTCGCGTGACCGGACAAAGGCTTTCGGTCCGCGACCTGAATTTTGTCTCTTAGAGCATGATCCGGAAACGTCGATACCGGTTTTCCGAAAAGATCATGCTCCAGGAAGACGCTTGGAGGTTGTACGACGATGGATAAGATCCCGATGACGGCGGCGGGCTATTCGGCGCTCGAGTCCGAGCTCAAGCATTGCCAGCAGGTGGAGCGCCCGCGCATCATCCAGCAGATTACCGACGCGCGCACCCACGGCGATCTTTCGGAGAACGCCGAATATCACGCGGCAAAGGAATCGCAATCGCTCAACGAGGGCCGCATCGCCGAGCTCGAGGACAAGCTGGCGCGCGCCGAGGTCATCGACGTCTCGAAACTTTCAGGCGACACCATCACCTTCGGCGCCACCGTCACCCTGATCGACGAGGACACCGACAAGAAGGCGGTGTGGCAGATCGTCGGCGAGCCGGAGGCCGACGCCAAGAAGGGCAGGATTTCCATCACCTCGCCGCTCGCCCGGGCCCTCGTCGGCAAGAAGAAAGGCGCCCAGGTCGAGGTCGTCACCCCCGGCGGCGCCAAGGCCTATGAGATCGTCAAGCTGGAGTGGAAGTAGCGGACGACAGAGGACAGACGACAGAGGGCGGATAAGAAAGTAAACTGTCGCTGTCATCCGTCCTTTGTCATCCGTCCTCCGTCGTCTGACCTCCGTCGTCCGTCATGAAATTCGGCATTTTCGACCACATGGACGATGCCGGCATCCCGCATGGCGAGCTGTTTGCCGGCCGGCTGCGGCTGGCCGAGGCTTACGACCGCGCGGGCTTTCACGGCTATCACCTCGCCGAGCATCACGGCACGCCGATCGGCTGCGCGGCTTCGCCGGGAATCTTCCTCGCCGCGCTGGCGCAGCGCACCGAAAAGCTGCGCTTCGGCCCGTTGGTGTATCTGCTGCCGTTCTATCATCCGCTGCGGCTGATCGAAGAAATCTGCATGCTCGACCAGTTGAGCGGCGGGCGGCTCGAGCTCGGCATCGGCCGCGGCGTGTCGCCGTTCGAGACCGCGAACTACGCGCTTGACTTTGCGCAGACCGGCGCGATGTACCACGAGGCGTTCCAGGTGCTGCTCAAAGGCCTCGCCGCGGACGAGCTGACCTTCGACGGAAAATTCTATCGTTTCGACAAAGTGCCGATGGTGCTCAAGCCGGTGCAGCGTCCGCATCCGCCGCTATGGTACGGCGTCAGCATCCCGGACAATGCCGATTGGCCGGCGGCAAACGACGTCAACGTCGTGTCGCTGGCGCCGCCGGCCGCCGTGCGTCCGATCTTCGAGCGCTACCTCGCCACCCGCCGCAAGCTCGGCAAAGGCGACACCACGCTCTACGGCGTCGGCCGCCATGTCGTGGTCGCCGACACCGACGACAAGGCGCTGGCCATCGCGCGGCGCGCCTATCCGCGCTGGCGCAGCAATTTCTTCTGGCTGTTCAACCGCCACGGCTCTGCGCCGCGGGTCGGCGATCTCTATCCCGAAAGTTTCGACCAATTGGCGGCGCTGCGGACCGCCGTCGCCGGCTCGCCGCAGACCGTGCGCGATTTCATCGCAGCCGAGATCGAGGAGACCTCCCCGAACTATTTCGTGCCCTGGCTGGCCTTCGGCGACATGACGGTCGAGGAAGCCCTGCATTCGGTCGATCTGTTCGCCCGCGAGGTGATGCCGGCGTTCGGGTAACAGGGATCGGGGATCAGGTATCAGGGATCAGGAAACGGGGCCTCGCCTTGATACCTGATCCCCGATACCTGATTCCTGACATCCCCTGATTTCTGCCCCGCGTCCCTTGCATAGCTCGGCAAAATCCCTACATTCCCAGCGCTGTGGCTGCGCGCCTGCCGGACCCGCCTAATCCGCGAATTCGGCTTTATCTTCAAAGACCGCATCCGGCTTTCGGGGCTTTCGGCGGGTCGATTCGTGCCTCAAACCCTGCCGCAACGGACGAGTTAAGGCGGTGAGCAAAACCACCCACGCCAAAGTCGTGATCATCGGCTCGGGACCGGCCGGCTACACGGCGGCGATCTATGCGGCGCGCGCCATGCTCGATCCCGTCATGATCCAGGGCATTCAGGCCGGCGGCCAGCTCACCACCACCACCGACGTCGAGAACTATCCGGGCTTCGCCGACGTCATCCAGGGCCCTTGGCTCATGGAGCAGATGGAGAAGCAGGCCGCCCATGTCGGCACCAAGATGGTCCCCGACCATGTCAACAAGGTCGACCTGTCGCGGCGGCCGTTCCGCATCGAATGCGATTCCGGGCAGCTCTATGTCGCCGAGACGCTGATCCTCGCCACCGGCGCGCAGGCGCGCTGGCTCGATTTGCCGTCGGAGCAGAAATTCCGCGGCTACGGCGTGTCCGCCTGCGCCACCTGCGACGGCTTCTTCTATCGCGGCAAAGAGGTGCTGGTGATCGGCGGCGGCAATACCGCGGTCGAGGAGGCGCTATTCCTGACCAATTTCGCATCCAAGGTGACGCTGGTGCACCGGCGCGACAGCTTGCGCGCCGAGAAGATTTTGCAGGACCGGCTGTTCAAGCATCCCAAAATCGAGGTGGTCTGGGATAGCGCGCTCGACGACGTCCACGGCGGCGAGAATCCGCTCAAGGTCACCCATGCGCGGCTGAAGCATCTCAAAACCGGCGTTGTCAGCGAGCGTACCGTCGACGGCATTTTCATCGCCATCGGGCACGTGCCGGCGACCGAATTGGTCGCGGGCCAGGTGGAGATGAAGCCGACCGGCTACATCAAGACCGCACCGCACTCCACCGCCACCTCGGTGCCCGGCCTGTTCGCCGCCGGCGACGTCGCCGACGAGGTTTATCGCCAGGCCGTCACCGCCGCGGGCCTTGGCTGCATGGCGGCGCTCGAAGCCGAACGTTTCCTCGCCGCGCATGCGGAACATCGCGCCGCGGCTGAATAACGGAGGACAGATGACAGAAGACAGAGGACAGATGACAGAAAAGCGCGATTTCGATTTTTCCGTCGTCCGTCGTCCGTCGTCCGTCGTCCGATAAAATGGATTGGGACAAACTGAAGGTTTTCCACGCCGCCGCCGAGGCCGGCAGTTTTACGCACGCCGGTGAGCATCTCGGGCTGTCGCAATCGGCGGTGTCGCGGCAAGTCAGCGCGCTCGAGCAGGAGCTGTCGGTGTCGCTGTTTCACCGCCACGCCCGCGGCCTGATCCTGACCGAGCAGGGCGAATTGCTCTACCGCACCGCCCACGAGGTGTTCATGAAGCTCGAGGCGGCGCGCGCCAAATTGACCGACAGCCGCGAGCGGCCGAACGGCGATTTACGCGTCACCACGACGCCGGGCATCGGCATCCATTGGCTCACGCCGCGGCTCGGCGAGTTCATCGAGCTTTATCCGGAAATCCACATCACGCTACTCACCACCGACGAGGAGCTCGACCTCGCCATGCGCGAGGCCGACGTCGCTATTCGTTTGCGCCAGCCGACCCAGCCCGACCTGATCCAGCGCAAGCTGTTCTCGGTGCACTTCCACGTCTACGCCTCGCCGGAATATCTCAAGCGCTTCGGCACGCCGCGCACTTTCGACGATCTCGACAATCAGCGCGTGCTGGTGCTCGGCGGCAACGTGCCGCCCTACCTGCAGCGCTCGCGCTGGCTGGTCGAAGTGGCGCGCGACGGCAAGGGGCCGCGCACGCCGCATCTCGTCATCAACAACATCCTCGGCATCCTGCGCGCCTGCCAGCGCGGCATCGGCATCGCCATGCTGCCGGATTATCTGGTCGAGGAGAACGGCGGGCTGGTGCAGCTGTTCGGCGAGGCCGAGGCGGTCGCGCTCGATGCCTACTTCGTCTATCCCGAAGAGCTCAAGACGGTGGCGCGCGTGCAGGCGTTTCGCGACTTTCTCGTCGCCAACGCACAGCGCTGGAATTTTTAAGGCCTGCCATCGTTAGCGCGACTGCGAGCGTCGCGGCATCGTGACGCGCGACGAATGTGGCAAATTCCGCGCGCATCGTCCCGCGTTTACGCGGCGATTATGCGCGCACTTATGCACCTTGCGACGACCGCATGGCTGGCATGTCACCCCCTGCGTTGTGTGCCCGCACGACGACTCGCATACTGCTCGGGTGCTGCAGGCAAGCGGTCGCCTCATCCTCCCAGATTGGCGATCGTAATGTCGGCAGATGTTCCCCTCTGGAAGGTGAATCGTCGACGCCCCCACGTCGACGAACTGAACCGGGCCCGCAAGGGCCCGGTTTTCTTTTTGCCGGAGGACAGATGACGGACGACAGACGACGGAAAGCCGTACCGCTTGTCCCACCGTAATTTCTCCTCTAATCCGTCCTCCGTCGTCCGTCCTCTGTCATCCGTTTTGCCATGCAAATCTCCATCCTCGACGATTACCACGATACCGTGCGCACCCTGCCCTGCTTCGAAAAGCTTAAAGGTTGCGACGTCACCATCTGGAACGATCACGTCCAGGACACCGACGCGCTCGCCGAGCGGCTGCGCGACACCGAGGTGCTGGTGCTGATCCGCGAACGCACGAAAATCCGCGCGCCCCTGCTCGAACGCCTGCCCAAGCTCAAGCTGATCAGCCAGCGCAGCGTCTATCCGCATATCGACGTCGACGCCTGCACCCGGCTCGGCATCATCCTGTCGTCGGACCAGCATTCGGGCGCACCGTCGCACGCCACCGCGGAAATGACCTGGGCGCTGATCCTTGCCGCCATGCGGCAGATTCCGCAGCAGATGGCCTCGCTGCAAGCCGGCCAGTGGCAGATGGGCGTCGGCTCGACGCTGCGCGGTAAGACGCTCGGTATCTACGGCTATGGCCGCATCGGCGGCGTCGTCGCCGGCTACGGCCGCGCCTTCGGCATGAACGTGCAAGTCTGGGCGCGCCCGGCGACGTTGGCCAAAGCCAAGGCCGACGGCTACACGACCGCAGCCAGCAAGGAGGCGTTCTTCGCCGACTGCGACGTCATCTCGCTGCACATGCGGCTCGTCGACGCGACCCGCCACATCGTCACCGCCGCCGATCTTGGGCGGATGAAGCCGACCGCCTTGTTGGTCAATACCAGCCGCGCGCCGCTGATCGCGCCCGGCGCGCTGGTCGAGGCGCTGCGCCTAGGCCGCCCCGGCATGGCGGCGGTCGACGTCTACGAGGACGAGCCGGTGCGCGATAAGACGCATCCGCTGCTCAATATGCCGAACGTGATCTGCACGCCGCACCTCGGCTATGTGACGCGCGAGGAATACGAGACGCAATTCGTCGATATTTTCGACCAGATCCTCGCTTATGCCGCGGGCAAGCCGATCAACGTCATCAATACCGACGTGTTGAGTCACGCCCGTTGAGAGCGAAAAAACTAAGCCGGCTCCAAACCCTTGGCCTTGAGCACGCGCTTGGCTTCTGGCGTGGTGAGCAAGGCGATCACTGACCGGCCCGCTTCGACGTGGCTCGCATTGGTCGGAACGCCGGCGACGAAGGGCGTGACCATTTGGATCTCCGGCGGCAGTGGGCCGATGACGTCGATGCCGTCAACGGCCATCAGCTCGGCCATCTGCTGGATGCCGATGTCGGCTTCGCCGCGCAGCACGACCAGGCCGGCAAGCCCGGCGGCACCGCCGGCGCCGTATTTGGCTTTCGCTTGCATCGCCTCGGCGATGCCGAGCTCAACGAAAACTTTTGCGAGATGAACGCCGCTCTGGCCGCCGCCGACCGGTTTCGAGCAGGCGATCGATTTCGCCTGGAGCATCGCGCGCTTGAAGCCATCGACCGATGAAATATCCGGCCGCGGCGCGCCTTTTTGCACTGCGACGCCGATCGACGATGTGGCAATGTCGACGATACTGCCGGCAACCATCTTGCCGCTCGTAACCAGGTCGCGCGCTCCGGAAGCGGACACGATCGCGATATCCGCCGCCTCGCCTTCGCCAAGTTGTTTCTCGAGCCGCAGCGATGGCCCGAGCGTGACGGCGAGACGATTGCCCGTCGCGCGTTCGAAGGCCGGCGCCAGTTCCTCGAACACCGTCTTCATCGCCGTGGTGCTGAGCACCTTGATGTCGATGGGCATTACGAATCGCGCCCCTGCGTGATGACGTTGAGCAGCGCCGGCGTGCCGGAGCGCACCGCGTCGAACGCGCGCTTGAGCGCCGCCGGTAGATCGCTTGGCTCAACGACTTTCTCGCCGACCCCGCCGCAGGTGGTGATCACACCCTCGTAGTCGGGCGAAGGTTTCAGCTCGGTCAGCGGCATGACGTTGGCCTTGGCGGCGTAGCCGCCGGGAAACACGTCGAGAGTGGAGGCCCGCACCGCGTGCCAGCTTTGATTGTTGGCGATGATGGTCAGGGTCGGCAGGTTTTCGGCGCGGCCGACATAGTGGAACGGCAGCGGATTGCCGAACATGTAGGAGCCGTCGCCGACGATCGAGATCACCTCGCGCCCGGGCGCGGCAAGCTTTGCGCCGAGCGCGGCGCCAAGGCCGAATCCGAGGCCGCCGGCCAACAGGCTGCCCATATAGCTGCCCTGTTTGGTGAGCTGGAGCTGGCTGATCGGCACGCCGAGCTCGTTGATGATGATGGCGTCCTCGGTTTTGAGCTCGTTGAGGCAGGCGGCGATATGCGACGTCGAGATCGGCGTCCGCGCCCGCGCGGCGTCGAGCGCGCGGCGCCGCGCGGCGACCAGTTCCTCGCGCAACGCGGCGATCGCCTTGCGCCGCGTCTCGATATCGCCGCGCTTCATCCGCTTGCGCAGGCTTTCTTGCAGCAGCGGCAGGGCGCCACGCGTCGTGCCGGTGATCAACAGATCGGCCTCGAAATCGCGGAACGGATATTGCGTCTGCAGCGGATCGGGCGAGATGTGGATGATCTTGGCGTCGCGGCCCGGCGACACTGCTTTGGGCACCCACGGCACCGGCGCATCGAGCACCAACACGACATCGGCGCGCGGCAATAGCGCCTTGACGTCAAAACCGAGGTTCATCGGATGATTGGACGGCAGGTTAAGATCGTTCGGCTCGCCCTGCGCCACCGGCAGCGCGAACTCTTCGGTCAGCGCCGCGAACGCGGCGAAGGCTTCCGGCGAGCGGCCTAGCGCAGACGTCAGAACAAGCGGAAACTGCGCGCCGGCGAGCAAATCCGCCGCCGCATCGATCGCTTCTTGCGACGGCACCGCCGCCATGGCGCCGAGCGGACGCTCTTCGTCGCGGCGCGGCGCGGTCGCCGCGTCCGACAACACTTCGCGCGGCAGCGTGAGATAGACCGGGCCGCGCGGCTCGCTCATGGCGATGTCGAGCGCGCGGTCGACGATCGCCGCGACCGGCTGACCGGAGCGCAATTCGTAATCCCATTTGGTGAATTCGCGCACCATGCCGCCCTGGTCGAAGGATTCCTGGCCCCAATGGATCGGCCGGTTGCGCGAGGCATGATGCCCGGTCTCGGTGATCGGCGTGCGGCCAGCGGCGAGCAGGATCGGAATATTATCGCGCGCGGCATTCATCAGGCCGTTGACGGTGTTGCCGGTGCCGACGGTGACGTGGACCATGACGGCGGCCGGCTTGCCGGCGATCTTGTAGTAGCCGTGCGCCATGGCCATGGCGACGTTCTCGTGCGGCACGACGATGACGCGCGGAAACTTGCGCCGGCCGTTGGCGTTCATGGCGAGCGATTCGATGACCGGGGCGAAGTCCGTTCCGGCATTGGCGAACACGTAATCGATGCCGCGCTCGGCGAGCCGCGTCAGATAGGCCTGCGCGGAAATGTCTGGGGATTCGGGATTAAGCATCGCTCGGTCCTGTGGGCGTTTCCGGATGACTGAAGGTTGATTGGGGCCGCACCATAAAGGCCAAAACCGGCCTCCGATAGCCCGTCCGGGGCCGTTGCGAAACGCGGCCGCGAACGTTGCGAGGGCGGCCATCAACTCTGTGTGAAATCTACGTGGGGCCGGATCAAATTGCGTGCGCCCCATCACTGACGGCGTGAAAGTACGCTACAACATCGCCACATTGATCGTGGGAGCCGGGCTGTGCCGGCCGCGATTGGGAGGGACACATGTTCACACGCCGACAAGCCTTGTACGCCGGTGGCGCCGGCCTCGCCGCGCTCTTTATTGGCCGCCTGGCGAGCCCTCCGGCCGCGAAGGCGACGACCAATTACGAGGTCACCCACACCGACGCGGAATGGCGCAAGCTGTTGACGCCGGCGCAATACGACGTGCTGCGCCAGGAAGGCACCGAGCGGCCGTTCACCAGCGAACTGCTCAAGGAGCATCGCGACGGCACGTTCGCCTGCGCCGGCTGCGACCTGCCGCTGTTCTCGTCGAAGACCAAATTCGAAAGCGGCACCGGCTGGCCGAGCTTTTGGGCGCCGCTCGACAAAGCCGTCGACGAGACCACCGACCGCTCGTTCGGCATGTCGCGCACGGCGGTGTCGTGCCACCGCTGCGGCGGCCATCTCGGCCACGTCTTCAACGACGGGCCGAAGCCGACCGGCTTGCGCTATTGCATGAACGGCGTGGCGCTCAAATTCGCGCCGGCCGCGCCCGGGGCGAGCTAGATGTAGCCCGGATGAGCGAAGCGAAATCCGGGGAGCAGCGTTTCAACATTCGATCGTTCCCGGGTATCGCTTCGCTCACCCGGGCTACGCATGGGAGCGGCCAATGAAGATCTTGCTTTTGATGCTGGGAATTTTCGTTGCCACTACGGCGCTCGGCACCGGGGCGCAGGCGCAAAATTATCCGTGGTGCGCGATCTACGGCGGCGGCAGCGCCGGCGGCGGACGCAATTGCGGCTTCAACACCTTCGAGCAATGCCTGGCGACCATCAGCGGCATCGGCGGCACCTGCCAGCAAAACACCACTTACCAGGGCCCCGCCTCGGCCAGTTCCAGCAGCACCAATTACCAGCAGCGCAAGAACTGGCAGCAGAAGTGGTAAGTCCGCGCCGCGGCTAAGTTCCGACCTTGAGCTCCGCGACCAAGCCGCGGAGCGCCGCCACCGTGCTCAACGCCACGATGCGGCCGGTGCGCGGATTTTCCGACGGCACGTTCTCGATCGACATGGCAAAGCGCGCGGTGTCGGCGTCGACTTCGATGCGGTGGGTGTTGCGATCGAGCGCCGGATCGGCCCAGATTTCGAGACGCGTCTTTTCCGGCCCGATGCCGGCGAGGCATAAAGCGGCGGCGACGTTGACGTTCTGGGGGAAGCCGCGCGCGCCCTCGCCCGCCGTGCCGTCGAACACTTTGCGCGCGGTGTTGAGGCCTTTGAGCGAAATGCCGCGCTCGACCAGATAGGGTGCGCCGTCGAGGCCGTTCGGCGGCTTGCGCGTGATCATGGTGACGGAGCGGATGGTGCCTTCGGCGGCGGCGCGCACCGCGTCGAGCCCGATCAGGCCGCCGGTCGGCACCAGGATGCGGGCGCCGGTCTCCTTCGCCCGCGCCACCAGGTCCCAGTTGTCGAGAAGCTGACCGACGCTGAGCGGCATGAACAGCTTGCCGCGCTCGATCACCGACGACGCCACACCGCGGAACATCGCCGGCGGCAGGCATTCGACGACCAGGTCGCAGATTTCCGCGAGCGCTTCCGCGGCAACGACGGCGATGCGGTCGCCGACTTGCGGCAGATTGCGCCGCGCCTTGTCCCGATCGCGCACCGAGACTGCGGTCAGAACCAGGCCCGGAATGCCGGCCTCGATCCGCCGCGCCACGTCGAGGCCGACGGCGCCGAGCCCGCCCAACCCGACCTTGAGAGCCTCCCGCGCCACGTCTTGTCCCCCGCTCCCCTACCCTGGCGGCCATCCGCCCGGCCCGATACATTCCGTGTCTATGCGCCGGCCGGACGCCGCGCAACAGCCTGGGCGTCGCGCTGCCATGACCGACGAGATGAAGAGACATTTCATGACCAATATCAATCCGAGCACCTTCACCACGCGGCCTGAGATCGAAGGCACATTTGGCGTGGTGACCACGACCCATTGGATCGCCACCGCCGTCGGCATGGGAATCCTGGAGCGCGGCGGCAATGCCTTCGACGCCGGCGTCGCCGCCGCCTTCACCCTGCAAGTGGTCGAGCCGCATCTCAACGGGCCGGGCGGCGACGTGCCGGTCATCGTCTATGACGTCAAGCGCAACAAGCCCGAGGTGATCTGCGGCCAAGGCGTGGCACCGGCCGGAGCCACGATCGCGCATTATCGCAGCGAAGGCCTCGATCTCGTGCCCGGCACCGGACTGCTCGCGGCCTGTGTGCCCGGCACCTTCGAGACCTGGATGATGCTGTTGCGCGACTACGGCACCCTATCGGTCGCCGACGTGCTTAAGCCGGCGATCGGCTACGCCCAGAACGGCTATCCGCTGCTCGAGCGCACCAATTCCACGATCGCAACCGTCGCCGACCTGTTCCGCCAATATTGGCCGACCTCGGCCGCGGTCTACCTGCCGGACAACAAGGTGCCGGCGCCCGGTTCGCTGTTCACCAACAAGACGCTCGCCGCCACCTATGGCCGCATCGTCAAGGAAGCCGAGAGCGCCGGCGGCGATCGCGTCGCGCAGATCGAACGTGCGCGCCAAACATGGTCGAAAGGTTTTGTCGCCGAAGCGATCGACCGCTTCTGCCGTACGCAAGAGATCATGGACACCAGCGGGCAAAAGCATCGCGGCGTGCTCACCGCCGACGACATGGCGCGCTGGACGCCGCATATCGAGGCGCCGCTGACCTATGACTATCGCGGCTACACGGTGTGCAAGACCGGGCCGTGGGGGCAAGGCCCGGTGACGTTGCAGCAGCTGGCGCTGCTCAAAGGCTTTGATCTCGACGGGCTCGATCCTACGAGTGCGGATTTCATCCATCTCATCGTCGAGTGCTCGAAGCTCGCCTATGCCGACCGCGAAGTGTTCTACGGCGATCCCGATTTCGTCGACGTGCCGATGGCGACGCTGTTGTCGGACGCCTACAACGCCGAGCGCCGCAAGCTCGTCACCGACAAGGCTTCGCTCGAACAGCGCCCGGGCTCGATCGAGGGTTTCGGCGCGGTGGTGAAGCTGCGCCGCGATGCCGTGCCGCACGCGGCCGGCGCCGGCGAGCCGACCGTGGGCCGGCTCGGCTCCGGCGAACCGACCGTCGGCCGGATGGGCAATACCCGCGGCGACACCGTGCATTTCGATATCGTCGACCACGCCGGCAACATGATTTCGTCGACGCCGTCGGGCGGCTGGCTGCATTCCTCGCCGGTCATTCCGGAGCTCGGCTTCTGCCTCGGCACCCGCGCGCAAATGTTCTGGCTCGAGGAAGGCCATCCGGCAGCGCTTGGCCCCGGCCGGCGGCCGCGCACCACGCTATCGCCCACGATGGCGCTGCGCGACGGCGAGCCGTATCTCGCCTGGGGCTCGCCTGGCGGCGACGGCCAGGATCAATGGATCGCGCAATTCTTTTTACGTCATGTCCACGCCGGCATGAATATGCAGGAGTCGATCGACGCGCCGGCCTGGCATTCCGAGCATTTCCCGAGCTCATTCTGGCCGCGCACCGCGCATCCCGGCCTGCTTGTGGTCGAAGGCCGCGTGCCGAAAAAGACCGTCGACGAGCTCAAGCGCCGCGGCCACAAGGTCGAGGTCGGCCCTGACTGGTCGGAAGGCCGGCTCACGGCGGCATCGCGGGTCGGCCCGCGCCGCCGCGCCGCCGCCAATGCGCGTGGCATGCAGGGTTATGCCGCGGGGCGCTGAGACGTCGTCCGCACAACTGCAAAATAAGCGCGCCAACGCTCCCGGGCATGAAAACGCCGGGCGCCGTTGGCGGGGACCGAACACCACCCAGCGATGCTGGCGTCGGGCTTCGACGCCACGGAGGGCGAGGCGATCACGCCCAGCAGGCGCAGCCAGCTTTGGTCTGTAGGCTTGGCGTGACCTGTTTGGCGATCCGCAGCAGCATCGATTCGAGCTCTCGCCGATCGACACGGTCCGCGGCCATCAAGCTGCGGATGAGCGGATCGGACAGCGCGCTGCGCAGCGTCAATTCTTGACTTTGTGTTCTCATGAAATGTCCCTTCTTCTTGCGGCAGCGATGCATCGCGCTCACGCCAGTGCCGGATAGTCGGTGAAGCCCTTGTCCTCTCCGGCATAGAACGTCGCCTGGTCGGGCGCGTTGAGCGGCGCCTTGATCCGATAGCGCTTCGGCAGATCCGGATTGGCGAGAAACGGCGTGCCGAACGCGACGAGATCGGCCGCGCCGTCGCGGATCGCCGCATTGGCGCTGTCGAGATCGAAGCCGCCATTGACGATGAAGCTGCGATCGAATTTCCGGCGCAGCAGCGGCGACACGCGCTTGGCGCCGTCGGCAACCGGATCGACCGCGTGAAGATAGACGATGCCGAGCTTGTTCAGCTGTTCCGTCAGATACGAGAACGCCCGCAGCGGATCGGAATCCGACATCGCGTTAAAGGCGCCGTTCGGGGAAATGCGATAGCCGACGCGATCGGCGCCCCAGACATCGATGACGGCTTTGGTGACTTCGAGCGGCAACCGCGCGCGGTTTTCGATCCTGCCGCCATAAGCGTCGGTGCGCTGGTTGCTGCCGTCGCGCAGGAACTGATCGAGCAGATAACCGTTGGCGCCGTGCAGTTCGACGCCGTCGAAGCCGGCCGCCTTGGCATTTTCGGCACCCTTGCGGAATTGTTCGACGATGCCCGGCAGCTCGGTGAGCGCCAGCGCCCGCGGCGTCACCATCTGTTGCGGACCCTTGGCCGTGAACACTTGGCCCTGCGCGGCGATGGCCGAGGGCGCGACCGGAAGCTCGCCGCCATGAAAATCCGGATGCGAGATGCGTCCGACATGCCACAGCTGAAGAAAGATTTTGCCGTCGGCGCGATGCACCGCGTCGGTAATCCTCGTCCAACCGGCAACCTGTTCGGCGGAATGAATGCCCGGCGTGCGGATATAGCCGACGCCCTGCGGGCTGACCTGCGTCGCTTCGGTGACGATCAAGCCGGCGGAGGCGCGCTGGGCATAACAGGTTGCGGCGATCGGGTTCGGGACGTTGCGCTCGACCGCGCGGCTGCGCGTCATCGGCGCCATCACCAGGCGATTGTTGAGTTCGATGTCGCCCAGTCGATAGGGCAAAAACAGCGTCTTAAATGTCTGCTCGGCCTGCGGAGGGCGGTGGGCAACAGCGGCATTCACTGGCATGGCGATGCTCCTGATCGATGTTGAGACCCTAGAAAGGGAGCGTGACTTGCAGCTCCCCTTGTGGTACTTACCGGTAACACTACATTGTAGTTACTGACCGGTAACACCCGTGTCAAGAGGAAAACCAAAATGACCGGCCAAGCCGCCGTAACTCATGATAATGACAGCCGAATTCCGCCCCGCGCGCGCATCCTTGTGGCCGCAGGCGAGCTCTTTTATCGGCACGGAATCAGGGCGGTCGGGGTCGATGCGATCGCGGAAGCGGCCGGCACCAATAAGATGACGCTCTACCGGCACTTTGCCTCGAAGGACGAATTGGTCGCGGAGTATCTGCGCCAAACGGCCCATGCAGCAGACGGGTGCTGGGAGCGGTTCGCGCGCGCGCACCCCGGCGATCCGCGGGCGCAACTGCGCGCCTGGCTCGCGGAGATGGCCGGCCATCTTGCTGAGCCGGACGAGCGCGGCTGTGCGCTCGCCAACGCGGCGATCGAATTGCCTGACAAGGATCACCCGGCCCGGCGCGTCATCGAAGAATTCAAGAGGGCACACCGTATGCGCCTCGTGCGATTGAGCCAGGATGCAGACTTGAGCGAGCCTGAATTGCTGGCTGACGAACTGCACCTGCTTCTGGAGGGAGCCCGCGTTACTGCACAGAGCGTCGGCACCGAAGGGCTTGCAGCGCGGCTCTTGCGCATGGGCGAAGCAATGATTGCTGCCCACACGCCTCGCGGCTGATCCGGCCGCAGGGCCGTAGCATTCCGTTATTCCCGCGAAAGCGGGAATCCATAGTCCCTGCGCTGACATCTAACACTGGGGTTATGGGTCCCCGCCTGCGCGGGGACGACGGCGATTTATGCCGGCCCCAAAAACTCCAGCAGCGCTGCGGTAAACGCCGTCGGTTGTTCGATCGGCGACATGTGCCCGGAATTTTTGATGATCTTCAGCGTGGCGCCGGGAATGGCCTGCGCCATCAAACGCGACGCCTTGCTGCATACGTAATCAAGCTCGCCGACCATGACGAGCGTCGGCGCGCGCACGGATTTCAGCACGCCGCTCAGCCGGAACAATGATTTCCGCTTCGCCAAAACCTCGGACAGCGTAAAGCGCAAGCCATCGATCGGAGTGGCGCGGATCAGGGCGGCCATGTGCTCGCGGCGGCGGGGGCTGCGTCGGGCGTAGACCTTGAACAGCTCGCTGCGCAGCATGTCGCAAACAAGCTCGTCGGTGTCGCCTTGCCCGATCAGCGCGCCCCAACGCCGCGCCATGCCTTCGATCTTCACCGGATCGTCGGCACCGGCGCCGACGTCGGCCAGCACCAGACGGGACACGCGCTTCGGCCTGCTGGCGGCCAGCGCCAGGGCCGGGCCGCCGCCCAGAGAGAAGCCGACGATCGCGGCCTGCGGAATGGCGAGGGCGTCGAGCACGCCAACGAGATCGCGCGCGAGATGCGCGGCGGAATAATCCGTGGCGAGTTGCGGCGCATCGGTTTGGCCGTGACCGCGCAGATCGTAAGCGATGACGCGGAAACGGTTGCGCAGCGCCCTGATCTGGTGGAACCACATGCGCTTGCCGCAGGCGAGACCATGCAGCAGCAGTACCGGCGGTCCGTCGCCGGCATCGGTTACGGCAACGCCGAGATTGCCGACTTGGAGTCTTGCCATGCCGCTGTCCCGATTAGAATTCCGTCACCCTGAGGTGCGAGCGAAGCGAGCCTCGAAGGGCGACGGCCCGGGTGCCTCGGCCGACATCCTTCGAGGCCCGCGCTGCGCGCGGGCACCTCAGGATGACGGTCAACGCATGATATTACGCCGCGACAGTTCCCAAGAATTCCTCGAACTCGCTGCGCAGCTTGGCGGTCGCGGTTTCGACCTCTTCGGTGGCGGCGAGCATGGTTTCCGCGGAACTGCGGGTCTGGGTGACGCCGCTGGCGACTTCGTCGAGCGCCGCCGAGATCGCCTTGGCGCCGGCCGCGGCGCTGGCGACGTTGTGGGAAATTTCGCCGGTCGCCGCTTCCTGTTGCTCGACCGAGCCGGCGACCGCGGAGGTGTATTGATTGATGTCGTGCATTCGTTGCGTGATGTCGCGGATCGCCGCCACCGCGCTCGTCGTCGAGCTCTGCACCGAGAGGATCTCGCGGGTGATCTCCTCGGTCGCCTTGGCGGTCTGCACCGCGAGCGATTTCACTTCCGAAGCGACCACCGCAAAGCCGCGCCCGGCGTCGCCGGCGCGCGCCGCCTCGATGGTGGCGTTGAGCGCCAACAGATTGGTCTGGCCGGCGATGTCCTGGATGAGCTTGACCACGTCGCCGATCTTGCCGGCCACCCGCGCCAGCGCGGCGATGTCGTCATTGGTGGCGCCGGCATCGGCCACGGCGGAGCGCACCACCTCGTTCGCCTGCATCAGCTGCCGGCTGATCTCCTTGATCGATACCGAAAGTTCGGTCGCCGCGGCAGCCGCCGTCTCGACATTGGCCGACGCCTCGTTGGAGCCATGCACCGCGCCCTCGGTACGCGTCAGCGTATGATCCGACGTGCTCAACAGCGTCTTCGCCGCCGCTTTCATCGCCGCCGAGCTTTGGCCTACGGTTTTGAGCACGCTCTCGACCCGGGCGCGGAACGAGACGATGGCCGCGTCGACGATGCGGCGGCGGTCTTCGCGCTGGCGCAGCAGATCGCGCTCGGTCTCCGCCGACAATTGCTCGGTGACGTCGCTATGGGTGGCGACCCAGCCGCCGCCCGGCATCGGCCGGCTGACCAGCATGATGACGCGGCCGGTAATGTGGATCGTCTTGGTTTCGGTGCGTCCCTCGGCCACCTGGCGCAGGCAATCGGCGACATAGGCATCCGGATCGCCGGAGAACGTGCCGGCAGCAGCGCGGCAACGCAGCAGCTCGCGCAACGGCGTGCCGGCGCGGCCGAGCTCGGGCCGCAAGGCGTACATTTCGAGATAGCGGTCGTTGCACAGAACCAGCCGCGCCGCGCTGTCGAACATGCACAGCCCTTGCGTCATGTTGTTCAGCGCCGCGCGCTGCAACCGGCTTTGCGCCCGCCGCCGGCCGGTCGCGAACAGCCCGGCGAGGGCCGCCGCGCCGAGCGCAAACGGCAGCGCCATGACGGTGCCTGCGATGGCAGGAGAATCGTCTGCCAGCAGACGCACGATCCAGCTCGATCCGAAGACAAGGAATGCCAGGAAGCCGGCCCCAAAGCCGATCGCACCCGTCAAAACCACGAGTGGCCAACTGCGGATTGCCTTCGAAAGCGTTTGAGCGACAACCATTCGCTGTGCGCCAGCCTCTAATCGGCCGACGGTATGCGCGAACCCGTTGTTTTGAGGTTAAGGAGTGGTAGAGGAATCGTTAACAAAGGCTGAGCGCGGCGGCGCCGGGACGCGGACCGGCGCGAGCGAGGGAGGAAGAACGATGCGATTTGCACCGAAGCTTGCATCTTGCGCCTTACTCGTGATTGCGATTGTGAGCGCGAGCGCAAGCCGCGCCGAGGACTATCCGACGCATCCGGTGCGGATCATCATCGGATTCGGCGCCGGCGCCTCGGCCGATACGCCGGCGCGGCTGTTGGCACAGAAATTTTCCGATGCGCTCGGCCAGCAGTTCATCGTCGAAAACAAGCCGGGCGCCGGCAGCAACGTCGCCGCCGAATATGTCGCCCGCGCGCCGAACGACGGCTACACGATTTTCATGGCGACGGCGGCGCAGACCAATTACGCCGGCATGACCATCAAGCCGACCTACGACGTGGTGAAAGATTTTGCCCCGATCCTGCGCGTCGCCGCGGTGCCGACGATCCTGGTCGCCAATCCGTCGCTTGGCGTCGGCAATCTCAAAGAGCTGATCGCGCTCGCCAAGGAAAAGCCGGGCCAGATCTTCTATGCCTCGTCGGGCGTCGGCACCACGACCCACGTCGCCGTCGAGTTGATCAACATGACGGCGGGCATAAAACTCGTCCACGTGCCCTATCCGGGCAGCGCGCAAGCCTTGACCGACGTCATCACCGGCCGCGTGCAATTGTGGATCGCGCCGGCGTCGGCGGTGATTGCGCAGATCGCCGAAGGCAAGCTCAAGGCCATCGCGGTGACCACGGCGCAACGCGCCACCATTGCGCCCGACGTGCCGACCATGGCGGAAGCGGGCCTGCCCGGCTACGACCTCGGCCTCTGGTTCGGTCTCATGGCGCCGGTCGGCACGCCGGCGCCGATCGTCGACAAGCTCAACAAGATCGCCAACGACGCGCTCAAATCCCCCGACGTCGTCGAGCCGCTGCACAAGATCGGCATGGAGATCATCGGCGGCACGCCGGCGGATTTCGCGCGCTATATCGACGCCGAGGTGAAAAAGGCGACCGACGTCGCTACGGCGGCGAATATTAGGCAGTGACGATTCAGGCTGCGTGTAACAGCACATCGACCCTGATCGCGTCATATGGAAAGACGATCAGGCCATCGGCTGTTTTCTGAAATACGCCCGCGCTCAGCAAAGCATGCACGTCACCGTGTACGGCCTTCACATCGCGACCTACCCGGCGCGCCGCCTCGCGAATCGTGACCGCTCCCGCGCCGGTCAAAGCGCGAATCAGTTCCCACCGTTTCGTCGTCAACACCCGGAATAGTAGCTCGGGCGTAGCGAAGCTGATACGCGAACCCTGCTTTTTGCCTTTGAAGGCATCGCGCACGCGTCGCTTCACTTCGTCGAGCTTTGCCACCTGCAGCGTCACAGTCTTCATCTCACTGCCTCAACCTTTCAACGTCGCGCCAGAAGTCCGCGAGCAACGTGTCTGGATCCACGAAACCATAGCGCGCCTCCTTGGACCCTACATGCCGATGATCGCCTTTGCCCGATTCATTGTCGTAGCGCAGGACGCAGACTTCATCGACGACGAGCGCCAGCCGGTACTTGAAGAAGTGGCGCGAGCCTCGTGCAGGCCGCGGCAGCCGCCATACGACCATCTCGACAAACGCACGTACATCAAGCACATGCCGTTCGTCTATCAGCAGCTCCGCCGCCATGTTGGAGTGTATAACAACACTCTCACGTGTTGTCAATTACTCCAACATGCGCGCCTCAAGCCGGAATGACCGGCAGCAGCAGATACGATGGCATATCGCCACCGGCGTAGACGGTGTTGGTGGCGCCGGAATTGTAATCGGCGTGGTGGTGCATGTAGTGGCTACTGCCCAGGCCGTCACGCGGTTGGACGTCGAGGCGGATGCGGTGGCCTTTCTTGAACACCATCGAGGTCGGCCAGATTTCGACCTCGACCTTCACGATCTCGCCAGGCTCCAAATAGAGCCGCCGCTGGTGGCGGTGATAGGGCCGGTACGGCAACGACCGCTCGGCGTCGAGTTCGCGATGCGACACCCGCAGCCAGCCTTTCGCCACCGGCACCGGCAGACCCTGCTGGCCGGTTTCCATGATGTCCTTGCCGTCCGGATCGATGTTGCGCAAGGTGAGGAACAGATCCATGTCCTCGCTCGAGCTCGACACCCAAAGCACCGCGGCGATCGGCCCGGTGATCTCGGTGTCGACCGAGAGCTTTGCTGTCTCCAGCGAAATGCCCATGCCCGGCCTGATGCCGCCGCCCATGACTTGCGACGCGGCGGCCGAGGTCGAGCCCATCGAGCCGAGGCTCGACGCGGCATAGCCGCGCGAGCCGACTGCCGGCGGGTTCTTTACTTCGAGCGCACCGGAAATCTCCGATTTTTCCGCGACCGGCTGCGACAGGTCGAGATAGAGCTTGGTCCAGCGTGTGCGGGCGAGCGGCCACTCGTTTTCGCTTCTCCAGTCAAAGGCGTCGGCGCCCTTGCGGATGGCGAGCTTTACGGGCGGCTCATCCATCACGCCGTTGTCGATGTCCTTGAGCCAATGATCGAAGAAGCGGATCTGATCCTGCCTGCCGTCCTCGGTGTAGAACGGATGCACATGCGAGCCGAGATGCATGCGCAATTTCTTGTGCGGCGTTGCCGCGTGCATGAACGCTTCGGTATTGCCGCGCAGATGCAGGCCCATGCCGGACCAGTTGCCGACACTGAACATCGGGATGTTGATCTTGTCCCACTGCGCCTGCGAACCGCGAAACGCGCCGCTGTCGAGGCTGTTGTGCAGCCAGAAATACAGCGTGTTGATCTGCCAGGCGTCGGGCAAGTCTTGCGAGGCGCGGCCGAGCTTATGATGCAACAGATGCGCCGTGTACCAGTTGGTCATGAACAGGCTCAACAGCCCCCCGTGGTACAGCGCATCGCGATAGAGATCGGCAAAGCCTTCCCAGGGAATGATCGCCTTGAGCGACGGCGGCTGCAGATTGGCGGCGAACCACTGATTGATGGCGAAGTAGGAAATGCCGAGCAGCCCCACCTTGCCGTTGCACCACGGCTGCGCCGCGGCCCATTCGATGGCGTCATAGAGATCGACTGCTTCGGCGAGCGACCATGGATCGTACTGGCCCGGCGATTTTCCGGTGCCGCGGCCGTCGACGCGCACGGCCACATAGCCGCGCGGCACCCACCATTGCGGATTGACGGTTTCCCAGTTCATCCATTCGTTCGGCGCTTCGGCGAGGTTCTCCGGCACGATCCAGAGCTTGTCCTTCTGGTACGGGCCGAGATTGAGGATGGCGGGAAATTTGCCGTCGTCGTAGGGCCGGAACACGTCGGCCTTGAGGCGGGCGCCGTCGCGCATGGTGACGTCGACGTCCTTGTCGACGACGATGGGGTAATTCGGAAGCGTTCGATCGCTGTTCATGTATCCTCCCGCCGACCGCGCGAGATCGTATTTAAGCGCGGCTGGAGATACCAGGGCCTGCCGGCCGCGGGCTTTTTCATTGTTCCGACACTTTTTTGCCGGCAATGTCGCGGCGGATGCGGGGGAATTCTCGGATGCTACGGCGGACTACGGCGCTGCTGTTCGGCGGCGCCCTCATCGCGGCGCTCGGCGGCTGCGCCGACAACGGCCCGCCGTCGGGCCAGCCCAGCTTTTATATCGATCTGGCGACCACCGATGCCGCGCTCGACGCCAACGCGGCGCAGTCGATGATTTCGGGCTATCGCGGCAATAACGGACTCAACGCCGTCACGCTCGATCCCGAGCTGATGCGGCTTGCCGGCGAGCAGGCGCGGGTCATGGCGGCGCACGACAAGCTCGATCACGATGTCGGCCGGCCGTTCCAGGATCGCATCCGCAAATCCGGCTTCGATGCGGCGGTGGCGGTGGAGAACATTTCCGCCGGCTACCACACCATGGCGGAAGCGTTTTCCGGCTGGCGCGATTCGCCGCCGCACCGCGCCAATATGCTCAACAGCAACGTGACCAAGATGGGCATCGCCGCGGTCTACGCGCCGAAGTCGAAATACAAGGTGTTCTGGTCGTTGATCCTGGCCAAGCCCGACGAGCAACACCGCGGCTAGAAGTTCAACGGCACCCGCCGCGCTGCCGCCGAACTTCGCCGCACGCCCGTTACCAGCATTTCTTCAGTGCGGCGACGATCGCCAGCACCGCGACCACAACCGCGACGCCGAGGACAATGACCGGCTGCGCCGGGACGACGCCAAGCAGACTCAGAAGCGCCAGCACGCCGCCGCCGGTCGCAGTGCCGAGCAGCAGCGTTTTCAAGATGCCGCACGGTCCGGGCTTGCACCACGCGGTCCACGCCGCCATCGCCAGCACGAATAAAACCGCCGCAATGGCGCCGGCGATAAGCCGCGGCGTGCCGGTCAACGTACCGAGGATGACGACGAATGCCGCCACGACCGTCGCGCACAGCGCCGCCAGGGTTTGGCACTTGGCGCTGTCCTGGGACTGGGACGGGACGGACGTGCCGACAATGGTACCCGGGTCGCCGCCAAGCGCGGTAACCCGCTGCGCGATCTGATCGAGATAGCGCTTGAGCACCGGGTACCAGCGGTTCTCGATCGGCACCGTGGCGATGACACGATTGAGCATGGTGAGCCTGCGCCGGTCGGCGAGCAGAATGTCGCCGGCCTTCTTGACCTCGACCGAGAACTGGAATGCGCCGATGATGTAGCGCGCCTTGCTCGCGGCCGCCGCCGTCTCGGCGGCGGCGATGAATTGCCGCGTCGCCCGCGGCGATGGCGGCGCCGAGGGCCGGTCCACCACCTGGCGCACCACGATGCGGAAGACCTGCCCCGCGCGGATGCCGGCCGGCAGATCGAGCGTGATCAGGCCGGCGAGATCGACGGTGCTGCCCTGCGGGATCGGCAGATAGGTGACGCCGGCGGTGCGGCAGCGCAGCGTATGGTCGTCGACCTTTTCCAGCGTCTGCAGATTGAAGTTCCTGCGGGCGAGCGCCAGCACCTCGGTGGCGCGCACCCCCGGCAGATAGATCGTCGCCTCGGAGCCGATCGGCGTGTTGCCCCACACGATCATCATTTCGTCCGGCCCCTGCTTCGGGGCGAGGTTCCCGGCGGTCGGCCGGATGGCGAAGGTGTGCTGCGCCCGGCGGCTTGCGGTCGCGCCCGGATTCTCCGAATCGTCGATTGCGAGATTGCGCTGCGACAGCATGGCATTGGACGCGGTGGTGGCGCCGTCGGGGATGCTGAAGCCGGTGCAGGAGATTTCGGTCACCAGGCACTGGTGGGTGCCGCGAATGAGATCGGCGATCGACATCAAGGTCTGGCCGCTGGATTCCGGGAACGGCCCCGCCGCCGAAGCCGGGTTTATCGGGTAGAACTGCTGGCTCTGGTTCATATCGAGCCAGACACCGAAATAGGCTTGCACCTCGTTGCCGCTCGGATCGGGATTGAGCATCGATAGGAAGTTGAGTGTGTCCTGCTGCGTATTCAGGCTGACATTGGCGCCGACCTGGCGCGTCTGCGCGAAGAACGGAATGGTGACGAGCTCGCCGCCCTGGACGCCGAGCAGCGGGATGATCGTGCCCGGCTGGCCGCCGGATTTGTAAGTGGTCTGCGAATTGTAGTCGGTGCCGGTGGCGGCGGTCTGGAACATGCGGAAGAACACGCGCACGTTCTGCGCCGGCGTCATGGTGGCGCGATAGCGGATGCGGCACAGGGCGAAATTGAAGATTGGCGCGCTGTTGCGCGTGGAATTCCATTCCAGTTCGGAGCCGGCTTCGGTGTTCGACAGGTCCTCGAACGCTTTGTAGGCGTCCTGCGGATTCGACGCGCCGCGCAGCGCCATGACGAGCGCGTTGATGAAGCCGAGCGGGTCGGCGTTGTTGAGCGTCGGCCCGTTCAACTGCGGGAACATCTGCCCGTCGCTGACCTGGCGCGTGAACACGCGCACGTCGTCGCTGAGATAGGAGATCGGGCCGTGGTCCATGTAGGGCGCCACGGTCTTGGTCAGGTCGAACGTCGCGCTCGATGTCGAGACGCCGATGGCGTTGCTGCCCACCGTGGCGTTGATGGTGATCGCCTCCGCATCGCCGGAGAAACTGAAATCGTTCACGCCGGTGAACTTGATGTCGTAGCCGATAGTGATGCGCTGCGCGCTGGTGAGCGCGGTGTTGTCCTCCAACAGGAGATCGGTCGGTACCGCCGTCGTCTGCAGCAGCACCGCCGGCGCCGGCGGGCTCAGGCTGATCGGATTGCCGAACCAGTTCTGAAACTGCGCCGCCGACGGATTGACCGGCGGTGCGGTATTGATGCCGAAATCCGACGGCGCGTAGCCTTCGATGATCAGATAAAAGGCGTCGGTGATCAGCCCGCCGCTGACGTTGACCGCGGCCTGCGCTTCCTCCTGGCCGATCTGATTGCGGTCGGCGGCAATGAAGCAATCCTTGCAGACGGCGAGGAATTCGGTCTGCACCGGCAGGCCGTCGCCTGGGTCGACGATGAACCCGAGCCGGAACCAGTTGTCGACCATTTCGAGCCCGCTGCTGGCGAGGCCGTTGGTCCAGTCGATCGGGCTGTTCGCGCCCTGCTGCGGATAGACGGAGACGGGGCGGGCCGACGGCCACCATTGGGAGCCGCTGCTGCCGGTGCACGCGGCGAAATCGGCCTGCCAAGGCCGTGCCATCCCCTTGGTCACGTCGCCCGGCTGCATACTGGTCTGGTCGAACCGGAACGGTTCGGAATAGGGCAGCGTCTGCGGCGACGACGGCGAGAACACTTCGGTGGTGACGGTGGCTTCGATGCCGGGATAGAACGGGGCGCCGATGCAGTTCTCCAGTGCCGCCTGCGTCAGTCCCTCCGGCGTGATTGTGGTCGGGGCGGGCGGTTGGCCGGATGCCGGCCAATCGTTGACATAGTTACCTTGGCTCCAGGCCTGCATCTGCTGGTATTGAAACGGGCGCAGCGTCGGCACCACGTCCGCAGGATTGCCGCCGAGGCCGCCGCCTGAGGGGTTTAGCAGCGGCATGTCGCCGCCGCCGCTGCCGACGAGACTTGGCGGCTTCGTCAAACTGCTAAAAATCATCCCGGGCGCACCGGACTGGCCCGGCGGCGGAATGACGCTCGACAGCGGGCCGTGAGTGCCCGACGGAAAGTCGGCCGCGGCCACACGCAGCATGCCGAGCCCGCGCACCAGAATCGGCCAGATGTCGTTGACGAAGGACGGCGGCATCGCCGGCTGCGGCGCACCGGATAGATTAAGGTCGAGCGCGGCCTGACGCATGGTGTCGTAAAGCGTGATCGGCGCGTAGGTGGTCGGCGCATAGCGCGGCGGCGGACAGATCACCCAGGCGCCGGCCGCCTTGAAGGGCTGGCCGCCGACCACGATGGTGGCGTTGACCGGACCGTCGGAGACGTCGTCGTGCCAGCCGGCGGTGTCCCAAAAGTAGCTGGTGAGCGGGATACCGTCCGGCGAACTGGAGAAGCCGAAGCCGCCGCGGACGATCAGCCGGCCCTTGCTGTCGGTCGAGGCGTCGCCGAGCGGCACCTCCACGACCTGTCCGCCATGGTGATAGGTGCCGTTGGCGAACGTCGCCGAGTCGTTGGCGTTGTGCAGTGTCCGCGGTCCGGGATCGATCAGCGCACCGGGCGCGGCTTCACCGCGAAACACCGCCTTGGCATTGGCGACGTGGACCGTCCAGGTGATGTCGCCGTCGGCGACCGTGAGTTCGCGGGGGCTGCCGGTGTCGAAATAGCCCCACAGATGAAAGAGCTGGGCCTGGCGCTTGATACGGCACTGATTGTCCTTGTACTTGCCGCCGGGAGGAGTTGGCGGCGGCGCCGGAAACGGCAGTTCGGGGCCGAGATACGATTCCTGACTGTTGCCCATGCGGGCGATGCCGATAGGCGGAAAGATCTTTACGCTTTGCAGAATGGGCATCGTCGCTCTCCCGTAAAAACGCGCCAGTCGTCGCAGCCGTTTGGCCGCGCCGTCGTCAATGAACCCGCTCGGACCGCAGCGCGGCTTCGCCGCGATTGCTCAGGCGCCGCTGCCAGAACGGCGAGGCGGCAAAGCGTCGTTCGAATGCGTAGTGCTCGGCCAGCCCGGCGAGATAGGCATCGAACTGATCACGGCAGTGGCGATCGTAGTCATCGAGCCGTGACGCATCGCCGTCGCGGAGATAGCGGCTGATCGCGTCGGCGGCGACGATGCCGTTGCTGAGCGCACGGTGCACGCCCCAGCCGCACAGCGGATCGTGCGCGGCGCAGGCATCGCCGACCGGCAGCCAGCCGTCGCGGCTGCGCGCCTGCGTGAACGCGCTGTTGGCCGGCACGATTTGCATGGAACGTTGCAAGGGCCGCGCCAATTGCCGCGCCAAATCCGAGTCGGTGAAATAAGCCAGCACATGGCCGCGCGGCACCGGCGCCGCGTACCACCAGCCGTCGCTCGCGCTCGAGATCATCATCGCATGATCGAACGCGGGATTGCGCGGCACCAGCGCGGTGAACGCGACCAGGCGATCATGGAGCTGCGGCCGGACGCCGAGCCGTCGCGCGACGACGCCGGCGCGGCCGGTTGCGTCGACCACGTAGCGCGCGCCGATACGGCGATGGCCGTCGAGTTCGATCCGCCAGCCGCCGCCGTCGCGTTGCAAAGCATCGAGGCCCGTGTAGCGAACGATCGCGATGCCGCGGTCGACGACTGCGGCGCGCAGGTCATCGTCGAATCGATCACGGTCGACGTGCCAGGCATTGCCGTGCGCGCTGAAAATGCTGTCGGCGATGCCGGTTTCGCCCCATGCGCTGCGCTGCTCGTAACCGGTCACAGGCCCGGCGGCGCAAAAACGGTCCCAGAGGCCAAGCGTCGTGAGCGGCGTGCGGATCGCGCCGGCGAAGGACTCACCGCCCCACGGTTTCCGCGCCGGGGGACGCTCGAGCACAATCGCGGCAACGCCCACATCGGCGAGCCGCGCCGCCGTCGCCGCGCCGGCGGGCCCGAGACCGAATACGCACACCTCGTAGCGTTCGCTCACTACTCCCTCCGAAGCCGGAGGACAGACGGCAAACGTGCAGACAGCCGCTACTCACCGCAGCAAAATGCAAGGTCAAAACCACGGCGATAATAACACCTCTGGTAGTATCGACAAGAGACTATCCGCATAACGACGATGCGCCGGCGCCGGCCGCATTGGTTTGCGCTTGCCGTCATTCGGATAATAATGGGCATTTTAGGGCACTTTTTTCCAGATCCGCGGCAATTCCTCGGTCGCGCGCGGCAGCCGGCCGCCGGCGTTGATACTATTTCAGATTGTAGCGAAGGCAGCATCGTGCCGGAATGCACGCCAACCAAAATAAAAATCGCGCGGCGATGTGAATTAAATCATCCGATCATATCGAACATCGCGCGGCCATAGGTGCCGTGCGCCTCGGCGAGCAGCGGCGCGACGGCATCGCGGAATTCGGCATGTTGCCCCGCGGCCAGTTCGGTGATCTCGCAACCCTCGGCGAGGATCGCGGCGCGCGAGGCGCGGTCTTCCTCGATGGCCAACTCGCGCTGGAATTCGACAGCGCGCTCGATGGCCGTGCGCATGGCGCGCTGCAAGTCTATAGGCCAGCCGTCGAAGGCCGGGCGATGCAAGAAAATCGGCCGCGAAATGTAGAAGTGGTTGGTCACGGTGTGGAAGCGGTGAAACTTGTGCACGCCGTAGGTCACGGTATTGGCGAACGGGTTCTCCTGGGCGTCGATGGTGCCGGCCTTGATGGCGGCGATCGCTTCGGTCAGATCCCAGCGCAGCGGGACGCAGCCGAGCAATTCGAACGTGCGCGCCTGGACCTCGCTCGGCAGCACGCGGATGCGCATGCCCTTGAGATCCGGCGGCGTGCGCACGGTGCGCAGGCGATTCGAAATCTGCCGAAAGCCGTTTTCGAACCAGCCGAGGATGCGATAATTCGCGCGCTCTTCGATCTTGTCGCCGAGAAAGCGGCCGAGCGCGCCGTCCATGGCGGCGCGCGCCTGGTCGCGCTGTTCGAACAGAAACGGCAGATCGACGAAGCCGAGCTCGGGCACGCGGTCAGTCAGATAGCTCGACGACTGGTAGCCGAGCGTGAGCACGCCGTCCTCGACCAGCCAGAGGATGTCCTCGGCGCGATAGCCGAAATCCATGATGTTCCAGACATACTTCACGTCAATCCGGTCGCCGAACTCGGCCGTCAAGGTGTCGCCGATCAGTTTGAGCGCGCGCGAAAAGCCGGTCGTGGGCGGTCCGTAGCCGCCCATGCGGATGGTGATCGGATCGGTCATGCGATAGTCCCCGTCGGCGTCCGCCCGCCGGCGGCGCAGGTCTCATGGCGGAAAATGTGGCGGATGGAAAGGCCGGTGTGCGAAATCAAATCCCTAGCACCGATCGGACGGCGGCCTTGATCGCATGGCTACCGGTGGTTCGCGTTGATGAGCTTGTCAAGGACGGCGCGAAGCGCCGCCGCCTCCGGCGGTCTTTGATCCTTGACAAGCTCATCAACGCGAACAAGACGCTGTCCATGCGATCAAGGCCGCCTTCTCCGCCTCCTCGTATTTATCCAACTGCAGAATGGACCTGTCGCTAGCGATGCATCTGGCTGCGGACGGCCTTGGCGGCGGCGAACGCGGCGTTGCGCAACAGTTCCAAGCGGCGGACGGCCGCGAACGAGGTCAGTGGCCGCACCGCGATCAAGCGGTCACTCAACGTCAAGCGCTCGCGCCAAATGTGATTGATCATCGGGTGATTGGCGGTGGCGCAGGAATCGGTGCGCAGGAGCGTGTTGTCCTCGACGAGATCTTCTGTCACCGCAAAGGTGAGCACCACGCCCGGCGAATGCTGGGCAAATTTCTCGTCATAGGCGATCTTCCAGAACCACGCGGTATCGGCGCTGCGCAGCGTGATGGTGACTGCGATGGCGCGGCCGTCGATGAAAATGCGATTGATCGCGACTTTACCCTCCGCGGCCAGGCCGGCGACAGCCGCGGCGATGAAGCCGTGGACATCGTCGTCCAAAACCGCGGCGGTGCCGGCGTCGCCTTTCCAGCCGCGCGATTCGAGCGTGAAGAAATCCTCGATTGCACCGGCGACGGGCTCTTGCTCGGTCGCGGTGGTGAACAACAGCGCGCCGATGTCGCCTAGGCGCCGCACATAGCGGCGCAGCTCCTTATGCCTGTGCTGGCCGAGCGTACGCTCGACATAGAACAGCCGGTCGTCGTCCGGCACCAGTTGCGCCCGCTGGTGGGTATTGAAATCGGCAACCGGCATCTGCGCGCGCCTGACGATGGCATCGAGCGCGGTCGCGAACGGGCCGTCCGTCGGCAAAAGCGGCAACAGCACCAACCCCGGCAGCTCCGGATCGTCGGCGAGATGGGCGAGCCATGCGGCGACGACCGGCTCCGCCGCTTCGCGCTCGACCAGCGGCGTGCCGAGCGGTGCATAAGGATGCGTCCAGCCGACCAGCACCGGCAGCTTGAGCCCGTAACGCCGTGGCTCGATGCGCGCCGGGAAGAAGCCGAGCAGCTTGCGCGGGCTGGTGCCCGACCACACCAGGAGCGCGCCTGAGTCGCGGCCGAAGATTTTTGCCGCCGGCAGCGCGAAGGCCGGCTCGTAGAAGATATTGGGCTCGAGCGCACGCGCGGCAAGCTCACGCCATTCGTCCACGATCGATTCGAGCTCGGACAGGTAGCGCCATTCGACCGCGAGCGCGTTGGCGGCATAGCGATCGGCGACAGCGGCGCGGCGCGCGCTGGCGATCGCCGAGACTGTTGAGGTCCCCGCCATGGCCGCGCCTCAGGACCCTTTAGGGCGGCCGAAAATCAGGCAGTGCAGGCCCAAATGAATTTTCGCGATCAGGAACAGCCACGCCGACTCGAACACCAGCGCGGTGGCGCTGGCGATCGCCGCGCCCATGGCGCCGAAATGCGGGATCAGCACGAAGCACAGCGCGACATTGAGCAGGAACGCGCCCGCATAGGCATGGGCGCAACTGCGCCTCTCGCCGAGCATGTTGAGAAGCCGCTCGGCCGGCCCGACCGCGGCGCGCGCCAACAGCCCGATGGCGATGACGAACATCAACGGATAACCGGCGACGAAATCCTTGCCGAACATGCGCAACAGCGGCTCGCCGAGCAGCAGCAACACCGCGATCAGGGCGAGCGACGGCCAGAACGTCATGCGGATGGCCTGCGCCAGGAAATCGATGAGCCGCTTGTGATTGCCGGTGACGTGGTATTCGGAGAATTTATGCGCCACCGTTTGCGCCACGGCGAAATAGATGAAGGCCACCAGCGCCATGATCTTGGCCGCGGCGTAATAGACCGCGACCTCCTGCGGCGGGCGGAACTGGGTGAGGATGATGACGTCGGAATAGGTGAGGAGGACGTAAAAACCCTCGACCAGCGAAATCGGCGCCGCGGTGGTGAGCCAGACGCGCGGCGCATAGGCTTTTGGTCCCGGGGCGACCACGGTGGTCAGCCGCCGATTGAGGAAGACCGACTGGCCAAGCGTGCATCCCCACACCGTGATGAGGCAGACCAGCATGGTCGTCACGGCGTCCATCGGCAGGCCGGCCGCATAGGCCAGGCCCATCAGTGCGATCAGTGCGATCTGGCGCAGCACATAGGTCGGCGCCAGCGCCAGACGGATCCAGTTGTACGAGCGCGCAATGCCGCTCTGCACTGTTGCGATGGCGAAGGCCGGCAACGCCGCGCAGGCGAGGCAAAGCGGCAGAGCCGTCATGCGATCGACCAGCGGCGACAGCGCGACAAAGCCGATTGCCGCGGCGGCGATCGCCGTCGCGATGAGGATTGCGAGCCCGCGGGCGCCGACGAGAAAGCCGCGCAGCAAGGCGAACTGCTTATGCTCGGTGTATTCCGGGATGAAGCGCTGCGCCGCCGAGCCCAGCCCAACGTCGCTGACGCCGCCGATCAGGAGCAGCCAGGTCCAGGCGTAAACGTAAATGCCGAATTCGAAGCCGCCGAGCCAACGCGCCAGCACGATCTGCGCCACGAAGGCCAAAAACGCGGCGACGATGCGGATGATGAAGGCGGCGCCGGCGAGACGCCGCATCAGCGACGAGTCGCCGCCGCCGGCAAACAGCGCGCGCCCGCGGGCGATCGCGCCGTAAAACTCCGCTTGCCAAGAGGTCAGCCAGTGCGAACGCGGCGCTTCTTCGGAACCGATCGATGCCACAACGACCTCTGCGCCGCGACTGGCGGCGGAACTCTAAGGAAACGGCATCTTTAGCAACGATGCGTTAAGAATCGGTTGGGGGAAATTAACAATTGCTTCCGAACGGGGAGCGATGCAAACGACAGTCAAGGCCGCATGCCAAGGGTTTTGAGCTCGGCATTTGCCGCGCTGAATTCATCAAAAGTCTTCGGGCAGTCGGCCGCCGCCAGCCTGAACAGACGCGCGGCTTCATCCTTAATGCCGTTCTGCAGCGCGAGTTCGCCCGTATAGAAATTGGCTTCGCACATTTGGCCCCGGTTCTTGGTCGCATCGGGGTCGGCGGCGGCGGCAAGCACCTCCTCAGGCGACAGCTCGCCGAGATAGAGTCGTATGACGGGCGCCGGCCATTTGCTCATATCGATCTGCTCCGTCGCCTGCTTGAGCCGGCTGGGCAACTTGCTGCGCAAGTTCGCGATTTCCAGCCAAAGTTCCCCATAAGGGAATTTGGGATCGAGTTGCACGGACAAGGCGAGATCCGCTGCTGCGTCGGGGGACGCGCCGAGGTAAATCTTCGCAAGTCCGCGCCCGTAATAGGCGCCGGCATATTTCGGATCGAGGACTATCGCCTGCGTGTAATCGGCGATGGCCCCGACAAAATCTCCCAAGCTGCGAAGGGCGGTGCCACGTTTGCCGTAGGCGCTTGCGTATTTGGGATTGAGCGCAATCGCCCGATCGTAGTCGGCAATCCCGCGTGCGGGAAAGCCACTGGAGCGATAGGCGTCGCCGCGAAATGCGTAGGTAACGGCGTTATTTCCGTCAATCGCAATAGACCGGTCGTAGTCGGCGATCGCCCGGTCGAAATCGCGCTTGCGGGAATAAGCAAGGCCGCGATCGAAGTACGCCACTGCGAGCTTCGGATCGAGCTCTATCGCCCGGCCGTAGTCGGCGATGGCGCGGTCGTCGTCCGCGCGGGCGTAGGCCAAGCCACGGTTGACGTAAGCAGGGGCATATTTTGGATCGACCTGGATCGCCTTGTCGAAGTCCGCGATGGCGCGGACCTTGTCGCTCTTGTGGTTATAGACCAGACCGCGGTTACTGTAGGCTATCGCCAATGCCGGATCGAGGCGGATGGCTTCGTCGAAATCGGCCATGGCGCGATCGACGTCACCCGCGCCGTAATATGAATTGCCGCGGTCGCTATAGGCCTTGGCATTGGTCTTTTCGGCGCTTATCGCCTCCGTGCAGTCCTCGATGGCTCGGGCATAATTCTTGTTTCTGTTGAGCGCGGCGCAGCGGTTCATGAATATGACGCTGCGGTCATGATTGTTTGCGAAATTACCGATACGGATTGCCTCGTCGAAATCGGCCGTCGCGCGATTGATATCGCCCGTGCGAAAATACGCGAGCCCACGGTTGGCATAAGGCATGGCATAAGCGCTGTCGTGTTCTATCGCCTCAGTGCACTCCTTTATCGCGCGCGCATCGTTATGGCTTTGGACATCCAACAGGCAGGCATTGTTGAATGCGACGCTGTGCGCGTGTCCGCTAGCAAAGGAGCCGATCTGGAAAGTTACCGCCGCCGCCACCGCCAGATTGGTTATTGCGTGCAACGACCATGTGAGAAGCGTCGACTGCGATCGAACACGAAGCCAACCGAACAGCAGACCCAAGACGCCTATGAATGCCAAAACGCGCACGCCGCGATCGATGTGCAAGGCCGTCCAGAGGAGCGCGCTCACGACGACCGCGCCAACGGCGCCGATGCGGGATTCTTCAAGACCCCGAAACACAAATCCCCGATAGACCATCTCTTCACCCAGCGGCGCGACGAGGACGACCGCTATGAAAAGCAGCGGCAAAACGCCGGCGTCGCTGGCCGACTGGTATTGCTCGAGTTCTAAAGGCTGAATTGCGACACCGCCGTTGCGGAAATTGAGGGCGTAATAAAGCGCCAGCAATCCGCCCGTGGCGGCAATTCCCAGAATTGCGTCACGCATCCGCGGAAGACGCAGCCTGAAATATTCACCGATACGATAACCGTTCAACTGCACGACCATCATCAGAATCAAGATCTGCAATATCAAGGAAGCGGTCGTGTGAAACACCAACGATAGCTGATCCGGCCGCGCTATCGGCTGACCAGGTGAGGTGACCGCCCGAGCGAACGCAACGACGAATCCGACGACAAAGTTGGAAAATACGAGGACCAGCGCGGCGATCGCGATCGTCGGCAGCCACCACAATGGAGCGACTTCTCCATGCGGTTGAGGTGCCGGGTCTGGCAGATCCGTCGACATCGGTAATGAGAAATCGCACCCCTGGTTGCGATACGTCACCTCATAACACGCCGCGTTGTCAATATAAGCGAGCTGGGAAATCAGGCTGTTTTGTTGGGAGCGAGGACAGGACCGGAGGAGCCCACCCGGGCCTCAGTCATCGCCGCGACCTTTTCCAGCGCCGCAGCAACGACGCGGCGTTCGTCGGCGCCGAGCGCGGGCTGCGGCGGCACCGGATCGCCGACGTCGTAGCCTTGCAATTGCAACGCCGCCTTGATGCAGGCGGCGAGATTGAAGCGCGCAAAGACTTCGTTGATGCGCCACAGTTCGCGTTGCACATTCATCGCCTCCATCCATTGCCCCGTGCGGCATAAATCGTAGAGCCGCACGCTTTGCCGCGGCACGATGCAGGCTGGCCCGGCCATCCAGCCGACGCCGCCGATCAGCATGACGCAGGCCGGAATATGCGCCGACGCCGAAAATACCTTGAGCCCTTCGCAGCGATTGCCGATCGACAGCAGACGCCCAGTATTGGTCGAGGCGTCCTTGATGTAGCGGATGCGCGGATGGGTCGCGAGCCGCGCGATCACGTCGAGCGACAGATCGGTGCGCTGGAATTGCGGATTGGTATAGAGCACGACCGGCACGTCGACGGCGTCGGCGATGGCGCGGAAATAATCCTCGACCTGGGCGTCATGAAGCGGGAAATAGGATTCCAGGATGGCGAGGATGCCGTCGGCGCCGAGCTTGTTGTAAAGCCGCGCCTGCGCCACCGCATCGGCGGTCGCCGTCGCCGCGACGCCGGCGACCACGGGAACGCGGCCGGCCGCGGCCTCGATCGAGGTGCGCACGATGGCGGCGCGCTGCTCGTTATTGAGATAGGCGAATTCGCCGGTCGAGCCGAGCGGGGTCACGCCATGCACGCCGGCCGCGATGAGATCGTCGATCAGCCGGCCCAGCACAGCGGTGCGGACCTTGCCGTCGGCGTCGAGCGGCGAGACCAGATAAGGAAACACACCGTGGAAGTCGGGCATCAGTGCTCCTTGCGGCGCGCCATGGCGTCCGCCCACACGTTGGCGCGATCGTCGTCGAACACCAGCGCCGGGTCCTCCGGTACATTGTACCAATCGCCGCGCGCGATTTCGTCGTCGAGCTGCGACGGCCCCCAGCCGGCATAGCCGAACGCCACCAGGCATTTGGTCGGCCCTTTGCCGTGCCCGATGTCGCGCAGCACGTCGGGCGCCGCGGTGAGCGCGACCTTGCCGTCGATATCGATGGTATTGGTGAGGCGATAGTCGGCGCTGTGGACGACGAAGCCGATCTCCGGACTGACCGGGCCGCCAAGAAAGACGCGCACGTTGTCCGTCACTCCGGTCGCATCGAAGCCGAAGGCTTGCAGCAGGCCCGCGATCGACCGTTCGCCGAGCGGGCGATTGATGACGACGCCCATCGCGCCCTCGCGACTATGTTGCGCCATCAAGATAACGGTGCGTTCGAACGGCGAGCCCTGCAATGCCGGCGCCGCGATGAGGAGCTGGCCGGCGAACGACGTCCGGCCCGATGTATCGGAATCGGTCGGCAGCGCCGCATGGAGCACGCCCGCCGACAGCACGATGGCCGCGGCGGCCAACATCCAAGGCTTGAAATGCCAGTACCTATAGTCGCGCGCAAACACGATTCACTCTCTTTCCCCTCCCCCTTGTGGGGAGGGGTAGGGGTGGGGGTCGCCAGGTAATGCGCCGCCGTCGACGCCGTCACGCTACCTCCCGACCCCCCACCCTGCCCTCCCCCACAAGGGGGGAGGGATAACTCAAACAAACTGCAACGCGATGCCGCCGAGCTGGCCGAAGTCGGCGTGCAGCGTATCGCCTTTGCGCGCATGGACGACGCGGGTGAACGAGCCGGCGAGCACCAAGTGCCCGGGCTCGAGCGCGACGCCATGCTGGCCGAGCTTGTTGGCGAGCCAGGCGACGCCGAGCGCCGGATGACCGAGCACGCCGGCGGCGACGCCGGTCTCCTCGATCTCGGCGTTGCGATACATGATGCCGCCGACCCAGCGCAGGTCGACGTCCATCGGACCGACCGGCCGGCCGCCGACCACGATGCCGGCGGCGGCGCCGTTGTCCGACACCGTGTCGAAGATTTTGCGCGGGTCCTGCAGCCGCGCATCGACGATCTCGAGCGCCGGCACGACATATTCGGTGGCGCGCAATACGTCGGTCAGGCCGACACCGGGACCCTTGAGCGGCTTGCCCATGACGAAAGCGAGCTCGACCTCGACCCGGGGCAAGCAGAAGCTTTCATGCTTCACGCTGGCGCCGTCGGCGATCATCATGTGGTCGAGCAGATAGCCGTAATCGGGCTCGTCGATTTGCGAGGAGCGTTGCATCGCCTTCGAGGTCAGCCCGACCTTGTGACCGATCAGCTTGGCGCCGCCGGCGATCTTGCGGTTGGCGACTTCGGTGGAGATCGCGTAGGCGTCTTCCATGGTGATGCCGGGCCAGGTTTTGGACAGCTGAACGGCTTGTTTGCGTTCCTTCTCCGCGGCGATGAGGATATCGGCGGCCTTGTTGCGATCGGCTTCGGACAGCATGACGGCTCCCTGCATTTCAGGGCGCCAAACCTAGCACATTTATATTGGGGCGACGCGCGGTCGCGGCGGCGCTACCGCGTCACCGGCATACGGCGCGCAGGATGACGGTGACGTCCTTGCACTCGCCTTCGACCGGAGACCGGCCCGACAGCATGACCCGGGCCGGGCATTCCTGCGAGGTTGAGATGTCGAGCGGCTGGCCGCTGTCAAAGCCCTTGGTGCGGCAGGCATTGGTCGCCGTGGTCTGGCAGTCGGGCGCGCCGTTGCCCGCCACCTGGCAGCGGTCGTGGAATTCGAACACCCGCGTGATCGGCAGCTTTACCACGGCGGTCGCGGCGTCCTTGGTGGCTTGCGCCGCGTCTTTCAACGCCTGCTCGGTCGCCGCCGAGGTCTCCTTGGCCGCTTGGTTCTGCTGCTTGTTGTAGTCGTCGAGCTTATCCTTGGCGCTCTTCATCTTGGCGTCGAAGTCGCCAAAGCTGTCGTGCCACCAGACCTCGAGCTGATGCAGGAAGCCGGGTTTGTTGGCCGGCGACGGCGATGCCGGAAGCGAGGCCGGCGCCGGAGCCGGCTGCACGGCACCCGCACCCGCCGGCGTTTGGCCGTCATCGGCACCGGCTGGGCCAACCGTTGCGGCCGCCAGCGCAACCGCGATCGGCACGGCAATGGCCGCCGCCCAAAACACCCGTGAAATGTCTGACCCCGTCATGGTGCCGAATTTTGACCCGAAATAAGGTCAAAATACGCGCAAGGCCGCGCCTAAGCCAATCCCGGCGGCGGTCAGGCCGGCTGCATAGAGCATGATCCCGAAAAGTGGGTACCGGTTTTCGGATAAGATCATGCTCAAACGAAGATTCTAGACCATGATCCAATTCAATTGAATTGGATCATGGTCTAGGACCGGCGGCGCTCGCGCCAGCGCGACCAGACGAACCAGGCAAAGCCCGCCACCAGCACAGCAGCGATGACCGCATCGAAGTCATGGAACAGCTTGCGGAAGGTCGGGTCCGAGTTCCACCGCGCCCCCAGCACATAGCCGATGTAAGCCAGCGCGAAGCACCACGGCCAGGAGCCGAGGAACGTGTAGGCTTGGAATTTCAACATCGGCATGCGGGCGAGGCCCGCGGGAAAGGCGATGAAAGTCCGCACCACCGGTAACAGCCGGCCGAAAAACACCGTGGCCGAGCCGTAACGGACGAAAAAGTCGTCGGCGCGCCTGATCTCCGCCGGACTGATCAGAATGTATTCGCCCCAGCGCTCCAGCACCGGCCGGCCGCCGTAGGCGGCGATGTAATAGGCGATCGTCGAACCGACATTGCAGCCGAGCGCGCCCGCGGTTGCGGCGCCGATCAGACTGAACTGCCCGGTCGACACCAGATAACCGGCGAACGGCATGATCACTTCCGACGGCAGCGGAATACACGCCGACTCGATCGCCATGAGAATGACGACGCCGAGATAGCCGGTGGCCGAGATCACGTCGACGATCCAGGACGCGACCGCCGAAATGATCTGATCAATCATTGCTGAGGTAATGGCTTGGAGAGTTCAGCGCCGCTTGCGCGCGCGGCGGCCTTCGAGGATGACGATCTTGCGCCGCGCCGTGTCGTCGACGAGTTTCTTCGGCACCTTCTCGGCGATGCCGAGGAGGCGCTCGCGGCGGTCCATTTCCTTCCAGACGTCGTCCGGACGGATGCCGGATGAGATCCATAGCACGACGAGGTTATAGATCAGGTCGGCGCTCTCTTTGATGACGGCGTCGCGGTCGCCGTGCATGGCGTCGATGACGACTTCGACCGCTTCCTCGGCCAGCTTTTTGGCCATCTTGCTGCGGCCCGAACGCAACAGCCGCGCGGTCCGCGACGTCGACGGATCGTCGTGGCGGCAGGCGAGCGCGGCCTGATAGAGGCGTGAAATCGAATCAGTCATGGCCCATCAGAATAGCGCGATCTTGTCGCTATTGTGTTAATTCCGCCCAACAGGCCCCACGGGTAGGGGCATGGCTAGGGGTCATTCGCCCTGCGCCAGGAGGCTCGCGTTGCCGCCGGCGGCGGCCGTATTGACCGTGACAGTCTGCTCGGAGGCGAAGCGGCGGAGGTAGTTCGGACCGCCGGCCTTCGGCCCGGTGCCCGACAAGTAGGTGCCGCCGAACGGCTGGGTGCCGACCACGGCGCCGATCATGCTGCGATTGACGTAGACGTTGCCGCTGGCGAGCCGGGCAGCGACGTGGTCGGCGGTCGAGTCGATCCGCGAATGGATGCCCAGCGTGAGGGCCGTACCATTGCCGGCGATGTCGTCGAGCAGTCCATCGAGCTCATCGGCGCGCCAGCGCACCACGTGCAGCACCGGGCCGAACACTTCTTCCTTCAAGTCGCGGGCGCGGTCGAGCTCGATCACCGTCGGGCCGACATAGGTGCCGGTGGCAGGGAGCGCGGTGTCGCTGCCGGCGCGGAACCGCAACGCCCCGGCGCGCTCCTTCTCGGCGACCCAGCGGTCGAGCTTAAGCTTTGCCTCGACATCGATCACCGGGCCGACATGGGTCGATATTTTACGCGGGTCGCCGATTTTCAGTTCGCGCGCAGCGCCGATCAGCATGTCGAGCATGCGCTCGGCGACGTCGTCTTGCAGGCACAACAGCCGCAACGCCGAGCAGCGCTGGCCGGCGGAGCGGAACGCCGAGGTGACCACGTCGTCGGTCACCTGTTCGGGCAGCGCCGTGGCATCGACGATCATGGCGTTGATGCCGCCGGTCTCGGCGATCAGCGGCACGATCGCGCCGTTTTTGTTCGCGAGCGCGCGGTTGATGGCACGGCCGGTTTCGGTCGACCCGGTGAAAGCGACGCCGGCGGCGCGCGGATCGGCCACGAGGCTCGCACCGACGGCGCCGTCACCGGGAACGAGATGCAGCGCGCTCTTTGGCACGCCGGCGTCGTGCAACAGCGCCACGGCCAGCGCTGCGATCAGCGGCGTCTGCTCGGCCGGCTTGGCGACGACCGCATTGCCGGCGACGAGCGCGGCTGTGACCTGACCGAGGAATATCGCGAGCGGGAAGTTCCACGGACTGATGCAGACAAAGACCCCGCGGCCGCGATAGCGCAATTCGTTGCTTTCGCCGGTCGGACCCGGCATCGATAGCGGCGCGAGCGCGGTCTGCGCCTGCGCGGCGTAATAGCGGCAGTAATCGACCGCCTCGCGCAGTTCGGCGAGCGCATCGTCCAGCGTCTTGCCGCCCTCGCTTTGCAACAGCGCGAGCAGCCGGCCGCGGTTGACCTCGAGCCGGTCGGCGGCGCGTTCGAGCACGGCGGCGCGCTCATCGACTGGCGTTGCCGCCCAAGCCGGAAACCCGGCCGCCGCCGCTGCCATGACCGAAATGACGAGGGCGTCGTCGGCCTCGCGGACAACACCTATCGTCTGTCCGTCGATCGGCGAAATCACGGGACGCTCGCGGCCGGGCAGCGCTATGCCGTCGATCAGCGGCGCTGCAATATCCGACGCACCGACGCCGGCGCGAACTTCATCAAGCAATGCCTCAAGGCCCGCGCGATCGCCGAACTCGACGCCCGCCGCGCCGCGCCGTTCCGGGAGATAAATGTCGCGCGGCAACGGGATCCTGCTGTTGCGCGCCGCCTGCGGGCCGGCGATCCAGCTCTGCGGCCGGCGCAAAATTTCCGCGATCGGCACGCTCGGATCGGCGGCGACCGATACGAACGACGAGTTCGCGCCGTTCTCCAACAGCCGGCGCACCAGATAGGCCAGCAGATCGCGGTGACCGCCGACCGGCGCATAGACGCGGCAGGCCGCGTCCGGCAATTCGGCGAGCAGCGCCTGGTAGAGCGCCTCGCCCATGCCGTAGAGCCGTTGGAATTCGTAGCCCCCGACGCCGCCGGCGTCCTCGATGACGCTGGCGACCGTCAGCGCGTTGTGGGTGGCGAATTGCGGGAAAAGGCGGTCGCGCGCTGCGAGCAGCCGTTTCACGCACGCCATGTAGCAAAGATCGGTCATCGCCTTGCGGGTGAACACCGGATAATCGGCAAGCCCGCGCTCCTGCGCGCGCTTGATCTCGGTGTCCCAATACGCGCCCTTGACCAGGCGGACCGTCAGGCGGCGCCGCGATGCGGCGGCAACCTCCTCGACCCAGCCGATCACATCCAACGCGCGCTTCTGATAGGCCTGCACCGCAAGGCCAAACCCGTCCCAGCCGCGCAGGGACTCGTCGCCCAGCACTGCGGCGACGATCTCGAGCGATAGCTCAAGCCGGTCGGCCTCCTCGGCATCGACGGTGAATTGCAGATCGCCGTCACGCGCCAGCTGCGCAAGCTCGGTGAGGCGCGGCACGAGCTCCTTGAGCACGCGCCCGCGCGACATCGCTTCGTAGCGCGGATGCAGCGCCGAAAGTTTTACGGAAATGCCGGGCCGCTGCGGCAGCTCAGCATTGCCGGCCTGTGCGCCGATCGCCGCGATCGCGCCGGCATAGGCATCGAAATATTTGTCGGCGTCGGCCGCGGTGCGCGCGCCCTCGCCCAGCATGTCGAACGAATAGCGGAATTCGGCGTGGCCGCGGGCGCGATGCAGCGCCTCGTCGATGGTCTGCCCGAGCACGAAATGCGAGCCGAGAAGCCGCATCGCCTGCCGCGTCGCCGCGCGCACCGTGGGCAGGCCTAAGCGCCGCACGATGCTGTCGAGGATGGTCTCCGGCGTCTCGCCCGGATGGATGACGCGGGCAGCGACGCCGAGCGTCCAGGCCGAGGCCGAGACCAACAGCGCTGTCGATTTCACGTCGCCGTCGCCCCAGCGGCCGGCGGCGAGCTTGTCCTCGATCAGCCGGTCGGCGGTCGCGGCGTCGGGCACGCGCAACAGCGCCTCGGCCAGCACCATGAGCGCCAGCCCCTCCTTGGTCGAGAGCGAATAGGCGTGCAGAAATTCCTCGACGCCGCCGAGACCGCCGGCCTTGGCGCGGATGGCCTCGACCAGTCTTTGCGCGCGGGCATCGATGCGGCTTTCCGCGGCGCCGCCGCGCGCCGTGTCGGCAAGCAAATTCGCCGCAAGCTCGTCGTCGGGCGGTGCGAACGGCGCGTGAAACGTCGGCAGCCTGGAAAGAGCCGCGTCCATGGCGGCAATTTACCCTGCCCCGCGCCGCTTCGCTACGCGGGCGGATTGCCGAAGGCGAGATACTTCGTCAGGCGATCATTCGGCCGCGATGGTCGCGGGTTCACCCTCCGCAAGCGCCTTGAGCTTGGCGAGGCCTTCTTCGAACAGACCACCGCACATCTTGTCGCAATCCACGAACAGGCCCATCACTTTCGCCATGTAGGGCTGTCTTCCCTGCATCGCCCAAGTAACTTTGGTACCAGTGACGTTCGTGCCGGCGCCGATTCGATCGAGCGTGAACTCGACCGTATTGTGCGCCTTGAACGGCCGGGACATGTCTAACAGCAGCACAACTTTCGACGACGGCATCGACTCGGTGATGGCGATCCGGCCGGCGCCGACCTGACGGTTGCCGTCCCATGCATAAACCGCGCCCTTGCCGCGAGGAGCGCCGCTATGGGTGCGTTTCATGTTCGGGTCTTTCTCGAACGGCGACCAGGTCGACTGGGCGCGCAGATCGTCGATCATCGGGAAAATCTTTTCCGGCGGCGCGGCAATCGACGCCGAACGCCGAACCGTGAACGTGTCCGGCTTGGACGCGGCGTAGGCCAGCACGGCGGCAAAAGCCACGGCGATGACGATGAGAATTGTCGCGATCATTGCTTCCTCCGTAATTTGGATACGATTGACGCAGCAGGCTCAGGCCTATCCGGTGCGGGCGCGCCTGAGCGTTTCCAGATCGAATTTTTTCATCTGCATGATTGCGGTCATCATGCGGTCGAGTTGCGCGCCGTCGCCGCCGGTCAGCATCTGCGGCAGCTCGGACGGCACGACCTGCCAGGACAGACCGAATTTGTCCCTCAGCCAGCCACACTGGCTTTCGCGGCCGCCCGCGGACAGCTTGCTCCAGAAGTAGTCGATCTCGTCCTGCGAGTCGCACATCACCTGGAACGACACCGCCTCGTCGAATTTGAATTGCGGCCCGCCGTTAAGCGCGGTGAACGTGAGCCCCTCGATTTCGAAAGCCACCACCATGACCGAACCGGGCTCTTTGCCGTGCACGTCCTGGCCGGCTTTGCCGTAGCGGCTGATCTGCTTGATCGCGGAATTCTTGAACACCGAAGTGTAGAATTTCGCCGCGTCTTCGGCCTGCGTGTCGAACCACAGGCAGGGACTGATCTTCTGGTTGATCGTTGCCATGATGAATCCTCCATTTCGTAGCCCGTGTTCCGCGAAGCGGAATGCGGGAACGGCGGTCCCGGATTTCGCTTCGCTCAATCCGGGCTACGACTGAGCCAGATAGGCCGTGAGCCGCTCGAACGTGCCGCCCCAACCGCCACGCATGCCGTCGTGCGCGGCGTCGAAGGTTTTTTGCTCCTCCGCCGTCGCGTCGAGCGGCGACCAGCGCAGCGTCAGCCCGGTCTGGCCTTTGCGCGGCTCGTCGAACGTGACGGTGGTGAGCAATTTGAGCGGCCAGGTCGGGCTCAAGGGATGCCGCGTCAGGCCGCCATTTTCATCGGAGAACGAGTGCTCCCACACCAGCCGTTCCGGTGCGACGATCTCGCGATAGACGAACTTGGCCCACATGACGTTGCCTGTCGGATCGCGCATGGCGCCGTGATAGGTGCCGCCGACGCGGAAATCCATTTTCGAGGCGACAATGATGGAGCCCATCGGGCCAAACCATTGCTTCATTTGCTCGGGATCGGCGAAGGCCTTCCAGACCAATTCGCGCGGCGCGTCGAACACCCGTGAGATGACGAAATCGGCGCTGCTCGTCGCTGTGGACACCATGGCACTCACCCATCTTGTCTGTTCGTTGCGCCTACTTCTTCTCGACCAAAATCATCCAGCCGACGCCGAACTTGTCGGCAACCATGCCGAAGCGGGACGCGAAGAACGTTTCGGCAAGCGGCATCTGGACCTGGCCGCCGTCGGCCAGCGCGTTGAACCGGCGTTCGCCTTCGGCGGCGTCGGGCGCGGTGATGGTCAGCGCAAAACCTTGAAAATTCGGCTTGCCGAGGCAGCGGCCGTCCGACATCAGCAGCTGGGAGTCGCCGACGTGCACGGCGGCGTGCATGACCTTGTCGTGGCTGCCCGGCGAGATCATCGACTGGTCCGGCGCGTCCTTGAAGCGCATCAGCATATCGACCTTGGCACCGAGCACCTTCTTGTAGAATTCCAGCGCCTCGTCGCAGCGGCCGTCGAAGAACAGATACGGTTGAACTTGCATGGCACTCTCCTGAAGTTACGAAGTCCTGTCGTTCGCTACGTTTGACCCAAGGACGAATGGCGGAACGGCGCTCCGACATCCGCCGCAAAAATTTTTCGGCGCGTTTTCCGCGTCATGCCGGCTGGCTCTCCTTGATCAGCCGGTCGAGATGCAGGCGGATATGAGCGGCTTCCGCCGGCGTGTGAGCGAGCGCGATCGCCTGATCGAAGGCGATCCGGGCCTCGGCGGCGCGGCCGAGCTGCATCAAGAGCCCGCCCTTTACGCCGAAAAAATGGAAATAGCCGGCGAGCGGTTCGGCAAGCGGCTCGATCATCGCCAAGGCCGCGGCCGGCCCGTGCACTTTATTCACCGCAACGGCGCGGTTGAGCGTCACCACCGGCGACGGCTGCAGTTGTTCCAATGTGGCGTAGAGCTGGTCGATCTCCGACCAGTCGGTATCTTCGGGTTTCGCCGCGTGCGCATGCACGCCGGCAATCGCGGCCTGCACCTGATAGGACCCGGGGCGGCGATGGCGGACCGCCTTGTCGATCAGCGCCAAACCCTCGGCGATCAGGTCGCGATCCCATAGCCGGCGGTCCTGGTCATCCAAGAGAACGATGGCACCGTCGCCGTCGATCCGTGCCGGCGCACGGGCGTGTTGCAGCAGAAGGAGCGCAGTGAGGCCCATGATTTCCGGCTCGCCAGGAAACAGCGTGAGCAACAGCCGCGCCAGCCGGATCGCTTCTTCGCACAGCGGCGTGCGCACATGCACCGAGCCGCCGCTCGCCGAATAACCTTCGTTGAAGAGGAGGTAGATCATGGCGGCGACGGCGGCGAGCCGCTCCGCGCGCTCGACCGCACCTGGCGTCTCGAACGGCACGTCGGCGCGCGCCACGCGGCTTTTTGCCCGCGTGATGCGCTGCTCCATGGCGCTGTCGCCGACCAGGAAGGCGCGCGCGATCTCCTTGACCGACAGACCGGACACGACGCGCAACGCCAGCGCGATCTGCTGCACGGCCGGCAAGTCGGGATGGCAGCAAATGAACAGCAGCCGCAACAAGTCGTCGCGGTAATGGGAGCTGTCAAGCCGCTCGGCGATGTCGGTCTCCGCGTCGCCGAGATCGGAGATCGCGTCGTCGGCCGGCAGCGGCGCGCTCTTGCTGCGGCGGCGCACGTCGTCGAGCGCGACATTGCGGCCGACCAGGATGAGCCAGGCCACCGGGTCGCGCGGCGGGCCGTTCACCGGCCAGTTCTTCAACGCCCGCAAACACGCTTCCTGGAACGCCTCTTCGGCCTGATCGAGATCGCGGAAATAGCGCAGCAGCGCGCCGATCGCCTGCGGGCGCGCCGAACGCAGCACCGGATCGATCCAGCCCAGGGTGGTCACGAAGCGATGCCGTTGGGCAGGAACAGTTTTACGGGGCGGATTTCGAACACGACTTTCTCGTCGCGGCCGATGTCTTTTGCCGTTTCGATGGCCTCGTCGAGCGAGTCGCAATCGATCAGATAGAAGCCGAGCAGCGCTTCCTTGGTTTCGGCAAACGGACCATCGAGGATGACCGGCTCGCCGCCCATCCGCACCGTGGTGGCCGCGGTGGTCGGCATCAACCGCAGCGCGGGGCCGAGCTTGCCCTTCGCCGCCAGCCTTTCCGTCACCCTGTGGCGCTTGGCGAGGACGGCGTCGTCTTCCTCCTTGGTCCAGGAGCTGACCACGGCCTCGTCGTGGCAACACAGCAACGCGTACAGCATGGAACTATCCTTCTTCGCACCCCTAAGGACGAACGACTATGCCTCATTCCGACAGGGCTTTGAAAATCTTGCCCGGTCCCCCTGCAATGCAATTATGCCATTGACGCGACATAGGTTTCCAGGCGCGCCAGGCTCTGCAGCCAAGCTTCTCGCGGCTCGCAAGCGACCGGCGGGCGCTCTGCCCAAAGTGCGCGGAATTGCGCCGTGATCGTATGGACGAAATCCGCAATCATAAGAAAGTATCCGTGTCTGATGTCCGCCATGACCTGGCAATAGAGCAGCGCGTCGAACATTGTCCTTCTCCCCTTACTCCTGCTCCAAGGACGAATGACCGCCCGTCGCTCCGACAGGCCCGCTGACAAAAAGCTGCGTGACGTTCCCTAACCCTGCGCCGTGACGTAATCGGCGAGGCGCGCCATGGTCTGCACCAAGCCCTTGTCGGCGCCATACTCCTTGATCACCCGGTCGCGCTCGGCGGCGGACGGGAAATCGCCGCGCCAGATGATGCGGGCGCGGCACCCGCCCAGATCCTCGAAGATCACGGTCTGGCGGAACTGCACCGGCTCGACGTCCTCGCCGCCGCCGTGGCGGTAGACGATGCGCTCAGGCGGCACGATCTCATCGAAGGTGACGCGGTTCTGATAATCGCGGCCGTCGGGGCCGTGCATGACGAAGCGCCAGACGCCGCCCGGCCGGAATTCGAAGCGCGACGTCGTGGTGGTGAAGCCGTTCGGCCCCCACCACTGCGCCAGATGCTTTGCATCGGTCCAGACCGAAAATACCAGTTCGCGCGGCGCGTCGAACTCGCGGATGCCGACGATCGAGCGCGGATCCTGATCGAGATCGAGGCTACTTTTTACGACCATGTTTTTTACCCTTGGCTTTCGGCGGTTTGGCTTGCAGAACTTTCAGATAGGCGTCGAGGCGATCAAAACTTTCCTCGAAGAACCGGCGATAGTGTTCGAGCCAGTCGTCGACGTCTTTGAGCGCCTTCGGCTCGATGCGGCAGGGGCGGAATTGCGCTTCGCGGCCGCGCGCGATCAGGCCGGCGCGTTCCAGCACCTTGAGATGCTTGGAGACCGCCGGCAGGCTCATATCGAACGGTTTTGCCAGCTCCATGACCGACGTTTCGCCGCGCGCCAGGCGGGCCAGGATGGCGCGGCGGGTCGGATCGGCGAGCGCAGAGAAAGTGGCGTCGAGGCTCATGAACCACCTGGTTAAATAACCTATTGGTTTAATACCGAATGCCGCAATCCCCGTCAAGCCGTCTCGGTGATGCGATGACGTTTAAGCCGAGCGCCGCGCGCCCTGCGCCGCCGGAACCCGAACGCCTACGAACACCGCGGCGTCGGCCGCGGCCGCGGCGGGCCGCAGCGTTTCGGCAAAGCGGTCGGCGAGTTGATCGAGCGTGTCGTTCGCCACGCCCTCGCGCACGAAGACGCCGCCATAGACCGCGGGCGGCGGCGGCAGCGGCCCGTCGTCCCAGGCTTCCAGTCCGGCCGGGATGCGGCTACGCGGCACCAGCATGACGCCGACACCGGCGGTGACGGCGCTGCGCAGTGATTCGGCATTGGTGCCGCGGAACACCAGTTCGCCGGCCATGTCGGCCTTGGCGAGCGTCGCCAAGGCGACGCGATGGCACATGCAGCGATCCTTGTAGCCGACCAGCGGGATCGGGGCCGAGAGATCGAGCGTCGTGGTCTTGCCGCGCACCCAGGCGAGCTCTTCGGGCCAATAATGGCGCGCCGCACCGTCCGGCGCGTCGGGAACCAGCGCCACCACGATATCGAGCTCGTCCTGCTTGAGATATTGCAGCAGGCGCCGCTGGCCGGCGCCCTGCACGGCGAAACGCAGGTTCGGCCAGCGCGCGCGGGTCGTGGCCAGCATCGCGGTCAGCTCTTCGCCCATGCAATCCTTGCGCACGCCGATGCGCACGAGCTGCGCCGTCGCATTGGGGCTGGCGATCTGCACGATGTGATCGTTGACCGACAGCAAGCGGCGGGCCGACTCGATGACATGCTGGCCCATCGGGGTGAGCGCGACGCCGGGCGCGCTCTTGTCGAACAGCTCGATGCCGAGCAGCGATTGCAGACGCCTGATCTGCGCGCTGATCGCCGGCTGGGTCATGCCCTGGGCCTTGGCGGCGCGGGTAAAACTGCGCTGCTCGACGACCAGAACGAACGTGCGCAAGAGGTCGGTCGGAATATTCGTCATGCGCTTTCGCTTCTCTGCGTCCGATGCCGCCCCCGGCCCGCGGACGGTCTCCGGCAAGCCCGCCGGGGTCGCCCGCAGGTTGATAGTTTCACCTTTTCAGCCGCTATGCGACCGGAAATCCGGACCATCGCTGCCGGCGGTTTATTCGTCATAATTGGCCCGCCGCGGCGCTAGACTGCCGCGGTTTAAGGCTGGAATCCCGCCAGGAACACCATGTCGTTCGCCCGCGTCTATCTCCGCGTGCTTGGCTTGCTCAGTGCCGACGCCCCGCTGGCGGTGACATTGGCGGCCGCGAATATCGCGCTCGCCGCAGCGCAATTCGTCGAGCCGGTGCTGTTCGGCCGCATCGTCGATGCGCTCTCTGGCACGCTGCCGGCCGGCATTCGGCCCGCGGCCCTGGCCCTGGCCCCGCTGCTTGGCGCCTGGGTCGCATTCGGGCTGTTCATCATCGTCGCCGGCACGGTGATCGCTTGGTTCGCCGACCGGCTGGCGCATCAGCGCCGCAACCTGGTGCTGGCGGATTATTTCGAGCACGTGCTGCAGCTGCCGCTGGCCTATCACACCGGCGAGCATTCCGGCCGACAGATGAAGATCATGCTGTCGGGCACCGACACGCTGTGGTGGCTGTGGGTGTCGTTCTTCCGCGAGCATTTCGCCGCCTTCGTCTTCATCGCGCTCTTGCTGCCGGCAACGCTCGCGCTGAACTGGCGGCTGGCGCTGCCGCTTATCGTGCTGTGCGTCGGTTTCACCGCATTGACCGTGCTGGTCATGCAGCGCGCTTACGCGATGCAGCGCACGGTCGAGCAGCATTATTCGGATCTTGCCGAGACTGCCGCCGACGCACTGGGCAATGTCGCGCTGGTGCAAAGCTATGCGCGCGTCGAGCTTGAAGTGTCGCTGCTGCGCAGCCTGGTGGACTCGCTGTTGCGGGCGCAGATGCCGGTGCTGTCGTGGTGGGCGGTGGCCAATGTGCTCACGCGCGCCGGCACCACGCTCACGCTGCTCGTGATCCTCGTGGTCGGGACTTATCTCAAGCTGGTCGGGCTTGCGACGGTCGGTGAGATCGTCAGCTTCATGAGCATCGCGGCGCTTCTGATCACGCGGCTCGAGCAGGCGGTCAGCTTCGCCAACCGGCTGTTCGTCGATGCGCCGCGACTGTCCGACTTCTTCGGCGTGCTCGACACCGTGCCGTCGGTGCGTGACCGGGCTGGCGCCGTCAGTCCCGGCCGCGTGCGCGGCCATGTCGAATTCGAGGACGTGTCGTTTTCTTATGACGGCAAACGCCCCACCGTCGTCGATTTGACCTTCAAGGCGCTGCCCGGCGACCGCATCGCGCTGGTCGGGCCGACCGGCAGCGGCAAGTCGACAGCACTGGCGCTGCTCTATCGCGCGTTCGATCCGCAATCGGGCGCGATTGCCATCGACGGCACCGATATCCGCGATCTCAGGCTAATCGGGCTGCGCCGCAATATCGGCGTCGTGTTCCAGGAGACGCTGCTGTTCAACCGCTCGATCGCGGAAAACCTGCGCGTCGGCAAGCCGGACGCCACCGACGCCGAAATCCGCGACGCCGCGGCCCGGGCGCAGGCGCTCGAATTCATCGACCGCCACGACGGCGGCCTGCAGGCACCGATCGGCGAGCGCGGGCGGCTCCTCTCCGGCGGCGAGCGCCAGCGGCTCGCCATCGCGCGCGCGCTGCTCAAGGATCCGCCGATCCTGATCCTCGACGAAGCCACCAGCGCGCTCGACCCGCTGACCGAGCAGCGCGTCAATCTCGCGCTCGACGAAGTGATGAAGGGCCGTACCACTTTCGTCATCGCCCATCGGCTTGCCACCGTGCGCAACGCGACGCGCATTCTGGTGTTTCAGAACGGACGGATTATCGAGACCGGCACATTCGACGAACTGGTCAGGCGCAGCGGGTTTTTTGCCGAGCTGGTGCGCGCGCAGTTCGCGCCATCTTCACCTCTCCCCGCCGTGCGGGGAGAGGTCGAGTGAGCGAGGCGAACGAGGGTGAGGGGGCCTCTCCGCGATTCTGAGCTTCGCGGGTCATCGGCAGCGTTACAGACATCACCTCAAGTTCGCGCCTTGCGGAGAGGCCCCCTCACCCCAGCCCTCTCCCCGCGCAGCGGGGAGAGAGAGGAGTTCGGGGAGAGGGAGGAGTCACGTCGCGTAGTCCGGCTCGTTGCGGTCGAGGATGCGCTTGAGCGCATTGAAGTGCCGCTGCGCCGGCGTTGGGCCCTCATAGAAGCGGTTGCCGCCGATGTCGCGCTGGGTTTTTTCGACCACCGCCTTGGGCAGTTCCTTGAGCCTTTGTCCGGTCCACATGGCGTAGATCTGAACCTGCGCCGCGCGCTCGATGTAGTAGAGCCGGTTATAGGCATCGGCCACGGTGTCGCCGAGTGTCGTCACACCGTGATTGGCCATGAACAGGAGCGTATGCTCGCCAATCACCTTGGCGAGACGCTCGCCTTCCTCGGGCTCGAGCGCCGGGCCGGTATATTCGTCGTCATAGGCGATCTGCCCCATGAGCCCGACCTCGGTCTGGCCGATCTCCTTGATGCGCGGATCCTCGAGACGCGTGAGCGCGCTGACAAAGGGCATGTGGGTGTGAAACACCGCCTTGGCTTGTGGCAGCGCTTTGTGAATGGGCGCGTGAATGCAGTAGCCGGATCGCTCGACGTCGCCCGAGCCGCGCTTGACCTCGCCGTCGTCGATGCCGACTTCCATGAACGACGAGGCCGTCACCTCCGACCAATGCATCCCGAACGGGATTTGGTAGTAACGATCGCTGCGGCCCGGCACCATCAAGGTCAGGTGATTAAAGATCCCCTCGCTGAAGCCGTGCATGTAGGCGAGGCGATGCGCGGCCGCCAAGTCGACCCGTGCCTGCCGTTCCTCGGCGCTCCAATCGTTGAGGCCTTCCGGCGCGACTCTGATTTGCATGGCACCCTCCTGTTGATTCCGAATTTGGTCCGTCACGAGGCGGTCGAGTAGCCCGGATTGAGCCAACGGGTCCGGCCCGAAGTGGCCGGCCCGATGACAGGCTCCGCGAAATCCGGGAATGCCGCTCCCGGGTTTCGCTGCGCTCAACCCAGGCTACATCATTAGCGCAGCCGCTCCAAAATGCTCACGTAATTGGCCACCGCCGTGCCGCCCATGTTGAAGATGCCGCCAAGCCGCGCATCCTTGACCTGCATGTCGCCGGCGGTGCCGGTGAGCTGCATGGCGGCGAGCGCGTGCATCGAGACACCGGTGGCGCCGATCGGATGGCCTTTGGATTTGAGCCCGCCGGACGGATTGATCGGCAGCTTGCCGTCTTTTGCCGTTATCCCATCGGCGATGACGCGGGCGCCCTGCCCTTCCGTCGCCAGTCCCATCGCTTCGTATTCGATCAGCTCGGCGATGGTGAAGCAATCGTGCACTTCGGCGAACGATAGATCGGTGAGGCCGAGACCGGCTTGCGCCAGCGCGCGCTGCCACGCCACCGCGCAGCCTTCGAATTTCAAAATGTCGCGCCGCGACATCGGCAGGAAATCCTGCACGTGCTCGGCGGCGCGGAACACGATGGCTTTTTTCATTTTCAGCGCGGTCTCGACGTCGGTGAGCACGATGGCCGCGGCACCGTCGGACACCAGCGAACAATCGGTGCGCTTGAGCGGGCCGGCGACGCGCGGGTTCTTGTCGCTCTCGGTGCGGCAGAAATCGTAGCCGAGATCTTTGCGGATCTGCGCATAAGGATTGCCGACGCCGTTCTTGTGATTCTTGGCGGCGATGCGCGCCAGCGCGTCGGACTGATCGCCCCAGCGCTGGAAATAAAGCCCGGCGATCTTGCCGAAAATGCCGGCGAAGCCGCCGTCGATGTCGGCCTCCTCGCGCACATAAGAGGCCTTGAGCAGGTTTTGGCCGACCTCGGGCCCCGGCGTGGTGGTCATCTGCTCGGCGCCGACGACGAGCACGATACGGGCTGCGCCCGCCGCGATCGATTTCAAGCCTTGATGCACGGCAGCGGAACCGGTGGCGCAGGCATTCTCGACGCGGGTGGCGCGCTTGAAGCGCAGATCGGGCGAGGCTTGCAGCACCAGCGAAGCGGTAAAATCCTGCGCCGAGAAGCCGGCATTGAAGTGACCGAGCACGATCTCGTCGACATCGCCCGCGGCAATGCCCGCATCCGCGAGCGCTTTATTGGCCACACCCACGATCAGGCTCTCGACGGTCTCGCCGGAAAGCTTGCCGAAGGGGGTGTGGGCCCAGCCGACGATGCAGGCGGTCATGATCGCTCCTTACCCGGGCTTGCCGAATTTCCGTCGCTTTTCCTTGGCTTTAAGCTTACGGCCATCCATACGGGGGTTAAAGGATAGCCGGATTCGCCTTTGCCTTCGACCCGCCATACCGGGTAGATAGGGACGCGCCCACGCTTCGTGAACCTACCCTTCGCTCAACCGAACGGACCGCGACACGTGTATGCAATGACATCTCTCCGGGCGCAGATGCTCGGCATCGCTTTCGGCTTTGGCGCGGCGGCGGTCCTGGCGGCGACGCCGGCCTGGTCGGGGTCCTCGATCCTCATCGACGCCGACAGCGGCAAGGTGTTGCGCGCCGATAACGCGACCTATCCGTGGTATCCGGCGTCGACCACCAAGCTGATGACGCTCTACATGACCTTGAGCGCGGTCAGGGACAATCGCATCACCTTCGACACGCTGTTCACCGTCTCGCGCAACGCCAATCTGCAAGCGCCGACCAAGATGGGCCTGCCGGTCGGCGCGCAAGTCACCGTCGACAATGCGCTCAAGATGATGATGGTGAAATCGGCCAACGACATGGCCGTGCTGCTGGCCGAAGGCATCGGCGGCTCGGTCGACGATTTCGCCCAACAGATGACCGACACCGCGCATAAGCTCGGCATGTCGGAATCGAATTTCGTCAATCCGAACGGGCTGCCGGCCGACGGCCAGATCACCTCGGCGCGCGATCTCGCCATTTTGGCTCGCGCGCTGATCCGCGAGTTTCCCGATTACAGTTTTTATTGGCACGTTCCGGCGATCAAGTTCGGGCGTCGCATCGTGCGCAACTACAATCCGCTGCTCGGCCGCTATCCCGGCGCCGACGGCATGAAGACCGGCTTCATCTGTGCCTCCGGCTTCAACCTCGTCGCCACCGCGACGCGCAACAACAAGCGGCTGATCGCGGTGGTGCTCGGCGCGCCGTCGGGCGCGGTGCGCGCCATCAAGGCCGCCGAAATGCTGGAAAGCGGATTCTCGCAAAATCCGCTGTCCTGGCTGACGCCGTCGCTGGGCATGGTCGATGCGCTGGCGCCGATGAACGTCGACCCACCCAATCTTCAGGAACAGACCTGCGGCAAGCATCGCAAGCGGCCCGCGGCGGAAGACGAAGACATGGATGCCGACAGCGACAATCCCCAGCCGACGGCCGCTGCCTCAACCGAGACCCGCTCGCTGCTGTTGTCGGCGCTGCGCGCGCCGACCAATCCGGTCCTGCTGTCCGATCTCGGCCCGGTGATGCCGGTCGTGGTCTATACCGGGCCGACGCGCTCGCCGTCGCAGCTCGCCACGCTTTCCTCCGACATCGCCGCCGAACCCGACAAAAAGAAAACCAAGCATCACAAAGCGACGGCGGCCAAGTCCAACGACGATCAGCCGGCACCCGAGAAGCCGGCGAATAAGAAGTCCGTCGTCGCCAAGCCGACCGATGCCAAGCCGACGCTGAAGCCGGTTGACACCAAGCCGACCGCTCAAGCCAACGCGGCGGCGGCGGCGGCCGCGGCGCCGAAGAAGCAGGCGAAGCCGAAGCCGGCGGCTCCCGCGCAATAGTCATTTAGATTTGTAAAGAAGGCCCAGAAAGCGGCCTTGATCGCTTGGACAGCACTCTGTTCGCGTTGATGATCTTGTCAAGGATCGTAGACCGCCAGAGGCGGCGGCGCTTCGCGCCGCCCTTGACAAGATCATCAACGCGAACAACCAGCATCCAAGCGATCAAGGCCGCACCCCGATTGCAAAAATATTGGCTCGAAACGGGGAGTTTGCTGCAGTGTCAGCCGTGCTAGAAATGCACCCGCACGGGAGCGAACTGCAAGCATGCCTGACAAGATGACCATTGCCGCGCTTCAACAAATGAAGCGCGACGGCGAGAAGAGCATCGGCGTCGTCGCCTGGGATTATCAGATCGCGCGCATCGCCGACCGCGCCGGCGTCGATTTCATCTCGGTCGGCGATTCGGTCGGCGTCAATCTTTGGGGCCGCGACGAAGTGCTCGAAGTCACGCTGGACGAGATGCTGATCTGCTGCCAGGCGGTGCGGCGCGGTACGGCGCGCGCGCTGGTGAGCTGCGACATGCCGTTCGGCCCGGTGCAAGCGGGCATCGATAGCGCGCTCGCCGCCGCGTCGCGCCTGATGCAAGACGGCGGCGCCGACATGATCAAGGTCGATGCGGCGGCGGATTTTCCCGACGTGGTGCGCGCACTGGTCAAGGCCGGCGTGCCGGTCTTCGCCCAATTCGGGCTGACGCCGCAGACCGCGGGCAAATACGGCATCCCCTACAGCGCGCAGAATTCGCCACAGGCGCAGGCCACAGCCGAGGCAGCGGACAAGCTGGTCGCCGAAGCAAAACTTTTGGAAGCGGCCGGTGCGGCGCTGCTCGACTTCACCAATTCCGGCCCGGTCGCCGGCTCAGCCGTCGTCAAGGCGGTCAAGATCCCGGTGATCGGTGGGTTCGGCGGCGGACCATGGCTCGACGGCCGGGTGCGGCTCGCACACACCGCCATCGGTTACGCCGAAAAATGGATCGACGCCAAGACCGAAACTTATGTGAACACCGCCAAGGCCGCACTGGACGCATTCACCGCATTGATCGCCGACGCCCGCGCCGGCCGGCAGATCAAGGGCTGACGCTGAGAGACAAGCAATGACCGTGATGCAAGCGCAGAGCACTCCCTCTCCCCAGAGGGGAGAGGGTTGGGGTGAGGGGGTTCGGATCGTCGAGAAAATCCTCGGCATCCGAACCCCCTCATCCTGTCCTTCTCCCCTCTGGGGAGAAGGAACGCAGCGTCAATGCCGCGAACTTGTTCTTCCTTCCACCGCAGCCGAGAGGTAACGGGGAGCGACTCCTGTGCCTACTACTACTATCGACGGCATCGCGACGCGTTACGAAGTGATCGGCTCCGGGCCGCCGCTGTTGATGTACGCACCCGGCGGCTTCAACGCCGTGGTCGAGGCGTGGTCGACGCTCGGCAGCTACGCCAGGATAAAACTGCTCGATCATTTGCCGAAGCGTTTTACCTGCATCCTGTTCGACCGCCGCGAATGCGGCCAGTCCGGCGGCCGGGTCGAGCGCGTCACCTGGCGGCATTTCGTCGCCCAGGGCAAAGGCCTGCTCGATCATCTAGGCATCAAGCGCGCGCATCTCATGGGCGGCTGCATGGGCTGCCCGCCGGTCACGGCCTTCGCGGTGGCGCATCGCGACATGGTGTCGAGCATGGTCCTGTACTGGCCGGTCGGCGGCGCCAAATACCGCATCTCGAGCCATCAGCGTTTTGCCGAGCATCTTGCCTTCGTCGCGAGCGACGGCCTCGATGGCGTCGTCGCGCTGGTCAGAAACGACGGCAAGCCGTTCGGCGCCGATCCGCGCGGCGGGCCATGGGCGTCCGTCATCAAGCGCGACAGCGCCTTCGCCGCCGCCTATGCCAAGCAGGACCGCGAGCACTACCAGGCGATCTGCGAGGGCATGTGCCGCGCGTTGTTCGACCGCGACACCGCGCCCGGCGCCGAGCCCGAGGATCTCATGCGCGTCGATATCCCGGCGCTGGTTATCCCGGGCCACGACGCATCGCACGCTACTTCGGCGGCGCGTTATCTGGAGGAATGCCTGCTGCGCTCGCAGTATTGGGACGTGGCGGTCGAACAGCAGACCGAAGCGCAGACCAATGCGCGCATTTTAGAGTTTCATGAGGACACCGAAGCGTCATTCCGCCCCCTGACATATTGACCCGCCTTGGGACCGCGTCTGTTATTTTATTATCATAAATTGTATGTCTAATTGCCTCTACCTAAGGAATCGGCGACATTGCTCCCTTGGGTTTTCCGGCTTCGCCAACCGGAGAGGAAAATCCGAGGAGGAAAGTCATGTCCAGTTGGTCCATCGACCGCTACCAAGTGCGGTGCGACGGCAAGCCATTCTTCGGCAATGGCGTCAGCTACCAGGCAATTCCATGGGGAGGCTGCCCGGCATTTCAGCCGTTCGGCGACTTCACGATCAAGACATGGTCGTCGATCTGGCAGCGCGATCTGTCGCTGATGCGCGCCAATTCAGTCAACCTGCTGAAGACCTACAACACGCTCGACGCCGCGCAACTGCAGCAGGCTGGATTGCCGCCGACCTCCGATCACGACCACGGTCCGTTTCTCGATGCCTGCTGGAACAACAACACCAAGCCGGTGTTCGTGCTGTTGGGTTACGCACCGCCGAAAAATCAGCAGCAGATCTTCTATCAAGCCACCTGGACCGATCCGGCCAACGTCGCCGCGCGGCAAACGATTCTGGGCGATCTCCTCGCGCTGGCGGAGCTATACGGCCCGTATCCGGCGGTTATGGGTTTCGCGCTGGCCAACGAGATCAACAGCGCCGACACAATCAACAATCCGGCGTTCTTCCAGTACTGGAACGACGTGGCGAACGCCATCCTGGCCAAGGTTCCCGGCAAGCTGACGTGCCTGGCGACCGTCGACGACAGCATGAACACCGTCAACCTCGGCAACCAATATATGACGGCGGCGAACTACTTTTGGGGGATCAACAGCTATCGCGGTAATTGGACCAATTCGAACGGCTTCGACATCATGTTTTCGAGTTTCGCAACTGCCACGCAGGACAATCGGAAACCGCTGATGATGACCGAATGGGGTGCGTCGGCGTCGACGCACACCACCAACCGGGCGATAACGGATATGGATGCCACGCAGATGGCGAACTTGCGCACCTATGTGAACGGACACTACCTGGATTTGCTGAAAAACGGCTCCAACACCGGAAGTCCGCCAACCGGCGTCTGCTGCGGAGGAACCTATTTCGAATGGTGCGACGAGTGGTGGAAGGCTGACCCGGTGGCCTGCAACGACCCCCACGCCAAAGAAGCCGGATGTCACACGGGAATATGGGATCCGGGTCCGAACATGAATTCTGTCTCCAACTTCCCCGGAGGCTACTACGACGAAGAGGGATTTGGGCTGCACCAGATAACGCCGGTGGACCCGTCGAGCCGGCAACCGGTCGTCGCTGACGGCTGCGTAGGACCTTGGGACCCGGTGACAAACTCGCCTTATCCGCCTGACCAACTCAAGGCCCGCCCGCACGCCAGCGAGCTCTTCGGGTTGTTTGCCGCGCATTCTTAAAAACCCGCCGCTGGATTTTTCGCCGGTTGTATCGGCGTCGCCGCGGCGGACGGCAATACCGCCCGCATGATCCGGCCCGACCACCGGGTTTTGCCGATCGCTGTTTTAATGCATTGTCGGCATCCGGCTTTTCCGCAAGCCCGGATAAAGCATCAGGATACGCCGACGCAATGGTTGATTATTATCCGATCCTAGCGCGCGCCATGAGCGCGCCGGAAGCGCGGGATCCGCAATGGCGGCGCGGCGTCTATGAGCGCGCGCAGCAAATGCTGGTGACGCAGTTGTTGGCGCGGCGTCCGGCGACGCCGCCGGATGCGATCGCAGCCGAGCAATCCGGGTTGGATGCCGCGATCCGCAGGATCGAAGCCGAAATGTCGCGCCCCGCCGGTGCCACGATGCCGCGCGACGCACCGGGCGATGAAGCCGACGGCGATATCGGCGATCTGTCATCGATTACACCGGAGCGCGGGCCGCTACCGGCGCCGTTGCGGCTCAGCAGCATCTCCTTGGTCGCGGTCGCCATCGCCGCCGCCGCGATCGTAGCCGGCGGTTACATGTTCTGGGTGCAGCACGCCCACAAAGCGTCGCCGCCGGTCAAAAGCGCTGCCTCCACCGCTGCCCCGCAAGCGACGCTCGCGGCCAAAGCCGCAACACCCAAGCCGGCCAAAGACGGCGATCTCGCGCCCGGCGTCGACGGCGGCGCGGCCGACAACGATCTGCCCTACGTCTTTCGCCGCCAGCCGACGTTCTATCGCACGCTGCAACCGGTCGGCACCATCATCATCGATAAGCTGCAGCATTTTCTCTATCTGATTCAGCCCAACAACGTGGCACTGCGCTACGGCATCGGACTCGGCGAGCAATGCACCGAGCTGGTCGGACTGCGCCACGTCGCCAGCAAGGCGGAATGGCCGCCGTGGCAGGCGACGCCGGACATGATCGCGCGCAAGCTCGCCAAGCCGGGGACATTGCCGGGCGGTCCCGGCAACCCGCTCGGCGCGCGCGCCATGGAGCTCGACGACGGCAAGTCGCGCATCAACGGCACCAATGCGCCGGCGACCGTTGGGACGAACGTGATCTTCGGCTGCGTTCGCCTCGGCAACGATGACGTGGTGGATTTGTACGGCCGCGTGCAGAACGGCACGCCGGTGCTGGTGAACTAAGGCGTCGCCCGGCGAAAGCCATTGAGCGGACTTGGTCCGGGACAGCGCCGGTTAGGTCGAAATCGCCATTCATGTAGTAGTTGTATTTTCTTAGATTTACACCTAAACTATCGCGATACTCCCTTTCGTCAAACTCGGAAGAACAGAAATCATGAGCACGCCCAGCAAAAGCATCAATGCATGGATTTATCTCAGTGAAGATGAGCCGCCCGGAACCATCTACAAATCAGCCACCAGCTGCTATCAGACCCTGCTCACCTACGGCGTCTACAATTCCACCGACATGGTCAGCATCTGTTGGGTCGATACCGTGCCGACCGGCGCCACCACGGTGCCGACCGGAAACGGCTCGAGCTGTACGATACAATTGCAGCCGAAGATTCATAATCCCGGCGGCTATACCAACCAGCAATATATGGACTGGATGATCGCCGACATCCGCAAGGCCAATCCGAACGCCAAGATTTTGATCATGCTGGGCTATAATCCCGGCGAGCTGTCGCGAATTTTCACCAAGAACCAAAGTCAATGGCAGCAGAACGCCACCGACTTTGCCAACAACCTCCTGGCCTACTTGAAGCACTATGACCTCGACGGTTTCGACGTCGATTGGGAATCGCCGATCACAGCCGAGACCACCAAGCAGCAATTCAATATGTTGTTCACGGCCATCCGCGCGGCGTTCAGCACCCAGAGCCGGTATTATTATCTGACGCTGTCGCCGGCCGAAGTGGGAACGCTCGACGGGGCCACGATCGACAGCGCATTCGATTTCGTCACGCTGCAGCTTTATTCCGGCTTTACCGACCCCCAAGAATTCATAAACGCCGGGATTTCGCAAAGCCTGCTCGCCTACGGCGCCAAGTTCGAGCCGAATGGCGGAGTTCCTTATCAGACGGCGCAACAGGCCTATCAGGGTTACGTTTCCGGAGGCTACACCGTCGCCACGCAGTGGCGGTTGAACTCCGGCGATTACCAGTACGAACAAGCCCAGCAGATGATCTTCCACCAATTGGTCTGGGGTCCGTCAGGCCCGGCGTTCAACGATACGCCGACCATCGGCGCCGCCGGCAATCCACTGATCTCGCAGCTCGTGGTGCGCTCCGGCAACGTGCTCGATGCGGTGCAGGTGACGAATTCCGGTGTATACGTCGACGGCACGCAAAAGACCCCGGTGCAATACGTGCTGCCGCAACATGGCGGCAACGGCGGCAATGCCAGCACCGCGTCCATACCGAGCGGCGATGCCTTGGTCAAAGTCTCCGGCTATACCGGCGTTTGGTACGGCTGGAATTGCGTGTTGCAGATCACGCTGACGACGCGGGCCGGCAAGACCTTCGGTCCTTACGGCACCATGGCCGGCGCCACCTCGAAAGTGCCGTTCACCTATACTGCGCCGGCAGGGCAGTCCGTGCTCGCCTTTTCCGGCACCACAGTCAACGTGCCGCTCGCCGGCGGCGGCACGACCGACATCATCGCCAGCCTACAGACGAATTTCGGCTAAGGCTGAATAGACCGCCGGCACGCCGGTGCTGGTGAATTAGGCCGAGTGCTCATCAATCGATATTGAGCTAAGGCTTGCGGGCTTCCGCGCGAAAAGGGGCCGCGTTCGCCGGCGGCCCCTTCATTCACCTTGAGCATGATCCGGAAAAGTGGATGCCGGTTTTCCGAAAAGATCATGCTCCAACGAAAGAACCAGACCACGATCCGATTCAATTTGATCGGATCGTGGTCTAGGGATCGCACCGCCGCCGCGGTGGCTGCGGAATATAAAATCTGCCGGCCCACTTTTTGTTCGACGCGCGGAGTGGGCAATTCGTAGCCCGGATAGAGCGAAGCGATATCCGGGGGCTGAGTAGCCGCTGGCTCCGTTCCCGGATTTCGCTTCGCTCAATCCAGGCTACATTTTTGCCATGCGCAGCGGCGCGTCGGTCACCTTCTGCAATTCGTCGATCGTCATCCCGGGCACCATCTCGCGCACGGCAAAACCGTGGTCGGTGACGTCGAGCACGGCGAGATTGGTGTAGACGCGCTTGACGACGCCGACCGCGGTCAGCGGATAGGTGCAGCGGCGAACGAGGCGGCTCTCGCCGGTTTTGGTGGTGTGATCCATCATCACCCAGATGCGCCGCGCGCCGGCGGCCAGATCCATTGCGCCGCCGACGGCGGGCGCGCTCTCGTTGTCGGAGATTGACCAGTTGGCGATGTCGCCGTTCTCGGCGACCTGGAAGGCGCCGAGCACGCACAGATCGAGATGGCCGCCGCGGATCAGGGCAAAACTGTCGGCGTGATGCATGTAGGAGCCGCCGCTGCGCAAGGTGATGTATTGCTTGCCGGCATTGATCAGCCAGCGATTGATCTTGTCCGGCTCCGGCGCCGGCCCCATGCCGAGAACGCCGTTCTCCGACTGGAACACGACCTCGCGCTCCTGCGGCACATAGTCGGCCACCTGCAGCGGCGCGCCGATGCCGAGATTGACGTACCAGCCTTCGGGAATGTCATCGGCCAGGCGCTTGGCCATTTCCCGGCGCGCCATCGGCTTCGCGGCCGTTTGGACGTTCATGGCTTCCTCCCGTCGCTCGCTTGTTATGTCACCGTCGGTTCGCCATAGGGCACGTGCAGCACCCGATCGACGAAAATTCCCGGTGTCGCGATCTTCTCCGGATCGAGCGCGCCGAGCTCGACGATGTGCTGGCTCTGCACGACGGTCAGTTGCGCCGCCGTCGCCATCACCGGATTGAAATTGCGCGCCGACGATTTGTAAGTGAGATTACCCCAGCGGTCCGCCTCCCAGGCCTCGACCAGCGCCACGTCGCCATGGAGCGCTTCCTCGAGAATATATTTGCGGCCGTGAATCTCGCGCTCCTCCTTGCCGGCGGCGAGCTTGGTGCCAACCGCGGTCGGCGTATAGAACGCCGGGATGCCGGCGCCGGCGGCGCGCATGCGTTCCGCCATGGTGCCTTGCGGCACGCATTCGAGCTCGATCTTGCCTTCGCGCCACAGCCGCTCGAACACCACCGGATCGGCGGTGCGCGGGAACGAGCAGACGATCTTGCGCACCCGGCCGGTGTCGAGGAGCTTGGCCAAGCCGACATAACCGACGCCGGAATTATTGGCGACCACGGTGAGGTCCTTGGCGCCCTGCTCGATCAAGCCCTCGATCAGCGCATTCGGCTGGCCGATGCTGCCGAAGCCGCCGACCAGAACGACGGCCCCGTCGGGGATGCCGGCCATGGCCTCGGCCATGGTTTGCACGATCTTGTTGATCATTGTGATGTGTTTGCGCGTCGATGAGCTCTGACTACTCCCTCCCCCTTGTGGGGAGGGAGGGGTGGGGGTCGGGAGGGAAGTCGCAACCGTTGACGCCTGCACATGACCTCTCGACCCCCACCCCTGCCCCTCCCCACAAGGGGGAGGGGAAAGATATCATCCCACGCTGCGCATCTTGGCGCTGTCGGCAAACTGCGGCATCACCTCGCGGGCGAAGCGGCGCAGGCTGTCGCTGGCGTGACCGATCAGGCCGCCGCCGTTGAGCAATACATATTCGACGCCGAGCCTGCGCAGATTGGTGAGCTTCGCCGCGATCTCGTCGGGATTGCCATAGAGCGCGCTCTCTTCACTCGCCTCGCGGGTGTCGGAATAAGTCATGATGCTAGCCGTGTTCTTCACGCCCGGCGCGCTCGAAATCGCTTCGAGGCGGCGCTGCGCCTCCATGCGCCGCTGCAATGCAGCTTCCTTGTCGGCGGCATCCTTGGCCACATAGAAGGCGCGGGCAACGCCGACATTCTTCGGGTCGAACGCGCGGCCGTGCTGTTCCAACGCCGCCTTGTAGATGGCGATGCGCTCGGCGACGGTGTCGAACGAGGCGAACTGATCGAGCAGCAGGTTGTAGCCGCGCGCCGCAACTTGCTTGATCGAATCCGGGCTGCCGGCGCCCATCCAGATCGGCGGATGCGGTTTTTGCGCGGTCGGCGGCTCGACGATGATGTCCTCGAACTTCCAGTATTTGCCGTGGTGCGAGAAGCGCTGCTTCGACGTCCAGGACTTTACGATCACATCGAGCGACTCGTTGAAGCGCGCGTCGGCTTCCGTGATCGGCACGCAAAAACCGGCGAACTCGTTGTGCCGATAGCCCTTGCCGGCGCCGAAATCGAGCCGGCCGCCCGAGAGCAGATCGATGGTCGCGGCCTGCTCGGCCAGCAGCACCGGATTATGCCAGGGCAGCACCAGCACCGCGGTGCCGAGCCGCAAGGTTTTGGTCTGCGCCGCCACCCAGGTGAGCAGCGAGAGACTGGCGGAGACTTGCCCAAAACCGGTGAAATGATGTTCGACCAGGAAGGTCGAATGATAGCCGAGCGCCTCGGCCTCGACATTGTATTCGACGAACTGCTTGTAACCCTGCCCAGAATCGACATCCGGCCCGCCATGGCGGGCCGTCGCGCTGCCGAATAGTCCAAACCGCATCAGTCGCTCCCTGCGTCGCCGCGGTAATGTACCTTAACACGTAGGGTGGGCAAAATCGTCTGCTCGGCTGCACCGCGTGGGCATCGCGCCGAACGATTTTGCCCACGCGGCTATGCGGTGCCGTGCGATGCCCACCCTACAGCGGCTTGAACATCGGCACCGGCGGGCCGTTTTCGGTGTCCTTGAACACGACGTTAACCGGCTGGCCGACGCGTAGAGCGTCGTAGTCGCAGTCGACGATGTTGGTCATCATGGTCGGGCCTTCGGCCAGCGTCACGTAAGCGATCGCATAAGGCTCCTTGGCGCGGCGCATGACGCTGTAGGTATAGATCGTGCCGTTGCCCGACGCCGCGCGCCATTCGATCTTGTCGCTCGCGCAGAACGGGCAGATGGCGCGCGGATACCAATGCGCCTTGCCGCAGGCGCTGCAGATCGGGACCATGAAGCGGCCTTGCTTCGCTGCATTCCAGAACGCCTCGTTCTCGACGCTGACTATGGGTGACGGAATTATTCGCGCTGGCGCCATAATGCTCACTCCCGTTCCATGATCAGCGTCGCGCTGCAATGGCGGGTGCCGAGTTGCATGCCGGTACCTTGCGCCAGCGCCAGATCGCAGTTCTTCACCTGCACTTTCGGATGCGCCTCGCCGCGCAATTGCCGCACCGCCTCGATCACCTTGGTCATGCCGCCGCGATTGGCCGGATGATTGTTGCACAAACCTCCACCATCCGTGTTGAACGGCAATTTGCCGATGCCGGAAATCAGATTGCCGTCGGACACGAATTTGCCGCCGGCACCTTTGGCGCAGAAACCCAAATCCTCGATCTGGATGAGCACCGTGATGGTGAAGCTGTCGTAGATCGAAACATATTTGATGTCGGCCGGCGCGATGCCGGCTTCGGCGAAGGCGATCGGCCCGGTGCGCGCCGCGCCCGACGTGGTGAGATCGAAGGTGCCGCCGGCGAGATGCTTCACCGTTTCGCCGGCGCCGATGATTTTCACCAGCGGGCGTTTTAATTTCTTGGCGATCTCCGGTTTGACGATGACCAGCGCGCCGCCGCCGTCGCTGATGACGCAGCAGTCGAGCCGGTGCAGCGGATCGGCGATCACCGGCGAGTTGACCACGTCCGCGACGGTGATGACATCGGGCAGCATGGCGTTCGGATTGTGCTGCGCGTGATGCGAGGCCGCGACCTTGATCCAGGCCAGCTGCTCGCTGGTGGTGCCGTATTGATGCATGTGGCGCATGGCGCACATGGCGTAGCCGTTCGCCGTGGTCAGCCCATAGGGAAATTCCCACGGCGCTTCCGGCTGGTTCGGATCGCGCAGCCGCGGCGTGGTGCCGGTCGCCTGGCCTTCGCTGCGCGGCCGGCCGGCCAGCGTGACCAACGCGACGTCGCACTTGCCGAGCGCGATGGCTTCGGCGGCGTGCGCGGCGAGCGCCACATAGGAGGTGCCGCCGAGCTCGGTGGAATCGACGTGGCGGAGTTTTAGATTCATGTACTCGGCCATGGTGGCCGGCCCGGGGCCCGGCGCGTCGCCGGCACAGAAATAGCCGTCGACGTCGTCGCGGCTCAATCCTGCATCCTTCAGCGCGCCGAGCGCCACCTCGGCGTGCAGTTGCGCCACCGTCTTGTCCGGCGCATGCCGGGTCGGATGCTCGAAGATCCCGGCGATATAGGCCTTGCCTTTGATGGTCATTCGCGAACGTTCCCTGCCCGCCGCAACCGTAACCCGGATTGAGCGCGAGCGAAATCCGGCTACAACAGTAGCCAAATGGGAGGACGACAATGGATTTGGGCTTGAAGGGCAAGATCGCGCTGGTGACCGGATCGAGCCGCGGCATCGGCCGCGGCGTCGCGCTGGCGCTGGCGGCCGAGGGCTGCGACGTGATGCTGACCGGCCGCGACGAAAAGGCGCTCGACGAGGTCGCGGCCTCGATCCGCAAGCAGGGCCGCCGCGCCGCCGTCGCGGCAATCGATCTGCGCGGTAAGGACGCGCCGGCAAAACTGATCGAAGAGGTCAGGCGCGAGCTCGGCGGGCTCGATATTCTTGTCAACAACGCCGGCGCCACCAAGCGCGGCGATTTCCTCGATCTCACCGACGCCGATTGGGAAGACGGCTACGCGCTGAAATTCTTCGCCCATGTGCGGCTCACCCGCGCCGCCTGGCCGCTGCTCAAGGAACGGCGCGGCTCGCTGATCGCCATCGGCGGCACCGGCGGGCGCAAGCCGACCGAAGAGTTCACCATCGGCTCTTCGGTCAATGCCGCGGTGGCCGCGTTTTCCAAATGCATGGCCGACCGCGGCAAGCACGACGGCGTGCAGGTCAACTGCATCCATCCGAGCATGGTCGAGACCGACCGGCTGTGGCGGCGCATCAAGGCCGAAATGGAGCGCACCGGCTGGCCGGAGCAGAAAGCGCGGGAGGAAATGTGCAAGGGCTTTGGCATCACCCGCTTCGGCAAGGTCGAGGATGTCGCCGACATGATCACCTTCCTGGTATCCTCGCGCGCGACGTGGATGCATGGCGCAACCGTCGATCTCGACGGCGGTGAGATACCGACATTGTGACCAACATCCTGCTCACACCGGCGCGCATCGGGCCGGTCGAAATCAAAAACCGCATCGTCATGCCGCCGATGACCACGCGCACGGCAGATGCGGAAGGATTCATCACCGACGACTCGGTTGCGTACTACATGGCGCGGGTGCGCGGCGGCGTGGGTCTCATCACCGTCGAGATGGCGTCGCCGGAAAAATGCGGGCGGCACCGCCGCCACGAGGTCGGCATCTATGATGACCGTTTCATTCCGGGCCTGACGCGCTTGGTCGGTGAGATTCACCGCGGCGGCGCCAAGGCGTCGATCCAGCTCGGCCACGGCGGCGGCCACACCCGCATCGACATTTGCGGCGAGACGCCGATCGCGCCGTCGGCCATTCCGCATCCGGTCTACGAGACGACGTTCGAGACCATCGTGCCGGAAGCGATGACCAAGGCGCGCATTGCGCAAACCATCGCCGCCCATGCCGCCGCGGCGCAACGCGCGCAACAGGCCGGCTTCGATTGCGTCGAAGTCCACGCCGCGCACGGCTATCTGATTTCGCAATTCCACGCGCCGTTCGAGAATCGGCGCAACGATGAATACGGCGGCAGCCTGGAAAATCGCGCCCGCTTTGGCCTCGACGTATTGTGCGCGGTGAAAGCGGCGGTGCCGGGCCTGGGTGTCATCTATAGGCTCTCCGTCGAAGACTTTTTTCCCGGCGGCTTGCCGTTCGCCGAAGGCCAGCAGATCGCGCTCTGGGCGGCGCAGGCCGGCGCCGACGCGCTGCATATCACCGCCGGGCATTATCGCTCGCTGCCGTCGGCCCAAATCGTGCTGCCGCCGATGACGATGCCCGATGGTCCCTTTCTCGACTTCGCCGCCGCGGTGAAGAAACAGATCAACGTGCCGGTGATCGCGGTCGGCCGCCTCGGCGATCCGACGCTGGCGGAAGCCGCCGTCGCCAGCGGCAAGACCGATTTCATCGCGCTCGGCCGCACCTTGGTTGCCGATCCGCAATGGGTCGACAAGGTCGCACGCGGCGAACCGATCCGGCGCTGCCTCGCCTGCAACACCTGCATCAACGAGATGCGCGGCGGCGCGCGCATCGGCTGCGTGGTCAACGGCGCCGCCGGCCGCGAGACGTTGTTCGCCGATGCAAAACCGCCGCGCGGCGAACGCATTGCCGTGATCGGCGCCGGGCCGGCCGGCCTGACCTATGCGTCGCTGGTCGCCGACGGCAACAAGGTGACCGTGTTCGAGAAGTCCAAGCGCGCCGGCGGCAGCTTCCGCTACGCCGGCAAGGCGCCGCTGTTCCAGGAGGTCGAGGCCAGCGACGCAAGTTTTGTACGCTACATCGACGACATGACGGCGGCCTGCAAGACCAAGGGCGTCGTATTTCGTTTCAGCACCGATGTAACTGCCGATGCGACCGCGCTGACGTCGTTCGACCGTATCGTGATCGCGACTGGCGCGGCCTATCGCTTCGGCCTCGGCCCCTTCGCCACCTGGGCGCTCGACAGCGGCGCCGCGCGCTGGCCCGGCATCGCCTGGCTCTTGTCGAACGCAAAACTGCGCGACTGGTTCTACTATCGGGGCCGGCGCGCCGGCGCCGGCCGCGTCAAGCGGCTGACGCGCCCCGGACAGACGACCATCGTGATCGGCGATGCCATAAAAGCGGGCAAGAGCAAGCAGGCGATTAGCAGCGCGTTCGAGGCCGCGCTGCTAAACCGTAGCCCGCATGAGCGAAGCGATATGCGGGGCTTTGGCAGCGGCTAGTCCGTTCCCGGATATCGCTTCGCTCATCCGGGCTACACGGCACTGCTATCCGCTGGCACGGATATTGCTGTATCATCGCCGTGGACAGGGAAGCGCGATGTCTGTGAAGCTTCGCCTCGACCAGGTTGGCATGACCTTCCGGACGCCGAACGGCGCCTTTACGGCGCTGACGCCGGTGACGCTGTCGATTTCGCCCGGCCGTTTCGTCAGCCTGATCGGCCCTTCGGGCTGCGGCAAAAGCACGATCTTCAACATCGTCGCCGGGCTCCTGGAACCGACTGGCGGCCGTGTGCTGATCGACGGTGCCGAAGCCACCGGAACCATCGGTCGCGTCGGCTATATGCTGCAAAAGGATCTGCTGTTGCCGTGGCGTACCGTGCTCGATAACGTCATCCTCGGCATGGAGATTCAAGGCGTGCCGTTGCGCCAGGCGCGCCAGCGCGCGCTGCCGCTGCTGCAGCGCTATGGGCTTTCCGGCTTCGAATATCTTTACCCGAACGCGCTGTCCGGCGGCATGCGCCAGCGCGCCGCGCTGTTGCGCACGCTGCTGTTCGACACCGACGTCATTTTGCTCGACGAGCCGTTCGGCGCGCTCGATGCGCAGACCAAATTGCAGATGCAGGAATGGCTGCTCGGGTTGTGGGCCGATTTCGGCAAGACGGTGGTGTTCGTCACCCACGATATCGAGGAGGCGATCTATCTCTCCGACGAGGTTCACGTCATGGCGACGCGGCCGGGCCGTATCGTCGAGTCCATGCCGGTGCCGATCGCGCGGCCGCGCGAGCGGAGCGCGACGCTGACGCCCGAGTTCATGGCGATCAAACAGCGCTGCCTGGCGCTGCTGATGGCCGGCCACGATTCGTCTCTCGGCGAGGCGGCCTGAGATGGCGGTCCAGGACACAGGCGTCGGTCTGGTGCGCGCGCCGCCGGCGCCGAGCGCACGACAGCTACGATCGGTCCGCCGCCTGCCGGTGCAGAAGGACTGGCCGATGCTCGCCATCCTTGCGGCGCAGATCGGAATCCTCGTAGGCCTGATCGCGCTGTGGCAGGTCGCCGCCGACCGCGGCTGGATCGACGGCTTCTTCTGGTCAAAACCCAGCGCCATCTTCGCCACCTTGATAAAATTCTTCACCGCGGGCGACGCCTGGACCGATATCGGCTTCACCTTCCGCTCGACGATTTTCGGATTTTTGATCGGCACCACCTGCGGCTCGCTGCTCGGCCTGTCGTTCTGGTGGTCGCGCAATTATGCTGCCATCGTGCAGCCTTACATCATCTGCTTCGAGGCGCTGCCGAAGCTCGCTTTGGCGCCGCTGGTGATCCTGGTGTTCGGACTCGGGCTCGCCTCCAAGGTCGCGATCGCCACCGCGCTCACGCTCATCGTGTCGACGCTGACCACTTATGCGGGCGTCAAGGCGGTCGATCCGGATCAGGAAAAGCTGTTCTATTCACTCGGCGCCAGCCGCTTCCAGGTGTTCCGCAAGCTGGTGGTGCCACACTCCCTGCCCTGGATCATCTCGGTGCTGCGCGTCAATATCGGGCTGGCGCTCACCGGCGCCATTGTCGGCGAATTCATCGCCTCGCAGCACGGCCTCGGCCGGCAAATTCTTTACGCCGGCAATACCTACGATATCGCGCTGGTCTGGGTCGCCGTGCTGGTGCTCTCGACATTGGCCGTGATCATGTATGCCGCGGTCTCCTGGCTCGAGCGCATCCTGCGCAAAGGCATCAGGCAATAACCATGCTTCGTAGCCCGCATGAGCGAAGCGACATGCGGGTCTATCGTTCCCGGATTTCGCTTCGCTCATCCGGGCTACAGGAGGATCGATCATGAACCGCCGCAGCATCAGCCGACGAAAACTTCTGGCCACCACGGCAGCGGCCGGCACAGCCCTCATGGCGCGCCCGATGATCGCGCGCGCCGATACCAAGGAGGTGCTGATCGCCGAGCCGGTCCACGGCACCGGCTATCTGCCGCTCTATATCGGCATGGCGAAAAATCTGTTCGAGGACGTCGCCGTCAAGATCGTCACCATCGAAACCGGCGCCGGCCATACCAATGCGGTGCTGTCCGGCGCGGCCTTCGCGTTCATCGGCGGCCCGGAGCACTGCGCCTTCGCGAAAATAAAGGGCGCCGAGCTGCGCGCCGTGGTCAACTGCGTCGACCGCGGCAACGTCTACTATTGCGCGGCGAAGGGACAGGAACCGGCGGGGACCGATTGGCCGAGCTATTTCAAAGGCAAGACGGTTGCGACCAGCGGTTTTGGCGGCACGCCGAATTCGATCACGCGCTTTCTCTTGAAGAAATGGAAGCTCGACGCCACGAGCGACGTCACCTTGGTGGAAACCGCAAACTCGGCGATCCTGCCGGCGGTCAGAGGCAAACAGGCGGTGATCGGCTGCTCGACGGAGCCGTTCATCACCCAGGGCGTACGCACCGGCGTGTGGAGCGAGCCGTTCATCAATATCCCGAAGGACATGGGCCCCTACGCTTATTCGACCTTCAATGTGCGCCTCGACACCATCCAGAAAGATCCTGGGCTGGTGCGCGGCTTCGTCCGCGGCATGATGAAGTCTCTAAAATTCGTCCACGACAACCACGACGAAGCGGCCGAGCTCGCCAAGACACAATTCCCGACCATGGCGCTGGATGATCTCAAGGCGACGCTCGCCCGCTCCTTCGCCGACGACATGTGGAGCCAGGACGGCACCATCAGCCCCGCCGCCTGGGACACCGCGAAGTCGGTGGTCATGGGCGCCGGCATCCTCAAGGTCGACGTCAAATACGACGAGATCATCGACATGAGCTTCGTCAATGGGCTCAAGGCCACGCTGTGAGTGGGAGATGCAGCCGAGAGGCCCGAGCCCCCTCACCCCATCCCTCTCCCCTCTGGGGAGAGGGGGGAGTTGCCGACGCGCGAGTTGCGTTCGCCGCTCGACTGGTGAAGCGGAACTGCAACGAGCGACAAGCTAGCGACTCCCTCTCCCCGGAGGGGAGAGGGATGGGGTGAGGGGGTTCCGGCGATTCAGTATTTTCCCAAAAGCAAAGCTGCTAAACTGAATTTGAAATAAACCCAGGAGTACCGCGAATGTCCGAACCGATCTGGAACAAATTCCTCACCGAGCGCGACAAGGCGGTGTTCGGCACGTCGGGCTACGGCGCGCGCGGCGGTTTTGGCAAGCGGCCGGCGCTCATCGTCATCGACGTCAATTGGGCGTTCTGCGGCGACCGGCCGGAGCCGATCCTGGAATCGATCAAGCGCTGGCGCAATTCCTGCGGCGAGGACGCCTGGGTCGCGCTGCCCTATATCCGCGCGCTGATCGACAAGTGCCACGAGAAAGGCATTCCGGTCATCTACACCACTGGCGTGCGGCGCGACGACAATTGGGATTCCGGCTCCTGGCTGTGGAAGAATTCGCGCGGCAACGAGGACCGGCAGGTCATCGTCTCAAATCTCGACGGCAACGAGATCGTCACCCCGATCGCGCCCGAGCCGCAGGACATCGTGGTGCTCAAGCAGAAACCGTCCGGCTTCTTCGGCTCCAACATGGCGAGCTATCTGACGCTGCTCGGCTGCGACAGCCTTATCATCACCGGCACCACCACGTCGGGCTGCGTGCGCGCCACCGTGCTCGACGGCTTCAGCCTGAACTACCGCATCGCGCTGGCCGAAGAAGGCTGCTTCGACCGCTCGCAGGCGAGCCACGCCATCAATCTGTGCGACATGAACGCCAAATATGCCGACGTGGTGAAGACCGACGAGGTGCTGGCCTTCTTCGACACGCTGCCGAGCGGCATGTACGAGCTGCCGTCGGGCAACAAGCCGGCGCCGAAGGAAACCAAGCGCGCCGCGAACTTCTGACCGGATGCGGCGCGCGCGCCAAGTCAAAGCCGCCGGCGCCTGGAACACGGCCGACGCCGTCGACTGCGTCGCCCTCGATGCACAAGACCGCCATCGCCGCCGCATCGTGCTGACCGGCGAGCGCGGCATTACCTTCATGCTCGATCTGCCGCGCGCCACGGCATTGCGCGATGGCGATGGCTTGTTGCTCGATGACGGCGCCATGGTGCGCGTCGCCGGCCATCCCGAGCCGCTTGTCGAAATCGCCGCTGCCGACGCGCATGCGCTGGCGCGACTCGCTTGGCATATCGGCAACCGTCACGTCGACGTACAAGTCGTCGGCAACCGGCTGCGCATCCGGCGCGACCATGTCATCGAGGACATGCTGCGTGGGCTCGGCGCGGTGCTGCATCCAATCGAGGCGCCGTTCGATCCGGAGCCCGGCGCTTATGATCATCTCCACGATGACCATCATGTCTGACGCGTCGCCTCCCGACGCGGCCGCGCTCTACAGGCTGATGGCGTGGCTGTCGCCGGCCTATCCGGTCGGCGCGTTTTCCTATTCGTCGGGCATCGAATGGGCGGTCGAGTCGGGCGACATCAAGGACGCCGAAACGCTGCGCGCTTGGCTCGCCGTCATGATCGGCGAAGGCTCAGGATTTTGCGATGCGGTGTTCTTCGTCCACGCTCACCGCGCCGTCGCCGCGCATGACGACGGAGGCTTGCGCGCGGTCGCCGAGCTGGCCGCGGCGCTCGTGTCATCCAAGGAGCGGCTGTTGGAGACCACGACCCAAGGCCGAGCCTTTCTCGATGCGACGCGCGCGGCGTGGCCGTGCGACGCGCTGGCGCATCTTGACGCGGCGTGGAACGGCGCTGTGGCGTTGCCGGTGGCCGTCGGCGTGACCTGCGCCGGCCACGGCATCGCCTGCGAAGCGGCGCTGCAGGCGTTTCTCCACGCGCTCACCGCCAACTGGATTTCCGCCGGCGTGCGCCTGATCCCGCTCGGCCAGACCGACGGCCAGCGCGTGCTCGCCGCGCTTGAACCGGTCGTTGCGGCGACGGCAACGCGTGCGCTCAAGACGCCGCTCGACGACGTCGGCTCGAGCGCGCTGCGCGCCGACCTCGCCAGCATGCGGCACGAGACTCAATACACGCGGCTGTTTCGGTCGTAAGCAATCGTTTTATGTGTCGGCGCGCGGCGCGGCGGCCGGCAGCTCCGGCGGTGTCTTGCCGCCATAGAGCGCCTGCAAAAAACCCGCCATGGTCAGGCCCTGCACCACGATGGTGAACAGCACGACCGCGTAGGTCACGACCAAAAGATCGCCGCGCCATGGCGAGGCCGGCAGCGACAAAGCCAGGGCGATCGAAATGCCGCCGCGCAATCCCGCCCAGGTCAGCACCGCGACATTGCGCACTTTGTCGACAGCGGCATCGGGCGCGAACAGCATCGGCACCGCGACGCTGACCGCGCGTGCGATCACGGCGAGTGGGACCGCGAACGCGACCGGGATCAATTCGGCCGGCTGGATGGTCAGGCCGAGGATTTCCAGGCCGATCAAAAGAAACAGCATGATGTTCATGAGCTGATCGAGCAGCTTCCAGAAGCCGACCAGCACGTGGCGCGTCCGGGCCGTCATGCCGAAACGCGGCGACGGCGACGCCAGGCAAAGCCCGGCGCTGACCACGGCGATCGGACCGGACAGTTCGAGCAGGTTGGCGATGCGATAGCTGCCGAACACCAACGCCAGCGAGATCAAAAGCAAGAGCCCGTCGTCGTCGATCCGCCGCAACAACAGCGCCGCCAGCCAGCCGCCGGCGAAGCCCAGCGCTGCGCCGCCGCCGATCTCGCGCAGCATCGCGATCAGGATTTGGCCGTGGCCGATATGGAAGGTCTCGCCCTGGGTGACGCCCAGCGCCAGCAGGAACAGCACCACGCCGGCGCCGTCGTTGAACAGGCTCTCGCCGACGATCGCCGCGCGCAGGCTCGGCGGCAGCCCGACCTGACGCAGCAAGGTCGCGACCACGACCGCGTCGGTCGGCGCCAGGATGGCGCCGAGCAGCGCGCACCAGATCAGCGGCACCGCCATGCCGATGACGCTGAAGGCGAGCCACATCCCGGCGCCGAAGATCGTGGTGGCAATCAGCACGCTCGCGGTGGCCAAGAGCAGGATCATGCCGCGGCGCCGGTTCAATTCCGCGATGTCGACGTGCAGGCTGCCGGCGAACAGCAAGAGCGCCAGCACGGCGTTGAGGAACACGCGAGGAAAATGCGCCGAGTCGATCGCGGCGCGAAGCCCGGTCATGGCGTGCAGATGGAACAGCCGGTCGCTCGACACGATGATGAGCGACAGCACCAGCGAGCCGAGCAGCATGCCGATGGCCGGCGGCAGCTTGACCCAGAGGTAATTGATGCAGCCGATCAGCGCCGCGAGCACCAGCGCGATGGCGAGTAGATCTACCGGCTGGAAGGTTTCGCTCATGGGTGTTGCGACAAGGATCGAATGGCAGACGCCGGGGCGGAACGACTCAAGATAGAGACTATGCCCGCGCCGTTCGCTATTCGCTACTCAGGCGCGGCATTGCCTAGTAAGCTTTTCGGCCGGATAGGAGCTACTGCATGTCCACGAATAATGGCCCGTTGCGCGTCGGGGTCGGCGGCCCGGTCGGCTCCGGCAAGACGGCGCTGATGGATGCGCTGTGCAAGCGGCTGCGCGAGCGCTACCAGATCGCCGCCATCACCAACGACATCTACACCAAATGGGACGCCGAATATCTGGTGCGCTCTGGCGCGCTGCCTGCCGAACGCATCACAGGCGTCGAGACCGGCGGCTGCCCACACACCGCGATCCGCGAGGATGCGTCGGCCAATCTCGCCGCGGTCGCCGACATGCGGGCCAAATTCCCCGACCTCGACCTGGTGCTGATCGAGTCCGGCGGCGACAATCTGGCGGCAACGTTTTCGCCCGAGCTCGCCGACCTCACGATTTATGTCATCGACGTCGCCGCCGGCGAAAAAATTCCGTCCAAAGGCGGCCCGGGCATCACCCGTTCGGACTTGCTGGTGATCAACAAGATCGATCTCGCGCCCCATGTCGGCGCCTCGCTGGACAACATGGAGCGCGACACCAAACGCATGCGCGGCACGCGGCCCTTCATCTTCAGCAATCTGCGCGCCGGCAAAGGCGTCGACGAGATCGCCCGCTTCATCGAGGACAAAGGCGGGCTGGGCGCGTCATAAAGCACTCTCCCCCGCAAGCAGGGGAGAGGATAAGCTGCGCGAAACATCCGAACCGGGAGGTTGCGTCATGGCCAGAGAGCTGCACCGCGTGAAGATCGCGCCGAAGGGCATGGGGCTGAACGATTTCGTCGCTATGCAGGAGGGCTTCTTTGCCGCCGAGGGCCTCGACGTCGAGCTCGACTGGAAGACCTTTCGCGGCACGCAATCGAGCTGGAAGGATCTGCAATATTTCCAGCGCCCGCAGGACCGGCCCTATACGCAAGACAAGGCCGAGGTGATCCAGGGCGCCTGCGTCTGGGGCTCGATCTGCAATGCCAGCGCCGGCATGGGGCGTTTCGTCGCCGAGGCCTACGGCGTGTCGCCGTGGGCGATTTTCGTGCGGCCGGATTCGCGCATTCATCAGCCGCGCGATCTCAAGGATGTGCCGATCGCGGTCGGCATGCGCGCCGGTAGCCATTTCAACGTGCCCTACCGGCTGGAAAAATTCCTGGCGCTCGAAAACATCAAGACCGTCAACACCGGCGGCTTTGGCGCGCGATTGAAAGCCTTGCTGGACGGCGAGGTCGAGGCCGCAAGCCTCCTGCCGCCACAGATCGCCATGGCCGAGCAGTTGGGCCTGCGCAAGATCATCGAGGATACGTTCCATACGCTGTGGTGGGTGCCGGATGGCTCGCCGCCCGAAGTCGTGACCGGCTATCTGCGCGCGCTCGACCGCGCCGAGAAGGTGATGGATGCCGACCTCGCCAAATATCTGCCGCTGTGGAAGCTCGCGGTGCCGGCGGAATTCGAGACCACGCATCCATGGGATTTTACCCGCTTCGGCCGCGGCGAGCGCTTCGTCTATGAGACAATCCCGCGCTCGGAATTCGACGAGGTGATGGATCAGGTCAAGCGCTGGGGGCTCGACGATTATCTCAAGGATCGCGAGTTCGAGAATTTAGCGGCGAACCTGTAGGGTGGGCATGGCGCGCCGACGGGAGCGTCCGCGTGGGCAAAATCGTACGCGCGCCTTGCCCACGCGGTTTCACAGAGCGGCGATTTTGCCCACCCTACGTCGTGCTGCAAATAATCAGCTCCGCCCCGTGACCTTCTGCGCCGCGGTGAGGTGGCCGTAGCTCTGCACCGGCGCGCACATCAGGAAGCGGTAGCCTTCCTTGACGATGCGTTCGACATTGCCCTGCTCGACGTGCGGATGACCGACCACGACATTATGCTTCTTGCAGGTGTCGACGATGCGCTTCATCCATTCCAGCACGACCTTGTGCTCGTACTGGCGCGGATAGCCGAGCTCTTGCGACAGGTCGCCTTCGCCGATCAGGATGCAGCCGATGCCCGGCACATCTTTAAGCATGGCGTCGAGGTTCTCGACGCCGCGGGTATCTTCGATCTGCAGGATGCAAAAGATTTCGCCCTGCGGATTGAGCGGCCACACGTCGGCCTTCTGATAATATTCCTGCTGGCCCAGGCCCCAATAGCGCGCCGCGGTGGTCGGGCCGTCGCCGCGGATGCCGGGAGGCGCGTAGAGGCTGGCGCCTTTGAGCCGCGGATAGCGGCAGGCACCGACCGCATTGGCGGCTTCCTCGACCGTCGAAATGTGCGGAAACACGATGCCGTAGCAGCCCATGTCGAGGGCCTGCTTGGCCTGCCACTGCGCCATTTCGACGCCGTTCACCGGGATGCGGACCATCGGCGTCACGCCCGGCACCAAGGACGCGGCTTTGGCGATCTGCGCGCGGTTGAGCATGTATTGCAGGCAATCCCGCAACAGTCGGCCGTCCCACGGATTGTGCTCCATCTCGAACACGCAACCGTCGAATTTTGACGTGCTCATCGCCACGGCGCTGTTGATCTCGGCCGGCGCGAAGCAGGTCAGCGCGTGCTGGCCCGCTTCGAGCGCGCGGATGACGCCGTTGAGACGCGGTAGATCGGCCATTCCTCAGTCTCCCTGTTTTCGGCCGGCATCCTATCAGAATGCCTCCCCGGTTTGACAATCGCGCTACGCCCCGTAGCATCCCGGCCGAACCTTCAAACCCACGCAGCGGCGGTACCATGATTATCGATTGCCACGGCCACTACACGACCGAGCCCAAGGATTTGCACCGGTTCCGGAAAGAACAGACCGCAGCCGCTAACGCAAAAGACAAGACGGCGATGCCGCCGCGCGCCGCGCTGAAAATGCCGGACGACGAGATCCGCGAAAGCATCGAGCAAAACCAGCTCAAGCTGCAGCGCGAGCGCGGCACCGATGTCACCATCTTCTCGCCGCGCGCGTCGGGCATGGGCCACCACGTCGGCGACGAGAGCGTCAGCCTGGAATGGTCGCAGATCTGCAACGACCTGATCGCCCGCGTGGTGTCGCTCTATCCCAAGAACTTCATCGGCGTCTGCCAATTGCCGCAATCGCCCGGCGCCGACCCGAAGAACTCGGCCGCCGAACTCGAGCGCTGCGTCAAGATGGGCTTCGTCGGCTGCAACCTCAATCCGGATCCGTCGGGCGGTTATTTCAATTCGCCGCCGATGACCGACAAGTCGTGGTTCCCGCTTTACGAGACGATGATCGATCTCGACGTGCCGTGCATGATCCACGTCTCCGGCTGCTGCAATCCGGCGATGCACACCACCGGCTCGTATTACCTCAATGCCGACACCATGGTGTTCATGCAGGTCCTGTTGTCCGACCTGTTCAAGACCTTCCCCAAGTTGAAATTCATCATCCCGCATGGCGGCGGCGCGGTGCCGTTCCATTGGGGCCGCTTCCGCGGCATTGCGCTGAACAACGGCAAGCCGGAGCTGGCCGAGATCATGGGCGACAACATCTTCTTCGACACCTGCGTCTATCACCAGCCGGGCATCGATCTGCTCACCAAAGTGGTGCCGATCGACAACATCCTGTTTGCGTCCGAAATGGTCGGCGCGGTGAAGGGCAACGATCCGCGGACCGGCTTCGGCTTCGACGACACCAAGCGCTATGTCGACAAGGCGCCGATCAGCGATGCCGACCGCAAGAAGATCTTCGAGGACAACGCACGCCGCGTCTATCCGCGGATCAAGACTCACATTCACACGCATGCATGATCGATCCTGCGAGTGAAATTTCCTCACACGATGCTCTCTCGCTCGATACGAGAGAACCTGACGGCCCGGCAGTCCTAGGAACCGGCAAGGGCATATCCGGCACGCCGCAACGCCCGCTCGAGAGAACGGCGGCGATTGCCAGCGACGCGCTATTTGTTTTTCTCATAGCTATCGATGTTATTCGGACGTTCCGTCACGCCATGTGGCGCGACGAGATGTATGTATTCATGGTCGGAACGGGCAGCTCGTCGCTCTGGCAATTGTTTCACAACTTGAAATTCGGTGCGCATCCTGGACTCTGGTATGCGTTGGTCTGGTTGGTGACGCGCGTCACGGCCGATCCGATATGGATGCAGGTCTTACATATCGTGCTGGCGATCGGCGTCTGGGTTCTCGTCTATCGATATTCGCCCTTCTCCAAAATCGAGAAATTTCTGTTGCTGCTGAGTTATTTCCTGTTCTGGGAATATTTTGTCATCAGCCGCAGTTACGTGCTTCTTGCCCTCATTGGATTTGCGTTTGTCTTGTTGCGCGAGCGGCAGCCACGACCCGAATGGAGTCTTTGGTTCTTGCTGGGCCTGCTGGCCAACGTGCACGCCTACGGGGCGATTTGGTCCATGGCACTTGCGATCATGCTTGTCATCGAGGCGCCGCGTCGCAATTCCACTCTGATGATGGGAGCGGGACTCTATCTTGTTCTTCTTGCCTTTGCGATCGCAACGATGGCGCCGCCCGCCGATTTCGGACCATGGCCGCACGGCGGCGTTCGATTCGACTTATATCGCCTAAAGGCCGACCTGAAAGTTCCGTTTGGCGCCTTCGTTCCGCTCCGACCCGATGTGATAAGGGAGACGTTTGCCTACTTGGCGCATCCGGGCAGCGGCGCCATTCCGCAGTTCTGGCATGCAAACCCTACCGATGACTTCGTCACATTGCTGAAACTCGACGCCAATCATCCAATGCGTATCGCCGCGGTGTTCGCCGCTCCAATTGCATTGTGCTGGCTAATCGTACGCAACCCGCTACGGGTGCTCGAATTTGCCCTCGTCTATATGGGCATTCTGCTGTTCCAGAATCTTTGGGACTTTTCTGGCGGTGCTCGCCACCATGGCATCGTAATCCTGGCCTTTATCGCGGCCGTTTGGACAACGCGGTCGCGACGACCGCCGGACATCGCGTCGAGATCGATATTCGGCGCGGTCCTTGCCATCAACGCATTAGCCGGCTTGACAACTTTCGCGTCGGAATTGGGACCATGGTCCGAAGGAAAGGCCGCCGCGAATTGGATCAGCAAAAATAATCTTGAAAATGCTTTTTTGATCGGGTCGCGAGACGAACAGGTCTCGACGGTGGCGGGTTATCTTGGCCGAAGAATTTATTATCTCGAATGCGAATGTCTCGGCACTTTCATTGTTTGGAATGACAAGAGACAGCTACAGCTATCATCAGCACAGTTCGGGGAACGTTTGACGGAAGCGTTCACGCTGGCCGGGCAGCGAGACGCTATCCTCATCGCAAATCGACATGTACCATCAGAAGAATTTGCAGCGGACGCGCCGAACATCTCCGCAACGTTACTTCAATCCTTCACAAACGCCCCCTTTCGCGAGAATTATTGGATCTACCGGTTGAGTAAGAAATAGTGGCGTACTGCCTGGTGCCGGCAGGAGCCGCATAACCCCACCCTTTCATGGCCGGGCTTGTCCCCGCTATCGGTGTCTCTATTGTGGACGGCCAGTGAGACGTGTCTGCACGCGGCCAAGCGCGGCCGTACCGAATTTGCTACTGGCGAAAGGCGGTGTCGTTTTGACAAAGGCTAAAGAGCAGCTGAACCAGCGCCGATCGCAGATCGTGCGCATCGGCACCCGCGAGATGGAATCGCACGGCGCGCCGGGCGGCTTCTGGACCGATCTCTATCACAGCTCGATGACAGTACATTGGCCGGCATTCTTCGCCAGCGCGGCGCTGATCTTCATCGTGCTCAATACCGTATTCGGCTTTCTGTTCTGGCTGGGCAAAGACCCGATCGCCAATGTTTCACCCGATCTGCCGCTGCCGCTGAGCCTGTTCTATTTCTCGATCGAGACGCTGGCGACGGTCGGCTACGGCGACATGCACCCGCAGACCAATTACGGTCATCTCATCGCTACGGTCGAAATCTTCACCGGCATGAGTTTCCTCGCGGTGATGACGGGCCTGATCTTCGCCCGCTTCTCACGGCCGCGCGCCCGCTTTGTGTTCGCCGAGCATCCGGTGGTCACCGTGCATCAAGGGCAACCAACTTTGATGATGCGGATCGCCAATGCGCGCAACAACACGATGTCGCAGGCGACCGCGCGGCTCTGGCTGGTTCGCCTGGAATATACCGCGGAGGGTCACCAGCTGCGGCGCTTTCACGAATTGAAGCTCGATCGCCAGGAGCATCCGATGTTCGCGCTGAGCTGGACGCTCATACACAAGATCGACGAAAACAGCGCGCTGTTCGGGGTGACCACCGAGGAGCTCGACAAGACCGATGCCGCCCTGGTGCTCAATGTCAACGGCATCGATGATAGCTCGGCGCAAAATCTCCACGCGCGGAAGCTTTATTACCACACCGATATCCGGTGGCGGCATCGCTACCAGGACATCACCGGCCTCTCGCCGCAGGGCCGGCTGTTGATCGACTACGGCAAGTTTCACGACGTCATCGCCGAGGACGCGTGATCAACCGGCTTTGCGCGCCGCCGGTTGGGTGGCGCGACCGACCCAATTGCTCAGCGCCTTGACGACATTGGGCCGCGTCTTTTCGTAATCGAACGCAATCACGTGCTCGACCGGTGCAACGAGGGTGCCGCGGTCCCGCCGTTTGCCGGCGTCGCCGGCCGAACGTCGCGGCTTGGAGCGGTGGGATTTCTTGATCGCCCGCAGCGCGATCGGCCCGACATGGGTGAGGAACACTTTTTCGTGCGGACGGCTCAGCGTGTCGATGGCTTGCCGCAACGGCAGCCATTTCACCGCCTTGACGTCGTCGTTGAGCTCGTGGACCGGCGCACCGCTGGCGCGCATCAGCCAAAATTGCACGATCTTGAGCTTGCCTTCGACCACATACGACACCGAGCCGAGAAATTCGTGCACAGATACATCGTGCCCGGTTTCCTCCAGCACCTCGCGCTTGGCGGCGTCGCGCGGGTGCTCGCGCGGATAGAGCTTGCCTTTCGGCAACACCCAGGCCTTCTCGCGGCGCAGACGCACGACGGCGAAGCGCGGCCTGACCTTGCCGCGCAGCACGATGCCGCCGGCGGCCAGGATCGGAGCGCGGCGTTTCGCCGAATCAGTCATGACAAATTAATGCCGGACGGGCGCAAACCGGGCAAGCCGGACACGCCGGGATTGGTGGATAAAGAATCCGGACTGTCACAATCGCCCGATCGGCGGCATTTTGGTTTGAGCATGATCTTTTCCGAAAACCGGTTTCCACCCTCGGATCAAGTCCGAGGGCGAGCTTTTTCGGGATCATGCTCCAGCGATTCACGCGACGCTGATCACGATCTTGCCGAAGTGCTGGTTGGCGGTCATCACCGACAGCGCCTCGACGATGTCGGCAAGCTTGAAGGTCTTGTAGATCGGCAGCGTGAGCTTGCCGGCCTCCACCGCCGGCCACAGGTCGGCGCGCATGGCCTTGACGATCTCGCGCACCTCGTCGGGCGTGCGGGTGCGGAAGGTGACGCCGATATAGTCGATGCGCTTGAGCGCATGCAGGTCGTAGTTGAACTCGCCCTTGGTGCCGCCGAGCCGGCCGACATTGACGATGCGGCCGAGTAGGTCGCACGCCTCGAGATTGCCGATGGCGACCGGCGCCGACACCATGTCGACGATCAGATTGACGCCCTTGCCGCCGGTGGCTTTTTTGACGTCTTCCGGCCAATCCGGTTTGCCGGTATCGATGGCGACGTCGCAGCCGTAGTCCTTGAGCCCGGCGCGGCGCTTGGGGTTGGTCGAGGTGCCGAGCACCAGGGAGGCGCCCATCAGCTTGCCGATCTGCATGCCCATTAGGCCGACGCCGGAGCTGGCGCCTTGGATGAGCAGCGTCTCGCCGCGTTTTAATCGCCCGGCCGTGACGACGGCGTTGTGCATGGTCTGCAGCGCCACCGGAAAGCACGCCGCCTGCTCGTAGGTCATATTGTTGCCGGGGATGCGGTTCACCCGCCCGGCATCGGTGACGGTGTATTCGGCAAAGCCACCCGGCGCCGAGCCCATGACCCGGTCGCCGGCCTTGAAATCTTTGACCTCGCTGCCGACCGCCTCGACCTCGCCGGAGCATTCCAGCCCGATCCGCGCGCCGATGCCGCCGACGGGGCCGTGCTGGATGCCAGCGGCCACCAATGTATCGGCGCGGTTGAGGCTCGAGGCGCGGACCTTGATCAGCACCTCGTTGGGCTTTGGCTCAGGCTTCGGCAGGTCGCGGACCTCGATACCCTTTTCGCCGAGTACGGCTGCTTTCATGGCAAATCTTTCTGTTGGTACTCATGGCTTTCGTTAAACATTGGAAGTGCTATCGCCTATGCCGTTACCAAGTTCAACTGGGGTTCAGCCGATAGTCCGGCGGAGCCGCCGGTCCAGAAATCTAAGGGAAAATACGAACAGAATGAATCTCGACGGTGCAGTCCTAATTTGCGTACCCGCTTTGGTTGTGGTTCAATCAGCAATATCCTTGACTGGCTGTCCTCTCATTACGGAGGGAAATTATGACCTACGCAAACGAATGGAAGCTTGAAGTCTCGCTGAATCAGAATGTCGACTGGAAATCAACGAATCCCACACTTGAGAAAGCGCTAAAAGCAATACGCGAGAAATTCAAGGGGCACGATACAATACTGAGCACGTCGTTCGTTTTCAAATTTGATTGTTTAAAACCTGACTGCCAAATGGAATATGCGGAGGTGGAGATTCCGCAGCCGGATTGGAGCAAGGAGGGCGAGAGCTTTTCGTTTAGCACGAACGCTGATGTCGACAAGGACGCTAAGGAAGTCATGGTCAGTGTCTCGGCAGCCTTCAACGAGCATTTCGACAAACCAAAGGTAACGTTCAAGGTTGAAAAGGACGGAAGCACTTGCGTGCTACTAAATATCAAGGTTGCGATCAACCGGCGACTTGGCGGCGAAATATCTGTGCGCTGGGGTGGAGTGGATGTACCGCTGTTAGGCGGACAGGATCCGCCATCGACACTCTTCGTCGAGGGCAAGATAAGAATCTGCTGCTGCGTTTGCGAAGAGCAAGGAGAGGTCCCGCCCAAGGGTGGCGATGCAGACAAAGCCGAGTCGACGGGTGTCGCTTCAAAGTGTGATTATCATGTGAGCATCCACAGATGGGATACCGGGCCCGGTCCAAATGACGCAAAGCAGTTGTACTGGGAGTGTAAGGCACCGCTCGGTTCGTGCGGAAAGCCGAAAAAGGTATCCACGCTGCCCGTAGTTTCGATTGAAAGCGGGATGAAGAAGTAAAGGGGCGCTCCAGACGGCGGAGACGCAATTCTGTCGTGCGATTGTTTGGCCGGCTTCGGCCGTCACAGCCCGCACTTTCGGCGTCCTGCAGATGGCCGACTCGGCAAAAGTATCGGCCTCGCGCCCTTCTGCCCTTCCTGGCATTCAGGAGGCTTTCCAAGAATTCGCGATATGTTATGGTCTGTGCCGCTCTAGGCATTACCGATTATGAACCAGCTCGTCCGGCCAAAAATCGGCGCTTCGGCCTGCCCGCACGACTGTCCGTCGACCTGCGCGCTCGAAGTCGAGATCATCGACGGGCGCACCATCGGCCGCGTCCGCGGTGCCGAGGAGAATGCCTACACCGCGGGCGTGATCTGCGCCAAGGTGGCGCGCTATGCCGAGCGCGTGCATCACCCCGATCGCCTCAAGCATCCGCTGCGCCGCGTCGGGCCTAAGGGCTCAGGCGAATTTGCGCCGATCTCGTGGGACGACGCGCTTGATCTGGTCGCCGAGCAATTTGTTCGCGCCGAACAACAGCACGGCTCCGAAGCGGTGTGGCCGTATTATTATGCCGGCACCATGGGCTTCGTGCAGCGCGACGGCATCAATCGGCTGCGCCACGCCAAGAAATATTCCGGTTTCTTCTCCACCATCTGCGTCAATCCGGCCTGGACCGGCTTTATCGCCGGCACCGGCAAGCTCGCCGGCGCCGATCCGCGCGAGATGGCGAAATCCGACCTGGTGACGATCTGGGGCACCAATGCGGTGAACACCCAGGTCAATGTGATGACGCACGCGACCCGCGCCCGCAAGGAACGCGGCGCTAAGATCGTCGTCGTCGACATCTACATGAATTCGACCATGCAGCAGGCCGACCTGGCGGTGCTGATCCGGCCCGGCACCGACGGCGCGCTGGCCTGCGCGGTAATGCATTGCCTGTTCCGCGACGGCAAGGCCGACTGGGATTATCTCGAGCGCTTCACCGATGCGCCGCGCGAGCTTGAAGACCACGTACGCACGCGCGATCCGCAATGGGCGTCGCAGATCACCGGTTGTCCGGCGGCGACAATCGAGGAATTCGCCCGCCTGGTCGGCGAAAGAAAGCGCGCCTATTTCCGCCTCGGTTACGGCTTCTCGCGTTCGCGCAACGGCGCGATCAATATGCATGCGGCAAGCTGCATCCCGGCGGTCACCGGCGCCTGGCAACTCGAAGGCGGCGGCGCGTTTCACAACAACGGCGATATTTTTCACTTCGACAAAAGCCTGATCGAAGGCTCCGACGTGCGCGATCCGTCGATCCGCATGCTCGACCAGTCGCGCATCGGCGCCATCCTCACCGGCGACAACGAGGCGCTGCAGGGCGGCGGCCCGGTGACGGCAATGCTGATCCAGAACACCAACCCGGTGTCGGTCGCGCCCGATCAAGAGGTGGTCAAGCGCGGCTTTGCCCGCGACGACCTTTTCGTCTGCGTGCACGAGCAGTTCATGACCGATACGGCGAAGGTCGCCGACGTGCTGCTGCCGGCCACCATGTTCGTCGAGCACGACGACATGTATCAGGCCGGCGGCAGCCAATACATTCTGCTCGGGCCGAAGCTGATCGACCCGCCCGGCGAATGCCGCTCCAACCACGAGGTCAATTGCGCGCTGGCGCAAAAACTCGGCGCCAAGCATCCGGGTTTCGCCATGACGCCGCGCCAGCTGATCGACGGCACCTTGCAAAAATCCGGCTGGGGCGGGCTCGCCGAGCTGGAAGCCAACCGCTGGATCGATTGCCAGCCGGATTTCGCCACCGCGCATTATCTCAACGGTTTTGCCTATCCGGACGGCAAATTCCGCTTCAAGCCGGACTGGCCCAAAGTGCCGTTCGGTCGCTGGCACAGGAACGTGCCCTCGCGCCCCATTCCGGCGCTGCCCGACCATTGGGACGTGATCGAGGAAGCCGACGCCGAGCATCCGTTTCGCCTCGCGACCTCGCCAGCGCGCGGCTTTCTCAATTCCACCTTCACCGAGACGCCGACCTCGCTCAACCGCGAGCGGCGGCCGACGGTGATGATCAATCCCGACGATGCCGCGGCGCTCGGCGTCGCCGATGGCGAACAAGTCGTGCTCGGCAATCGGCGCGGTGAAGTGCGACTTCACGCCAAATTGTTCGACGGCGTGCGCCGCGGCGTGCTGATCGCGGAATCGGTCTGGCCCAATTCCGCCTACGCCGACGGCCGCGGCATTAATACGCTGACCGGCGCCGACTCGATCGCGCCGTACGGCGGCGCGGCGTTCCACGACAATAAGGTGTGGCTGAAGAAGCTCGCGAACTGATCTTCGCTACTGCTTGTGCGTCACCGTCGTCGGGATGTGATTGAGCTCTTCGCATCCGGTCGCGGTCACGATCACGGTGCCGCCGATATTGACCCGGTGCGTGCCGATGCAGGCGTTGGGCTCGAAGGCGAACACCATGCCGGGCTGCAAGATCGCCTGGCGCTGACGCGCCGCGTTGGCGCCCGCATAGCGCACATCGAGCTTGACCTGATCCTGATTGACCAAGGTGCGGCCGGCGAGAAAATGCGGCCCGACCGAGTGCAGCAGCGGCGTATAGCCCCAGCAGCCGGCCGACTTCAGCGGCTCCTCCATCGTCGCCAGCAGATCGGCGAAGGCAATGCCGGGTTTGAGCGCCTTGATGCCGGCGGCATAGGACTTGAGCGCGACCTGTTCGCACTTCTTGTTGATGTCGTCGAGCGGATCGAGCGCCACCGTCATCTGCACCTGGACCTCCTGGTTGCCGCACAGTGGCATCAGCTCGGCCTGCACCAGGTCGCCGCGTTGCAGGATGCGCGGCGCCTCGCCGCTGGTGGTCCAGCGCGGCGGGCCCCATGACAAAGTATGCGGCCCGGAATTCATGACGATCACCGGATAGCGCACGCCGATGCCGTGGCGGAGCATCTCGGCCGTGCCCTCGGCGAACACCACCTCCTCGCCGACGCCGGGCGCCGCGACCTCGGCGATGACCTTGCAGGCGGCTTCGGCGGCGCGCGCGGCGTAGCGCACCTGGGCCAATTCCTCGTCGCTCTTGACCAGCATCAGGTGACTGAACTCTTCGGAAATATCCTGCCAGCGCGCCTTGGGCAGCGCCGTCGTCAGCTCCAACCAAAAGTTGGCTGGAATGGCGCCGTAGATTTCGGTCGGCGCCTGCGAGCTCAGGCCGACGACGCCAAGACTGCTCTCGGCCAATTTCTTCTCGCGAAAAACTTCGGCGACGCCGGTGCCGCTGGTCGCGACGCGATAGTCGTCGACCCACAAGGTCGCACCGCGCTCCTGCGACCAGCGCGCCCGCATCACCCGCAGATAGGCCCAGGTGATGACGACCGGGTCGCCCTCGAGCGGAAAGATCACGCAGCCTTCGTTGTAATCGTCGCTGATATAGGTCTCGTACATTTCTCGCGCGCGGAAACCCGCGACCAGAAGGCCGTCAAAACCGCGCTCGCGCATCAGCGTGCGGACGTTGGCCCAGCGGCGGTCGCGCTCGGCGAGTGAGAGGGTCGGTGGTCGCATCGGGGGATTTGGCATGGCGCGTTACACTATCATTGCGCCGGATGTCGACAAGGCCGCCTCAAGGCTTTGGTTTGCGATTGGAGTATTTGCCACTTGTCAGAGTGCGGCCTTGATCGCTTGGACGCTCTTGGTTCGTGTTGATGATCTCGTCAATGGTCTTTGACCGCCGAAGGCGGCGGCCTTTCGCGCCGCCCTTGACGAGATCATCAACACGAACAGAATGCTGTCCAAGCGATCAAGGCCGCTTTCTCGGCGGAATGAAAATGCATCTAAATCCGATCTGCCAGCTGATTTTCGCCGCGGCCTTGACGACGGTCATTGGCGCGGCCCCGGCGCACGCCCAGTCCTTCCCCTCCCGCCCCATCACCATCGTCGTCCCCTACCCCGCCGGCGGCGTCACCGACAACCTGGTGCGCCTCCTCGCCGATCACATGAAGAACACGCTCGGCCAGCCGGTCGTGGTCGAAAATATCGGCGGCGCCGCCGGCACCATCGGCGTCGAACGGGTTAGTCACGCAACACCGGATGGTTACACGCTCGCACTGGGCAATATCGAGACCATGGTGTTCGTGCCGATCACCATGAAGATTTCCTACAATCCGTTCACCGACCTCGATCCGGTGGCGCTGCTGCCGAGCTATCCCTTCATCCTGGTGTCGACCAACGACGCGCCGGCCAAAAACCTCAAAGAGCTGATCGCCTGGATCAAGACCAGCCCGGACAAGGTGCTGCAGGCCACGATCGGCGCCGGAACCATGCAGCAGCTCTGCGGCCTCTTGATGCAGAAGACGCTCGGCACCAAGTGGCAGTTCGTGCCCTATAAGGGTGGTCCGCCGGCCATGCAGGATTTGCTGGCGGGGCAGATCAATTTCATGTGCACCACCACCGGCGGCTTCCTGCCGCTGGCGCAGAGCGGCAAGATCCGCGTCTATGCGGTGACGGCGAAGAAGCGCATCGCCGCGGCGCCTGAGATTCCCACCGTCGACGAGGCCGGACTGCCGGGCCTCTACACCTCGGTGTGGAACGCGCTGTGGGTACCGAAGGGCACGCCCAAAGATGCGGTCGCCACGCTCAATGCCGCGGTGACCGCGGCCCTGGCCGACGCCCAACTGCGAAAGCGCATCGTCGAGATGGGTCTCGACATGCCGGACGCCGACCAGCGCACGCCCGAGGCGCTCGATGGTGTCCGCAAGGCCGACGCCGACAAGTGGTGGCCGATCATCAAGGCGGCGGGGCTCAAGGCGGAATAGCAACGGCCATCGGGCAATCGACGCGGCGGCCCGTGTTGGAACCTCCGCGGACTGGTATGATGCCGGTCGCGACGTCATTGCCAAGTCGTGAGCAGCGGAGGTGCGTATGAACGACGTTTCAGCCGGACGCGCCGGTATCGCCGGGACGCTCATCGGCCTCCTCTTTGTCGTGCTTCGCTGCGGCGCCGCCATGGCGCAGGCCGCGCCGCCGCCGCCGCCGCCACCGGCGGTCACCGTGAGCCCGGTGGCAAGCCGTCAAGTGACCGACACCGGCAGTGGCTTCATCGGCCGCGTCGTGGCGATCGACAAGGTCGACATCGTCGCTCGCGTCGCCGGCTTCATCGAGCAGCGCAACTTCACCGAAGGCCAGCAGGTCAAGACTGGCGACCTGCTGTTTCGCATCGAGCAGGACACCTACAAGGCGGCGGTCGACCAGCAGAACGCCAATCTTGCCAAGGCGAAAGCAACGGAAGTCAACGCCAATCTACAGCTGCAGCGCAGCCAGGTGCTGGTGAAGAATCAGAACGTGCCACAGGCCACCGTCGATCAGCAGGAGGCGACCGAGCAGGCCGCCAAGGCCGATGTGCTGCAAGCGCAGGCGCTACTCGAGCAGGCGCAGATCAATCTCGGCTACACGGAGATCCGCTCGCCGATCAACGGCCGCATTGGGCTCGCCAATCTCACCGTCGGCAATCTCGTCGGCCCGTCGTCGGGACGACTGGCAACGATCGTGAGCCAAGATCCGATCTACGTGACGTTCCAGGCGAGCGAAGCCGACGTCATCGAATATAAGCACCGGGTCGCCGCCTCGGCCGACAAGAACCCGCACGTCACCGTCAACATCAAGCTGCCCGACGGCAGCATCTACCCGCATCCCGGCCTGACCAACTTCCTCGACGTCCAGGTCGAGGCGGACACCGATACCGTCGTGGTACGGGCGCAATTGCCGAATCCGGACGGCATCCTGATCCCCGGCGGCATCGTCGGCGTCATCGTCCAACGCGAAGCGCCGCACCCGTCGCTGGTCGTTCCGCAATCCGCGGTCCAGCTCGACCAAGCCGGGCGCTACGTCATGGTGGTCGACGACGCAAAAAAAGTCGAGCAGCGGCGCATCACCACCGGCAGCGAGCAAGGCGCGGACATCGTCGTGACCAACGGCCTCAAGGAGGGAGAGCTCGTCATCGTCGAGGGCATTCAGAAAGTCCATCCCGGACAAATCGTGGCGGCGACCGTCGCGCCGGGACATTGACGGCGATGTTCTCCGCCATTTTCATCGACCGGCCGAGATTCGCCGTTGTCATTGCCATCGTCATCACGCTGGCCGGGGCGATCGCCATCTCGGCGATCCCGATCGCGCAGTTTCCCGACATCGTGCCGCCGCAGGTCACGCTCACCGCCAACTATCCCGGCGCCGACGCCGAAGTGGTCGAGACTACCGTGGCGCAACCGATCGAAGAGCAGGTCAACGGCGTCGACAATGCGATCTATTACCAGTCGGCCAGCGGCTCCGACGGCAGCTATACGCTGAACGTGACCTTCGCGCTGGGCACCGATCCGGACATCGACACCGTCAACGTGCAGAACCGCTCGAGCCTTGCGACGCCGCAGCTTCCCGACGAGGTGTCGCGCGCCGGTGTCACGGTCCGCAAGAAATCCGCAGCGCTCCTCCAGGTCATCAATATTTATTCGCCGAAGAACACCTTCGACGCGGTTTATTTGAGCAATTACGCGACCATCAATGTCATCGATCCGCTGGCGCGGATCAAGGGCGTCGGCCAGGTCACCTTGTTCGGACCGCTCGATTATTCGCTGCGGATTTGGCTCGATCCCGATCGGCTGACCGAGCTCAATCTGACGCCGAACGACGTCATCACCGCGGTGCAGAACCAGAACGTTCAGGCGGCGCTCGGCCGTATCGGCGCGGCGCCGACCGCGAACCAGCAGCAGCTGCAGATCAACATCAAGACCAAAGGCAGGCTAACCCGGCCCGAGGAGTTCGCCGGCATCATTCTGCGCGCCAATCCCGATGGCTCGGTGATCCGGATCGACGACGTGGCCCGCGTCGAAATGGGCGCACGATCGCAAGATCGCTACAGCCGCTACAACGGCGCTCCCGCCGCCGCGATCGGCATCTACCAGTCGCCGGGCTCCAACGCGGTCGATGTGGCCAAGCAAGTGCGCGACACCATGAATTCGCTGGCGACGCGCTTCCCGGCCGATCTCACCTACAACGTATTTTTCGATACAACCGTATTCGTGACCGCGACCATCGTCGAAGTGGTGCGCACCCTCGTCGTCGCCATCATTCTCGTCGGCATCGTGGTGTTCCTGTTTCTCGGCAAGGTGCGGACCACGCTGATCCCGCTGGTCGCGGTACCGGTGTCGATCGTCGGCACCTTTGCCGTGCTGCTGCTCATCGGCTATTCGGCCAACACCGTCTCCTTGCTGGCGCTTGTGCTCGCCATCGGCATCGTCGTCGACGACGCCATCGTCGTGGTCGAGAACATCGAGCGGGTCATCGAGGAAGAACCGGCGCTCACGGTGCCGGAGGCCTGCAAGAAAGCGATGGCCGAGATCACCGGCCCGATCCTTGCCATCACCTTCGTGCTGTTGTCGGTGTTCGTGCCGGTCGCCTTCATTCCCGGGATCAGCGGGCAGCTGTTCCGCCAATTCGCGGTGGCAGTCTCGGTGGCGATGCTGATCTCGGCGCTCAATGCGCTGACTTTGAGTCCCGCCTTGTGCGCGGTGCTACTCAAACGCGGCCAGAGAAGCCGCGGCCCGATGACCTACGTGCTGGACGGTATCGACAAAATCCGCGGCGGCTATGTGGGCACGGTGCGCCGGTTGGTGCGGCTGTCCACGATCAGCGTCGCGGTCGTCGCCGGCGTGCTGGTGGCGTCGGTGCTGCTGTTCCGCGTCACACCGCAGAGTTTTTTGCCGGACGAGGACCAGGGCGCGATCTTCGCCGCCTTGCGGTTGCCGGAAGGCGCTTCCGTCAACCGCACCGAGGCCGTGGTCAGGCAGGTCGAGGATATCGTCAAGCCGATCCCCGGCGTCGAAGGCGTGCTGTCGGTGGTCGGGTTGAATTTCATCGACTATGTGGCGGCATCGAACCAGGCGTTCTTCGTCATTCGGCTCAAGCCTTATGAACAGCGCACCGATCCGGCGCAGAGCGCCAACGCGATCATTGCACGGCTGCGGCCGCAACTGGGGGCGATCTCGGGCGCCATCGCGTTTCCGTTCAACCTGCCGCCGATCCTCGGCTTGGGCAATACCGGCGGCTTCCAATACGTATTGGAGGCCCTGCAGGGCCAGTCGCCCACGGACGTCGCGGCGGTGCTGCGGGGATTGATTGTCGCGGCCAATAGCCGACCCGAGCTGGCCGCAGTGTTCAGCACTTATGGTGCCGACACCCCGCAAATCTATCTCGACATCGATCGCGACAAGGCCCAAGTCCTCGGCGTCAAGATCAGCGATATTTTCAATGCGCTGCAGTCGACGCTGGGCAGTTTCTACGTCAACGACTTCAACGTTTTCGGCCGAACCTGGCAGGTCAATATTCAGGCCGATACGCCGTTCCGCCAGCGCCAGGACGATATCGAGCGCATCTACGTGCGCAATGCCAAGGGCAGCATGGTTCCGATCCGTGCGCTGGCCCAGGCCAAGCTCGTGCAAGGGCCGCAGACCGTGGTGCGCTATAATGGTTACCGCGGCGCCGTGCTGAACGGCGCGCCAAAAGCTCCATTCAGCTCCAGCCAAGCGCTCGCCGCGATGGAGAGCATATCGGCAACGACGCTGCCGCCCGGCTACAGCTACGAATGGACCGGGACGGCATTCCAGGAGAAGGCCGCGGCCGGACGAACCGGAATCGTGCTCGGCGTCGCCATCCTGTTCGCCTATCTGTTTCTTGTCGCGCTGTACGAGAGCTGGAACATACCGATACCGGCCTTGCTGTCGGTCAGCGTCGCGATTCTCGGCGCGCTTGCGGCAGTGTGGATCGCCGGGCTGAGCTTCGACGTCTATGCCCAAATCGGTCTGGTGTCGCTGATCGCGCTGGCCGCCAAGAACGGCATATTGATCGTCGCCTTCGCGGTTGAACAGCGGCAGCTCGGCAAAGACACTTACGCCGCGGCCATCGAAGCGGCGGCGTTGCGCTTCCGTCCCGTCATGATGACGAGCTTCGCTTTCATCTTCGGGCTGTTTCCGCTGGTGATTGCCAAAGGCGCCGGCGCGGCGACGCGTCACGCGGTGGGGACCCCGGTGTTCGGCGGCATGATCGCGGCGGCTATTTTCGGAATCTTTCTGATTCCGCTGCTCTTCATCACTGCCGAACGCCTGCGCGATTGGCGCAAAACCTAAGCGATCGCCTCGCGGCTCCGTCTCCTTGGCTGTTCGATCGCGGATATCCGCGGGCGATGATGCCGGCCCGCCGTGCTATAGTCGTTGCGTGGCCCTGAGAGGACGAGCCAATGACGTTGATCGAACACCGCGCGCGCGCGACCGCAATGCCGGAACCGGCAGAGCTCGACATCGCCACCACGCGCCCCGGTACGCCCGGCGGTATTTTCATGCGGCAGTTCTGGCACGCGCTCTATCGCAGCCAGGATTTACCCTTAGGCCATGCCAAGCCCATTCGCATCATGAGTGAGGATTTTGCGCTCTATCGCGGCCATTCCGGCCAGGCGCAGGTCGTCGATTACCATTGCCCGCATCGCGGCGCGCCACTGCATCTCGGCTGGATCGAAGAGGATGCCATCCGTTGCGTCTATCACGGCTGGAAATTCGACAGTTGCGGCCAATGCGTCGATCAGCCGGCCGAGGAAGCGGGCTTTGCCCGCAAGGTGCAGCTGGGCACCTATCCGACCCGCGAATATTTGGGCCTCATCTTCGGCTATTTCGGCCCCGGCGAGCCGCCGCCGTTTCCGCATTTTCCGCACCGCACGAGCGAAGGCTTGATCCAGGTCTGGAACGTCGAGCCCGTGCCCTGCAATTATCTGCAAAGTTTTGAGAACAGCATGGACGAGGTGCACGTCGCCTTCGCCCATCAGCCCGGCGGCTCGCACGCCAAGCTGTCCGCCGACCTGCCGATCATCGCTGCGGAAGAAACCGATTGGGGCATGCTGCGCTTCGGCACGCGCAAGTCGGGCAAGGTGCGGCACACGCTGCACTACGCGCCGAACCTGACGCGGGTGATCGTGCCGCCGCTTGCCGGCATGGACGGCGTCGGCGGCTGGACCGAAATCTATTTCAGCTTCACCCCGGTCGATGACGAAAATCATTTGTGGCTGATCACCAGCCACGTCGCGGTCACCGGCAAGGAGGCAGACGCCTATCGGAAAAAGCGCGCCGAATACGACCACAGCGTCGCGCAAGCGCCGCCGGTGATGGACGTGGTGCGCGACATCTGGTCGGGAAAAGTGCGTTTCGCCGACGTGGTCCACCCCGACCTTGCCATCGTCCAGGACATCGCCGTGCAGGCCGGCCAAGGCCGCATCGAGGACCGCGGCAGCGAGCGCCTCGGCCGCTCCGACGCCGGCATCATCCTGTGGCGGAAAATTCTGACGCGCGAACTGCGCGCCATCGCCGAGGGCCGGCCGGCGAAACGCTGGACGACACCGCCGGCGGACGTCGTGCCGACGCTTGGGTTCTAGGACATGTCCTCATGAAGCCGGCCGCGCCTGCGTATGTCTGCTTCGATGCGGACATCGGCGGACATCCGTTAAGCCTGCCGGCGAACTGTATTCGGCCTGGAGTGATCAGGGTGAGCGTCGCGCCGGATGCGCAAAATAGCAAATATGGAGACTACCAAATGGACAATCCGATAACTTTTTTTGGCTGGTTCGCGTTTGCCATTGTGGCCTTCATCGTGCTCTCCACGATCCTGGGAAGCTTTTTTACGGTCAACACCGCGCAGGTCGCGGTCATCACGCGATTTGGCAGGTTTCTTCGTGTCGCCAATCCGGGCTTGAACTGGAAGTGGCCGTTCATCGACACCGTGGCCGGCAGGATCAGCCTGCGCGTCAATCAGATTACGTTGACGATGGAGACCAAGACCAAAGACAACGTCTTCGTCACCATTCCGATTTCCGTGCAAAATCGCGTCCGTCCGGAAAAGGCCTTCGATGCTTTCTACAAGCTGTCCAATCCGGCGGAGCAGATTCAGGCTTATGTCGAGCAAGTCATCCTCGGGCATGTTCCCGGCATGACGCTGGACGAGGTGTTTGCCAGCCAATCCGGCATCGCGGCCGCGGTGAAACAGGAGCTCGACGCCGATATGGCCGGCTTCGGCTATGAAATCGTCAATGTCCTGGTCACCGACATCGTCCCCGACGCCAAGGTGAAGTCGGCCATGAACGACATCAATGCCGCGCAACGCGAACAGGTCGCGGCCAACGCCCGGGGCGAGGCCGAGAAAATTCTCGTGGTCAAGCGCGCCGAAGCGGAAGCGGAAAGCAAAGCGCTACAAGGCCAAGGCATCGCCAATCAGCGCAAAGCCATCATCGAAGGGCTGCAGGGCTCCATCGAGCAATTTCAGAAAGTCGTCGGCGGCGTATCGACGACGGAGGTCATGCAGCTCGTCCTGGTGACGCAATATTTCGATACGATCAAATCCATCGGCGAAAGCGACAAGACCAATACGCTTTTCCTGACGCACTCTCCCGGGGCCGTGAAAGATATTACGGACGAAATCATGCGGTCGATGATTGTCGCGGATAGAGCGAAGGCCTAGATCGCGCGGACGGCATCGCGCGGTTCTCCGCAGCGGCTCTACGCCAAGCCGGCGCGGCGGAATCCTTCCAGATAGTGCTCGCGCTCCGCGTCGTGCTGGATCGGCATCTGGCTTGCGATCCAAGGCAGCGAAATATTGGGCTGCGCGCGGCGCAGCTCCTGCAACGCGATCTTGGCGACGTCGGTCTGACCGGCCATGCCGGCGGCGGCGGACAGCACCCGATGTGCGCCGACGAAATCGGCGCGTTGCCGGATGCCCTCGCGCGCCAGCCGCATCGCCTCGTCGTAATTGCGGCCGACGAACTGGGCGTAGGCGGCGATGCCGCAATAGACCGCCGCCAGCGGATCGTGCGGGCTCAAGCGCAAGGCGCGCTGCGCGGCGGCGGCGGCCTCCTGCCAGCGCCCGCAATAGGCCAGCGCCAGGCCGTGATAGCCTTGCGCCAGCGAGAAGTTCGGGTTGAGCCGCAGCGCTCCTCCGAACTCGGCCAATGAATCGTCGAAGCGCCGAGCGAACAGATAAACACATCCCAGCGCCAGGTGCGCCCAAGGATCCTCGCTGTCGGCCAGGATCGCGGTCGCCGCGGCGCGCTCGGCAATCGGCGCCGCCGTCGCCATGTCCTGCCAACCCATGTGGGCGCTGAAGGTGTGGCTGGTGGCGAGCACGCCGAGCGCCTGGCCGTAATTCGGGTCGATCGCGATCGCCTTCTCCAAGAGCGCCTGGGCGACAACGTTGTCCTGCCGCGTCACCCGCCAATAATGCGACAGCGCCCGCATCACCAAGTCCCAGGCATCCATGCTGTCGGGCGGCTTGCGCCTGGCGCGGAAATTCTCCGCGGCATAAAGTTGCGGCTCGATCGCCGCGACGATGGCTTCGGTGATCTCGTCCTGCACCGCGAATACGTCGGCCAGGTCGCGGTCGTAACGCTCGGCCCAGATGTGGCTGCCGGTGGCGACGTCGTTGAGCTGCGCGGTGATGCGCACGCGCCCGCCGGCCTTGCGCACGCTGCCTTCGACCACATAGCCGACGCCGAGTTCGTCGGCGATTTGCTGCAAGTGGACCGCCTTGCCCTTGTAGATGAACGACGAATTGCGCGCGATGACGAAGAACCAGCGCAATTTGGACAGCGCAGTGATGATGTCCTCGCTGATGCCGTCGGAAAAATAATCCTGCGCCGGATCGTCGGTCATGTTGGTGAAAGGCAGCACGGCAATGGCGGGCCGGTCCGGCAGCGGCAAAGCCGGGCGCCGCGGCTCGCGACTTTCATTCGCCGGCTCGGCATAAACAGGCTCACCGCCCGCCGGCCCGCGCACCTCGCCAACGAAGCGAATCCCCTTGCGGGCGATAGTGCGGATCAGCTTCTGCTCCTCGCCGCTGTCGCCGACTGCCTTGCGCGCGGCGTTGATACGGCTGGACAAGGTGGAATCCGACACGATTCGGCCGCCCCAGATCGAGGCCAGCAGATCGTCCTTGCTGACGACACGGTCGCGGTTCTTCACCAGATAGACCAGGAGATCGAACACCTGCGGCTCTACGGCGATAACCTCCGAGCCGCGGCGCAGCTCCCGCCGGTCCGTATCAAGCCTATGATCCGAAAAGAGAAATTCCACGATGTCGCCCTGCTGCCGGCAGCCGCGGCCGGCCTCAAGGAATAATCAAGCCCATCTCATGGGCAAATCAAGGACCGGGCAAAGTCTTTCGCGCGCGGCGGCCGCATGCTGGCCGCTTGCGATCGCAATCCCCGTGATCCCAACGGAGGAGACCATGACCCAGATCCAGACCCTCAACGCGGACGCGCGCGGCCAAGGCAATGTCGTCGGACGGATTATCGCGTTCCTCTATGGCATCGTGGCCTACGTCGTATTCTTCGTCACCTTCCTCTACGCCATCGGTTTCGTCGAAGATTTGGTCGTGCCAAAGACTATCGACAGCGGAACGGCGGGACCGACGGTGCAAGCCCTGATCGTCAACCTGGTGCTGATGTCCATCTTCGCCATTCAGCACAGCGTGATGGCGCGTCCACAATTCAAGCGATGGTGGACGAAATTCGTGCCGCCATCGATCGAACGCACGACTTACGTGCTGCTCGCCAGCCTGGCGCTCGCGCTTTTGATCTGGCAGTGGCGGCCGATGCCGACCGTGGTGTGGCAGATCGCCGATCCGCGCGTCGCCATGGCGGTGACCGGCCTGTCATTCATCGGCTGGCTCATCGTGTTGACCAGCACCTTTCTGATCAATCACTTCGAGCTGTTCGGATTGCATCAGGTGACGAACAATCTCACCGGCCGCCCGATGCCGGCGCCGCGCTTTCGCATGCCGCTGTATTACCATTTCGTGCGACATCCGATTTATCTCGGCTTCATCATCGCGTTCTGGGCGGCGCCGACCATGACCGTCGGCCACCTGCTGTTCGCAGCGGTGACCACGGCCTACATCTTCGTTGGCATCTGGCTGGAAGAGCGCGATCTGATCGACATCTTCGGCGACGAATACCGCCGCTATCGACAACGCGTCTCGATGCTGCTGCCGTGGCGCAAATCGGCCTGACCTATCCGACTTCGTTCTGAGCCGATGCGGCACCGGCGCCCGGCCGGTGCCGTTACGCCGAGCCCCACACCTCGCGCGCCGTCTCGACGACGAGCCGAAGCTTTTTGATCTCGTCCTCGACCGTCGTGGCATTGCCGCCGATGCCGCGATCACCCTGTGGTGTAAAATTCTTGCGTGCGAATTCTGCGCCATTGCTGAGGCCGCCCGGCCAAGCATTGGACGACGCTGCCGGCGGATGTCGTGCCGACGCTCTGGTTCTAATTGCCGCATCTGCGCGGACGCTCGACCGGTCGCCCGTCCGCCAGGCGCCGCAGACCGATCGGCATCCCGGGAGACGTCGAAGTAGCTCCGACACTACCGCTGGTTGACTTGCCGGCGTCCACCGGCGATTATTTTGCGACGAGAGAGAGGCTAGCCATGGCAAGGAAAAGACAGCCCGCCGGCGATCAATCACCAACCCCACAGCAGACCAATCCTGAAGAGAAGCCTTTCACGCCTGAAGTCCTTGATCGTACCATTATTGCAATTCCGCTCTTGGACAAGATGGACAAAGCGGAGCCGTCCGATTGCTTCGATATCATCATTGACGTCAATCTTGAATATTCCGGCGGCCGCGCGGCGGCACGGGAATTCATTTGGAAGTTGGTAGATTCGTTGGGGGATGTGCAAAAGTCGTGGGAGCCGAATCCAAATGCAGCTGCCGAGACGTCGGCGCAATCTAATTCAAAAAATGTGCAGGGCATCAACAGGAGCAAAAGCAAATACAGTCAGCAATATCTTTTCGGGCGGCTAAGTGTGGAGAATATCCGCAAGCTGGTTCAGCTGAACAAAGCAGCGGCCGAAGCTAATTCTAAAGACGATAAAAGCCCAAGGGGCACATCTGCTCTATATCGGATTTGGCTCGATCACGAGGTCAAGCGGTTCACCAATGTGTCTATCAGTACCGTCAAGGCGGATGCCGCGCGCAACGCGTTCAGCACTTCAGGCAAGGATATCGTTTGGGCCGTTATCGATACCGGGGTCGACAGGACCCATCCACATTTTGCGATGCATGAAAATCTTGAGTTGAGCGCCCCCCTGCACCACCGCGATTTCACGTCCAACAGCGCTGACGAGAATGAATTGGAAAGAACCGCCTGCGTCGATGCTGCCGGTCACGGAACCCATGTCGCGGGAATCATTGCCGGACAATTCAAGGCCACTGACGGACGGCCAATCGTCGCGACGGTTCGGTTCCGCGATGAAATGAACAAAATCAGGAAGGAATCGATTTCCAACATCCCGGAGATTTCGGGAATGGCGCCGCAATGCAAAATCCTCAGCTTGAAAGCGCTTGATGGCAAGGGAGCCGGTCACGCCAGCAATCTGATCGCGGCGCTCGAATACATCCAAGAGCTCAATGGCGGCGGCCGACGCATGCGTGTTCATGGCGTAAACATGAGCGTAGGATACGATTTCGAGCCCAAGTGGTTCGCATGCGGGCAGAGCCCTCTTTGCGTGGAAGTCGACCGGCTGGTGTCTGCAGGCGTGGTCGTGGTGGTCGCCGCCGGTAACACCGGCTATGGCTTTAACCAATCGCTGGCGCGCGGACCGGTCCCGGCCGGCCAGGACGTGACGATAAATGATCCCGGCAATGCCGATATGGCGATTACAGTTGGATCGACGCACCGCGATATGCCGCATGTCTACGGGGTTTCATATTTCTCGTCCAAGGGACCCACGGGCGATGGGCGCCTCAAACCGGATATCGTAGCTCCCGGGGAGAAAATCATCTCCTGTCAGAGCAGCGACGCAGGTCCACAAGGTGAGGCTGCCTCTGCGAACGGTCCGCAGCAAGGTGTCGCAGCCTCGCAAAGCGCCGCCGCCCCCGCTCCGGCAAATGCCGTTTATTACAAGGAGGACAGCGGCACCAGCATGGCTGCACCGCACGTTTCCGGGGTCATTGCCGCTTTCCTATCGGTGCGACGGGAATTCATCGGCAAGCCCGGGGCGGTGAAGCAGATATTCATGTCGACGGCAACGGATCTCAAGCGGGCGACCTATTTCCAGGGTCGAGGCTTGGTCGATCTCATGCGTGCGATTCAATCGGTCTAGAGGCTGCTGAGCTGAGGCAAGACATGGATACGATAGCGGGGCTGCCGTTCTATGCTTTGGAAATCACCAAAGAGGGCAACGTTTTCAATTCTCAGCAACAGGCTGCGATAGAGGGGGCGGTTACGGCGGCCGGCGCGGCCAAGGTGACGGATTTTTTCGTTATCAGTCACGGCTGGAACAACGACATGGCGGACGCGCGCCAACTCTACAATGCGCTGTTCGCCAATATTGCGGCGCTGATCCCCGCCCACCCTCGCCTCGCAGAAAGAAAATTCGCGATTGTCGGTGTATTTTGGCCGTCAAAGAAATTTGCGGATGCCGAGCTCATTCCCTCCGGCGGAGTCGCAAGCCTGGGAGTTGACGATCAGGATCTCGAAGCCTCGGCGTTGAAAGACAAATTAGAATCTTTAAAAGGCACGTTTGACCGCTCCGACGATGCCGTCCTGGACCGTGCCAAGGCGCTCGTCGACGTGATAGAAGACAGCGAGGCCAAGCAGAAGGAATTCGTCGATCTCATCCGCTCGCTGCTTCCGCAACATCCGAGCGACGTCACCGAGGACGGTTCCGACGAATTCCTGCACCGACCTGGCGCCGATATTCTCAAAGCGCTATCCGCTCCGCCGATGTTCAACCGCGCCGCCGATAATGGCGGCGAAACGCATGCATTGGGGCTCGACGACGACGATCGTGATGCGACCGGCGGCGCGGTCGACTTCGGCGACGTGTTCAACGGGATGAAGGCCGCCGCATGGCGGCTGCTGAACTACGCGACCTATTATCAAATGAAAGAGCGCGCCGGCGTGGTCGGCAAAAGCCTCAACGGCGTGCTCGGTTCGGTGCGAAAATTGCGGCCCGACCTTCGCATCCATCTTATCGGACATAGTTTCGGTGCGCGAGCGGTTACCGCCGCGGCGGACGGATCGGCGGCATTACGTCCGTCAAGCATGTCATTGCTGCAAGGGGCCTTTTCGCATAACGGCTTTACCGAAAAGTTCGATGGAAAGAGCGACGGATTCTTCCGCAAAGTCGTATCTCAATCCAAAGTCGACGGTCCCATTCTGGCGACGCATACCGTAAACGATCGTGCGGTCGGAATAGCCTATCCGCTCGCTTCGCGAATCTCATTCGACAATCGTGCAGACTTCGGAGACGAGAACGATGTCTATGGCGGGATCGGCCGCAACGGCGCGGTGAAGATGAAGCCGGACGAATGCGTGAAAGGGGTTCTGCTCGCGGACACCGGCACCTACAATTTCTCCGCCGGAAAGGTCCACAATCTTCTAGCGGATAAGTATGTGACAGATCACAGCGACGTCAAGGGACCCCAGATCGCCAATGCGATCGTCCATGCCGTCGGAGGATGATGCATGTCGGACCCCGCCGTCAGCATGCTGAGTGAAAGCGACTGGGCTGTTCTGGTGGCGCGAATCAAATCGGGCCAATGCACGCCTTTTCTTGGCGCCGGCATGTCGTCGGAAAAAATTCCACTGGGCTCAGACATCGCCAAGAAATTGGCGGCTTTCAATCCTGATTTTGACTATCCGCTGCCGGACAAGGGCGACCTCATAAAGGTATCGCAATACATCGCCCTGACGGTCGATGCCGCAACACCAAAAGAACTGGTCGCAGACATCATCAAAAAAGCGGGATATCCCGATTTCGATAAACCAGACGAGCCCCATATGGCGCTCGCCAGCCTGCCGTTACCGCTCTACATCACCACCAATTACGACGACTTCATGTACCAAGCTCTGAAAAGGACACAGGCGAAGACGCCGCAAATCTTCATCAATCGCTGGAATGAGAGTGATCAGGCATTCAAAGTTGCCAAGGAAGCAGCGGCCTCGAACGATAGCACAACGGATATTGCCGCGACTGAATTGCAGCCTGCGGTCTATTACTTTCATGGTCATAAGGATCATCTCGACACGATGGTGTTGACCGAGGACGATTACCTCGACTTCCTCGTCCGGATATCCCGCGATCAAGCGCTCATCCCGCCCCGCATTCAACAGGCGATCGGGGGTACTTCCCTCCTGTTTATCGGCTACAGCCTCAACGACACGAATTTCCGTGTCATTTTCCGCGGTTTGGTCGAGCAGCAGAAAAGCACCAAAAAAATCAGCGTAACCGTCCAGATACGCCCGGACGAACCGCGGGTGGTGAACTATTTGACAAAGTATTTCGGCGCGTCGGGCATACGAGTTTACTGGGGTACCGCCCGCGAATTCGTCAATGAGCTTAAAAAGCGATGGGACGCTTCGCCCAAATGACCGCAAGCGCAGTATCGCTGCAGACCGGGGCTTCCGATTCACAGGCAGCGGCGTCGCTTTTGTCGGAACCGTATGTCGGCCCTCGCCCCTTTGAAAGGCGTGAAGAAGGGCTCTTCTTCGGGCGGGATCGAGAAGCGCGCGATCTTACCTCGTTGATTATCGCCAATCGGGTTTTCGTACTTTATTCGCAGTCCGGAGCCGGGAAATCATCGCTGCTCAATACCAAGGTCAGCATTGGCTTGGAGCATGAGCAGTGCTGGGTCTTACCGGTCACTCGCGTGCAAGGCAAACTACCTGCAAAGGTGACGGACGCCGAGATCCGCAATATTTTTTCGCTGAATGCCATCCTGTCGCTAAGCGCAAACATTCCCGGACTGCAGGCGGACAGACTAAGGGGGGCGACCCTCCGGGAAGCGGTTAAATTGATCTACGCAACCAGGAGCGACCACGACGAGCCAATCGTGTGGATCTTCGATCAATTCGAAGAATTGTTCACATTTTACGAACATCGCTGGCCCGATCGAACGGTCTTTATCCAAGAACTTGTCGAAGTGTTGGATGAGTTCTCGGAACTCAAGGTCGTTCTTTCGCTGCGCGAGGATTACATCGCCAAGCTCGACGCTTATAGCTTGTATTTTCCGAACAGGCTTCGCCCGCGTTACCATCTCGAACGACTGCGGGAGGGACCGGCGATCGAAGCCGTCCGCGGCCCGGCCGAACGAAGCAATCGGCGCTACGACGACGAGGTTGTTCAGGCGATCGTGAAGGATCTTCTTGAGACGCGCGACCGTGACCTGCAAGGAAATATCGTGCCGGTAAAGGGGGAGTTCGTCGAGCCCGTCCAGCTTCAGGTCGTTTGTTCAAATCTTTGGAACAGCGTTCCTCCCGCCGAGCCGCTTATCACCAGAAAACACTTGGAGACATCGGGCAGCGTCGACGAGGCACTGGGTAAATTCTACGAGACGTCAATCGCCGACATCGTGCGAGAGAAGCGTGTCTCGGAATTGGCGCTGCGTCGCTGGTTCGACAACGCGCTGGTGACCTCAGCTGGAACACGGGGAACGGTATTCCGCGACACTTTCGCCACCGCCGGTATGCCAAATGACATTGTCGATGAGCTGGAGAACCGACATCTCATCAGGGGCGACTGGCGCGCCGGAGCGCAATGGTACGAAATCACCCATGACCGGCTGCTGCGGCCAATACGGGAATCGAATCGTCTGTGGCTGGGGCGCGTCGAAAAAAAACGGAAATATGTATTTGGCAGCGCTTTCGCAACGTTCGTTGTGTTGGTTTTTCTTGTATTGGGACTTGCGGCGTACATCGCTCACGAAAGGGCAACCTTGGCTGCGAATGCGACTTTGGCCGCCAATTTGGTGGTCGCGTCCTCAAAATTGCCATCAAACAATCTTGATCTCGCATTACTGCTCGCCGTGGAGGCGTTCCGAGCCAATGACTCGGTAACGACGCGATCCAATTTGCTATCACAGGTTTTGCGTGCTGATCGAATTGAGTTCTTCCAACGTCTCCCCGCGAGGAACATCGCGAGCAGCGTCATTATTCCCGGCACGGAGCTCGTCGCGTCGGCCGCGGTAGGCGGCAGCCTATTGGTCTGGAACTACCGGGAGGGCACCCCTCATTATTCGATCAAGCTAAGCGACGGAAACCCTTTCAGGGTATTTAAGGTATTCGCCGACCAAAATCATATTTACGCGCTGGCTGGCGGCACCCAGCGGGTTCAACGAGAGATCGACGTCAAACGGCTGGCGGATGACGCGGCAACGCAGGAGGCAACCGGCCCGTTAATCGATTCGCTGATGTCGTCATTGAATTCAAGCGCGGGGGACGCGGCGACAAATCCCTCCGACCCTAACCCACCGTTCCAAATCGACACTGAAACCCGGCGAACGGTCGCTTTCGCGGCTGGACGGTTGCTTGCCATTCGGGGCGGCACACTAATCGTAACTGGTGTTGGCTCGTCTACACCGATCGCCACGCTATCGGTTAAAGAGCAGGTTTCGACGCAACGGCTCAAGCTGTTTGATATCGGGCTAACTCCTGACGGAAAATATTCTTTTGCGCTGGCATGCGTTCTTGACAACACGGGAACGGACAAGACCAACCCGCCTTCCCAGCAACGCACGCCGACGTCGGCCGGCAACTGCGGACGCCGGCTCGCGAAAGTCTGGCGGATCGACAATCCGCAAGAGCTCAACTTGTCCCTGTCAACGAGCGATAACCTGCAAGTGATGGCGATCGGTAGCTCTAACGGCCAAATTTTGATCGCCATGGGCAAGGGTGACGGAAACGTTGTCGTAAATCGCTTCGAAATTCACCAGGATGGCTCCGCGAAGGAAGTTTCCGAAATCGCATTGACTGCCGGTGCGCCATTGACCGATCTCCTCTTCTCGGAGAAGTCAGACAGCCTTATATCCGTTTCCGCCGACAGCCTCGCGACGGCATGGAATATTGCCGGTACCGGCCGACTGGAATACAGGCTCGGCGACGGCTTGCCTTACGACATTGCAGTCGATCGGTCTTCTGGAGCCCTCGCAACCGTCGGCCCCACGGGATATTCGGTCCTGAGCAGCGATGGTCGGCAAGTATTGCTGCAAGGTTCCATTCCACAGCCGCCGGAATTCTCTACCGATCTTCTTGATTTTTCCGGAGTATCGCTTGCGGCAAATGCCAAGCAGTTGGTCGTCACACAATACGGCGCGATCGAGCTTTGGGATGTTGCTTTGCGGCGCCGCCTCACCTCGATCAATCTTGTTCCCGCGTGCAGCGCCAGCGTCGCACTTGACCCCTTGGGCAAGTACGTTGCGGCCGGATTCTTCTTACCGTCCATATGTCAACACGACCACAATGACGCGTCGGCGGGGATCGACTATTCTCATGTCCCTGTCTTGTGGACAATTGACGGACAGAAACCGGCCTTGTTTGTCGACCTCACAGGGGGCAATTCGGCGACCAAAGGCCGCTTGCCCGAGGCGCCTTCAGACAATAATGACACCGCCAAAAAGGAGGACTTGTCCGTCATAGTGGGAGTTGGCTTCTCGCCGGACGGCCAATATTTTGCTGTCACGCGCGTTTTTCAGCCCGGCTTCGATCGAGGAAGTCTCAGCATCTATAAACGGAGTGGATCCCCTCCCGGTCAAGATACCTTCGAGGGTCCCGTTACACTGAAGATAGACAATGCGCCGTATTTCGTGAGCTTTTCACCCGATAGCCAGTTACTGGCGGTGTCGCAGCGAAACGGCGATATCGCACTGTTCGATGTCGCGCGCTTCAATGCCGAATCGAAGCCGATTGGAACGATGCCATCAGCGGGCGGCGATATTGGACGCGTGGCCATCAGCCTGGATGGTAAATTGCTTGCCGTTGGTCACATCACCAATGGGATCAGCCTTTGGGATATTGCCAGCCGAACACCGATCGGAAGTCCGATCTTTAGTTTTTATTCAAATGGGGGGGCGCTTACGGGCGTTGCCTTTTCGTCTGATGGGCGACGGCTCATTACCGCAGACGCGCGACTCAAAGCTACTGTCGCGTACGATCTCGACGTCGAATCTTGGATCAAGCAGGCCTGCGATGTAGCGCGCCGTTCGTTAAGCCCCGAAGAGCGTGCGAACTACGGGCTGCCTTTGAATGGTCCAAGTGCATGCGCGCCACCATAAGCGAGACCCACGTCAGCGGATCGAGGCTGGCGAGGGATCAGGAAATTAAATTCGGTCACACAGCGGACTAGGTTCCACCTTCACGCCGTCCCCCACACCTCGCGCGCGGTTTCGACGACGAGTTTCAGCTTCGCAATCTCATCCTCCACCGTCATGGCGTTGCCACCGATGCCGGAGGAGAAGCCGCATTGCGGCGATAGGGCGAGCTGCTCGAGCGGCGCGTAGCGGCTGGCTTCGTCGATGCGGCGCTTGAGCTCGTCCTTGGTCTCCATCTGCGGGCTTTTGGTGGTGACGAGGCCGAGCACCGCGATCTTGCCCTTGGGGAGGAAACGCAGCGGCTCGAAACCGCCGGCGCGCGCCGAGTCGTATTCCAGGAAATAGCCGTCGACCCCGATGGCGTTGAACAACAGCTCGGCGATCGGCTCGTAACCGCCGTCGGCGATCCAGGCGCCGGCGAAATTGCCGCGGCACAAATGCATGCACACCGTCATGTCGTCAGGCTTGCCGGCGATCGCGGCGTTGAGCAGTTTTGCGTAGGTTTTGGGCAGCGTCGCCGGGTCCTCGCCGATATTGGCGACCTGGCGGCGCAGCTCCGGATCGCACAGATAAGCGAGATTGACCTCGTCGATCTGCAGATAGCGGCAGCCTGCTGCGCCGAGATCGCGGATTTCGGCGCGATAGACGTTTGCCAGATCGTCGTAGAATGCATCCATCTGCGGATAGGCCTTGGCATCGATCGCCTCGCGGCCGCCGCGGAAATGCACGATGGTCGGCGACGGGATGGTGATCTTCGGCGTAACCGCAGCGACGGATTTGAGGAACTTGAAATCGTCGACGAAAATGCCGGCGGGCCGCGACAGCTTACCGGCGACCTGCAGCGACGGCGGCGAGTGATCGCGGGTGCCGGCGGCGGAATGAAACCGCACCGTGAGCTTTGACGCCATCGGCTCGACGTTGCCGATCTTGAGCAAAAAATCGCGCTGCCAGGAATGCCGGTTGTATTCGCCGTCGGTGACGAGTTTCAGCCCGATGTCCTCCTGCAGGCGCACTACGCCGCGGATGGCGTCGTGCTGGATGCGGGTCAGCTCGGCCGGCGGCATCTCGCCCTTCTCCGCGGCCTCTCTCGCCTTGATCAGCACATCGGGCCGGATCAGGCTGCCGACATGGTCGGCGCGGAATGGCGGTTTGGTTCGCGCGGGCATGGCTCATTTCTCATCGTCGTTCCCGCGGAAGCGGGAACCCATAGCCACCGTCCGAGACGATTCCGCTCGACCCGTGATTATGGGTCCCCGCTTTCGCGGGGACGACAGTTCCACCCGTCATGCCATCCGTGTAAAAGGATGGCAAATGTCATGAGGTTTGCCATGGTCCCGCAGGCTTTGGGCTATGTCGGCGTCCGCGCCAAGGATTTGGCCGATTGGGCGAGCTACGGCTCGGGCCTGCTCGGCCTGCAGCGCATCGACAAGTCGCGCTCGACGCTGGCCTTCCGCATGGACGACCGCAAGCAGCGCATCATCGTCAATGCCGACGGCGGCGAAGGCATCGGCTTTTTCGGCTGGGAGGTCGCCGATGCGGCGGCGCTCGACGCCATCGCGGCGCATCTGGAGAGAAACGCGATCAAGGTGGCGCGCGGCGCCCGCGCGCTCGCCGACGAGCGCCACGTCAAAGATCTGATCGTGTTCAACGATCCGCTTGGCAATCGGCTCGAGCTGTTCCACGGCGCCGAAACCACGATGGAACCGTTCAAACCCGGCCGCTCGATCTCGGGTTTTCGTACCGGGCCGCTCGGCCTGGGCCATGTGGTGCTCAACGTCGACACAGCGGAAACCATCGCTAAGCTGATGGCGTTTTATTGCGAAACGCTCGGCTTCAGGTTGACCGATTATTACGACCATCCGTTCGTCGCGCGCTTCCTGCACCTCAATCCGCGCCATCACAGCCTCGCCTTCATCCAGACCGGCAAGAACGCCGTGCATCACATCATGATGGAGCTGTTCAGCTTCGACGATGTCGGCCAGGGCTACGATCTTGCCTTAGGCGAAGAAGGCCGCGTCGGCGTCACGCTCGGCCGCCACACCAGCGATTTCATCACATCGTTCTACAGCTGGACGCCGTCGGCCTTCATGGTCGAATACGGCTGGGGCGCGCGCTCGATCGACGTCGCCACCTGGCAGGCGTCCGAGCGCAAGGAAGGCCCGAGCATGTGGGGCCACGACCGCACCTGGCTGTCGAAAGAGGACAACGAAAAGGCCCGCGCGCTGCGGCTGAAAAACGCCGCCGACGGTTTCCGCCGCCCGGTGCAGGTGATGGAGGGCAATTTTCAGGTCATGTCCGGCGTCTGTCCGTGGTGGGACAACGTCAAAGCCAAAGCCGCAGCGCAGTAGTTCGATCAGCGATCCGGCGCCTTCGCGACGCGGCCCGGCAACAGCGCGCCGCTCGCCGCGGCCGCCAAGGCCAGCCCGGCGCAGGTCAGCATGACGACCCGGATGCCGTGCGCCAGCGACTCCTTGATGATTCCGGTAGCGACTTCGCGATCGTCGCCCGCAATCGCCGACAGCGCCGGCGCGGTCACGAATTGCCCGCGGGCGCCCTCGACCGCCTGCCTGGCCTCGACGGACACCGTTTTGGTTTTGATGGACTCATCGAGGGCACGATCATAGAGCCCCAGCGCCAAGGCGCCGAGAATGGCGACGGCGAGCAGATTGGCCACCGAGGCAACGGCGTTGTTGATGCCGGCGGCAACGCCGGTCTCATGGTCGGGCACCGCGCCGATCACGACCGTGGTAAGCGGCGCGACGCTGATCACCATGCCCAGCGCCAATATCGATATGGGAACGAGAAAGGCGACGTACGATCCGCCACCGATCGGCCACGCCAGCAGCGCGAAGCCGAGCGCGGCGATGGCCGGGCCGACCACCAAGGGCGCCCGCGCGCCGTAGCGGTCGAGCAATCCGCCGGCCCAGCGCGACAGCGCGCCCATGATCAACGTGAACGGCAGGAACGCCGCGCCGGCAAGGACGGCGGAAAATCCGCCCACCTGGATCAACGCAAAGGGCAGAAAAAACAACGCGCCGCCGAGCGCCGCGTAGAGCAGCAGCGTCAATACGTTGACGGCGCTAAACGCGCGGGAGCGAAACAGCCCGAGCGGCAACATCGGTGCGCGGCTGCGCCATTCCTCCCGGATCAAGGCGGCGAGCAGCAACACGCCGATCGACAATGCGCCGACGACGACGGCGTCGCTCCAGCCTGAGATCGGCGCCGACATCAAACCGAAGGCCACGCTGCCAAGGCCGCCGAAGGCGAGCAGCGAGCCGCGCCAATCCAGGGCGCCTTTGGCGTCGACGTCGCGGCTTTCGGGAACCTTACGGATGGCGATCCACAGCGTCGGCACCGCGAGCAGCGGGTTGATCAGAAAGATCCAGCGCCACGTCACGTGATCGACGATCCAGCCGCCTAACAGCGGGCCGACGGCCGCGGCAATGGCGGAAAAACCGGCCCAGGTGCCGATCGCCTTGCCGCGCTCGTCGTCGTCGAAGGTCGCGCCGATGATCGCCAGCGAGCACGGAATCAACATAGCGGCGCCGACGCCCTGAATGGCACGCGCCAGGATCAATTGCGCGACGGTCGGCGACAAGCCGCACCAGATCGACGCGGCGGCAAAGATCGCGATGCCGACGACGAAGATGCGGCGGCGGCCGAACAGATCGCCGGCCGCGCCGCCGGTCAAGACAAACGCCGACAGGCACAGCGTATAGGCATTGACCAGCCATTGGATCACCGCGACCGACGTGGCGAGATCGGTCTCGATCGCCGGCAGCGCGACGTTGACGACGGATTCGTCGATAAAGGCGATGCTCGAACCGAGGATCGTCACGGCCAACACCCACGGCTTGGTATTGGCGGCGCTATTACGCGCCGCGACAGTGGCGCGGATCGCGGCTTCGTCGCACGGTTGCGCTCTGGGGTTGATCATCGGCTCGGACCCAGTTCTTGCCGGACGAAGCGGCGGCGCCCCTCTATCGCAAGCACGTGCGGCCGTATTATACGAGCTGCCATGATCGCAACGAATGTCCACACCCGCAAGATCGCTGAATTCGTTTCGGGCCTGACCTGCCAGCAAATTCCGGCCGAAGTCCGCGAGCGGATCAAGCTTCTTATTCTCGATTCGCTCGGCTGCGCCATCTATGGCGCCAATCTCGAATGGTGCCGCATTTTACGCACCACGCTCGAAGCGCTCGATGCGACGCGCACGACCTCGATCTGGGGCACCGACCGAAAGCTGTCGTCGCCGCATGCGGCGCTGCTCAACGGCACCCAGGTGCAAGGCTTCGAGCTCGACGACGTGCACCGCAAAGCCGTGCTCCATGTCGGCGCGGTGACGCTGCCGGCGCTGCTTGCCGTCGCCGAGAGCCACGCGCAACTGTCCGGCCGCGATCTTCTCACCGCCGCCGTCGCCGGCTACGAGATCGGGCCGCGCGTCGGCCTGTGCATGGGGCAAGAGCATATCGGCCAGGGCTGGCATTCCGGCGCCACGGTCGGGATTTTTTCGGCCGCGGCCGGCGCGGCGCGCGGGCTCGCGCTCGATGCCGAAAAGACCGTGCACGCGCTCGGCATCGCCGGCACCCAATCGTCCGGCCTGATGGCGGCGCAATACGGCGCCATGGTCAAGCGCATGCATGCCGGCCGCGCCGCGCAGAGCGGCCTTTACGGCGCGCTCTTGGCAAAGGACGGCTTCACCGGCATCGTCGACGTGTTCGAGGCGCCCTATGGCGGCTTCTGCACCACGTTCTCGCGCTCGAACGACCGCTTCAATCTCGAAGAGCTGAGCGCCGGTCTCGGCGAGCGCTTCGAGACCATGCGGATTTCTCTGAAATTCTATTCCTGCGTTGGCAGCAACCACACCACGCTCGACGCCATCCGCGACATCCGCGCACGCCGGCCGTTCACGCTCGACGACATCGACGAGATCGTCGTACACGGCTCCCAAGTCACCGTCGATCACGTCGGCTGGCCGTACCGGCCCGAAGGCCTGACCTCGGCGCAGCTCAACCTGCCGTTCTGCGTCGCCACGCTCTTGCTCGAAGGCGACGTGTTCGTCGACGAATTCACCGCCGACTGCGTCGACGATGCCGCCCGCATAGCGCTCTCGCGCAAGGTGAAAGTGGTGCACGATCCCGCCATCACTGCGCTCGGCGCCGGTTCCCGGCACAAGGTGCGCGTCGAGATCCGTTTCCGCGACGGCTCGACCGAGAGCGAGACCCGCGAGGCGCCGCGCGGCAGCGAGCAATCGTTCGCCAGCGCCGAGGACATCGTTGCAAAATTTCGCAAGCTGACGCGCGGCGTCATGCAGCAAACGCAGCAGGACGCGCTGATCGATGCCGTGCTCGGCCTGGACAAACTGCCCGAGAGCCGTACGCTCATCGAACGATTGCGCGTCGGCGACAAGGAATAGGCAATGGAATTCGGCGTCTTCGACCATCTCGATCGCACCGGGCAAGCATTGCCGGATTTCTACGAGGACCGCCTGAAGATCGCCGAAGCCTACGACGCTGCCGGCTTCTACGCCTATCATCTCGCCGAACATCACTCGACGCCGCTTGGCATGGCGCCGTCGCCAAATATCTTCCTCGCCGCACTGGCGCAGCGCACCAAGCGGCTGCGCTTCGGCCCGCTGGTGTTCGTGCTGCCGCTCTACCATCCGCTGCGGCTGATTTCAGAAATCTGCATGCTCGACCAGATGAGCGGCGGGCGGCTGGAGCTGAGCTTCGGCCGCGGCGCCTCGCCGATCGAAGCCGAATATTTCAACGTCGGTGCCGAGGAGCGCCAGGATATTTACGCCGAGGTTTTGGACGTGATCTTGCGCGGGCTGACGCACAAGGTGCTCGATTTCCACGGCAAGTATTTCTCCTTCGACAACGTGCCGATGGAGCTCGAACCGCTGCAAAAGCCGCACCCGCCGCTGTGGTACGGCGTGCACGCGCCCGACAGCGCCGAGCGCGCGGCGAAGCGTAACCTCAACGTGGTGAGCCTCGATTCACCCGCCGATACGCGGCTGTCCATCGAACGCTACCGCACGACGTGGCGCCCGCCGCATCCCGGCGCGATCATGCCGAAGTTGGGTCTCGGCCGCTTCATCGTCGTGGCGGAGACGGATGCAGAAGCGCAACGCCTTGCCCGACGCGCCTATCTGCCGTGGCATCGCAGCTTCACCCATCTGCCGCGGCTGCGCGGGCGCGCGCAGACCCATCCGCGGCCGCCGCAATGGGATGCGCTGGTCACCGTTGGCCAGGGCATCGCTGGATCGCCGAAAACAGTGACGGCGTTCCTGCAGGCGCAGCTCGCCGAGACGGGATGCAATTACATCGTCGGCCAGTTCGCTTTTGGTGATTTGACGCGCGACGAGTGTTTGCGATCGATCAAGTTGTTCGCTGATGAGGTGATGCCGGCGTTGCGCGCGACGAATGGCGCTAACGTTCCCCTCCCCCTTGTGGGGAGGGGTTAACGGTGGGGGTCGGGAGGTGCGTAAGAGCGTCCCTCAAATCCCACTCCGCCTACCTCAATGGTGCCGCTCGCATCCCTTAGATCGAAAATCTGCACCGCTTGCGAAACGCGCCCGGTTAGATTCGTTCCTGAATGTCAGCATCTAGAAACTATTTCAGCCACCGCCCTTCTCGGTCCGATTTGGCCTTCAAATAGTCACCCTACAAATAGAGAAGACATGACGTACGATCGTGCCTATATCAACTTTCATTGCAGACCCCTAAAGACGCGAGTGCTTCACCAAGCCGAGGATTAAATGCAGCGTCTCTTCATACCAAATGTCGGAATGCGCTCCTTCAAATCGAAATCCTTTTTTAGTGTATACGGCACTAGCGTCGACATTTATAATTAAGGATAAAAAATCCTCTTCTGAATAAGGTTCACTTGGCGATTTTAAAACAGTTTGCCCGATGAACTGGGCAGGCTCGGTTGCGCCCTGACACCCTATTCCGCGCTCACCAGCCTCGGCACGCGCGTGCCAAAGACAGTTAGCTCGGTCGTGAATGGAATAGGTTAGAGCGACCGGGCCGCGGACTGGCGATTCGTCTACGAGCAGCGTGAGATTATCCGAAAAAGCGGAGCACGGCGCTGCCATTTGCAGAAAGCAAATAGAGTCGACGGTAAATTCGAACAGCCGCTCAGATCGGACCGACAGGGTCCGCCGCCCAGGGGGGCCAAGCGTTTGTAGTAGGCTCTGAGTACGCGCTACCGGGTTAGCCGCGGCGCGAATCGCGGCAGTCAAGAATCGGCAGCCGAATGAATGCCCAAGGCAATGGACATAATAGCCGTCGGCCGAGCGCAACACCTTCCCGGACCTGGAGCGTTTGTTCTTCTTGTTGAGGTACCCGAGCAGTGAGGCAAGGAAGAATTCCGCGTCTCCCTTGGTAGTCATTTTCGCTGCGCGGTCACGAATTATTTCATACCCTCTTGGCGTAGTTGCCGATTTCGATGGCCAATGAACTGCGACAAAGCTCGGTATCGTTCCCAACGTGTCGTACAAGTTCGATTTTGTTATCGCTGCCTCAAGATTTCCGAATAGTCGCTGTGCCAAATGATATGAACTGTCCAGGTCGTGCTGCCAGCCGTGCACCCATACGAAGACGTCGCTAACATTTGGCTGCAGGTAGATGGCCTCTCGCAGAAACTCCGGCAGTCGGCTAGGTAGAACCGGCGTCCCCACCGATATGTCGGTCGCGTTGTCAGGCAAATCTATAAACTGGCCATCGGCATTCAGGCAGAGGAAACTGAAGTTCCTAAAATTTGTGAAGTCATTTAGCAGCGGCACGGGCATCAAGGTTTTCCAGCCTACACCAGTCGATCTGGCAGTCGACACCGCGATAGAGCGAATATACTAAGCCTAGGGGATTGTGGTACTTGTCCCAGAATATTTGATTTGCACGGCGTAACAGTGGACCAAGACGAGCTGGCTCCTTCCGCGAGAGGAACGACCTGAAGATACAACGCGCATAGACTGTCGCGAACACGGCCGGTATATCCACTTGAGCTCCGACCAGCCCAACGGCGCCCTGCTCAAGTAACTCGGCGGCCAAGCTCTTATAAAACATCGTGGTCATCTGACCACCCTGGCAAGCGTTGATGAATAGCAGCGGGTTTGTTGGCAATTTCTTGTTCTTCGCCCAAAGCTTAAAGTCGAAGGCCGAAACTGCACCGTCAGTCAAAATTAACTTGGTCTCCCCTAGGCTAATTTCTGAGTCATTAGTACTGCCTTGTCCATGACAGTAAAAGTAGACTATGCGCTCTAGCTCGGACCGTCCTTTGGTAAATCCCTCTTCGAGTTCGATCTTTTTAGTTCTTCTAACTTCATGACCACTCAACTTTGCTATGAAATCAAAGTGACGATTAATGTCAGGCAAATCCAGTTTGGTTGAAATTCGCTCATCATAATTGATGCTGAGGGGAACTTTGCCCTCAATCGAGCAAATTCTGGTATTCAGTTCGCACTTTTCCGGGCTGTGTTGAATGATGTGTTGGTAACCCCAAAAGCCTTCCTTTTTCCAATTCGAGCCATCAGGCTTAAGCAATTCGCCGGCGATTGGGTGGGTGTAGAGCATCCCCCATGGCAGGAACAATGCTTTGGAAATGACGTGAAGATGCCGTGGTTCAGACATGATAGCCCGCAGCGCGCTGGCGAGCCTTTCAAGCCCGTGGTCACATTCGGTCTCAAATATCAAGCTAAACAGCTTTTCTCCAGCCTGCGCCAAATTAGGCGCGACTTGCTTGAGCAGCTCTGGCTCTTTCCTAAAGTTATAGACATATTGGAAAGGGAACTGGTTTTTCTGACCACGTGGCTGTTGAACAGCCCGAGCATATTGGACGACATGCTGCTCCCACGCTTTTCGGCAATCTTCAATCACCGAGAATACGTCGTTAGGAGTCCATTCCGACACGCCCTCTTCGTACGAATCTTTTCTGAATAATATGAAATTCAACGGCGATTTATCATCTGCCCTAAGAATTCGAAGGAATGCATCGGCTGGGAGATTGTCGGGCAAGACTCCCGAAATGTTAGAAAGTTTGCTAGAATTATCGACAGTTCTAAACTCGTTTAAATTCCACTGGGCGCTCATTAGGCTGCCCTCGCGCCTTCCATGATAGGAATCGGAATCTCGAATTCCTCCAGCAATGTCAATTCGCGCGCCAGATGAAGACTAATCCGCAATGTTGCGGAAGTAGACTTCAACGGAGTTATATCGAAAAAGATTGACCCGGTATCTCCGTACTTCGGCAACACGATTTCTCGATAGCGTGGCTCGACTTTAAAATCAGATCCACTGAGTAGGACGACCAGTGTCAACGAGTCGTTCTGACCCCAATCAATGTTTCCAAGCTTTGGGCTACTTAGCGCGTTAGCCCTCAACTTACCGATATTGAGAGCAAATCGATACGTCTGCCCTTTGATTAAAGGGACGTCAGCATCTTCCACCCATGCGTTGATATGACGCTCCTCGGAGGCCATTGGAACTCTCTCTCGAAACGAAAGTTTGGATTGTTGTTGTCCCCCATCCTCTGTGCTCGCTGGCGTAAACCGCCGAGGTAAGATTTGGTGCACCGCTCTCCATACATCGGGATAATCCTGATTCCGCATTCCCGTCATGCGCGTCGTGCCGGCCAGAAGAGCCGCGCAGGCTGCATATTGACGTCGCGAGTACAATTCGTCTGCAATATCACCCAATTTTTTTGCGGAAGTTGTATAGGCGAGTCCATAATTTTGAAGTCGGTCGAAAAACGATTCGGCGACTCTCTGTTTACGCGTATCAAGCGTGTCGGCGAGCAATCCAATACTCACGGCCGCGCGATATTCTTCAACTTCAGCGAGACTCTCGGCAATCACGACCACCCCGTTAACAACTGAAGACGGCAAATCGGCCAATTCTCGTCCAGGACCCACTAGGAGTATCTCCTCGGTCGAGACAACATGTTGGCGAATGAGCCATTTTTCTTTTAATCGTGAGATTGGCACTGACCATTCTGAGATTGGCAGATCGAGATAGTTCACATAATCGAGGTACCTAATGTCTCCTGCGCGATCGATGACCGTTCCAAGCGGCTCGATAAGGCCGCTCAGCTTGCGTATTATAGGTACAGCAGCGACACGATCGACTAGAAACTTGGCTTCGGCAAAATACCCCGCCGGAAGCATCTCGCCTACCGTAATACCGAGGTTTTTGATTAGGTCGCGCTGAAATGTTTCAGCCATGCTGCAAGCTTCCATGATATGCACTTGAGCGGCGCTTGCTATGCATATCGCATCGGCTCGACAAGCGCCGGCCAAGCCAGAACTATATCTGACGTTGAAAAGTTAGGTAAGACGCGTGATTGCTGAGCGCCAGATCCGGAACTATGGTCGGCCGCGCTACGTAGCGGGCGCCCGTGGCCCTGCCTAAGCTTGGCTGTTTACAACGAGCGAACGTGCTTCAAAATTATTGTCCGTGACGTAACGGGTGCCGGTGGGATGATGATGAACGGTCAAGGAGTATAGCCCTCTGTCCTCGTCGCCAATTGTCGCTATGATGCTGAAAAAAGCAATAAGGTTCAAGCGGTTAGGATGTATAGCGTCCTTGTGCTTGACCTCCTGATCCCCACCCCTACCCCCACAAGGGGGAGGGTTTTAAGTCTCCCGCATCGCCTTCAGATGCCGCATCACCCGAGCGCGTAGCGCCGCCTGTTGCTCGGGGCTCCATTTCTGGAAGCCCTCGCCGGATTTGAAGCCGAGCTTGCCGTTCGCCACCAGGTCTTGCAGATAGGGCGACGGCCCCGGCCGGTTCTCGATCGCCGGCAGCACGATGTCGTGAATGGCGAGCGTCAGATCGGTGCCGACCTGGTCGGCGTTCTCGATGGGTCCGAGCACGGCGAGGCGGCGGCCGAACGAGGCCTTCACAACATCATCAACGGTCTTGGCGTCGCAGATGCCGTGCTCGACCAGCGAGATCGCCTCGCGCCAGAGCGCATGTTGCAAGCGGTTGCCGATGAAGCCCGGCACGTCTTTTTTGACATGCGCCGGTGTCTTGCCGGCCGCGGCGTGCAGCTCCATGGTGCGCGCGATCACCTGCGGCGAAGTCCATTGCGTGCCGATCACCTCGACCAGCGGCACCAGGAACGGCGGATTCCACCAATGGGTGCCGACCGCGCGTTCGCGGCGGCTCAAATCCTGCATGATCGCGGTGATCGGAATGACCGACGTGTTGCTGGCGAGGATCGTGTCCGGGCGGGTGCGGCGCTCGAGCTCGGCGAAAATTTTCTTCTTCAGCGCGAGATTTTCCGACACCGCCTCGACCACGTAGTCGGCGTCGTGCACCGCATCGGTGAGATCGACGCTTGGCTGCACGCGCTCGACGGCGCTCTCGTCTTCGCCGAGGTCGCGCAGGTTGGCGGCAATGCGCGACGCCACGGTGTCGAGATTCTTCACCACGGTGTCGGTGATCTTCACCTCGTGGCCGGCCAGCGCAAACACCTGCGCAATGCCGTGACCCATCAGGCCGGCGCCGACAACGGCGATGCGCGCCTTTGCCATCGTCAGCCGGCCGTATAGCCGCCGTCGGCGTAGAGGATGTGGCCGGTGTAAAAATCCGACGCCTTGGAGGCGAGGAAGAGCAGCGGCCCGGCGAGATCGGACGGCTCGCCGAGGCGGCCTTTTGGCACGCGGGCAATGAATCCTTTGCGCACCGCGGTCGAGCGCTCGTTGTCCTCGTACATCCAGGCGGTCAGCGGCGAGCGGAACACCGTCGGCCCGATGGCATTCACGGTGATGCCGGTATCGCCCCATTCGCAGCCGAGCGCCTTGGTGATGCCGTCGATCGCCGATTTCGAGGCGCAATAGGCGGTGTAGCCGGCCGGATGGCCGAGCAAACCGCGCGCCGACGACATCAGGATCACCTTGCCGCCGCGGCCTTGCGCCAGCATCTGCTTGCCGGCGGCGCGCGCCATCAGCCACGACTGGGTGACATTGACGTCCATGACTTCGGCAAAGGCTTCCGGCGGCTGATCGACGATCTTCTGCACTTTGTTGATGCCGGCGGCCAAAACCACGATATCGACGCCGCCGAAGCGCTGCACCGCGGCTTCGACGATCTTATCGCAAATCGCCGCCGAGCTCGGCCGCATATTGACTGCCTCGACCTTGGCGCCAAGCTTCTCGCAATCGGCCGCGATCTTTTTCAGCGCCTCGGCGCCACCGGCGGCGAGCACAAGATTGCAACCGGCGCCGGCCAGCACTTGCGCGGCGAGCGCGCCGAACGCGCCGGTCGCGCCGGTGATGAGCGCGGTCTTGCCTTTGACGTCGAACAGCGACAGCGGGTTTTTCAGGAAGTCTTCGGGCATGGTTTCTCCTCAACTCTGTCATGCCCCGCGTAGGCGGGGCACCCAGTAATCGCTGGCACCACGGCCAATTCCTCGGCGGCGGCGATTACTGGGTCGTCCGCCGGAGCCTGTCATCGGGCCGGCCACTTCGGGCCGGACCCGTTGGCGGACGATGACATGCAGGTTATTTCACCGGCGCGACCGCCACCGCAATCGTACACACCTCGTTGCTGCGGTTGATGATCTCGCGGCTTTCATTCGGGCCGATGTAGACGCTGTCGCCGGCCTTGGCGACCGTCTCCTTGCCGCCGACGATGACGGTCAGCTCGCCGGATAGCACGTAGTAAATTTTCTCCGGCGGCGAGGCGTCGGGGCCGGCGCCGCCGCCCGGCAGAAAGTGCGAGATGCCGAACACCAGCGACTGCGAGCCGCCCATCTCGGCGCCGTAGACGCGGAACGATTTATAGCCGCGGTGGTTCGGCGCTTCGTACGGCTTGGCCTCGGAAAATTTTCGCACGATCATCAGACCTTCTCCCCCTTCTCGATGCGGTAGCTGCCCTTCGGGTCGATCATCGCCACCAGGCGGATGATGCAGCCGTCGCCGCGATCCCAGTTCCACGGAAAGAACGCAAACGTGCAGCGCCGGCCGGTGACCTTGTCGATGTCGCCGCCGACATTCTCGATGCCCAAAATGCCGTTCTTGAACAGGATGCGGTGCACCGGCTCCCATTCCGGAAAATCGTCCTTCCAGTCGCGGCCGCCGGACCATTTCTTGTATTCCTCGGCGAGATGCGGATGCAGCGGCCCGTTGCGCTGCGGCCCGATCGCGGTGGCGAGCGGATGATCGTTGGCTTGCGTATCGTGGCCGACCACCTTGACCTTCTTCTCGACGAACCACTCGCCGGCCGACGGCACGAAGCCGGGCGCGCGGCAGAAATAATCCTCGCTGTCCTCGTAGAGCTTGTGCCAGCCGGTATTGACGATCACCACGTCGCGCGGGCGCACGATCTTGCCGGCGGCCTTCTCCAGGTCGTCGTAGGTGATCTGCTCCCATTTCTTCTTTGGGATCGACACCACGATGCCGGAGCCGAAGAAATGCGGCAGCGGCACCTCGTCGATGAACGGCGTGCCCTGCACCACATGCGCCGGCGCGTCGATATGGGTGGTATTGTGCATCGAGGTCGTGATGCGCTGCGACAGCACGCCCGACTTCGCCATGTAATGGATGCGCTCGATCTTGACGTCTTCGAAATACGGCCAGTTCGGCGACTGGTAGCCGAAGCGATGGGACAGGTTGTAGAACTCGAGCCCCATCGTGTTATTGAGGTTTTCCTCCAACGCCACGCCGCGTATCTTCTTGACCACGCAACACCTCCCTCAGCACGCGTATTGCCACGCTTATAGCATTGGGCGGTATACCATTGCAGCGGATATCGGATATAGACCCCCCGATAGGTGAAAAGGAAACGGCTGAGGAAACGCATGGTCCGTAAAATCGCGCTCGAAGAGCACTTTCTATCGCCCGGTCTGGTCGATTACTGGCGGCCGACGATGACCGAAGTCGCACCGGAGCGCGGCGAATATTTCTTCCGCAATCTCACCGATTTCGGCGAGCTGCGCCTGCAAAGCATGGATGGCGCCGGCATCGCGCGCTCGGTCCTGTCGATCGCCGGCCCCGGCGTGCAGGCCGAGCGCGATGCCGCAACCGCCACGCGCAGGGCGCGCGAGTCGAACGACTTTCTGGCGCGCGAAATCGAGAAGCGGCCCGATCGCTACTCCGGCTTCGCCCACCTGGCGATGCAGGACGCCAAGTCGGCGGCCGATGAGCTGGAACGCTGCATCCGGGAACTGAAGTTCTGCGGCGCCATGATCAACGGCCACACTCATGGGCAATATCTCGACGACGCCGCGCTCTATCCGTTCTGGGAGCGCGCGGATGCACTGGGCGCGGTGATCTATATCCATCCGGCTGACCCCGTGGCGCAGCCGTCGGTGCTGGCCGGCTACAAGGTGCTGATGCGGCCGATGTGGGGCTGGGGTTTTGAGACCGGCTCGCACGCGCTGCGCCTCATCGTCAGCGGGCATTTCGACCGCTTCCCGCGCAGCAGACTGATGCTGGGTCACCTTGGCGAGACGCTGCCGTTCCTGTTGTGGCGCCTCGACAGCCGCGCCCAGTTTCACGGCCTGAAACTCAAAAAACCGCCGTCGCAGTACATCCGGGAGAACGTCATCGTCACGACTTCGGGCATGTGCTCGGCCGAGCCGCTCAATTGCACGCTCGCGGCGCTTGGACAGGATCGCGTGATGTTCGCCGCCGATCATCCCTTCGAAGCGGCGCAGGAGGCGGGCGAATTCATGGATCACGTGCCGCTGGCGGATGCGGTGCGCGCCGATGTCGCCTTCAACAACGCTGCGCGTTACCTCGGTTTGCCTGCGGCATGACGACAGTTCTCATCGTCGACGTCCACGCCGAAATGTATCGCGACCGCCTCCGGGCGGAATTTCCGGCGTTGCAGTTCAAACTGTTTCACAAGGCCGCGGAGGTCACCGGCGATCTTTCCGACATCGACGTGATGCTCATGTTCGGCATCGAGGTGCGCGATTTCATGCTCGCCGGCGCGCCGGGGCTGCAATGGATCCAGTCGCTCGCCACCGGCGTCGATCATTTCCTGCGCTGCCCGTCGCTCAAGCCAAATGTGCTGATCACCTCTGGCCGCGGCATTCACGGACCGCCGATGCGCGAGCAGGTCGTCTATATGATGATGGCCATCAGCCGCGACGCGGTGCGGGCGGTCGGCGACCAGAAGGCGCATTTCTGGGAGCGCCGGCTGTGGAGCACGCTGCACGGCAAGACCGCGGCGATCGCCGGCACCGGCATCGTCGGCAGCGCCATTGCCGAGTTGCTCAAGGCGCTGGGCATGCATGTCATCGGCGTCACGCGCACGCCACGCCACGAGGCAGGCTTCGACGAGATGATCGCGACCGATCGGCTCCTCGACGCGGTGCGCCGCGCCGACTACCTCATCAACATGCTGCCGGCGAGCGACGATAATATTGGGCTGTTCGGCGCCGCGGTGTTCGGCGCGATGAAGCCCACCGCCTATTACATCAGCGCCGGCCGCGGCCAGACCGTCGACGAGGCGGCGCTGCTCGCCGCACTGCGCGAGCGCCGCATCGCCGGGGCGGCGCTGGAAGTGTTCCAGACGGAACCGTTGCCGGCCGACAGCCCGTTCTGGGACCTGCCCAACGTCTTCATCACGCCGCATATCGGCGGCTACGTGATCGAATACGAGGATTTCATCATGCCGCTGATCGTCGACAATATGCGGCTGTTTTTGGCCGGCCGGCCGGCCGAGATGCGCAATATCGTGGAGCGCTAGCCCAAGCGGCGCAACGCCTCCAGAAATACCGAAAGGGACGCACGCGCATGCGGCACCCTCGCCCCGTAGGGGAGAGGGTGGGGGTGAAGGGGTTCGGGACTCGCCGATAGGTCCGAGCCCCCTCACCCCATCCCTCTCCCCGCTGGGGAGAGGGAGGAGATGGCGACCGCGCCTTGCCTATCCCGCGCCTGCACGGCTGCGATGAATTGCCGGGAGGCCGAACAGGTTTCAATCACGACGGATTTATTGCAAAATCGCTCGCTTCGAGCCGGCCGCGCCCCCTAAGGGACATGCCCTGCGCGGAATGGGCCGACGCGCGCTGGCGCGAAATGAGGAGGACAACATGGCATTTGCCACGATGAAGCTGCCCATCATCCTGTTCGGCGCGGCGCAACTCCTCAAGCATGCGGCGCGGCGCCATCCGAAATTCAAGGCGCGGGTGAAAGAGCACAATCTCGTGGCGCAGATCATGACGCGCGACGAGGAGATCGGGCGCTGGTTCGCCTTCAACGATGGCGCGATCACGACCGGCTCAGGCCTGCACGCCAAGCCCGACATCAAGCTCCAGTTCAAGAACGCCAAGATCGGCGCGTCGCTGTTGATGCCGCCGATCAACTGGCTCGAACAGATCAACGCGCAGAAGGATTTCAATCTCACCGTCGACGGCCCGGAATATCTGACCAACTGGTTCGCCCAGACCTTGATGATGAGCCAGTCGGCCGGTCTCAAATACGGCAAGAAGCTGCGCGGCGGCATCACCCGCTATTGCAACATGACCAACGGCGGCCCGGTCTTCGTCGACGTCAAGGACGGCAAGATTTTGCGCATGACGCCGATCGACCTGACCGAAGAAGACGGCGCGTCGTGGACCATCGAGGCCAAGGGCGTGAAATTGACGCCGCCGCGCAAGACGACGCTGGCGCCGCACGGCCAGAATGCAAAGTCCATCGTCTATTCGCCGGACCGCCTGCTCTATCCGATGAAGCGGATCGACTTCGACCCGAACGGCGAGCGCAATCCGCAAAACCGCGGCAAGTCCGGTTACGTGCGCATCTCCTGGGACGAGGCGATCAAGCTCGTCACCGACGAGATCAAGCGGCAGAAGCGCGAATACGGCCCCGGCGCCATCACCTTCTCGCACGGCTCGCATCACACCTGGGGCAATATCGGCTATTACCTCTCGGCGCTGTTCCGCTTCGCCAACGCGGTCGGCATGACGCGCATCCATCACAATCCGGATTCCTGGGAAGGCTGGTACTGGGGCGCCGTGCACCACTGGGGCCACACGTTGCGCGTCGGCCAGTCGGAGACCTACGGCACCGTCGAGGATTGTTTGCAGAACTGCGACATGATCGTGTCGTGGGCGGCAGACCCGGAATCGACCTCGGGCTCCTACGGCGCCCAGGAAGGCACCACGCGCCGGCAGTGGCTGAAAGATCCAAAACTCGCCATCAAGGTCGTCCACGTCGATCCCTATTTCAACGCCACCGCGCAGTTCCTGCCGGGCAAATGGTTCGCGCCGAAGCCGACCACCTCGGTCGCCATGGCGATGGCGATCGCCTACGTCTGGATCAAGGAAGGCCTCTACGACAAATCATACGTCGAGACCCACACCGTCGGCTTCGACAAATGGAAGGCCTATCTGCTCGGCGACGACGACGGCACGCCGAAGACTCCCGAGTGGCAGGAGAAAGAAACCGGCGTTCCGGCCAAGGACGTGCGCGCGCTGGCGCGCGAATGGGGCAAGAAGCGCGTCTATCTGGCGCCCGGCGGCTGGGGCAACGGCCATGGCGGCGCTTGCCGCAACCAGACCGGCATTCCGTGGGCCCGCGTGATGGTCTGCCTCACCGCCATGCAGGGACTGGGCAAGCCCGGCATCAATATGGGCAACCTGCAATGGGGCACGCCGATCGATTTCAATTTCTATTTCCCCGGCTATGCCGACGGCGGCATGTCGGGCGATCTGGAAAACACCGCGATGCCGGTCGAGCTCTACCAGCGCATGCCGCAACTGCCGACCATGAACTCCAACGGCCAGCGCATCCCGCGCATCTTCGTGCCGGAAGCGATCACGGAAGGCAAAGCCGAGGGCTATCCGTGGGTCGGCAAATCCATCGAGCACCAGTTCGCGCGCTTCCTCTATCCGGCGCCCGGCCATTCGCCGGTGCACATGCTCTACAAATACGGCGGCTCGATTCTTTCGACGATGAACAACACCAATCGCTGGGTGAAGATGTATCAGTCGCCGAACCTCGAATTCGTCGTCAACCAGTCGATCTGGTTCGAGGGCGAGGCGAAATTCGCCGATGTGATTCTGCCGGCGTGCACGAACTTCGAGCGCACCGACATCTCGGAATGGGCGGGGCTCGGCGGCTACGGCCACCACGGCCAGCAGCAGCTCAATCACCGAGTCATCGTGTTCCAGGCGCCGGCGATCGCGCCGCAGGGTGAGTCGAAATCCGATTTCTGGATTTTTAACGAGCTGTGCAAGCCACTCGGCCTGGCCAATTACTTCTCCGAAGGCTGCAACGAGATCGACTGGGTCAAGCGGGTCTATCTCGCCTCCGACATGCCGAAAATGATGTCGTGGAAAAAATTCCTCAAGCGCGGCTATTTCGTGGTGCCGGCCGAGAAGGAAAAGCTGCGCGCGCCGGTGTCGTTCCGCTGGTTCTTCGAAAACCGCAAGAAGGATGTGCCGGAGGCGCAGCCGCTGCCGTCCGACTACACCGAAGAATATCTGAGGGGCTTGCAGACCCAATCCGGCAAGCTCGAATTCGAATGCAACTCGCTGCTGCGCTTTCACGATCCGGAGCGGCCGCCGATCGTCAAATACGAGCCGTCGTGGGAGGGCGCGCATTCCGGCGAGCTGTTCGAGCGTTTTCCGCTGCAACTGTTGACGCCGCACTCCAAATATTCGTTCCACACCCAGGGCGACGGCAAGGATTCGTTCCTGCTCAACATCGAGGATCATCGCGTCAAGGTCGACGGCTATTACTACTGGATCATGCGCATGAATGCGGACGATGCCAAGGAGCGCGGCATCAACAAGCATGATCTGGTCAAGGTGTTCAACGACCGCGGCGCGGTGATTTGTGCGGCGCTGCCGACCCAGCGGCTGCCGCGCGGCGTGGCGCACGGTTACGAATCATCCGCGATCTACGATCCGATGGGCGAACCGGGAAAGTCGGTCGATCGCGGCGGCTGCCTAAACCTGCTCACGCCGGAGCGCACCCAGACCAAGAGCACGCATTCGCTCGCCGGCGCCAATTCGCTGGTGCAGATCGAGCTGTGGGACGGCCGGACCGAGCACATGTCGGCGGTATTCGCGGCCATGGAGAAGGACAAGGAAATCAAGCGCACGCTAAAGGAAGCCAACCTCGTGCCGGCGAAATAATCTTCATCCTGCCCCGCGATAGCGGGGAAGGGGGACCATGCGAAGCATGGTGGAAGGGGCGCAGGCATCGAGGCTTGCGCTTCATTTCCAGGACGGTATCGGCGGCAACGCCGGCGCCCCCTCCACCACCCTTCGGGTGGTCCCCCTCCCCCGCTATCGCGGGGGCGGAAAGTAATGTCGGAGTGGAATAACAATGAAAAAATGGAACATGATCATCGACGTGGCCGAGTGCACCAATTGCAATCTGTGCACGCTGTCGGCCATGGACGAATATGTCGGCAATGATTGGCCCGGCTATTCGGCGCCGATGCCGAAGCACGGCCACAAGTGGATCAACATCTTGCAGAAGGAACGCGGGCAGATCCCGATGATCGACATCGCCTACGTTCCGACCATGTGCAATCACTGCGACGACGCGCCCTGCATCAAGGCGGCGCCGCAGGGCGCGATCAAGAAGCGCAACGACGGCATCGTCATCATCGACCCGGTCAAAGCCAAGGGCCAGAAGCAGATCGTCGAGGCCTGTCCTTACGGCCACATCTGGTGGAACGAGGAGCAGCAGCTGCCGCAGGCCTGGACGTTCGACGCCCATCTGATCGACCAGGGCTGGGAGCAGACCCGCGGCCAGCAATCCTGCCCGACCGGCGCCATGCGCGCCATCAAGGTCGAGGACGAGGAAATGGCGCGCATGGCGCGCGAGCAAAATCTCGAAGTGATGAAGCCGGAGTTGAATGCGAAGCCGCGCGTCTATTATCGCAACCTGTGGCGTTATTCCAAATGCTTCATCGGCGGCTCAGTCGCCGAGACCAAGAACGGCGTCGTCGATTGCGTCGAGGGCGCCAGCGTGCAATTGGTCAAGGACGGCGTTTCGCTGGCGGTAACGACCACCGATAATTACGGCGACTTCAAATTCGATAAGCTCGACGAGAATTCCGGCCGCTACACCGTGCAGATTTTCGCCGGCGGCCGCTCCAAGACCGTGGAAGCCAGCCTCGGCGCCAGCATCAATCTCGGCGAGATCATGGTGTAATCGCCGCCGTCATCCGCCGCGCGACGCTGCGGTCGCGCGCCTCGCTGGCGCATTTGGCGACGTGAGCGTCGCGATTGATGACCTGCAGGTTCGGCAAGCCCCAAAAAGCCAGCAGCGCCGGCCACGGCGTGTCGCGATGCTCGCTCCACACCTGGAACAACGGCACCCTGTGGTCGATCTCGGCGGATTTCCATAAGCGCCCGCCGCGTTCCGCGCAGCGTCGCGCTTGCAGGCGGCGCAGCAGCGGCGCCTCACCGCTCGGCGCGTTCCAGAATTGCCACGCGATCACGCAGGCGCAGTGCCAGGTCGCGTTCTTGTTCGGGCCGCCGCCCCACAGATCGACATGCCAGCCAAAACGGAAAACCGGCTGACCGCAGACGCAGCAAAAGCCGGGACCGCGCGCATATTTGGCTTCGCGATAAGGCGCCGGCGGGATTCGGAACGTCGCCGGCAAGCCGCTCTTGCGGCTGCCAGCCAAGCGCCATGTCCAACCGTCGGGCGCGCCGCTCTTGGCGGCCAGCGCCCGCGCCAAGCGTTCGGCGCGCAACGGATGCGCGCGCCAATAGGAATCGATCGCCAGCCGCGGCGTCGGCGGCACGAACGGGCGGCCGAGCGCGCGCCGCAATACGAGCGGCGGAAAAATCTGCGGCAATGCCTTGGTGAGGCGCGCGACCGATTGGCGATTTCGTTCCGTTTTCAGCTCTTGCCACGGCGACATTCAATCCCCCAAGGTCGTCCCACATGGTGCCCGCAAAGCCCTAAACCTTCGTCACCGCCGCTATGCTAGGGTGCGGCGCTTATTGCAAGGGAACCGGACGTGAAAATGTGGCTTGGCGTGTTGTTGCTGCCGTTCTTTTGCGGCGCGAGCGTCGCCCAAACGGCGTCCTATCCGGACCGGCCCATTACGCTGATCGTGACGGCTGCGGCCGGCGGCGTGACCGACGTGGCGGCCCGCGCGGTCGGGCAAGAGCTCAGCCGGGCCTGGGGCCAGCCGGTCATCGTCGAGAACCGCGGCGGCGCCGCCCATATTCTAGGCGCGCAAAGCGTCGCCAAGGCCGATCCGGACGGCTACACGCTCATGGTCGGCGAGGCCGGCACTTTCACCATCAACCCGACCGTCTATCCGCCCGGCAAGCTGCCCTACGACACCGATCGGGATTTCGTGCCGATCAGCGGTCTCGTTCGCATCAACCAGGCGCTGATCGCCGACAATAACCTGCCGGCCACCAACGCGGCGGAGCTGATCGCGCTCGCCAAGCAAAAGCCCGGACAGCTCACCTACGGCACCGCCGGCATCGGCTCGGCGCCGCACATGAACATGGCGCTGTTCGAGAGCATGGCGGGCGTCAAGCTGCAGGCGGTGCACTATCGGGGCGCGGCGCCCGCGCTCAACGATCTGGCCGGCGGCAGCATCAACCTGATGTCGGTGAGCGTCAGCCTGGCGCTGCCGGCGTTCCGCGGCGGCCGGGTCAAGATGCTCGGCATCGGCAGTGACAAGCGCCTTGCGCTGGCGTCCGATATCCCGACGGTGGCGGAAAGCGGCCTGCCCGGCTATCAGGCGGTCACCTGGTTCGGCCTGTTCGGCCCCGCCAAGCTGCCACCCGACATCGTCGACAAGCTCAACGCGCAAGTAGCGAAGATTTTCGCCGATCCGGATTTTCGCGCGCATTTCCTCGAGCCGCAAATGTTCGAGGCGATGCCGGGCTCGCCCAAAGAGTTCGCCGCCTACATCCAGTCCGAGCGAGCCAAGTGGGCAAAAGTCATTCACGAAGCTAATATCACACTGGAGTAAGGCGCGGGGCGCGGGGACGGGGGGAAGGAATGCGCAATTTGCTGTGGGTGCTGCTGATCGGGTTTTTGGCCCCGATCGCGGTTCCGATTTTGGCTGTTGCCGCCGAGCGGCCCGACTGGGCCTTCCCGGTGACCGACAAGGTGCAGCCGCCGCTGCCGCCCGACGATGCACCCCACACCGTGCCGGGCAGCGACAAGTCCTATACGCGCAAACAGATCGACGATCTGTTCAATCCGCCCGACTGGTATCCCGACATGCATCCGCCGATGCCGCAGATTGTTGCCCATGGTGAAGGCACGGCGGTCCGCGCCTGCGGCTCCTGTCATCTGCCGACCGGCACCGGCCACGACGAGTCGGCCTATATCGCGGCGCTGCCCGCAGGCTACTTCGCCCGCCAGATGATCGACTACAAGAGCGGCGCGCGTAAGGGCTCCGGCTCGATGACGACCATCGCCCAGGCGATCAGCGAAGACGACGTGCACGCCGCCGCCGATTATTTCGCCTCACTCAAACCGCGGCCTTGGATTCGCGTGGTCGAGACCGACACCGTGCCCAAGACCTATGTGGGCCAGGGCAACAAGCGGCTGCGGCTGCCCGGCGGCGCGACCGAGCCGATCGGCAACCGCATCATCGAAATCCCCGAGGACGAAGCGGTCGTGCTCAACCGCGACCCGCGCTCGGGCTTTGTCGCCTTGGTGCCCAAAGGCAGCATCGCCAAGGGCCAGACCATTGTGACGACCGGTGCCGACAAAACCGTGCCATGCGCCATCTGCCACGGACCGACGCTCAAAGGCCTCGGCGACGTGCCGCCGATCGCCGGCCGGCAGGCCAACTACGTGGTGCGCCAGCTGTTCAGCATCCAGGACGGCAGCCGCGGCGGCGTTTCGTCGGCCCTGATGCAGCAGGTGGTGGAGCGGCTCACGCTCGACGACATGCTCGCCATCGCGGCCTACACGGCATCGCGGCAGCCGTAGCTATGTAGCCCGGATGAGCGCAGCGACATCCGGGGTCGGCGTACAAACCGCTTGATCGTCCCCGGGTTTCGCTTCGCTCACCCGGGCTACGAGTTACTCCGGCGGCGTGCCGTTGGCGGCCAAAACTTCGCCGGCGAGATAGAGCGAGCCGGTGATGAGAACGCGCGGCGCCGGGTGCAGATCGAGCTTGCCGGCGACCGTCAGCGCGCTCTCCACAGTGTCGCGCGCGATCGCCGGAATGCCGATGGTCTGCGCGATGCCGGCCAGCGCCTCGGCGGGCACCGCCTTGTCCTGATGGATCGGCACCGTGATGACGCGGCGCGCCAGGCCTGAGAAATTGCGCAAAAAACCTTCCGAGTCCTTGGTCGACAGCATGCCGACCACCAGCACCAGCGGCCGCGACACCCGCTCTTCGAGATCGGCGAGCGCGCCGGCGACGGCGCGGCCGCCGTCGGAATTGTGCCCGCCGTCGAGCCAGAGTTCGCTCTCCGGCGGCAGCAAAGCGACAAGCCGCCCATGGGCGAGACGCTGCATGCGCGCCGGCCATTCGACTTTGATCATGCCGGCCTCGAATGCCGCGACCGGCAGCTTCAGGCCAGCCACGCGCAAGGCCGCGATTGCCGCGCCGGCATTCTCGAACTGATGGCGGCCGTAAAGTTTTGGCGCCGGCAGATCGAGGAGCCCGCCGTTATCCTGATAAACCAGACGCCCGCGCTCCTCGGTCGCGGTCCAGTTTTCGCCGGCGACGCTCAGCGGCGCCTTCATGCGGCCGGCCTGCCGCTCGATCACCGCGAGCGCCTCGCGCGCCTGGCTGGCGATCACCGCCGGCACGCCGTGCTTGAGGATGCCGGCTTTTTCCGCGGCGATCTGCTCGATGGTGTCGCCGAGAAAATCGCGATGATCGACCGACACCGGCATGATGACGCTCACAAGCGGGCGCTCGACCACATTGGTGGCATCGAGCCGGCCGCCGAGTCCGACTTCGAGAAGCAGAATGTCGGCAGGGTTGCGCGCGAACAACAGAAACGCCGCGGCGGTCTCGATCTCGAACACCGTGATCGGAGTGTCGCCGTTCCTGGCTTCGCATTCGGCAAGCGCCTCGGCGAGCGCGGCATCGTCGACGAACTTGCCGCCACCCTCGCGGCCGATGCGAAAACGCTCGTTGAGATGGACCAGATTGGGCGAGGTGTAGACGTGCACGCGCTTGCCGGCCGCTTCCAGAATCGCGCGCATGAAGGCGATGGTCGAGCCTTTGCCGTTGGTGCCGGCGACATGGATCAGCGGCGGCAGTTTCTTTTCCGGATGATCGAGCGCGGCAAGCAGGCGCTCGACCCTATCCAGCGACAGGTCGATGCGCTTGGGATGCAGCGCCAAGAGTCGCGCCAGGATGGCGTCCACCGTCCCCGCGCCGGAACGCGGCGAACTCACGCCGGCGCCGGCAGGCTCGCGGGCGATTGCGGCACACTCGCGGGCGCCTTGGTCAACAGCCGGCACAGTTTGGCGATGGTTGCCCGCATCTCAAGGCGATGCACCACCATGTCGACCATGCCATGGTCGCGCAGATATTCGGCTTTCTGGAATCCGTCGGGAAGCTTCTCGCGGATGGTCTGCTCGATGACGCGCGGGCCGGCGAAGCCGATCAGCGCGCCGGGCTCGGCGATATGCACGTCGCCCAGCATCGCGTAGGACGCGGTGACGCCGCCGGTGGTCGGGTTGGTCAGCACGACGATGTAGGGCCGGCGCGCCTCGCGCAAGCGCTGCACCGCGATGGTGGTGCGCGGCAATTGCATCAGCGCCAGAATGCCCTCCTGCATGCGCGCGCCGCCTGAGGCGGCGAACAGCACGAACGGACAGCCTTTCTCCACCGCGGTGTCGAGACCCTTGATCACCGCCTCGCCCGCCGCCATGCCGAGCGAGCCGCCCATGAAATCGAAATCCTGCACGCCGATGACGGCGGCAAGGCCGTCGAGCCGGCCGAAGCCGAGCTTCACCGCGTCGTTGAGACCGGTCTTGCTGCGCGCATCTTTCAGTCGGTCGACATAGCGCCGCTCATCGCGGAATTTCAGCGGATCGACCGGCACGTCGGGCACGGCGATGTCGAACCAGGTCTGGTTGTCGAACATCGTCTTGAGCCGCGCCGTGGCGCTCATGCGCATGTGATAGTTGGAGCCGGGAATGACGAACTGATTGGCCTCGACGTCCTTGTAGAACACCAGCTGGCCGGTCTCCGGGCACTTGATCCACAGATTGCCCGGCGCCTCGCGGCGCAGGATGCTGCGGATTTTCGGCCGCACGACGTTGGAGATCCAATTCATCGCGTTTACTCACCCGATAACCGTCACCAGAATATAGGCTCGCGGCCTAATTGCGCAATTCGTCGAGCGCCCCTTGGAGCGAATAAGACGACAATAGCGTGTCGACCATGCCGGTGGCGGCGTCCCAGTTGAAGGTGCGGAAGCTGTGGCCCGAGGTGACGAAGCGGGCGCCGGCATAGAACATCTCGTATTGCGTGTGGCGCGAGCCGAATTCGGAGCCGATCGCGTCCCACGCGGCTTTCAGCACCTTGACCTTCTGCTCCGGCGCCATGGTCGCCGCGCGCTGGGTCTTGCGGATGATGGCGTCGAGCTCGGCATTGCCGAAATCGGCCGCCGACGACGGCAGCATGATCAGCGCGCCGCCGGCAAGATCGCGCACGCTCTGCACGAAGCGCGGATAGAGCTCCTGGGTGATGACCTGCGCCGCGTACATGTAATGCTTGTTCGGCACGTACCATTCGCCGACCTGCACGCCCGACGCCTCCATGCCCGACAGCATGGAATTGACCATGCCGACTTGCGCCGCCAGCGTGCCAAGCTGCTCGGTGACGGACGGAATGCGCGTGGTGCCGATGGCTTCGGTGACGCGCCGGGCGAGGCCCGCCAGGAACGTCAGCTTCGCCGTGAGCCGGATCTGCGCCTGATAGTTCTGATAGACGTGCGACGGCGTGTCGTGGAATTGCGCCCGGCACATGTCGGTGTCGCGATGCACGAAGACGCGCTCCCACGGCACCTTGACGTCGTCGAAATACATCAGCGCGTCGTTTTCGTCGAAGCGCGACGACAGCGGATTGTCGAACACCGACACCGCGTGCGCCTCGTAGGATTTGCGCGACAAGACGCGCAAGCCTTTGGCGTTCATCGGCAGCGCGCAGGAAAACGCGATGTCCTCCTCGCCAGGTTTCAACGGCTGCATGTTGGCGACCAACAGCTCGTTGGCCATGACCGCGCCGGTGCCGAGCATCTTGGCGCCGCGGATGGTGATGCCGACGGAATCCTCGTCGACGATGCGGGCAACCAAATCCTCGGCCTGCTGGCCCCAATCCTTGCCGCGCTCGGCCTGCGGATTGATGATGACATAGCTGACGTAAAGGTCGTTGTGGCGGGCATAATCGAAAAAATCTTCGACCGCCTTTCCGCGCGCAGGACCGTGTTTTCGGAACACCTCGATGCCCATGCGCTGGCCGACCAGCGACGACGACAGATGGTCCGGCGAGCGGCCGCAGAAGCCGCAACTCAGCGCCGCCCAGGCCTGCAAGGCCTTGCGCCGCTGCACCAGCTCCTCGTAGTTGCGCGGCATCTGCCAGCCGCGATTGACCCGGCGGTTGGAGCCGTCGGGCTGAAACGTCATCAGCTCGACGTTCTCCGGCTGCGCCTGGAAATCGTAAAGCTCGGCGGCGGCAAGCACCGCGTTGCGGAATGCCGGATGTTCGGTAACGTCAGCGACGAGTTCGCCGTCGATATAGACGGTGCGGCCGTCCTTGAGCGACTTGATATGCTCGGCGCCGGTTCTCATTGTCGTCATCGCCCACTCCCCTGCACGCAACCGTTTCAGCGCGTCACCAGCGCGACGCCGATCGCGACGATGACCGCCGCAACGCCCTTTTGCACCAATTCGCGGCCCGACAAATCTTCGCGGCCAAAACTCGGAAAGAAAACGCTTAGCACGATGCCGAAGGCGAACACAAACAACGTCGTCGTCGAGCCGATCGCCTGCACGATGCTCAGCGGCGCGAATAAAAGCGCATAGCGGCTGCCGAGACCGCCGCCGAGATTGATCAGCTCGTTGGAGGCATTGATCGAAAGCAGCGCCGCGGTATTGGTGCGAAGCAGCGCGATGAACTGCCGCCGATATAATGGAATCATCAGCAAAGCGGCACCGAAAATGCCTTCGCCGACGAACATCCAAAATGTCGTGGTCCAGAATTCCACCTTCAGGGCGAAGACTTTGAAGATCAGGCTCGCGAGCGCCATGATGAAGCCGCAGGCCACCATCAAGACCGCCAATCGGGTTTTGAACCCCCTCCCTTCCCCTCCCCCGCTTGCGGGGGAGGGATGGGAGGGGGCGACGCGGATGGAGACGAACAAGGCGCCGCCGATGATCAAGGCGCCGCCGAGCAATTGCCGCGGCGACAACGTCTCACCAAGCACGAGGTACGCCAGCACATAGCCGAACAGCGGTCCGGTCTGGAAAAATGGCGCCACCACCGACGCCTCTTCGTTCTGCAGGGCGCGCAGGTAGAACAGCATTCCGGTCATGTAGAGGATGCCGGCGAAGGCGATCAGCGCAATGCTGCCAAAACTCGGATTGAGGACCGCCGGCTCGAAATACAAGATGATCGGCAGCGCCAGCACGACGACCAGCGCGGTGAACAGCACCATCAGCGCGACATTCGAGTCCTTGAAGAAGCGCTCGACCAGATATTTGTCCAAATGCACCGAGATGGCCCACAGCACTGGGCCGCAGAAGGCGAAGAAGAGCCAGGAAGGGGCCAGAGACAGCGCTCACTCTCCCGTGGCGCGGTGGCCGAGCGCGTGGCTCGCCTGGCGCTCCGACGGCGGATCGACGTGCAGATCGATGACGCAGACGCCGCCTTTTTTCAGCACGTCGACGCCGCGCGCGATCGCGGGCGCGACATCGGATGCCTTGGTTACCGGCCCGATGCCCACCGCGCCCTGCGCCTCGGCGAGCTTGGCGATGTCGGGCATCGGATCTTCCAGCCGCAGGCCGATCCAGCGGTTCTTCACCTCACGGCCGCGGGTGCGCGCCACGTTTTCCTGGTGCAGCTCGTCGTTGAAATAGGACCGATTGTTGTTGACCAGGACGAGGAGCGGAATGCGATGATGCGCCGCGCTCCAGATCGCGGTGGCGCCCATGCAAAAATCGCCGTCGCCGAGCATCGAAATGGCATGACGGCCCTGGTCGTGGAGCGCCAGCGCCGCGCCGACCGACAGGCCGGGGCCCGAACCCAGGCCGCCGCCGCCATCCTTGCCGAGATAGGCCATGCCGTTCTGCAGCGGCCAGATATCGAACGGCCAGCCGCGGCCCAGCGTGCAGAAGGTGACGTTCTCCGGATCGTTGAACTGATCGCGCAACGCAGCCGCGACCTGCTCCATTGAAATCGCGGCGCCGTTGCCCGCCTTGGTCTTGGCCGGCACTTTCACTTTCCACGGATTTTTGCGGCCGGAGCCGAGCGCATCGTTGAGCTCGGCCACGACGACATCGGCGGTCGACGCCATCGCCACGTCGACGGGCGGCAGCGCCTGATATTCCATGTTGGCGCCGGTGTGCAGATTCTGATCGAGCGAACAGGCGATGACCTTCGCCGTCACGTTGCCGACGTTCTTGGCCTGGCGCAGCGCGCCACCGAGATCGACCCAATCCAGCGCGACGATGACATCGGCTTCGCACAATAACTCGCGCGCATCCTTGCCGAGCACATTGAATGGCGGACAATAATGCGCCGGATGATCGGTCGGAAACACCGCGCCCTGCTTGAGATCGGTCACCACGCAGGCGCCGAGCCGCTCGGCGAGCTTTATTCGCGGCGCCCAGTATTCGGCCTTGCGCGAGCCGCGGCCAATCAAAATGACCGGCCGCTGCGCGCCTTGCAGCAGCACTAGCGCTTCATCGACGGATTGTTTCGACGGCCGCGGCGGTGCCGGCGGCTTGAAGCGCGTCACGTCTGGCCATTCCGGCTCCTTGTCGAGCTTTTGCTCCTGGAAACCGGCATCGAGACAAATGTAGACCGGCGCGGTCGGCGCCGAGCGGGTGAGCATATTGGCGCGCATCATCGATTCGACCAGCGCGTCGGGCGAGGTCGGTTGATCGTCCCATTTGATGATGGAGCGAATGTAAGCGCCCTGATCGCGCGAGGTGTGAATCCAATCGATCCACGGCCGGCGCTTTTCCGCCGCCACCGGGCCGGTGGCGCCGAGCACGAACAGCGGCGCGCGGTCGCACCAGGCGTTGAACAGGCTCATCATGCCGTGCAGCAGCCCGACATTCGAGTGCAGTACGCAGGCCATCGGCTCGCCGGTCGCCTTGGAGTAGCCGTGGGCGATCGACACCGAATGATCCTCGTGCAGGCACAGGATGATGCCGGGATTCTCGTTGCCGAGATGATTGACCAGGCTGTCATGAAACCCGCGATAGCTCGCGCCGGGGTTGAGGCTGATATACTTGATACCGAAACGCCGCAGCATCTGCGCGGCGATATCGCTGCCCCAGGCCACGCGAGTGTCGGGGTTTCCTTCCAGTCGGTCGAGACGCATGCGTAAGCTACTCCATCCATGCAAACCGGCGTCGCCGGCGCGAGCATAGCCGGCCGCGATGAAATACGATACCAGACAGGCAAGACCAAGCGGGACACGGGGAGCGAGCGTGGCGGGCAGTGACGGCGTATTGCGGTCGCCGGCGAGCATGTTGCGGGCTGCGTCGGTGGCGATCGTCGGTGCCTCGGAGCGGGCGCGCTGGGCCAGCCAGATTTTCGGCAATCTGCGCCAGAACGGCTATGGCGGCAAAATCCATCTGGTCAATCCGCGGCAACAGACGGTTTACGGCGAGCGCTGTTTCCCTTCGCTGCGCGACATCGGCGCGCCGGTCGATCATGCCATGGTGATCGTGCCGGCGGCGAATGTCGCCGATGTGCTGACCGACGCGGAGGCCGCCGGCGTCAAATCGGCGACGATCTATGCGTCCGCGGTCGGCGACGGCGAGAGCGAGCCGTCGCGGCAGCGTGGCGCCTGGCTCAAGAATTTTCTCGCCGGCAGCAAGCTGCGCGTCAGCGGCCCGAACTGCATGGGCTCCTACAGCTACCGCGAAAAACTGTTCGCCTATCCCAACACCGAATTGTGCAAGGTGCCGCCCGGCCCGGTCGCCGGGATTTTCCAGTCCGGCGGCACCATGCAGTTCTGGCTCAAAAGCGCATCCGACCGCGGCTTGCGCTTTTCCTATGCGGTCTCGTCGGGCAACGAAGCCGACCTCGATCTCGCCGACTTTCTCGATTTCATGGTCGACGATCCGCACACCAAACAGATCGTGCTGTTCATCGAAGGCATCCGGCGGCCGCAAGCTTTTATGATGGCCGCGGCGCGCGCGCTCGAAGCCGGCAAGCCGGTGCTGGCGATCAAGACCGGCGCCACACAGAAATCGCGCACGGCGGCGCGCTCGCACACCGGCGCCATCGGCGGCGACTATGCGGCCTATCTGGCGATGTGCGAGCGCTACGGCATCGTCAATTGCCGCTCGCTCGACGATCTTGTGGAGTGCACACTGGCGTTCCAGGGCGGCCGGCTGCCGAAGGGCCCGCGCATCGGCTTCGTCACCACTTCGGGCGGCACGGTCGATCTGCTCTACGATTATGCCGAGACCGAAGGCGCAGTGGTGCCCGAATTCAGCGCCGCCACCAACGCAGCGCTGATGCCGCATATGCAAGAAGGCATTGCGCCGAAAAACCCGCTCGACGTCGGCATCCCATCGACGCTCAAGGTGGCGGCCGACCAGTGCGCGATCGTAGCGCGCGATCCCGGCATCGATATCGTCGCCTGGGCGTCGTCGCTGCCGGGCAAAGGCGGCGTGTGGGACGACGTCGCTCAGCTGCGCCGGCTGTTGAGCGAGACCGACAAGCCGGTGCTGGCGTTCGGCCGCATGATGCATCAGGTGACGCAGGAAGGACTCGACATCCAGGACAAGGCCGGCTTTCCGTTTCTGCAAGGTCTTGAGCCGACGCTGCGCGCCATCAACGCGCTGTGGTTCTTCGCCCAGCGCTCTGGTCGCGCGCCTGCGGTTGTCGAGCCGGCGCCGCCGAGCGATCTGACACCGGCCACGCTTGATGCGACGCTCGCGCGCTACGGCATCACGCAACCGCAAAGCCGCGCGGTGGCGAATGCGCAGGAGGCGGCTGACGCTGCGACGGCAATTGGATTTCCGGTCGCGCTGAAAATCCGCTCCGCCGATATCGTGCACAAGACCGAAGCCGGCGGCGTTGTGCTCAATCTCAGCAGCAGCCAAGATGTGTTGGCGGCCACCGACGCACTCGTGGCGTCGGCCAAAAAATCCCACCCGGACGCCAAGATCGACGGTTTTTTGGTCCAGGAAATGGTCTCGGGCGTCGAAGCCATCGTCGGCGCGCAGCCCGATCCGCTGTACGGCCCACTGCTGCTGATCGGCTCCGGCGGTATCATGGTCGAGCTCATGCGCGACGCGGCGCTGCGGCTCCTTCCCGCGAACGAACGCGACGTCACCGCGATGATCGACAGCCTCAAGCTCAACCAATTGCTCGCCGGCTATCGCGGCAAGCCGCCGGCCGACCGCAACGCGCTCGAAGCTGCCGCGCTAGCGCTTGGGCGCTTCTACCTCGATCATCGCGCCAAGATCGACGAGATCGAGATCAATCCGCTGATCGTGCGCCCGCAGGGCGCGGTCGCCGTCGATGTGCGCGTCGCCTGGCGCAAGGAGAACTGAAAATGGACTTCGAGCTTCCCGAAGAGCTGCGCATCTTCAAGCAATCGCTGCGGCGCTTCGTCGACGCCGAGATGATTCCGATCGAGCGGGAGACCACGCTGCCGGGCGGCGAAAAGCTGAAACCCGAATATTACGAGCGCTTCTGCCAGCGCGCCAAGGATCTCGGCTTCTGGAAGATGGACATTCCAGAGGAATATGGCGGCGCCGGCTTCTCGGTGCTGGCGCGCTCCGTCGTCGAGACCGAGCTGTCGCGCAGCATCGCGCTGCCGGCGCGCGGCATGGGCCACATCACCGGCCCGAGCGTGCGCGCGATTCTTTATTCGCTCACCGGTGAGATGAAAGAGAAGTACCTCTTGCCGTCGGTGCGCGGCGAGCTGAAAGCCTGCTTCGCCCAGACCGAACCCGATGCCGGCTCCGATCCCGGCGGCATGCGCACTGTTGCCGTGCGCGACGGCGACCATTACGTCATCAACGGCGTCAAGCGCTTCATCACCGGCGCCGGTGACGCCGACTTCATGCAGCTGATGGCGGCGACCGATCGCGCCAAGGGCTCGCATGGCGGCATCTCCTGCTTCATCGTCGACATGGACACGCCCGGCGTGAAGCTGACCACGCAATACAAGACCATGATGGGCGACGAGCCGTGGGAGATCGTGCTGGAGAACGTGCGCGTGCCGGTCAGCCACCGGGTCGGCGAGGAAGGCGACGGTTTTCGCCACGCCCAGCAATGGCTCGGCGCCGGGCGCGTGCGCCACGGCGCCCGCGCGCTCGGCGTCACCGAGCGCTGCCTGGAAATGGCGACGTCCTACGCCAAGCAGCGCTCGACCTTTGGGCGACCTTTGGCCGATCGCCAGTCGATCCAGTGGATGCTCGCCGACATGTATGTCGAGCTCGAAGCAGCGCGGCTTCTGGTCCACAAGGCCGCCACCCGCCTCGACAAAGGCGAGGACGCCCGCAACGACGCTTATGTCTGCAAATATTTCGCCGACGAGATGGCGTTCAAGGCCGCCGACATGTGCATGCAGATCCACGGCGGCATCGCGCTCACCACCGACCTGCCGATCGAAAAATTCTGGCGCCAGCAGCGCAGCTTCCGTATCACCGAAGGCGCCACCGAGGTGATGAAGATGGTCATCGCCCGGCATGTGTTGAAGACGTATGGGACGTAGCCCGGGATGAAGCGAAGCTTCACCCCGGGAGCGAGCGCAAAGGCTGTTCCCGGATTTCGCGGAGCCTGTCATCGGGCCGGCCACTTCGGGCCGGACCCGTTGGCTCAATCCGGGCTACAGCAAATTTATTTATTGCAATAATACTCGATCACGCGCCACAGCGGCTTCGGCTGACAATTCGCGTCGAACGGCAGCGGCCGGTTCGGCTGCCCGTCGCTGCGCTTGTTCCAGATCGGCACCCAGGTGTGACGATCGGTAATGCCCCAGGTGGCGATGCATTCGGGCCGCGCGGCGGCGCAGATCGGCTCGAGGAAATCGTTGGCGCGCGTCGCGATGACGGCGTCGCGAACGGCGACCGGCCCGGGGAGCTCCTTGTCGATCACGTCCAGCTCGGTGACGCGGACCGCAAGACCAAGCGCGTGGAGCTCGGCGACGAAGTCGTAGAGACCGTCGCGGTCGATCTGATATTGACCGCGGATGTGGCCCTGCAAGCCGACGCCGTATAGCGGCACGCCGCGGTCGAGCAGGCGGTGAATGAGCCGGCGCAAAGCTTCTCGCTTCTTCGGCGACGCGCCGTCCAGGGTTTCCAGATCGTACTCGGTGAGAAAGAGTTTTGCGGCCGGATCGACGCGGTGCGCGAGGCGGAACGCCATGTCGATGTACTTTTCGCCGAGGTTCGCCAGCCACATGCTCGGCCGCAGCCCGGGCACGTCGCCTTTGGCTTCGTCGATCGGCTCGTTGACGACGTGCCAGGCGTCGATCTTGCCGCGGTAGCGCCCAACGACGCGCTCGATGTGCTCGGTCATCGCCCGCTCGGCGTCGGCGGCGCCTTCGATCGCCTTGGCCCAATCCGGCAGCGCGCCATACCAGACCAGCGTGTGCCCGACCATGGTCATGTTGTTCGCCTGCGCAAAGGCGAGCAAGCTGTCGGCGGCATCGAAGCGGAACTGCGCCGGCGTCGGCCGGATCTCCGACCAGACCAGCGCGCCTTCCGGCGTGACCTGCTGGCAATAGGTCTGCAGCGCGTTGCGGTAGTCGAGCTCGTTCTGCAACGGAATGGGGCGCACGCAAGCGCCGTAGGGGATGCGGTTGGGCGACAGGAACTTGCTCACCAGGCTTGCCGACGCCGGACGCGGCGCCAAGGCGCCGCCGGCCAATCCGACGACGGCGTTGGCGGCGGCTGTGAGCGCTCGTCGGCGCGACAACATCATTGCAGGCCAATCCACTTCGCCGATGACGGATGCAGGGTCGCTGCGGCGAATGTATGGGGCGCACGCGCGGGCCGCCAGAACCGCGGCCGCGAATTGCCGCATTAACCTGAATCGGGAACCCAAAATCTAACACATCACGGTCGACCGCTAACCTTTACGGCACAAAAGAACCGCGCCGCGCGGCGAAATGCTGGACACGCGACCGACCGCCGTTTAGCTCGTCGCAGGTCATTCTTTCAGATGCGCGGCATGAAATATCGTTCTGACATCGACGGGCTGCGAGCCGTGGCGATTCTGCCGGTCGTGGCCTATCACTCAGGCCTCGCGTTCGTGCCCGGCGGCTTTGTCGGCGTCGATGTCTTCTTCGTCATCTCGGGATATTTGATCTGCCGGCTGATCAACGACGAGATCAAGGACGGCAGCTTCACCGTCGCGGGTTTCTACAAGCGGCGTGTCATGCGGCTGTTTCCGGCGCTGTTCGCCATGCTGCTGGCGACCAGCGCATTGGCCTATTTTTACTTGCTGCCGATCGAGCTGAAGGAGTTCTCCGACAGCATGATCGCCGCCGTGACCTACGTCTCGAACATATTTTTTGCATTGACGACGGGTTACTTCGACGCGCCGGCGGAAACCAAGCCGCTGTTGCACACCTGGTCGCTCTCGGTCGAGGAGCAGTTCTACATCGTCTGCCCGCTGTTCATGCTGGCCTGCCACCGGTTTTGCCCGCGGCGCCTGAACGCCCTGATCGCGACCGGCGCGCTATTGTCGTTCGCCGCCGCCGTGCTGGCCTACAGCCGGAATCCGACATTCGCATTTTTCCTGGCCCCATTCCGCGCCTGGGAGCTGCTGCTTGGCGCCCTGCTCGGCATCAGGTTTTTCCCCGCCGCGGCATCGGCCGACTTGAAGAGCGTCATCGGCGGCGCCGGCCTGGCGCTGGTGCTCTTTGCCGTATTCGGGTTTTCGCGCGATACCCCGCTGCCATTGGCAACGGCGACAGCCTGCGTCGGCACCGCGCTGATCATTCATTCGAGCGAAAACGGCGTCTCGATCGTGGGCCGGCTGCTGTCGTGGCGGCCTGCGGTCTTCATCGGCCTCATTTCCTATTCGCTCTACCTCTGGCACTGGCCGATCATGGTCTTCCATCGCTCCGACGGATTCCTGTTCGCGCAGGCAACGGTGACGTCCAAGCTTGGATTGATCGCAGTCTCGATCGGCGTCGCCTACCTGTCGTGGAAATTCGTCGAGCTGCCGTTTCGGATCAGAAACAAGACGGTATCGGTGCGGCTTGCCTTGGGCGGCGCGCTGGCCAGCATGGCGGTCGTGGGTGCGCTCGGCGCAACCGCGCTCGCGCTCAACGGCGCGCCGTACCGCTTTCCGCAGACGGTCGTCAGCATCGGCTCCTATCTCGGCTACAATCCGGCGGCGGCATTCCGCGAAGGCCAGTGCTACCTGGGCGCCAACCGGCAGACCTTCGATACCAAGACCTGCCTGACCAAGGATCCCACGCGGCCGAATTACCTGCTGATCGGCGACAGCCACGCGGCGCAATTGTGGCTTGGGCTGTCATCGGTGCTGACTTCGGTCAATCTGATGCAGGCGACGGTGACGATGTGCCGCCCCGTCCGCGTCGAGGTCGCTGCGCTGGACTCGCGCAAGTGCCCGCAGCTGATGCATTTTGTTTTCGACGACTATCTGCTGAACGAGAAAGTCGACAAGGTGCTGCTGGCGGCATCCTGGAAAGAGGAAGATCTGCCGAAGCTCGCCGCCACCCTCGATTATCTCAAGGAGCACGGCATCGCCGCCGCCGTATTCGGCCCGATCGTCGAATACGACTACGCGCTGCCGCGGCTGTTGGCGGATTCCATTCGCTATCACGATCCGCAGCTCGTCGACCGCGAACGCACGGCCGCGGTTCCCGTGCTCGATCGGCGCATGCGCATGCTGGTCACCGGAAAAGGCGTGACCTACGTCTCGACATACGACGCGATGTGCAGGAGCGGCACCTGCGACAAGTTCGTGGTCGGCAATATCCCGTTTCAGTTCGATGCCGGGCATTTGACGGCGGAAGGCTCGATCGCGCTTGCGGAAAAATTGCGCGACAGCGAGGCGTTGCCGTGAGCGCAGGGTCGGTGCCGGCCTCACCGGCGGCCTGACGGCCCAGCACGGTTCCATCGCCCGGAACCCGCCGCGGTAGTCCGCAGCCACCAAGAGGCCCGCGGGCCGGCTCAATTTCGCCTTTGTGGCCAATAGAGTACGCGGCGACGGCGGGGCGACACTATTGGCTTACTCGACACGGTAAGCCGAACGTAACTATATCCTGTATAGTGTCGATGAGCGAACGGCAGCCGCAAACGCGCCGACGCCAGTGAGGCCGGATCCATGATCAAGACAATCGCCGCTGGATGCTTCGCAGTCGCTGCCCTGATGAGCGCGCAATGCGCGTCGGCGGCCGACCTGTCCGTTGCGCCGCTCTATAAGGCACCGCCGCCCGCAATGGCGCCGGCCTACAATTGGAGCGGCTTCTATCTGGGCATCAACGGCGGCGGCGGCTGGGGCCATTCCAATTGGGACACCAGCGCCACCCGCATCAACACGTCCGGCGGCCTGGTCGGCGGCACCGCCGGCTACAATTGGCAGATCGGCAGCGCCGTCCTCGGCCTCGAAGGCGATATCGATTGGGCCAATCTGAAGGGCACCAATACCTCGACGCTGTGCCCCTTGGGCTGCAGCACCAGCGACACTTGGCTCTCGACCGTGCGCGGCCGCGCCGGCTATGCGTTCGGCGGCGTGCTGCCCTATGTCACCGGCGGCCTCGCCGTCGGCGACATCCGCGCCGCGACGCCGGGCTTTGTCGGCGCCAGCAACACCAGTGCCGGCTGGACCGCGGGCGCCGGCATCGAGTTCGGATTGGCCGGCAATTGGAGCGCCAAAGCGGAATATCTCTACGTCGATCTCGGCAAATTCAATTGCGGCACCGCTTGCAACGGCCTGCCGACCGACAACGTGTCGATGCACGACAACGTCGTGCGCGCCGGCGTAAACTATCGCTTCGACTGGGGCCGCTAGCCCTCCGGCCTCTATCCGTGGGAACGCCGATTTCCTGCGATTGACTTCCCTCCTCCGCCTGGTGTCAGTTCGCCTGCAGGGTGGGCAAAATCGCTCTTGCGATTTTGCCCACGCCGCCGAACCGCGTGGGCATTGCGCATACAGCGCAGGGCCCCCTCGCTCGACCAAGCCGGCGCCAATGCCGACCCTACGTAGAGACGTGACCAATGACCCACGCCACCGCAGTCGATTTCGACAAATACCGCTTGCGCAGCTTCGTCGAGCGCCTGATCGAACTCGGCGAGGTCGAGATTCACGAGCGTCCGGTGCCACTCACCGGCTTGAGCCCGATCATCGAGCGCACCGACAAGGCCGTGCTGTTCAAGAAGGCCGGCCCCGAGCAGGTCGAACTGGTCGCCAAGACCGCGGGCAACCGCAAGCGCCTCGCCGCCGCCTTCGAGACCTCAGAGGACAAGCTCTACGACGAATATTTCAAAAGGCTCGCCAGCCCGCAGCCGCTGGTCGAGGTGCCGTCCGGCGACGCGCCGGTGCATGATATTAAAATCACCGGCAAGGACGTCGATCTGACCAAACTGCCGTTCCATCCGCAGCACGCCTATGACGGCAGCTGCTATTGCAGTTCCGCGATCGACTACACCATCGATCCGGCGACCGGCCGCCGCAATGTCGGCTGCCGCCGCTTGAGCCTGCGCAACCGCACCGAAGCCGGCACCAATGTCACGGCGCCGTCCGACCTCAAGCGCATCTATACCGCCGCGGTGGCGCGCGGCGAGAAGCTGCCGGTGACCTTCACGGTCGGCGCCCATCCGCTCGATTTCTTCGCCGCGACGACACGGCTGCCCGGCGACGAGCTGGCGCTGGTCGCCGGCTTTCGCGCCGAGCCGGCACCGGTGGTGAAAAGCCTCACCAACAACATTCTAGTTCCCGCCGACGCCGAGATGACGCTCGAGGGCTATCTCGACGAGCGCGGCTATGTCGAGCCGGAGGGGCCGTTCGGCGAATATATGGGCTATTACGGCGCCATCCACATGGACCCGGTGTTCCATTGCACCGCCATCACCATGCGCCGCGACGTGCTGCATCACACCTTGCTGCATGGCTCGGCCTTCATGCTCGACCAGACCGACAGCGCCAATATCACGGCAATGCGCACCGAAGCCGAGGCCATGCGCATCCTCAAAACCGCCGTGCGCGAGCCGGTCGCGGTCTATCTGCGCAGCGTTTCGGGCGGCGCCAACACTTTGCGGGTGTCGATCAAGCAGAAGAGTTTTGGCGAAGCGCGCTCGGCGATCGCGGCGCTGTTCGGCGGCATCATGCGATTGAAGCACGTCTATGTGTTCGACGACGACATCGACATCCACGACGACCGCCAGGTGGACTGGGCGCTCGGCACCCGCTTCCAGGCCGACCAGGATCTTGTCGTCCTGCAGGGCATGCTGGGCATGACCATGGACCCGTCGCTCAACGGCCGCCGCACCGGCGCCAAATCCGGCTTCGACTGCACAAAGCCGTTCGGCCGCGACGGCCAGATCCCGCTGACCCGCGCCGCGGCAAAGATCTTCAAGGGACCGGCGCGCTACCAGACCGTCGAACAGGCGCTCGGCGCCGCGCCGATGTTCTATGCCGATATCGTCGAATCGCTCGGCTCCGAGGACGGCCGCGAGGTCGCCTGCGCGCTCGACGAGTTGCGCCAGAGCGGCCGCCTCGGCCGCGACCGCGACGGCCGTTATCATTTGCAGCAGACCAAACCGGGACTGACGGGGATCGTCGGCGAGCTCTATCACGATCCCAATGAGGGTGCGTGAGCGGCGGCCGGCGGCCGGCCATCAGAACATCGCATCGGTGCTCCAGGAGGTCGAGCGGCTGGGCATTCCCCGCGGGCTCTGACTCCGATCAGTGCAGCAGCGTGGAGTTCGCCGCCATCTGGTGGAATTGGTCCACGGCCGCGGCAAGGTTGGCGGCGTCCTGGTGGATGGCGTCGAAGGCGAATTCCTGGTGAAACTCGGGGACTATCGAAGCGAGCGCCGGGCTGCCGATTTGAACGGCGCCGTGGGCGAGTTCGCTCGCATGGGTGTCCGTGTTCGGTGTATCGCTGCCGAGAGTCGGGTGGAAGGCGAAACTATCGTTGCCCAAGCCGCCGAGCGACGCCGATGCCAGCGTCGGCGATGAGGCGGGCGCCAGCGCCGTGACGGTTGATGGCGCCACGGCGTGCTCGTTGGCGGGCGCCGTCGGTACCGTCGGTATCGTTGGAGTCACTGCATCGCCATGGGCAGCGCTCGATCCATCGGCGATCGTCCAATCCGCCAGGTGCTCCCTGTCAAGCTCGGATGTGCCGGGCGCTACTAGGGCGATGACATCCGGGGATGCAACATTGGTGATAGTCGCTGCACCACTATGCACGCCGCCTGCCGCCGGTCCGGCTGTCGGCGCGGCAACATGATCGTCGCCGAATGCCGCAAGGTCGCTGCCGCCAAGCGCGGATGTGGCGGACGGCGGCGCCGTGATCGTGTTGCCGGCAAGCGCGAGCTGGTTCGCCGGCGGTGCGGCAGCACCGCCTGGCGCGGTCGCGGCCGCCGCTGAATCCTGGTCGCTGCCGAATCCTGCCTCGTTGGCCGGGCTCGCGGCAGGGTCGGGCGCATTCTGGTGGGTCGACGCTGCGACGTGATCGTTGCCTGGGGCGGTCGTTGCCGGCGCAGACGCGTCCGTGGCACCCGTTGTCGGCGGATCGAAAATGATGGTGCCGCCTTTCCCGTCGGACGCAAATTCGAACGTGCCCTGGAAATCGTCAAATGCGAGATACGCCGTATGCGCCCCATCGGTGACCGTCAGGATGTCGGTTGACGCATTGTACGTTTCCGAGAAATGCGACGAATCGTAATTGATGCCGGTAAGATCGATCGCATCCGAGTGCGTCGCGTCGGGCGCTGTTCCGGTAAACCCGACGATCTGGCCACTGAAGCTTTGCGATTGGTTGAGAACGAGCGTGCCGGTCCCGCCGGTGAAGTCGATTATCTCGCTGGAGGACGTGTTGACGACCAGGGTTCCGCCATTGGCGATCGTCGCCGTCACCGCCGGCGGGTCGACAATTTGGGTAACGCTGCCACCATCAATCGCGGTCGTATTGAATGTGTCCCCCCCGTAACCGCTGCCGATGGTGAGGAAGGCGACGGCGTTGGCGCCGTTGAACAAAGTGAGGACGCCGTCGTCGCTGTCGTAGCGGGCGCTGGTAACGGCGCCCTCGTAGTCGATCACGTCGCTGGCGTTGAGGCCGCTGATCGTTGGAACGAAATCGTGGGACGCGTTCAGCGCACTGCCGTAGATCGTCAGCGTATCGCCCGTGCCCTCGAAGGTGATGGTCGGCGCCGTCGCAGCTGCGGCCTGACCCCCGCCGTTCTCCACGACCAGGCTGGCGCCGCTGCCGATATTGATCGCGCCGCTGCCGTCGAGGCTGCCGTCCAGCGTCAATGTGCCACCCGCAAGGACGTCTATCGTGCCGTTGTTGATAATGTTCAACGCATTGAAGGAGCCGCTTACCGTGGTCGTCACGCCGGAATCGACGGTAATGCTGCCCGCCGCCGCGCCGCCAGCCGTCCCGATCTCTATGCTGGACGACTCGTCGGCAATGAGAGTGACGCCGTTGCTAGTTTCAAGGTCCGATGCGATCGCCAATCCCGCCAGTTGGACCTGGCCGCCGCCCTCCGCCTGAATAGCACTGTCCGAGGAGGTAAATGTGCCTTGGACCGTGAACGTGCCGCCCACGATATGGTAATAATCATCAACATTCGTGTTGTTGACGTCGCCGGCGACCGATAGGGTCCCACCGGTGTAAACGGTGAAGGTGTTGTGGTAATACGCTAACAGGCTGGCGGTCGTCAGCGTCCCGCCATTGATGGTGAAATTGTCCTCGGAGCCAAAAACGCCGAGCTCAAAACCTTCGACCGTGACCGCGCCGGCGTTCAGGGTGAATTGGCTGTAATCGCTGCTTATAAAAAGGCTCCCGTCCACCGTCAGTGTGCCGCCATCGACCGTGAGCTGGGAGGTGACGCCGTTTTCCCCCCAAGCGGCGTTGCCGGTAACCGTCAGCGCGTTATCAACTTCAAGCGATCCGCCATCGTTCACGAGCAGATTGCCGGTCGTGAAGTAGCCCGACAGATCCGTCGCCCCATTGATGGTCAGCGACGCCGAATCCCCGACGCCGGTGATGACCTGGAGCGCATCGCCGCCGGCCGCGTTGATCGTCACGTTGTCGTTGATCCCAGGCACGACATGCGCCGGATTCTGGCCCGCCGTCGTGTCCTGCCAATTCCCCGCCACATCCCAGCTTCCCGATACAGGGCCAACCCAGACATAATTATCCGCAGAACTTGTCCCCTCCGGGACCCCGACAATTTCGGTGTTTCCTGCGGCGTCGACCACGGTGAAATCGGTCTGGTCGTAAGTGCCGTCAAGTTTGATGGTCTCTTGCAGCTTCGCGCCGTCGTAGATCGACAGCACGCCGGTTTCTTGCGACCAGCATGCATGTTCGCCTGACGAATACGCGATGTTCGTAAGCTCGACGGCGTCGTCCGCGCCGAACCCGTACAGCGTGCCGCAATAGGCGTGAGCGAGTTCGAGCGTGCCGGCGTTGGCCCCGCAGAAATTGACATCTTGGTTGAAGGTGCCCTGGAAATCGGCGGTCCCGCCGCCGGTGATGATCGCGTCGCCGCAGCCGACGACGCAGCTTTCGACGATCAGCGTGCCGGCGTTCGCTTCCAGCGTGCCGTAATTGGTCACGGCGTTGGCGCCGGTGTTGAGGATGAGGGCATGGGAATCGTCGGCGTCGATCACGCCCAAGTGCTCGTTGATCAGCGTCAGACACGCGTCGCCGATGGTGCCGGCGCCGGAAATCGTGTTGTCGACGTTGGTGAACGTAGCCGCCGCGCCGCCGCTCTTGATCGCATTGCCGCTGTCATCGCCGAGCGTGACGGTACCGCCGCCGTCGAGCGTGAGATTGCCGCCACCGGGAAGAATGACGCTGCCGACTACGACCAACGTTCCATCGTTAAGCTTGATGGTCCCGGCATTGTCGAGCGTCGGTGTCAGCGTTGTGAATTGCAGAATGCCGCCGTCGGCGGCCTCAATGGTGGCGCCGGCGTCGTTGGTCACGCCGCCGGTGGCATTCAAGGCGAGCGTGCCGCCGTCAGCCTTCAGGAGACCGCCGCCGAGATTGAAGACGACCCCGGCTGCGCCGATGGTGACGACGCCGCCATTGAGGGCTTCGATGACGCCACCGTCGTGATTGGTAAGGTTGTCGCTGTTACCGAGCGTCGCGGTGGTTTCGATTACGATCCTGCCGTCATCGGCTTTGATCGTGCCGTAGTTGTCGAACGGCTCAATGTTCCCGGTGAGCGATACGTAACCGTGTTTCAGGGCCAGGATTTGGCCGGCATTGTCGATCGAACTTTGGTCAGCTCCCGCGGCCGCCGAAATCACGACTTCGGAGAAGGGGCCGGAGATGGCGCCGATGGCCTCAATCGTGCCACCTGCCAAATTCGAAATACCTGATTCCGAACCGAGGACCACGGTACCGGCGTTGCAAGCCTCGATCAGCCCCTGATTGGTGAGGCCGTCCGTGGCAAACAGGTACGAGCCATAGCCATCGGCCAGCATCGTGCCGGTGGTGGTGTTGTCGACCGCGCTTTCGATCGTCAGTGAGGCGCCGTTGATCGCCTTCATAAGTCCGTCGTTGGTGACGGTGCTGCCGGTGTAGATGATTATCCCAGTGGACAGATTTGCGACGATGGTGCCGTCGGTTTCGTTGTTCAGCACCAGCGTGCCGTCGCCGGTGCCGATCACGCCGGCACCCTCGATCGTGGTCTCGTTCTCGAGCGTGCCGCCGCCGGCGCCCGCGGCGATGAAGTAGCTCGGGACGTCGATCTCGACGATGCCGGTATTGTCGGTGCCGCCTTGCAGGGTGACCGTGCCGTCGATCGTCAACGCGGGATGCGACACGCCGCCGAGGCCGCCGAGCAGATTGAGTATTGCGCCGTCGTCGACCTGGATGACGGTTCCGTCAGTCGCAGTGACGTTAAGGAAGATGCTGGTGCCGGTCGCCGCCACGATGACGCCGCCGGCGCTGGTTTCGAGCGTTCCGCCGATGATGGTGGCGCCGAACAGATTGACCGCCGCGCCGGTGCCGTTGGCCTCGATGAGGCCGCCACCGTTGAAAAGCCCGTTGCCGTGCTGGAACCCGTCGATGACGATGGTGCCGCCGGTGCCGGCCTTGATGATGCCGCCGTCGATATTCTCGGCGCCGTTAAGCGTCGAATCGAAGGTGATCGTGCCGCCGTCCGTGGCCACGATCGTGCCGCCGTCATTGTTGACGCTGCCGGTGTCGGATGCCCCGAAAACGATCGAGCCGCCCAAGGCCGCTTCGAATGTGCCGCCGATCTTGTTGGTAATGCCGATGTCGCCGCCGAACGTGATCGTGCCGTTATTGCCCGCAGAGAAAATGCCGAAATTGTCGATGCCGCCGGTGATCCAGCTGATGCTGCCGCCTGACGCAGCCGCGATCGTGGCACCGGCGTCGTTCTGCAGCACGACCGAGGCGAGCGATATCACGCCGTGATGTTCGGCAAGGATGTGGTCGGCATTTTCCGACTGGTCGCCGCCCGAAATGGAAATCTGCGAACCGGAGCCGGCGGCGTCGACCGTGCCGGCGTGATTTTTGATGCCGTTTTTCAGGTCGATGGTGCCGCCGTTGAGCGCCTCGACCAGATAGAAATTGTCGAGACCGCCGTCGAAGATGAGGTGGCCGCCGTCGGTGGCCGCCATCGTGCCGTGATTGCCGCCCTGGCCACCGCCGCCGCCGCCGTGATTGTCAAAGAAATGCACCGTGCCGCCGGCGCCGGCCTCGATCAGGCCGTAGTTCGAACCGCCGTCGATGTTGATAGAGAAGTCGACCTCGCCGCCGCAGAACGCCTGGATGGTGCCGGAATTCACGTTGCTGTTGGTGTCGAGCTCGATGGTGACCAGGCCGCCGTCAGTGGCGGTGATGTGGCCGCCGGTGTCGTTGAGCAGCGTGGTGTTGCCTTCCAGCGTCAATGACGCGCCGGCGCCCTCGACCGTCATCGTGCCGGAATTGGTCACGCTGTCGCCGTGCAGCACCGAGGCGCCGTCAGTGACGACAACGTTGCCGGCATTGGTGCTGGTGCCGCCGATGACTTTGGCGCTCATCAGATCGAGCTCCGACAGCGCGTCGATGCTCAGTTCGCCGGCTGCGGAATTGGTGACGGTGAGGTGCTCGAGCTGCAGAATGCCGCCGTTGGTCGCTTGCAGCGTGCCGGCATTGGCAAGGCTGCCGTGCTCGACGGTGACGGTCCCGGCGCTGGTTGCGTTGATCGTTCCGCCGGCGAGATTGGTGACGGCGACCGAGACGAACGTCACCGCCGAACCGGCACCGTCGGCCTTGATCGTACCGACATTGCTGACGCCGTCGTCGATCGCCAGCGCGCCGCCGAGGGTCGCCTCCATCAGGCCGTCGTTGTAGACTTGGTTGCCGGTATTGATGGTCAAGAGGCCGTCGTTGGCATTGACGGTGCCGAAATTCTCGAACGTCAGATTGCCGTCGCCGCCACCGATCGTGCCGGTGCCTTCGATGGTGTAGTCGATGTTGAGCAGCAGCGCGCCGGTGCCGGGAACGCCGAGGATGAAGTCCTGGCCGGCCGTGCCGACCATCTTGATGGTGCCGCCGCCGACGAGCGGCACCGCGCCGTGAATGAACAGCGTCGGATCGGAGCCGGACGCATTAAGCTGAACCGTGCCGTCCCCGTGGATGAAATCGTAAATCGTGAACGAAGTGCCGCTGACGATATTGAGGATACCGGGGTTATCGGGGTTGCTGGGGTTGATTTCGACCACCAGCCCGGCGGCCGAGTCGGCGCCGTCGGTCGTCACCTTATAGTCGGGGATGACGACTTCCTGGGGCGACGACGGCGTGGAGGCACCGAGCCAGCTTGGTCCGCTGCCCCAAAGACCGTTGCCATTGGCGATCCAAATGACCACGGTCAGCGGCCCGGTCGGCCCAACCACAATGTCGATGATCGTCGGGGTAGCCGGGGCGGCCGGATTCGCTCCGTTCGGAACGTTGATGGCGAAGGGTTTGCCGCTGTCTTCGAAAAGCTGCGGGATCGGATTGGGCAGCTGGAACGGCGGCGGCGTCGTGGAGCTGCCGCCATTGTTGTTGTTATTCAGGTTGGCCGGATTGAGCGTCCGGAACAGCTGCTCCAGCATTTCCTGCTCGAACGCGTATTGCGAATTCGTCGCCGGCTCGGTCGTCACCAGCGGTGGCTGTCCGAGCCCTTGCGGCGTGAGGTAGGTGACGTATCCGGACTGCGACACCGTCGCGAGGACGATGGGATTACCGTTGGCGTCGCGCTGGATGATGCCGTTCGCATCGGTCAGGTACACGTCCCACATGCCGGTGATGCCGGTGCCGATATCGGGCACGACGGCGAAGCTGTAGGTGTGGTCGCCGGCGGTCGCCGTGATCGTGGCGGGTGCGTTGGGCTGCTCTTGCACCACGCCGGTGGTGCCGCGGATGCCCATGGTCGCGACCGGCGTCGCGATCTTCATGTCGCCCTGGTGGGCGACCTTGCCGGCGACGAAGGCGAAGGTGCCTTCGACCAGGGTGAACAGCGCGCCGTTCGCATTGCTGTTGGCGTCGAACGCATAGTCGTTGAGCGCCATGCGCGTATTGGCGACCAGGTTGAGCGCGGTGCCGTCGGGAAACGAGATGCCGCACGACGAGCTTGAGCCGGTCGCCACCACGTCGCTCTTGAACACGGCGTCGCCGACATGGAGCGCGACGGCGACGCCGTTGCGCACCACGGTGACGTCGCCGACGACTTTTTCGATTTTGCCGATCGAGTCGGCCGGAGCGGTGGGCTGCGCCTGCGCGTAGTGCCCCGGCATCGCCGAGCCGGCGAGCAGATCGACCGTCTCGGGCGAAAGATGCGCGCCGTTCGGCGCCACCAAGGCCGGGTGATGCTCGCTGGAGAAATAGCCGGGAACTAAATGATGCGCACCGTCGCGTCCGGTGAGGACGAGATCGGGTCCGGCGCGATGGAACTGGGCGGTGAACAGCAGCTCGGTGTCGGGCACGAGCACCGAATGCGCCGAAGACTCATGAAGGATGAAGGACCCACCGGCCCCCAATCCCCCCTGCGCCGTGAACCCATGCGCCATTCACGCTTCCCAATCGAGCAAAATGTCGAAGACCTCCCCCGGCCGGCGTGTCGTCAGTCACTCCCGAAATTGCCCCTAAGTGACTGCGGGACAACGCGTACTCTATGCAGACTCGAGAGGCAAGTTTATCCTCAATCAAGGCTTAAATGCGTATCGCTCCATTGCAAAGCAGCGTGGAGTTGGGCACATTTTCACACAATCGAAACCCGCAGACTGTGCCGTACGACACCGTGCCGCCAGCGGCGAGGTATTCGTGTAGGGAAGAAGCATCAGGGAGCGTGTGATGACGAGGAAGCGCAGCTTTTACTTGAGCGTCGCGGCGATCTGTCTCGCCGGCTGTTTTGTGTTGTCGCAGCCGCGGGCCGAGACCACGGTCCCGATCAAAAAAACCGACATCGGCGGCGTGGTGACAAGTCCGAACGGTCCGGAAGCCGGCGTCTGGGTGATCGCCGAGACTCACGACCTGCCGACCCGCTTCGCCAAGATGGTCGTCACCGACGATCAGGGCCGCTATGTCGTGCCCGATCTGCCGAAGGCCAAATATACGGTCTGGGTTCGTGGTTATGGCTTGGCCGATTCGGCCAAGGTCGAAGCCGAGCCCGGCAAGCAGCTCAATCTCAAAGCGGTACCGGCGGCGAATGCCGCGGAAGCCGCAAAGGTCTATCCGGCGATCTACTGGTATTCGATGCTGAAAATTCCCGGCGCCGATCAGTTCGGCGGCCACAGCGATATTCCCGACAAGGTCAAGCAGACCGACTGGCTCAACGCCATGAAGAACAACGGCTGCATCGGCTGCCACCAGCTCGGCAACCTCGCCACGCGCACGCTGCCGAAGGGACTTGGCGAATTCAAAACCTCGGAAGAAGCCTGGGCGCGCCGCGTGCAATCCGGCCAGGCCGGCCCGCTGATGGTCAACCTCATCGCCGGGGATCTCGCCTCGACGCCGATCAAATATTTCGCCGAGTGGACCGACCGCATCGCCGAGGGCGAGTTGCCCAAGAACAAGCCGCAGCGGCCGCAAGGTATCGAGCGCAACGTCGTCATCACCACATGGGACTGGGCCGACGACAAGCATTATCTGCACGACGAGATTTCGACCGACAAGCGCAACCCGACGGTCAACGGCTATGGCCCGCTGTTCGGCTCGCCGGAATACGCCACCGATATCATTCCGATCCTCGACCCGGTGAAGAACAGCGTCACCAAATTCCACGCGCCGGTGCGCGATCCCGATATGCCGTTCTCGCTCGGACCGGGCCACGCCGCAGCGCTCAAGCCGCTGGCGCCGTCGCCCTACTGGGGCAGCGAGCAGATCTGGGACACCCACATCAACAACCACAATTCGATGATGGACGACAAAGGCCGGCTGTGGCTCGCCGCGGCGGTACGTGGCGTCAAGGATCCGGATTTCTGCGGCAAGGGCTCCGACCTGGCGTCGGCAAAACTGTTCCCGCTTGAAGCGAGCCAGCGGCAACTGGCGGTGCTCGATCCGAAGACTATGAAATACACCTTCGTCGATACTTGCTTCACCACACACCATCTGCAATTCGGCTTCGACAAGGACAACACGCTGTGGACGTCGAGCGGCGGCGGCGGCGGCGTGGTCGGCTGGCTCAACACCAAAAAATTCCTGGAGACCGGCGACGCGGCGAAATCGCAAGGCTGGACCGCGCTCATCGTCGATACGTCGGGCGACGGCCAGCGCGGCGAATACACCGAACCCGGCAAGCCGGTCGAACCCGGCAAGGACATGCGCATCGGCCAGGTGTTTTATGCGGTGATGCCGAGCCCGGTGGACGGCACGGTGTGGGGCACGATCCGCGCCAATCCCGGAGCGGTCGTGCGGCTTAATCCCGGCAGCAACCCGCCGGCGACGGCGCTTTCCGAGATCTACAACGTCGCGGCGCCCGGCTTCGGCCCGCGTGGCGGCGATATCGACAGCAAAGGCGTCGTCTGGGTGTCGCTCGCCAGCGGCCATCTCGGCAGCTTCGATCGGCGCAAATGCAAAGGCCCGCTCAACGGCCCGAACGCCACCGGCAATCAGTGTCCGGAAGGCTGGTCGTTCTACAAATATCCGGGCCCGGGTTTTGAAGGCATCGGCGATAACTCCGCCGAGTCGAGCTATTACACCTGGGTCGACCAGCACAACACGCTGGGGCTGGGCAACGACGTCCCGGTCTCCACCGCCAATCTCAACGACGGCCTGGTCGCCTACGCCGACGGAAAAATGATCACCATGAAAGTGCCCTACCCGACCGGCTTCTACGCCAAGGGCCTCGACGGCCGCATCGACGATGCAAAGACCGGCTGGAAAGGCCGCGGGCTTTGGACCTCGAGCGGCGACCGCACGCCCTGGCATCAGGAAGGCGGCCTGGGCATGACGCCGATGGCGGTGCACTTCCAGATCAGGCCGAACCCGCTGGCGGATTGAGTGCGAAACTTTTCCTCCCTCGCTCGCGGGGGAGGGGCGCGCGGCGCAGAAGTTTCCGCACGCAACGACAATTGCTCAGGTCGTCATGGCCGGGCTTGTTCCGGCCATCCACGTCTTTGGTTCGACGCCCACCTAAAAAACGTGAATGCCCGCGACGGGCATCGTGGAGCAGATAAGTGTGCGATCATGCGGGCAGGCTACAATTTCGCACTGGCTGGTTGCGCGAGTTGAATTGCGCCAATACTTCATAGCGCCTCGACCTCGGCGGAGGTAAAAGCATGATGAAGAAGAGCGGGAACAACAAGGTTGACATGATAGTCGGCCGCAATATCCGTATTTATCGCCTGGGCAGAGCTTTGTCGCAGACAGAGTTTGGCGATAAATTGGAGATTACTTTTCAGACGGTGCAAAAAATCGAAAAGGGCACGCTGAGCCTCAAAAGTGAACAACTTTTCCGGATTTCGCAGATTTTGGGAGTGTCGCTCTCAATGCTTTTCGAGGGTGCACAGCCAGAGGATGTCCAAGCCCGTAGCCCGTAGCCCGTAGGGCGGGTTAGTATCGTAGCCTGGGTTGAGCGAAGCGAAACCCGGGAGCGGCATTTGAGCCGGACATGCTTGCCCCGGATTTCGCTTCGCTCAATCCGGGCTACTTGCTGCACGAATGCGTTCGACAGGTGGTCGCACGCTTACCTGACACGGGCGCAATCCGACGGCACGCTGACGATCCGCGTGCGAATCTTTTTCGCAAAGATTCGTTCGCCGCGAGCCGTCGCGCGGATTGGTGGGACGCAAATTAGTCCAGCAAAATCAACGCTGAATTGCAGCCGCTTTTTCACGCGCTCCTGTTTTGCTATATTCGCGGCATCCTGCTCACGTAAGGGACGTCAACCGGTGACGCCGACTGATGGAGTGGGTGCGGTTCCTGCGGGCGGCGGCTCGTCACTGCCGCTCTCGGGCGGTCCGGGCATCGACCCCGCCGGCATTACGACCGGCGCGCGAGGTGCTTCGCTTAAGCGCGATGCCAAGGTGCGGGTAACGCCTGCGCACTGCATCGCGTGAAGCGCGGCCTGGATCGAGCTTCGGCAATTGGCCGGAGCAAGCGCCGCGGTGGAGCGCCGAAAGGCGAGCGCGTTCCGCTGAACGCGCGGCCACGCCCGAAGCGCAGATGGATGGCAACATCCGCTGCGTGGCGAGGCCCCACGAGACAGTCGCGCCTTTTCGGCGCTCCGCCTCCCCTTATTTTTTTGGAGGCAAAAGCTTCGTGGCTTTGGTTGGCAAAACTCGGGCGCGCGTGCGTCGCGAGAACGAGAGCGCTCGCACCATCCGCCCCCGCGATAGCGGGGGAGGGGGACCACTGGAGCTCGCGAAGCGAGCGAACCGTGGTGGAGGGGGCGCAGGACTCGGAGTTTTGTTGCCGCTGCAGGACAGTGAAAGGAGCCGAGATTGAATTACTCAGAGCGTCAAATGATTCATCGAGCTCATCGTCAGTACCCAACCTTGCAACATCGAAATTACGTTGCGGCCCGCGCCCCTTCCACCGCGCTACGCGCGGTCCCCCTTCCCCGCTATCGCGGGGCAGGATGCAGGTGGGATCCCCTCCCCCGCTATCGCGGGGGCGGATAAGATTGCGCCGATGATCAGCCCCCTCCTCACCGATCTCTACCAGCTCAACATGGCCCAGGCCTATCTGGACCATGGCGATACCGATACGGCGGTGTTCGAGTTTTTTGCCCGCACCTTGCCGGCGCGACGCGGATTTTTGCTGGCGGCGGGGCTGGAGCAGGCGCTGGATTTTCTGGAGAATCTTCGTTTCTCGGCGGACGAGATCGCCTGGCTCAAAAGCACCGGCCGGTTCAAGCCAAACCTGCTGGATTATCTGCGCGATTTTCGTTTCAGCGGCGACGTGCACGCCATGCCGGAAGGCACCGCGTTCTTCGCCAACGAGCCGATCCTGCGTATCACCGCGCCGTTGCCGCAGGCGCAATTCGTCGAATCGCGGCTGATCAATATTTTGCATTTTCAGTCGCTGGTCGCCGCCAAGGCGGCGCGCATGCGGCTCGCCGCGCCGGACAAGGTGCTGGTCGATTTCGGGCTGCGCCGGGCGCACGGCGCCGAGGCCGGATTGATGGCGGCGCGGGCGAGCTACCTCACCGGCTTCGCCGGCACCGCCACGGTAGAGGCCGGCGAGATGTTCGGCATCCCGCTCTACGGCACCATGGCGCATTCCTTCATCGAGGCGTTCGACGACGAGATGACGGCGTTCGAGACTTTTGCACGCGCCCGGCCCGACAATCTCGTCTTGCTGCTCGACACCTACGACACCGAGGCCGCGGCGCGAAAGGTCGTGGCGCTGGCGCCGCGATTGAAGGCAGCCGGCATCGCGATCCGCGCCGTGCGGCTCGACAGCGGCGATCTGATCGGGCTGTCGAAAAGCGTGCGCGGCATTCTCGATTCCGGCGGCTTGCGTGAGGTGACGATCTTTGCCAGCGGCGGCCTCGACGAGGATTCGCTCTTAGGCTTCGCGCGCGCCAAAGCGCCGATCGACGGCATCGGCATCGGCACCGCCATGACCACGTCGTCGGACGTGCCGGCGATCGATTGCGTTTACAAATTGCAGGACTATGCCGGCATCGCCCGCCGCAAGCGCTCGGAGAACAAAGCCACCTGGCCGGGCCGCAAGCAGGTATGGCGGCGCCATGGCGCCGACGGCCGCATGGCCGGCGATATTTTGGCGCTGGAAGGTCACGCAAAAGCCGGAGAGCCGCTATTGCATCTCGTCATGCAGAGCGGCCGAAGACTGCAGCCGGCAGAAACTCTCGATGCGATCAGGGCGCGCGTAAAGCGTGAATTGGAACGCCTGCCCGAACCCTTGCGCAAGCTGGAAACCGGAACGACCTATCCGGTCGAAGTTGCCGAGGAACTGGTGACGCTCGCCGCGGACGTGGACCGCCGCATGCAAACATGAACGCGACCGCGACGTTCGGCGACAACGACGTCCTCATCATGGTGGACGTGCAGAACGATTTTTGCCCCGGCGGCGCGCTGGCCGTGCCGCGCGGCGACGAGGTGGTGCCGATCGTCAACCGGATGGCGGTGCGCTTCCGCAACGTCGTCCTGACCCAGGACTGGCATCCGCGCGGCCATTCGTCGTTTGCCTCCTCGCATCCCGGCCGGCAACCGTTCGAGACCATTGCGGCGGCTTACGGTCCGCAGGTGCTGTGGCCAGACCACTGCGTGCAAGGAACGCCGGGCGCCGCGTTTCACTCAGGCCTGCAAGTTCCCCATGCCGGCTTGATCGTGCGCAAGGGCATGGACCGCGGCATCGATTCCTATTCGGCGTTCTATGAAAACGACCGCACCACGCCGACCGGCCTGGTCGGATATCTGCGCGAGCGCGGTTTTACCCGGGTCTTTCTCGCCGGATTGGCGCTGGATTTTTGCGTGCGCTACTCCGCCGAGGACGCCCGGCGCGAAGGCTTTGCCGTATTCGTGGTCGAAGACGGCTGCCGGGGCATCGATATCGGCGGTTCCGTCGCGGCGGCGCGGGGCAGCTTCGCCGCGCTGGGCATTCCTTGCCTGCAAATGCGGGAATTCGCCGCCGGCTAAGCGCCTATGCGGCACTGCCGCGAAAATGGGCGGAACCTTCCTGGAACGTGGTTGTTACCGATTCGCAATGGTTTTGAGTGGCTTATCCCCGATAAGCCGGCCGCAGCACAGCGGTTCTGTGTGCAATGCACAAATTTTCTTGACTCTTGTTCAAAACCGGCAGGTAATTCACAAAAGGGTCACTTTTGACTAAAGCCATGCGCCATCATGCGGCTTCGCCCGCGTCGAGCTTGCCCTCGCTGATGATGCCTTGCCCGGTTTGTGCAGGGCGCATGGTCTATCACGGGCGCCGCCCGATCTCAGCCGATGTCGAAGACACGATCTACGCCTGCAAGCGCTGCGGCGCCGAGCTCATTCGCACGTCGGTGTGCAAGACGATAGATCCCGACACGCTGCGGCCTGCGGCCGCTTGATTTAGCCCTGCATCAATTTCATCTGCGTCAGCACCGCGCGGCCGAGCAGCCCGTACGGGTTCGCCAGCGTCTCCAGCATTTCGAAATGATTGTAGCCTTCGCCGACCAGTAGCTCGACCGGCTTGCCGGCCGCCTTCACCGCGGCGGCGAAGTCGCGCGACTGGCGCTGGAATTCCGGTGTCTCGTAGGTGCCGTAAGTCAGAATGAGCGGCGTGTTGAGCTTGTCGAGATGGCGCATGGCGCTCAGCGCATTCTCCATCTCGTCGGTGAAGGCCACGTATTTGGAGCGCTTCGACAGCCGCACCGGCTTGAGATCGTACATGCCGCTCGACAAGGTCGCGCCTTTGAGGATGTCGAGCGGCAGGCCTTCCTTCGCCCAATCGTGGGTTACCGTGCAACCGGCCAGATGCGAGCCGGAGGAATGCGAAATCAGATGCAGCCGGTTGCGGTCGCCGCCGAATTTTTCGGCGTTGCGGAAAACGAAAGCGACCGCGCGCCGCACCTGCTCGACCATCGGGAACAGGCTGCCTTTGGCGTCGTCCACATTAGTGAAGTCGAGCACGACAAAATGCGCGCCGGCGTGGACGAACGGCTCGGCCAAGGAGGTGAATTCGGCAGCTGTGCCGTTGCGCCACGCGCCGCCGTGCACGAAGATCGCAATCGGCGCGTTCGGCTTGTGCGAGCGATAAACATCGAGCCCTTCGATCGGCGTCGGGCCGTAAGCAAAGCGCGCCGGCTTGCCGATCCGCTTAAGCGCCGCGGCGCTGTTGGCAAGCCGCCGCTTGCCGACCTGGTCGCGGTTCGGCGCGTAAACGATCTGGTCGTAGGCGTCATCGAGCTCCTGCTGGTCCATATCGAGCCAGACGAGCGGCCCTTTGACTTTGGTCGTTGCAGCGGTCGCGGTCATCGTGTTCATCGTACCCTCAACGTCTTTATTGCGCCTTCGGCGCGCCAGGATAAACCAGTTCGGCGGCGCGTTCGACCACGCCTTTCGGCGCCGCATAAGCCTTCGCCAGCATTTTGGCAATCTCGTCGCCGGTCATCGGCTCGATCTCCAGTTGCGTCTTTGCCGCCTCGGCGATGAATTCGGGATCGGTAAGCGTGTCGGCAAACGCCTGGCGCAGCGCCGCGACCCGCTCAGCCGGCGTGTCCGGCGGCGCAGCGAACGGCCGACCCGCTTCCTGGCGGATCAGGATCAGCTCCATGACCTGTTTATTTTGCGGGTCATCGATCAGATCGAGCGCGCTGGGCACGTCGGGCAGATCGCGCAGCTTCGAAAGCCCCATCTGCACGATGACGTTGAGCAAATTGTCGGCGATCCAGTGCGGCCGCGATGCCTTGATGGTCGACCACGACAGCCCGCAAATGCCTTCAGCCTCGCCGCGCTCGACCGCCATGGTGAGGCCGGAACTGGTGTCATAGCCGGACACGACCTTGAAGCGCGTGCCGATCAGGGCGTTGAGCAATTTGGGCACGATCGCGGAATTCGACGTCGCACCGGCCGCCGCCACGATCACTTCGTGGGCGCGCGCATCGGCGATGCTCTTGACCGGGCTGGTGTGCCAGGTGGCGCAGACGTTCTCGAGCTTGCCGATGCTGCCCAGCCAGTTGAACCGCAACGCGTCGTAATGCGCGCCCAGATTGCCGAACAGCGGATCCATCGCCGCGCCGTTGGTGAAGGCGCCGATCACCGAGCCGTCGTGCTCGGCGCCGTTATAAAGCGTGCTCGCCGCCGCAAGGCCTGCCGCCGCTGGCAGGTTCTTGGCGATGATAATCGGATGGCCCGGAATGTGATCGGCAAAATGACGCGCGAAGATGCGCGCATAGATGTCGTAGCCGCCGCCGGCGCCGCTGCCGACCAGCATGGTGATGGGATGCGATTTGTAGAACTCTTCGACGGTCTGCGCCTGACCCGACGACGCCAGCCATGGCATTGCAGCAACCAGAATCGTTCGCGCGAGAAATCTCATCGCGAACCCGTCTGCATGGCGCCGGCTTCATCGTGCAGGCCGAACGCGGTCTGCTCACTGGCAAATCCGGCGACGGCAAACCGGCCGATCGGCGCGAAGGCGCCGCCGCAATGGTTGGCGAATCCTTGCGACGCCACGATGCTGCGGCCCAATTGGCCGGCGAGTTTTTCCAGCCGCGCCGCCAAGTTTACCGCCGGCCCGATGGTGGTGAAATCGAGCCGGTTGCCGCTGCCGATATTGCCGTAAAGAACGTCGCCGACATGGAGCGCCAGCCCGAAGCGGACACCGCTGTCGTCGTCGGCGCCTTGCAGCGCCGCGACATTGGTACGCGCCGCGAGCGCGGCCGCCAGCGCCTGTGCGCAAACCGGTGCCGCCGCTGCGCCGATCGGGAAGATCGCCAACAACCCGTCGCCCATGAATTTGAGAACCTCGCCGCCATGCTCGAGGATCGGCGGCACCTGACAATCGAAATAGCGATTGAGCAAATCGACCAAAGCCTGCGGCGCCAAGCGGTCGGCAAGTTTCGTGAAGCCGCGCATATCGGAGAGCCAGATGGCGGCGTGAATTTCGTCGGTATGACCGCGGCGGATTTGGCCGGCCAGGACGCGGCCACCGGCATTCTGCCCCACATAGGTCGACAGCAGAACGTTCGCCACCCGATGCAAGGCGCGAATCTCGGCGACCCGGGTCAACGGGATGATAATGGCATCGAGGGCTGCGATCTCCGCGTCGGTAAATCCGCCCGGCTGCAACGTCGCCCACGAGGCGAAGTGAACCTCGCCGTTGGTGAAGCGCAGCGGCGAGACCACGTAATCGGTAATACCCTCGGCGCGCAGGTCGTGCAGGATCGGATAATCCAGCGGGCAATCGGCATCGGCGAGCCGGCGGCGAAACGCTTCGCCGGTCGCGGCAACATGCGTCATTGGGCTGTTGCGAAAAACGTCGCGATCCAACAGATCGAAACTGCCGTCGGTGACGACCGTCCCGGTGTCCGGCCGCCAGACGAAACGGCGGCCGACGATCTGCGGATGCAAGGTGCGCACGAACACGACGGCCCGCCACAGCGGCAGGCCGCAGGCGGTCAAGCGCTGGCAGATTTCGCTCAAAACCTCTTGCGCCAGCGGCGTCGACCGCGCGCCGTCCATCAGCCAGTCGACCACCGCTTGCGTGCCGGAGGGATCCATCGCGCGTTCACGTCACGGGTTTTGCAGGCCGTATTTCTTCGCCATCGCCGCGAAGAAGCCGTCGTTCTTCAAGCCGTCGAGCAGGCTCACGTCGATGTAATCGCCGATCTTCTGGCTGACATTGGGAAACAGCTTGAGGATGTTCTGCGCGCCCTCTACCGACGGTTCGAGGTTCTGCGGCGATTGCTGCTTGAAATCGCTGTAGGTGATGTCGAGGATTTTCGGGCTGGTGATCTTGAGCTCCTTCGCCAGCACCTCCTTGGCGCGCTTGGCGTCGGTGAGCGCGATGTAATTGCCTTCGATGCTGGCTTTGAGAAAGCGCGTCAGCAGGTCGCGGCGCGCGCCGATGTCGTCCTTGCGCACCACGACCCCGCTGAACAGCCACGGGATCTGATCCGGCACCAGATCGACCAGCACGTTGACGCCCTGCTCGCGCGCCAGCGACGCGATCGGCTCGTTGATCGCGGTGGCCTTGATCTCACCCGACTTCACCGCTTCGAGCCGCTTCATGCTGCCGCCATATTCCTTGACGGTGATGTCGTCGCGGGTCAGCCCGAGCTTCCGCAAGGCGAGCGTTACCGTCGAATCGCTTTCCGAGCCGAACGTGCTGACGCCGACGATGCCGCCTTTGAGGTCGGCCGCGGTCTTGACGCCGGGCGCCGAGAAAAACGTGAAGCGGATGACGTTTGACAGCGAGCCGATGACGCGCAGATTGCCGCCGGCCTGATTGACCTTGACGACCGACGACAGACCGACATGCATGACGTCGATGCGCGCCGCCTGCAACTCCTCGGCGCCGCGGCTGCCGCCGTTCATGTTGAGAATTTCGACGTTGAGGCCTTGCGCGGCGTAGAGACCGGCGGCGCGTGCCATGTACCAGGCGAGCACGGTGTTCACCGGATCGGAAATGCCGGCCTTGATTTGTAGCGGCTGCGGCGGCGGTCCGACCGCCGCCGGCTGTTGCGCCGTTACCGACGTCAACACACCGACGACCAAGCACCCGGCTAGCGCTGCGGCAAAGATGTTTTTCCTTTGCATTGTCGTCTCCCCCTAGAACTCCCGAAACAACCTCCCGAAACCTTCGATACGGTCCTTGATACCGCAGCGGCGCAGCGCGTCCCAGACGATCGCCTGGTGTGCGGCCATGCAATTGACGCCGAACTCGCGCTCCAGCACGTCGAGCGCGCCGGCGGTCGGCCAATGCGGCGACGGGAAAAATATCGAGTCGGCATCGGGATGCTGCCGCATCAGCGCGCGGCCCATGTCGATGGCGGCATGGCGCGGGATGCGGCCGATCTGGTTGAAGGCTGAGCCCCAGCCGGTCGCGCCCAACACCTCGCAGCCAAAATGCTTGGCGTAGCCGGCGATGCGGTCGGTCTCGGTTTTCTCATAGGGTTGGCAGACCACGACCTTCTTGCAGCCGAGCGCTTTCGCCGCCGCGGCTTGCGCCGACGTGCTGGTGGAAACCTTGACCTTCAGCTCGGCTTCGAGATCGCGGATGATCTCTTCGGCATTGACGGCGCCGCGCGACAGATTGATCGGCACGCCACCGAGCACGACGATGTCGCAGCCTGCCGCCGCCATTTCGCGCGCCGCGCGCATGCTGATGTCGTAGGACTGGTCGACCTCGGCCTTGCTGCGCACCACGATGGCGAGCGAGGTGACCACAAGCGTCACGCCTTTCGGCACGATCTGGTAGAACTCATAAGGGAAGACTTCGGTGGTGAGCGGCGGCGAGGTGTAACCGATGCGGGCGCGGCTGCCGTAGATGTCGCTGCGGGGCTGTTCCGTCATTGCCGGACCGTTGCTGTCGATTTAGAGCATGATCCCGAAAGTGGATACCGGTTTTCGGATAAGATCATGCTCAAAGGAAGATTCTAGACCATGATCCGATTTAATTGAATTGGATCATGGTCTAGGCGGCGAAGGCTATCGGCCGCTGCCGGCCTTGTCCATCAGTGCTAGGATACGCCACCGTGATCTGGGAGAGAGCGATGCAGCGCGTGACCATCACCATCGACGACGAGCTAGACGCCGAGCTCGACCGTTTCATGAAAGCGCGCGGCTATGCCAACCGCTCCGAGGCGATCCGCGATCTCGCCCGCTCCGGCCTGCAACAAGCGGCGACCGAAGTCGGCGGCACGCGGCCATGCGTGGCGGCGCTGGTCTACCTTTACGACCATGAGGCGCGCGAATTGCCCAAGCGCCTGACCCGCGACTTTCACGATCGCCACGATCTGGCGCAGGCGACGCTGCACGTGCATCTCGACCACGAAAGCTGCATGGAAGTCACCGTGCTCAAGGGCCGCGGCGCCGACGTGCAGCAATTCGCCGACCGCATCATTTCCGAGCGCGGCGTGCGCCACGGCCACGTGGTCTATCTGCCGGCCGACGGCGCCCACAGCCACGGCCGCGGCGCGAGCCACAGCCATGAGCATGGGCACGGACACAGTCACGGTGCCCGCCGCCACAAAGCCGGATGACTTCTTCTCCGCCACGCCGCGGGGAGAACGTCAGAATTTCATCAGGTCTTTGGCGAGCGTGATCGGGCCCGAATAATATTTCTTCGCTTCATCGACGTAGCGCTGATAGTCGTCCTTGGGATCAATCGTTGGTCCGATGTGCGACATGACCACGGCCTTGACGCCGGCCTTCGCCGCCATCTTGCCGATGTCCTCCGGCGTCACGTGCTCCTCGTGCATGTGGCGCAGGAAGCCTTCCTGCTCGGCGGGAGTCTTGGCCTGCCAAATGTCGTTCTTTTTATAGTTCTCGATAACGTCTTGCGGTGACGTCGTTTCCGTCACGTAGAGATCGGCACCTTTTGCCAATTCGACCACGGCGTCGGAAGGCCCGGTGTCGCCGGTAAAGAACACGACCCTGTCCGGCGTCTCGAAGCGATAGGAATAAGATTTGTATTTGCCGTAGGGCGGCGTGCCGGGCTGGAAATGAAAATGCGTGTTCTCGACCGCGGTGACCTTCACGTTCGCATCTTGGTAGACAAGACCGGGTTCGACGTCGTGGGCGTGGAAGGTTTCCGTCATCGGCCGCTTCTTGCCTTCGGCCCAGCGGATCTCGGCGTTCGGCGTGAGATAATCGATCGCGCCTTTGACCAGCGCCTCGACGCCACCGCCGTAAATATCGGTCGGCTCGGCTTGCTGCTCCCATTGCGACACCAGCAGGGTCGCGAGACCGGCGGTGTGGTCGCTGTGCACATGGGTGATGAAAATTTTGCCGACTTTGCGGAAGTTGTTGCCGGATTGCACGATACGGCCGGTGACGCCGCCGCCGGCATCGATCAAATAGAGCGTGCCGTTGACGATCAACAGGTTGGAGGATTGCGCCCGGTCCGGACGCGGCAATGGGCCGCCGGCTGTGCCAAGCGTGATCAGCGTCGTGCCGGCCTTGGCTGGGGCGTTCTGCGCCATGATCCGATCGCTCGCCGCCGTCATCGCCAGTGCTCCGACAATCGCGAGCACGGGGATCGCCTTTGTGGTCATTCGCTGGGCCTTTCTCTGTTTCGCAGTCAGGAGTTTTGCAGCATTAGCCATACACCGCCGGCGATGAAGACGAGACCTGCGGCGCGCGCGACGACGCGCCCGAATGGCACGACCTTTTCAAACAGGACGAGGATCGCCAGCGTGGCGATCCAAAAGAGATTCATGACGCCGCCGACGAACAGCAGCGCCATCAACGCCCAGCAGCAGCCGATGCAGTAGATACCGTGCCGAAAGCCCAGCGTCAGCGCGCCAGGCGGCTCGCGGCGAAATCCGCCATGCTGCTGGATAAAAAGCAGCGGCGACCGGCAGCGAGACAGGCAAGCGTCCTTGAGCGGCGCCCATTGATAGACGCCGGCCAGGATCAGCACCGCGCCGCCGAGCCGGTTGCTGGCGCTCTCCATCATCGGCGTCAGCAGCGCCGCGCGCTCGAGCGCCCATTGCGCCGAGGTCGCGACCAGCGAGAAGGCGGTCCAGGCCAGAAGATAGCCGCCGGCGAACCAAGCGCTTCCCGCAAATGGCTTGCCCTGCACCGCCGCCTGGCGCCCGACGCGCGCATAGATCAGAATCATCGGCGCGGCCGCCGGCATCATCATGCCGATCATCATCACGGCCCACATGACGAAGACATAGCCGAACTCGATCGGCTGCCACGGCGCGTCCGCCGGCATCATCAGGCCGCGGCCGGCCGGGATCATGCGATAGCCGGCCATGTCCATGCCGCCCATCGCCATGTCGTCGGCGAGCCAAATCAGATCGGCCCAGGCCAACGCGGTGATGACGGCGAGCGCAACGATGACAACGGCGCGATCGCGTCGCAACACGGCTTCGAGCGCAGTATCGCTCATGGGGTTGTTTATTTGACCATGCCGCTCCGGCAGAGATTGACGTGGGCGAATTGCGCGTAGGAATCGGCGAGCTTGATCGCCATCGGCTGCGTTACGGTAGTCCAGCCGCGCCCCATCTCGGCCAGCCAATATTCGAATCCGTCCGGGATATCGATGCGGACGCGATACTCCGCGCCGGTGATCGGATTCTTGATCGGCTCGCCGCGGCCTTCGGTGACGCCGCGCACCACCAGCCGGCCCTTGCGGGCGTCGATGTCGACGTCGAGGTCGATGGCGGCGAAAATCGGCGGGTGAAACTTCTCAAGCGTCGTTGAGAACACCTGAAAGATCGTGGCGCCGGGCTCGGTATCCTGGCCGCTGAGGATTCGTAGGAGCGCGCTGCGTTGCGCCTCACTCGCCCGTTCGTCGATGACGACCGCCGCTTCACCCTTGCCCTCATGAATGGCGCCCGGCCAGCGGAAGATGCCGACGAACCGGATGCCGTCGAGCCGGGTGTCGCCATGATAGCCCTGGTCGATCTGCATGCCGGCCACGGCCTGGCAATCGCCGTGGGTCGGCAACGCGTTGAACTGACAGGGGCAGCCATAAGCGCAGTTGCAATTGACGAATTCGCGCGCCCTGATCATCCATTTCACGTCGGTCATCGTCGCCTCCCGAATCGTGGTGTAGATCGTTTGGGGCCTTCCGGTCGGACGCCAAGTCTAGCACAAGACAGATGGCGACGTGGTGGCGCGCACCACCACGGCCGCAGCGATGGCCATAACTACGTCCATACGCACGGCCACCAGCACGCAATGCAGGCAAGCCTTGCGCCCGGCCCCATGCCCAGAACGGTGATAGCTTGGCTTTTGCAAGAATTCCGTGGCTACCACGGCATTTGCGCCTGGCCCGGCACTGCCTGTCTAGACGTCTTTGGCCGCGAATACGGCAATGCGGCGTCGAGAGCGGACGATCTGTAGGCGCATTGCCAATTGCAACAAGTTTTGGTTGAATTGTCAGTCAACCGGCACAGGCGCATTGCATGCTGAGCTCGAACCAAACTACGCGCTGCTGCAATTTCCATCGACCTGTGCAAGGCAAGGCCCGGCGATACCCGGACCGTAGTTCCGCGAGTTCGAGGTCATGGCCGTAACATCGATCAAGCTTTAGGGGCGTCACCATGTTTACACCACTGAAACCGATTAAGATCGACTCCATCTACAACGGCTTGTTGCCCGACCGGATGGCGAAATGCACACCGGATATGTATGCGGCTATTTTCGCTCTGAAGTCGCGTCTTAGATCTCTCAATTCCGATCTAGTGCTGAGCGATCTGTTTCGTTCATATGAGATGCAGTTTCAAGCTCACGCCGACTATGTGAGCGGCAAGAAGTCAGCGTATAGCCCGCCGCCCGGCGGCAGCATGCACGAAGCCGGGCGGGCCTTTGATCTCGAACTCAAGCTCATCAAGAAAATAGGTCTAACGGCGTTTTGGCCGATAGCCGCCACCTTTGGTTTAAAGCCCATTATCAATCGACCAGATATCGGCCTCAACGAGGCTTGGCACTTCGACTGCCGCGGCAGTCATCAACTCGTCTACGATTATTATGTGGCGCGCAACGGCGACAACTTCGCAAGCCCCTACACGGCGATGGCGGCGAGCGCGATTATATCAATCGGTCAAAAAGTCGATGCGTTGGGCGACAACGTTTTGGCGGGCTATATCCAGTCGGGCTTGATCCGGCTCGGCCAGAATATTGGCGACCTGGATGGCATGATCGGCCCGCGGGCGCGGGCGGCACTTACCGCGCTGCAAATCGACCCGTCCGCTCCGATCGATACCATCGCTGATGCGATCGATAAGAAACTCCAGGAAAAATTTCCGACGGAATTTTTCACTCCCGGAACCACCGTTGCGGCAGATGCGGCGCCCAGCCGCCTTATCGTCAACCTCCATGCCACCGCAGCTGTGTCGACAAGCGGCCAAGCGGGCTTGCAGACGTACCGGCCGGACCCCGCAACACTGCAGAATCTCGGATCAATCGTGGATCAGCTGCAACAGGCGACGGTGATTTCAAATTCCTTCGTCAATCCGCCACGACTGCTCGCCCGGCTACAATCGGGCGAACTTTATTTCGATTCGAATCTCGAATTGGACACGGACGGCTGGCCTGGCGGCGGGGATCAAGGCGATCCTGATTGGCAGGCAAGCACCAGCCTGGAATGTCCCAACGGGGATGCCCTGAATGCAAACGAGGTGCCTTACTTCGTGCTGCCCTTGCCGACCACATGGGCGGCACAATTCGGCATCTCGCTCGGCGATTATGCCGCCGTCTTTTACAAGCAATTCCTCGCATATGCCGTGTTCGGGGACTATGGCCCGAAAAATAAGCTAGGCGAAGGTTCAATCGAATTGCTGCGGCAATTGGGTCAGGAGCGCATCAAGAACAACGGGCAGGTGATTAACGCAGGAATGGGGCCTGGTGTAATTACGATCGTGTTCCCGGGGTCTGGCGCGGCAGCCGATCGCACTAGCCAAGCAACGCTCCTGACTATGATCAATCAAAAAGGTCCTGCCCTATTGGGCGCGCTCAAAGCGGCACCGGTAGCAAACGCGGCATGACCGCGTGCGCCTTTCTCGTTCAGATGAGAGGCAAACACGCCTCTCATCGTCCTCTCTTCGCATGCGCAGAGAGGCAAGTTCAGGCGAGACCCATCTGCCGCAGCATGGCGCGGCCGGTGAGACCGTAGGGGTTCGCCAGAGTCTCCAGAAGCTCGAAATGGTTGTACGCTTCGCCGACGATCAGGTCGGCGGGTTTTCCCAAAGCCTGCACCGCCGCGAAGACATCCTTAGTCTGGCGCTGGAATTCCGGCGTCTCGCAGGTGCCGTAGGCCAGAACGAGCGGCGTGTGCAGGCCGTCGAGATGGCGCTGCGAGCTGAGCTTCTCGACCATCGCGTCGGTGAACGCGACATAGGACGAGCGTTTCGAGCGCCGCACCGGTTCGAGGTCGTACATGCCGCTGAGCAACAGCGCGCCTTTGCAGAAATTTTTCGGTAAATCCTCCTCGCGCCAGCCGTCGGTCAGTAAGCAAGCCGCAAGATGCGAGCCTGACGAATGCGCCGAAATGTAAAACCGCTCGCGATCGCCGCCAAAACTTGCAGCGTTGCGCCACGTCCAGGCCAGCGCGCGGCGCACCTGCTCGTACATCGGCAAAAGATCGCCGCCCGCCTGCTCGACATTGATGAAATCGATGATGACGGCATGCGCGCCGGCATGCACCAAAGGCTCGGCCTGCAAGGCATAATCGGCCGCCTTGTTGCGGCGCCAGGCGCCGCCATGGACGAACACGTTGATTGGCGCGTTAGCCGCTGCGGCGCGGAATATGTCGAGGCCTTCGTATTCACTCGGCCCGTAGGCGACGCGCTGCGGCGGCCCCAGGATCGCCCGCGTCCGTTCGCTCGCGGCAATGCGGCGGGTGACGATCAACGGGCGGTTCGGCGCATAAACGTCCTGGTCGTAGGCGTCGTCGAGCGCCTTTTGGTCCATGTCGCGCCAGACCAGCGGGCCTCGGGCAGTAGCAGGCTGCGACATATCTGGCCTCGCTTCTCCATCACGGTTTTTGATGAAAGTTCAATCGAAGAGGTTAAACTCGCCACAACCCGCCGTCGCTACAAATGCCCCGTCAGCACGGAGGACATCCATATGACGACGCTTGTTATGCGTTTTTTCGCGGACGACACAGGCGCCACCGCCATCGAATACGGCCTCATCGCGGCCGGCATTGCGGTTGCGATCATCGCTACCGTCCAGGCTCTCGGCACCAACTTGAACACCACCTTCTCGTCGGTTTCGACCGCGATGAAGTAAATTTCGTTGCCGTTTCGCAACCAAAGCCTCCGGTTTCGACCGGGGGCTTTTTGCGTCACCGCTATGTCACACTTTTATTTGCGCGCGGCAACGCGTCGTTTACCCCAGGTTCAATTCCTTGAAAAAGTCGTTGCCCTTGTCGTCGATGACGACGAAGGCGGGGAAATCGACCACTTCGATGCGCCAGATCGCTTCCATGCCGAGCTCGGGATATTCCAGGGTTTCGACCTTCTTGATGCAATGCTCGGCGAGGTTGGCCGCCGCGCCGCCGATCGAGGCCAGATAGAAGCCGCCATGTTTCTTGCAGGCGTCGCGCACGACCGCGGCGCGATTGCCCTTGGCCAGCATCACCATGGAGCCGCCGGCTGACTGGAAATCCTCAACGAAAGAGTCCATGCGGCCGGCCGTGGTCGGCCCGAACGCGCCCGAGGCGTAGCCTTCCGGCGTTTTTGCCGGACCCGCGTAATAGACCGGATGGTTCTTGAAATAATCCGGCAGACCCTGCCCTTTCTCCAAACGCTCGCGCAGCTTGGCATGGGCCAGATCGCGCGCCACGATCATCGGGCCGGACAGCGACAGCCGCGTCTTGATCGGATGTTTGCTGAGCTGCGCGAGAATCTCCTTCATCGGCTTGTTGAGGTCGATCTGCACCACCTCGCCGCCGAGCTTTGAGGTGTCGACCTCGGGCAGATATTTCGCCGGATTGTGCTCAAGCTCTTCCAGGAACACGCCGTCCTTGGTGATCTTGCCAAGCGCCTGGCGGTCGGCCGAGCACGACACGCCGAGCCCGATCGGCAGCGAGGCGCCGTGGCGCGGCAGGCGGATGACGCGCACGTCGTGGCAGAAATATTTGCCGCCGAACTGCGCGCCGACGCCGAGCGACTGCGTCATACTCTGGATTTCCTGCTCCATCTCCTTGTCGCGAAACGCATGGCCGTCTTCGGAGCCATGGTCGGGCAGCGCATCGTAATATTTGCAGGAGGCGAGCTTGACCGTTTTCATCGTCAATTCGGCCGAGGTGCCGCCGATGACGATGGCGAGATGGTACGGCGGACAGGCCGCGGTGCCGAGCGTCAGCACTTTTTCTTTCAGGAAAGCGAGCATGCGCTCGCGGGTCAGGATCGATGGCGTCGCCTGAAACAAAAACGCCTTGTTGGCCGAGCCGCCGCCCTTGGCGATGAACAAAAACTTGTACGCCGCGTCGGCTTCGCCCGCGCTCTCGGCGTAGAGCTCCACCTGCGCGGGCATGTTCGAGCGCGTGTTCTTCTCCTCGAACATGGAAATCGGCGCCAGCTGCGAATAGCGCAGATTGCGCTTGAGATACGCGTCGCGCGCTCCCTCGGCCAACGCCGCCTCGTCGTCGCCGTCGGTCCAGATCAACCGACCCTTCTTGCCCATGATGATCGCGGTGCCGGTATCCTGGCACATCGGCAACACGCCGCCGGCGGCGATGTTCGCGTTCTTGAGAAAATCGTAGGCGACGAATTTGTCGTTGTCCGACGCTTCGGGATCCTCGACGATGTGCTTGAGCGAAGCGAGATGCGCGGGGCGGAGCAGATGATTGATATCGGTGAACGCCGCCTCCGCTAGCGCGCGCAACGCCTCGCGCGGCACGACCAGCACCTCCTCGCCCATGACGCGCTCGACGCGCACGCCGTCGGCGATCTTGCGGTAGGGCGTTGGGTCTTTGCCGAGCGGGAAGAGCGGAGTGTGCTTGTAAGGGGGCGTTGGGTGGGTGGAGAGGGGGGCGTTCATGGATTTGATCTCTGTGAGCGTCTGTCTATGGTTTCTATGACGGAAATTTAAGCTATAATCCGACTGACGCCGCGATCCGGACAGTATAACTTGCAGTGCGGGACCGAAGCCGAGGATCGACTAGCATAGCTGGCAGTCCGCCGCACTGCCATTTCAAAAGCAGAGCTCCCACGAGCCATATCGCATCGAGCAACGAGGGAAGCGGATAGTTTGATGGACCCAGTATCGGCCGCCTACTTTTCTTTTCGGAAAAGCCAACTCGGAACCGATGCAACGAAGGCCGCTTGTGTTAATCGTCTTGGGGACCCGACATGACAATGGACGACCGACTGGCGACGATACTCGAAGCCTTGACGACCCATCAAGCACCGACATGGCTCAATTATACCGGACCTGTCGCTATTATCATCTCGTTGGGCGCTCTTTGGTTCAGCCGAGCGCAAATCATCAACGCGCGTCAGCAGTACGTCAGCACGGTGTGGAACGCATTGATGGAAACTTGCATAAACCACCCGAAATTTATGGATGTAAAATTCACCTCCCAGTACTTGGACGAGCTCGACGAGCTGGGCACATACAGCGCATTTTGCTATGAGGTATGGTCGCTCATCGAGTACATTGTCACGCGTGGTTTGTATAAATCCAATCCTTATAGCGCAATCGTTTACTGGGCCGCTGCTTTGCACAGGGACTGGCTCGACAACAACCCGTACATGTTTTCGGACGCCGAGTTCTGGCGCGTATACAATCGGGCCAGAAACGAGCCGCTGACGATGTTTAGGAACCCCGCCCTGCCGCGAGCGACGAATGAGCCGATACAATCCGATTCGGATGTCTATTCGGATGGGATCGATTGGAACGCAGTCAGCCCGAACTATCACGATTGCATCATCGGGCCGTGGGCGCCAGCGATGGTCAAGCGCGATTCACAGGGCAACAAGTCGCGCAATCTGCTGCTGAATACCTTCGATCGATACAGCGCTGACGAATTACGAAAAAAGAGAATTCTGGACCTCGGTTGCGGTCCGGGAACCATTCTTGAATCGCTCGTCGACAAGGTAACGGAGATTCACGGCCTTGATTTCAGTCAAACGGCTCTGGAAATAGCCCAAAAAAAGGCTATGGAACTTGGGATCGATTTCATACCAATTAAGAAGGACATGCGAACGTACGAGGCCACGCAAAAGTTCGATCTGATATTGGCGTCCAACTCCATTCTGCCTCGCAAACGGGCCGACGTCGTAACCATCTTAGGGAAGATAAAGGACAACCTGGCCGATGATGGCCTGCTTTTGGCGATTTTGCCTTCGTTCGACACGTGCCAATATCTGCTGAGCCGTTGGGAGAAGATATACCGACACCGATCCAGCGACGAAGCCTATGTTCAAAAGTGCGTCGAAGCATTCCAAAGATCGAAGAAAATGAACGTTGACGATCTTACCTATGCGGACGACGGCGTACATAGCCAATGTTTCCATACGCCCGATTCGATCGCACGGGAGTTTCGTGCAGCCGGGCTGGAAGTGATCGGCAAGCTTCAGAAAGTGCTTTATCCTTGGAACTATGCCAAGGATTTTGATTACGGCTATTTTCCTGGAACGCCCGAAATTTGGGATTGGTTTGTTGAAGCACGCCGCGCTCCGGCGGCCACAAGCGGTGTCGCCGTCCAATCCGGCGCCACGAACGGCAGCAAGAACCAAGCGTAGCCCGGACGGAGCGGAGCGCAATCCGGGATGCAGTGGTCCCGCCTCGCAGTCTACCCCGGATTTCGCTCCGCTCCATCCGGGCTACAGCCCGAACAGCTTCTCCGCGTTGCCGTGCGCAATCCGCTCCTTGTCCGCGGCGCTGACCGGGATTTGCTCCAGGAAGGCGCGGGCTTGCGCCATCGAGCCGTAGGGATGGTCGACAGAGAACATGATGCGCTCGGCGCCGACTTCGAGCAGCAGCCCTAAGAAGGTCGCCGGGAAATTGAAGCCGCCGAAGGTGTAGTGCACGTTCTGGCGCAGGTAGTCGCCGAGCGTACGCTGCAGCTTGGTCAGCGGCGGCTGAAAATTGCGGTCGAGCCGCGGCAGCATGAAGGACAGGCCTTCGCTCAAATGCCCGACCACGATCTGCAGCTTCGGATAGCGGTCGAACACGCCGCCGAGGATCAATCGGAGAACGTGAATAGCGGTCTCGATGTGCCAGCCCCAGCCCGAGGTCGCGAACACCCAGCTCACTTCCGGCGAGAAGCCCGAGTATTGCGCCTCGACCACGGCCTGCGGCGGCCGCGTCGGGTGCAGGTAGATCGGCACGTTGAGCGCCTCGGCGCGCTCAAAGATCGGCCAGAAGAATTTGTCGTCCATATAGCGGCCGCGCACGTGGCCGTTGATCAGCGCGCCGCGAAAGCCGAGCTCGCGCACGCAACGCTCCAGCTCGGCGGCGGCCTTGTCCGGCACCATGGTCGGCAGCGCGGCAAGCCCGGCGAAGCGTTTTGGATGCTTCTTCACCGCGGCGGCGAGAAATTCATTGGCCTCGCGGGCCAAGGTCACGGCTTCCGCCGCGTCCAATTGCTCGGTGCCCGGCGCGTTGATCGACAGCACCTGCATGTCGATGCCGGCCGCATCCATGTCGGCGATCCGCTTGTCGTCGATCTCGACAAGCTGTTCGAGAATCTTGGCGCCGCGGGCGCCGGTCTTGGCGATGTTGTCTCGCAGCTGCCGCCCGGCGCCGTCGAGAAATCCGGGCGGCGCGAAGTGTTCTTCAAGAGTAATGGTGCGCATGTCGTGTTTCCAGCTGTAATGGCCTAGAAGCGGCCTTGATCGCTTGGACCGCACTGTGTTCGTGTTGATGATCTTGTCAAGGATCGAAGACCGCCGGAGGCGGCGGCGCTTCGCGCCGTCCTTGACAAGATCATCAACACGAACAAACGAGCATCCAAGCGATCAAGGCCGCCACTCGATCCTTTTGGAACATATTAGCCGGCACATCCTACACAGGCCGCTCTACCACAGGTACAATCGCCCGGCCGGTGAACCCCTGCGCGTGTCTTGACCCGATACGAGGAAGGAGCCGCCCATGCCCACCTTCAAGCTGCCGCTGTCTGGCGACGTCGTGCAATCGATCAATCCGTTCACGGCGTTCATGACCGGCGGCCAGTTCGGCCTGGTCAACATCAATCTCGGCCAGTCGAGCGAGCCCAAGGTCGAGGAAGAGGTGCTGTCCGACGTCGCCACCTACGGCAAGCAGCTCGGCCGCATCGGCGACGCGTTGATCGTGCTGCTCGAGCACTTCCATCCGCGCAAGCCGCTGACCGCCGACGAAACCAAGGCGATCGACGCGCTCAAGACCATGCTGGACAAGATCGCGGACGTGAAAGTGAAATATAAACGCCCCGCGATCCGGCCCGGCGACGGCGCGCAATCGCCGTAGAGGCGGCGCAAGATGGCGATCGCCGTCCTCCGCGATCGCGCTCTACCGGCATCTGTCGCCGCACTGTGGCGGGCGGTTCATTGGCGAGAGAATACGTCAGTGATGCATCTCGTCGCCCGGCATGATGCCCCAGAGATTGGCGGCTGAGGGGTCCTTGGCCCATACTTTCGGGCGCTGCGGATTGTCGCGGTGCCACGGCCGCGGCTCGAAATAGCCAAGCTCCTCGTTCATGCGGTCGAGCTCGGCGAACAGTTCGGTGATCAGGCCGGCCGGGCTGCGATGATAAGTGAAAAGATTGTGGCCGATGCCGTGGCGGCCGGGCCCCCATAAAAGCTTGTAGCCGTTGACCGACAGGAAATCGCACGCCGACTGGATGTGGGCCCAGTCGCGCAATTCGAACGCGGTGTGGAAATGCCGGTTCGATCCGGTCTGCATCAGATTGATGGTGTGGTGGTCGGGCCCGCAGCGCAGGAACGAGAAGAAATCGCCCATCCAGTCGGATTCGCGAAAGCCGAGCACGTCGCAATAGAATTTCGTGGTGTGCTTGACGTCGGTGACGTGGAAGGCGACGTGACCGAGCTTGTGCGGCACGATGCCCTTGGCCTGGAATTTCTGGTGCGTAAAGTCGGCGCGCTTGAACACCTCCATCACCGTGCCCTTGGGATCTTCGAAAGTGAGCACGTCGCCGATCGACGGCTCCGGATCCTTCTTGCGCGCGGTCTTGACGCCGTGGCCCTGCACCTGTTTCTCGAAAGCGTCGAGATCGTCGGCCTCGCCGAGCTGAAAGCCGACGCGTACGCATCCGGCCTGCGTACCCTTGCGCAAGACCACCGAGTGATGATCGACCGTATTGGCGAGGAAGGTGGCGTCCTTCTCCTTGGCCGCGACCGTCATGCCGAGGATGTTGCTGTAATAGTCGGCCTGCTGCTCGACGTCGGGCACTTCGTAGCTAGCGTGAGCGATTTTCTTGACGCGGATCATGCGGTGTCTCCTTTTCTTAGCCCCTCCCCCTTGTGGGGAGGGGTTGGGGTGGGGTGGTGAAGTCATGCGAATGCGTCGACGCTCGCGCACTCCCTCCCACCCCCCACCCTACCCTCCCCCACAAGGGGGGAGGGAATTCATTTCTTCTCGCGCGGCATGGCGCCGATCACGTCGACCATTCTGGCGACGTCGTCGCCGCCAAAACCCATCGCCATGAAGCGCTCGTAGAGCGGAATCACGCTGTCGAGAATCGGCGTCGCCACGCCGACATTGTCGGCGAAATCTCCGATCAGATCGAAGTAATGCTGCAACGCCGGCACCGGACCCTGCACCGGCTGAAAGCGGCGCTCCGCCATCCACGGCGCGCGGATGCCGAACTGGGTCGAGCCGCCGGAGCCGGTGGCGATCGCTTTGATCATCAAAGGCAAGTCGACGCCGGCCTTGAGCCCGAGCGCCATGGCTTCCGCAGTCGCCGCGATATTGATCGCGACCAAAAGATTATTAACCAGCTTGACCCGGCTCGCGGCGCCGAACTCGCCGAAATAGAGGCAGGAATCGGCAAAGCCGGCGACGACCCGCTCCGCCTGCTTGCAGGCCTCGGCATCGCCGGCAAGATAGATGACGCCCTTCTTCGCCGCGACCATGCCGGGCGTGCCGGAGACTTCGCCGTCGATGAATTTCGCGCCCTTGCGCTGCAATGGCGCGATCTGGCGCTTTTTGTCCGACACTGGATGCGAACCGAGCTCGATGACGATCTGCCCGGGCTTTGCCGTTTGCACGAGTCCTGTCGGGCCCTGCATGGCGTCGTCGAGCGCCGCGGTCGAGGGCAGGCAGGAGAACACGATATCCGCCTGCGCGCCGACGTCGGCTGCCGACCGCGCCGGCACGCCGCCGATCTTTTCGAATTCGGCGAGCGAGGAGCGGCGAAACCCGACCACGCGGTAGCCGCTTTTGATGAGATTTTCCGCGATCGGCAGGCCGATCTTGCCGACTCCGACAAAGCCGATGGTCTCCATTTGACGCTTCCTCTGGGTGTCTTTTCTTACGTCACTTCGACGGTCTGATCGGACAGATTGACCCGCACGCCCAGCGTGCCTTCCATGACGGTCCATTCCTTGAGCTCGAAAGTGCGTAAGCCGTTGACGAAGAACGGATCGCCCTCGGCCAACGCACGCGCCTCGTTCAAGTCCTTGGCACGGAGCACAGTGAGCCCGGCGCCGGTCGGCGGACCTGCGCCGTCGGCCAGCGGGCCGGAGGCAAACACGTGGCCGCGCTTTTCCAGGCCGATCATGTATTCGAGATGCGCCGAGAGGAAGGGCTGCAATTTGTCCGGCGCTACCGCCGGCTTCGACAGCACGACGTAAAACTTCTTGCGCAGCATTTTGCGCGTCAGTTCGGCAACACGCTCTTCAAAAAACATGACTCACGCCTCAAGTTCCAGGATCTTAGTTTGTGCATGATCTTATCCGAAAACCGGTATCCACTTTTCGGGATCATGCGCTACACCAGCCGCGAGCCGTGCGGCAGGCCGAGGAAGTGCCGGCCGATCGCCTCGTAGATCGAGAATTGCGATTGCGCCTGTTGCGACACCGCATGCATGTCGCGGAACCGGCGCTCGAACGGATTGGCCTCGAAGATCGCCGTAGCACCGGCGGCAAGGTAGGTCTGCTCGACGACGTGCACCGCGGTCTGGCTCAAATTGATCGAGGCCATGCGCAGCCGGATGCGCTGCTCCATGGTCGGCGTGCCGGTTTGCGCGCCCTGCCAGATCTCTCGCCAGGCTTCGAGGAAAAACGCGCGCGCGGCGGCGAGCTGCGACTGCATGACGCCGACCTGCGATTGCACCACGGCACTGTCGCACAATACCGAGGTCTGGCCCTGGGGCGTCTTGCCCTGCGCCAGCGCGCAAAAATCGTCCAGCATGGTGCGCGCGATGCCGAGCGCGATCGCCGGAAAGCTCGAACCGAACAGCTGATAGATGGTGAATTTGTACAGCGGGCCGTGCTCGCGGCGCTGCGCCGGATCGAGCGCGTGGTAATCGACGGCGTAATCCTCCGGCACCAAGACATCGGTCAGCGTATAGGTGTTGCTGCCGGTGCCCTTGAGCCCCATCACGTGCCACACATCTTGGAAAGTCGCGCGCTCGCGCGGCACGACGAAAGTCTTCTGCACCGGTTTGCCGCTCGCGTCGCGGCGCTGCTGGCCGTCGGCCTCGTAAATGAAACAGTGCGCGGCAAGCCAGGTGGCATGTTTGCTGCCGCTGGCGAACGGCCACACCCCGTTGACGCGATACCCGCCCTTGTCCGCGATCGCCTTGGCGTTGTTGGTCGGACCCCAGGCCAGCACGCCGCGCGGATTTTTCTTGAACATTTCCGCGGCGATGTCCGGCTTCATGTTCCGGGTAATGGTGCCGCAGACCGAGGTCTGGCCGATGCACCAAGCGGTCGAGGCGTCGGCCTTGGCGATCTCCTCGATGGCCTGCACGTAGTCGACCGGCGAGACCTCGTCGCCGCCGTAGGACCGCGGCAGCAACATGCGCCAAAGACGGGCCTCGTGCAGGGCGTCGACCAGGTCGGCGGGCAGTTCGCGGTCTGCCTCGATGCGCGCCGTCGCTGCGGCGATGACCGGCGCCAGCGCCCGCGCATTGGCCACGCAGTCGACTTTTGCCCGGTCATCCATGTGCGTTTCCCAACATCCGCCGGCTTGTCGCCAGCCGCCGGCTATATCTTACCTGCCGGAACGGGTTGGTCCATCGGCGTTCGCGGCGCGGCAACCGGTTCGGCGGCGGCCCGAACGCCCCGAAGCGGCCATGAACGTGCGGCATTGCAGTGGCGACTAAGCCTCAACCGCAACTGCTGCGTGAGGACGGAATGCCTTCCATGCACGCGATGATGCTGATCGCCGCCGTGTTGGCCGCGGCCACGGGCTTTGTCGGCAACCCGGCGGTGGCCGACGACGGCCCGGATGTCGCCTTCGCCAAGCGCATGTTTGCCGGCAGCGCGCCGCAGCCGAAGGGTTTTGCTTGCTTCGTCCGCCGCTACGATGCCGCGCATATGGCCCAGCACCCGAAGCAGAAGGTGACGGTGATGAAGCTCCTCATCACCGCCGAAATGGTGCCCGACGACAAAGTGCTGGAATACTCGTTCCGGCTCGGCGTGAACTTTCGCGACCGCCCCGGCGATTTCGATTCCAGCGGCGATTGCGGCCACGCCGCCGTGACGAAGGTACCGGACAATGCCGAGACGGTCATTCCGGCCGGAGTCGACATTTCATGCGGCGTCGATTGCGACGGCGGCGGCGTCACCGTCGGCCTCGCCAACAACGATGCGTCACTGATCGTCAAGCCGATCGACCGCATCCGCATCTGGAAGGGCAAGAACCCCGACGAGTCGGCCGCCACCGCGCTCAATGCCGGCGCCGACGACAAGGTGTTCCGGCTCGACCGGACCAAATTGGACGAGTGCACGCCGCTGGTCGCCGACCGCAAGGAACTGGCCGCGATGCGGCACAAGTGACCCTATATATTATACAAAACCTAAGGAGAGCTCCATGGAACGACGCTCATTGCTGCAGCTTGCCTGCGCGATCATGCCCATTTCGCTCCTGACCACGCGCGCCGAGGCGGCGACGCCGGATCAATCGAAGGTCGTCTATCACCTGTCCGATCTCGACAAGGTCGATTTCGTGATGGGCAACATCCGCAACCACTACAACGGCATGGGTGGCCCGGACAAAGTGACGATCGCGCTGGTCGTGCACGGGCCGGCGCTGAAAGCATTTCACTTGGCGGGCGCCACGCCCGACATGACCAAACGCACCGACGAGATGAAAAAGTCAGGCCTTGAGCTCAATGCCTGCATCCACTCCATGCGGGCGCAGGAGGTGACGCTGAAGGACCTGCTGCCGGGCTTCATCGTCGCCGACAAAGGCGGCGTCGTGCGGCTCGCCGAATTGCAGTCGCAGGGCTACGTCTATCTGCGGCCCTGATACGCCGCATCATTTCGACTCGCCGAGCTTTGCCAGGATCGGCGCCAGGCGCGCCATGTCGCCGCGAATATGGGCGTCGAAATCTTGAAGCCCGATATTGGCCGGCACAAAACCTTGCTGACGGATTTTTGTCTGGATGTCCGGGTCTTTGCCGACTTCGACGATGGCGTCGTGCAGGGCCTGCAGCACGGCGCGCGGCGTCTTCGCCGGCGCCAGAAAGCCGTACCAGGTGGTATTGACGTAATCGACACCGGCGGAGCGCGCGGTCGGAATTTTGACCGGATCGGTCACCGGCGTGTCGTCGGCGACGGCGAGCGCCAACAGGCGCCCGTCCTGAAGCATCGGCAAAACGAAAGCTTGCGGCGCGAAGGTCGCCTGGATATTGCCGCTTAACATGTCGGTGAGAATGGTCTGGCTGACCGTGTAAGGGACATGGACCAGTTCGGTGCCGGTCTTGTAGGCAAAATAGGCGCCGGCAATATGCGTCGCGGTGCCGATGCCGGCCGAACCGTAATTGATGGTGCCGGGCTTGGCTTTGGCCAGCGCGACGAATCCCTGCAGATCGTGGACGCCGAGCGACGGCGGAACGGCGACGATGGTCGGCGCCTGTGCCACCATGCAAATTCCGGCGAAATCGGCGACCGGATCGAACGGCAGATTGCGGTTCATCGCGCCGAGGATGGCGTGCGCGGAATTCGTCAACAAAACCGTGTAACCGTCGGGCGTGGCATTGGCGACCGTCTCGGCGCCGATCAACGTGCCGGCGCCGGCGCGGTTGACGACGACGGCCTGGTAGCCGAACCGCCTCGCCAAGCCGTCGGCATAGAGGCGGGCCTGGATGTCGATCGCCGTTCCCGGCGTCAGCGGCACGACGATGGTGATGACGCGCGATGGATAGCGATCGTCGGCGCGCGCAGTCGTGCCCGTCGCAATGGCGATGGCGAGCGCCAGCGCGCATAACCTCATCGACGCGATCACAATAGCACCACGGCGCGCACCGGCGAGGCTTCGGCGCCGACGATGTTGAGCGGCAGCGCGATCAGCGTGAAACGCTCGCTGGTGATGCGGTCGAGGTTCTTCAGGTACGGCAGGGTGATGATGCCGTGCTCGCTCAAGGTCCGCGAATTGTGAAACACCCGCGGCGAGCCCGGCTCGTCGTTGCCGTGATAAAAGTCGTAGCCGACAATGACGACGCCCTTGTCGATCAGCCATTCGGTGGCGCCGATGGTGAGGTACGGCGAGGATTTCATCCATTTGTCCGAGCCGCCGTCGTAAGCATTGTTGTGATCGGTGCGCAGCAGCACGCGGTCGCCGCGTTTGACGCGCGCGCCGAGGGCCTTGTCGAGATCGCGCTCCGTGATCGCCTGAGCGGGCATCTTATCGTGCAGATCGGCGACGATCGCCTCGCCGATGAAAAGCTCGAGCGGCAGCTCATGGATCTGCGTGCCGCCGCGCACATTGTGCTCGGGCGCGTCGACGTGACTGCCGGCATGCAGGCGCATATGGACGCCGCGCACGATCTGGCCGGCGCCGCCCGGCGCGTCGTGCTCCTTGAGCACCTCCATGGCGAACTGCAAATCCTTGGTGAATCCGGCGGGCGTGCGCATGCCAAAATTTTTCGGATCGAGCTCGAGACTGATGTCGACGATCTTGCCGCCGGCTATGGGCATGCTGCTCCCTTTCCGGGGCTCGAGGAGCCCTGAACCGTCTTTGGATAAGGCCTGATAGGCTCAAACATCCGCCGGCGACGCGATCCGACTCAGCGGCGGTGTCCGCCGCCGCCACCACCACCACGGCCGCCGCCGCCGCCACCACGGCCGCCGCCGCCGCCGCCACGCGCGACACCACCACCGCCACCGCCTCCGCCGCCACGCGCGGCACCGCCGCCGCCACCGCCGCGGGCCCGGACGGCACCGCCTCCGCCGCCACCGCCGCCGCCACCGCGATTGAGGTTGGCGCCGGCGCCGGCGCCGCCACCGGCGCCCGCATTGCCGCGGCTGCGCGTGTTCTGGCCGCCCGTCTGTCTGGTGTTAGCGCCGGCATTGCCGAACGACTTGTTGCCCGTGGGCCCGTTGCCGATAGAGCGATTGCCGCCCGCGCCTGCACCTGCGCCGGCGCCTGCGCCTGTACCCGCGCCGGCGCCATTGCCGCGATTGAAGCCGGCATTGCCGCCCGGCTGCAGCACTTGCTGGCCGCCGGAGCCGCGGAAGTTCAGCTGATTGCCACCGCCGCGGGCGTTGTTGCCGCCGAATTTGGCCGCGACGCCCGGATTGTTGTAACCGACGTTGCCGCGGTGCGCCGGATTGTGCGCCCAGCTGTTGCCGCTGAAATTGTTGACGTTGACCGAGCGGTTGGCGACGATGTTGTTGCCGCCCCAATTGAAGCCGCCGCCCCAGCGATTGCCGCCCGAGGCCCAACGCCCGAGCGCATAGCCGGTGCCGAACGCCAGCCCGGTCGCGAGAATGCCGACGCCGATATAGGCCGGCGGCGGCCAGTAATAGGCCGGATAGTCCGGATAGTCCCACGGCCCGTAGACCACGGACGGATCGTAATACGGCACGTAGATCTCATCCGGGTCGGTCGGTGCAATGTAGATGTACTGCCGGCCGCCCGTGCTTTGCGTGGTCACCGTCTGCTGGCTGGTCGACTGCAGCTTGTTGTTGGCTTGCGCTTTGACGCGCAGCCGCTGGATGGCGTCCATGACGTCGGGCTGCTGCGCCAGCACCGCGTCGCCGAGCTGCTGCGTCCAGTCGAGTTTTTGGCTCATCATGTCGAGCACGTCGGGGGTGGCCGTGAGCGACTTCACGCTGTCGTCCCAGTTCTGGCTATCGACCGCGGCTTTGAGCGCGTCGCCCTGCAGGTTCTTGTTGGCACCGACCCAGCGGTCGGCCTCGACGACTTCGAGCGGATAGGTCGCGGCCATGAGGATTTCCGAGAGCAGCGCGTCGGGATAGAGCGCGATCGGAGCGACCAGCGCATCGAGCTGTCCGGCGGCCAGCAATTGCTGCGGCGGGGCGGAAGCCGGCTGCGCCGGCGGGGCGGGCGGCGGTGTCTGCGCCGATGCCGCCTGCGGCAGCGCCAACAGCAGCGCGACGGCCAAGAGCCTCAATGTCAGCTTGATCATGATCGCCTCCCGGTACTCGCCACATTTGCGCGGGCGATTTTCACTTTTGCACTTAATCGTACTCTATCCGCTTTCGCACCGGCTTGCCCAGAGCCGCCAGCGCGATTTCCGTGGCGCCGGCGATGGACGCCAATCAATTTACTTTCTGCAACGGCGGCGCCGTCCATTTGCCGTTGAGCGCGTCGGGTTTTGGCCAGTAGAGCCGCAGCACCGCGAAGAACGGCCCGCCGGGCGCGGGCAGCCAGTTGGGTTCCTTGTCGGCGCCCGGCGCATCGTGCTGGACGTAAAGCGTCAAGCCGCCGTCGGCGTCGCGCTTGAGGCTTTGCAGCATCGGCGAATTGATCAGATAGCGGTTGAGCGCATTGGCGTAGAGCAGGCTCGCCGGCAGCTGATACAGGGTGAGCGACCAGAACGCATTGACCGGCGGCAATTGGCCCGGCGCGAAATGCATCGCGTAGCGGTGCGTGCCGTCGAGCTTCTGCTTGTCGGCATCGATGAAATAAACCGGATAGATCGCCTCGTCCTTGGAGTTGCCGTAGATGCCGAGCACGGCTCCAGCCATGCGGTCGATATAATGATCCTTCAGGAACGCGCGGGAGCCGAAACCGTCGGCACTGGAGCTCAATCCAGTGTCGAGCCGCGTCGTCTTGAATTCGGCGAAGGTCTTCCAGGCATCGGCCATGCCGTCCTGATACGCCTGCCGCATGCCGGGTGTCAGCGCGGCGGGGTCGAATTTCTTGCCGCCGTCGATGCCGATCTTGGCGAAACGCGCCCGCAGCGCCGCTTCCGATGGATTGGTCGGACAGAACTGCAGGATGAAGTTGAATATGTTGAAAAAGTCGAGCGACGTTCGTTCGCCGTCGGCGCTCAGCGGCTTGATGAAGGTGATGGCAGGCGCGGGCGCCGGCGCCGGCTGATGCAGGAACTGCGATAGCGGCTGGACCTTATAACCCGCTTGAATCTTTTTCACGTTGTCGATGTCGCCCGGATTGAACAGCTGCGTCCGCAACAGCAGGAATGCGAACTCGGTCTCGCAGCGGATCACCGACCTGATACCCGGTGGCGGCTTCTTGGTGTCGCCCCGCCAATCCGGCCCTACCAGCAGAAAATTGCCCGGGCCGTTGCCGGTCGCGCGGCTGCCCACATAGGCGAAGTTGAACGTGTACATGTCGATGAACTGAATCGAATAATATCGCCCCTTGTCGATCGCCGGCACCGTGATCACCAGCGGCTCGGCGCGCAAGTCGGCGCCGACAAACGAATAGGGCGTGTCGGAATTGGGCGTCTGGATCGCCTTGTCGTCGGGCGTATAAACGCGCGCGTTGTTGACCAGCGTGTTGAACGGCGCCTTGTATTCGGCGCCGCCGCGATCGACGAAATACGAATATTGAACGCGGTAGCTGTCGACCAGCGGAAAACCCCAAATCACGGCGTCCCTGGCGATGGCGCGCACTTCCGCCGGCGGCACGGCTTGCGCATGCGCGGGCGCGGCAAGAAGCGCGCCGGCAACCGCGATTGCTCCGATCACGGCGATGATCCGCATGGGTTCTCTCCGTGTGCGCGTCTGCGAATGCCCGGTGTCCAGCTTATTCACCGGACGTTGTTATGAAAATGGCAGTTGTGAAAATGGCACGCGTCGCCGCATCCCGCGCGGCGCAGGACTCGCTCGATTTGCATGACGAACCCGGCTCGGTTTTGCGAAAGTCGGGGGTGGGGCCTGGCTTTCAGTATTCCGTGTTGCCGATTTCGCCGTTTCGTAGCCCGGATGAACGAAGCGACATCCGGGAACGACTGCGCGGCTTCATCGCCGCTCCCCGGGTCTCGCTTCGCTCACCCGGGCTACAAAATAATTGAAGGAAGCGGAACGCCGGCAAACGCAGGGTCACAACCGCCGCATCTTGCGATGCGGCGCGCGCCCTTTTGGAGCGCGCACGCTTGACGGCGTTCCACCGCGGCTCTCACCTCAGGGAATTATTCCATCCCAAAGGCTCAGCTTCAGGCCAGGCTTCCTGGGACGCGGTCTGCACGGGCGTTACCCGCCTTCGCCTGTCCCAGTCCAGGGAAGCACCTCCCACCCCGGTCGTAATGCCGGGAGACATGATGCCCAAGCCGCCCGGGAGCAGGCTGCAAACCCGCCCGCGGGCACCGCCCTCGCTCCCATGACGCGGTGTGCCTCCGCGCCATGTCCTTCACCGGAGCGAGGAGTGTGATGTAACTAAAATAGAGACGTATGTCAAGAGGCCGTCTCCAAAAAGGGTACGCAGATTTGCCCTCACCACCCTGTCCGCTTTACCCCCAAAAGCGGACATGGACGGCGTTTCTCGCACGTCCGCTATGGGCCAAAACCGGACTCATGCGCCGCAACATGATCGGACCGTGAAGCAGGTCACAGACCTGCCGATTGAGGCGTGCTATCGTTTCCGGTGATCCGGTGCGCGTGACCCCCAACTGAAGGGTCCGATGACAATCAATATCGCAAGGCGGAAATTCATTGCCGCGCTTGGTGGCACGGCGGTCGCGTGGCCACTCACCGTGCGGGCACAGCAAGTTCCCCGGCTGCGGCGCGTCGGAATTTTGATGCCGTTTCTCCCGAGCGATACCGAAAACCAATCGCGCGTTGGCGCATTTCGACAAGAGCTGCAAAGATTGGGCTGGACGCGAGGCGTCAACATCGAGTTCGACGAGCGCTGGACCAGCGACAACATGGACCTCATTCGCTCCGCAGCTACGAACCTCGTGGAACTTAATCCGGACGCGATCCTGGCTACCGGCGGCCGCGTCATTCCGATCCTGATGGAACGAACGCGCTCGATTCCAATTGTCAACGCCGGTGGCGTCGACCCCGTGGGGCGTGGCTACGCCAAAAGCCTCGCTCGTCCCGGCGGCAACGTGACTGGCTTTGCCATAATGGAGCTGTCGGTCATCGGCAAGATGCTGCAGACGCTCAAAGATATCGTGCCCAACCTTGCACACGTTTCCATGATTTATAATCCGGATAACCCTGTGGGGCCCTTTTTTGCCCGCTCGTTTGAATCCGCCGCTGGGACGCTCGGCGTCGAGCCGACCATCGGCCACATTAGTGGGGTTGCGGACATCGAGCGCGCCGTCGCAGCGGCGGCAGCGAACGCAGATAGTGGCATTTTTGTCCCGCCGGACCTGACCATGTCCGTCTTCATGGAGCAGACTGTCGCAGCGGTTGCGCGGCGTCGTCTGCCGGCCATCTATTCCGAGCGTGTTTTCGTGACAAGCGGAGGGCTGGTTTACTACGGCGCGGATCGCTTTGAACTGTATCGCGGGACTGCCTCATATGTTGATCGTATCCTGCGGGGCGAGAAGGCCGGTGATCTGCCCTACCAGCAGCCGACCAAGTACGAACTGGTCATCAACCTCAAAACCGCAAAGGCGCTCGGCATCAGCGTGCCGCAGGCGGTTCTCGCTACCGCCGACGAGGTGATCGAGTGAACCTTTTGCGCTGCGTCAATTGACGTCAGCGAAGTGACGTGATGGGTCATGAACCGCCGCGCTAATCATTAGCTGCCGTGACCGGTCTTCACCCAATACCTGCCGCGCCTAGTTGTGCTTGGGGCGGCGGTTAAGGGCCAATTGGAGACATCATGCCGTGTCCCGGGTCACGGGCTTCACGGCCGCAAATGCACCGCTGTCGCAGCGGACAGCGCCGCCAAAATAAAGAACACTAAGCCGGGCCCATTGGCCATCACCGCAACAATGACGAGCCCTATGCCGTACCCACCGGACGCAGCTTCGATGGCAAGGGCGACGCCAACGATGAGGAACAACGCCGCTAGGATCGCCTGAAGCAAAAAAAAGAACTTGCGTCCTTCACGCTCTGACATTTGTGCAGCCCCCGAAAGAACCCGACCTGCCGGCGGTCGCGGGGCATGATCCAAGGCTATCGACTAACGGGCAAGGGGTTCCCCCCAAAGGCTCAAGACCACGTCAGCCAGCCTGTTCAACTGAAGAGCAAAGCAAAAAATTCAGTGCAGTAGGGCGGATTAGCCGAAGGCATGATCCGCCGACAGCCGCGCCGAAACAAGCGAGCGGCGGACTACGCTCCGCTAATCCGCCCTACGCGCTACCGAGCGTCGGCTGGACTGCACCAAAATTGACCGGGGACTTCTTCAGGTCGAGTTCCTTCGTCAAGATATCGATCCCCGGAAGCACTTCAGCGGCAGTGGTGCCGTTCAAAAAACCATTACTGCAACTCTGCGTGTTGCAGTTGCCCGCCCACGTGACCCATTCGCCGGTTTGGAACATAGTTTCGCAGGCACAGATTGCTTTTGACGGATTGGCAGGATCAACAGTGCACTTCGCGTTGAGGCACTCCGCCCACGGCGTTCCGGCTGAGCATTTCATCAAGCGTTTGCCCTGATAGGATTGCGTGAGCGCGAAATAGGAATAAACGGTGCGCCAGCCATTGGCGTCGGTGCTCGGCTTGACGGCGTCGCACGAGGCAACCCCCGTCGTCCCACCCTTGCCGTCCCACACAGCGCAGGTACAGAGCGCCACCTTCGGATTGCCGGGCGCCGGGATGCAGTTGGCGCTCGTGCAGAGTGCAAATTGCTGGTCGCAAATCAAAGGCTTGTTCTGCGCGACGGCGATGCCGCTAGACCCGACCAACACTGCTACTAAAGACGCGAGAAACGGCCATACTCTCATGTCGATCTCCTTGTGGGTCCGATAAGTTGCTCCATCTCCGTTTTTCTCTGCCTCGTGAGCAACACCGATGGCAGTCCGATGCGTGGGCGGCCCGTCCGAGTGGCACGCCATGTCATGGCGACCCACGGGCGTTCGCTGCTGGCTAATCGTGTACGCCTTCGAGTTCCATTTTATGGAGGTGGTTCACATCCTCTGCACTCAGATTTCCCTGCTTGGCTTCGATCGTCACCGACTTGATGTTTCCCGTGAACTTGAATGGCACCTCGTACGTTGGCGACACCGGTGTGGTCCAGTCCTCGCCCACGTCAAATGTGTCGCCAAACGAGAAGAGAATTGGCACTGTGTGAGCGATGCGCCCTTCGGCCACTTTCCTGTTGTTGACGGAGAGCGTGGCCATGCCGCCCATGCCCAAGCCGCCGCCGTCGTAGGCGAAGTCCAGCTGAATCGTGCTCTTGCCTTTGGGCAGTGGATTGGGAGAGGCGATCGTGTAACGCTCATACGCGAGCCAGTTGTAGATGAAGGTTGGCTTGCCACTCTGAACCAAGAGCGCGTAGCCGCCGGTCATGCCGCCCTCGGTCACGATCATGCCTTCGGCTTTACCGTCCGGGTTTTCGACCTCGGCAATAATGGAGAACGACCGGTTCTTGATGTCGATGACTCCTTCCTCCGGGAGCCGGATAGTGCCTGGGCCATAGGTTGCCTTATTGCCGGGGACAAGCCTCGGCCGCGTACCGGTCTCATACATTTCAATACCGTTGTTGGCCATCGGATAGACGTTGTATTGGCGTGCCTCTTCCTCGAAGAGTGCCTGCAGTTCCTTGAGCTTTTCCGGATACTTGGCCGCGAGGTTGCTGGCGAGGCTGAAATCGCTCCTCCGATCGGAGAGCTCCCAGATGTCCTCGTCGAAAGATGCGATCGGCTTGGCTTGGATCACGGTTAGGCCGTCCAAGCCATGGCGTGTGCCAGCCCACCAGCCGTCGTGGTAGATGGCACGCGAGCCGGTAAGCTCGAAGTGCTGAGTGGTGTGACGGTCCATCGCCTGTGCATCGTCGAACGTGTAGGTCATGCTTACGCCTTCCATCGGTTTCTGGACGACACCATTGACAACCTTCGGCGCGGGCACACCGGCGGCTTCCAGGATGGTCGGGACGATGTCAACGAGATGGGTGAACTGCGGGCGCATAGCGCCCTTGTCCTTGATGCGCGCCGGCCAGGAAACCGCAACTGCGGTGCTGCAACCGCCCCCCGAGACCACCATTTTGCCATAGCTGTATGGACCGCTTGTGGCGAAGGCCCAGGCAGCAGGAATGCCGCCCATGGAGTTCGGGCCGCCGAATTCTTCCAGATGTTTCTCGACTTCTTCAAGCGACTCCGGGGCGCCGTTGGCGTAGGTCAGCTTGTTCATCACGCCGTGCAAACCGCCTTCGGGAGTCGGGCCGTTGTCGCCAATGACGTAGATGATTAGCGTGTTGTCCAAGTCACCCAATTGATCAATCGCTTCGATGACGCGCCCGATCTGGAAATCAATGTGCTCGACCGCGCCGCTGAAGACTTCCATCATGCGGGTGCCAATCTTCTTGTCGATGTCGCTGAGCTTGTCCCAAGCTGGTATGCTGTCGGGTCCCGGCGCAGGTCTCGTGCCGGGGGGCACAATCCCCATTTCCAGCTGCCGCGCCACGATGCGGGCGCGTAGCTTGTCATACCCGTCATCGAACTTGCCCCGGTATCTGTCGCTGAACTCCTTTGGCGAGGCGACCGGCGGCTTAGCTGAAGTCGGGGCGTAATATACGATCCACGGCTTGTCGGGATGGGTTGATTTTTGCCGCTGAATCCAGCCGATCGTCTCGTTGGCCATGTCGTCGTCGAAGTTATAGCCTTCTTCCGGCGTTCTAGGCGGCCTTACCGGCGTTTGGTTGCGCCAAAGCGGAGTGTAGTATTGGGTCACTCCCGGTCCGAAAAAGCCATAAAAATACTCGGCTCCTCTGGTCGGCCACCGATCAAACGGGCCAGCCGGGGTGACTTCGTTGACCGGGGTGTTGTCGGCCTTGCCGATCCAGGCGGTGGCGTAACCGTTCATGCGCAGGATTTCGAGCACGCTTGCTGCGCTGGGCGGGATCATGGAGTTATAACCCGGGAATCCGACAGCGCCGTCCGGGATGAAGCCAAAGCCCACGGAATGGCCGTTGCGCCCCGTGAGGAAAGCAGCCCGCGACGCGGCGCAAACGGCGGTCGTATGAAAATCGGTGTAGCGCAATCCTTGCTTCGCGATCCGATCGAAAACCGGCGTATTCACCGGTCCGCCGAATGCGCTAGGCGTGCCGAAGCCGATGTCGTCACCAAGGATCATAAGGACATTGGGAGCACCTTTCGGAGCCTTGAGCCGCTGCGGCCAGGCCTGCGTTGAGTTCTTCATGGCGGTCTCAATCTTGCCCTGGAACGGGCACTCGGGCGGCGGCAGAACAGTTCGATCCGATTGCTGGTCGCAAAGCAACTTGTTGTCCTGCGCGCTGGCGGTGCCGCTCAAGCCGAGCAACACCGCTACTAAGGCCGCGAGAAAGGGCCATGGTGCAAGCATTGCCAGCAAACCAAGGCAGACGTTTCTGGACAGACGCATGTGGCCTCCTTCAATGTGTGCAGCCTGAACCAAGCCGGCAGCCGGTGCCCTGACAAAGTCACGCCGTATTCTCACTCTGTTGACTTCTTCGAATGCAGCGAAAGCCGACGTGGCTTGTCGAAGTGTCGATCGGCTCGGCATGGCGCGCTGCCGGACGATAGCGGCGGCAGTAGTTCGGGGCGCACAGGTGCGAGCCGCCCTTGAGCACCTTGCGCGGAATCTTGATGTTCGGCTGACGAGGGTCGTAGCTCGCGCGCTCGGGTCCGCCGCGCGGATTCTCCGGAATGCAGCACGCCTTCGGCGCGTCGGCTTCGTGCTTCGTCGAATACCAGTCGCTGGTCCACTCCCAGACATTGCCGATCATGTCGTGCAGCCCGTAGCCGTTCGGCGCAAACGCCGTCACCGGCGAGGTGCGCTCGAAACCGTCGCTGCAAAGATTCTGGCGCGGAAATTCGCCCTGCCAGGTGTTGGCCATGTGCTTGCCGCCGGGCGTGAGCTCGTCGCCCCAGGCAAACTCGGCGCCGTCGAGGCCGCCGCGCGCGGCGAATTCCCATTCGGCCTCGCTCGGCAAGTCCTTGCCGGCCCATGTGGCATAGGCCAGCGCGTCGGCGTAAGCGACGTGCACGACGGGATGATTATCCAGCGCGTTGATGTTGCTCTTGCGGCCATAAGGGCGGCGCCAGTTCGCGCCCTTGAGAAACCGCCACCACTCGCCCCAGTTTTTCAGATCGACCGGATGGCCCGGCGGCGTGAACACCAGCGAGCCGGCATAGAGCATGTGCGGCAGCGCGCCGGGATAATTCTTGGGGTCGGGCGGGATTTCGGCGAAGGTGACGTGGCCGGTGGCTTTGACGAATTCCTTGAACTGCCGGTTGGTCACCGGCGTGCGGTCGATCCAAAAACCGTCGACGGTGACGCGATGCGCCGGCGCCTCTTCGGCATAATGCTTGTCCGATCCCATGCGGAACGTGCCGCCGGGAATGAAGACTATGTTCGCATGGGCCGATTGCTCCGGCCGTTGCGCAGTTGCAATGTCGTCCATGCGCCTCCCGCCTCGAATGCGTTTCGCGATCACGGCCGTCGCGCCAAGACTATCGGCAGCCACAATGGTTGGGTCATGACAAACGCGTGAAGTGCCGTTCTTTGTGCGTCGCGTCATGCGCGATAAGCGGAAGCCGAGGCCAGAGCGGCGCGCCGATACAATTATAATAATGTCTGCGTCTATTCGTCGCCGATCAGCTCGCGGCGCCGGCGTTCCAGCGCCGCCGCATAGCGGCGCAGCACATAGGCTTCGGTGAGCAGCCCGATGACGTGGCGGTCGCGGAACGAATCGACGACGGCCAGCGCTTCGGCCTCGGCGCGGTCGAAGGCGAGCACCGCCTCCTTGACCGCCATGCCGGGCAGCAGCAAATCCTCGCGGTAGTGCAACAGCTCCTTGACCGGCTTGTCGGGCGAGACTTCGGCGGAATGCGCGTCCGCCATCAGCACCAGCCCGACATAGCGGTCGTTCTCGTCGACGGCGACCACATAGGGCATGGCGCCGAGCGGATATTCTTCGCGGAACGCGCCGATCGTGGTCGAAGCGTGCACGGTCTGCACGTCTTCGCGCATCATGCTGCCGACGGTGAGATCGCGCATCCAACCGACGTCGGCGGCGCTGCGGATGGTCTCGCCGCGCAAGTGGAAACGCCAGGTGGCGAACGAATAGCCGAAACCTTCCCGCGTCACCTGCGCGGCAATGATCACGGCGATCAGCACCGCGGTCGTCAGCCACAGGTCGCCGGTGGTCTCCAGCGCGATGAAGATCATGGTCAGCGGGCCGCCGATGACCGAAGCCGCCAGCGCGCTCATGCCGATCACCGCATAGGCGTTCGGATCGAAATAGGCCGTCGGCCAGAACATGGTCAGCGCGACCGCCAGGAGATGACCGCCCAGCGCGCCGATCAACAGCGAGGAAAAAAACAATCCGCCGCGGAATCCGGAGCCGAGCGAAGCGATCGAGGCGATAATTTTCAGCACGAAGAGGATCGCCACCATGCGAAACGACAGATCGAGCATGCCGGCGACGCGCAACGCGCCGTGGCCCGACGACATCACCTGCGGCGAGATGATCGCGATCAGCCCGACCACCAGGCCGCCGGCCGCGGTGCGCAAGGTCGGCCGCAGCCGCGACCGGGTGAACATCGCCTCGCAGATCGCGACCCCGCGCATGAGAATGATGCCGAGCATCGCCGCCAGGAGGCCGAGCGTCGCGGCCAGCACCAGGTCGTGGGCCGCGATGGTCGTCTTGTCGGGCGCGACGACGCCGATCTCGGCCGGCGAAAAATGGTTCGCAACCAAAAACCCGATCAGCGCCGCGATGCCGACCGGCGCGAGAGAGGTGGGCGAATAGCTGCCGATGATCAGCTCAAAGCCGTAGAACGCGCCGGCGAGCGGCGCGCCGAAGGCGCCGGCGATGCCGGCGGCGGCGCCGCAGCCGACCAGGATGCGCAGGTCACCGCGGCGCAGGCGAAAGGCATGGCCGATGCGCGAGGCGATGCCGCTGGCGATCTGGGTGTAGCCGGCTTCCAATCCGACCGAGGCGCCGACGCCGCTCGACCACATGGTCTGCGCCGCGACGATCATGCTGCCAATGAGCGACATGCGCCCGCCGTGCAGCGCGTTGGCTTCGATCGGATCGACCTCGCGCTCCGGCCGCCACCGGCTGATCACTTCGCTGGCGATACCGAATATGATGCCGCCGCCGAGCGGAATCAGAACCGCCAGCCACGGATCGAGCGAAAGCCGGCCCGACAGGCGCTCACCCGGCGCCAGCTGGAAAAACACCTCATGGAGAATGTCGACGCCGATGCCCATGCCGGCCACGACCGCTCCGCCAAGCACGCCGACCATGGCCGCCAGCAAGATCAGGCTCGATTCTCGCGCCCGGACGATGGCGCGAAGTCGCCGCGGAATCTCCAGTCGGGCTTCAGCAATCAAGGCGCGTCACCCGCGGAACCGTTCCCGAGCTCGGCTTGTTCATCCCTGAAACCTCGCCAGGACCACGCCATGCCGCACCCCGTTCGTGAAATTCTGGCGGCATCCGCCATCATCGCCTTCGTCGCAATCGTTGCCTTCGCCGCCGTCCCGCTGTTCGCCCAGACCGGCACGGGCTTGCGCGAAGGCACGGCCGCATTCGGCGACTGGCATGACGATCATCCGGGTGTGCGCCGGATCATCAGGCCACAAGACTTGCCAGCGCCGAACACGGCCGAATCGGCGCGGAATTTCGTCAGAGAAGTGCGCCGCACCGATCAAAAGCCAATCGTCCCAAACGGCTTCGAAGTCAACCTATTTGCCTTAGGCCTCGGCGAGCCGCGCAGCATTCGCGCGGCACCGAATGGCGACGTGTTCGTCGCCGAAAGCAGCGCCGGGCGCATCCGTGTGCTGCCGCCGGGCGGCAGCGGCGCGGCTCAAGGACGCATATTCGCGTCGGGCCTGCACTACCCGTTCGGCATCGCGTTCTATCCGGCCGGTCCCGACCCGCAGTGGCTCTATGTCGGCAACACCGATGCCGTCGTCCGCTTTCCCTACCGCAATGGCGATCCCATCGCGCGCGGCCCGGCCGAGGTCGTGGTGCCGCATTTGCCGGTCGGCGGCCACAGCACCCGCGACGTGGCGTTCTCGCCGGACGGCAAGACGATGTATGTGTCGGTCGGCTCCAGATCGAACGCCGGTGACGGCCTGGAGAAGCTGAGTGCGGCGGCGCTGCAGGCGTGGCAATCCAATCAACCGCTCGGCGCGACGTGGGGCGATGAGGCCGAGCGCGCCGACGTCCTCGCCTTCGATCCGGACGGCAAGAACCGCCGCGTCTTCGCAACCGGCATCCGCAATTGTGTCGGCATGGCGGTCGCCGCGGCGAGCGGCACGCTGTGGTGCTCGACCAACGAGCGCGACGGGCTCGGCGACAATGTGCCGCCGGACTACATCACCCGCGTGCGCGAGGGCGCCTTTTACGGCTGGCCCTGGTACTATATCGGCGCGCATCAGGATCCGCGTCACGGCGGCGAACGACCGGACCTGAAAGACAAGATCACCGTCCCGGACGTGCTGATCGAAGCCCATTCGGCGTCGCTCGGCATGACGTTCTATGACGCGACGCAATTCCCGGCCGAGTACCGCGGCAACATTTTTGCCGCCGAGCACGGCTCCTGGAATCGCTCCAAGCGCACCGGCTACAAGATCATCCGCGTACCGATGCAGGACGGCGCGCCGACGGGCGAATATGAGGATTTCGCCACCGGCTTCGTGATCAACGATTCGGAAGTCTGGGGCCGCCCGGTCGGCGTCACGGTCGACAGGGACGGGGCGCTGCTGGTTTCGGAAGATGCCAGCGGTACCATATGGCGGATTACCTATTCGGGTAAGGCGGCGCAGTAAGTTCCCGCCGCCGGAACCCTGGGAGCGCGCCGGGCGTTAGTGGCCGGGACCCCGGGGCCTGGCGGCATTCAGACTTGGCATTTCAGACATGGCACTTTTCGCCGGCAAGTTATTGCCGCATCGAGATTTTGAGGATCGTGCCGGCTTGCCTCCCTGGCGCTGGAATCGGGCCCAGCCAGCTGCCGGCGAATTGCGCAAACCATCGGGCGCCGTCATCGCCACCGACATTCCGGCCCGGCTTGATGCCCTGCCGTTCGGCCGATTTCACCGGCTGGTGATCGTCGCGCTCGGCATCACCTGGATTCTCGACGGTCTCGAAGTGACGCTGGCCGGCGCGCTGTCTGGCGAGCTCAAGCAAAGTTCCGCTCTAGGGTTGAGCAATGCGCAGGTCGGCCTTGCCGGAAGCTGTTATCTCGCCGGCGCCGTGCTCGGCGCGGTCTTCTTCGGCTGGCTGACCGACCGCTTGGGCCGCAAAAAGCTGTTCACGATCACGCTCGCGGTATATCTCGCGGCGACCGCGGCCACGGGCCTGTCGTGGGATGCCTGGAGTTTTGTCGTGTTCCGCTTTCTCACCGGCGCCGGCATCGGCGGCGAATACACTGCCATCAATTCGACAATCCAGGAGCTGATACCGGCACGGCTCCGCGGCTGGACCGACCTCATCATCAACGGCAGCTTCTGGCTTGGCGCGGCAATGGGCGCGGGCGGTTCGCTCGTGCTCCTCGATCCGGCTTTCATCGATCCGGCGATCGGCTGGCGGCTGGCGTTCCTGATCGGCGCTACAATAGGGCTCGTTATTTTGATCATGCGACGTTGGATTCCGGAAAGCCCCCGCTGGCTGGTGACGCACGGCTTCCCGCAAGCCGCGCACGCGGTCGTCCGCGGCATCGAGGCGCAATTTTTTACGCGCGGCGGCGCTCTTCCGGTGCACGAGCGGGTGCGGCTGCGCATGCGCGATCACACGCCGCTGCGCGAGGTCGCCCGCACGCTGTTCATGACATACCGCCGGCGCACCCTTGTCGGACTCACTTTGATGGCCGCGCAGGCGTTCTTCTACAACGCCATCTTCTTCACCTATGCGCTGATCCTCACCGACTTCTACGCCATCCCGGCAAATGCGGTCGGCTGGTACATCCTGCCGTTCGCCGCCGGCAACGTGCTCGGCCCGCTGTTGCTCGGCCGGCTGTTCGACACCGTCGGCCGCAGGATCATGATCGCATCGACCTATGCGCTCTCAGGTCTCATGCTCGCCGTCACCGCTTACCTGTTCAGCCAGGATCTCCTCACCGCGACGACGCTGACCGTCGCCTGGATGATCGTGTTCTTCTTCGCCTCCGCGGCGGCGAGCTCGGCCTATCTGACCGTGAGCGAGATTTTCCCGCTGGAAATTCGCGCCCTCGCCATCGCCTTCTTCTATGCCATCGGCACCGGCATCGGCGGCATCGCCGGCCCGCTGCTGTTCGGCATGCTGATCTCGACCGGCTCGCGCGGCAGCGTCGCCTTAGGCTATGTGCTCGGCGCGCTCCTGATGGCCGCCGCCGCGGTCGTCCAAGCCCGCTGGGGCGTTGCTGCCGAGCGTAAATCACTCGAGGCGGTGAGCCGGCCGCTTGCATTTATCGAATGAATCACGGATGTCGGACGTGAACATGAGCCTGGACATATCGGATCTCGACATGGAGCTTGCGGAAATATCGCTTGTCCCCGACCTGGACAAATGCGCGATCCTGCTCGACATCGACGGCACCATCCTCGATCTGGCGCCGTCGCCGCAGCAGGTTTGGGTGTCGCCGGGGCTGCGCCGCACGCTGGCCCGGCTCGACGACTTGACCGGCGGCGCGGTGGCGCTGGTCTCGGGGCGCTCGCTCGCCGACATCGATCTGATCTTTTCGCCCTTGCAACTCGCCGCGATCGGCGGCCATGGCGCGGAGCTGCGCGTGGCCGCGGACGCCGAACCGTTGATGCGCGCCGGGCCGCTGAGCGCGACTTTGAAGCGCAAGCTCGCCAGCGTCACCGAGATCGGTCCCGGCATCCTTGCCGAGAACAAGGGTTATTCGCTGGCGATTCACTATCGCCTGGCGCCAAACAAGGAAGCTGAGGTGCGCACCGCGGTCGAGGCGATTTGCGCCGGCGCGCCGCCCGGCTCGGTCGAGATTCTGCCCGGCAAATTGGTCGTCGAGATCAAGTCGGCCGGCATCAACAAGGCCGACGCGGTGTGCGAGCTGATGAGCTTCGCGCCGTTCGCAGACCGCAATCCGATCTTCATCGGCGACGACATCACCGACGAGCCCGTCTTCGGCATCATTTCCAGATTCGGCGGCCTGGGCTTTTCGGTCGGCCGCGCCTTTGCCGACGCCAACGGCCATTTCGACAAACCGGAATCGGTGCGCGCCTGGCTGGCGCGCATCGCGGCCGAAGGCACAGGCGCGGCAGAATGACAGATCACGGGCTTGATCTCGCCGTCATCGGCAACGGCCGCACGGCCGCATTGGTCGATCCGCACTCGCGCATCGTCTGGTGGTGCTATCCGCGCTTCGACGGCGATCCGATCTTCTGCCGGCTGGTGTCGGGAAAAGAAGAGAAGGGATTTTCCGACGTCGTGCTCGATGACATCGCGGAATTCCAATCGGAATATGTTCGCAACACCGCGATCGTTTCGACCGTGCTGACCGACCGCAACGGCGGCAAAGTGAAAATCACCGACTTCGCCCCGCGGTTTCGCCAATTCGGCCGCGTGTTCCGGCCGCCGCAATTGTTCCGCATCGTCGAGCCGATCGCCGGCCTGCCGCGCATCACGGTGCGGATGCGGCCGACCTGCGACTACGGCAAGCCGCTGCCCAATCGTTCGCTCGGCAGCAATCACATCCGCTATTCCACCGACTCGACCGTGATCCGCCTGACGACGGACGCGCCGCTGTCGTTGATCGAAAGCGAATCTCCGTTCGTGCTGACCCGGCCGTTGCATCTGGTGTTCGGTCCCGATGAACCGTATTCCGGCGATCTGCAGCAGACCTGCCGGGAATTTGCCGAGCGCACCCACGATTACTGGATGGAATGGGTGCGCCGCCTGTCGATCTCATACGATTGGCAGGAGGCGATCATCCGCGCCGCGATCACGCTGAAACTCTCCAATTTCGACGAGACCGGCGGCATCATCGCCGCGCACACCACGTCGATCCCCGAGGCGCCGTCGTCGGGCCGCACCTGGGATTACCGCTATTGCTGGCTGCGCGACGCTTATTTCGTCGTCCAGGCGCTCAACCGCATCGGCGCGACGCGCACCATGGAGGAGTTCATTTCGTTCACGCTGTCGATCGCGTCGAAGTCCGACCACGAGTTGCGCCCGGTCTACAGCGTCGTGCAGACGACCGGCATCGAGGAGCGGACCGCGCCCGACCTCGAAGGCTATCGCGGCGACGGCCCGGTGCGCATCGGCAATGCCGCGGTCGATCAAAATCAGCACGACACCTATGGCAGCGTCATTCTCGCCGCCATGCCGATGTTCTTCGACCGCCGCCTGCCGCGTCCGGGCGACGAGGGGCTGTTTCATCTGCTCGAATCGCTGGGTGACCGCGCCGCCCAGAAGGCGCTCGAGCCCGACGCCGGCATCTGGGAATATCGCGGCCGCTCGCGCATCCACACCCATTCGGCGGCGATGTGCTGGGCCGGCTGTCAGCGGCTGGCGGCGATCGCCAACCGCATCGGGCTAAACGATCGCGCCAAATATTGGAATTCGATCGCCGAGCCGATCCACGCCGCCTTGATCGACGGCGCCTGGAACGAGAAACGCGGCGCATTCACCGCGGCGTTCGGTTCCGACGATCTGGATGCCAGCGTTCTTCTGTTGGCCGATCTCGGCGTCGTCGAGGTCGACGACCCGCGCTTCGCCTCCACCGTCGCCGCCATGGAGCGCGAATTGATGCGCGAGAAGCACGTCATGCGCTACGCCAATCCCGACGATTTCGGCCTGCCGGTCACCGCGTTCCTGATCTGCCGGTTCTGGCTGATCGACGCGCTGTGGTCGCTCGGCCGGCGCGACGCGGCGAAGGATCTGTTCAACGACGCGCTCAATCACCGCAACCGCTACGGCCTGTTGTCCGAAGACGTCGATCCGCAGACCGGCGCGCTGTGGGGCAATTTCCCGCAGACCTATTCGATGGCGGGGTTGATCCTTTCGGCGATGCGGCTGTCGCGCAGTTGGGAAGACCGTTATTGGCGCGGGTGATTAACGCCCTTTGCGAACGTCGGCGCCCGGCGTTTGAAAGCCCAAGCCGGGGCGAAATGATTTCGCCATCCGCGCCACGATTGGATCGTAGGTCTCTTTGAGCGCGGCCGGATAGGACATCACAAAACCCTCGGTCATCTCCTTGCGGTGCGACAGCATATACCGTTCGTAGAAGATGCCGTCGCCTTCGGTGCCGGAGATGACGAACCAATCCTCGCCGTGGGCTCGATAGGTGACGGCCTTGCCGGGACCGAGTTTCTCCAAGATGTATTTCTGATATCCGGCGAGGTCGAAATCGAACGCATTGTATGAGGCAAAGACCGCGAATTCCGCGCCGTCGGCGCTCTTGAAGCGCCGCCCGTCATCGTTGTCGGGCGGCGGTTCGGCTTTGAAAAGATCCGGATAGTCGATCGTCGTGCCGTAGCGATCGTTCTGATAGGTGCGCCAATGCGGCGCTCCGGACGTTTGCGCCACCGCCGGCGCGGCGGCGGTGGCGGTGGCGAAGCAAAGGACGGCCGTTACGAGGCAGGCGATACGCGTCGTCATCCGGTCGGCGGCGCGATCTCGTCGAGGCTCTTCTGCCGCGCTTCGGGGCCGAGCTGCGTCACCGCGGCCGCGGCGATCAACAGCATAATGGCCAGGCAGACGAACACCGTGGTCAGACCCCAGCCTGTCTGTACCCACAGAATGGTCGGCATGATGAACGCGGTCGCGAGCCGGCCGACGCCCGAGGCCAGACCGAAGCCCGAGGCGCGCGCGTTGGTGGGAAACACCTCGGATGTGAAAATCTGCATCGCGTTGCCGGCGACCTGGACGAAGAACACCATGATGAAGCCGGCAATCATCAGCTCCATCGGCGTGCCGGCATTGGCGAACACGACGGCCATAAAGCCGGCGGCGACGAAGGCGCAGACCGACGTGATCTTGCGGCCGTATTTGTCGAGCGCGTACATCATGAAGATGCTGGCGCAGGGCACGGCAAAATTCATCACCAGCGTGTATTGCAGCGACTTGGTGATGGAGAAGCCCTTGGCATTCATCATGTTCGGCAGCCAGGCGCCGAGCCCGATCGCCACGCCGAAGAACGCCGTGAAGCAGATCATGCCGGCAACGACGCGGACCGGGAACATGCGGAAGACGATGCCGATCGGGTCGCTCTTGGTATTGCTGGCGGCGTCGGACGACAGCGGCTCGGTCGGCCCCTTGATGCCGAGACGTTCGAGAACTTTGAGCGCCTCGTCGCCTCTGCCGTGGGTCGCCAGAAAGCGCGGCGATTCCGGCAAGGTGAAACGGAACACCCAGACGATCAGCGCACCGACGCCGATAAGCAGCCAGACGCCGCGCCAGACATACTCGGGCGTGGTGGCAAAGTTGCCGAACAAGAGCACCAGTGCGGTGCCGATCGGCCACACGCAGGCGCCGCCGATGAAATGAACGATGGCCAGGATGCGTCCGCGGATGCGCTTGGGCGAATATTCTCCGGCATAAGCGAAGGCCAGCGGCTGCTCGGCGCCCAGCCCGAGCCCGGCGATGAAGCGGCAAACAATCAGCAACGTCACACTTGGCGCGAAGGCGCCGAGAATTGTGAAGGTGCCGAACAAGAGCAGGTTGAATTGATAGATGAAGCGGCGGCCGAACCGGTCGGTGAATTCGCCCTGGCCGACGGTGCCGAAGAACATGCCGAAAATGGTGGCGCTGCCGATGGCCGCGACCTCCGCTCCGGTTGCGAATTTGGACTGCAGAAGGAACGGCACCAGCGCGCCGAAGATCGTGAAATCGATGACGTCGAAGAAATAGCCCGCCGCGATCAGACCGACAATCCGGCGATGCAGCGGCGAGATCTTCGCATCATCCAATGCGTTGCCGACAAAGGCTTCGATTGTCTGCGCCATTTCGATCCCCTCCCCTAAGGCCGCTTGAGCGGCTCTGAGCGGGGTACTTTGGTGGGGCGGGGTCCTACTGTCAATGTGTAGGGCGGGTTAGCCGCAGGCGTAACCCGCCGTTCTAGAGCCCGCTGCGAGTTGGCGGATTACGCTTCGCTAATCCGCCCTACATTTCTGCGTTCACGCGCCTTCGAACTGCAAGATGTACAAGCCGGCGTTGGAATCGGTGACGTACATCCGCGCTTCGGCATCGACGAAGCAATCGCAGGACTGGATAACCTGCGGCCGGTTCGGCCGCGGATCGAACATGCGCTCGGGCGGCGGCGGCACGAAAGAACCGACCTCGCGCGGCTGGAACGGATTGGCGATGTCGTAAGCGCGCACGCCGGCATTGTGCAGGGTGGCGAAGATCAAGCGCGAGCTCTGGAACGCGCCGGGCCGGTTCTCCCACAGGTTATGCGGGCCGAAATGGCCGCCCTTCTTGCAATAGTCGAACTCGTCGGGGACCGGCATGGTGGCGATGCTCACCGGATTGGACGGCACGCGGACGTCGAACACCCAGATATAGCGCAGGCCAAGACTGCAATTGGCGAAGTTCGCCTCGTCGGCGACGACCAGGAGATTGCGGTCCGGCAGCGGCAGCGGCGAATGGGTGCCGCCGCCGAACGGCGGGTCCCAATTGCGGTGGCAAACAAGCTTTGGTTTGGCCGGATCGCCGACGTCGACGATGGCCAGCCCGCCGTCGCGCCACGCCGTGTAGGCAAGATTGCCGGCGACCAGGCCGTGATGCAGCGCGTAGCGCCGGCCCTTCGGCCAAGTCGGCGTCTCGCCGCCGCCGGTCCACATGCCCGGCAGCCAGAATTTTCCGACCACTTCCGGCTTCGTCGGCTCCTTCATGTCGACGATGACCAGGATATGGTCGGAGAATTCCGGCAGATGCACCGAGACATAGGCGTAGCGCTCGCCCACATACCAGATGCGATGCGGCCCCAAGCCGCCGAGCGGCAGGAACGCGATCTCGCGCGGCGCTTCCGGCTTCGCCAGATCGTAGACGCGAAGCCCGCTGGTGAACTGCTGGCCTTTGAGCGCGTCGCCCGAGGTGCCGGCGAAATAGGCCTCCTGGCTCACCTGCATGGTCCAAACGCTCGGGCCGTTGACCGCCAGCAACAGGTCGCCGTGGGTCTGGATATGGTGCGCCCGCGTATTCGGCGGGCAGGCCAGGAAATTGACAGTCTTCGGATTCTTCGCGTCGCGCACATCGATGACGGTGATGCCGTTGGAAAAGCCGTGACCGATATAGGCGTGGCCGCGATTGACCATGACCTGGACACCGTCGCCGCGGCCGCCTTGGTCGCTGTGGCTGAGGAATTTGATGTTACGTGACGCCACAGCGGTCATGGTTTTCCTCCCAGTTTTGCCCACGACAAGCGCGAGCATGACGCGGTAAACTTAGCACTAGATGCAAGGGTAGAGACGATGGCTGACGCAGAACACGGAATGATCGCAGTCGACAAGATGGGCGGCAAGGTGCTGTTCCTCAATCCTACGACCTACGCGACCGAGGTGGTGATCGACGGCTTTCCGCGCACGGTGCACGAGCTTTTGGTGGTGCCGGAGACCGGCATGGCTTACGTGCCGATCTTCGGCGACGGCATCCACGGCCGCAATCCCAACCCGCAGCATCTGCTCTGCGTGTTCGATCTGCACCAGCGCGCCCATGTCGCGACCATCGATCTGCGGCCCTATATCGCCCCGCACACGCTCAAACTCGGACCTGATGGGCTGATCTACATCACCTGCGAGAACTCGGCCGTGGTGGCGGTGATCGACCGCAAGACCAACAAGGTCGTCGAGGCCATCGATTCCGGCTCGACCAACGGCCATCGCCTGATCGTCGCGCCGGACGGGCAGCGCCTCTATACCGAGAACGAAGAGGACGGCACGGTGTCGGTGATCGACCTGCCGAAGCGAAAGCTTCTCGGCAAGATCAAGACGCCGCGGCCGCTCGCCGGCATCGCCATCTCGGCCGATGGCCGCACCGTGGTCGCGGTCGACGACGCGCTGCCGACATTATTTTTGATCGACACCGAAGCCGGCAGCGTGCGCGAGGAGATCGTGCTCAAGGACGTGCCGAAGGCGGCGCAGATCGCGCGCTATGCGCCGGACAACAGCCTGATCGGGGTGACCAGCCTGAACAGCGATACGGTGAGCCTGATCGATCCGACGTTCCGCGAGCAGACCGCGATCAAGGTCGGCTCGCAGCCGATGGACATGGCGTTCCGCGGCGACGAATTGTTCGTCGCCTGCCAGGGCGACGGCTCCATGCATGTCATCGATATTCCGGGCCGCCGCGCCAAGGGCAGCTTCAAGGCCGGCACCGGCTGCGAATCCGTCGGCTTTTTTTAGCCGCGGCCTTATGGCAAGCTGCCTGGCGCACAAGGAGCTTGGCAATTCGTTTACGGTGAATTTCACCATCTGATTGCCGCGCCGATCCCGGCGTGGGGCGAACGCCGCCGCGCCGATAATCGCTATCGCTTGGCGCCGTCTTCGTGAGATCATTCGCGCCCGGAATGGCCTGATTCGCCCATTTGGCGGGTTTGCTGGCCAGTACAACCGCGGCGGCCGACCGAGACATGCCGGATAGAACGGGGCTTTCCAACATCATCGCTGCCGCCGTACATGGCCGGTCGTCGACCGGACTGGATCAGTTCCGAGCGCCGGCGACCGGCGACGGGGCCGTCAACGCCGAAACGCCCTCCAACCGGGAACCGGCGGATCTCTCGCTTGCCGGACACATATTGCTGCCGGTCGCGATTTTCGCGGTCACGCTGTTGACTCTCGAATTCTTGCTCGGCGCGAATTTTGCCGCAACGATCTGGCCGGCGAATGCCATCGTCCTGGTCGCGTTGCTCCGTCACGCCCGCAATCTGCGTAATTACGGCTCGATCATCGTCGGCAGTGCCTGCGCCATCGCGCTCGCCAACGTCGTCGTCGACAGCAGCGCTGTGCCTTCGATGATCCTGGGCGCGGCAAATATTTTCGAAGTCGTGGTAACGCTGGCTTTCCTCTCGGTCTTGCGCATCGACGCCGCCAATCTCACGAGCTTCAAAAATCTGCTCATTTTCATCGTCATCGCGGACGGCGTGGCGCCGGCCGGCAGCAACGCCATCAACGCGATGGTGATCGGCGCTGCGCACGGAATTCCGTGGCGCACGATCTGGCTTCAAGCCTATCCCGCCCATGCCTTGGGCATGATTGTCGTGGCGCCGTTTCTCATCAGCGTCACGTCGCGGGAGTGGCATGAACTGCGCGTGCGGCAGCGGCGCGGCGAGGCTGCGGCGACTTTCGCATTCGTTATCGCCATTGGAATCGGCAGCGCGTATTTCCGTCCCTTCGCCTTCCTCATGGTCCCGGCGATTCTGTTTTCGACGCTGCGGTTCGGCCTGATCGGCGCCACGACGGCTAATCTCCTCACTGCGTTTTGCACTTCGAGTTTCGTCATCTTGAACATCGGCGAGCCCATTCTGGCGCGGTCGGATTCCTCGGAGCGGGTGTTGGCGATGCAGGTGCTGCTGGCCTTCACCTCGCTGTGGTGCCTGCCGATCGCCGCCTTGCTGACCGAGCGCGACCGCCTGCTCGGCGATCTGTCGCGCGCCAACGCGCAATTGAAGACGGAAAGCGAGACAAAATCCCATCTGGTGGTCGGCTTGCGCCGGCACTTGTCGATCGCCGAGGAAAGGGAGCGCCTGCGGCTGTCCTACGAGCTGCACGACCAGGCCGGCCAGGACCTGATCGCGGCGATCCTGGAGCTCAACGAGATCGATTCGCTGATCCACGGCCCGGGCCGGGAACGCCTGCACCTGGTGCGCAAGAAGATGGAGGAGCTCGGCAAGACGCTGCACCGCATCGCCTGGGAATTGCGGCCGCCGGCGATCGACGAGCTGGGTTTGCGCAAAGCGCTGGCGAGCTATATCGCCGATTGGGGCGAGCGCTGCGGCACCGAGGTCGATTTTCACTGCGACGATCCGGACCTCGACGGGGTGCCGAACGAGATCGGCACCACCGTCTATCGTATCGTGCAGGAAGGCTTGACCAATATCGTCAAGCACGCCCAAGGACCGTCCGACGTCAGCGTCGTCATCCGGCGCGTCGGCGCGACCTTGCAAGTGATCATCGAGGATAACGGCTGCGGATTCGACGTCGGCGCCATGGCGGCGAAACCCGGCGGCTATGGCGGCCTGGGACTCGACGGCATGCGCGGGCGCTTGATACTGATCGGCGGAACACTTGAAGTCGAATCCGCGGTCGGCGCCGGCACCACGATTTTCGCCCGCATCGCGCTCGACGGCCAAAGGTCAGCCGCGTGACTGAGAAAATCCGCATCGTCTTGGCTGATGACCATCCCATCGTGCTCGATGGCCTGCGCAATCTCATCCGGGCGGAACCGGATTTCGAGCTGGTCGGCGAGGCCGCAAGCGGGCTCAGCGCGCTCAAGATCATTCGCGAGCAGCGCCCGGACGTCGCCGTGCTCGACATATCGATGCCCGAGCTCAACGGCATCGTGCTCAGCCGCCGCCTCAACGGCGAAATGCCGGCGCTGCGGCTTCTCGTCCTCACCCTGCACGAGGACCGCGCCTATCTGAACCAGGCGCTGGAAGCCGGCGTGCGCGGTTACGTGCTCAAGCGCTCCGCGGTGGAAAACCTGGTCCAGGCCATCCGCGCCGTGCTGGTCGGCGGGCTGTACATCGATCCGGCGATCGTCGGCCGGGTGTTCGAGAGCAAACAAGTCAACAAGCGGCTAGCGGCGCGCAAGGGCGTGGCGCCGGCATTGACCGACCGCGAGGCCGACGTGCTGAAGATGGCGGCGCTGGGCTTCACCAACAAGGAAATCGCGTCGCGCCTCGACGTCGGCGTGAAATCGATCGAGACCTACAAGGCGCGCGGCCTGGAAAAGCTCGGGCTGAAGACACGCGCCGAATTGGTGCGCTACGCATCCGGCCAGGGCTGGCTGGATTTCTGATCTCCCGGGCGACGGTACGGTAACGGCTTCGTTAAGACGTCAGGCAATCTCTGACAGGCGGCAGCCGTGTTCTTAAGCCTGCCGCGGTGCCAATTGCGCTATTGCTTCATTGCGGGAGGCGGCGGCTGGCAAAGACCGGCGGCCACCCGTCAGTGACAGGGGACAGTGCATGGCGCGAACGGCGAAAAAAAGCGAGCTTGGCCGCGAGCCGTTCCGCAGACTTTCCGACAGCGAGATTCTGCTGTTCGTGACCCGCACGTTGCAGCCGCAACTGGATGACTCCGATGCGCCGAACGTCTTTGCCAAATTACAGAACCTGAAGGACGTTCTGCGGCAACAGGAAATGACGCTGCCGGACTGGCCGGATTGCGCCGGCAAAGACCGCATGCGCGACGCTCTTGCCGCGGCCACGGATCTGATCGCGCAAATCATCGACGATTTGGCCGGCGCGGCCAGGCGGGACGCCGCCGTCCGCGAGGCCAAATCCGCATGAGCCCGCGGCGCTGACATGGCCGCGCAAAGCACGCGTGCCTCCGCCGGCGGGCATTCGTTCCCGCTGGATTTCGCCTCGATCAGCTTCCTGATCGTCGACGATCAGCCGTTCACGCGCCGCCTGGTGCGAACGATGCTGCACGGCTTCGGCAGCCGCGAGGTTTACGAATCCGCAAGCGGCGCCGAAGCGCTCGAGCTTGCTCGCAGCACGAAGCCAAACATCATCATCACCGATCTGATCATGCCCGATTTAAACGGGCTTAAATTCATCAAGATGCTGAAAGCACCCAGCGCGCCCACCAGCGGGATTCCGATCATCGTGCTGTCGGGCTATCTGACCAAGACCGCGACGCTGGCGATCAACGAATCCGGCGCGGACGAGCTGTTGGTCAAGCCGGTTTCGCCGAAAGCGCTTTATGAGCACGTCTCGCGCATCGTGCTGCGCAAGAACCAGGCGAACCCGCCGGTGGCGTTCGTGCAGAATCAACGGCGGCGCGACGAGCTTCATAAGAAGAAGACCGGCGATCTGGCGCTGCTGTAACGCTTCGCGAGAAACCCCCTATCGCGCCATTGCCGTTGCAATCTCTTTTGGCGGTGCGGTCTCGTCCTGCGCACGCTGTTGCACCGGCTTGCGCTCGCGCGTCAGATTGTAAGCGCTGTTGATCAGCGCCAGATGCGAGAAGGCTTGCGGGAAATTGCCGACCAGGCGCCTGCCGCGCGGATCGTATTCTTCGCTCAACAGGCCGACGTCGTTGCACAGGCCGACGAGGCGGCGAAACAGCCGCTCGGCGTCGTCGTAGCGGTCCTGCAGCATATAGACGTCGACCAGCCAGAAGCTGCAGGCGAGGAACGCGCCTTCGCCGGGTGGCAACGCATCCTCGACCTCAGCGGTGCTGTAGCGCATGACAAAACCGTCGCGCACGAGGTGCCGTTCGATCGCCCCAATGGTGTCGGCGATGCGCCGGTCGGTGACCGGCAAAAACCCGACGCAGGGCAACAGCAACAAATTGGCGTCGAGCTGATCCGAGCCATAGGCCTGCACGAACGTTCCCAGTCTCTTGTTGAAGCCGTGCTCGCAGACATCCGCGCAAATCTCGTCGCGCAGCTTGCGCCAGTCGTCGAGCGGCCCTTCGAGCCCGAACGTCTCGATGCTCTTGATGCCGCGATCGAACGCCACCCAGGCCATCGCCTTCGAATAAGTGAAATGCTGCGGCGGTCCGCGCATTTCCCAAATGCCCTGGTCGGGCTCGCGCCAGATCTCGGTGAGATGTTCGAGAAATTTCAGCTGGATGTCCCAGCCCGATTCCTGGGTCGAAAGCCCGTTGCGCCGCGCTTGGTAAGCCACGTCCATGGTCTCGCCGAACACGTCGAGCTGGCGCTGCGTGTGCGCGGCATTGCCGATGCGCACCGGCGCCGATTGCTCATAGCCGGGCAGCCAATCCGCGACCCATTCGATCAGCCGCCGTTCGCCGCCGATGCCGTACATGATCTGGAGCTGCTCGGGGCTGCCGGCGACGGCGCGCAGCAGCCATTCGCGCCAGGACTGCGCCTCTTCGTAGTAGCCGGCATGCATGACGGTGAGCAGCGTCAGCGTGGCGTCGCGCAGCCAGCAGTAGCGGTAATCCCAATTGCGCTCGCCGCCAATCCGTTCCGGCAGCGCGGTGGTGGGAGCGGCAACGATGCCGCCGGTCGGCCCATAGGTCAGCGCTTTCAGCGTGATCACCGAGCGGCGCACCGCGTCCGACCATTCGCCGGCCGGCCGGCATATTGCCGCCCATTCGGTCCAGAACTTTTCCGTGTCGCGCAGCGCCGTGGTCGAGTCGTGCGTATCGGGCAAAGTCTTGTGCGAGCGCGAATAGGTCAGGACAAACGGAATGGTCTCGCCCGCCGCGATGACGAACTCGCCGACCGTGGTCATGTCCTTGCCCATGACGCGCACCGGCGTGCGCAGCACCGCCATGTCGGGTCCGGCGATGGCGCGCAGCGCGCCGTTTTCCATCCGGGTCACCCACGGCACCACGGCGCCGTAGCCGAAACGCAGGATGAGCTCGGTGTGCATTTTCAGCTTGCCGCGCGTGCCGACGACGAGGCGTACGATCTCGGAATGGTCGCCGCGGAACGGCATGAAATCGACCACGGTGGCGGCGCCGTCCGCAGTCTCGAAATGGGTTTCGAGAATAAGCGTATTCGGCCGGTAGCGCCGCGTGACGCTAGCCTGCTCTTGCGGGGCGATGAGCCAGCGGCCGTGATCGCGGGTGCCGAGCAGCGCCGCAAAGCACGCTTCCGAATCGAAGCGTGGCCAGCACAGCCAGTCGATCGATCCGTTGCGCGCGACCAGCGCCGCGCTCTTGCAATCGCCGATCAGGGCATAGTCTTCGATCCGGGTCGACATGGCGCAGGAAGTCACCTTGGTCAGGAAAAATCCACGACGACTTTGATGTCGTCCGGTTGGGGTTCAAGCGATTGCGTCCACTGCCCGACTGGCACGCGCCGCGTGATCAGGCGAACCAACCACGACTGGTCGGCACGCTCGAGCGCCTCGACCGCGCCTTCGTAATGCCTGCGGTTGGCATTGACGCTGCCGAACACCGTGTCGTTGTCGAGCACCATGGTGCGATTGAGGCTACCGACATCGATATCGAAATCGCGGCCGGGCGAAGACACCCCGACGAGGCAGACGATGCCGCCCGGCGCGGTGCGGCCGAGCGCATCGCGCACCACGCTCGGCGCGCCGGTGCATTCCATCAAGACGTCGGGCTTGAGCATGTCGAGGTCGGTGAGTTTTTCCAAATGAAACGTGCCGCCGAGCCCGTGCACGATCACGCGCTTCGCCTCGCTGTCATGATGATCGAGCACATGGACGTCGAGGCCGCGCTGCGCGCCCATCAAGGCGGCGAGCAGGCCGATCGGCCCGGCGCCGGTGACCAGAAGCGTCTGCGGTTGCCATGCCCGGGAGCGCCGGCCGATGCGCTCGGTGTGATCCCAAGCCTTGGCGACGACGCTGGCCGGCTCGACCAGCACGCCGGCATCGCCGAGCGCCTGGTCGATCTTGACCAGGAAGTCGGGCTCGATGCGGAAATAATCCGCGCCAAAACCGTTGCGTTCCTTGATGCCGCGCTCGGTATAGCGGCCGTTGCGGCACATATCCCATTCGCCAACCGCGCAGGCCGGGCACGGCACCGGATCGGGCCGCCGCACGATGCCGACGACGCGGTCACCGGCACGAAATCCGCTGCCGGCGGGCGCCTCGCACACTTCGCCCAGCGACTCGTGGCCGATCACCAGCCGCTTCTCGCCCGGCGGCGCCCAGCCGTAAGACCCCGACACGATTTCACGGTCGGTGCCGCAGACGCCCAGCGCCAAGCTGCGCACCAACACGGCGCCGTCGGCGCGCGGCGGTTCGGGGACGTCTTCAACGCGCGCTGAATTGGCGATACCGGGCGCGACAGTCAGGGCGCGCATCATTTTGTTCCGTGATTGCAATGTTCAACGCTGCCGCCCCGCGCAGCCGTGGAAGCAATGTCAGACCGGTAAAGCGGGCGGGCGAGAAAGGTTCCTGCGATGGAACCGAACCCCGATTCGGGTTGCACCGCCGCGCCTACCGCACTGCAACATAACGACCCATGGCTCTGCGCCACCGATAGCGAGATGTTCCACAGAACCGGGATAAAGGATTTCGTTTTGATATCACAGGCTTTTTCGCTGCACCGCACCGTTAATGGAACAAATCGCGCTCAAACCGGTTGTCGAGACAGCCGAAACAGGTGGTGTCATCGTGAAAGTCGTCGTCGTTTCCAACCGCGTCGCGCGGGCGCAACCGGATGAGCCGATTGCCGGGGGACTGGCGGCAGCCCTGATCCCGATGGTCAAGGAATCGGGCGCCATTTGGGTCGGCTCCAGCGGCCATGTCGGCGACGCGACGCAAAGCCAGGATTCATTCGCCAGGATCGAGTCGCTTGGCGCCGGCGCGCTGGCGACCGTCAACATGCCGTCAAAACATTATCTCGGGTACTACGAGGGCTTTGCCAATTCGGGCCTGTGGCCGGCGCTGCATTCGCGCCCCGACTTGATCCAGGTTTCACACGAAAACTACGCGTCCTATCGCGAGATCAACGCGTTCATGGCGCGCGCACTGCTGCGCTTTAATTCGTCGGAAGCAGTGTTCTGGGTGCAGGACTATCACTTCCTTACCCTAGGCGTCGAACTGCGGCGGCTCGACGTCGATCGCCCGATCGGCTTCTTCCTGCATACGCCATGGGCCGAGCGGCGCACCATGATGGCGGTGCCGCATCTCAACGAGATCGTGCGCGACATGCTCGCCTACGATCTGATCGGATTCCAGACCGTCGAGGACCGGCAGAATTTCGAAGACTACCTGCACCACGAGCTCGGCATCACTCCGGTCGACGGCACGATCGTTTCGCAATGGGGCTGGACCCAGCTCGCCACCTTCCCGATCGGCATCGATGTCGACGAATTCGCCAAGCGCGCCAACAAATCCGTGGCGCGTCCGGAAATCTCGCGCCTGCGGGCGAGCCTGCAGGGCACCAAGCTCGTGCTCGGCGTCGATCGGCTGGACTATTCGAAGGGTCTCGCCAACCGCGTGCGCGCCTTCGATCGCCTGCTGGAGATCGAGCCGTCGTTCAAGCGCGAGGTGGCGCTGCTGCAGGTCGCGGTGCCCTCGCGCGGCAATATCCGCGCCTATCGCGAGCTCAAGGCCGAGCTCGCCGCCCTGGTCAGCGAGGTCAACGGCCGCCACGGCGAGGTGGATTGGACGCCGATCCGCTATCTCAACAAGGGCTTTTCGCAGCTCACGCTGGCCGGCTTCTATCGCACCGCCCATGTCGGGCTGGTCACGCCGCTGCACGACGGCATGAACCTCGTCGCCAAGGAATATGTCGCCGCGCAGAACCCGTTCGATCCCGGCGTGCTGGTACTCTCCTCGTTCGCCGGCGCCGCCAAGGAGCTCGACGCGGCGCTCCTGGTCAATCCGCACGACATTGACGGCATGGCGCGCGCGATCGCGGCCGGTCTCGTCATGAGTGTCGAGGAGCGCCGCGAGCGCTGGCAGAGCATGGTGACGAAGCTCAGGCGCGCATCGGTGCAGAACTGGTTCAGCGATTTCCTGCACACGCTCGCCGAAGTGCGCCGGGCGCCGGCGATCCCGGCCAATCTGCCGCAGGTGCTCGATCTCGCGCAGCGGCGCGCGGCGCAGCGCTAACGCATCCGAAAATCACCGCCGCAACGTCTTGCGCGTCTTGGCGCGTACCGAGCGAATCGTATCGCGGCCGGCGTTCTTGGCCGCCTCCTGCAAGGCATGGCGGATTTCATCGCGCTTCTCGTGGATCGAGGCGATCACCGGACCGGCGGCGACGCCCAATCCCGCCAAGGCGGCTTCCGAAAGCTGCAAGCTCGCTTCAATGGTCTCGGGCACGGCGTCGGTGGCGCCAAGCGCATAAAGGTGGCGGGCATGATCGGCGTCGCGGGCGCGCGAGACGATGAGAATATCCGGCCGCAGCGCCCGCACATGCTCGACCACGACGTCGATCAGGTCGTGGGTATGGATGGTGATGATGACGCCGGCCGCCGTCGCCAGGCCGCAAGCCTCGAGGAATTTCGTATCCGCCGCATCGCCATAAAAGACGTCATGGCCGTCGCGGCGGTCGCGCGTCACGGTGGGCGCGTCGAGGTCGGCGGCGATATAGCGGATGCCGTGTTCCTTGAGCAGCGCGCACACGACCTTGCCAACCCGGCCGTAGCCGACCACGATGGCATGGCTCTGCTCGCTGCTCGGGCGCGCGTTAAGCTCGGTGTCCACCGGCCGGCCCGCCCGCAACCACGATGCGAAGCGGCGGCCGGCGAAGGATAGCAGCGGGGTGAGCGCCATTGTCGCCGAGGTGACGGCGAGCGTGAAGCTGGCAAGCCGCGGCTCGATCAGGGCCGCGCCCGACGCCATGCCAATGCCGACAAAGGCGAACTCGCCGCCCGGGCCGAGCAACAAACCAGCCTCGACGGCGACCGGCCACGACAAGTGGAAAATCCTGGCGAGACAGATCAGCAGCACGGCCTTGACAACGATCAGGCTGACGACGCCGCCGGCGAGCAACAGCGGATCGCGCAAAAGCTCGCGCACGTCGATATCCATGCCGACGGTGAAGAAGAAGATGCCGAGCAAAAGTCCCTTGAACGGCTCGACGGTCGCCTCGACCGCCTTGCGGAATTCGGTCTCGGCGAGCAATAGCCCGGCGACGAAAGCGCCGAGCGCCATGGACAAGCCGGCCTCATAGGCAATCACGCCGGCGGCAATGATGACGAACAGAATGACGGCGATGAACAGCTCGGTGGAGCGCGCGTTCGCCACCAACCGGAACAGCGGCCGCAGCAGCACGCGGCCGAAAATGACGATGACGGCAACCGCAATCACGGCCTGAAGCAGCGCGGTGCCGAGACTCTTGAGCACCGAACCGCCGGAACCCGCGGCCAGGATCGAGATGAACATCAGGATCGGAATGACCGCAAGATCCTGGGCCAGCAGCACGGAAAAGCTGGCGCGGCCGACGGTGGTGGTCAGGCGTTCCTGGTTCGACAGCAATTCGAGCACGATCGCGGTGGAGGACAATGACAGGCTGGCGCCGAGGATCACCGCCTCCGAGGCCGATTGGCCGAGCAGCAACGCCACACCGGCGAGCAACGCCGTGGTCAGCAGCACCTGCGATCCGCCAAGGCCGAATACCAGCCGCCGCATCGCCAACAGCCGCTGAAACGACAGTTCCAAACCGATCAGGAACAACAGGAAGACGATGCCGAGCTCGGCGATGCCTTCGACGTTCTTGGCGTCGCTGATGGTGAACCAGAACAGCGCCGGATATTTCTGATTGAAAGTGCCGAGCCCGAGCGGCCCGAGCAGCGCGCCGGCGCCGAGATAGCCGAGCACGGGACTGAGGCCAAAGCGGCGCACCATCGGCACCACGACGCCCGCCGTGCCGAGCACGATCAGCGCGTCGCTGTAATTAGAGATGTTGATGGTCCCCGAAGCCAAAAGACGCTCCCGCTTGTTTCGACCGCAACTTTCCGCTCGACCTTAACGAGCGTGACAAGACAGTGTAATCGCGCCGACGGCCCTCGCCTATTCGCCGATCACGGCTATCGCATTTATTTCGATCAAATAGTCCGGCGACGTCATCTTGGTGACCTCGACCATGGTCGAAGCGGGCGCCGGCGCCTTGAAATATTCGCGCCGGACTTTGTGAATGAGATCGAAGTGTTCCATGTTGCGCACGTAGACGTCGACCCTGCAGATGTCGTCCATGGTGCCGCCGGCCTCTTCGACCGCGGCCTTGACGTTGTCGCAGACCTGCCGCGTCTGCGCCTCGATATCGCCGACGCCTGCGATGCTGCCGTCGGCGCGGCGCGCGGTCATGCCGGAGATGAAGACGAGGCGGCCGCGCGCGGCGACCATGGTGGCGTGGGAAAAGTGCCCGCTCGGCTGGCGGAGTTTTGGCGAAATGATTTGGGTCTTCGGCATGGGCATACCCGGTTCCTTGCAATTCTGCCTGTGCAGTAGAACCGCTGCGTGCGGGCCGCACAAGATGACCCGCATTCGACGCGGTTGACGCCGCGCGGCGATTTCCGCAGCATCCGCCGCAACAGGGAGGGAAATGCGCCCATGAGCGACATGACCATCACCGCCGTCCGCACCACCATATTGCGCGTGGCGTGGCCGCAGACCCCGTGGCTCAAAGGCCACGCTTTCGGCGACGCCCGGAACTTCCTGGTGGTCGATGTCGAGACCAAAGGCGGCATCATCGGCATGGGCTATCTGTTCCTATTCCGGCCGGGCATCCGGTCCATCATCGCCTGCCTCGATGAAGTGATCATCCCGCGCGTCATCGGCAAGGACGCCAGCGCGGTCGAGGCGATCTGGCAGGATTTGTGGAAGACCACCATCACGTTCGGCCGCGGCGGCATCGCCACCATGGCGATGTCGGCGCTCGACATCGCGCTGTGGGATGCGCTCGGCAAAGCGGCCAAGCTGCCGCTGCACCGGCTGTGGGGCCATTTTCGCGCGCAGATGCCCGCTTACGGCTCGGGCTGTTTCCGCGGCTCGGGCGGCGACGGCATGATCGCCAAGGCGCTGCACTACAAGGAGCGCGGCTACAAGGCGATCAAGATGCAGGTCGCGCACACCGCCGATCTGCACACTGATCTCGACAACGTCAAACGCATGCGCGAAGCGGTCGGGCCCGACATCGACATCATGATCGACGTCAATATGGGCTGGACCGCCGACGTCGCCATCCAGATGGGCCGCAAATTCCAGGACTACGACGTGTACTGGCTCGAGGAGCCGGTGGTGCCGGACGATTTCGCCGGCTATCTGCGCATCGCGCAAGCGCTCGACCTGCGCATCGTCGGCGGCGAAACCCATTTCACCCGCTTCGATCTCAAGCCGTTCTTCGAAAATCCGCGGCTGCCGATTTTGCAACCAGACCCCATGCGCGGCGGCATGACCGAATTGCGCAAGATCGCGACCGTCGCCGACACCTGGGGCATGACCATGGCGCCGCACCTGTTTCCGGAGCTGAACGTGCAGCTCCTGGCCTCGATCCCGAACGGGATTTGGATCGAGGACATGGGGCTCGCCGAGGATTTGTTCGTCGATCCCGTGCCGGTGGTAAAGGGCATGATCACCGCGCCGGAACGGCCTGGGCACGGGCTCGCGTTCAAGCCGGAAATTTTGCGTGACTGCGTCGTCAAGTAGGATGGGTTGAACGAAGTGAAACCCATCACGCGACGGAGAGGCTGTTTGATGGGTTTCGCTTCGCTCAACCCATCCTACGATTTGCCGCTACGGTCTGCCGCATAAATCCCAAGGAGCCGCCGTGAAAGTCTGCATGTTCCATCTGATGCCGTATCGCGATCTGCCGGCGGATTTCGACAAGCATTACAAGTCCGCCTACATCGATCCGGTCTGGTTCGACGTCGCCGATCCGAAGAAGGTGGGCCAGTACTACAACTGGACGCTGGACGAATTCATCCACGCAGCGCGCTCCGGCATGAACGGGGTGTGCACCAACCAGCACCACCAGAACGTCTACGGTTTCATGGCCAATCCGAGCCTGATGGGCTCGGTGCTGGCGCGTGCCACCGACGGCATGAACGTCGCGGTCGTGCAGCTCGGCTCGACCTTGCCCTCGACCAGCCCGCCGACGCGCATCGCCGAGGAATACGCCATGATCGATTGCATCAGCGGCGGCCGCCTGGTCGCGGGCTTTCCGGCCGGCTTGCCGACCGACGCGACGATCTCGAACGGCGTCGTGCCGGTCGAGCAGCGCGAGCGTTACCGCGAGGCGCTGGCGCTGGTGCAGAAAGCTTGGAGCGCCAAGGAAGTCTTTGCCTGGAACGGCAAGCACTATCAGCTGCCGATGGTGAACCTGTGGCCGCGGCCAATCCAGCAGCCGCATCCGCCGATCTGGATTCCCGGCTCCGGCAGCGCCACCACGGTCGATTTCGTCGTCGACCGCGACGACAGTTTTTGTCACCTGAGCTATTACGGCGCGCAGAATGCCCACAGCCTCGGCGATTTCTACTGGGACCGGGTGACCAAACGCGGCCGCGATGCGAATCCATATCGGCTGGGCTTTTTGCAGCTGATCGGCGTGTCGGAAAGCGACGAAGCGGCGGAAGAATACGCGCCGCACGCCGAGTATTTCTTTCATAAGCTGTTGCGCACCGCGCCGCAGTACCGCGACATTCCCGGCTACATGGATCATGCCAGCCTGGTGCACGCCATGAAGTCGCCGCTGCGCGAACGCTTCGACGTGCGCGATCTCAAATACAAGGACTTCGTCGACCGCGGCTTTGTCATCACCGGCAGCGCGGCGACGGTGCGCGATCGATTGATCGAAGGGGTCAAGCGGCTGCGCATCGGCCACCTGCTGACGCTTCTGCATTTCGGCTCGATGCCGCACGACTTGTGCATGAAGAACATCACGCTGTTCACCCGCGACGTGCTGCCGCATTTGCAGGATTTGTGGGACGACGAATGGGAAGACCGCTGGTGGCCGGAAAGTTTGCGGCAAAAGCGTCCCGCCGCCACGGCCGCGGCCGCCGCCGCATCCTGAAAGCCAAAACAAGGAAAGCTCACCATGGCGGCAATGCCGATGCGTAGCTTGCGACTCTGGCAGGATAAGATCGAGACCGAAGTCGCGGTCTTCGGCGACGGCCCGCCGCTCGTCTTCCTGCACGGCTCATGGGGCCTGCGCAACGACCAGGACTTTCTCGAACTGTTGGCGCGCACTCACACGGTCTATGCGCCAAAGCATCCCGGCACCAGCGAAGGCGATTCGGAGGCCGTGCACCAGATCGACGACTGGTGGGACCTGATCGTCTATCACGGCGAATTGCTCGACCGACTCGAGCTCAAAAGCCCCGTGCTGGTCGGCCATTCGTTCGGCGGCCTGGTCGCCTGCGAAATCGCCGCCGCCATGCCCGAACGTGTGAGCAAGCTCATTCTGATCGACCCGGTCGGCCTGTGGCGCGAAGACATGCCGGTCAAGAACTGGATGCTATTGTCGCCAGCCGACCTGCGCGCCGCTTTGTTCGCCGATCCCAAAGGCGAGCACGCGGAAAAATTCTTCCAAATGCCGGGCGAGACCGCGGAACGCATCGACGCCCAGGTCGGCTTCATTTGGTCGCAAGCCTGCACCGGCAAATTCGTCTGGCCGCTGCCCGACAAAGGCTTGAAAAAACACATCCACCGCATCGCCGCGCCGACCTTGATCGTCTGGGGCAAGGCCGACGGCATTATTGCGCCGGCCTATGCGGAGGAGTTCGCGAAGCGCATCGCGCATGCGCGCGTTTCGATGTTGGACGGCGCGGGACATATGCCGCATTTCGAGCAGACGCAGAGCGTGGCGGCGCTGGTCGGAGAATTTCTAAGGGGTTGATGGCGGCCCGAGGAGAAAGGTAGGAGGCAGTAATGTCCGTCACGTACTACGTAGCCCTGCCGTTCGTGAGGACGGAAGACGGTGTTGCGCCAGGCCAGGCGCAAGAGATGCCCAGCGAAGCGGCCGCGATCCGGCGGGCCGAGGCCATGTCGCGGGATGCTGCGAATGCCGGCGCGCTCGCGTTCAAACGGAGCGGCGATCCGAATATGGGAAATTTTACCGAGGCCACGATCTTGAAGTCGTTCGGCGAAGTGCCGACGAATTTGGATGAGCTATGACGGCTTGATTCCAGTGCCGCCGCACCTCTGGCATCTCACGATTTTATCGCCCTTCTTGAGTGTGCCTTTTCCTTCGCAATTTTTGCAGGGTTTCTTCCTGTCTTCGCTGCTTCTTCGCACGATTCCCTCACGATCAATGACGGCTGTGTTCAATGGGAGCTAAACTAAAAGCCAATGTAGCTACGTACTTGAATTATTGGTAGCGGAGGACGGATTTGAACCGCCGACACACGGATTATGATTCCGCTGCTCTAACCAACTGAGCTACTCCGCCATCACCAAGACGTCCGGCCCGCCAATCCCGCCAACGGAAACGGCCGGACATCGCGCCGACATAAGGCAACCCCGCCGCCGGCCGGGCGAGATTTAGGGTAGTTCTGCGCCCTTTCCAAGGGGCTAAATTCCGCCCGCACGCGAAGCCGCCAACCGCATCATTATATAGGCTTACTCCGCCGCGCCGGCCGCCGCGAAATCGCCGCCGAGCCGGCCGAAGCGGATCAGTGAGAAATGGCCGAGCGGCGGCATCGGCCGGCGCTCGATGACCTGGACGCCGCCGTGGCGTGCGGCCCATTGCGCCAGGCGCTCCCAGCGGAATTCCGGCCGCCAGCCGAGCCGGCGCGCCAGCGGCGCGAACCATCGCTCGAACACCGCGCGCAGGCCGGTCTCGGCGCCGAGATGGTTGACCAGAATGATCTCGCCGCCGGGTCTGAGCACGCGCGCGAACTCGTCGAGCGTCGCCTCCGGGTCCGGCACCACGGTAATGACGTATTGCGCCACGACCACGTCGAAGGCGCCGTCCTGAAAACCGAGATGCTGCGCGTCCATGACGGCGAGCCCGTCGACATTGGTGAGCCGGTGCTCGGCGACGCGTTCTAAAGCCTTGCGCAGCATCGGCGCCGAAAAATCGACGCCGATGAGCCGGTTGGTCCAGGCATATTCGGGCAGCGACAGCCCGGTGCCGACGCCGACTTCGAGGATGCGGCCGCCGATGCGCTCGGCCGCGGCGATCGAAGCCTTGCGGCCGCGGTCGAACACCGAACCGAACACCAGATCGTAGACCGGCGCCCAGCGCGCATAGGCTTTGGCGACCGTGGCCCTGTCGAGCTCAGCCGCCATCAACGCGCGGCGGCCATGGCGACGGCGGCGCTTGGTGCCTTCGCGGCGGCGACGGTGCTGGCGATCATGCCGCCACCGAGCACGCGGGCCTGGCCCTCGGCTGCGTCGTAGAATGCGCAAGCCTGGCCGGGCGACACGCCGTCTTCGCTGCCGACCAGTTCGACCTCGATGCCGCCGCCCGGGCCGGCGCGCAGCCACGCCGGCTGCGGCGCCCGCGTCGAACGCACTTTGACAAACACCTGGCGCTCCAGCGCCTGCTCGATGCCGCCGTCGCCGAGCCAATTGATGTCGCGCAGGCGGATGCGGCTGGTGCGCAGCGCCTCACGCGGGCCGACCACGACGCGGCGCGCGCCGGCATCGAGCCGCACCACGTAAAGCGGCGAGCCGGCGGCGACACCAAGCCCGCGGCGCTGGCCGACGGTGAAATGGATGATGCCGTCGTGATGGCCGAGCACACGGCCGTCGAGATCGACGATGTCGCCGGGCCCGGCGGCGCCCGGCCGCAGGCGCTCGATCACTTCCGCGTAATGCCCGGTCGGCACGAAGCAGATGTCTTGGCTGTCCTGCTTGTCGGCAACCGACAAACCGAAACGCCGCGCCAGCTCGCGCGTCTCCGCCTTGGTGCGGTCGCCGAGCGGAAAGCGTAAGTGGTCGAGCTGCGGTCGCGTCGTGGCAAACAGAAAATAGCTCTGGTCGCGCTCGGCTTCGCGGGCGCGATAAAGCGCGCGGCCGCCGCCGGGCAACGCGCGGGAGGCGACGTAATGGCCGGTGGCTAAAACCTTGGCGCCGAGCTCGCGCGCGGTCTCGAGCAGGTCGCGGAATTTAATCGACTGATTGCACTCCACGCACGGCACCGGCGTCTCGCCGGCCACATAGCTCTCGGCGAAGCGGTCGATCACCGCTTCCTTGAAGCGGCCCTCGTAGTCGAGCACGTAATGCGGGATGCCTAGCCGCGCGGCCACCGCGCGGGCATCATGGATGTCGCGGCCGGCGCAGCAGGCGCCCTTGCGGTGGGTCGCGGCGCCATGATCGTAGAGTTGCAGCGTGATGCCGACCACGTCGAAGCCTGCTTCCGCCAATAGCGCCGCCGTGACCGAGGAATCGACGCCGCCCGACATGGCGACGACAACGCGCGTGTCGGCCGGCCACCCCTCGATGTCGAGACTGTTGTGCATGGCGATCGGGCCGCGCTCCTTTTCCAGTCATTACTATAAGCGCCACGCTGCGGCTCCGCCATGGCACGGGCGTTTTCGCGGGCTTCGGCCGCGAGCGACGGGGAAGCGGCAAAATTTGCCGAGCGGGCGCAAGGGCTGCCGGAGCCGGCTGCCGTTGCCTCTCCTTAAGTCATTGATTTTGCAGGTTCTTTAAAATGCACCGGGCTGGCCCGCGGGTTGCAAGCAGGTCACTGCGCTTAAGATCGCAGAGGTCCCGCAGTGTCGAGTACAGCGTCGAACGTCAGTGCCACGCCCGCAGTCGTGTCTTCACCATGGCCGCAGCCTGCGGCGGCGACCCAAGACAATACCCAAGACCATGGTGGCGGCCCCTTTGCGGCCCTGCTCGATGCCGCCGCAACCACGCCAGACACCACGAATACGCAGCCGCAACCCGCCGCCCCACGCACGTCAACGGCCGCGGCCAATCCGCTCACAGCGAAATTCGCTACCCATCGCAATAGTGGCACGGCCGGCGCAGCCCAGAGCGCACCCGACAAGCAGGCACCTGCCGGCGCCACGAATAACGCGAACGCGACGGCAACACCGGTCGCAAGCTCAAACGCAACTGTCGATCCAAGCGCGACCCCGAACGCGACGGCCAATCAGGCCGGCACCGCCACACCGACCGATATTGCCGGCGCCGGCACGGCACGCGACGTTTTTGCCGGAGCAGCCACGACTATCGTCACTGACGCAGCGGCCGGTGCCGTCACTCCGGATGCGACGACAAAAACCTCAACGGACAACCAGAACGACGGCGGCAGTGAGACCGACGCCGGCGCCGTCGTCGCCGCGGTAGCTGCGACCAACGTCCAGGCACAGCCCGTAGCAGCGGCCGTTATCGCCAATACGGTCATCACTACGCCGCCGGCCACGACCGCTGCGGCCGCACCAAGCATCGCAATCGGCGGTTTGGCTACAGGCAGCGCGAAATCGGCGCTGCCGATCGCCGACGTTAATACTGTCACTTCGAGCCAGAATGCCGGCGACTCTTCGGCGACACCGGACGCCGGCAATGCTTCGGCTGCATCGGACATCAACACCATATCGGCGGCGCAAGACGTCAAAATTTCTGCCGCGGGGCAAGACACCAAGGCCGCCGCGCCGGCACAAGACGCCAAGATCGCCGTCGCAGCGCAAGACGCCAAGGTCACGACACCAACGATCAAGATCGCCACGCCGGCGCAAGGCGCCAAAGCGACCGCGTCAGGCAAACCGTCGACTGGCAGCAGCGCGCCGGCTGCAAATGCCGGTAACGCCGATGCAGGCTCGCCGGCCGATGCGACAGACGGCCAAGCCTGGAACGGCAACGCAACGCCGCCGGGGCAGGCGCGCACCGACAGCGACACCATCATAACGTCGCAGAGCGGCAGGAACGCCACGACGCGCATCGACGCGCTTGCGGCAACGCCGGCGTCCGAAACCGGCGGATCGCCGGCCGCGCAGAGCGGATGGAACGCGGCGAAAGCCGCCACCGAAGGCTTGCCGAATTTCGGCATTGTCGCAAACCAGGTCGCGCCGGCTGCCGCCGCGGTCGCGCCCGGCACCGCCGCGGCGGCGACCGTTCCCATTGCCGGCCTTGCCGTCGCCATCGCCTCGCGGGCGCAGGCCGGCTCCAGCCAGTTCGACATCCGGCTCGATCCGCCCGAGCTCGGCCGCATCGACGTCCGCCTCGACGTCAACCGCGACGGCCAGGTGACGTCTCACATCACCGTGGACCGCGCCGATACGCTGCAACTCTTACAAAACCAGCAGCCGCAGCTCGAACGCGCGCTGGAACAGGCCGGGCTGAAAACCGCCGATAACGGCCTGCAATTCACGCTGCGCGACCAATCCTTCGCCGGCCAGAACGGCGGCAGCGGCAGCGGCGCGCAGCCGAGTGCGGCGCAGCTCGTCATTCCCGACGCCGAGGCGCCGGTCATCCAGGCAACGCAGATCTATTCCCGCGCCGGCCTCGGCAGCGGCGTCGATATCCGCGTGTGAACAGCAACGGTTTTTTTGAGGACGAACCATGACAACGACCAACGCAACGCCGACGACACCGACGTCGAATACCGGCACCGCGCAGGCCGCCGGCGCCGTCGGATCGCAACAGCTGGCCGGCAACTTCAATACCTTCCTGAAACTCCTGACCACGCAGCTGCAGAACCAGGACCCGCTCAGTCCGCTCGATACCAATCAGTTCACCCAGCAGCTCGTCGAGTTCGCCTCCGTCGAGCAGCAAGTCAACATGAACTCGAACCTGCAAACGCTGATCTCGATGCAGCAGACTTCGGCGTCGTTGCAGGCGCTGCAACTGGTCGGCGCCAATGTCACCATCAACAGCAATACCGCAACGCTCTCCAAAGCGACCGGCAGCCCGGCGACGTGGGGTTTCTCCTCGCCCTCGCCGGCCACCGGCGCCGTCACCATCACCAGCTCGACCGGACAGGTCGCTCTCACCGGAACCATATCGCTCACTGCCGGCAGCCAGAGCTATACCTGGAACGGCCAGGGCAATAATGGCGTCACCTGGCCGGACGGCAACTACACCCTGTCGATCAATGCCGTCGGCGCCAACGGCCAGCCGGTCACCGTTTCCACCCAGGTGCAAGGCACCATCAGCTCGGTCAATGTCAGCCAGAACCCGCCGCTGGTCACCGTCGGCGGACAGAACTACCCGATCAGCGCGATCCAATCGATCAACAGCGGCAGCAACGGTCTGGCGCAGTTGCTGCACTGACGATCGCAGGCCGAGCCTGCCAGGCCGCGGATCGATGCGCCGTCTTAACAACATCTTTAAACGCCGGAACGGCGGAACAACGCCCGCGGCGCGGCGATCGCCGGCAATTTGCGGCCAATTGTGCGGGTCGCTTAGGTAAATTTTAAGCCGCCATGCGTAGTGTCACCCCCTGTGGTGTTGTCGAGTACGTGAGAGTTGATATGACCGAACCTCATCGCCCGAGGGTCAAGTATGTCATCGGGCCGGACGGTTCCCCCCTGACGATCGCGGATCTGCCCGCGCCGGGAACCAAGCGTTGGGTCATCCGCCGCAAGGCGGAAGTGGTTGCAGCCGTGCGCGGCGGACTGCTTTCGCTCGAAGAGGCGTGCAGCCGCTATACGCTCACGGTCGAGGAATTCCTGTCCTGGCAATATTCGATCGACCAGCACGGCCTCGCCGGCCTGCGCACCACGCGCATCCAGCAGTACCGCCAGTAACGCGCGCTTAATCGGTCTTACCAATCTCCGAACAGCCGGCCGCCTTGGCCGGCTTTCGCATTTTTGATGGCCGCCAGCTTTCGCGACGCGATTCGCACGCGCCGCCAAGTCTTCCTTCGCACCACAAGGTCACAGTGCTCGGCTTATTGTGCGCGAGCAGTCACTTATTAACCGGGTGCTAACCATCCACCGGGCAAATCTTGCCCAGTGCGGCGCGTGGCGTCGCCGGGGCCAAGGGGTGAAGCTCGGTGCAAGGTCTGGTCGAGTTCGTCAAAACGCTGGGCGCCTCGCGCATCGCGGCCATGGGCGCCGTCACCATCGCGCTGATCGGCTTCTTCGTCTTCCTCATCATGCGGGTGACGACGCCGCAGATGACGCCGCTGTTCACCGATCTCGCCTACGAGGATTCCGCGGCGATCGTGAAGGAGCTCGACCGCCAGGCCGTGCCCTACGAGCTGCGCAACGACGGCAACATCGTGCTGGTGCCGAAGGACCGCGTCGCCCGGCTGCGCATGAGCTTCGCCGAAGGCGGTCTGCCCAAGGGCGGCGGCGTCGGCTACGAGATTTTCGACAAGTCGGAGGTGCTCGGCACCACGAGCTTCGTGCAGAACATCAACAATGTGCGCGCGCTCGAAGGCGAGCTCGCCCGCACCATCCGCTCGCTCGATCGCGTCCAGGACGCCCGCGTGCATCTGGTGATGCCCGACCGTCCGCTGTTCGCGCGCGACAAGGTCGATGCCACCGCGTCCATCGTGCTCAAGGTGCGCGGCACGCTGGAGCAGCATCAGGTCCGCGCCATCCGCCATCTCGTTGCCGGCGCCGTCAACGGGTTGCGGCCGGAACGGGTGTCGGTCGTCGACGAGCGCGGCCAGCTCCTCGCCGACGGCGCCAGCAACGATCCGAACGGTGGCGACGTCTCTACCGACGAGCGGCAGGTCGCGTTCGAGAAGCGCCTGCGCGGCCAGGTCGAGGCGATCGTCTCGTCGGTCGTCGGCCCCAACCATGCCCGCGTCCAGGTCGCCGCCGATTTCGATTTCAACCGGGTCACCCAGACCTCGGACAAGTACGACCCCGAAGGCCGTGTCGTCCGCTCCAGCCAGACGCGCGAGGAAACCTCGGCGACCAACGACGGCAAGGAGAACCAGGTCACGGTCGGCAACGAAATCCCGGGCGGTCAGCGCCAACCCGCGCCCGGCGCCGACAATGCCGCGTCGCGCGACGAAAGCCGCAAATCCGAGGAAATCGTCAACTACGAGATTTCCAAGACCACCAAGACCGAGGTGCTCGAAGGCGGCCGGCTCAATCGCGTCTCGGTCGCGGTCCTGGTCGACGGCACCTATGGCAAGAACGACAAGGGCGAAAGCACCTATCAGCCGCGCAGCAAGGAAGAGCTCGACCAGATCGCCACGCTGGTGCGCTCGGCGATCGGCTTCAGCCAGAAGCGCGGCGACCAGGTCGAGATCGTCAATCTGCGCTTCGCCGAGACGGCGGCCGCGCCGATCACCGAGCCGAGCGGCTGGCTCTCCGCGTTCCAGTTCACCAAAGACGACATCATGCGCGCCATCGAAATGGTGGTGATGGGTCTCCTTGGCTTCGTCGTGGTCTTCATGGTGGTGCGGCCGCTGGTGCGCCGCATCATCACGCCGGACCAGCGCCCCGTGCCGGCGCTGCCGGCGGGCGGCATGCTTGGCGACAGTTTGCCGATCGATCCGGGCCTCGCCCCGGTCCCGGCCATCGCCAGCGGCGACGCGCTGAAGTCCGACCCCAATCAGACATCGAAGATGATCGACCTTGCCCAGGTCCAGGGCCAGGTCCACGCCCAGTCGGTGCAAAAGGTGGGTGAGATTGCCGACAAGAATCCGGGCGAAACAGTTTCAATCATCCGCCAATGGCTGCATGAGAGCGCCGCGGCCTGACCGATCAACGCCATGCCATCAGCTTATAGCGAAAGAGAGAAATCCGAGGGCGGTGCCGCCCAGCGCGAGATAACCAGCGCGCTGGCGAGCCTGGCTAGCCGCCCGGCGGCGGCGCCGACCGGCAAACGCCAACTCAAAGGACCGGAGCGCGCCGCGGTGCTGATGCTCGCGCTCGGCGAGCAGCACGGCGCAAAAATCTGGGGCATGCTCGACGACGACGAGCTGCGGCAGATTTCGGTGGTGATGTCGACCATCGGCACCATCGAGGCGGAACTGGTCGAGAACCTCTTGCTCGAATTCGTCTCGCGCATGTCGGCGTCGGGCGCGATCATGGGCAATTACGACGCCACCGAACGGCTGTTGCAGCAATACCTGCCGCCGGAGCGGGTCGGCAACATCATGGAAGAAATCCGCGGCCCTGCTGGCCGCAATATGTGGGAGAAGCTCTCCAACGTCCAGGAGGAGATGCTCGCCAACTATCTCAAGAACGAATATCCGCAGACCGTCGCCGTGGTGCTGTCGAAGATCGGCCCGGACCACGCCGCGCGCGTGCTCGCCATCCTGCCCGAGGAACTGGCGCTCGACGTCGTCAACCGCATGCTGCGCATGGAGGCGGTGCAGAAGGAAGTTCTGGAGCGGGTCGAGCAGACATTGCGCACCGAGTTCATGTCCAACCTGTCGCAGACCCGCCGCCGCGACGCCCATGAGGTGATGGCGGAAATCTTCAATAATTTCGACCGCCAGACCGAAACCCGCTTCATCACCGCGCTCGAAGAGGAAAACCGCGAGAGCGCCGAGCGCATCAAGACATTGATGTTCACGTTCGACGATCTGACCAAGCTCGATACCGCCTCGGCACAGACGCTGATGCGCCACGTCGAGAAGGACAAGCTCGCGGTTGCGCTCAAGGGCGCCACCGAGCCGGTGCGCCAGTTCTTCCTGTCCAACATGTCGACCCGCGCCGCCAAGATGCTGATGGACGACATGCAGGCCATGGGCCCGGTCCGTCTGAGAGAAGTCGACGAGGCGCAGGCGCTCTTGGTCAATCTCGCCAAGGACCTCGCCGCCAAGGGCGAGATCATCATCTCCAAGAGCCGCGGCGAAGAAGAGCTGGTGTATTAAGATGGGCGCACCGGCAAAATTCCTGTTCGACGTCGACTTCGCCTCGGGCACCGACCGCAGGCCGGGCGGCGGCGCGATCACGCTCGCCGAGCACGCGATAAAGCTTGCCGAGGCGGAAGCTTCCGGCCGCCGCCAGGGCTATGCCGACGCCCAGACCGATGCCAAGGTCGAGGCCGACCGCCGCATGGCCGACGCGCTCGAGCGCATCGCCGTCAATCTCGGCAAGGCCAACGACGCACTGGCGGCGATCGAAACCCGGCTCGAATGCGAAGCCGTCGAGGTCGCGGTCGCAGTGGCACGCAAGCTCGTGCCGACGCTGATCGCGCGCGAGCCGTTTGCCGAAATCGCGGCGCTGGCCAGCGATTGCTTCCGCGAGCTGGTGTCCTCGCCGCACATCGCCGTGCGCGTCAACGACGCGCTCTACGCCCCGGCGCGCGAAAAACTCGACGACATCGTGCGCGCGAAAAGTTTTCAAGGCCGCCTCGTCGTGCTCGCCGAGCCCGATATCGCCGTCGGCGATTGCCGCATCGAATGGGCGGACGGCGGCATCAGCCGCGACGTCGCCGCGGCCGACGCGGCGATCAGCGCCGCGGTCGCAAGCTATGTCAGCGCCCGGCGCAGCTTCGCCGACGCGCACGAAATACTGAGGAGATCCGAGCATGAGTGAGGATGGCAAGATTCCGCTGCCCAATCTCGAGGACGGTGGCGGACAAGCCGATGTCCCGATGGTACCTGAGCCGGAGGGGCCGACGACGCGCATCGCCGCCGACCTCGAAGCGGTGTTCGACGTGCCGGTCCAGGTTTCGGCCGTGCTCGGCCGCGCGCGCATGGAGATCGGCGACCTGCTCAAGCTCGGCCCCGGCACGGTGCTCGAGCTCGACCGCAAGGTCGGCGAGGCGATCGACATCTATGTCAACAACCGCCTGGTGGCCCGCGGCGAAGTCGTGCTGGTGGAAGAAAAACTCGGCGTGACGATGACGGAAATCATCAAGGCCGAGAGAAGTTAAAGGAACAAGACCATGCGCCTCCTCATCGTTGGCACGCTCAACGGCCAGCTCACCACCGCGACCAAGATCGCGATGGACAAGGGCGCGACCGTCACTCATGCCGCGGATAACGCGCAAGCCGTCGCCGTGCTGCGTTCGGGCCGCGGTGCCGACCTTTTGATGGTCGATGTCTCAAGCGACATCCGCGACCTGGTGGCGCGGCTCGAAGCCGAGCACATTCACGCCCCGATCGTCGCGTGCGGCATCGCCACCGACGCCCGCGCCGCGGTCGCCGCCATTCACGCCGGCGCCAAGGAATACATCCCGCTGCCGCCCGACGCGGAATTGATTGCCGCCGTGCTCGCCGCCGTCGCCGACGACAGCCGCGAACTGATCTACCGCGACGACAGCATGGCGAGAGTCGTCAAGCTCGCCCAGCAGATCGCCGGCAGCGACGCCTCGGTGCTGATCACCGGTGAATCCGGCACCGGCAAAGAAGTGCTGGCGCGCTACGTCCACGCGCGGTCCAGCCGCGCCAAGAAGCCGTTCATCTGCGTCAATTGCGCCGCGATCCCCGAGACGCTTCTGGAATCCGAACTGTTCGGCCACGAGAAGGGCGCGTTCACCGGCGCAGTTGCACGCCGCGTCGGCAAGTTCGAGGAAGCCAACGGCGGCACGCTCTTGCTCGACGAGATTTCCGAGATGGAGGTGCGGCTGCAGGCAAAACTATTGCGCGCCATCCAGGAGCGGATGATCGACCGGGTCGGCGGCACGCGGCCGGTGCCGATCGACATTCGCATCATCGCCACCTCGAACCGCAACCTGGCCGAAGCGGTGCGCGAAAACACCTTCCGCGAGGACTTGCTGTTCCGGCTCAACGTCGTGAACCTGAAATTGCCGCCGTTGCGCGAACGGCCGGCCGACGTGATCGAATTGGCCGAATATTTCATCAAGAAATACTCCGTCGCCAACGGCGTGCCGGCGCGGCCGCTGGCGCAGGAATCCCGCCGCACGCTGACCATCAACTACTGGCCGGGCAATGTGCGGGAGCTGGAAAACACCATGCATCGCGCCGTGCTGATGGCAAGCGGCGACGCGATCGGCCCCGAAGCGATCCTCGCCCCCGATGGCGTGCGGCTCGACCAGCAACGCAGCGCGCCGAGCGTCGCGCATGCGGCGCTGGCCGCCGAGCAGGTCTCGCGTGCGCTCGTCGGCCGCACCGTGGCCGAAGTCGAGCGCGACCTGATCCTGGAGACGCTCAAGCATTGCCTGGGCAACCGGACCCATGCCGCCAACGTGCTCGGCATCTCGATCCGCACCTTGCGCAACAAGCTCAACGAATACTCCGCCGACGGCGTGCCGGTACCGCCGCCAGGCGGCGGCGAGCCGCGGGTTGCGGCGTAAGCCTCCCTGAACGCCTCACTTCGTCGCGTCGCCACCCTCGACCATGATGGTCTCGACTTCGCCGGCGCCGTTGGCGCGCCGGAACGCGGCGGCTTTGTTGTATTCGTCCGAGGTGAAGCAGGCGACGCCTTGCTCGAAGGTCGGGAATTCGATCACCACGAAGCGCTGAAATTTTTGCGGGCCTTCCATGATCTGGAACTTGCCGCCGCGGGCCAAAACCTTGCCGCCATGTTTGGCGATGATCGCCGGCACCAGGTCCGTGTACTTTTTATATTCGACCGGATCGTTGATCTTCGAGCGCGCGACCCAATAGGCTGGCATTGGCGGTTCTCCGCAATTTTCCCTCCCCCTTGTGGGGGAGGGCAGGGTGGGGGGTCGGGAGGTTGAACGCAAACGCGGACGCATGTGCAGGCCGCACTGCCCCACCCCTACCCTCCCCACGAGGGGGAGGGAGAAGAATAAGAGATATTACGTATCGGCCAAGGCGCCGCGCGTGAGCGTTGTCACCGCTACGCCCTGTTTTGCCGGCCGCTTCGGCGGTCCGACCAGGCGCCGCGAGAGCGCGGCGACGAATTCGGCTTTCGGCATCGGCTTGGCGAACAGATAGCCCTGCCCGATGTCGCAGCCGATCTCTTTCAGCTTGTCGCTTTCGGCGCTCTTCTCGATGCCTTCCGCCACGGTCATCAGCTCGAAACGCTTGGCGAGCTTGACGATGGTCTCGCACAGCCCGCCATTGACCTTGTCGCCGTGGCAATTGCTGACATAGCTGCGGTCGATCTTGAGCTCGCTGAACGGCAATTGCCGCAGCCGCGCCAGCGACGAATAGCCGGCGCCGAAATCGTCCAGCGCCAGCGTGCAGCGCAGGCCGCGCAGCTCCTCGGCGACGTGATTGGCGAGCTTGAGGTCGTGCAAGATTTCGTCCTCGGTGACTTCAAGGATGAGGCCCGGCCAATTCGGCGTCGGCGGCCGGTGCTCGCGCAGCATCTGCGCCAGCGGCAATTTGACCAGCGCCGAGACCGGCACGTTGACCGAGAGTTTGACCGAAGCACCCTGAACCGCGCAGTCCTCGAAGTCGCGCAGCGCCGTGACGATGACGCGTTCGGTGAGCGCCAGCATCTCCTCCTCTTTGGCGCCGGGCAGGAAGTCGCCGGGAGGGACGATGCTGCCGTCGGGCCGCCGCGCCCGCAGCAAACCCTCGGCGCCGACCAGGCGCTTGGTGCGCAGCTCGATCTTCGGCTGATACCAAAGCTCGTCCCAGCCGCGCAGCAGAATGTCGCGCAGCGTCAGCTTGCCACCGCCCGTTGGGGGCGTGGCGGTCTCGGGTTCGAACAGCTTGCGCAGGGTCCGCAGCATCGCAACTCACAAAATCGCCGGCGGTGGCGCGCCGGCGTTTTCATTGTTAGGGGAAGGTATGCCCGATGACGTCAGACGGTCGCGTTAACGCCGCGTTTGCAATCCGCAATATGCTTTTCCGGAAGTAAATTGCGGTGGGCGGATTTTACAATCTCAAATTGGATTATCGTCGTCAGGTCGCTAGACCAAAAGAAACACTTCAATCCAGACGTTGTTCATTCCGCCGCGCGGCGCGCCGCGATGATCTGATCGGCGGTGCGGCCGGTCAGCTCGGCCATGTGATCGAACTTGAAGGTGAAGGTACCGGCGCCGGCGGTCGCCGAGCGGATCTCCACGATCAGATCGCCGATTTCCGCTTCCGGCATTTTGGCCCGCACCAGGTCCCAGCCGTCCCAGCCTTCGCGGGTATCGAAGCCGAGGATTTGGCCGCGGCGGCCGGCCATCAGCGCATTGATCTTCGCCGTCGCCTCGGTGGGACAGGCGATCTCGACCAGATGGATCGGCTCGAGCAGCACCGGCTGGCACTGCGGCAAGGCCTCGACGATGCCGAGGCGGCCGGCGAGGCGGAACGCCATGTCGGAGGAATCCACCGTGTGATACGAGCCGTCGATCAGCGCCACCGTGAGATCGACCACCGGGAAGCCGAGCGGGCCGTGCGCCAGCGCGTCGATGACGCCTTCCTCGACGGCCGGAATATAGTTGCGCGGCACGACACCGCCGGTGATCTTCTCCTCGAAGCTGAAGCCGCCGCCGCGCGGCAACGGCTTGATGTCGAGCACGACGTCGCCGTACTGCCCGTGGCCGCCCGACTGCTTCTTGTGGCGACCGCGCTGGACGACGCCTTTGCGGATGGTCTCGCGATAGCCGACGCTCGGCTGCCGCCGCTCGATGGCGACGCCAAAGCGGTCGCTCAGCCGCTCGGTGGCGACGCGCAGATGCATTTCGCCTTGGCCCCACAGCACCACTTCGTGGGTCTCCGCATTGTGCTCGATGGTGATCGAGGGATCTTCCTCGGCGAGCTTGTTCAAAGCCTGGCCGAGCTTGACGTCATCCTTGCGCTCCTTGGCCGAGATGGCGATGGCGAGCACCGGCGGATAGGGCTCGACCTTGGCGAGCGCGGGATGGGCCTGCTTGCCGGCGGAGAGCGTGTCGCCGGTCTTGGCCTTGTCGAGCTTGGCGAAGGCGACGGTCTCGCCGACCGCGGCCGGGCCGCGCTTCTCGGTGTTCTGGCCGACGAGCTTGAACACGCCGGCGACGCGGCCGGCCTCGTCGTCGCCGGACAACAGCGTCGTGCCGTCGCCGGCCTGGCCGGAAATGACCCGCGCGACCGACATCTTGCCGCCATGGGCGGTGTTCAGCGTTTTCAGCACATAGGCGACGGCGTCGCTGCCGGCTTTCACGCCCAGCCGCTTGGCGGTTTCCGCAATGCCCGGCGATTCGTGGCGCAGCGCCTTCATCAGCCGCAATACGCCGTTGGCGCGCGACGCCGTGCCCATCAGCACCGGGCAGACCAAACCTTCGCGCAATTCGCGGGTGAGATCGTCGAACACCTTGTCGCGCGGCGGCTGGATGTCTTCGAGCAATTGCTCCATCAGCTCGTCGTCGTGATCGGCCAAGGTCTCCAGCATGGAGAAGCGTGCGGTCTTTTCCAGATCGGCGGCGTCGCCTTCGAGCGGCACGACTTCGGAGGGCGCGTGCTCCTTGTAGACGAAGGCGCGTTCCAACGCGAGATCGACGAAGCCTGAGATGATGTCGCCGGAGAAGGTCGGGATCTGGCGCATGATCAACTTGGTGCGCGACGCCGGCTGCAGCAGCTTGAGCACGTCGTGGACGCCGGCGTCGGCCTTGTCGATCTTGTTGACGAACAGGATACGCGGAATTTTCTTGTCTTCCAGCTCGCGCAGGATGAGCTGGAGCTGCGGCACCTTCTTCTCGTCCATCTCGCAGACCACGACGGCGACGTCGATCGCCGGCAGCACGGCGCGCATGTCGTGGACGAATTCGACCGAGCCCGGGCAGTCGAGGAACGTATAAGTGTCGCCCATGAAATTCGTGGTGGCGGCAGTAAGCTCCACGCTCATGCGGTGATGGCGCGCTTCCTTGCTGGCGTCGCCGACCGTATTGCCGGCTTCGATGGTGCCTTGGCGCTGGATCGCGCCGGTGCGGGCGAGGATCGCCTCGAGCAGCGTGGTCTTGCCGCTCTGAAACGGGCCGACCAGCGCGACGCAGCGTGGACCGGTCGCTCTAGCGCCATTGCCGCCGTTCGTTGCCATGGTCACCTCCCACGGCTGCCGCTTGTTCCAGCGCGGCCGCCGGAAACCCATCGTTTCAGGCGTCGGCGGGGCTGGTCAAGAGGCGCGACACTGCGCACGGGGTCGCGCCCCGCCGCACGGCAATTTACTGGGCGAGATGCAGCTCCAGCGAGCTCACGCCGGCCGCGATATTGAGTCCGGTCTGGCCCTGCACCGAAACCGGCTGCAACGCCACCGAGCGATTCGAGCCGCCGACCAGCACGTTGGCGCCGAGACCCGCGGCAATCGAGGCTTCCGCCGACGCGCCCACATAGGTCCCGGACAGCATGCCGGCATAGAGATTGGTGCTGGTAAACACGCCCCAGATGATGGCGCCGCCGCCGGTTATGCCGATATCGAGACCGACACGCGTCAGCGTGCCCACATAGGCCTCGGGCGGTCCGCCCCTCGGCTTGAAATTGCATGCCACATTGCGTGACGACGTGACGACCATGCCGATGCTGGACGACAGCGAGCATTCGAGCGTGCCGCCCTGCATGCGGTCTTGCTGCGCGCCGGCAGGCATCGCCAGCACCGTCGCCAGTGCTGCAGTGCCCAGGACTGCTCCAACGGCATTGCGAAACATATGGAATCTCCCCTCACCCGGCCCGCCTGGCGGGCCATTCGCTATGATTGTAGGCGAGAAAAATGCCGCCGTCTGCCGTCCATTCGCAGGATCGTCATTCCGGGGCCGAGCCAACGGGTCCGGCCCGAAGTGGCCGGCCCGATGACAGGCTCCGCGAGGAACCCGGAATCCATAACCCCAGTCGTCCAATATCAAGGTCGGAGCGAAGACCTTGACTGCGGTGGCTATGGATTCCGGGCTCGCGCTCGCGCGCGCCCCGGAATGACACTTACTGCAAATTCCCGCAAAAGCGCTGGATGCGCGTGCAGGCTTCCTCCAGCGCGCTGGTCGCCGTGGCGTAGGAGATGCGGAACGCAGGTCCCACGCCGAACGGCGTGCCTTGCACCACCGCGACGCCTTCGGCTTCCAACAACTCGGTGACGAAATCCTCGTCGTTTGCCAGCTTTTTGCCGGTCGGCGCGGTTTTGCCCATGGTGTCGGCGCAGGACGGATAGACGTAGAACGCGCCTTCGGGCTTCGGGCATTGCAGGCCGCGGGCCTGGTTGAGCATGGAGACGCAGAGGTCGCGGCGTTCCTTGAAGATCTTGTTGTGCTTGGCGATGAAATCCTGCGGTCCATTAAGTGCCTCGACTGCGGCCCACTGCGCCACGGCAGTCGGGTTCGAGGTCGACTGCGACTGGATCATCGCCATGGTCTTGATCAGCAGTTCCGGGCCGCCCGCATAGCCGATGCGCCAGCCGGTCATGCAATAGGCTTTCGAACAGCCGTTCACCGTCAGCGTGCGCTCGTAGAGCCGCGGCTCGAGCTGCGCCGGCGAGTAGAACTGAAAGTCGTCGTAGACCAGGTGCTCGTACATGTCGTCGGCCATGACGTGGACATGCGGATGACGCACCAGCACGTCGGTCACGGCTTTGAGCTCGGCGCGCGTATAGGCGGCGCCGGTCGGGTTCGACGGCGAGTTGAAGATGATCCACTTGGTTTTGGGCGTGATCGCCCGCTCCAGGTCTTCCGGCTTCATTTTGTAACCGGACGCCATGGTGGTGACGACCTCGACCGGGGTGCCGCCCGCCAGCAGCACCATGTCGGGATAGCTCACCCAATAGGGCGCCGGGATGATCACCTCGTCGCCCGGGTTCAAGGTCGCGACCAGCGCGTTGTACAGCACCTGCTTGCCGCCGGTGCCGATGATGATTTGCGACGGCTTGTAGTCGAGCCGGTTCTCGCGCTTGAACTTGCTCGACACCGCGGCCTTCAGTTCGGCGATGCCATCCACGGCGGTGTATTTCGACGACTTGCCGTCGCGGATCGCCTTGATCGCCGCCTCTTTGATGTTGTCGGGCGTGTCGAAATCGGGCTCGCCGGCGCCTAGCCCGATGACATCGCGGCCGGCCAGTTTCAGCGCACGCGCTTTATCCGTGACGGCGATGGTCGCCGACGGCTTGATGCGCATGATCTGGTCCGCGATGAAGGCCATTGTCCGATTCCTCCTGGTTTCGAGGCGGCTGCTTCCTAAAGCGCCCATTAAGCACAGGCAAGCACCAAATCCGGGAACGTCCTCAAATCTGCGGCATCCGGACCGAGGCCGCCGCCCGCGCAACGCTCCATTAAGGCTCGATAGGCCAAATGCCCGTGGGCACAAGCGAAAAACGGACAAGCGGCCATGGACCGGGTGCGTCAGGCGTTGCGGAGCGGCGAATGGCTTACCCGCGAACGCATCCGGATGGTGGCGGTCGCGGTCCTGATCGCCTCGGCGGCGGGCTTCCTCTATCTGGTGGCGACCGCCACAGGCGGCGTCGACCTGCAAGGCCGGCCGATCGGAACCGACTTTTCCAACGTCTATGCGGCGGGCACTTACGTGCTGGAGGGCAACCCGGTCGCGCCGTTCGATTCGGTGCAGCAGTTCGCCCGCGAGCGCGCGATCTTCGGCGCCGCGACGCAATTCTACGGCTGGCACTATCCGCCGTATTTTCTCTTCGTCGCCGCCGCTTTGGCGTGGATGCCCTATGGGCTGGCGCTGTTCGTCTGGCAGGCGGTCACGCTTGGGCTTTATCTGCTGGCGATCCGCGCCATCCTGAAAGCTTTCCCCCCGCAAGGCGGGGCGAGAGCGACTGCGGATCCGCTTTGGCTCCTCCTCGCCCTCGCCTTCCCGGCGGTGTTGATCAATGTCGGACACGGCCACAACGGCTTTCTCACCGCGGCGCTGCTCGGCGGCGGACTGGTCATTCTCGATCGGCGGCCGCTGGCCGCCGGAATTCTATTCGGACTAATGGCTTACAAGCCGCAATTCGGACTGATGATTCCCATTGCGCTGGCTGCGGGCGGCTATTGGCGCACGTTCGCCGCCGCGGCGGCCACCGCCGTGTTGCTGACGCTCCTGACCACGTTGGTCTTCGGCGTTCAGGTCTGGCACGCGTTCTTTGTCGGCGCCGAGTTCACCCGCACCGTGGTGCTCGAACAGGGCGATACCGGCTGGTACAAGATTCAGAGCATCTTCTCGTGGGCGCGCATGTGGGGCGCGCCGGTGCCGCTGGCCTATGGGATCCAGGGCACAGCGACGCTCGTCATCGCCATGGCGTCGGCTTGGCTATGGCACGGCAAGGCGCCCTACCCGCTCAAAGCCGCGGGGCTTTGCCTCGCCGCCATCCTCGCCACGCCTTACACCCTGGACTACGATATGATGGTGCTGGCGCCCGCCATCGCCTTCCTCGCCGCCGACGGCTTGGCGCGCGGCTTCGGCCCGTGGGAAAAAACCGCGCTGGCCGCGCTGTGGCTGGTGCCGCTCGTCGCCCGCACACTCCCGCAACTGACCGTGATCCCGCTCGGCGTGCCGGCAATGCTGGCGATGTTCGTTCTGATAGTGCGGCGCGCGGGATTGCCCCTTGCCCTGCCGATGGCTTTCTCCGCCGCTTCCATCAAACAATTTGATCGCGAGTAAAATGAAATAAACCCGTAAATCGGGTTTACCTGATCTTCAGGCGTAGGCGCCCACAATCATGTGTTTGTCATTCGAGAATTCTCGAATGTGGCAAGTAGAATAGTGCGGCGCTCCAGGTTGAGCCCCGATGTCCGAGAGAGGACATCATGCAAGCTGGCCAGTCACTGATTTCCGAGCTTGAGGACGCAATCCAAAGCGGCTCCAAGGACAAGCGCGTCGATTCGCTTCGCCGGATTACCGACCTTTTTGTTGCCGATGCGGACCGGCTCAACGATCAGCAAATCGAGGTGTTCGACGACGTCCTATGTCACCTCATCAAGCGGATAGAGGGTAAAGCGCTCGAGGAGCTTAGCCGGCGCCTCGCACCGATCAATCAAGCACCAAGCGACGTCGTTCGGCGGCTTGCCCGACACGACGATATCGCTGTGGCAGCGCCGATTCTGACGCAGTCCACGCGCCTGACCGACAGCGATCTCATCGAAATCGCCAACACCAAGCCTCAGGGCCATCTCTTGGCGATTTCCGGCCGCTCGCAAATCGGCGCGCCGGTCACCGACGTCCTGCTGCATCGCGGCGACCGCGATGTGTTTCACAAGCTCGCCGGAAATTCCGGCGCCAGCTTTTCCGAAAACGGCTTCGCAACCCTGGTGAAGCACTCGGAACGCGATGAGCAACTGGCCGAGAAGGTCGGGCTTCGGCTCGATGTGCCGTTACGGCTATTTCGGGAACTGTTGCTGCGCGCGACCGAGGCGGTGCGCTCCCGCCTGATGGCATTGGCCGGGCCGGACAGTCGCGAACAAATCCAACGAGTCCTCGCCGCCATCGCGGAAGATGCTCAGCACGAAGCGGGATTCCAGAATCAACACGACTACGCGGCGGCGCAGGCACACGTGCTGGCGATGCGGGCCACGGGAGAACTCGACGAAGCGGCCATTTTCGAGTTTGCGAAGACGGGCCACTACGCGGACTTGGTAGCGGCACTTGCGCTGGTCTGCGGGTCGCCATTGCCGCTGGTCGAGCGCCTGCTGCAGAACGGGACCCGCGAGGCAATTCTCGTGCCCTGCAAAGCCGCCGGGCTGCAATGGCCGACTGTTCGCATGGTCATGACTTGCCGGTCTATCAGCGGCAGCTCCGAGCATGACCTCGATTCGGCGCGGACCGACTATTTCAAGCTGTCGCAAACCAATGCCCAGCGGGTTCTTCGATTTTGGCAGGTCCGGCAGACGGCCGCGAATGGCGCATCCGCGCCGGTCGTTGCCTCGCCCAGTCTAGCGGCCGGCTTGAAGGGAATCCCTTAAGCCCGCATTTGAATTTCCCTCGTGAAACGCACGTGCCGCAGCCATTATGGTGCAGACCCTATTTTGCCGTGCCGATGGCTTTCCTCCGCGGCTTCACTACAATGTCCCCGGCGGAACTTCGCGCGGCCGGGATTTTATACGGCCATGACTTCCGGCCAAAGAATCTGGCCATGACATCGCCGCGTTGAAGTCGTAACAGCGCAATACGCGCGCGATACTGCCGCACGGGACTTTGGGAAGCGGCGATGTTTACGCTCTATTCGATGCAGCGTTCGGGCAACAGCTACAAGGCGCGGCTCGCCTTGGCACAGCTGCGCGTGCCCTACCGGCTGGTCGAAGTCGACATCCTCAAGGGCGAAAGCCATACGCCGGAATTTTTGGCCAAGAATCCGAACGGCCAGGTGCCGCTGCTTGAAGTCGCGCCTGGCCGTTATCTCGCCGAATCGAACGCCATCCTCTGGTACATCGCCGGCGGCTCGGCGCTGGCGCCCGAGGACCGCATCGACCGCGCCGAGGCGATGCAGTGGATGTTCTTCGAGCAACACAGTCTCGAGCCGAATATCGGTGCGGCCTATTTCTGGCTCACTTTGATCAAGGGCGGCCGCGACCTGCAGCAGCACGCCTTCGAGGACTGGATGGAAGAAGGCCATCGCGCGCTCGGCGTGATGGAGAAACATCTTGCCACCCACGACTACTTCGCAGCCGACCGTTACACCATCGCCGACATCGCGCTCTACGCCTACACCCACGTGGCGCATCTGTGCGACTACGACCTCAAGTCTTTTCCGGCGATCCGCGCCTGGCTCGATCGCGTCGCCGCCGAGCCGGATCATGTGACCATGGAACACAATCCAGCCGCCGCCATGTCGGCGCTGTGAGTGGCGGCAAAGCCACAGCGGTAGTTTATTGCCTCTGCGGTCCGCGGCGTTAACACTCCATTAACCAAAAAGGCCGAATCGCCTTTATTTCTCAATAGCTTCGACAAAGTCGCAGGTCACTTTGCGACAACGCAACAACGAACTGATTCGCGAAGGATTACGATCATGACTGAGCTGACCGGGAAGGTCGGTTTTGCGTCCGCCGCTTCCACAAAAAGAATAACGCGATGCCGCATTGTCGGCGTCGAACTGATTGCCACCATGGCGCTCGTGGTTTGCCTGATCATCGCCGTCACCGCGGTATCGATCGGCATGGCGCGCGCGCAGACTTTCGCCGATATCGGCCGGCACGACCGCGCGCCGTTTGCGGTGGCGCTGTTCTTCGGCGCGGTGATGGCCGGCATGGGCGGCTTGACCGCCATGGTCGCCGGCGACCGCCAGACGCCGCGCGACTGATCCTAATTGTCGTCTTGGATCGCACAGAACATTTTTTTCCGTCACCCTGAGGTGCGAGCGAAGCTCGCCAACCAAGTCGGCTGTTGCCGACCTGGCCACTTGAAAATGCGAAATCGGGTATACCCGATTTCGTTGGGGCGACGGCAGCCAAGTCGGCTATAGCCGACTTGGCCAATTGATATCCTTTGGCCTCTGAGCGGCATCCCTCGAGGCTCGCGCTTCGCGCGAGCACCTCAGGATGACGAGTCATAGTTCAGTCGCCGGCTTTGATGCCGGCCGACTTGATGATCGGCCACCACTTGTCGAGCTCGGCCTTGTGATAGGCCGCGAGCGCTTGCGGGTTTTGCTGATCGGCCGGGAATATCACCTGGCCGAGGGCTTCGATCTTCTGCCGCACGGCGGGATTGGCCAGCGCCGCCACGACAGCGGCATCGAGACGATCGACGACGGCCTTGGGCGTGTCCTTGGTGGTCCACAAGCCGTGCCAGAACGAGATGCTCAATCCCGGCACGCCCGATTCGATCATGGTCGGCGTCGATGGCGATTTCGGCCAGCGCTGTTCGCCCATCACCGCATAGGCCTTGAATCGCCCCGCTTCCACATTGGCCAGCGTCTGCGATGCCTCGAGGCAGGACAGGTCGATCTGGCCGCCGATCAAATCCTGCATCGCCGGCGCGCCGCCGCGATAGGGCACATATTGAAACCGTGCGCCGATCTTTTGTGCAAAGAACAGGCCGCACAAATGCGCGGCGCTGCCGGAGCCAATGGTGCCGAAGGTGGCTGGGTCCGGCCTCGCCTTCAACCAGGTGATCAGCTCGGGCGCCGTTTTCGGCGGCAGATCGTTCTTGCCGACGATCCACAGCGGCGACGCGGCCAACAGCGCCACCGGCTGCAGGTCTTTCAATATGTCGTAGTCGAGCGGGTAGATCGCCGGCGAGCCGACGTGACTCGTCCAATTGCCGATGCCGATGGTGTAGCCGTCCGGGCTGGCGTGGACGACCCGGCCAGCCGCAATCGTGCCGCTGGCGCCGCTGACGGTTTCGACGACCACGCTCTGGCCGAGCGAAGGCTGCATCGCATCGGCCAGGATGCGCGCCAGCGTGTCGGTCGGGCCGCCGGGCGGAAAGCCGACCAGCATGGTGATCGGGCGCGTCGGATAGGTCTGCGCCTGCGCCGCCGCGGTGAATGCCAACAACGCGACCAGCGCGCCGACCAGACGTTTCATGGCGATGCCCTTGGTGTTTTTCCCCACCATGACGATGACACGGACGCTGGCTGCCTTAAAGACGGGAAAATGCCGTCGTGACGAAGCGCCGCGCGTCTTCCCCTCCCAATTCTCCGTGCTTGCGGAAAAGGCCGGGCGGGGTTGGCACGTCGATTGACGTTTCCCACATAAGCCCTGTAACCATCCGCAAATGTTTGCATTTTTCGAACGATTCCTGACGCCGACGGCGGCGCCCGAGAACCCGGAGCCGCCGGGCGGCCTCATTGCATTCCTGTGGCACTTTGCCCGCCAGGCGAAGTGGCTGTTCGCGGCGCTGTTTGTCGTCGAATTGTTCGTCGCGCTCACCGACACCGCGGTGCCGTGGTTCATGGGCCGCGTCGTCACCATGGTGACCAAGACGCCGCCCGATCAGTTTTTGGCCACCAGTTGGCCGTGGCTGCTCGGCATGGCGGTCGTCATCTTGATCGTGCGCCCGGCGGTGACGCTGACACGCTACCTGATCACCAACCAGGCGATCGCCGCGCCGTTCACCGGCCTCATTCGCTGGCAATCGCACTGGCACGTGGTGCGGCAAAGCTGGGCGTTCTTTCAGAACGATTTCGCCGGCCGTATTTCCAACCGGGTGATGCAGACCGGGCCGTCGGTGCGCTCGACCTTGACCGCGACCATTACCACGGTCTGGTACATTCTGGTCTTCGGTTTTTCCGCCATCGCGCTGACCGCTTCCGCCGATCGCTGGCTCGCGGTGCCGATCCTGCTGTGGTTCGCCGGCTATGCGGCGCTGCTGGTTTATTTCGTGCCGCGGATGCGCGAGCGCTCGAAGGTCAGCTCGATTGCGCGCTCGACCCTGATGGGCCGCATCGTCGACAGCTACACCAATATTCTCACCGTCAAGCTGTTCGCCCGCGCCCGCGAGGAAGACCAATATGTGCGCAACGCGGTCGACCGGCACGTCGACCTGTTCACCAAATCGCAGCGCCTGCTCACCGCGTTCGCGGCGCTGCTCGATGTGTTCAATGCGCTTTTGATCGCGGGCTCCGGCGCCATCGCGCTCATGCTGTGGCGCTACGGCGCGGTCGAGGTCGGCGCCATCGCCATGGTGCTGCAGCTGACCTTGCAGCTCACCAACATGTCGCGGCAGATCGCCATGCGCATCACCGAGATTTTCGAGGACCTCGGCGTGGTGCAGGAAGGCATGCTGACCATCGCCCAGCCGCTGCAACTGCCCGATCCGGCCGGCGCGCAGCCGCTCACTGTGAGCGAAGGCCGCATCGATTTCCAAAACGTCAATTTCGGCTACGGCCGCGAGACCGGCGTGCTGCAGAATTTCAATCTGGCGATTGAGCCGGGCGAGAAGATCGGCCTGGTCGGCAGCTCCGGCGCCGGCAAATCCACCGTGGTCAATCTGTTGCTGCGCTTCTTCGATCTCGAAGACGGCGCCATCCGTATCGACGGCGTCGATATTTCCGGCCTGACCCAGGAATCGCTGCGCGCGCAAATCTCCGTGGTGACCCAGGATACCTCGCTGCTGCACCGCTCGATCCGCGCCAATATCCGCTACGGGAAGCCCGAGGCGAGCGAGGACGACGTGGTGCGCGCCGCAAAGCTCGCCCACGCCCACGAGTTCATCCTCGATCTCGAAGACTGGAACGGCCGGCGCGGCTACGATGCCCATGTCGGCGAGCGCGGCGTCAAACTGTCCGGCGGCCAGCGCCAGCGCATCGCCATCGCGCGGGTCATTCTCAAGGACGCGCCGATCCTGGTGTTCGACGAAGCGACCTCGGCGCTCGACAGCGAAGTGGAAGCCGCGATCCAGTCGAGTCTGGGCACCCTGATGCAAGGCAAGACGGTGATCGCCATCGCCCATCGGCTCTCGACCATCGCGCAGATGGACCGCCTGGTGGTGCTCGAGCACGGCCGCATCGTCGAGCAAGGCTCACACCGCGAACTGATCGCCCGCGACGGCCGCTACGCCGCCATGTGGCGCCGCCAAGCCGGCGGCTTCATCGACGATGCCGGCGAGATGCAGGCGGCGGAGTAGGCTGAATCTTTTCCGCCCCGCCCGGGCTTGATTTTCACGTTAAAACCATAAATATTCTTTTATGGGTTTATGGCAGGAACGGAAGCATGAAGACGACTATCGAAGTGCCGGATGACCTTTATCGTAGAGCCAAGTCGATCGCGGCACTACGCGGGCGCCGGCTCAAAGATCTGATCGAGGAGGGTCTTCGTCTTGTCGTCGAAGGTCCGCGCAAGGCCCGCCGCGAGCAAGGCTTGGCCGAACTGATGAAACGGGCGCGCGGCATGATCGACTCTGGCGTGCCCGATCTCGCTTCGAATCCACGGCACCTTGAGGGTTTTGGCCGCAATGCCGACGATCGTTGACACTGGACCTCTGGTCGCCTTTTTCGACCGCGCCGAACGGCACCATCGCTGGGCTACCGAGCGCATCGAAAAACTCGAAGCCCCGCTGTTGGTCTGCGAGCCGGTCTTGACGGAGGCGATCTATCTATTGGCGCGTTATGCGAAGGCGCAGGACGCCCTGTTCGAGCTTTTGCAAAATGGCGCACTCAAGATTGCGTTGCAGATCGAGGACCATGTCGACGCGCTGCGCCGGCTGATGCAAAAATATCGGGACACGCCGATGTCGCTCGCCGATGCATGCGTCGTTCGTATGGCCGAAATCCATGACCGGCATGACGTCCTCACCCTCGATGCGGACTTCTCGGTCTATCGGAAACATGGCCGGGTGCCCCTGAAGCTCATTCACCCCGGCAGCGCATAGAGCGTCCTGCGCGCGGATTCCCTTGCCCTCAACCGGTTATCCTACATTGCCGTCCCTGGATTTCGCTCACGCTCAATCCAGGCTACGCTCGCCGCTGACACACAGACGGCGGAGCAACCCCAATCGACTTCGCGCTCACAGACCTGCAGCAATCGGTGCGCGCGGCGATCGAGAAGATTTGCGCGCGCTTTGGCGACGATTATTGGCTGGCGCGCGATCGCGACGGTGAGTTTCCGCACGAATTCCATCGCGCGCTGGCCGGGGATGGCTGGCTCGGCGTCTGCATTCCGGAAGCCTACGGCGGCGCGGGTCTCGGCATTACCGAGGCGACGGTGATGATGCAGACCATCGCGGCGTCGGGCGCCGGCTTTTCCGGCGCGTCCGCCGTGCACATGAACATCTTCGGGCTCAATCCGGTCGTGGTCTACGGCAACGACGAGCAGAAGCGGCGCATGCTGCCGCCGATTATCGCCGGCAAGGAGAAGGCGTGCTTTGCGGTGACCGAGCCGAATGCCGGGCTCGAAACCGCCAAGCTGCAGACCCGCGCCGAGCGCCGCGGCGATCGTTATGTCATCACTGGCGCGAAAATCTGGATCACCACGGCGCAGGTCGCCGACCGGATGCTGATCCTCACCCGCAGCGCGCCGATCGAGAGCGGACGGCGGCCGACCGACGGCCTCACCTTGTTCTTCACCGCGCTCGACCGCCGCTTTGTCGAGGTGCGCGAGATCGAGAAGATGGGAAGGAAGGCAGTCGATTCCAATCAGGTGTTCATCGACGGCCTGGAAGTGCCGGTCGAGGACCGCATCGGCGAGGAAGGCCGCGGTTTTGAATACATCCTCGACGGCTTCAATCCGGAGCGCATCCTGGTCGGCGCCGAAGCAGTCGGCCTCGGCCGTGCCGCGCTCAAGCGCGCGGCGGCCTATGCCAAAGAGCGCACCGTGTTCGGCCGGCCGATCGGCCAGAACCAGGCGATCCAGCATCCGCTCGCCGAATGCTGGATGGAGCTGGAAGCCGCCGAGCTCATGGCGTTCAAGGCGGCCTGGCAATACGACAACGGCCTGCCGTGCGGCCCGGCGGCGAACGCCGCAAAATATCTCGGCGCCGAGGCCGGCTTCAAAGCCTGCCAGACCGCGATCATGACCCACGGCGGCTACGGCTATGCCAAGGAATATCACGTCGAGCGCTATTTCCGCGAAAGCCTGATCCCGCGCATCGCGCCGGTGACGCCGCATCTCATTCTCTGCTTCATCGCCGAGAAGGTTTTGGGGCTGCCCAAGTCCTATTAGAACAAGTCTTACTAGAACAAGTCCTACTAGAAGAAGTCGTACCAGGTGGCACGGGTCTCGACTATCGTGCGATCAGCAAAGAGGCGGCGATCAGATGGCATTCGAGTTGGGGCTCTATACGTTCGGCGACCTGATGCCGAACGCGCCGGCGGGCAAGGCGGTCGGCGCCCAGCAGCGCCTTTCGGAAATCCTCGCGGCCGCAAAGCTTGCCGACGCGGCGGGTCTCGATGTCTTCGCGGTCGGCGAACATCATCGCCTCGACATGGCGGTCTCCGCCACGACCGTGGTCTTGGCGGCGATCGCGGCGGTGACCGAGCGCATCCGCCTGGCGAGCGCGGTCACCATTCTCAGTACGGCGGATCCAGTCCTGGTGTTCGAGGATTTTGCCACCGTCGACCTCATCTCCGGCGGCCGCGCCGAGATCATCGCCGGACGCGGCATTTTCACCGAATCGTTTCCACTATTCGGCTATGACCTTGCCGACTACGACGATTTGTTTGCGGAAAAGCTCGCGCTGCTCATGCAGCTCAACGCCGCCGAGAGGATCACCTGGCAGGGACGCTTCCGCCCGCCCCTGAAGGATGCGCCAATTCCGCCGCGGCCGGCGCAAAATCGCCTGCCGATCTGGGTCGGCACCGGCGGCACGCAGAACAGCGTCGCGCGGGCCGGCGCGCTCGGTCTGCCGTTGGCGCTCGCCAATATCAGCGTGCCGCCGGCAAAGCTCGCGCCGCTCGCCGAGCTCTATCGGCGCAGCGGACTGCAAGCCGGGCACGCCGCGGACACGCTCAAGGTCAGCATCGCCACCCACATGCACATCAAAGAGGACTCGCAAGACGCCCTGAACAGCTTTTACCCATACTATGCCGGCTACTTTTTCACCCACACGCCGTCGCAATACCGCGCCCAGGAGATCACGCGGGCCGATTATGACGAACGCGCCGCACCCCATGGCGCGATTTTTGTCGGCAGCCCGCAGCAGATCATCGACAAGATCCTGTATGAGCGCGAGCTATTCGGCCACCAGCGTTTCCTGGCGCAGATCGACATCGGCGGCCTGCCGTTCGCGGACGTCGCCCGCGTGATCGAGCTGTTCGCCACCAAGGTCGCGCCGGTTATTCGCGGCGCGGCCGGCGGATGACGTGTGCGCATCGGCGTTAGATAGGCAGAAGGCCCAGAAAGCGGCCTTGATCGCTTGGATAGCACTGTGTTCGCGTTGATGATCTTGTCAAGGATCGAAGACCGCCGGAGGCGGCGGCCCTTCGGGCCGTCCTTGACAAGATCATCAACGCGAACAATTCAGCATCCAAGCGATCAAGGCCGCACTCCCGATCAGAGCGGACATCATGTTATGATACGAACAGAAATGGTAAGCTCGCGCCAACCTGACCACGATGAACAATGGGAGGACATAACCATGAAGCTCTACATGCACCCGGTATCGACCGCATGCCGTCCCGTGCGGTTGCTCATCGCCGAGAACGGCATCGCCTGCGACGAGGAGACGATCGATATTCTCCAGGGCGCCCACTATCAGGAGCCCTACGCCTCGCGCAATCCCAACCGCATGGTACCGTGGCTCGAGGATGGCGATTTACGCCTGACGGAAGGTTCGGCGATTCTGAAATATCTCGCCGACAAATACGACCTGCCGTCCTACCCTAAGGATTTGAAGAAACGCGCCAAGGTCAATGAGGTGATGGACTGGATCAACACCCAGTTCTATCGCGACTTCGGTTACGGGCTGGTCTACCCGCAGTTGTTTCCGCACCACAAGCGCCGCAGCGACGAGGCCCATGCCGGTGCCGTGGCCTGGGGACAGCAAGGCGCCAAAAATTGGCTGCAGATTCTCAACGACCACTGGATCGGGCCGAAAAATCAATACCTGTGCGGCAACGAACTGACCATTGCCGATTATTTCGGCGCCGCCATCGTGTCGATCGGCGAATTGATCGATTGCGATTTCGCCGCTTACCCCAACATCAAACGCTGGCTCGACAATATGAAGAAGCTGAAGTCGTGGCACGAGGTCAACGCGGTGTTCAACGGCTTCGCGGCTGCCAATAAGGGCAAGGATTTTGTGCGCGCGTGAGCGCGGCATCGCTGGCGGTCGCTCGAGCCGTCGCCGATGCCATCGCCACAGCGAAAACTGACCTTTGGTTGGGGGGAAACAATGTGTCGAGGACTCCGCGCTGTTGCACTACTGGCGAGTCTTGCGCTCGCCGCGGCGGCTTTGCCACGGATTGGCGTCGCCGCACCGCTGCCGGCGGCGCAAAGCGAGAACCAAAGCGCTCTCGTAGCCAAGGCGCAGGCGGCGCTTGACGCCAAGCAATGGCCGGATGCGGAAGCGGCGTTGAAGCAGCTGTTATCGTCGGAGCCGCGCTGGGAATATTCACAGGCGCTGGGTGTCGCGCAATTCAACCAGGCTCACTACGCGGATTCGATCGAATCCTATCAACGTGCCATCGAGGTCGCGGGAAAGAACGCCAGCCCGGCGGCCATCGGGCAGATGTATGTGACGATCGGCAACGCCAACTTGAAGCTGAAGAAGAATGACGCGGCGATTGCAGCATACACCAAGGCGGCAGCGCTCGACCCCAATCCGGCCGTAGCCTACTTCAATCTCTGCGCAGTCATGTTCAACATGGGTCAGCCGGCGGCGAAGACCGTTGCCTTTTGCGACAAGGCGATCGCCGCCGATCCAAAAAAGGCGGATGCCTATTTCATCAAAGGCTCGTCGCTGTACGGCGAGGGAGCGTTGGACAAAAGCAACAAGTTCGTCGTGCCGCCTGGTGCCGTGGACGCGCTGAAACAATATCTCGTTCTCGCTCCCGGCGGACCGCACGCGCAGGACGTCAAGGTCATGCTCGATGCTCTGAAATGAGCCGCGCGCGCCGCTCGCGACTGCCGTAGCGGTTCGCCGGCACCGCCAGGCCATATGCGACACAGGCCAGCCCCTGGCGGCAGCAGCGGCGGCGAAAATCCACGAAGCGCGGCGGGCTGCCGCACCGCGGTCGCATTTCGCCGCTAAGCCGCCGCCATTGCGGTTTTGCGTCGATACTGAACCGGGAGCCCTGCAATGCGCCGTTATTCTTTAGCCCCGACTTTGTTCCTTGCCGTTTTGGCCGCCGCCACCCTGAGCACCGCGCCCGTTCTGGCGCAAGGCCAGCAAACTCCGCAGATTCTGCCGCTCAAACCGCCGCCACCGCCGCCAATCAAGCCGTATACGCCGGTCGCGGCCAAGCCGCCGGTGGCTTACGACGATGCGGCCTTCGTCGCCTTCCGCAAGCAATTGTCCGATGTCGCAGCGAAGAAGGATCGCGGCGCGCTCGCCAAGCTGGTCGTGGCCCAGAATTTCTTCTGGATCCAGGACAAGGACATGGCGGATCCGAAAAAGCCGGGCGTCGACAATCTCGCCAACGCGATCGATCTTGCCGCCAAGGACGGCTCCGGCTGGGCCACGCTCGGCGGCTATGGCAACGAGCCGACCGCGGCCGAATTACCCGACCGCAAAGGCGTGTTCTGCGGGCCGGCCGATCCGACCATCGATCCGCAGGCGTTCGAAGCGCTCGGCAAGGAGACGCAGACCGATCCATCCGAATGGGGCTATCCGCTCAAGGACGGCGTCGAAGTGCACGCCGCGGCCCAGCCGAATTCGCCGGTCGTCGAAAAGCTCGGCCTGAACCTGGTGCACGTGCTGCCCGATACCGCGGCGCCGAGCGATCCCAACGCGCCGGCTTTGCTGCATGTGGCGACGCCGTCCGGAAAATCCGGCTTTATCGCCATGAATGCCATTGCGCCGCTCGGTGGCGACCAGATGTGCTACACCAAGGATGCCAGCGGCTGGAAAATTGCCGGCTTTTTCGGCGGCGCAAGCCAGTAGGCGAGGCTTCATCGCGCCCAGGAAACCTGCAAAGCACCTTACAAGGCACCATAATACTACTCCCGCATGCCGCCTAAGCCGCGATCACGCATTCGGGTATTGAAACGTCGCGGCGTCGGGAACAGAGTACGATCATGATCGGGTTGGGATTGAAGCGAGGACGGCATAGTTTGGTGGCGCTGATCGGCGTGGCGATGCTGTGCGCCGTGTCGGTGAGCGTGCCGGCGCAGCCGGGCGATCAATATCAAGAGACGATGAAAGACGTCGATCCCGGCGTCGACCACGGCAACTCGGACGCTGCCGTGCCGGATGAATACAAGAAGCAGCGGGTGTTCTACCGCTCGCAGCAACCGCCGGGCACCATCATCATCGATACGTCGGAGCGCCATCTCTATCTGATCCAGAGCGAGACCTATGCCATCCGCTACGGCATCGGCGTCGGCCGCGACGGCTTCACCTGGCAGGGCCTGTTGCAGATCTCGCGCAAAGCCGAATGGCCGGATTGGCATCCGCCGCCGGAGATGATCGCGCGCCAGCCCTATCTGCCGCGCTTCATGGCCGGCGGCCCCGGCAATCCGCTCGGCGCCCGCGCCATGTATCTCGGCAACACCGTCTACCGCATCCACGGCACCAACGCGCCGGAGACCATCGGGCAAGCGGTGTCGTCGGGCTGCTTCCGCCTGGTCAACGACGACGTGGCCGATCTCTACGACCGGGTGAATGTCGGCACCCACGTCATCGTGCGGCAGAATTAAACTTTCCGCCCCCGCGATAGCGGGGGAGGGGGACCGCGCGTAGCGCGGTGGAGGGGGCGCGGGCCACGACGCGCCGCCAACGAATCCAGGAAAACGTCATCTGCAAGCTTGCGCGATTTAATTCGCGTCGCAAACAGGTAGACGCTTCTTCCCTCTCTTCATTCTGCAACGACAACGAAGCGACGAATCAGAGGCCCCCTCCACCACCCTACGCTCGCTTCGCGGGGGCGGAAGAAGATTTACTGCGCGCGCTGAGCGGCGGAGTTTACCGACTGCGCGGTCTGGCCGAACAAAATCGCGCGTTCTTCCGCGGTGCGGATGCCGCCCTGGCCGGGATTGATCTTCGGCGTCCACTCGTAGGCCTTCACCACCGCGGGCCGCGCCTTGATGGTTTCGAACCAGCGCTGCAGATTCGGGAAGTCGGAAAGCTTCTGGCCCTGACGCTCCCACGGCACGATCCACGGATAGCTCGCCATGTCGGCGATCGAATAATCGCCGGCGAGATAGGGCCGGTCGGCAAGCCGTTTGTTCATCACGCCGTAGAGCCGATTCACTTCGTTGCGGTAGCGGTCCATCGCATATGGCAATTTCTCCACCGCGTAATTGCTGAAGTGATTGTTCTGCCCGGCCATCGGACCAAGGCCGCCCATCTGCCAGAACAACCACTGGATCGCCTCCGTGCGGCTGCGCAGATCGCTGCCGACGAATTTGCCGGTCTTGTCGGCGAGATAGAGGAGGATGGCGCCGGACTCGAACACCGCGATCGGCTTGCCGCCGCCGGCCGGATCGTGATCGACGATGGCGGGGATGCGGTTGTTCGGCGACACCGCCAGAAACTCCGCCTTGAACTGTTCGCCCTTGCCGATATTGACCGGGATGAGCTTGTACGGCAGTCCGGTTTCTTCCAGGAAAATCGTGATCTTGTGGCCGTTCGGCGTGGTCCAGTAATGTACGTCGATCATGACAAGCCTTTACGCGATGAGGGTGGTGAGGGGCCCATTTTAGCGATCGCCTAGCGAAAATTTAACCCCTGCGGGCGCATTTGTGTCCCTCGTGTCCAGCACCCCTGCCTATGCGACGCCCGGCGCACTGACCGTCCCCGCGACGACAAATTTTTTCGTCGCCGCGGTCATCCTCGGCCTGTTCGTTCTCTCGGCGGCGCTGAGCGCGGAACGCAAAGGCATTACGGCCGGGTTCGACGAGGTGGCTCACGCCGCCTATGTGGCGCACATCCAGCACACTGGCGAGGCCTGGCCGGACCTGAAAGCGATGCGGCTGATCGATCCGCAAACTTTCCAATTCACCGCTACCGCCAATTATCTCAACCACCCGCCGCCGTTCTATGACCTGCTCGCGGTGTTGGGGCCGCGGCTCGAAGGCCGGCCGCAGGCGCTGCTGGCGCATCGCCTGATCGATATCGCCATCGCATCGCTCGGCTTTGCCGCGTTGCTCGGCCTCGGTCTCGCCGCGCGTTTTCCGCGTCATGAATTTTACGCCTTCGCCGTACCGCTCGCCTGCATTCCCGTGCTGGTGCCGATCGCCGGGGCCATCAACAACGACAATCTGGCGTTTCTCGGTGGCGCCGTGGCGATACTCGGCGCCTGGCAGCTTGTAGCGACCGACCGCGCCGGCTGGCTTGCCGTCGCACTGCTCGGTTTGATCGCGGCGAGCTGGGCCAAGCTGACCGGATTTCTGCTCACCGGTGCGATGCTCGCCACCGTCATCGCTTATCTGTTGTGGCGGCGGCGATTGCGTTGGAGCCTATTGCTGCCGATCGCACTCGCGTTCGCGCTCGGCGCCGCGCCGTACATTATATACACCGTGCAATATGGCAGCCCGACGCCGCAGACGCCGGCGCAGATCGCGCTCCTGCAAGACGGCGCCCGCACCGCCGGCTGGGCCGATCTACCGCGCAAATCTTTTCCCCCCTACATCGTTTATTTCGTCATCGCCTTCGTCGCCGATTGGATGCCGGCGCTCGGCGAGCGCAACGTCTTGCAATATTCCATGCTGGCGATCCCGGTTGCGGCGCTCGGCTGCGCGCTCGCCGGCATCGCGCTGTCGCTGCACCGGCTGTGGCGCCGGCAGGACACCGCGCTCGACGTCGTCGTGATCGCTGGAACAATGGCGCTCGTTGCGACCTTTGCGATCCACGTCACCTACAGCTACGGCCGGCATGTTGCGACCGGATGGCTGATGGACGCCTACCCGCGCTATTACCTGCCGCTCGCCGCCATCGTGCCGCTGGCCGGGCTGTCGCTGCTCGCCGCCGTCGAAGCGCCGCGCCGGCGCGCCGCGCTGCTGGCGTTTTTGATCGCCGCCCCGGCGATCTTTCGCGTGTTCGGCGCGCCGCTCGGATAGGGGCAGCATCGCGCATTTTAGACAATCGCGTCATAAAGCGGAAACCAAGCGTTGCAACTTCGGCCGGCCGCCGCGACCGCGGTCACGTGTATTTTAACATCCTCGCGCGTAGAAGTTTCCCCCGACAAGGGGAAGTGCGCCATGGACAGCATTCGCTTTTATGCTCTCGCGGTCGGCCTGTTCTTTACCGTCTTTCTTGGCGGCAGGTGGCTGCTCATCCCAACGGTGGTGCCGCTGCAGCCCGATGCGCGGCTGCCGACCTTTCAGCGCGTCGATCCTGACGATCCGCGCACCAAGCTCGAGCAGACTTCGGTCAGCGACAACGACGCGACACGCGACCGCTTGCGCAACGAGGTGCTCGATTACGCCAAGGCCGTCCATGACGATCCGTGCAACGAGGTTCTGAAGAAGAATTACATCAAGGCCGTGGTTGCCTATGCGCGGGCCTGGATTAGCATCGTGCCCTGCATCGGCACACAGACTTGCCATGGCTGGGATTCGGCGGCGCTGGATCGCGCCGCCCAGGCCTTCGGCACGCCGCTCGATCATCGGGTGCGCGATGCGATGCGGGCCGCTCACGCCAGAGCGATGTTCGGCAGCGGCGACTTTCCGAAAGACACCGTCCATCTTGTGGCAGATCTGGCCGCCGACAGTTCCCTGAACTCGGCGCACGAAACGCGGGAGTTCCGGCACGTCAGCGCTCTATTGGACGATGCCAGCATGCATCAGGATTGCGGACGCTGATGATCGCTGCCGCCGCCCGAACGGTGGGCATGATCGCGCTTGCTGCGGTCGCATTTGTCTACGTGTTCGCGCCCGGCGGCGCGCATCGCGTGCTCGATCCGAACGATCCGATTGCCGCCGACGGTTCGCTGATCGCCGGCCGCGCGCACACCATCTTCGATACCAACCCGGTATACGGCGCCTTCAGGCCGCCGGCGCGCTCCGATTCCGACGATCCGGCCGACTTCGAGCCGCTGATCAGGATCGATATGAAGGTGGCCGAGTCGGACCGCGCGCTGTTCAAGCGCCTGCTCAAGCGACTCGACTGGTCGCTCTGCACCGGCAGCGACCGCCGGCTGCTCCTGCTGGCGGTGCGGACGTATTACGCGACGCGCGGCCGCGAAAAATACATTTTCTCGCTGCGCGGCCCGCGTGCCTCAGCCGCAATCGAAAAGGAGTGGTCGACGCCCGCCGACCGCGACATCGACAATTATGTGCGTCACGCCCTGCAATACGGCATCCTGCACAAGAGCGACGTGCCGCGCGACAGCTACGCGGAATTCGCCAAAGTCTTCGCTGACGCCGAGCCACTCGGCACCGGTTGCACCGCCGCCGACAATCGAAAACCGTAAATGTTGTCGCTCGCGGCGCGCTTTGCGGCGGTGCCAGCCGTGCTAGGCTCGTGTCCCCCAGCGCAGCAAATGAGCCGAGACCATGATCACCGAAATCGCACAGATCGACGTCAAGCCCGGCATGGAAGCCGAATTCGAAACCGGCGTAAAAAGCGCCGCGCCGGTGTTCCAGCGCGCCAAGGGCTGCCACGGCCTGGAATTGCAGCGCTCGATCGAGAAACCGAGCCGCTATCGGCTGTTCGTCAAATGGGGCACGGTCGAGAACCACACCGTCGATTTCCGCGGCTCGGCCGACTTCCAGGAATGGCGCAAGCACGTCGCGCACTGTTTTGCTTCGCCGCCGGAGGTGGAGCACGTCAATCAGGTGGTGAAGGCATTTTGATTTTCGCGTCATTCCCGCGAAAGGGGGATGTCATTTTATTAAGTAATTGACTTTTCTATGGATTTCAATATAATTCTTCATGCACAGCCCCTACTCAGGTTGAGGCAAATCAAGGGCTTAGCGATAAAAGATTCACGGATTCTGCACAGATAGGTCCCCTATGGCCTTCCTTGTCGATACCCAGGAGCTCAAGCCCGGCTTGGTGATTTTCCGCCGGGCGGATGTGAAGCACCGCAATTGGTATTGCCGGGTCAGGCTCCCCAAAGAGGACCGGTACAAGACCGTTTCCTTAAAAACCGCCGACGTTGATGCGGCACGCGAGCGGGCCTTCGACCAGGACGCCGACGTGCGCTTTCGCATCAAGCACGATGTCCCCATTTTCAATCACCCCTTCAGCCAGATCGCCAAGGAGTACGTTGAGTTTCAGGAGCGGCGCGTGGAGGCGGGACAGATTGCCCCCCACCGCGTCAGGGTAGTTAGGTCTGTGATCCAGGCGCAGCTCAACCCTTATGTGGGCTCGATCCAGATTACGCTCGTCGGGCAGGACCGATGGTTGAACTATGCCGCTTGGCGGCAAAAGACCTGGCGCGAAAAGGTCGAGCGCGAAATTGAGGAACGCAAGAAACAACGAGAGGAGCCTAAAGAACGTCCCCTCCGCGTGAGCGACGCCTCGATCCGTACCGAGATGGAGGTTTTTCGGTCGATCATGCGCTTTGCCGCGAGCAAGCGGCATATTCCCGAAAGCCATGTATTCAGGGATAAGATTACCCTCGACAAGGTGCGGCGGGAGGAGTTCACCCCCGAGGAGTACCGGAAACTCCACACCTTTGCGCGGGGATGGATCAAGAAGGCGCAAACCCCCATTCAAACTTGGTATCGCACGGTCGCCTACAATTTCGTTCTGATCATGTGCAATACCGGCATGCGTCCGACCGAAGCCAAGAATCTGCGGTGGCGCGATGTCGCGATCAGGACCGACAAGCAGGAGCGTAAGTTTGTCGTCCTGAGCGTGCGCGGCAAGAAAAAGCACCGCAACCTGGTCGCCGCCAGCAGTGTCGCCGACTACCTCGAACGTATCCGCGCCGTTGCCAAGGTGACTCGACCGGATGATTTCGTGTTCACGACCTTTAAGGGCAAGCGGGCCGGATTGCTCTATCGACGACCCATCGAGGAATTGCTTTCGGAATCGAACCTTCGCGTGAGTTCGTCGGGCAGCCGCCGCTCGACATACTGCTTCCGGCATACTTATGCGACCTTCCGACTCTCCGAGGGAGTCGATGTGTATTTCCTCGCTAATCAAATGGGTACGTCGGTAAAGATGATCGAGGAGCACTACGGTCACATCACCCCGGTCAAGAATGCCGAGCGCATTCTTCAGGGTTTGCCGGGATGGGAGCCGATTAGTGCCGCGCCGCAGGTCGTCGCCGAGACTGGCCGCGTGAACGCGGAGACGGCGAAGGACGGAGCCGCAAAGTCGAAGGCTAAGAAGGCCCGCGGTTCTTGATTGAGCCCGAGGAGCAGGTGCTTCGCATCGAGCTTCGATGCGCCGGTACGAAGGGCTCAGCAGCACCCAACGCGCCGATGGCGCTCTGGATTGGGTGCTATTTCCACGCAGACATCAAAACGTTGCAAAAATAGGCCTGCTGTCACACTATTGTCGCGTCAGCCCGCGCGAAGGTGTAGAGACTAGACGAGCAGCACCTAAAGCGCGAACGCGCCAAGGTGAAGGTATAGTCCAGACCACAAACGAGCCGAAAGCGCGAACGCGCCCAGGCGAGGCGGCGAAAGCCGTAGCTGGTATGAAAATCCCTCGGTGAGAAATCGCTGTGCCGGTTCAAGTCCGGCCGCCCGCACCAGTTTGCGCAACCATTAGATTTAAATCTTAATGCGGAAAGTATGGCACGTCAGAAATGATCGACGCCCCGCCACTCGACAATGAAGAGAACCCACCTTGGGTGCTTGAACCACCCGACTCCGTCGAAGTCGCTCCGCCGGTTGATACCCGCGCTCAGGAACTCCCATTCGGTGAACTCACTTGGCAAAATTTCGAGCGACTTTGCCTTAAGCTGGCAAGCATAGACGGCGACGTGGAGTACTGCTGCCTCTACGGAACTGCCGGTCAAGAGCAGGGCGGTATCGACATTTGCGTTCGTCGGAGGTCTACAACAAAATATGCTACATGGCAGAGCAAACGGCACAAGTCTTTTAATCCATCCAAGATCGAGTTAGCCGTTACGGATTTTCTGTCCGGCCCCTGGGCGAAAAAGAGCGATCGCTTCGTCCTTTGTGTTCAAGCCAGCCTTCGTTCGACCGACATCAGAGATAAGATTGCGGAGTGTGCGCACCGATTGCGTGAAAAGGGTGTCGAGTTCCAACCGTGGGATGGTGAACAGCTTTGTCAACGATTGAAGTCCCTCCCGGAAATTGTCTGTGATTTTTTTGGAATCGCTTGGGTCAAACGCTTCTGCGGAGAACAGGCGGCCGAAACGGTCGCCAAACGTCTTACGCCCTCGGAATTTCGTTCCCTTAAGAGCAAGCTACATGCATGCTACGTGTCGCATTTTTCCAGTGTTGATCCGGGCGTCTTGAGTCTGTTGAGTGCGCCGACGAGCGACAAGAAACAATTACAATTATCAGAACGCTTTGTTGAACCGGACTTGACGCTAAAGGCTGAAGTCTTCGCCGACGAGCCGCCACCCGCACGAGAGAAGCCTGCGCCACAAGCCGATCGTGAGCTAGGCGGAGGGACGGCGCCGCCGCTCGTCGCTCGCATTGCAGATCAGCCTCGACGAGAGAGAACACGCATCTCTTTGGAAAATTGGATCGGTACCTCAAGCCACGACATCGTGCTGGGACTTGCGGGCGCGGGGAAAAGCACACTGTTGCGTTTCGTTGCGCTCGATATGTTGTCGCAAAGTCCGAGATTTATCACACTACGGCGTCAATATCCTGAATTCCTGCCCGTTTGGGTATCTTTTGCGTTTTGGACCAAGCTCATCGCTGCGGATAAGGACCGCTGTTCACTTGTTGACGCAATCGAAGCATGGTTCCGCCGTCAAGATGAGTCGGACCTCTTGACGCTTGTACGGAAAGCGTTCGACGATAAGCGCTTGTTTCTACTCGTCGACGGGATCGATGAATGGGACAATGAGACGGCGGCCAACACGGCTTTTGGTCTCCTGCAATCATTTACTGAGCGGTACTCAATTCCGGCGCTTATGACCAGCCGGCCCCACGGGTTCAGGCTCATAACGGGTCTCGATGGCTCTTGGCGTGTTTCCGAGATCGCTCCATTTGCATTAGACCAACAGATTCATCTCGCGAAGATATGGTTTGCACATCTCAACCCAACCGCTGGGGATGGCGCGCAAAGCGCGGGTTGGGGGCAGCGACAGGCCATCGCCTTTGTCGAGGAGCTTCAGCGCAACGGACCCATGGCCCAACTTGCGGCCACCCCTCTGCTATTGACCGGCCTGATCGCCTTAAAGCAAGCGCAGTTGCAGTTACCTCGTAACCGTTTTCTCGCATACGAGGCGCTCACGAAACTGTTTTTCGAATTGCATCCGACTGCACGTGACAAAGCTGCCCTTGCGGGTGCCCCTCGGCATCCTCTCGATCGCCCCACGCGCGAAATGGCTTTGGCAGCGCTGGCGTACGCTATCCATAGCGGTCAGGAAGGCGCTACCCCAGACGCGATAGAGATGGACAAAGCCATCGGCGTCGTGAGCCAATGCCTCGTCCAACGGGTTGGAATGTCGGCATCGGACGCAAACCAAGCCGCTCGCACCGTTCTGACCCTTGGTGAGGAGGATATCGGAATCCTTGTTCAGAAGTCTGCGCGCGAGGTTGGGTTTTTTCACAGAGTATTTCAGGAATTCTTGTCCTCCCAATACCTCGCGAGCATGGAGTTTGATCGGCAGGTTGAATTTGTTCGTGACCGTGCCGCTGATCCGCGTTGGGGGGACGTAGTTCTTTGTCTACTTCACCAACTGCAACGCCCTGCCGAAGTTGATCGCCTGCTCATGACTATTGAAAGCGTCGATGGCGACATTGCGACGCTGGCGTCTCGCGATATCCTCCTAGCAGAGGCGACATTTGGCGATTTTAAAAAGACACCTCAACTAGCAAACCGACTGGCCGACAGGGCTTTTGAACAAATCGAACTGGGGCGATGGCCCTCAGTGCGCCGCGCTTTGGTGACCCAGACCATCGAGGCGTTGTCTTCACCAGTCTTGGGCCTGAGAATAGCGACCAAATTGCGTCAATGGTTTCCGCGATGGAGCAGCTATGGTCTTTCGCAAACCTTTCACGCGATTGGAAACTGGCCGGATGATCCAGCGATCGAACCCGTCGTTTGGCGTGGCCTGCACGATGAATACTACGACGCGGCTCAAGCCGCGGCTCGTACGCTCGCCAAGCGCCTTGGAGGCAGACTCGAAACTGCCGAGCGTCTGTGCAGGCTAATCGCTAGTCCTGCGAGCATTGGAGCGGCGGCGCTAGCCATCGAGGCGCTATGGCGAGGGTGGCCGCAATATCCGAAAACCGAGCAAATTCTTGATGCGGCGCGAAGTTCAAATAGCCCCTTGATTGCTATCATTGGAATTCGTGGATTGATCGCCCTAGGCAAACAAAACGACGCCGATTTTTCTCGGTTGACACAAATCGGCGAACACGACGATTATTCTTTAAGAGGCCCCCTTGACGAAGCACTTATGGCCGGATGGGCCGGCGACGAAAAACTTCGTGCGTTTGCTCTCCAAGAGACTCAAGGCGAACATCATAGTCATGTCCGACGTCGTAGACCTGACTTCGGATTGCTGATTAACGGCTTTCCGGGCGACCGCGAGGTCGCGAAATTGGTCGCGGCAGATTTTAGCAAGCAGTATCCCCATTCCCTATTTGACAGGGAAGACCTTTACGGTCTCGCCGAGCATTTCAAAAACGATCCAATCGTTGTCCCAGCGCTTGAAGCCTGGGTGATGAAACATCGTTCGGATGACGCGTACATGCTCTCGCACGCTGCGAGGGTGGGGGCGACTCCGACATTGAAAGCGGCACTTCTGAGGTCCGTAGAAGGCAATCACCTGTCATTTTGGGCGGCCTCTGCGCTCGTCGATCTTTGGGGTGTGGCGGACGAAGAGGTTCATTCAGCCCTCAATAGGGCCTCCGAGCAGCCAATCGATAAGCGGCAAAACATTGCCCACGTCCTGCCGCTGGTTATGGCAGACAAGACCAGGTGCCGACGGCTGTTGCTCGAAATTGTTGCTGGTAACGACAGAATACGAGCTGATTTTGCCTTGCAGGGGATTCGCCTCCTCGGAATCGATGCGTCGGATCGTGAAGCTACCGATTGCGTGCTTGCCCGAGGTTATGACGGGGAGCGATTTGTTGTCGAGAACGAAGTTCGTGAAGTAATTTTGACTTTCCATCGGGATGAACGCGTCATCGATTTAGCCAAGCGCGAGCTACAACGGGTGTCCGGGGCCATCGGAATGGTGGCTGAGGTTTTTGCCGAAAATGCCGAAATGCGCCGATTGGTGTTGGATGCTGCGGCGCCGCTTGATTTGAATATGCGGTCCACAATTGTCGAGCCGCTGTCAATAAGGGCCTCATACGACACCGATAGTCGCGCTATAATTTCGGCAGCACGTCGTGAAGAGGCTGGCGAAATCGTCATTGACGCTTCTATAAAGTTTGCCCAAATCAAGAAAGACTTGGACCAAATTAATCCTGAGTACATTGCGGAAATTCAGCGTGAGCTTGACGCGATTGGACCAAGAATGGATGCGCGCCGTCAGGCCGCGATGGGTGCGTTGGTGACAATCAGGCGATTGGACCTGATGCCAAAGCCCGACCGATTCTCGGGGATCCACGGCGTAGGAATGCATAAGCATCGCGAAATGCTGCGCTTCATCGCCTCGGAATGGGCGTCTATCGCCGAGGGCCTCGGAGGGGACGATGCAGCTCTCACCGCGTTGGGCGTACAGCGTGACAATTTCTTCGAGGTGTTCGGCAACGACGTAAGCGCGTCTAGGGCAATGACGAAATTTGCCCTCAGCCTAGTTGAGACCTCAACGAAGGGAGCGCCTGCCGCTGCAATTCGACTCGTTGAGCGTGTTCGCCCAAGCAGCGGCTTCCTACGCGAACTGTGTCTCGGCGGCTTACGTTATACCGGACACACGAATTGGGACACGTTTTCGACGGCTCTGACGGCTGGCGAGGTATTGGGCCGAAATTTTGCCTCGGACCAAGGTCTTGAGGATCAATTGATACGCAATCTTGACCAAGACCCGCGCGACTCCGGTACGATCACGGCTCTATGCGAGGGGTGGCCAACCTCTCCCGCTTTGCAAACCATGCGTTCGCGTTTCGGAGGCGATCCGCGACTTCCCATTCCGGTTTCATTCAAGCTTATGTCTGTAATTACCCCACCAGACCATCTTATAGACGCGTTGGTTTGGGCAGCAAACGAACTCCATGGTGACCTTTGGGAAAGCCCGGCTCATTGGGTTCCGTCAATTGTTCGTCGGCTAAGGGAGGATGACGCAGCTTATGCGCAAATGCGTGAGGTTCTATTTGGTCAAACATCGCCCGGCGTAAAAACGAGCTTTCCAAGATTATTGGCTCGCGCACGCGGACTCACAGAGGAGTTGCGCGACTGGTGCCGGTCCGAGATGCAGCGCGACAAAGACATTCTCGTCGGCGAAGTGGGCTTGGATTTGATTGCAGCCCAAACACGATTGGTCGGTCAGACCGTATTCGACATCCTGAGCGGCCGAGACCTTTAGACCCGTCATCTATTTGGCCCCCTAAATTTCTCGTGCACCGACAGGTCTGGCGTTTCTTGCCTCATTGGTCCTTTCGAATCCAACTAACCCGCCGACCAAGGCGTCCTCTCTTTGTGCCCGGTTCTGCCGAAGCGCGCGGTTCTGTCAAAGCCGCTCGCTTGGGCTCACTGCGTTCGTGCAGCTCCGCGCCTTTCGGTGTCCTTCGGACAGCTTGTGACAGCCCCGCTTTTTCGCCTCGGCCTTGAAACGGGCATCGAGGCCGCCATTGGGGCGGGCTCATAAGCGAAAGGACAGTGTTATGACGAAAGAAACCAACAAATCCCGCCCGACGCATCGCGTTTACGCGGTGACCAAGAGCGGCGAGAAGAAGTTCTGGCAGCCGGTCGGAGCCATGTGGGCTCACGCCGACAGCAAGGGCTTCAACCTGCGGATCGATTACCTGCCGCTCGTCGAGGCCGAACTCGTCGTGCGCGTCGCGGGCGACGAGCAGGCCGAGGGCAACGGGGGCGCTCAATGAGCGCCCCTTGCACCAGAGCCTGGCGGTGTCCACTGCCAGGCTCTGGTGGACGCATAAGATAAGAGGCTACGACGCTCATGTGCGAATGCGTTGAACACTCATGTCATTTGAGTACGAAGCGTTATTAGCAACTTTAAGAAAGATGTCAGTTGTTCACGTGTAGCAGCGCGATTAAGTCCCCCGTGTATCAGTTCGTTTCTGACGGAATAGAGCTGGCGGAACTCGTCTGCCTCAGACGGAGTCACAAAGCCATCCTGAGCGAGAACCTCGACTAAACGACCCGGTGTTTGTGGTCTTGCAAATTTCTTCGGGCTCAGCGCCCGACTAATGGCTTCCGTCGTCGCCCACCCAACCAGAAGTGCTGCCGCGTATTGCTGTTGTTCAATCAATCTTTTTATGGAGTCAATGGAAGTATCGATAGCCTCGGCCGAGACTGGTGTTAGCCCACTTTCATCACGACCGGGTCGCACGAAGTAGACTTCCAACTTCCATTCTGGAAGACGATCGAAACGCTCCTTCAGTCGTTGCTCTTTTGTTCGCCCCACCTCGCCTTCGACGACAATCTCGATGGCCAATTTTTCGTTCTCGCGAAATGCGATCGCATCGACGCGGAGGTCGCGCAGATCTGGCGGCAGAAGATTCAGCGAGGGCTCGATGAAAACGCGATAGCCCCGCGCGCGTAGGTCGGCTGTGACGGCATCCAAAAGCTCTCTATTCTGTTCCATGATAGTCATGCCAATTCCTCAAATGGGTTAACCGAAAGGCGTATGTAAAGCAGTGGCTTCGTCCGAATAAGGGCGTTCTCTAAAATCTCGCTTGGTGCAGCAAAGGGAAAAATGTTTCCAGGCTCAAATTTCTGGGCAACCACCCGATGTACCTGGCGGTCGTTCAGATAGATATGCTTCTCAAGAGCATCGAGAACCGGCTTTACAATGTTGTCGATGTCTCCCTCCATTTCATCATCGGGAAAATAGTACAGAGTCGCGGCAATTGGCGAAGATGTTGCGAAGTGGCCCTCCGGTAGCGCCGTGAGGCTCGCTGCTTTCACCCTCACCTGCCATTCGGCTTTAGCTTCTGGCCGTTTCGTTTGAAGCGAGACTGGCGTACCGAGGACGAAAAATTCGATCGGAAAGGCGGGCTCCAAGGGACATACCATCAATGTTGTTGCCTCAAAGTAGCATTACAGCTCTGCCCTTTGCGACTGCAAATATTAAAGCTATCGCAATGACACCGCAGCGGCGAGATCGGGCATTGGGATAGGGCGCCGCGCCCATCGCACGATGAGCGCGGCGTTTCCGCGCCTCTAAGGAGGGGCGAGATCGCGCCGCGCCAGCACGCGGCGGATATTGCGCAGGTTGATCCGCGCATTGGCGTAATCGTCCGAGCTTTCCGGGTAGTCCGGAAGCGCGTTGGTGATCCGCGCCGCGAGATCGGTCAGCTCGATCCGCGTCATGCGCATCAGCTCGATCAGGGTCAGCACTTTCATATTCTCCTCCATCACTTTCGGCCGCGCCCATCGCGGCCTTCTGGCGAAGGCCCCGGAGCGACGGAGGAGGCGGGCGCACCGCGTGCGGTTGGAACGTCAGAGGAGAAGGGCCACGCCCTTGCGCCCATCAAGCCGAGGAACGGCGCTTCAAGGACTTAAGAAGGACGGGAGGGGTTGCGGGTGGGATGGAGGATGGAAGTGCTGACACGGGCTGAATTGCTCGTGACGCAGCGCCTAGAGACTTCGTCAACGCAGGGCGCGTCCGGCTAACGCCGGTCGGGCTCTACTCGCTGCGCTCACCGAGCCCCGCAGATCCCGAAACCGGGATGCCGGGTCTCGGCCCTTCGGGTGACGATCGCCTCGCGCGAACGATCATGTACCCCTCGCCGGGGGCCGTCGGTCCCGCGTCCCGCCTTGCGGCGGCGCTATGCTGACGCTCCTGCGGCGGCCCTTTTAACCGGTCTCGGGGCTGGCGAATGGCGGTCGCTTTCGCGCCCGCTGATACGCCTTTCTTTGTTTTGAATAGGGGCCTGCGGCCCCCAGGCCGTCAAGGCCAAGGCGAGCGGAAAACGCCGACCGGGTGGTCGCTCACGCGACTGGCCCGCACCACTCGGCGCTTTCCGGCCTGTGACGGCCAACCCCCGCTCATTGCCGCGTGGCTAGTCGGTTGCATGCGCAACCCGCAAACCAAGGAAGGAATAACGACCATGATTATCGGCAACTTCACCTACAGCAAGCAGGACAAGTTCTATTCCGGCACCATCCAAACCATGAGCGGCTGTCACGAGGACGTTCTGTTCCAGCCCGCCAAGAAGCAGGGCGAGAACAGCCCCGACTACCGCGTCACCGTCGATGGCCCGCAGGGTTCGGTCGAACTTGGTGCAGCCTGGAAGCGCAAAAGCGCCAAGGGCCGCGAGTACCTGTCCGTCCGCCTCGACGATCCGGCGAACCCGCGTCCTTTTTTCGCGGCGTTGCTTCCTTCGGAAAAGGGCGCAAGCGCGATCCTGATTTGGTCGCGCCCAGCCAGGCGCAAGGCCAAGGCCGCGTGAGGATGCCGTGGCCAAGCCCGACACCCTCATCATTGATGGTCACTGTTATAGCTGGCAGCGGATTTGTGAAATGCGCCGCCAGCAGCTTGAGTTGCGGCGCGCCGTAGAGGCCCGGCAGCTTGCGTTGTTCGAGTTGAAAGACGATTGCCGCTTAGTCACCGAGCGCACAGCTGCGGGACGGTATGAGGAACCGACATTGTTTTCTGTGATGGTTGAGCGCTGATTGGCTGCGCCCGACCAAGTGCAAGACCAAGACCGGATAACCGGCCTTGCGGCACCGGCCACAGAGACGGCCTGTATCGTATGGTTCGTAGTAAAATCAAAGCGTTAGTATTTTACCGGAATTACTTTCATGGTTGGCAGCTATACTTTCTCCATTGCGTTTATAGACATTCATTCTACTGATCTACCGGAGGTCCATTGCGCACAGATTATTCTGAACTGAATCGGCCGACAACTGATCTAAAACTACCGGTCGCCTCTGAAAGCACACCCGCGCCGCAACGCGTGGCCGAAGGCGTGTGGGCTCCGGTTGATGGTTCGGATCGCGCATATCGCGCGAGGCGCAAGCAGATGATTCTGTTTTTGGGTCCGAGGCTCTATCATTTTCTCACGGGACTCGGCCTCTAACCGATTTTCGGATGTAAAGGCGCGAAACAGACTTTTCCGCTCAGAAGCGGGAAAGATAGATCGTGATAGCTGCGAAAATTCCGACAATAAGCATTCCAATAATCTTAACGATTGGCTCCGTTCCGGGGTCTGACCACGGAAGAAAAAACGGCTCGTAGTTTGGCCTCTCAGTAATCTCTCCGATCGGATTCTCAGTTGCTTCTTCACGCGTGGGTGAGATTGGCTTTTTGATCCGGTTTTTCTTCGGTTTCTTAACCTCAGCCGTGCGCAAACGCACTCGTTTCTCTGTGCCTGAATACGCCACATTGCTTTTCGCCAAAAAAGCCTGAGCAAGCGCAGTTTGCAATGCTACGACTTGCTGACGCGGCGCGGAGGTCATTGTGAGGAGCCAGATATTTGTCGGCGTGACGGCGCAAAGCGCAAGGTCATTCGGATTCAGGAACTGATTCCGTAGGACGAGATATTCCTTAGGGATGCGCAAGTCGCCAACGCGGCAAATGTCGAAACTGCCGAGGGAGCTAAGCGGAATAGTGATGAACGCAGCACCGCCACTCTGCAGGGGCGAACGCACCGCCATGTGACGCTCGTTGCCGAGATTGATTAGCATGGCGACGCGAGGCGTCAGCGCGGCGAGTTCCTGGCGATCTTTCTTGACGCGGAGCGGCTCATACCAATGCACGGCTACCGCAACCTCGCCGCTCGGAGAAGCGGCGAGCGGCTTTACAATGGAGAGATCGAACGTCTCACCCGTTGAGCCTATCTGAAAAGAAGCGTTCTCCTCGGCCGAGCCGTTACCGGAACGTACCAGCGGGACGCCTACCTCCGCACCCGCGTCGTCCGCTTCACCATCCTCCGACAGATGGAAGGGATCGGGATCAGCGAGGTCCTTCATGATTTGGAAATCGCCTTCCCATTCGTAATAACACTCGCGGGATGCCAAAATCGGAAACTTGAATCCGGCCAGCGTGACGATTTGCATGTAGTCGGGCAAATCGTAGAGGTCCTGCGGCGACATGAAGTCGGCCGCAGCCTCGGCATGGCTATCGGACTTGGAATTCGAGCGCGAGACGTTGTCGTTCATGTTGCGCGAGCGCCCGCCAGGCCCTGCGCTGGCCGAGGCACCCCGGGCCGCGCCCCTGCTGGAGCTCTCGGTGAAGTTGGAGGTTTGCGTGGTGATGGTAGTCTTGCCGATCCGCTTCGAGAGATATTCCGCCGTGAAGTGGTCGTTGGGCGTGAACCATTGCACCGCGCCCGCGTTGGCGATGAAACTTTCCCAGCGGTCGCCGTAGGTCTGCTTGAGCTGGCTCAGATCTTGGACGAAGGGCCAAATCTGCACGTTGTAACCGGCGGCGAGCGTGAAGGCGTTCTCGACCGGCTCAAGGTGGCCGAGACGGGCGAACTCATCGAGCATGACCCAGGTCTTGCGCCCGCCAGGACGGCTGCGCAGGCCATTGAGTGCTGAAATCACGATCAGGCGGAAGAAGCGGGAGTAAGAGTCGAGATAATTGTCTGGCAGGATGATGAACAGCGTCGTCACCTGTTTCTTGAAATCCTTCATGCTGAAATCGCTTGCACCCAGCGTATAGGCGATCACCGGATCGCTGAGGAACTCCGTCTGATTGGCGGCCGACTGGATAATCTCCCCGATGCTACGGGCGTCGCTCAAAAAGCGCGCCGCAGCTTCCCGGATGAACGGGTATTCGCTGCGGCTCATCTCGAAGATCGTTCGGGTGAGGCTCGGCTCATCGGGCGGCGCTTCCCAGGGCTGGCCGAGCCAGGCGCGCATATCGAGGAGCGTTGCATCGCGGCCCTTGGTGGCGATGGCGTGAAGGATGAGAACCTTCACGAGATCGCGCGCGCTGTTCTCGAAGTAAGGCTGGCTTTTGGATTCCGTGACGATGAGGGCTTGGGCGAGTGCGGCGGCATCGGCTACGAGGTTGGGATGATCGATGGTGAGGTGGGCGAGAGGATTGTAACGGTGTCTCGGCAGATGCCAGGGTGCTCCGCTGTGCAGGCCAAAGGGATTGAGGCAATAGACCGCGCCAACCTTGCCGCGCGCATGGGCCGTCACCGCCGCGTTCTGCCCCTTCGGGTCGATGCAGATGATCGAGTGGTCGTTATCGATCAAAAGATTCGGAATGATGGCGCAGGCGCCCTTGCCGCTGCGGGTTGGCGCGACGGTGAGAATATGGCGGTCCCCGCTATAAGAGACATCGGGACAATCAGCCAACGGGGTATCGCCAATATGGAACGCGCCACCGAGCCAGACGCCCCTGCCAGCCAAAATTTCCTGCATGGCCGGGTAGTCCCAGCTCACATTGGCAAAGCGGGCGTCGCCATAGGTGGTGGATTGCGGGGGCGGCCTTGGCGGCTTCCAACCGCGCGCATTATGCCGTCGAGGTACGCCTGAGTTCACCGGCTCGCTCATACCCCGCCGGCGGGTGTGTGCCGCCGCTTCATTCTTGCGGGGATGGTTCGCGGGAAGGTTAGGTCAGGTGCAAGCGGGAGTCGATCCCCGAAGGGTTTGCCGCTTGCATCGGAATCCAGGGTGAGAAAGCCGCACAGAAGGACCGCATGGGACCGGAGCGGCTAGACGCGAAGGCTGCATACGCCAGCATTCGATACTGGTTAATCGCATAAGCCGAATGGCTTGATCGCAGCGGGAGTTGGGTGGTTAAGCGCACTGAATTCGGAAGGTTTTAAGCACAGTCGGGTAGAAATCTGGGTGGTAGCAAGATGTGAAAACGTGTTACGTTTTCGATCTTGGCAAGGTCTCGGGACAAGCCCGTTCCCCTGCACCTTGGACGCATCCGCTCTGGTGGCTAGGAGCCAGTGGCATGCCTCGTCCCATAAAGGACGATCCACGGGATTGTTTCAAAACCTTCCGCTTCACGGAAGCGGAAATCGCCCGGCTCGAAGCCAGGGCGCGCGCGGCAGGTCGCACCCTGTCGTCATACGTCCGTATGGCGGTCCTGGGCGGTCACGGCTGGGAGGCTGCCTCCGGCAGCCGCACTGAGCCCGAAGCTCTCCCGGCTCGGCGCGGGAAAGAACGGCAGGCCCATCCGTTGTCTGCCGAAGCAGCAAGCCTGCCGGGTAACGACTTCGCCAAGCTCATGCTCGCCGAGCAGATGCGACGGGTCGGGGTGAACCTCAACCAGATCGCCAAGCGGATGAACGAGCAGCGCATCCCGCCGCCCCGCGAGCTGACCCGCCTTCTTGCCGAAATACGCGCCTATGTGCGGCAGGTGAATGAGCCGTGATCCCCCGGATACAGACCGGCAGCAGCTTCAAGGGGGCCGCCCTCTATTACTTGCATGACAAGAAGCTTGAGGGCGAGAACGAGCGGCTGACGACCGACCGCGTCGCCTGGACCTACGCCATCAACACGCTTGAGGACGGGCCGGAAGCTGTCATCCGCGAGATGCAGCAGACGGCGATGAACCAGCAGGTCTTGAAGCTCCTTTCCGGCAACAGGCTCGACGGCCGCCCGACCGAACGCACGGTGATGACCGTGGCGCTGGCCTGGTCGCCGGAGCAAAGCCCGACCCGCCAGGACATGATCGAGGCGGGTCACTCCTATCTTCAGCACATGGGCTGGGAAGCCCATCAAGTGCTGTTCGTCGCACATAACGACACGAAGCACCCTCATGTGCATTTGATTATCAACCGGGTCCATCCCGAGACCGGCATGACCCTGGACGACGCATGGTCGAAGACCCGCGCGCAACGCTGGGCGCTCGCCTACGAGCGGGAGCACGGGCGCATCTTCTGCGAGGCGCGGGAAGCCAAATACAGCAAGGCCCTGGACCGCGACGCACCCCACATGAACTACCGCGAGTGGCGAGCCTGGCAGGAGATCATCAAAGAGAATGCCTTCGATCCTGAATACCGCGAGGCGCTTGAGGCGGGCGAGTGGGATGCGCTGAAACAGGGACAGCGGCAGGAACGCATCGGCTTCTGGAAGGACACCGGCCGGATGCGCAAGGACCTTCGCGCAACTCTCCGCGAAGAGGTGCGCGAGGAATTCGCTGGGGAGTGGCGGGCCTATGCGCGCGAGAAGGCCGCACGCCTGGAAAAGGCAGACGCCTATGATCGGGAAGCCCGGCGCGCCATGCGGCACTACCGCCGTCGCGGCAAATTGCACGGCGTCGAAGCCGTAGCGCAGATCAAGAAGCGGCAGCATGCCTATCACGAGCGGATGCGCGAGAACCTTACGGGGATGCGGGCCGACATCTCTTCGAGGCAAAAGGAGCGCCTCGAGGAGCTGGCGGCTCCGGCCTTAAAGAAGCTGAGCGAAGATCGGACCCGAGCCTATGACGAGGTTCTGGCCCGTCATCGTGGCGAGCGGGCTGAATTGCGGAATGACCAAACGGCGGGCACCCGCCGGCAGGACCTCCTCTCCGCCTACGATGAGGAGAGTCAAGGCACGCTGCTGACCCCTGAGCAGTCGGCGGCCTATGCCGCGCACGCCAGGAGCGCCACGGCGCGACAGCAGGAGTTCGACGAAGCGAAAAAGAAAACAACACACACAGGTCACGTCCGGGCGAACGAGGGCGTCCGGGATTCGCGGGAAGCGAAGCATGGCAGGGAGACCACCGATCGCAGCGCCGAGAAACGTGACAAGGACCGCGAGCAGGAGGCGAAGCGGTATGCGGGGCTCGCATGGTATCTCGCCAAACGCGCGCATGATCGCGACCGGGAAGGCGGCGGTGGGGGCCGGGACCGATAACCGGGCTGTCGGAAAGGCCGAGCCGACCGCCCCGCGAAAAACGAAAAGCCGATCAAGCAAGACAGGCAGGGCGCGACGGCTTCACGTTCAGCCAGGAGCGGACAACTATTCTCTTGCTGTATGCGGCCAAGATCGCCGCCGCTCAGCTTCATGCCCCTAAACACGAACTCGCGGCCATTTTGGCTGCGCTCCGCGCCGAGCAACGGGCCGCTTTAAGAGCCTTGCGGGAAATTGAGCAAGCGAAAGCGAAGACCAGACGGCAGAACAGATTCGCTTGGCTCTTTGCGACGCGTGTCAATGCGCCGACCACGAAGATGCCCAAGCCGCGCCGACCATTCGTTTTTGGTAGCAGGCGGAGAAAGCGCGATCGCCGGCACGGATAGCGGCTTGCGCCGCCGTTGGTCCGCAGAATACGCTCGCCGCTCCGAATAGAATTACCCGGCGCTGGCGCTTCGAACGTATATCAGGAGTTGTTCGAAACTTATTGGGAGTTGTTTGAAGCTTATTAGGAGTTGTCGGAAGCTATCGCAACGTATTGGGCAAGATTCAATTAAGTAATTGATGTAACAGTATGGCCGATAATGTTTCAAGCTTACGAATAACTCTTGATTACCTAGCCAAAGTTGCATACGAATTGTGACGAAATTCTGCTGACCGCTCGTAAATTCCGCTCGAACCTGAGCTTTCTCGTGCTGCAACAGAATCGGCCATTCTGTTTCAACCGAGGAAGCAATGCAGGGGCAGTCATATAGCCGTCTAAGCCTTTTCGAACTCTCCGGTCATCGAAAATATCTCAACGCCGTCGAGCGCCAATGCTTCATTCGCGCGACGGCGCGCCAGCGCGCCGCCGTGCGGCTCTTTTGCCTCACTCTCTTGTGGAGCGGTGCGCGTATCTCCGAGGTGCTCGCGCTCACACCCGCTGCGATTGATATTGAAAGCGGCGTTGCGAGCATCACTACTCTCAAACGCCGCAAACGGGGCGTCGTCCGTCAGGTCCCGTTGCCGCCCGACGTGTTGAGAGGCCTTCAGCGCCATTTCAGATTGCGGCGTTCGCAGCGCGACGGTCGGCGCGCGACGAGACGCCTATGGCGCTGGAGCCGCACAACGGCCTGGCGCCATGTGAAGCAGGTCATGGCGGCGGCCGGTATCACTGGCAAGGCCGCTATGCCGAAGGGCTTGCGGCACGGCTTCGGCGTCAAAGCCTTTCAATCGAACGTGCCGCCGCATCTCGTTCAACGATGGCTGGGCCATGCGTCGCTCAAAACGACCGCGATCTACGGTGACGTGATCGGCCCCGAGGAGCGCGCGTTCGCGGCCCGCATGTGGAAAACACAGGCCGAGCAGCCCCGCGCGCGACGGTGGGGCAGTGGCGCAACCAATGACCGGCGCAAACGACGACGCCGATTCCGTGCGGAAGCACAAGCGAAGCGAAGAACGGGGAGGACGACATGTCCGGCAGATCTTCTGATCCGGTAGATAGGCACGTTGGAAGTCGCGTACGCATGCGGCGGTTGATGCTTGAAATGAGCCAGGCAAAGGTCGCCGATCAACTTGAGCTGACATTCCAACAGGTTCAAAAATACGAAAAAGGCTCAAACCGGATCGGCGCAGGCCGCCTGCACCAGCTATCCCACATCCTTGATGTCCCGGTGTCGTTCTTCTTCGAGGGCGCGCCGAAGCCGCCCGGTTTGCCGTCGAGGAACCGCCGCGACGCCCCGTCTCCGCACTACCTCATCGACTTTCTTGCTACCGCCAACGGGCAGGCGCTGGTCAAAGCCTTCATGCGCATCAAGAGAACCGCCGTGCGCCGTAATATCGTTCGTTTTCTCGAAGCCGTTGCCGATGAGGGCGGCCCCTGAATGCCGTCCCGCGATTGCGCCCTATCGCCGCACGATCATTCAAACTCAAGCCAGACTTGACGGAGGAAATTATGCAACAAAGACCATTCCGACTGCCATTGGGTCTCCCGCGAAGGTCAAGTACTCTGCGTCTGACACATCAGGCCGAGGCGACTTTCTCTCTGCCTCACATTTTATATTTTTTGAATATGTCATCGATTATTTTCTCCGCCACAGGTTTTTGTGATGCAAAAAACAGATAATAGACCACCGCCTTGTTGCTATTTTTCATGGGCAGCGGCTCGGGGACAAAGCTGAAGCCAGCAACCTTTTTTAACCGCTCTCTAAACGCCGCAACGATCGCATCATTGCCTTGCTTAATCAGATCGGGGCCAGAAAATAGATTGTGCTGCGGGCTCTCGGCATACGCCACTGTTTTCCAGGACTCGTCACCCCAAAATCGCGTCATGCGCCCAAGGCCGTCGTGAGGCACTTGCTCGGGATTCCTCCAAAACGCATTTCTGTTCATGTCCATCACAGGAAAATTGAGGAACATATCAATCGCCTTCGACTGCCCTGCTTGCAGTAAGACTTCCCAGTCTAAATGCAATCCGTAAGGATCGAGCAGACACAAAGCTCGGTTGAAATTCTTGAATTGGATTGTCGGCAATAGTTGCTTCGTGAGATATAAATTTGCGTCGCCAGTGTGGATAGTAACGTCAGCTCTGCCTTCACATAGTTTTTTGAGGTGAGCGGTTTTGTCCGCATCCATATCGATGAAGTAGAAGCCATCAAAAGACGGTGAAACTTTTAATGCGCGCGCGGGACTGCCCTCGATCTCTTCCTTTGTGCGCTTCGACAGATGGACGCCAGCGCCACTGAAACCATCAACGTAATATTTTTTTAGTTTGGGAAAGTTGCGAAAGGCGGTGGTGTAGGCCGACCCGTATTTCTCGACAATTTCAAGCTTCAGCTCCGACCAGTAGCCGACTTCATCAAACTTGAAAGCTTCATCGGTCATGCCCCGACCCGCAATTCAAACTGGTCTGAGGCTGCGCCTCGCTTTGAAGGAAACTCGTTCCACTCTTTCCCTTCGAGCAGTCTGCCGCCGGATTTCGGGGATCGCCCGCCCCATTGTTTGAAGAAGAACGCAACCTGGGCCGTAAGACATTGGTTGCGAATATCGATGGCCCATTCCCGTTTCATTGGCCGCGCACCGGGACCGCTTTCGCCGCCGACGATCACCCAGTCAATGCCGTCGAGACTGAGTTTGCCAACAGGCGCAATGAGTGGCTCGATAGATAGAAAACGAACGCTCGCGTTTGCTTTCTGCAAGTGTGTTATTCGCGACGTGGCTTGCTCATTTTCAACCGAGACACCAAACCACATATGCCCCGGAGCCTTGCGCGTTTTATATCGTTCATTGATAAATTTCTGCAAAAGCGAACTGCGCTTGGTCAGCACCTGATAAACGTGCCAGTCGGCTTTCTCCATCGTGTCAAAAACGGCCGAGATGTATGCCCTGGGAATCGCTTTATGAAATAGATCGCTCATCGAATTGACGAAGATCATGCGCGGCTCACGCCAGCGAATCGGCTGTTCGAGCCGTCCAGGTCGAAGCGTCAGATCAAAGCCCGACTCGAAAGGATGGCCGCGCGTTCCCCGGAACCTTTCCGAGAAACGTTCAGCGTAGCAGTGGTCGCACCCAGCGCTGATTTTCGTGCAACCCGTTACCGGATTCCACGTTGCGTCCGTCCATTCAATTGCCGTTGCGGTTGCCATTTTTACCCTTGAGAACAGAATAAGAACATAGCATACTACGTTTCTGATCGTGAAGTGTTAATTGGGGCAACCGATACGAACTGGCCCCGCGTGAATGAACATGGTTGTGGCCGCGAGGCAGGATCATGGGTGAGTAGATTACAATGTGAGATGAACGCGCAAGAAACACGAAGATAGATTTAGGTGAGCCATGTCCGACGAATCGGAAGACGATGTAAAAGCGATATCTGCAATAATCTCAGCCTTGAAGCCACTTGATCAGAACGCTCGCGTTCACGTCCTTGAGTTCGTGATTAAGAGGCTTGGTATCTCGCTGACCGCAGAGCAAGCGGCGTCGGCTCAATTGTCGGATATTCCGGCTTTCCACCCAACGCCCCCGAGCCCTTCACCGACGACCCCTTCCGGAGTCGTCGATATTCGAAACTTCGCGGCTGAAAAGAACCCTAAGACCATCAATGAGAAGGTCGCAGTGGTCGGGTATTATCTTGCTCACTTGGCTCCGCCGTCTGAACGGCGAGACTACCTCATATCAGACGACATCAAGACGTATTTCGTGCAGGCCGACTTTCACCTTCCAACTGCTCCTGCAAATATGACACTCCAGAACGCAAAGAACGCCGGATACCTGAACGCGTTGGACAGAGGGCAGTATAAGTTAAATGCCGTCGGCTATAATCTTGTTGCTCACAAACTGCCGGGTGGAGAGACTGGCGGTGAGGCCAGGAGGCCCACAAAAAGCAAAGCGCGCGCGAAGGCAAAAAAATGACTGGCCCTGCCGCTGAGTGGCAGTCATTGTGTGATGTGTTCTCGCGCTTTAGTCGCCATATAGATCAAGCGCGCACCGTGAATATCAATACAAACGCGCTCCGGACAGAAGCGAGAGACGTGGCGCAACAGTATTTCCGACAAACTCGTCCCGTCTTGCAGGACCTTGGCCCCGATGCACGATTGGATGTGCTGGACGCAGGATTTCAAAGCATTCTGGAACTGTCCAACCGCAGCAATGCTGCGGCATCCTACAAGAAGCAGACGAAGCTCATTCGAAAGCTGTTACCGACGGTGACTAGCCGTATTGAGATCAATCAGAGCGTTGCAAAAATCGGCGTAAACACCACAAAAGAGGATGAGAGCGTAATCCGAACGTTGGAGGGCCTCGTACCATCTGCGGCACTTTCATACAAACAGGCAATCATTGATCTTGCAGATGATCGAAGAATTTCATTTCGAGGTCCTGCTCTTGAATTGCGTGAAGCGCTCAGGGAGACCCTCGATCATTTGGCTCCCGACGACGCGGTGACGAGCGCAGATGGGTATGTTCCAGAAAAAGGCCGGAGCGGGCCAACGATGAAACAAAAGGTGCGCTTCATTTTGAAAGCGCGCGGGCAAAGCAAATCGTCAAGTATAGTCCCGGAACAAACGACCACCACAGTTGATGAAATAATTGGAACCCTTACTCGATCTGTTTACGATAGATCGTCTGTAGCCACTCATGTCGCATCGGAGCGAAAGACGGTCATTCAGATTCGGCGCTACGTTGTGGCAATCCTCCACGACATTCTTGAGCTGTGATCATGCCTCGTGTAGTCCCCAGTCAAATCGTGGCGGCGATTGATAGCTTGTTCGGTCCCTCGCGCGGCGAGCTAAATGTGGACGTGATACGGTTCGCGCATCGGGACAGTGTGCGAACACTTCTATTGCTGCTTCGCCAAGTGCCGGACGAACTTATTGCTGTCCCCTTTGCCGACTACACCGAATATCTCCAATGTCAGTCTTCTCTTACGTCAGCGTTGAACGTTTGGGATGTTGGAGATCAAGATCGGCCCGTCAGAAGTAATAGTGGAAAAGACCCGGTCGAACGCATCCGGCGCGTATTGGCCGTTTGCCCTGACGAGAACCCACCACCCTATCCCGATCTTGCCTTCATATCAGACGGCGTTGCCCGCGCGAATGTCCAGCAAGACATACGAGCTGCCTGGATTGATTTCAGGTCGGAGGAGTGGAAGGGCGCAACCGTATTTGCCACCACCGCCGTAGAGGCGCTGCTGTTCTGGGCGTTGAAGGGCCGTACCGATGTGCGGCAGTCGGAGCAACTGGATAAGCAGCATTTGGGAGAATACATCACCGAAGCTGAACGGCTTGGAGTCATAGTCAAGGCAACGGCTGACCAAGCACGGCTGGCGACTGACGCGCGCAATCTCATTCATGCTGGGAAAATGGCCAGGACTGGACTCACCTGCACCAAGGCGACAGCGCTCACGGCTCTAGCAGCCCTTGAGGCCGTGCTGGGGCACTTGCGATAATGCTCACGACCGCGAAAAAGTACATCAAGGTCTTGATTGACCGTCTTAAGGCATATTGTTCGCGAATTAAGGACGCGCTTTGTCCAACTCGGGCAAGCCAAGCCACGCCGTTCGAAACGCACGGCTTTCTTTCAGATGAAATCAATCGCTTTCGCACAGTCGTCAGAACGACAACGCCTTACAAGCAATGGTTCGACTTTGCCCAAGAGCTAAATCTCTTCGGTTCCGAGGCGATACGGGCGCATAGGTTCGACCAGAACGACACGCAAACGATGACGATCTCTGCGCTTTTCATCCGCTCCCATCAATCGCTTCAGGCGGCAATGGTTCTGGTCGAACGCGGCATGATTGCGGACGCAAGAACGGTACTTCGGGCTTTAGTCGAGGGCACGATTGCGCAAATTGCCCTTGCCGCCGACACTGGAGTTATCGGCCAACTGGTGGCCGCTCACCGTAGACATCAACTCACCATCTGCCGAGAGTTGTTGGCCGACGAAAAATATCGCGAGCAGCTTTCGCAGGCGCAGATCGCTCAGCTGCAAGCGACCGTATCTGAATTGGAATTATTGAAAGGCGTTCCGGGCGAGGAGCCCCGTCAAATCAATTGGGCTGATTTGGCGAAGAACCATTGTGCGGAACTGTATCTGTTGCTCTACCGCCCGCTTTCTTCGGACGGAGTCCACACGACTGTTGACGCGATCAATCGGCATCTTGAGGCCGATGCAGAGTTTCGCATAACGGGACTCAAAGGAGGCCCCGAGCTGACCGATATTGTTGACACGCTCAGTATCGCTTGCCTGTCCTTTATCTGGGCGCTTAATTGCTTCGAACAAATGCGCGGGGCAGATGGGCAACAAGTTCAATCGTTCTTGCAGAAATTCAAAGAGCTTTCGAACGATCAGCCGATCCAGCTAAAGGTTGGCTAGCGCATAGCCCCGCTTCCGGCCAACATCGTTCTTAGGATCGTGCCATATAATCGAGCCGCGCGACCCCATTTTATGGGGCTACTCAATGCATTTTTCTTTGTTTGATTTTTCTACGCCTCGCGAGCAGACTCAACCCTGCGAATCTCAATTTCGAGCGAAATGCTCAAGATTGCCTACACAAGTCCTACACAGACGTTTTTAGTTGCTTTCTATGTAAGCGAAACAAACACTTAGTTGGCATACATCCCCGCGAAAGCGGGAATCCATAATCACCGTCGGAGCAACTCTTGCGCAGGCGGTGGATATGGGTCCCCGCTTTCCGCCTTCGCGCTGCGCGCTTCGGCGGACTCAAACCCGCCGTAGCTCGCCGCGCGAGCGTAGGTGGGTCGCGGGGACGACCGAGAACGAAGCACCCCTCAAATTCCGCCTCACGCCCGCGCCTGCTGCACGTTGGCGATCCGGTTCGGCACGCCGAATTCGCGGCGGCAGACTTCGGCCAAAGCGGCGACGCCGGCGCGGATGGCTTCGTGGGACGGATTGGCGAAGCACAATCGCGCGCGGCTTTTGCCGTAGGCTTTGTCGGTGGTCCATTCCGGCCCCGGATTGATGGCGACGCCGGCGGCAAGCGCCGGCTGATAAAGCTTCAGCGTATCGACCTCGTCCGGCAGCTTGACCCAGAGGAAAATGCCGCCCTTCGGATCGGCGAATTCGGCCGCGGTGCCGAACTGCTCGTTGAGCGCGTCCATCAGGGTTTCGAGTTTTTTGCGCAGGCCGCGCGTCAATGCCGGCACGTGTTCGTCGAAATGCGCCGGGCAGAATTCGCCCAAAACCATTTGCTCCAGCGCGCCGGAACCGGCGTCGGTCTTGATCGCCAGCATGCGCGCGATGAGGCTCCAGTCGGCGACGATGTAGCCGACGCGCAGCGCCGGCGCGATCGATTTGGAGAACGAGCCGATATGGATGACGCCGCCATGCTTGCTCAGCGCATGCAAAGCCGGCGGCCGCTGGCCGTCCCAGATCAGGTCGGAATAGCAATCGTCCTCGAAGATCGGCACGCCGTGCTGCTCGGCGAGCCGCAGCATGTCCAGCCGGCGCGCTTCGCTCAAAATCGTGCCGGTCGGATTCTGCACGGTCGGCACGGTGTAGATGTATTTCGGCCGGATGCCGCGGCGCTTGAGATCGTCGAGCGCCGCGGCCAGCGCGTCCATGCGCATGCCCTCGCCGTCGAGCGGAATGCCGACGGCGTTGACGCCGCGCCGGGTCCAACGATTGAGCGCGCCCTGATAGGTTTCAGCCTCGGTGACGATGGTATCGCCGCGCGCCAAGAGGATGCCGTTGACCAGATCGAGCGCTTGCAGCGAGCCCGAGGTGATCAGGATTTCGCCGGCGTCGCAGGTGATGCCCGCGGTGCGCTTGAGCTTTTGCGCCAAAAATTCGCGTAAGCGCCGGTAGCCCTGCGGGCCGCTTTCCAAACCGTAAGTCGCCAGCGTCCGGCCCTCGCGCGTCAGCACGTCGTTGGCCGCCTTGATGATGGAATCGAGCGGGATCTGCTCGCCGTCGTTGTGGCCGCCGGTGAAATTGTATTTCGGAAAGCCGTTGAATTTGGCGGCCGGCGGCGGCAGCCCCGGAGCCAGCAGCGGCGCGAAGTCGAGCGCGGTCATGGACGTACTCTCCCTATGCGGCTCTAGCGCCGTCTTGGGCGAGCTTGTCGCACTTGCTATTGTGATTGCAATCGCTTTGTCGCCGGAATGGGGAATTCGCCATATGTGCCGCCTGCAACTCGCCGTTCTCCTGCTCGTATGCGCCTTCGCGACCGGCGCCGCGGCGGAATATCCCGAACGGCCGATCCATCTCATCGTGCCCCAGGCCGCCGGCAGCGCCACCGACACCGTCGCGCGCATCCTCGGCGCCGCGCTGGCCGAGCAGATCGGCCAACAAATCATCGTCGACGACCGGCCCGGCGGCGCGCTCACCGTCGGGCTCGACCTCACCGCGAAGGCGGCGCCCGACGGCTACACGCTGGGCATGGGCCCGATCGGCGCGCTGGCGATCACGCGCCACCTGGTGGCCAACCTGCCCTATGTCATCGAGCGCGATTTTCAGCCGATCGTGGTCGTAGCCAAGGGCCATCTGCTGCTTGCGGTATCGCCGACGACACCGTTCCAGACCGTCACCGAGCTTGTCGCCTACGCCAAGCAGAATCCGGGAAAGCTCTCCAATGCGTCGTCGAGCAATGGCTCGCCCGGCCATGTCGGCGGCGAGCTGTTCAAGTTCATGACCGGCACCGACATCGTGCACGTGCCCTACAAAGGCGGCGCGCCGGCGATCAACGACCTGATCGCCGGGCGCGTGCAATTGATGTTCGAGAGTCTCAACTCGATTGCGCCGTTCGCGCGCTCGGGCGCGGTGCGCGCCCTGGCGGTGAGCGGCGATCGCCGGTCGCCGGCATTCCCCGATCTGCCGACCATCGCCGAGGCCGGCGTGCCGGGCTATTCGGCGCCGACCTGGAGCGGCGTCATCGCGCCCGCCGGCGTGCCGCGGCCGATCGTCGACAAGCTCAATGCGGCGCTCAACAAGGCGATCCTGTCAGCGGCCTTCAAGGAGCACTTCGCCTCGATCGGCGACGAGCCGGCCGGCGGCACGCCGGAAGAATTCGCCGCGCTGATCGCCTCGGATTCGGCCAAATGGGCCGAAGTGATCAAGCGTGCCGGCATCAAGTTCGAGTGACGCGACCGCACTTTCCTCGCTGCCGGACTCGACCCATATTGGGGCCATGGCGAAGCGCCCCGACCGCGACCCGGCCAAGCATTCGAAAAAGGACCCGGCGAAACCGACCCGCGCCAAGGCGGCGCGGCCGGACTCGTCTCCGCTCGACCCGGCGTTGGCGGACATTCTGAATCCCGCCATCGGTCACGGCCGTGCTGGAGTCGGTTCGCAGACTGGTTCTCCCTCCCCCCTTGTGGGGGAGGGCGGGGTGGGGGGTCGGGAGGGGACGTCGCGCGCGTCGACGGTTGCGCAAAGCCCGTCGACAAATGTGCGTCGCCTCCCGACCCCCACCCCTATCCCCTCCCCACAAGGGGGAGGGGAAGAGCAAGCGACCGGCTTACAGCAGCCACCGGATAATTCGTTCGACCGCCGCGCCGACTTCTCCGCAGCCCATAGGGCGCGCAAGTCGACGCAAGGATTGGGCGAGCGGCCGCAATCCGGCTACGTCGCCAAGGGCCCGACCGGCATCGATCCGGAACTCGCCGATGCGCTCGGCTATGGCGACAGCGATCCGACCAAGCCGCTAACCGGCGAGACGCCGGGCGAAGAACGCGACGAGCTTGCCGACATTTTCCAGTCGCAACGCGAGAAGCGGCATCGCCCCAACATTCAGCCGGTGACGCTCGGTGTTACCGCCTCGATGCAGGCGCTGGAGCATTTGCTGCGCGAGGGCCGCGAGGAATTCCGCGCCCGCGACGGCGCCACCCAAATCTGGACACCGCACCGGCCGCCGCGCCCGGACAAATCCGAAGGCGGCCGGCGTTTTGTCATCAAGGCGGATTTCGATCCCAAGGGCGACCAGCCGACGGCCATCGCCGACCTGGTCGAAGGCGTGCGCCGCAACGACCGCACCCAGGTGCTGCTCGGCGTCACCGGCTCCGGCAAGACCTTCACCGTCGCCAAGGTCATCGAAGCGACGCAGCGCCCTGCTCTCATCCTGGCGCCGAACAAAACCTTGGCGGCGCAGCTTTACGGCGAGTTCAGATCGTTCTTTCCCGACAATGCCGTCGAATATTTCGTGTCGTATTACGACTACTACCAGCCGGAAGCCTATATCCCGCGCACCGACACCTACATCGAGAAGGATTCCTCGATCAACGAGCAGATCGACCGCATGCGGCACTCGGCGACCCGGGCGCTGCTGGAGCGCGACGACGTCATCATCGTGGCTTCGGTATCGTGCATCTACGGCATCGGCTCGGTCGAGACCTATTCGGCGATGACGTTTTCGATCAAGCGCGGCGCGCAGCTCAACCAGCGCCAATTGCTGGCAGATCTCGTCGCGCTGCAATACAAGCGCACCGCTGGCGATTTCTATCGCGGCTCGTTCCGCGTGCGCGGCGACGCCATCGAGATTTTCCCGGCGCACTACGAGGATCGCGCCTGGCGGGTGTCGCTGTTCGGCGACGAGGTCGAGGCGATCCATGAATTCGATCCGCTCACCGGGCAAAAAACCGACGAGCTGGAATTCGTCAAGATCTACGCCAACTCGCATTACGTGACGCCGCGGCCGACGCTGTTGCAGGCGCTGTCCGGCATAAAACTCGAATTGCGCGAGCGGCTCAACCAGCTCCATGCCGCAGGCCGCCTCCTCGAAGCACAGCGGCTCGAGCAGCGCACGCTGTACGACCTGGAAATGATGGAGGCGACCGGCGCCTGCGCCGGCATCGAGAACTATTCGCGCTATCTCACCGGCCGCAAACCCGGCGAGCCGCCGCCGACGCTGTTCGAGTACGTGCCCGACAATGCGCTGGTGTTCGTCGACGAGAGCCACGTCACCGTGCCGCAGCTCGGCGGCATGTATCGCGGCGATTTTCGCCGCAAGGCGACGCTCGCCGAATACGGCTTCCGCCTGCCGTCGTGCATGGACAACCGGCCGCTGCGCTTCGAGGAATGGGACGCGATGCGGCCGCAGACCACCGCCGTGTCGGCGACGCCGGGGCCGTGGGAGCTCAACGAATCCGGCGGCGTGTTCGCCGAGCAGGTGATCCGCCCGACCGGCCTGATCGATCCGCCGGTCGACGTGCGGCCGGCGCGGCTGCAGGTCGACGATCTGGTCGGCGAGGTGCGCGCGGTGGCGCAGCAGGGCTATCGCGCGCTGATCACCGTGCTGACCAAGCGCATGGCCGAGGATTTGACCGAATATCTGCACGAGCAGGGCATTCGCGTCCGCTACATGCATTCCGACATCGACACCATCGAGCGTATCGAAATCATTCGCGACCTCCGCTTGGGCGCGTTCGACGCGCTGGTCGGCATCAACCTGTTGCGCGAGGGCCTCGATATTCCGGAATGCGCGCTGGTCGCCATCCTGGACGCCGACAAAGAAGGATTTTTGCGCAGCGAGACCTCGCTGGTGCAGACCATCGGCCGCGCCGCGCGCAACATCGACGGCCGCGTCATTCTCTACGCCGACACCATCACCGGCTCGATGGAGCGCGCCATGGCCGAGACGTCGCGCCGGCGCGAGAAGCAGACCGCCTACAACACCGCAAACGGCATCACGCCGGAAAGCGTGCGCAAGGGAATTTCCGACATTCTCGACAGCGTCTACGAACGCGACCACGTGCTGATCGGCACCGGCACCGGCGCGGGCGCCGAGGGCGAATTTGCGGACGCCGCCACCATCGGCCACAATTTCGAAGCCGTGATCGGCGATCTCGAAACCCGCATGCGCACCGCCGCCGCCGACCTCGATTTCGAAGAAGCCGCAAGGCTACGCGACGAGATCAAACGCTTGCGCGCCACAGAGTTGGCGGTGACCGACGACCCGACAGCGAAATTTCTTCCACCCTCCCCTGCAGGGGGAGGGCCGGCGCGCAACGCGCGCCGGGGTGGGGCCGCGCGCCCGCACAAACCGGCGCTCGACGAAATGGGCATCGCGCTGCACCACGAAGTCGCCCCGCACCGCGCCGGCGCGCGACGCGGCGCGCCACGCAAGCCGAACCTCGACGAAATGGGCCCGGGCGTCGAATCCATTCCCGGCAAACGCGACCCTTCGGGTCCGCGCTCAACGCTGGGAAAACCCGGCATGCACGGCGGCTTCAAGCCGCGACGGCGCTGATCTTCTCTTTCTTCTCCCTCCCCCTCGTGGGGAGGGTTGGGTGGGGAAGTGCATCGGGACTTACGGCCTACCAAACGGCCCCACCCCTACCCCTCCCCACAAGGGGGAGGGGAACATGTCCAGCGAATGCGCTACATTGTGTCATCCGCTTTCGAATCATCACGACAACCCCGGAGGACGCCATGGCGAAAGGCCAGATGCGCAGCAACAAGGAAAAGAAGAAGCCGAAGCAAGACAAGAACAAGCAGAAAGGCGCCCCCGCCCCCTCGCCGTTCGCCGGCATGCACAGCCAGGCGAACCCGAACACGTACGGCAAGAAGTCGTAAGCCGGCGCGGCGCGCAGCGGCGAACACCCTCCCCTGCAGGGGGAGGGTCGACGCGCGAAGCGCGTCGGGGTGGGGTTGTGCTTGGACCTGGCGGTTAGCGTTTTGGCGTGGCGCGGCCATCGTCTTTAGGGCACGTGCCTTTGGTGCCGTTTTTCCATTCTGCTTGCGATATTCCGTCAGACAGAATAGATTGGGAGAATGATCCGCTCATTCAGGGACGCGGCGACGGCGCGTCTGTTTGCGGATGAGGACGTGCCCCGTTTTCGCGCCATTGAGCGGCAGGCCCGTCGCAAGCTGTTGCTGCTAGATGGCGTCGGCGCATTGAATGACTTGCGTCAACCGCCGGGTAATCGGCTCGAAGCACTTAAGGGCAACCGCCAAGGACAACACTCGATCCGAATAAACGACCAATGGCGGGTTTGCTTCGTGTGGCGCGATGGCGGCGCGGAACAAGTTGAGATCGTCGACTATCATTGAGGATTGCAACAATGGCCAAGGCAAAACGGCTCGATCCCGTTCCGCCCGGCGAGATTCTCGCTGAGGAGTTCATGAAGCCGAACAGCATCAGCCAAAATCGGCTGTCGCGCGACATCGACGTCAATCCGGCCCGCATCAACGACATTGTGCACGGACGGTCGGCGATCACCGCCGCGATCGCATTGCGGCTCGGGAAATACTTCGGCACAACGCCGGAATTGTGGATGAATCTGCAGGCTTCCTATGAGCTGCGACTAGCGCGGGCGAAGGTTTGGCCGAAGATCGAACGTCGCGTGCGCGTGCTGGCGGCCGAGTAGATTGAGGCATTCCCCTCACCGCCCCCGCTTCAACTTCGCCGTAAAACTCATCCCCCCCGCCCCGCAACACGGGCAGCTCATGGCGATGAGGATGCTTTGCTTTTGCTCGTCGTCGAGGTCGGCGCGCTCCAGCATGGCGCCGGTCTGGCGTTGAAAGAGTTCGTGGAGCGTCAGGTTGCTGGCGATGACGCGGTCGTCGGGGGCGAGTGCGGAGGTGTCCTCGGCCGCCGGGGCGGCGGGTTTTTGCGGTGGCTTTTTTCGTTTCGCTGGTTTCGACATTACCTTCTCAATTCGTCATACGCGGGCTTGACCCGCGTATCCATGCTGAGCGCTGGCGCCCTCATAGTTGCCGCGTGGCCCTAAATTCTGAACCGCCGCATGGATTGCCGGATCAAGTCCGGCAATGACGAGGGTGTGTAAGCTCACTTCGCCACCTTCTTCATATAGCCGGTGATAAAACTGCGCATCTCGGGCGCGATGGTCAGGCGGTCGCGCACGGTCTGGTCGAGATTGGCGCTGACTTCGTAGTGCGGCACGAACTGCATCGCCGTCATGGCGTCGGCGGCGTAGTCCTTGTCGTCGTTGAGCGCGATGAGCGCCTGGCGCAGCGCGGCGACCGCGGCCGGCGGCGAATCCGGCGGCATGGCGACCAGGCGGAGCATCTGCGCGTCGACGGCGAGATTGGTCTTATAGGCCTCCCACAATTCGCCCGACGGCGTGCCGCCTTTGACCGCTTTGTAGAACTCGGGGAACGTCATGATGCCCTTCCCCGCCATCGCCGGCAGCGGCGCAAATCCCTTGCCGTTGTAGGTGGCGTCGTACCACAGCGGCATCACCTTGCCGGTCTTCACCAGGCTCGGCTCGACGACGCCAAAATAGCCCGGCGTCGATTCCGAATGCACGTTGATCTCGCCGTTCTGCAAAGCGAGCCGCGCGGTGTTGCTGGAGCGATAGCCGGTGACGTAGCGGTATTGCAGGCCGAGCATGTCGAAGGTCAGGCGCTCCAACAGATCCTTCGAGGAATCGGCGCCCAGCCCGCCGACCACGAGACCTTCCGCTTGCATCAGATCGGCCGGCACCTTGATGCCGGGCGGCGTGTCGGCGCGCATGTAATAGACCGCGTTGCCGGGCTGCGCGCCGACGAAAGCGTAAGACGCGAACGGCACGCGGAACGCGGCCGGATCGATCACCGAGTTCCATGCCGTGCCGGTGAGATAGCCGAACATGGTGCCGTCCTTCGGCCCGATCTCGCCCAGATAGGTGGCGCCGACCATGCCGCTGGCGCCGTCCTTGTTCTGCACCACGATGAGCGGATTGCCGGCGATATGTTTGGCGATGTGCTTGGCCAGAAGCCGGCCTTCGACGTCGGTCGGCCCGCCGGGCGCGAAGTTGATCAGAAGCGTCAGCCGCTTGCCCTGGTAGAACGGCTCCTCGGCGCGCGCCGCGGTGGCGGCGAACGCGAGCGCGGCGGCAATGATGACATGCAGCATCCGTTGCATGGCGTTATCATCGGCCTTCGCCGATGACGAAGCAATCGACCCTGTTAGCGCTGTTCGCCTGCTGGTTGGCATGGTTTTACCTGTCGCCGGCGGCGGCCGATTCGGTCGGCGATTTCTATGGCGGTCGCACGGTGACGCTGATCGTCTCGACCAGTACGGCCGGCGGCTACGACACTTTGGCGCGGGCGATCGCCCGCCATATCGGCAAGCACATTGCCGGCCACCCGACCGTCATCGTGCGCAACATGCCGGGCGCCGGTGGGCTCACCGCGACCAATTATCTCTATGCCGTCGCCGAGCGCGACGGCTCGGTGATCGGCCTTATCCAGAATAATCCGCCGTTCGAGCCGCTGTTCGGCACGCCGGAGGCGCGGTTCGATCCGCGGCAATTCAACTGGCTGGGCACGCCGAGCGTCGAGACCGCCATGGTGCTGGTCGGGAAAACGGTGCCGGTTTTTTCGCTCGACGATCTGCGTGCGCGGGAGACCATCATGGGCGCGTCCGGCGCCAATTCGACGCCGGCGTTTTTCGCCCGCCTGTTCAACGCCACGCTGGGCACCAAGATGAAGGTCATTGCCGGCTATCCCGGGCAGAACGACGCGCTGGTCGCCATGGAGCGCGGCGAGCTCGATGGCTATCCGAGCGTGTTCTACAGCGCGCTGTCGTCGACGCGGCCGACCTGGCTTGCCGACGGCACCGCGCGCGCCGTCGTGCAATATGGTCCCGCCAAGTTGCCGCAACTCAATGGCGTGCCGTTCGTGCCCGATCTGGTGAGCGGCGCCGACAAGCTTCTGTTGGACGCGGCGATCGCGCCGCTGTCGATCGGCCGGCCGCTGCTAACGCCTCCTGGCGTGCCCGCCGCGCGCGTCGCGGCGCTGCGCCAGGCGCTTGCCGAAACTTTCGCCGATCCGGATTTTCTGGCCGAAGGCGACAAGATCGGGCTGTCGCTGAACGATCCGCGCAGCGGCGAGGAACTACTGCGCGTGATCGAACGCGCTTACGCCCTGCCGCCGGACATCGTCGATCGGCTGCGAAAGCTTAACAGGGTTCAGTAATTGACAGGGATCAGTAATCAGGGATCAGGCATCAAGATCAGGCCTGATCCCTGATCCCTGATCCCTGATCCCTGATCCCTGATCCCTGATTCCTGATGCCTGATGCCTGATCCCTCACTTGGCCAGCGCATCGGCGCCGGCCTTGGCGACTTGGGCGTCCTGCGACGACAAGGAGCCTGACACGCCGATGGCGCCGATGATCTTGCCGTCGACGATGACCGGCAAGCCGCCTTCGATCGGCGTAATGGCTTTCAGCGCCAACAACCGCATGCCGGCGCCGCCGGCGGCGATGGCGTCGTCGAGCGCCTTGCTCGGGCGCTTGAATTCGAGCGCGGTGCGCGCCTTGCCTTCCGACACGGTGGTCGCCGACAGCTGCGCATTGTCGACCCGGTGGAACATGATCAAGTTGCCGCCGCTGTCGAGGATGGTGATGGCGACCTGCCAGGAGTTCTTGGCCGCCTCCAGCTCCGCCGCCGCCATGGCGCGCTTGGCCTGGTCGAGCGTGATCGGCGGGCCGTAAGGCGGACTTGCCGCTGACGGCGCCGTGGGCGTTTGGGCCAAAGCCGATCCGGCCGAGAGCGCCAACGCGCAGGCCAGCGCAAACATTCGAAACATCTGGAAAGCCTCCTCAATCGGCGCCCCGCCGCGACGCGCGAGCGGCAGAATAAGGTGCAAAACGTGAAGGTGGAAGGTCCAGGTATCAGGGGGCAGGGATCAGGGGGGCAGGGATCAGGCATCAGGCATCAGGGATCAGGGATCAGACCCGGGATGCCTTGTCTTGATACCTGATCCCCGATCCCTGATTCCTGAAAACGTGATCGCGCCGCCCGGTGCGCCCTCCGCGCACAACGCTTATATTTGCCTCCCTGATCAGGAGGCGCCGCATGTTTTCACTCCGCAAGAAGCTCGAAATTCCGTCTGCCGATGAAGCTTTGCCGGGCCGCGCGACCGCCATCCCCACGGCGCGAACGCATTTCGTCAACGGCCACGCGCTCAAGGGCCCCTATCCGGACGGGCTCGCCATGGCGATGTTCGGGCTCGGTTGCTTTTGGGGCGCCGAGCGCAAGTTCTGGGAGCTCGGCGATGCGGTCTATGTCACCGCGGCGGGCTATGCCGGCGGCCAGACGCCGAACCCGACCTACGAGGAAGTTTGCTCGGGCCGTACCGGGCATAACGAAGTCGTGCTCGTGGTCTACGATCCGAAGAAGATTTCCTACGAGCAGCTGCTCAAGATATTTTGGGAAAGTCACGATCCGACCCAAGGCATGCGCCAGGGCGGCGACGTCGGCACCCAATACCGCTCCGGCATCTATGTGTTCACGCCGGAACAGCGCGCGGCGGCCGAAGCGTCGAAAGCGGCCTATTCCAAGGCGCTCGGCGCCGAACGGATGGGACCGATCACCACCGAAATCCGCGACGCCCCGCCATTCTATTTCGCCGAGGATTATCACCAGCAATATCTGGCCAAGAATCCCCACGGCTATTGCGGCCTCGGCGGCACCGGCGTGAGTTGTCCGATCGGCACGGGGGTGGCTGCTTAAGAATGCGAATAGTGCGTGGCGAACAGCGAATGGGTTAGAGTAGCATTCGCTGTTCGCCGCTCGTCTGTCCGCGCGGCTATCGCCGGAGATCGCAAGCCATGCGCTGGCCGAACGGACGCTATGTTCAGGCGTCGATTTTTTTCAGCCGCTGGCTCTTGGCGCCGTTCCTGCTCGGCTTGCTGCTGTGCCTGTTCCTGCTGATCTACCGTTTCTTCGGCGATCTGTTCGTGCTCGTCCTGGAAGTTCGGCAAATCAACTGGCACGATCTCGTCACCAACGTGCTCAACCTGGTCGATCTGGCGCTGACCGCCAATCTGATCCTCATCGTCATCTTTTCCTCTTACGAAAACTTCATCCGCCGCATCGATCCCGCCGATCATCCGGACTGGCCCGAAGGCTTGACGCAGGTCGATTTCGGCGAGCTCAAGCAGAAGCTGCTCGGCTCGATCGTCGGCATCGCCGCGGTCGACGCGCTGGCCTGGTATTTCGATCTGGAAAAAGAGCCCGACACGACGAAGCTGGTCTGGGTGCTGGCGTTTCCGCTCACTTTCGCCGCCTGCATGCTGATCCTTGCCATCGCCGAGCGGCTTGGACGGCGGCCGGACAAAAGCGCCGGCTGAGCCGGAGCTGTCGCATTTCGGCCGCGGCCCGCGGCAAATTCCCAAGTCTTTCCGGCTGGTTAGGGATTATTAACCTTAACCGGCGTTAATCGGCGGCAACGTTCGCTCGAACGGGGTCGGAATTACGCGTATGCGGGTCACCCGCTCTTCCCTGCTGTTATTGGCCGTGGCGCTTTGCGCGGCGGGCTGCGCATCGCAGCCGGTCGCCTATGTGCAGATGCCACCGCCGGGCCAAATGCAGCCCAGCATCGACACGATGACCTACGGCGCGCCCGCGGCCTATCAGCCCGGTTACGCTTATCAGCCCGGCTATGGCGCGCCGAGCGCAACGACTTACGCATATCCCGCCAATGCGGCGTGCACTGGCCTGCTGACTTGCTTTAATCCGGGAGTGCCCAGCGCTTATCCGGCTGGCCCTGGCTATGCGTATCAAGCCGCCCCTCGCTACGCTTATCCCGTCGCGGCTGCCCCCGTTGCCAGCCCAGCGCCGCTCTATAGCTCCGCGGCGCCCGGGCCCGTGCCGGCGCCCGCGATCTCCGCGCAGTCGCCCTACACGCTCGATTCCGGCGACCGCTTGCGCATCGTGGTGTTCGGCCAGGACGGGCTGACCAATTCCTATCTGGTTGATGCCAGCGGCCACATCGCCATGCCGCTGATCGGCTCGGTAATGGCGAAAGGCGCGACCACCGACCAATTGTCGGCCCGCATCGCCGAAAAGCTGCGCGATGGCTACATCCGCGAGCCGCATGTGGCGGTCGAGGTCGAAGCCTACCGGCCGTTCTTCATCCTCGGCGAAGTCACCGCGCCGGGCCAATATCCCTACATCGCCAACATGACGGCGGAGACCGCGGTGGCGATCGCCGGCGGCTTCGCGCCGCGCGCGGTGCGCCAATCGGTGGTCCTGATCCGCAACATTAACGGCCAGCAGATGCGCATGACCGTTCCGCTCGGCTATCAGCTACGGCCCGGCGACACGATCAACGTGCAGGAGCGGTGGTTCTGACAGGTTTCAGATTGCAGGTATCAGGGATCAGATTAGGTCTCTGACTGCTGATCCCTGATCCCTGATTACTGACCACCGAAATAGCGCTCCCGATACGTGTGTTCCTCGACCGCGCCGGCCAGCGCCCAGTTCGCCAATTCCTCGTGGCGCGCGAACCAGACGTCGGGCGACTTGGCGAAGTACTGCAAAATCTCCTGCAGCACCGCGGTCATCAGCGGCCGGCCGCCGAACTGGCAGTGGATGACCAGCACCAGGAGCGACATCGGCTCGTTGGCGGCCAAATAATCGAACGTGCCTTTGTGCGCGTCGTAGAGATCGCGCGGGCTCGCCCGCATGACGCGATTGTCGGAAAAATCGGTGGTCGGCACGCCCGCGATGGTGCCGTGCGGGGTTTTGATCAGGATCGGCAGGTCCGCATAGGTGACGTCGCAGGTCCATTTCAGGCCGGCTTGCGCCAAAAAACCCGCGGTCTCCGGCGTGAACGCGACCACCGGGCTGCCCCAGCCGGTGACCTTCTTGCCGCCGCAGGATTCCAACAGATCGATGCTCTTGCGGATCGTCTTCTGCTGGTCCTCGAGCGACATGTAGGCCAGCAACTGATCCTGTGCATAGGAATGCGCGGCAATGTCGTGGCCCGATTTCACGATCTGCTTGACCGCGTCGGGATAGTCCTCGGTGCAGCGGCCGCTGGTGAAAAAGGTGCCGGGGATTTGCAGGCGGTCGAGCATGCGGATGAGGCGCCAGACGCCGACCCTGCCGCCGTAGGTCGACCATGCCTTGCTGGCGTGATCGACGGTTCCGGATTTCAGATGCGTGGTCTGCACCGAGTAAGTGGGCGCCGCGTTCTCCGTCCAGGTCTCGAACATCACCGTGACCGAGACCGCGATCTTCTTGCCGTTCGGCCAAGTTTTCTGATTGGTCACAACGTCGCTCCTTTACTCGATCGGCGGAATGCCCATGGCCGGAATCAATTGCCGCCATTTCGCCAAATCGTCGGCGATGAAGGCTGCGAATGCGGCGTGCGGCAGGTAGGCCGGCGCGCAGCCGATCTTGGCCAGATTGTCGCGAAAACTTTGCTGCTGCTCGACCTCGGCGGTGGCGCGATCGAGCCGATCGACGATTGCGGCCGGCGTATTCGGCGGCGCGATCAGGCCGAACCAGGTGTCCATGCGGACCTCGGGCAAGCCGTATTCGGCGGTGGTCGGCACGTCGGGGAACAGCGGGTGCCGGCTCGGCCCGGTCTGCGCCAGGAGCAAAAGCTTGCCGCCTTCGGCGACGCGCGCACTGGCAAGCCCGAGCGACACCATGTCGATCTGACCCGCCATGGCGTCGGTCGCGGCTTGGCCGCCGCCGCGATAGGGCACGTGGACGAGATCGATCCCGGTTTTGAGCTTGAGCTCCTCGACGGCGATGTGCAGCGCGCCGCCGACGCCGCCCGAGCCGTAGCGCAATTTTCCCGGATTGGCTTTGACGTAGGCGATGAACTCCGGCAGCGTCTTCACCGGCAGGCCCGGGTAGATCGCAAATACCGTCCATGACGAGGTGATCAGCGCGACCGGCGTGTAATCCTTGCCCGGCTCGTAGCGATAGTCCCTCTTCAGGGACGGCAGCATGGTCAGCTCGGACGGGCCGATCATCAGCGTGTAGCCGTCCGGATCGGCATGGCTGAGCACATCGGTGCCGAGCATCGTCATGCCGCCAGAGCGGTTGTCGACCACGATCGGCTGGCCGAGCCGCGCGCTCATCGCTTCGGCATAGAGACGGCCGAGCACGTCGACCAGCGAGCCCGCCGGCGTGGTGATGATCAGATGGATCGGCCGTGAGGGATAGTCGTCGGCATAGCAGCGCAACGGCGCTAGCGTCGCCAGCAGGATGGCAGGGCATAGCAGTGCAAGCGCGTAGCGCCGCGACATGGGCGGGTATCAGGGATCAGGTATCAGGATTTTCGGCACAAAACCGAATCCTGATCCCTGATTTCCTGAATTCTGATCCCTGATTACTTCACGTTCTTCGCCAGGAACGCCATCGAGCGCTGCCAGGCGAGGTCGGCAGCGGCTTTCTGATAGCTGCCGCGCTCGTCGCAATGGAAGCCGTGTTGGGCGTCCGGATAGACGTAGATCTCGCAATCGCCGCCGCGCTTGCTTTTGATCAGATCGACGTCGCTCATCGGGATCGAGGCGTCCTTTTCGCCGAAATGCATCTGCGTCGGGACTTTCGGCTTCTCGTCGGCGTTCTTGGCGATCTGGCCGCCGTAATAGCAGACTGCGGCGCTGAGCCCGTTGAGCTTGCAGGCCGACAGGAACGAGATCGTGCCGCCCATGCAGAAGCCCATGATGCCGACCGGCCCGCCCTTTTTGAGCTCGTCGATGGACGCCTGCACGTCGCGCAGCATCGCGCCCCAGTCGGGATTGGCGACGAATTTGCGCGCATTGGCGATCTCGTCCGGCGTGTAGCCGCATTCGAAGTCCGGCTGCTGGCGGTCGAACACCGCCGGCGCCAGCGCGGCGTAGCCCTCGCCGGCCAAGCGGTCGCACACCGCGCGGATGTGATGATTGACGCCGAAGATTTCCTGAATGAGGACGATGCCGCCCTTTGATGGCCCCGCAGGGTCGGCCCGATAGGCGCCGAGCTTGAAGCTGTCCGAAGATACCAGCGAAAAATGCTTACCCAAGATGATCCTCCATTGACTGATAACGCGTTCAAAGCGGCCAGCTTGGCGAGCCGGCGCTGGGCGCGACCATACACCCTCGGCAATGTCGGTTGAATGGCGGTCCGCCGCGCTGGTTTCGCGCGGGGCGACCAACCCTTGCCACGAAGGTCTCGAGACCGAAGCCCATCCCGGCATCCAATTGATTTCAAAGCAGAAAATATCCAAATCGAACGTGACAGTGCGCTCAATAGTTCACGCATTCCGTCAGCGTGGTGCACGTTGCGGGAGGGCTTTAGTATGTCCGATCCGATGCATCGTCCAATCGGTCTTGCATTGGCGCCTCAGCATATGCCGTGACAGAGGTGGCCCTGACCATGTACAGAAGCTGGCTCGCGGTTGAAACAAAGGTCGTTTGATTGCAGCTATGACTAGTCTGTTTTTCTCGTACAGCCATCGCGATGAAGCTTTGCGTGACCAGATTGAGACGCACCTTGCCATGCTCAAAAGGCAGGGTTTCATAGACACGTGGCACGACCGCCGAATCTTAGCTGGAGAGGTTATTGATTCGGTTATAAGCGAGAATTTGGAGCGAGCCGATATCGTTCTGCTTTTAGTGAGCTCGGACTTTCTTGCCTCGGACTATTGCTATGACCGGGAACTGAAGCGCGCTCTCGAACGCCACGCGGCCGGTTCTGCAACGGTAATCCCGGTGATATTGCGGCCATGCGATTGGCGCGACGCTCCCTTCGGGACCCTGCTCGCTGTCCCCAAGGACGGCAAACCAATCACGCAATGGCCGGACATCGATTCGGCATTCTTGGATGTCACAACGGCAATTAAAGGACTGCTGCGAAAACGAAGAGCGTCGCCACCGAAACCCGTACCGATTCCAGCTTCACCGCCACCCATTGTCATCGAGGAACCGCGGGTGCGATCGAGCAACCTCCGGATTGTCAAGCGGTTTAGCGAACGCGACAAGGATATCTTCGTCGAAAAGGCCTTCGAGTACATAGGGAAGTTTTTTGAGAACTCTCTTGACGAGCTGGCGACCCGAAACCCCGGTGTCGAATGTCGATTCCGTCGAATTGATGCTACCCGAATCACCGCCGTCACGTACCGTGACGGCGATATCGTTGGACGGTGCAAGGTTTTCGTTAGAGACCGCCAAGGTTTCAAGTCAGGCATTGCTTACGCCAACAGCGACTCGCTGAGTGGAGAAGCATACAATGAGGAGTTGACTGTGGAATCGGACGAGCAGTCCCTCTACCTTCGTCCTCTTGGCATGGACCGGCAAAAGCTGACCGCCGAGGGAGCCGCAGAGCTCTATTGGTCCATTTTTATCGAGCCGCTGCAGCGCCCTTAATGGTTCATGCACGCCTTTCAACTAGACCGCGGAAATTGAGAAACAATCTGTCTGGCCAGTTGTAATCCAACCCTTAGGATAGTCCACGAGAATCCAGCTCCTTTGCCATCTCGGTAATCAAATTGCAAATAATTCCAATCTTTGTATCCAAATCGACAAACTGCGCTTCCCAATTTTCCTCGGGAAGAAAAATCGCTTTATACCACCTACTCTCGTTGTGATGGACCCAATCATTTCTCAATGGAGCGATCTCCTCAAGAGAGCTTCGAATCGACAAGGCAAAATCGTTGTTCTCCTGATCGAGGAGGGAAGCGTAGTACTGGCCTAATATACGGATGAGATTAGTATCTGGTGATTCCTTGGACTTGGCGATTCTTGCTCCCAGAGCTTTTTTAATGTCTCTGAATTCGCAATCTGAAGAGATGCCAAGAATGTCCGTCAAAATTTTCCGCGCGCCATACTCAATATACCCATACAAATCGGTGATGTGGGCTTTTGCCTCTCGCTGAAAGCGCGAGTTCGTGGGCTTCTTGTAAGAAATACTATGCAGGCAGACATTGTAATAGAAATTTTTTGTCGATTGCTTGAGGGCTTCCGCTTCATCAGTCTGAGCTTCCTCAAGCTGCTCCAAGCGACGTTCGATGGCCCGAGCAAATCGTTCACGTAATTGCGGCTCAAGTTTCCATTGAACATCCCCGCTCAAAGCAAGCAGAGCGGATAGCAGGCTCAATCCCTCGGTAGAAATCCTGTCGCCGATTGAGCCGAGCGAGTCTCGCAATATTGGTTTCCAGACATCATAGGTTCGCGTTCCGATCTGAACACCGGCTGATTCTCCCCAACGCGCTATTCCGTCCAAGATGTCGTCGGCTTCGAAGATTGTGCACTTGAGGCGTAGAAGGAATTCGAATTGGTTTCTCTTTTCCTCTGGCTCTGGCGTAATGTAAGTGTCCTCGATGATGTGAATGTCGCGGACCCTGTGGTCGCCAATTAGAGAATCCCTGATGTAGTCGCGGAATCGTTCCCTCGAACTGATCCCCGCAGGCGTTTTGGTTGAAATAAGCAGGTATGACTCCCTAATTTGAGATTCCTTACCCATCGCAACGACATCTTCCACGTCAATGAAAATGTCACGGTATTTCTCGTCGATACGTCCGTCCGCGGGCCAATTCTTTGCAAGAGATACAATCTGATCGATGGTGCCAACGCGACCGGTGGTTCGAGAAATTGAGACGCACAGCTTTTCCCACTCCGGGTCCGACAACTGCGGGATACCCTTTCCCCTGAATTTGAGCGTGCCGCGCGGGTTCAGCAAAACTTTAAGATGAGGGACGTGCGGACCTTCCTCGAAGGCGGATTTATAGCGTTCCTTGCTTAGATAACAGTGCGGCACTGAAAGGCCCGGAATTTTAGTCCCGAACATCGCGCCATCGGCAACATACTTCTTGATCAGCACGTCTTCGATTCCTCTGACGTGGCTGGCGTTAACGTGACGAATTGCACCTTCGCGGAATGCTTGGTTTATCTCTGGCGCCGAACGAGCAACAAACATCTCAAAAACAACATGCTTCTGCAGCGCCTCGAGCAGAGCAGGATGGAAAATCCCCCTTCGCCGCTCAGGCTTCGACTGCTGACGCTGTTCGATCAGGTTTGGCGCATCGCCCTCATATCGAAATGTTCTAAACGTGAGCGGCGAGTGCATGCTTTTCTCGGACTTATCGCGAGCGCTCCAGAGGCCTGCCTCGAACAAAAGCACACCGTGCATGGCAGGTGACAATTGAGCCGCGAGATGGCCTAAAGCGGCAGGAGCGGCAGATGGCGCAAAAAGCGCTGTAGCGAGTTTCTCATCGACGTTTGCCGAACTTACGAGAAGTACGAACTTCGGTCTGCCGTGCAACGGAGTGCTATCGAGTAAGGCAGCTCCTTCAAGAAGACGCGGATCGTAAGTGTTGAATATCGCGATATTGACGCCGTCATGCTCCCAGTCGAGCAGGGATACCCGTTGAGGATCTGCAGGATCGGGGGCATCCGAAGCGATGCATTCCTGGAACGGCGCTAAGAAGTCATAAGAGAGAAAAACGTTGATGCTGAACGGCTCGGAGGCGCCCTTCGGATGCAAAATGAGCCGTGCAATATTCGGAAATTGGTCGGTCTTTTTAAGAAGGTTGCCATCTTTGTCCGGCAGCAAAGTTTGCCACTGAGAGATTACGATGGGTTCCGCTTTTTTCGGGACGTAGATTTTGCAAATATTGAAGCCGCCCTCACCCGCAGCAGCCCGCTGGAAGTATGAGCCCGCTATAATCAGAGCTTTATTTTTGTCGGCGACGTTCTGAAAGTAGTTTTCGCGATGGAGGTCTGCCGGCAGGCTATACTCGGCGAACACCACTACATCAGGTCTTTTTGGAAATTCGTTGGAGAAAAGGGCGTCAAGGACATTCTTGGCGTCGCGAACACGTTGTTCGCGTCCAAGAGGATCCCACTCCAGCGTGGAATTGGATTTAATCGCGCTTAGCGCGGGCTCGCTGAATTGGACTGCCGCAATGACAATGGGTCGGGCTTGTTCGACGAGCCCGATGGGGAAACTTGTGTACCGCATCCCCGACGACTCCGCTCAAAATATTGTCGGAACCTCCCCAACCATAGATTAGGGAATCTGCCAACAACTATTTACGAGTGAGCAGCCGGAAGGAGGGAATTTCTGGATTTATAGGATAGCGTCGGCCAAATATCTTTGGCGCTCGCGGACGCCTTCAATCCAGCCCTGGGCGATGCCAGCGTCCGTATCGTACTTCAGCTTACGGAAGCGACTTTGCGCGCCCTGAAAAAACTTGATCGCATCGGTCTCCATTCCAGCCATAGAAGAACTTATGCCAGCCTGCATAAGCACCTTAGCCTGATGGAAAGTTGTCTGTATCTCTTCCGCGGTCACCGCACCTACCTCAAAGAGGAAACCCGCTAAAATTGGGCCTAATGGCGTGTGGAACTTATCTTATTCGGCCCGAATTACAAGACAAATAATTCGGCACCGCCGAGATCGTTCCGACAAGTTTTAACGCAGAAAAGTTAACGGGTTCATATACTTAAACAGGGGGCGCGGTCTTTTACGCGACTTGGGACAATCCAAAGAATTGACGATCGTTGCAAAGCGGTCACGTTTTGAGGGACCATACCCCAACTCGCCGATAAATTTTCCCCTATGGTTTAGCAATGCCCATCGTTAAGTTGTGGCCGCCACAGCTGATGATTGTAGGATCGGATTTGAACCGATGACCTCAAGGTTGTGAGCCGGACGCTTATTGGCGGGTCACGACGATGAAATCGGTGCCTTCGCCGGTCTCTTCGCCAAGTCCCTGGTCGGAGACGACGAGGGAGGACCCCGGCACGATCATTGCGGAAATCCGGTCGATGACGTCCTGGGGAATGTCGATACGGGCGAGTGCTTCCGCCGGCGTTTGCGGCGGCGGCAATTCGCCGACCGGCTTTACCACGGGTTCTTCGCGCCGGCCGTTCCGCGCGATACGCCGGTCATTGGCGGCCTCGCGCTTGGTCTTCGGCAGCTCGCCGGGCAGCGACACCACATTCCAGCGCAAGGTCGCGCCGTCGTCCTGATACGCCATCGCGGTGAAGACGTGAGTGCCGAACGCCCGCTCGGGATGGTCGATGGTCACCGGCGCGGAGAACAACGGGCTGAAATTCTGCCGCACGTAAATCTTCTTTTCCTTGCGGCTGACGAAGATCGAAATCGGCCCTTGGGTCGTGGCGTGTCCGGTTTCAACAAGGGTAGTCGGCTTGGCGGCCGGCGCCGGCGCGGCCTCCGCCGGATTTTCGAGCGCGACTGCCGGCGTGGCCGCGGTGCCGCGCAGCTTATCGGTCGCGGCGGGCTGAGGCGCGGGCGAAGGCGGGGGCGGCGCTGCGACGAGCTTGGCAAGCCCTTCCAGTCGCGGGGCCGGCGTTTGCGGCGCTGCTTCGGCTGCGGCGGGCGCTGAATCTTCGGGCTTCGCCGGCTCAGCGGCATCCGTTGTTTTGGTGTCGTCGCTGATCAGCACAGCCTTCGCCGGCTCCGCCGGAGCGGCTGCGGCCGGCGTTTCAGATTTGGGCAGAGCGACGGCATCGGATTTTTTATTGTCGTCGCCGGCTTGCGCCGTCCTGGTGGCTTCCGGCGCTGCGGGAGCCGCCGCGGCCGGAGCGGGCGCCGGCATCGCCTTGTGCACGAACAGATGCGTGTCCGCGAACGGGACCGGCTTCAATTCGTTGCGCGCGACGATGACGCGAACGCCGACCTTGGTGACGCTGAACAGCTTCATGGCAAATTCGCGCGGCATGCGGATGCAGCCGTGCGACGCCGGATGGCCGATATTCTCGCCCTCGTGCATGGCGACGCCGGACCAGGTGATGCGCTGCATGAACGGCATCGGCGCGCCGCTGTAGATATTGGAGCGGTGGAAACGCTCCTTGCCGATGACGCTGAAGACGCCGGTCGGCGTCGGCAGCGCCGGCACGCCGGTGGCGACCAGCGTATCGGCGACTTCCCTGCCGTCGGCGTAGAGGTGCAGCTTCTGCTGATTGATGGAAATGACGATTTGCATCGGACCTTTCGGCAGAGGGCCGAACGGATCCTTGCTGACGTGCTCGGTTTCCCTGGGCTCGGGCTTGTGCCGGACCTTGGCCGATGCCGGCGCCGCCAGCGTCAGCGCGACGGCAAACCCGAGCGCGTAAACGCTACCGGTCAAGGCAAGCCGGCGAGAACGCAAAAGGTCGCGCTTGTACTCAGTGTGCAATGTCAGCCCCCGGCCAAAGGAACCCAGATTCGAACAGTAAAATCTTACAGAACACTGAAGCCCCGCACCACCACGCTCTACCCGGCACAGTTGAAATTAATCCAATATGGTTCATAGAAGACACAGCCGTGACGCCGTCCGAAGTTCACGATTGCGGCACCAGCGCGAATGCTTTGGCCAACAGCTCGTAGGAGTGCTTGCGCGCCGCGTGGTCGTAAACCATGGTGGTAATCATTAATTCGTCGGCGCGCGTCGCCTCGATCAGCGCCTGCAACCGGCCCGTCACCTTCTCGATACTACCGACGACGAGGCGAGCGCGCTGGCGCGCCATGCGGTCGCGGTCGGCCGGCGTATAGGCGTAAGCTGCGGCTTCCTCGGGCGACGCCAGCGGCAGATATTCGCCTTTGGCGCGGCGCACATAATGCAGGTCGGCGCTCAACGCGATGCGCTCGGCTTCGGCGTCGGTGTCGGCCGCGATCACCGCGGTGCCGAGGATGGCGTAGGGCTCCTTGAGCGTTGCCGACGGCTTGAAATGGTTGCGATAGCTGAGCATCGCGCTCGCGGCGTCGTAATCGGCGAAGTGAAAGGCGAAAGAAAAACCCATGCCGACGGCGGCGGCGAGCTCGGCACTGTAGCCGCTGGAACCCAGGAGCCAGATCGGCGGCAGCGCGACATCGGACGGCACCGCGTGCACGTTGCGGAACGGATGTCCCTCCGGGAACCCGCCGCGCTCGAGCAGCAGCAGCTCTTGGAACCGCTCGAGGAAATCGTCGCCCTGGCGCGGGTCCTGCCGGGCACGCAACGCATAAGAGGTGACCTGATCGGTGCCCGGCGCGCGGCCGAGCCCGAGATCGATGCGCCCGGGAAACAGCGCCTCCAGCACCTTGAAGCGCTCGGCGACCATCAGCGGCGCGTGGTTTGGCAGCATCACGCCGCCGGAGCCGACGCGCATGTGCGAGGTAATCGCCGCGATCTGGCCGATCATGATGTCGGGCGCGGAGCTGGCGATGTTCGCCAGATTGTGATGCTCGGCGACCCAATAGCGCTTGTAGCCGAGCCGGTCGGCGAGGCGGGCCAGATCGAGCGAGTTGCGCAACGCCACCGAGCCGGGCGTGGCCGTGGTGACGGGCGACAGATCGAGGACGGAAAGCGGGACCACGCGGAAATGTTCTGTTTTTGTGATTATGCCGGGCGCGTGACTTTATGTGGTCTTGGCCGGCGCTGCCATCAATCCCATGCCGAAATTCGGCTGGCGCTCAGTGGGTCGTCGGCGGCACGAACGGACCGCCGAAGCCTGAAGGCTGGCTGACCGGTTGCACGGTCGCACGGGCGTGGCGGGGGCGTGGCGGCTTGGCGGCAAGGCGGCTGGGTGGCGGCACGAACGGGCCGCCGATTGCGGTTGGCTGGCTGACGGTCGGGGCGATCGCACGGGCTTGGCGCGCCTGTTGCGCTTTGGCGGCAAGCCGATGCCGATGGGCGGCCTTGCGGGGGGCCTCCGGAGGTGGAGGCGCGGCCGTGGGCGTTGTGGCGGTCTCGGTCGGAGGGTTTGATTCCTGACTGGCTTGTTCCGTGGCCGCGGTTTGTGCGGCGGGCGGAGCTTGCTCTGGCGGCGGCTCGGTTGCGGCAGTGTCCGTCGTAGCCTGTGGCGCATCAATCGGTGCGGCCGGCGGCGGTTCGCTTGGTGTGGTGGCGGCCACTTCGTTCGGCTTTGCGTCGGGCTCGGCCGCAGGAGTTTGCGCGACCGGCTCGGCTGCTGGTGTTTGCGCCACCGGCGCGGGCTGCGCCGGTTCGGCGGGCTCGGCCTCAGGTGCGGTTGTTGTAATGGTGGCGGTGGTTGCGACTGCGCTCGGCGCTTCGACGCTGTCGGGCTGTGGCGGCGCTAACTGGGCGGAAGCGCCGGCGGTGTCACCATTATTCAACGGGAAACGGTTGCCGAACGAATTTGCGGGCGCAGGTATTGCGGCGGGCGGCATCGGACTGCCAGCGGCGAGTTGCAGCGGCGCGGCGCCCGCCGCCAACCGGCTCAACGGCTCGTGGTTGACGCGGAACACGGCGAACATGGCGAAGCCGCAACTCAGCGCAACGACCGAGGCGACCACAGCCGCGACCAAAAGACGGACATTGGGAAACATTCGACCTCGCATTACGGCCGCGCGATCTTCGGCGAAGCACGCGTCACTAGGATGCAGATCATCGCGAGGGCAGATGGCGCCGCCATCAGCGCGGTTACGCGCGTCTTCGACGCGCTATGGCCGGCCTACAAGCCAGCGTCCAACGGGCGCGACACTAACTGAGTCGGCGGAAATTCAATGCAAAAAATGCAAAGAAAAATCCGGCCGGCGCCAGAGCATGATCCGGAAAAGTGGAAGCCGGTTTTCCGAAAAGATCATGCTCCACCAAAATGCTAGAGCGTAATTCGCTTCAATTCCGAAGCGAATTACGCTCTAGCGCCGGCCGGATCAGGCAAATCGGATTGGCTAGCGCGTGACGGTGTTTTGCACCGAGGCCGAAGCCGGCGCCGAGCCGGGCAACACGACGACGCGGGTGCCGACGGTGACCCGGCTGTACAGGTCGGCGACGTCGTCGTTGGTCAGCCGGATGCAGCCCGAGGACACGAAGGTGCCGATGGTCGACGGCTGATTGGTGCCGTGGATCCGATAGACCGTATTGCCGAGATACATGGCGCGCGCGCCGAGCGGATTGGTGTCGCCGCCGGCCATGAAGCGCGGCAGGTAGGGCTGGCGCTCGATCATCTCCTTCGGCGGGAACCAGTCCGGCCATTCCTTCATGCGGGTGACGCGTTCGGCACCCGCCCAGGTGAAGCCCTCGCGGCCGACGCCGACGCCGTAGCGCATCGCCTGGTTATTGCCGAGCACGAAGTAAAGGTAAGTGTGCGGCGTATCGATGATGATGGTGCCGGCCGGCTCCTTGGTGACGTAATCCACGACCTGGCGGCGGAACTGCGGCGGCAATTCCTTGCGCGGCCCGGTCTCGGGCTGCTCGTCCGGCGGCAGTGCGGCGATCACCGCGTTGCGGCTTTGCGCGGCGGCCGGCGGCGGCGCATAGGTCGGCGTGCGCACGGTCCCGGTGACGTCTTCGGATCCGGGACCGCCGGAAATATCGGCCGGCGGCCGCTGAAAGCCTTCGACGGTCGGCGCCGGCTGCGGCGGCAATCCGTCGTACGAGCCGGGATAGACGCGGGCGGCCGGCGGCGGCGGGTACGGCACGTAAGGACCGCCGACCGGAGCGGCGGCGTCGCGCGGATCGTAGATGGCGCCGGGCGGCGGCAACGGTGGGGCCGCATAGCCTGGCTGCGCATAGGGCGGCGGGTAACCCGGAGGCGGCGGCGGATAATACTGCGCCGCGGCGCCGCCGATGGAACCGGCCAGTGCAAACGTCACGACGACAACGCTGAGGCTTGAACGCAAGGCAGATCCCCCAAATGACACCGGCGTTTTTGTACCGGAAACCTTGGCGGAACATGGGGCAGGAAAAAGGCAATAAAGCAGCAGACGACGCGGCGTAGCCGCGGCAGGGTGGCCCAAGGCCGGTTTCAACGCCGATAGCGTAAATCAAACACTAACGATTTGGGTCCCACCGCAAGGCTGTTACCATGCGTGAGCCTGCTACCATGCTAATGAGCGCCGGGAATCAGGGCTGCGACCAGAGTTCTTGGAGACATTGACGTGAAGCGGTTTGCCTGCGGCGCCATGGCTCGATGCCTGATGCCTGCTTGCCTGATCCTCGCTTACCTTGCTGCTTCGGCCCCGGTGCGCGCGCAAAATCGGGCCGTCGACGACCTCAAGGGCAAGATTTTTGATGCGCGCATGGCGAAGCAGACCTTCGCCGGCGGATTGAAATTCTGCAACGAGCTCGACGGCAAACATTTTTATTTCCAGGCGCGCGATCGCGTCCTCGATCTGGAGGAGTATCACCGCTCGCTGGAAAATCTCGCCAAGCAACAGATCTTCAATCCCGAGAAGCACCGGCCGTGGACCGAACAGGACGCCGCCGAGCGTTGGGAGCAGGTGCAAAAACAAGCAATCAGCGACCAGGCCAATTGCCTGCTGGTGACGAGCCTTCCCGCGCTCGAGAAGCAACTCGGTGAGCTGGAAATAAACCCACCAGCGTCCGAGAAGAAAAACTGACCCGGCTGCGCTCGCTTCGCGAGCGTCGGCCCGGTAAACTTGCGGATGTTGCGGGCGCGCTTTCTCGGCTACAAGGAAGCGATCGATCTCGTGCCGCAGGCAAGGGAATACCAGATGCCATCCTTAAGCGACTGGAAGGTGCCGACCGCCGCGCAACCGAAGCCGGAAGATTACGGCTACGACCTGGAACGGGCTTTCAATGCCGTGGTGGGGCTGCGCGCCATTATTCCGAACGACGCCTATACGGCGGAGACCCTCGGCACCGAACGCGCCGGCAATGGCGTGCTCATTCGCGGCAACGGCTTGGTGCTGACCATTGGCTACCTGATTACCGAAGCCGAGACGATCTGGCTTAGTCTCAACGACGGCCGCTCGGTGCCCGGCCATGTCTTGGGCTACGACCAGGAGACCGGCTTCGGCCTCGTTCAGGCGCTCGCCAAGCTCGACATGCCGGCGCTGGAAATCGGCCAATCCACCGCGGCCGCGATCGGCGAGCGCGTCGTGGTCGCCGGCGCCGGCGGCCGGCAGCGCTCGGTCGCCGCCCGCATCGTCGCCAAGCAGGAATTCGCCGGCTATTGGGAATACGTGCTCGACGAAGCGATCTTCACCGCGCCGGCGCATCCGAACTGGGGCGGCACCGCGCTGATCGGGCCGGCCGGCGATCTCCTCGGCATCGGCTCATTGCAATTGCAGCACGCCGTCGAGAAGGGCCAGGCGCAGAACATCAACATGATCGTGCCGATCGATCTGTTGAATCCGATCCTCGACGACCTGATGAAGTTCGGCCGGCGCAACGCGCCGCCGCGGCCGTGGCTCGGGCTTTACGCCACCGAGGTCGAGAACCGCCTGGTCATCGTCGGCCTTGCCGACAAGGGGCCGGCGAAAAAAGCCGACCTGCGCACCGGCGACATCGTTCTCTCGGTCGCCGGCAAGGAAGTGCGCGACCTGGCAAGCTTCTTCCGCCGCGTCTGGGCGCAAGGCGAAGCCGGCGTCGACGTGCCGGTTTCGATCTACCGCGACGGCGACACCATGGACGTGCGCGTCAAGTCGAGCGAGCGCAATCGGTTTCTCAAGGGGCCGAGCTTGCATTGAATAAATCCTCTCCCCTTGCGGGAGAGGACAGATCGCGCGCAGCGCGATCAGGTGAGGGCTCGCCGCTCGCGCATCGGATCGGCCCTCACCTCGCGCGCCTGCGGCGCGCGGGCCTCTCCCGCAAGGGGAGAGGCAAGATTGCGGCTACTGCTCCGTAAACAACGCCCGCAACCCCTCGCGATAAGTCGGATAGCGCAAGCGCACACCGAGTTCGCGTTTGAGCTTGTCGTTCTTCACCCTGCGGCATTCCTGCCAAAAGCTCAGCGCCATCGGCGACATCGACGGCGCGGCTTGCTCGAACGGGATTTCCGGCGGCGGCGCGACGCCCATCAGCTGTGCGGCAAAGACGATCGGATCGGCCGGCGGCGTCGGTTCGTCATCGGCGACATTGAAAATTCCCGAGGCTTGACGCGTGAACGCGGCATCGATCGCTTGCGCGATGTCGCCGACATGGATGCGGTTGAAGACCTGGCCCGGCTTGACGATGCGGCGGGCTTTGCCGCTCGCGATCTGGACCAGTGCATTTTGTCCGGGTCCGTAAATACCGGCGAGGCGCAAGATCGCAACCGCAATACCGCGGCGCGCGCCAAAATCCAGCCAGGCTTGTTCGGCGGCGAGGCGCTCGCGGCTGCGCGCCGCGCCCGGCTGCGGCGGCGTTGCCTCGTCGACCCAGGCGCCGCCGCGGTCGCCATAAACGCCGATGGTCGAGAGATAAACGATTCCGCGCAGCCGTTGCGCATGCGCCAAAACATCGCCGCAGATGCGCAGCACCGGATCGCCGTTCTCGTCCGGCGGAATTGAAACCAGCGCTGAGTCGGCATCGGCGATAACGCGGCGCAAATCCGGTGTCGCCAAACTACCGTCGAAGATGAGCGCTTTCAGCCGCCCCGAAGGATGCGCGTTCAACGCGGCGGCGCGCTCGGTGCTGCGCACGGTGCCGACGATGTGATCGGATCTTTTTCGGCCGAATTCTTCGACGAAATGCTCTGCCGAATAGCCGAAACCGAAACAGATCAGCATTTTTTTGTCACTCGCACGCCGCCGCCCATTCGGCGATGACCTCAGGATCGGATTCGGCGGCGCGAAGCTTTGCCTTGCGCCGTTCAAGCCGCGCGCGGTCGAGACGGCCGAGCGCCCACACCGCGGCACCGCGAACCAGCGGCGAGGCATCGCCGAGCAACCGCTCGGCTTCGCCGGCAAGGCCTGCATCCTTCGAGTTGCCAATCGCGATCAGCACGTTGCGCAAAAAGCGATTGCGGCCGATGCGCTTGACTGCGCTTTTCGTAAACAGCGCGCGGAAGCCGGTATCGTCGAGCCGCGCCAGTTCGGCGAGCTGGGGCGCGCCCAACATCTCGCGTGCTTGAAGTTTTATCTCGCGGCCGGCCTGGGCGAATTTGTTCCATGGACACACCGCGAGACAATCGTCGCAGCCGTAGATGCGATTGCCCATCAGCGCGCGCAATTCCCGTGGGATGGCGCCCTTGTGCTCGATTGTGAGATAGGAGATGCAGCGCCGCGCATCGAGCCGGTACGGCGCCGGAAACGCCTCCGTCGGGCAGACGTCGAGGCAGGCGTGGCAGGTGCCGCAGTGATCGCGCGCAGGCGTATCAGGGGGCAGGTCGAGCGTGGTGAAGATGGCGCCGAGGAACAGCCAGGAGCCGAGCTCGAGCGACACCAGATTGGTGTGCTTGCCCTGCCAGCCGAGCCCCGCGGCTTCCGCGAGTGGCTTCTCCATCACGGCGGCGGTATCGACGAACACCTTGATGTCGCCGCCGCCTTGTTCGATCAGCCAGCGGCCGAGCGTCTTCAGCCGCGGCTTGATCACCTCGTGGTAATCGTCGCCCCGGGCATAGACCGAGATGGCGCCGCGCGTGCGCGCTTTCAGGATCGCCAGCGGATCGCCGCGCGGGCCGTAATTGACGCCGAGCATGATGACCGAGCGCGCTTGCGGCCACATCGTACCCGGATCGCCGCGGCGGTCGGCCTTGGCCGCCATCCAATCCATGTCGCCATGGGCGCCTTCGGCGAGGAAGGTTCGCAAGCGCGCGGCGGCCAGGGGAATCGCATCCGGCCGCGCCACGCCGATGGCGTCAAAACCTTGGGCGCGGGCGGCGTCGGCGAGCGCGGCCTTCAGCTCAGCCGGTGTCAGAAGTCGAGATCGGCGTAGCTCGGCGCCGGCTGCAGCCCGGCCAGCGTCTCGGTGAGCAGCGCGCGGAACGCCGGCCGCGATTTTATTCGCGCGTACCAGGCTCTCGCGGTCTTGTCTTCGTCCCACGGCACTTCGCCCAGATAATCGGCGACGGACAAATGCGCCGCCGCGGCCAGATCGGCAAAAGTCAGGCTTTCGCCGGCGAGCCAGTCGCGGGTGCGCACCAGCCAGCCGATATAGGCCAGATGGTAACGGATATTGACCCTCGCGGCACGCAGCGTGTCGGTATCGGGCGGGCCGCCGCCGTTTGCGGCGGGAATGTAGCGCTTGTAGATGCGCTCCATCACCAGCGCGCCGGAGACCTCCTCGAAGAACTTGTCATTGAACCAATGGGTCAGGCGGCGGACTTCGACCCTGGCGCCGGTCTCGGGCGGCAACAGCCCGAGTTCCGCGAGCTTGCCGCCGCGCGTCTCGGCCAGATATTCGGCGATGACGGCCGCGCCCGGAACCGGCGGCGCGCCCTCCTCCACCAGCACCGGCGTGGTGCCGGCGGGATTGAGCACCAGGAAATCCTGGCGCCGTTCCCAGGTCCGCTCCTCGACGAGGCGCGGCGTTTGCCCGAGCTCTTCGAGGACGAGCCGGACAAAACGCGAGTGCGGACAGAACGGATGATGAAACAGTGTCAGCATACCCGGATCAGGCATCAGGTGTCGGGCATCAGGCATCAGGCATCAAGAACCTGCGTTGCCGCTGAGACTCGACATTTGACGGCTGATACATTCCCCCTTGATTCTTGATCCCTGATCGCTGATGCCTGATCCCCGACTTGGCGATCATCCCTTTATAGGCGACGACGCCGCGCAGGCAACCTCGCCGGCCCCTTCCCCGCCGCGGAGCTACCTATGACGTTGGACGTAATCAAGGCGATCTTCCTCGGTATCGTCGAGGGGCTGACCGAGTTCATCCCGGTGTCCTCGACCGGGCACCTGCTGCTGGTTGGCCATTTCTTCGGCTTCGACGACGACGATTTCGGCAAGTCCTTCGCGGTGCTGATCCAGCTCGGCGCCATTTTGGCGCTGCTGTCGATCTATTTCGGGCGGCTGTGGAAGCTGTTCCTCGGCATGTTCAACGACCCCGAGGCGCAGCGCTTCATCATCGGCGTGCTGATCGCGTTTTTTCCGGCCATGGTGCTCGGCGCGCTCTTGTACGGCTTCATCAAGGGCGTGCTGTTCAATGTCTGGATCGTTTGCATCATGCTGCTGATCGGCGGCTTCGTGCTGTTGTGGATCGACCGGCTCGACCTCAAGCCGCGCTACCACGATGCCACCAAATTCCCGCTGCCGATGTATCTCGGCATCGGCGTGATGCAGTGCCTGTCCATGGTGCCGGGCGTGTCGCGGGCCGGCGCCACCATCGTCGGCGCCATGCTGTTCGGCGCCGACAAGCGCGCGGCGACGGAATTCTCGTTCTGGCTGGCGATGCCCACCATGGTCGGCGCCTTCGCCTTCGAAGCCTTCAAGAACCGCCACGAATTCGCCGCCGGCAGCAACACGCTGCTCATCGCCATCGGCTTCGCGGTGTCGTTCATCTGCGGCTGGTTCGTGGTCAAGACGCTGCTCGGCTACGTCTCGCGGCACGGCTTTGCGCTGTTCGCCTGGTGGCGCATCGTCGTCGGCGCGCTCGGCCTGATCGCGCTCTACATGGGGATGTAAAAGCGGCCTGAGTCTGAGCTAGGATGATCTCGCGCGGCGCCACATTGCGCGCGTTTCGAGCATGATCCCGAAAAGTGGAAGCCGGTTTTCGGATAAGATCATGCTCAAATAGAAAATCCAACTCGAAAGGACCGCTTCAATGGCGAAGAAACAAACAGACAGCGTTTACCGCATTGTCGACGTCGTCGGCGTCAGCGAGAAATCATGGGAGGACGCCGGCCGCCGCGCGGTGGAAACCGCCGCCGGCTCGCTGCGCGATCTGCGCGTGGCCGAAGTCACCAAGATGGACATGCGGGTGGAGAACGGCAAGGTTTTGGCGTTTCGCACGCGCGTCGCGCTGTCGTTCAAGTACGAAGCGTGATCGCGCTTGTGTCATTCCCGCGCAAGCGGGAATCCATAATCACTGTCGGTGCAGGACTATTTGAACCTGTGGCTATGGATCCCGCGGGGACGACGGCTATGCCGTGTGCGGATTGAACTGACCGCTTTTGCGGAAGCGCCACAGATAAGACGGCACGATCGCGGCCATCGATTCCGGCACGATGCCGAGCGCTTCCAGCGTGCGGCCGTCGCGCTTGGCATCGTCTGAAACAATATTGTCGCGCTTGAGCAGCTCGACCTGATCGGGCGTGAGCGGCGGTTTTGGCAAGAACTGCAGCAACATCGCTTGCAGCTTCAAAAGCGCGAACGGCACCGGCACCAAGAGCCTGCGGCGCTGGATCGTCGCCAGCGTGAATTCCATCAGCGCCTTGAACGTGCGCACATCCGGCCCGCCCAATTCGTAGATCGTGCCCGGCTTGGTGTCGCCGTCGACCGCCTTGGCGATCGCCGCGGCGACGTCGCCGGCGAACACCGGCTGAAAGCGCGTGTGGCCGCCGCCGGGCAGCGGCAAGGCTGGCGCCATGCGGGCGAGCGCGGCGAAGCGGTTGAAGAAGTCGTCCTCGGGGCCGAACACGATCGACGGCCGCATGATCGTGGCTTCGGGCAGCGCGGCCAAAACCCGCCGCTCGCCTTCCGCCTTCGACTGCGCATACAGCGACGGCGCAGCCGCATCGGCGCCGATCGCCGAGACGTGAATGAGCGGCGCGCCGGCGGCCTTGGCGGCGAGCGCCACCGCCGCGGCGCCCTCGGCCTGCACCGCATCGAAGCGCTGGCGGCCGCGCTCGAACAGGATGCCGACCAGGTTGATGACGACGTCGGCGTCGCGCACCGCCGCCGCGACCGACTGCGGATAGCGCAAATTGGCCTGCACCGCGTGGATCTGCCCGACCCGGCCCATCGGCCGCAGAAAGCCGGCAAGCTCCGGCCGGCGCACCGCGACGCGGATGCGGTAGCCCCGCCGCGCCAGCGCCCGCACCACATGGCGGCCGAGGAAGCCTGAGCCACCGAACACGGTGACGAGGGTTTCGAGCTTGCTTTTTGCAGTCATCGGCGGCGGCAATACAGGATCGCTGGCGGAGTGTATAGACCCTGACATCGTCATACGCGGGCTTGACCCGCGTATCCATGCTGACGTGCGGCCCGCGGGAAACCCACTGAACCTTTGCAGCGGCAAATCGGCATGGATTGCCGGGACATAGGCCAGCGAAGCGACGCCGTCCTTTGGACGGCTATGCCCGGCAATGACGAATGAAATTGCGTTCCGTTGACAAGCCTAAGACCGCTCCGTACCTATCCCGGCGAGCCCAGGTGGCGGAATTGGTAGACGCACTAGTTTCAGGTACTAGCGCTCACAAGGCGTGGAGGTTCGAGTCCTCTCCTGGGCACCAAACGGGCAAACTGGCGAAACGTGGAGTGGGTTAGCCGAAGGCGTAACCCACCGGCCTGCGGAAAAATGGCGGATTATCGCTAATTCACCCTACGCGCTGCTTTTTTGATGAGCGGGCCAAGAAAGCACGCTAGTGCCACACAGACGGCGACCTCTTAGACTTTCGTGCGGTGCGCGGTGATTCGCGAACGTCGCGCGTCCAAAAGAAGCTAGCTTCGCTATTCGAATGATTCTTTCGCATTACACTACCAGAGCCGGCCTTGAGGGGACGCTTCGTTCACTGGAGCTCTGGGCCACAAACTTTTTGCAGTTAAAGGATACGTCCGAATACTTTTATGCGTGGTCAAATTTGAATCGCGAGGCGATGCGTCTGGTAATGGCGGCATTGCCGGAAGGTTTGAAGAAACCAGAATTTGATCTAGAGGCAACAGTCACTGCCGCGAACGACGCCTTACGTAACTTCGGCAAGCAAGCCGACCCTTATGGGCTGCTATACGTATTCTCGTTTGCAGAAGGCAGAGACGACGACGAGCACGCTCGCGGCATTCTCACTTTGTGGAGGCTGTATTCCAAACCGAATGGATATTGCCTCCAGTTCCGCGACGATGATGTTAAGCAGGTGCTCTTTGTAGAAACTCAAATCTACAATTATGAGTCGCTACAAATGGCCCGTGTCCGTTATGGAGTGGACACAAAAGCCGAGGATTTTAAGCAACTGGCATGGCAACTTTCGCAATATTATCTTCGCGACATAATCACTAATACGGGCGACTCACGAATATCTTTGCAGGTGGAACGCTGGATCGCTGAATCAGCGTTTTTTCGCCGTCTCCTCGAATTCTGTGCCTCGCACAAAGACCCTCTTTACAAAGACGAACGCGAGTTGAGGATTTTCGCGCATCCGTCACCAAGGGCCGAATCCCGCGCGTTCACTGGTCTTGCACGGCGGAAACCCATCGCTGTGTCCGCCACTGGGAAGCAATATATTGCGTTGGGCGCGGATATCCGTCCCGGCTTCACACCGTTTCGAATAATGGCCTCGAATACGGCCAGCACTGACTTAAGTGGGTTAGTGGATGACTACGAGTGGCCGCCGGAAATAGTCCACATCGACCTTCCCGATTCGGCCTAACAAAAACGGCCTTTCATTGGCCTCGTATCACACGATTCCGCTTGGTTTTTGCCGAAAAGTCCCGAAATTTTCTAAGCGGCGGCCCAAAAAATGCATGTTGTGGAGAGGGTCGCGGGCGCGATGGATGTTGCCGGCGCATCCATTATCTTGGGATGGCAATGCCGATTCGCGACATCAGACACGTTACGACTTATCATTATAAACAGCCGGTCGCATTCGGTGAGCACCGGATGATGTTGCGTCCACGCGACGACGACGATCAAAAGGTGATTGCAGCAGAACTCGAAATTACGCCCAGGCCGAAGCAACTGGCTTGGACGCGGGACGGCCTCGGCAATCACGTGGCGACCGCGCATTTTGCCGAGCGGGCCTGCGAGCTTCGCTTCGTCAGCAATATTCGTCTCGACCATGCGCCTGCCGACTTTCGCGCCACCGATATAAAGGATTTTGCCCGCACCTATCCGTTTGCATACGCGCCAGAAGCACGGCCCGGCCTCGAGCCTTTCATCCAGCCGCTGTCGCCGCATCCCGCGATCGATCGCTGGAGCGCTGCGTTCTTCCGCGAAGACGGCTCTGCCGACACGCACGAACTGCTCGGCAACATGACGCGGACCATCAAGCGGACCTTCAAGCACGTCTCGCGGCACGAGAAGGGTATCCAGCCTCCCGTCTGCACGCTCAATCTCGGCAGCGGCAGTTGTCGTGACCTCGCCGTGCTGATGATAGCCGCGCTTCGCGGCCGCGGCATCGCCGCTCGCTTCGTGTCCGGATATCTGCATTTGACCGATGATGATGACGACGACAATTGTGCCGCCGGCGGCAATACCCACGCCTGGGTCCAGGTCTACGTTCCCGGTCCGGGCTGGGTCGACCTCGATCCCTCGGGCGGCAGCATCGGCAATGAAAAACTCATCCGCGTCGCGGTCGCGCATCACCCGCGCGAGGCCATTCCTCTGCAGGGCACGTGGTTCGGCACCGCGGCCGATTACCTGGCCATGAAAGTCGCCGTGAAGGTCACTGCGGCAGCGGCGGCCGGCGACTGATCATTCATTCCGCCGGCACTTCATCGGCCCAGACGCGAAACCCCGACAGCGTTCCCGGGCCAAAGGTGTGGGTTAGCGGCACGTCCGCGGCGTCGCGGCCCTGCGCGATGAGGATGCGCCCGATCCGCGGCGCATTGTTGCGCGGATCGAACATGTGCCAACGGCCGCCGAGATAGACTTCGATCCACGCTGCAAAATCATTCGGCGGATAGGGCGGCGGCAGGCCGACATCGGTCAGGTAACCGGTGCAATAGCGTGCCGGGATGTTCAAGCAGCGGCAAAAAGTGCTGGCAAGATGCGCGTAGTCGCGGCACACCCCCCTGCGCTCGGCGTATGTTTCATGGGCCGTTCTGGTGGCGCGGGAATGCTCGTAGCCGAACGTTATGTGATTCTGGACGAAGTCGCAGATCGCCTGCACCCGCGGCCAGCCAGGCGGCGTGTTGCCGAACAGGCGCCAAGCCTCGTCGGCGAGACGATCGGTCTCGCAGTAACGGCTGCCGAGCAAAAACAGTATAACTTCCGACGGCAAGTCCCGAACCTGGTGCTGCGCGGCGTTCAGATCGATCGGGTCCGGCAGACCTGAGTCACGTATGATGGTGTCCGTGCCGAGGCTGAAATGCCCGCCGGGCGCAACGAGCCGGTTGCACCAATTTCCAAAGCTGTCGCGGTAGCTGGCAACGGGAACCGGAGGGTTCGTTATCAGGTAATCCGGACGCTCCAGTTCGGAGACGCGCGAGAAGTGCACGTTCAACGTCAAGATCATCGGCGTCGGTTGCGGAAATTCGAAGTGGAGCTCGCAACCGAGATGGATACGCATGAGATGTCCGATTCTGGATAAGCAACGCCTCGTAGCCGCACGTGGTTCATTGAATTGACGGGTGCCGACTGAGGCACTCTTACGCCGCCTGCTTGACTTCCTTTGTATCGACCCCTTTGCAGGACGGGCAGCGGAACATGAACCGTTCCGGCCGCACTCCAAGTCTTGAGATGGTGCGGAAGTGCTTCATGGTGTCGCCGCAGGAGCGGCACACAATGGTCGGGCCCCTGTCAGGGACCAAGGGCGAGCGCTCGACGATTGAGGGCGTGTGATGCGCCATGTGCGTCTCCACTGAAACAGGCGGGAGCGCTAAGGGACTCTCAGCCACCGACGCCTGGCACGGAGCCGCAGTCAGTGATGATGCGTATGTAAGACTAATTGGCGCGGTTACGAGGTTAAGTTTTAGACAGAACGCCCGGAATTTGGACAGCACCAACGGGGGCAATAGCCAAAAAACCTGCAAGCCGCGATCGGCTCTTTAAGACAAGTTCACCGACCGCCGTCGACCGTGACGCTACCACCGATTTTGATGCACGCGTCGGTGCCGGGAATATTCCTAAAGCCGGCGCCATAGGCGTCGCAGGTTTTCACGTGGCCGGTCGATCGCGACTTCGTGGTGACCGCGGGCGGCGGTGTCTTCGTTTGCGTGCTGGGCTGTGTCAGCGTCTGAGCGGCGCCTGGCGAAACCACAATCGCCAGCACGGCTGCTGTTGCCAGGACGATCTGTGGATTCATCGGGCTTGATCTCCTTGCACTTCGCGCTGGCCCGTTTTTGCCGGATCGTCGCCGCGCGGCACATATTCTAGCACCGCCGATGGCGATCGTCTTTTTTGACGCGCCCCGGCGACTGCGATATTCAGAGCGCCGCATGACCATCCGCCTGCATCGTGGCGATTTGCCGGACCCGTCCCGCTATACGGGCGCGATTGCCATCGATACCGAGACCATGGGGCTCGATCTCGCCCGCGACCGGCTGTGCGTGGTGCAGCTGTCGCCCGGCGACGGCTCGGCCGACGTGGTGCAGATCGCGCCGCGCGCGGCGGACGCGCCGAATTTGAAGCGGCTGTTCGCCGACACGCGGCTTCTGAAAATCTTTCACTTCGCCCGCTTCGATCTCGGCATGATCGCCAAAACCTTCGGCGTGATGCCGGAGCCGGTCTATTGCACCAAGATCGCGTCGCGGCTCACCCGTACCTATACGGACAAGCACGGCTTGAAGGATCTGGTGCGCGAGGTGCTCGGCCATGAAATCTCCAAGCAGCAGCAATCGTCCGATTGGGGCGCGGCCGAACTGACCGAGGCGCAGACCTCCTACGCGGCCGCCGACGTGCTCTATCTGCATGCGCTCAAGGCGCGGCTCGACGCCATGCTGGTGCGCGAGGGCCGCGCCGAACTGGCCGCGGCCTGCTTCCGCTTCCTGCCCGACCGGGTGCGGCTCGATCTCGCCGGCTTTGCCAACGAGGACATTTTCGCCCATTCCTAAGCCCCGGCCCCGCGTCGCAGGCCGGCCCAGCGTCGGCAATGGCTTGTAAAGCTTAGAGATTCGCCGGCCCCGCCGGGGCCACATTCGCAGGCGACTTTGCCCGGGCAGAACCGCTAAAATGCGGCTCGGCCGGCCGAATCGGGGGCACGCGCGGCAACGGCCAGAGGGACGATGACGTGAGCACTGCCTACCCCGCCGACGCTGCACGGGACGCGGCCTTTGTGGCTGCGTCGCGTGGCGACGACGGCGCTTATCGCGCAGCAAAACGGCACAGCCGGTACGTGCGCGCCATGCGCGTCATCGTGCTGGCTGGGATCGCCGTAGTTCTGGTCGGCGTGATGGCGGCCAATTACATGCCTGCGGTCGGCCCGATCCGCCTGCCCGGCGAGCTCGGCAAGCTGGTGATCAAGGGCACCAAGATCACCATGCAGGCGCCCAAGCTCACCGGTTACACCACCGATTCCCGCCCCTATGAGTTCACCGCGGACACCGCGGCGCAGGATATCAACAAGCCCGATCTGGTTGAGCTGCAGAAGCTCCACGCCCGGCTGCAGATGGAAGACAAGAGCACGGTGGAAATGACCGCGCCGTCGGGCCTCTACGACATGAAGGCCGACAAGCTGGTGCTCAACGAGGACATCGCGCTCGCGTCCTCCACCGGCTATGCGGCGCGGCTCCAGGAGGCCATCGTCGACATGCACAGCGGCAATGTCATCTCCAACAAGCCGGTCAAGGTGAAGCTGCTCAACGGCTTCCTCGATGCCAAACGGCTGGAAATCAGCGAAAACGGCGCCGTGATCCGTTTCGACGGCGGGGTCTCGATGGTGCTGCATCCGGACCAGGACCCGGACAAGGCTAAAACGCAATGACGCGCCGCCTGTCGTTTTGTGCCGTGATGGTTGCGCTGCTGGCGTCGGGATTGGCCGTAGCGCAGACGCCGCGGCCGGCTGCGGGGCCGCCGGTGCAGAGCCTGCTTCAGGGCGGCCAGGACAAGGATCAGCCGGTCCAGATCGAGGCCGCGTCGCTGGAAGTGCGCGACAAGAACAAGATGGCGACGTTCTCCGGCGACGTTCAGGTGGTGCAGGGCGACACCACGATGAAATGCCAGAAGCTGGTGGTGTTCTACGGCCAGGAGATCGGCGTCGCGCAGAAGGAGGCCGGCCAGGGCGGCGCTCCGGCGCCCGACACCAAGCCGGCGCTGGCAGGGCCGAAAGGCGCGCAGAATATCCGGCGCATCGAAGCGCGCGGCGGCGTCACCGTCATCACCAAGGACCAGAACGCCAGTGGCGATCTCGGCGTCTATGACCTCATTGCCAAAACCATCACGCTGACCGGCAATGTCGTGGTCAGCCAGGGCCAGAACGTCATCCACGGCGAGCGTGTCGTGGTCGACACCGTGTCCGGCAACGCCCGCGTCGAGTCCAACAACCAAGGCGGCGGCGGCACGCCGACCCGCGTCCGCGCGCTGATCCAGCCGAACCAGAACCAGAACGGCGGCGGCAATGTCATGACGATCGGGCCGGGCGCGCCGGGCAAGCCGAACTGATGAACCTCCCTCCCCTTTTGCACAGCAAAATCGGTTAGAATTGCCGGCCTAAGTCGCAACCATCGACGATTCGCATCGCCGATTCGACGACAAGCCTCACGAGATTGGTGCGTTGAATATTCTTTCCTATTTTCGCCGCTCAAAACCTCCGGCGCCGCGCGCGCCGGACGGCAACGAATTCGGCCAAGATTTGGACGACGTCGCCATCGATCTCAAGACCATCGGCGGCGAGATCAACGGCACCTATCTCGACATCGCAAGCTCGGCGGCGCCGGACAAGAAAGCGCGTAGCAAAACGCCGGAGCGGCCGCCGCGCGAGCGTTCGCCCGAGCGCCAGCCGGAGCGACCGCCCGAGCGTCAATTGGATCGTCAGCCCGAGCGGCAAGCCGAGCGCCAGCCCGCACCGCAGCGCGAGCAGCGTCCGCCGCGGCCGCGCCGCCGCAGCGACGGCAATGGTGCGTTCCCCGGCGGCGAGCGCCGGGGCGTGCTCGCGGTCCACGGCGTCGAGAAGAGCTTCGTCGGCCGCATGGTGGTCAAAGGCGTCAGTCTCTATGTGCGCAAGGGCGAAGCCGTCGGCCTCCTCGGTCCGAACGGCGCCGGCAAGACCACCGTGTTCTACATGGCCACCGGCTTGATCAAAGCCGACAAGGGCCGCATCGAGCTCGACGGCCGCGACGTCACCAAGCTGCCGATGTATCAGCGCGCCCGGCTCGGCATCGGCTATCTGCCGCAGGAAGCCTCGATCTTCCGTGGCCTCAATGTCGAGGAGAACATCCGCTCCGTGCTCGAAGTGGTCGAGCCCAATGCCAAGCGGCGCGAGCACGATCTCGACTCGCTGCTGGAAGAGTTCAACATCGGCCGCCTGCGCAAGACGCCGTCCATCGCGCTGTCGGGCGGCGAGCGCCGCAGGGTCGAGATCGCGCGCGCGCTGGCGTCGCGGCCGAACTACATGCTGCTCGACGAGCCGTTCGCCGGCATCGATCCGATCGCCGTCGGCGACATCCAGACCCTGGTGCGGCACCTGACCAATCGCGGCATCGGCGTTTTGATCACCGACCACAATGTGCGCGAGACCTTGGGCCTGACCGACCGCGCCTACATCATCTATTCGGGCGAAGTGCTGATGGAGGGCCGCGCCGACGACATCGTCAACAATCCGGACGTGCGCCGGCTCTATCTGGGCGAGGAGTTCCGGCTCTAAGCCAAACTTAAGGTTGCCGAAAATCGGCTAGCGACAGCGCAAAAAGATTGCTGTACAAGGGGCGGACAAGCAAGAATCGGACCAAATTACCCCTCTTTCATGGCGCTGACCCAAAGACTCCAGATCCGGCAAAGCCAAGCGCTGGTGATGACGCCGCAGCTGATGCAAGCCATCAAGCTGCTGCAGCTCTCCAATCTCGACCTGGTGGCCTATGTGGACGCCGAGCTCGAGCGCAATCCCTTGCTCGAGCCCGGCAACCCCGACGGCGAGGCGGCGCCCGGCGCCAACGGCGGGCAGGCAGCCGACAAGCCGGCCGAGGCCGGCGAGAGCTGGAACGGCAGCGATAGCGAGCCGAATGGCGAGACCAAGGCGGAGCGGGCCGAAGACCACATCGACGACACCTCAGTTCCCGATGATGCCGCGCCGGGCCGCCAGCGCACCGCCGACGCGCCGGGCGGCTATTCGGAATGGGCCGGCGTCGGCGCCGGCGGCCGCGACGACGGCGAGTTCAATCTCGAAGCCTTCGTGTCGGCGGAAACGACGCTGGCGGATTGGCTGCGCGAGCAGCTGACCTTGGAGATCGTCGATCCGGTACGGCGCATGATCGGCAACTATCTCATCGATCTGGTCGACGAGGCCGGCTATTTGAGCAGCGACTTGGCGACGGTCGCGGAAAAGCTCGGCACCGGCGTCAGCGAGATCGAGGCCGTGCTCGGCATCCTGCAAAGCTTCGATCCGCCCGGCGTCTGTGCGCGCGATCTCGCCGAGTGCCTGGCGATCCAGCTCAAGGAGCAGAATCGCTACGATCCGGCGATGGCGGCCTTGATCACGCGGCTCGATCTGTTGGCGCGGCGCGATTTTTCCGCGCTGAAGAAAATCTGCGGCGTCGGCGACGAAGACTTGGCCGACATGATCGCGGAAATCCGCCGCCTCAATCCAAAACCCGGCCTGGCGTTCGGTTCGGCACTGGTGCAGCCGATCGTGCCCGACGTTTTCGTCCGCCCGGGCCCCGACGGCGGCTGGATCGTCGAGCTCAATTCCGACACGCTGCCAAAGGTCCTGGTCAACCAGAGCTACTATGCCGAGGTCTCGGCGACGACACGGCGCGACACCGAAAAATCCTACCTCGCCGAATGCCTGCAGAGCGCCACCTGGCTGGTACGCGCGCTCGACCAGCGCGCCCGCACCATCCTGAAAGTCTCCAACGAAATCGTGCGCCAGCAGGATGCGTTCTTCGCCCGCGGCGTCGAGCACTTGCGCCCGCTCAATCTCAAAACCGTCGCCGAGGCCATCGGCATGCACGAGTCGACGGTGTCGCGCGTCACCGCCAGCAAATACATGGCGACCAGCCGCGGCATATTCGAGCTCAAATACTTCTTCACCTCGGCGATCGCCGCCTCCCACGGCGGCGAGGCGCATTCGGCGGAAGCCGTGCGCCACCGCATCAAGCAGTTGATCGACGCCGAGCCGGCAAGCGATGTGTTGTCCGACGACACCATCGTCGACAAGTTGCGCGAGGCCGGCATCGATATCGCGCGGCGCACGGTCGCCAAATACCGCGAGGCGATGCGCATTCCCTCTTCGGTACAGCGGCGGCGTGAGAAACAAAGCGCGGCTGCGGATTGATCCGAGCGCCGCTCCGTTTTGTCCCATGCGGTACGCGTTGACTCCACGCGCCCCGATACTTAGCTCAAGTGAAGCGGGGATCATGCTGTAGCGGAGGCTGGCATGGCATTTCGCATTTCCGGACAGAACCTCGACGTCGGCGGCGTCTTGCGCGAGCGCATCAACGACCGCGTCGCCGAGGCCATGGCCAAGTATTTCGACGGCGGCTATTCCGGGCACCTGACCTTGGTACGCGACGGATTCGGCTTCCGCACCGAATGCGTCATCCATCTCGATTCCAAGATCACGCTGCACGCCGAAGGCATGGCGCCCGAGGCCTACGCCAGCGCCGACCAGGCGGCATTGCGGATCGAGAAGCGGCTGCGCCGCTATCATCGCCGGCTCAAGGAACATCGCCCCGAGCGCGTCGACGACCGCGCCGCGATCGATGCCGCAAGCTATGTCATCGCCGCGCCGGAGCCCGAGGGCGAAACCGAGATCGACGGCTTCACGCCGGTCATCATCGCCGAATCCACCACCCGGCTGAAGCAGCTCTCGGTCAGCGACGCGGTGACGGAACTCGACATGACCGGCGCCCCGGTCCTGGTGTTCCGGCACGCCGCCCATGGCGGCATCAATATCGTCTACCGCCGCGCCGACGGGCATTTCGGCTGGATCGATCCACCGGCCGCGGCGGCCGCGGAATCCCATTGACGCAGGCGTAGCCGCTCCCTATGGTCCGCCGCCCTTACGACGCATGAACCGAAAAACGGCAGCGATTTTCGGGAAACGATCATGCCCAATGACAGTTAGGGTACAGGTCCATCTGCATCGATAACGCACGAGCCTAAAGGGCTCCGGTTACGCTTTCCAGGTCACTTTCGCCATCAGGTCACTTTCGCCTTCAGGTCACTTTCATGCCGCTCAACGATCTCGTTGCACCGAACGCGATCCTGCCCGCGCTCAAGGTCAACAATAAGAAGCAGGCGCTGCACGAGCTTGCGGCGCGCGCCGCCGTGCTCTGCGGCCAGAGCGAGAAGGCCATTTTCGAGATCCTAATGCAGCGCGAAAAGCTCGGCTCCACGGCCATCGGCAACGGCGTCGCCATTCCCCACGGCAAGATGGCGAACCTGCCCCGCCTGTTCGGATTGTTCGCGCGGCTCGACCGGCCGATCGATTTCGAGGCGCTCGACGGCCAACCGGTCGATCTGATCTTTCTCCTGCTCGCGCCCGAAGGCGCCGGCGCCGATCACCTCAAAGCGCTGGCCCGCGTCGCGCGGCTCCTTCGCGAGCCGGCGGTCGCCCACAAGCTGCGGGCTTCCCACGACGCGGAATCGCTGTACGCGGTGTTGGCGATGCCGTCGGCCTCCGCCGCGTAGCGGCGGCAGGTATCAGAAATCAGGGATCAGGAATCAAGAAAGGCAAGCGACGGTGTTGGCCGCTTGCCTCGGCATCTTGATACCTGATCCCTGATAAACTGATCCCTGATCAGTGCACGCTGACCGTCTCGAGCTCTTGGCTCCAGGCATTGGCGACCGCAGCCTCGCGGCTGTCGGTGAGCATGATCGGCGTGCCGTCGGCGGCATGCAGCGCAAACAGCTTCACGCCCGGCGCCAGCTTCGGCACCTGCATCTGCGGGAATAGCGCGGCGACGTCCTCGGAGCGGATCGCTTTCACGTAAGCAATGCGGCCGTCGCCGAGATGGGCAAGCGCTTCGGGAGATATATCGTTTTCGGTACGGTTCATTTCAGGTGACATGGTCATTTCAGTAGACATGGTCATTTTAGAAGACATGGCCCTCGACTCCTTTTTTGTCGAGTCCTACTGGGTTTAATCGTCGCAGGCATTGATTGCGATCGATTTAACGATGCGCTCGGGCTGCGGGCGCACCAGGTCGATCGACAGCAATCCGTTCTTCAAATCCGCCCCCAATACCTCCATGCCGTCCGCCAGCACGAAGGTGCGCTGGAATTGGCGCGCGGCGATGCCGCGGTGGATGTATTGCCGGCTTTTGTCGTCCTGTTGCCGGCCGCGGATGACGAGTTGGCTCTCCTCTATGCTGACATCGAGCTGGTCGCGGGTGAAACCCGCGACCGCAAGGGTAATGCGCAGCCGTTCCGGACTGTTCCCGTCTCGGGCAATGCGCTCAATGTTGTAAGGAGGATAGCCTTCCGCCGCCTTGCCGACGCGGTCGAGCACGCGCTCGATCTCGTCGAAGCCAAGCAGGAAGGGACTCGATAGCGACGAAACCCTGGACATGGTTTCAAAGCCCTTTTTAAGCGACTTTGCGGGGCCCTTACGGCGCCCCAATGCGCCGCCCGAAACGATTCCAGGCGGCTTTGATAATATGGCGTTGCGGAACAAGGGGTTCAAGCAGCGCCAAAGGCCTGATTCTTCGCGCTTTTGCGGTGTTTCGCCCCGACCGGCACAGGGGGTATGGAACTCTTTGCGGTCGCGCCGATTTTCCTCGGCGGCCGTATGGCCACATGGGGGATCTCAGATGCAGGACATCAAATACAGGCTGGTCAATCCGGGCCTGCGGCCGCGCAAGACCAAGCTCGAAATGCCGGGCTGGGCCGGCAAGCCGGCACCGCGCACCGACGGCTCGCACGAATATGCCTGGCATTGCGCGCCCTTCACCGAAGGGGCGCAATACGGCATCGAGATCTTTTACCCCTATGAGAACGAGCTGCACGTCTCAACGAGAAACGGCGTGCTGCATTTCGACGGCGACTTTGGCGAGGCCCCCGATGACGACCTGCAATGGCCGCCGTTCCGCAAATTCGGCAGCGACTTTTACACCCATCAGCTTCTGCTCGACCTGAAAGTCGGTCCGGACTGGGCGGTGCGCACCGAGCCGCATCCGCGGTTCTATACCGACACCACCGGCACGGTGCCGGTCGCGGTACCGGCGCTGTTGCGCACCGAGTGGTGGCCGATGATCTCATTCATCGTGTTCAAATCGCCGCGCGAGGGCGAAGTCCACATTTTCCGGCCCGGCGAACCGATGCTGCAAATTTTGGTGCTGCCGGTGACGTGCGACATCAACCTCGTGCCGATGGACGAGGAAGAAGCCGCCGAGCGTGAAGTACGCGGCCGCCGGATTCACGCCACGAGGGATACGCTTGCCGCCGATTCTACCTGGACATCGGACACCGACACTGTGTTTGACGGCACCTACCGCTACCTGCTGCGCGCAGCAAAAGGCCGGGCCAACGAGTGACCCGGCCTTAGCCGCGACTACGATTAGTGGCCGTAGCCGCTGTGGTGGTGATGGTGGTGATGGCGGACGTGATGATGGTGGTGATGGCCCACCCGGATCCGCACACCATGATGATGGTGATGGTGGTGATGATGGCCGAACTGCACCGAGACCTGGGCCGTCTTCACATTGCGCGCCTCGGCTTCGCGCCGTGCATCGTCGGCTTTGAGCGCCGCTACCGCGTTCGGCACCGGATTCAAGAGCTCCCGATAGGCCGTCGCCGGATTCTGCGGAGTTCCTTGCACCTCAGTGGCAGCATTGGCGCCCCCCACCGTGGCCAAGGCGGCCGCAGCTCCCAGCAGTCCAGCAATCTTTTTGTCCATTGTTCCTCTCCAAAAGGGCGTCCACGCATGTTGCGCGCCCAACAGACAATCGTTTTGGAGAAATATTGTTCCTGGATTGCCCAGGGTTCAGCCGGCGAGCGCTTGGCGCATGGTGCCGCGCAGACGTTCGGTCGCCGGCAGATCGGGTGCGAAGGTTTCGGGGTCGAGCACGACGCCGTAAAAATCCCGCACTGCAGCAACCGAGATGTAGCCCTGCTTGGCATCGGCGGCGACGTCGGCGGCCGGCCTTTGCAGCGGCGAGCCATAGCCGCCGCCGCCGCCCGAGCGCAGCCGGAAGGCGTCGCCGGTCTTGAGCATTGCCACCAAGACTTTGGCGTTGGGAAAATCGGTCTTCCATTTGCCGTCAAGCCGCAGCGCCACTTCGTTGCCGGTGGCGTCGCCGCCGCCGTCTAGCCCCCACGGCTTGCAATGGGCGCGCTCGACCTGGGTGTTGAAGGTCATCGGCACCCGCGCCCGCACCACGCGCTCGACACCGAGGCCGCCGCGGTGACGCCCTGCGCCGCCGGAATCCGGCACCAGGGCGTAGCGCTCGACCACGATGGGAAATTTCACCTCGGACTGCTCGCTGGGCGAGTTGTGGGTGTCGCCGTCGTTGATGCACACGGTCGCCGAGACGCCATCCTCGCTGCGCTTGGCGCCCCAGCCGCCGCCGAGCGGGCCGAAATTGGCCAGGAAGAATTCCGACGTCTTCGTGTTGATGCCGTGCAGCGCCGCAATCAGAAGATCGGCGTGATGGCCGGCAATGGCGCGGTCGGGAATGACAGGCGCCAGCGCCTTGAACACGGTGTCGACGATGGTCATCGGATAGGTCATCCACCAGCGCATCGGCGACGGCCGTACCGCGCTGATGATGCGCCCCGGCGGCACGATCGCCTTGAGGCTGCGGAACGAGCCGTCGTTGATCGGATAGTCGGTTGGCGAGGTCAGGCATTTGTACGCTACCTGCGAGCAGGCAAAGCCGGTGGTGATGCCGGAATTGTAAAAACCGCGCACTTGACGAGAAACATCCGTGAGATCGACCGTCATCTCGTCGCCCTTGACGATGACGCGCACCTTGATCGGCACCTTTTTGCCGACGTCGATGCCGTCGTCGTCCATGTAGGATTCTGCCTCATAGACGCCGTCCGGGATCGAGCGGGTGCGAGCGCGCGCCATCGCCTCGGAATGATCCATGATCGCCTTGATGCCGCCCAGCACCGCGTCGCGGCCGTAGCGCTCGACCAGTTCGAGGAAGCGCCGCTCGCCGGTTTTCACGGCAGTAATCTGCGCGCGTAAATCGCCCATGGCCCGGCTCGGCAGCCGCATGTTCTGCTTGATCACCTCGATCAGCGTGTCGTTGACCTTGCCGCGATCGTGCAGTTTCAGGATCGGGATCTGCAGGCCCTCGGAATAGATATCGGTGGTCATGCCGCCGAGCGTGCCGCCGATATCGAGCCAGTGCGCCATGCAGCAGGAGAAGCCGACCAGTGTGCCCTTGTGGAAGATCGGCAACGTCAGCGTGACGTGATTGAGATGGCTGCCGGTGAGATAGGAATCGTTGGTGACATAGATGTCGCCCGGCCGGATATTTTTGCGGCCGAAATGCTTGATCTTGGCCTTCACCGTCTCCGCCATACCGCGGATGAACATCGGCAGCCCGATGCCGATCGACACCGTCTCGCCCTCGGCGGTGAACAGCCCGGTGGTGAAATCCAGCGCCTCATAGATGATGATGTTGTAGGCGGTGCGCATGAGGTTGGTCTTCATTTCCTCAGTCACCGCGATGACGCCGTTGCGCACGATCTCGGTGACGACCGGATCGATGCCGCGAGGCGTTCGTTTTATTCTGCGCTTGCGGGCCATCGGTCGTTCGCCTCATCGATAATCTTGGGGAGCATTGTCGATAAACCGACGCCGGTGTCGAGGGCCAACGCTGGCGAGCATCGGCCTATTGCGATTACCCAAATTGGGTATTATAATGCCCAAAATGGGTATAAAGCAGCGTCCCGCAAACGGGCTGGCAGGCGCCTTGTTTTCCAAGGTGCAATTGAGCGTGCTCGGCCTGTTGATCGGCCAGCCGGATCGTTCGTTCCGCATATCTGAAATTATCCGGATCGTCGGTTCAGGCTCGGGAGCCGTGCAACGAGAACTTGAAGCTTTGACCGCGGCTGGAATTTTTACGGTGAGTTCTACGGGAAGCCAAAAGCTCTACAGGGCGAACCGACAGTCGCCTATTTTTGAGGAATTATACGGGCTCGTCCTGAAGACCGTGGGCTTGGTCGAGCCGCTGCAGAAGGCGCTCAAGCCTTACCGACCGAACATCGATGTCGCGTTCGTATACGGCTCGGTGGCCAAAGGCACCGACACTGCAAAGAGCGATATCGATCTCATGATCATCGGCGAAGATATTTCATATGCGGATATTTTCGCGGCCCTGCAAAGCGCCGAAAAAAATCTGTACAGACCCATCCACCCAAACCTTATGACGGTCGACGACTGGCGGAAACGACGAGCGAACAAAAGCGCTTTCGTGACCAAAATAGCCGAGCAGCCCAAGATGTTCGTCATAGGAACCGATCATGAGCTCCAAGGAATTGGATAATCTCGTTCGGGTCGGCTTGTTGAAGAAGGAGCCCGCTGACCAGGGTGAATTCAACGGACTGGTAAAGTCGGGCCGCACGCGCCTGAACGATGCCAGGACACCGGGGCTTTCGCCGGAAGGCCGCTTCGATCTCGCCTACAATGCAGCGCATGCCTTTGCGCTTGCGGCATTGCGCTGGCACGGCTTTCGGCCGGACAACAAACGCTACGTGGTTTTCCAAAGTCTCGAACACTCTCTGGGTCTCAAACCCGAACTGTGGCGCGTCTTGGACAAGTGCCACAGCGTGCGCAACCTCGCCGAATACGAGGGGCACTTCGACGCCGACGAGCAATTGCTCAAGGATCTGTTGCGCATAACGGAGGCTGTCGGCCTCTCCGTCGAGAAACTCGGGCCGGTATCGGCGAAACGCAAATAATGGTTTGGCTTCTAACGCCGATCAGTCCGGTTTGATGTTGGCGGCGCGGATCACCTTGCCCCATTTATCGGTTTCATCGGCCACGAGCTTGCCGAAATCGGCCGGCGAGCCGGGAAATGCCACGGAGCCGAGATCGGCAAACCGCTTCTTCAGCGTGGCATCGGCGAGGCCGGCATTGATCTCCTTGTTGAGCTTGTCGACGATGCCGGCCGGCGTGCCCTTCGGCGAGCCGACGCCGTAGAAGGCGCTCGAATCGTAGCCCGGCACGAAATCGGCCATGGCCGGAACATCCGGCAAAGCATCCGTGCGCATCGCCGTGGTCACCGCCAGCGCGCGAAGCTTACCGGCCCGGATAAATTCGATCGCTGCGGCAATCGGCGCGAAATAGACCTGCACTTGTCCGCCGAGCAGATCGGTCAGCACCGGCGCCGAGCCCCGATAGGCGACATGCGCCATGTCGGTGCCGGTCATGAACTTGAACAATTCGCCGGCCATGTGCGGCGAGGTGCCGACGCCCGGCGACGCCATGTTGATCTTGCCCGGATTGGCCTTGGCATAGGCGATGAACTCCGGGACCGTTTTGGCCGGAAACGACGGCACCACGACCATGACGTTGGGATCGCGGCTGATGCCTGAGACCGGCGCGATGTCGCGGATGAAATTGTAATTCAGCTTGTCGTAGAGCGTCGCATTGACGGCGTTGGCAAGCGACGCCAGCAAGAGCGTATAGCCGTCGGGCGCTGCGCCGACCACGCCTTCGGTGGCAATGCTGCTACTGCCGCCGACCCTGTTCTCGACGACGAACGGCTGGCCGAGCCGATCGGACAGCCACTGCGCCATCAGGCGCGCCAAAATGTCGGGCGCGCCGCCGGCGCCAAAGCCGACCAGCAGGCGCACCGGCCGCGACGGATAGGCTTGCGCTCTGGCGATCCGCGTCGCGAGCGGAAGCCCAACGGCGCCCGCTGCGAGCTGCAGAAATTCTCGACGGAGCAATTTCATCATGACCCTTCCGATCCCCGACTGAAGTCTGCCCGGCGTAAGCCCAAAGACCTACCCTGCCTTGATGCCGGCGTCGCGAATGACTTTGCCCCACTTTGCCGTTTCGTCGGCGATGAGCTTGCCGAAGTCGGCCGCCGAACCGGTCAGCACCATGCAGCCCATGTCGGCGAGCCGCGCTTTGATCGCGGCATCGGCGAGGCCGGCATTGGTCTCGCGGTTGAGAATTTCGATGATGTCGGCGGGGGTGCCGGCCGGCGCGGCTATACCGAACCATGAGCTCGTCTCATAGCCCGGCACGAATTCGCTGATGCTGGGCAGGTTCGGCAGCACGTCCGAGCGTTTGAGCGTGGTTACCCCGAGCGGGCGTAGTTGGCCGGCGCGGATATGCTCGATCGACGCAATCGTGGTCGCGAACGCGAGCGGAATCTGTCCGGCGATCAGATCGGCCATCGCCGGCCCATCGCCGCGATAAGGCACATTCTGCAGATTGACGCCGGTCATGACGTTGAACAATTGGCCGGCCAAATGGCTCGGCGTCCCGATGCCGGCCGACGCATAGCTGAGCTTGTTGGCTTTGGCGTAGGCGATCAATTCCGGGATGGTGTTCACCGGCACCGACGGATGCACTTCGGCGACGTTGGGCAGGCGCACCACACCGGCGACCGGCGCCGTATCGCGAAGAAAATCGAAATTGAGATGCTCGTAGAGCGCGGCATTGGCCGCCACGGCGGGCGGCACCATGAGCAGCGTGTAGCCGTCGGGCACAGCCTTCACCACGGTTTCGGCGCCGATATTGCCGCCGGCGCCCGGCCGGTTCTCGATGACGAATTGCTGGCCGAGCCGTTGCGACAACCACTGGCCCATCAGGCGCGCGAGGATATCGGTCGTGCTGCCGGCGGCAAACCCGACGACCAGGCGCACCGGATGTGATGGATACGTGTCGGCGCGCGCGATGCACGGAATAGCGGGCAGCGCAGCGGCGCTGGCGGTGAGGTGCAGAAATTTTCGGCGGTGAAAGGTCATGGCTTATTCCGCCTTGATGCCGGCATCGCGAATAACTTTGCTCCACTTCTCGGTTTCGTCGGCGATCAGCTTGCCGAAGTCGGCCGGCGAGCCGGTGAGCGCCATGCCGCCCATGTCGGTGAGGCGCGCCGCGATCGTGGTATCGGCGAGACCCGCATTGGTCTCGCGGTTGAGGCGTTCAATGATGTCCGCAGGCGTTCCTTTCGGCGCCGCGATGCCGAACCACGAGCTCGCCTCAAAACCCGGAACGGTCTCCGCCACGGTCGGAACGCCGGGCAGCGCATCCGAACGCTTGAGCGTTGTCACTGCCAGCGCGCGCAACTGGCCGGAGCGGATATGTCCGATCGACGCCGTCATGGTCGCGAACCCGACCTGGACTTGGCCGGCGATGAGATCGACCATGGCCGGCCCGTCGCCGCGATAGGGCACGTGCTGCAGGTTGGCGCCGGTCATGGCGTTGAACAATTGTCCGGCCAGATGGCTCGCGGTGCCGATGCCGGCCGACTCGAAGCTGAGCTTGCCCGGATTGGCCTTGGCGTAGGCAATCAGTTCAGGGATCGTTTTGACCGGTAGCGAAGGATTGACCTCGGCGACGTTGGGCACGCGCACTACGCCGGCGACCGCCGTCGCGTCGCGAAGAAAATCGAAATTCAGATGCGGATAGAGCGCGCCATTGGCCGCGACCGCGGGCGGCACCATGTAGAGCGTGTAGCCGTCGGGAGTCGACTTGATCATCTCCTCGGCGGCGATATTGCCGCCGGCGCCCGGCCGATTTTCGACCACGAATTGCTGGCCGAGCCGTTGCGACAGCCATTGCCCGATCAAGCGGCCGAGAATGTCGGTCGTGCTGCCGGCGGCAAAGCCGACCAGGAGGCGCACCGGGTGCGACGGATAAGTGTCGGCGCGCGCGATCCGCGCGATCGCCGGCAGTGCGGCGGCGCCCGCGGCGAGATGCAGAAATTTGCGACGAGGCAATGTCATGGCGTGACCCTCCCGAGTCGAATTTTTCGAACTTCAACGTCCGCCGACTGCAATCACCAAATTCCCCAACGCATCGACTTCCATTGTGTCGCCCGGCATCAGCACCGTGGTCGAGGCGTATTCTTCGATCAAGGCCGGTCCTTTGATCTTATTCCCGGCAACGAGCGCGTCACGCCGAAACGTCGGCGTCAAATGGAAGCGCCCGCCGTAATAGACGTTGCGCTTGCCGTTGGATGCCTCTTTGGCCGGCGCGCTGCGCCCGCGCGCGATCTTGCGCTGCGGCGGCTTGCGCATCAGCCCGGTCACGGTCGAACGCAGGCTGACGATCTCAGCGCGTTCGGCCGGCGCGGACGTACCGTAGCGCTGCGCGTGCATGGCGTCGAAATGGCGTTTGATGGCGTTGCGGTCCTTGCGCGCGAACACCGCCATGGGCAGGTCGACGGTCACGGCGTGCTCCTGGCCGACATAGCGCATGTCTGCGGCGCGCTTGATCGCGATTTTTTGCGGCTTGACCGAGGTGCCGGCGATGGCGTCGCGGCCTTGCTTCTCCAGCGCACGATAGACTTTTTCGATCACATCGAACTTGGCATCTTCGAGCGGCGTGAACCAGGTGCGCACGAAATCATAGCGCAGATCGGAGAACAGCATGCCGAAGGCGGAGAACACGCCGGGCGCGAACGGCACGATGACCTTGCCCATGCCGATTTCGCGCGCCACTTCGACGGCGTGCAGGGGACCGGCGCCCCCATAGGCGAACAGCGCGAAATCGCCGGCATCGAAACCGCGCTCGGTGGTGACGCCCTTCACCGCGTAGGACATCGCGGTGGCGGCGATGCGCAAGATTCCGTCGGCGGCTTCGACCGGGCTCATGCCGAGCGGATCGCCGATCTTGTCTTTCAGCGCGCGCTCGGCGGCGGCAACGTCGAGCTTCATCTCGCCGCCCAGAAAACGCTCGGCGCCGAGCCGGCCGAGCATCAAATTGGCGTCGGTCACCGTCGGCTCGGTGCCGCCGAGCCCGTAACAGGCCGGGCCCGGCGCAGCGCCGGCGCTCTGCGGGCCGAGGCGCAGCGCGCCATCGTCGACGCGGGCGATCGAGCCGCCGCCGGCCGAGACCTCGAAAATGTCCATCATGGCGATCTGCACCGGCAGCGCCTTCTCGTAGCCGCCGATCAGCGCCGCGCCGGTGGTCAGAGCCTCGCCGTGATAGATGACGCCGGCTTTTGCCGTGGTGCCGCCCATGTCGAAGGCGATGGCATTGTCGATCTTCAGCGCGCGGCACAGCGCTTGGGTGCCAATGACACCGGCGGCCGGGCCGGATTCCAGCATGCGCACGCATTGGTCTTGCGCTTGCTCCGCCTCGTAAAGCCCACCGGTCGATTGCACCACCAGGAACGAGCCGGCGAACCCGGCCTTGCGCATATGGGCGTCGATCTCGCCGATATAGCGCCGTACTTTTGGGCCGATATAGGCGTTGGCGGCGACCGTCGCGCAGCGCTCGAACTCGCGGTATTCCTGCGACAGCTCGTGGGACGCCGAGACGAAGAGCGACGGATGATTTTTTTCCAAAATCGCCTTCGCCCGCCGCTCGTGATCGGCATTGGCGTAGCAATTGAGGAACAGGATGGCGGCGGCTTCGACGCCGAGCCGTTCGAGCTCGCGGCCCAGCGCCGCGATCTCGTCGTCGTCGAGCGGCTTGTCGATCTCGCCATCGGCCAGCATGCGCTCGTGCACTTCGAAACGCAGCGCCCGCTCGATCAATGGCACGTGTTTCTGGAAGAACAGATTATAGGCGTCGGGCCGGTTGATGCGGCCGATCTCGTAGATGTCGCGAAAGCCTTCGGTGATCAAGAGCGCAGTCTTGGCGCCGGTGCGCTCCAGCATCGTGTTGATGGCGATAGTCGAGCCGTGCAGGAACAGCGCGGCGGAACGGTAATCGCTGCCGGCTTTGGCGACGCCCGCCGAAATGCCTTCGACCAGATGCGCCGGCGTCGACAGCGCCTTGCCGAAGGTGAGCTTGCCGGATTTTTCGTCGAACACCGCGATGTCGGTGAACGTGCCACCGATATCCGCCGCCAGCCGCAATCGCCCCTGCGTCATTCCAATTTGCCTCACGCGTCCAGCACGACGTATTCGTCTTCGACGCTGACGGCAAACGTCTCGGCCACATAGGGGCCTTCGACCAATGCCGCGCCGGGCGCCACCGACACCGAAAATTGCCGCGCCCGGATGCGCGACGGATCGCACCAGGATTTGCCGGTGCGCACGTCGAATTCCCAACCGTGCCATGGGCAGCGGATGATCTCGCCCTGCCGCGAATAGCGATATTCGCCGGGCTCTTTGGCCTCGACCAGTCCGGTCAAGCGGCCTTCGCACAGGCTGCCGCCCTGATGCGGGCAGCGGTTGGCGAGCGCGAAGAATTCGCCCTTGATGTTGAACACCGCGATCTGGCGGCCCTTGATGTCGATGAGCTTGCGGGTGCCGGCCGGAAACTCGCGCAAGGCTGCGATCACGTGCTTGGCCATGGTTTTACGCGGCCTGCTCGGCGAGACGGCTGTAGGTCGCCAGCGCATTGTCGCGCCGGATCTTGCCGTGCAGTTTTTGCGGGATGCCCGCCGGCATGATGTCGTCGCCGTCGAATTGCCAATGCGGAAAGTCCGACGCGAACAGCAGCATGTCGTCGGACTGCATGTGATCGATCAGTTTTGCCACAGCGGCCGGATCGTCCGGGCCGTCGAACGGCTGGATAGTGAGGCGAACGTGATCGCGCACGATCTGCGCCGGCGAGCGGTCGATCCACGGCACTTCGAGCCGCACGCCGCGCCAGAATTTCGACAACCGCCACAAAAACGCCGGCAGCCAGGTGACGCCGGATTCCAGCAGCACCACTTTGAGCTTCGGATATTTCACGAACACGCCTTCGCAGACGAGGCTCGCCAGCTGCGACTGAAAGCCTTGCGACTGCGCCGCGTAATCCTCGACATACCACGACGGCCAACCGAGCGAGGTCACCGGATGGCGGTAGCTCGAGCCGGCATGGATGCCGAGCGGCAACCCGTGATGCTCGGCCGCTTCGTAGACCGGCCAATACTGGCGGCGGCCGAGCGGCATCTCGCCCATGCACAGCACCAGCACCTGCACGAAGCGCTTGTCGGCGGCACAGCGTTCGATCTCGGCGACGGCGAGTTCGGTGTTCTGCATCGGCACCACGATCGAGGCGCGCAGCCGCGGATCGCGGTCGAGCCATTCCTTGGCGACCCAGTCGTTGACCGCCTTGGCGAACGCCGCCGCCATGTCCTCGCTGTACAGAAGCTGCACGCCGTAAAGGCAATGGCAGATCGCGACGTCGATGTTCCAGCGGTCGAGCGCATGCGTGCGCAAGGCGTCGAGCGTATTGGCCGGCGCGCCGCCCTTGCCGCGCCAATCCGCCCGTGCGGTGAGCGGCGCATTCGGCGGATAGCTGATCGATTCCAGCGAATTCATGCCGCGGTCGACCACGCTGTCGCGCCAATATTCGTCGAGATGCGGCAACAGCGCCTGCATGCTCGGCACATTGACGTGCACGTCGCAATCGATTGTCGACCATGACGCGGTCACGGCGTCTCCTCGGGCATTTCGCGCATTATCGGCACCGGCGGGGCGGGCGCGTCAAGGCGACTGCAGCGGACCCGGCAAGGCGCGCTCGGCTTCCGCCTCGAGCTGCGCCTCATGGGCGCGCACGAAATGGGCGGCGATGACCAGGACGATGACGGTGGCAATGACGAGGACGATCACGCCCCAGCCGGCCAGCCGCTCGACTTGCCGGCCCAGCGTATAGGCGGCGGTGCCAAAGAATATCGCCCAGGCGAACGCGCCGAAGATATTGGCCAAGAGGAATTGCGGCCACGGCATGCGATTGGCGCCGGCCATGACGCCGGCGACCGTGCGCAGGACCGGGACGAACTGGGCGACGATGACGATCTTGCCGCCATGGCGCAGGAACAGATATTGGCCGAGTTTTATCCGCGCTTCGTTGATCCAAATATAGCAGCCGTAGCGCAGCAGCAGCCAATAGCCGAAATAGCGGCCGATCAGATAGCCGAGGGTGCGGCCGACGATCGAGGCGACTGCCGCGGTGAGGATCACCGCGACGATGCTAAGCTCGTGCTTGGTGCCGGAAATGACCGAGGCGACGATCAGGGCGGTCTCGCCCGGCACCGGAAAGCCTATGCCTTCCAGCCCTATGGTACCGGCGACCACGAGCAGGCCGTAGGCGTGGATGAGATGGGCTATGGATGGCATGAAGGCTGTGTTTTTACCCGGGCAACGCTCACTTATACTCATTCGCCAGGAAAGAGAACTCCTTGACTTGCCATCTTAGTCTCGCGCAGGCGTGGCTGGGTTTGCGACAAATCGCGGGTGCGACGACATGTATAAGGACTTGTATAAATATAAAGACTTGCGCGACTTCATCGCTGCCGTCGACAAGCTCGGCGCCTTGCGGCGCATCGACGGCGCCGACCCGCGCTTCGAGATCGGAGGTATTACCGAAGTCGCGGCCGGCCTGCCCGACTGCCCAGCGCTGCTGTTCGATAGCATTAAAGGCTTTTCGCCCGGCTTTCGCGTCTTCACCAATGCCACCACCAATGTGCAACGCGCTGCGCTGGCGCTCGGGCTCGACCCCGCGCTGCGACCGCTCGACGCGCTCAAAGCCTGGATGGAGAAGCGCAAGAATTTAACGCCGCAGCCGCCGGTTACCGTCAAAACCGCCGCGTTTCTTGAAAACACGGTCGCGGGGCCCGACGTCGATATCGCACGCTTCCCAGCGCCGACCTGGCATCGTCACGACGGCGGGCCGTTCATCGGCTCGGGCTCGCTCGTCATCATGCGCGATCCCGATAGCGGCTGGATCAACGCCTCGATCTATCGCGTCCAGGTGCACGGGCCGAACAAGGTCACCGTGCAGTTCGATCACGGCGGCCGGCACGGCGCCATCATTGCCAAAAAATATTGGGATCGCGGCGAGAACTGCCCCGTGGCGATCGTGCACGGCGAGGATCCGGCGCTGTTCATCGCCGGCTTCGAATATTTGCCCGACGGCCGCTCGGAATACGAGTTTGCCGGCTCGATCAAAGGCGCGCCGATCGATGTGTTCGACGGCCCGCAGACCGGCCTGCCGCTTCCCGCCTTGGCGGAAATCATTTTCGAAGGCCGCTTGCTGCCGATGAGCGAGGCGACGCTGCCTGAGGGACCGTTCGGCGAATTCACCGGCTACTACGCCGCCGCGGCGCGGCCGGGACCGGTGATGGAAGTGACCGCCATCCACCACCGCAACGATCCGATCCTGCTCGGCTCGCCGCCGATGAAGCCGCCGCGCTTTCATTTTGGCTTGCCGTTCCGCGCCGCGACCATCTGGAGCAATCTCGAGGCTGCCGGCGTCACCGACGTGGTCGGCGCCTGGCAACACGTCTCGCAGCTGATGACAGTGGTGGCGCTGCGCCAACGCTACGACGGCCACGCCAAGCGCGCGGCGCTGGTGGCGGCGGCGCACAGCTACATGGCGCGCATCGTCGTCGTGGTCGACGACGACATCGATCCGTCAAACCTCGCAGACGTGATGTGGGCGGTCGCCACCCGCTGCGAGCCGGCCGAAGGCATCGACATCGTGCGCAATGCCTGGAGCTCGGCGCTCGATCCGCGCATTTCGCCGGAGGATAAGGAACGCGGTGTCACTTCGCACTCCAAGGCGATCATCGATGCCTGCCGACCGTTCGCGTGGATCGAGAAGTTTCCGCCGACCTCGGCGTTGTCGCCCGATGAAGCGCGGGCGATCGAGGCGAAGTGGGGCAGTGCGCTCAAGAGTGAGCGAATCCCAAGTAGTTAGTGCTTCACTTTCGTGGCGGCGTCTTATTGGGATAAATGTCTGCGCCGCCATAGTATCCTGGTTGAGTAGGATCATATCCTTGTCGGACGGCACCCCATCCGTCGTCCGCTCCATTGTCCTTCTGTGGGGACCACCAAAATACGCGGCAGACGGAAAATCCCAAAAGACCCAATCCAATAATCAGAATAAGCGCCGACTTTGCCGGGGTCCAATCAACCTCAATTCCAATAAAGCGTTTTGGCGCGACAATGCCAAGCAAGATTAAAATGACTGATCCGAAGATCAGAAGCTGATCTGCGTTGCTAAATACCCTCCAAAACTGATCCATGTCCGGCATCGGGTCTTGAGTCGCAGTCAATATACGCTTGCATCGAAACAACGCAACGTAGAGTATGCCCGGAGTCGAAATTCAGCGACACTAATTTTTCGGAAACATTGTGCTCCAAGCATACGTAGACGCCAGCGGGAAAGGCGATCGTAGATTTCTTGTGATCGCCGGATACATTGCCACTGCCGAAACATGGGATGACTTCTCCAAGGCCTGGAAGTCTCGCCTTGATTGCGCGCAATTGCCATATTTCAAAATGAACCAGATGACGAGCAGGCTAGAGATCGCGGGCTGGTTTTATCGCCTCATAGAAGAACATAATATAAAGGCGTCCATAGCATGCATTATAAACACCGCAGAGCTAGTTGAGGTCGAAAAAAGCATTAAATATCCATCCTACATAACCAACCCAAATTCTGCGGACAATCCTTATTATTGGGGGTTCAAATACACAATCGGAATACTTGCCGAACGGCAGCGCGAACTGGATTTGGCAGAGCCAGTAAACTTCATTTTCGACGAGGACTCGGAGAAATCAAAAATTCCGCGTGCATGGGATCTTATCAAGAAAGCTGCACGGTCAGATCTGTCGACACTGATGGGCAACATGCCCGTATTTAGAGATGATGCTAAAACAATGCCTCTTCAGGCGGCCGATCTGTACGCGTGGTGGGTTTTCAAATGGCAACGAGAAGGGGTGGTGGATTGGGCGACAAACTTGCCCTTCCCGTGGCCTAAAAGCCGAAATATTCCTCGTCTGGCAGCCTATTTTGGTAGGAAAAGCTTTTTGTTTGATATTTCTAAAACATTAGAAAGCTTAGCTCGCACTCCGGATGAATTAGAATACGCCAAATCGCTTATGCCGGAGGATTGGCGAGGAACATGAGCTAAAACCGCGTCACTCCACGGCGTTCGCCGAATTCAGACTGTCGATCAGCGACGAGCGATACAAAAACTTCTTGTGCAGCGTCACGTCCTCCGACGTGCGCCGCAGCTCGTCGAGGTGCTGCCAGCGGACCTTCGGGTCCTTCTCCTCCAGCGCCTTCTTGTTCTGGATGGTCTGCGCCTGCACGTAGTCGACCTGGGCCTTGCGGCGCTGGCGCGTGTAGCGATCGAAGACCTCCGCGTCGGCGTGGCCGAACCACACGTCGGAGAGTTTTTCGGCCAAGTTGATCGCGTCGTGGATGCCGCCGTTCATGCCCATGCCGCCGATCGGATTGTTGACGTGGGCGCAATCGCCGGCGAGCAGCACGCGGCCTTTGTTGAAGGTCGCGGCGACGCGCTGGTGCACGGCGTAAAGCGCGTAATAGGGAATTTCGTATTCGCCGCTCTTCTCATGGATGCCTTGCAGACGGCGCTGGATGCCGGCCATGCTCAGCGCCGCCTCGTCGGTCTCCTGTTCCGGCACCGGAAACACGCCGCGCCAGATGCCGGGCGGGCCTTTGCCTTTGACCTTGAACAGATTGATCCACTCGTCGGGATCGGAAAAATAATTCCGCGTGCAATAGCCTTGGCCGGTGGTGCCGAAATCGAAACTGGTGCCGATCTTGATGAAACGCTCGGGCCAGGTGAAGCCTTCGAAGGCAATATCGGCGAGGCGGCGCACTGTGCTCGAGCCGCCGTCGCTGCCGATCAGATATTTGCCGCGCAGCGTTTCGGTCTCGCCGGCCGCATTGGTGACCGTGGCCTCGACGTCATCGGCGGTCTGCGCCAGCCCGGTGAGTTTTGTTGAAAACCGCACCTCGCCGAGCCCGCTTGCCTTGATGTGAGGCAGCGCGGCGTGCACCAGCTTGTACTGCTCCCACTGCACCACATACGGATACGGCACTTCGCCCTTGAGCAGGCTGATGTCGAACACCGCGATCAATTTGCTCGTGGCGCGGTCGCGGAAATGGAACAGCGGCGCTTCCATGCCGCCGGTCGGCGCCGTGGAGAACATCTCCTTTTCGAGGCCGAGCTTGACCAGCATGTCCACGGTCGGCGGATGAATGGTGGCGGCGCGCTGATCCTCGGCGGCGTCCGGCAATTGCTCGATCAGCGTGACCGGGATGCCGTTCTTGACCAGCACCAAGGTCATCACGGCGCCGACCGGGCCGGCGCCGGACACGATCACGCGGTTGTCGGTCATGCTCATACTTTCGAAATATCGAATGTCGCGGGATGAAACAATTCCTCGACCGGCACTTTGCGGTCGGTCAGGCCCTGCTCATAGACGTACTGCGACAGCGCCTCGATCTCCGGCATGTTCTCGGCGACGCCGTATTTCCAGAAATCCTCGCCCATGATCGCGGCCGTCTCCTTGGTCTCGGCTTCGAGCCACGGCAGCGTCACCATCAGCGCATTGACGTCGCGCAGGTCGATCATCGCCAGCGCCTTGGCTTCGCAAAACGCCTTGTAGACGCTGGTCGGCAGCCACGGATAGCGCTCGACCAGGGATTTGCGGATGCCGATGAGGTGCATGATCGGAAACAGGCCGGTCTTCTTGTAATAGGCCTGCTCGGCGGCGCGCGTGTTTGGGAACAGCCGCGTGATATGCGCTTCGCCGGCGAGGAACGAGGACGGGGCGCGCGCCGTGAACAGCGCGTCGAGCTCGCCGTCGCGCAGCATGCCGACCAGCGTCTTGTCATGCGGGATCGCCTGCAGGTCGAGGCCCGGGATCGGCTTCAATGGCGTGCGCTCTTCGCGGCCGGCCTGCTCCTGGCCGCCGCTGCGCCAATGGATCTCCGACGGCGGCACGCCGTATTCGTGCTGCATCATGCCGCGCATCCACACCACCGCGGTGATCTGATATTCCGGCACGCCGATGCGCTTGCCGCGCAAATCTTCCGGCTTGGCGATGCCGGCGCCTTTGCGGATGTAGACGCCGGAATGGCGGAAAATCCGCGACACGAAGGCCGGCACCGCCGTATATTCCGACGTCCCCGCCGACACCGTGCGCAGGTAGCTCGAGAAAGACATTTCCGAAATGTCGAATTCCCGGAATTTAAAGACGCGGTGGAAAATCTCCTCCGGATACAGCGGCAGGTAGGTCACCGCGCAGCCTTCGACCTTGACCCTGCCGTCCCTGATCGCCTGCGTGCGATCGTAATTGCCGCAGGCGATCGTTACCGGAACTTCGACCATTCGCTTCCCTCTACCATCATCCTCGGGCGTTGCCGCGAAGCTATCGAGTTCCCGCCTGCCTGTGAAGCAACCGTGCGCGCATGGCGGCCTTGATCGCTTGGCTGCCAGTTGTTCGTGTTGGCATTCTTGTCAAGGATCAAAGACCGCCGAAGGCGGCGGCGCTTCGCGCCGTCCTTGACAAGAATGCCAACACGAACAGAGTGCTGTCCAAGCGATCAAGGCCGCTTTCTAGGCCTCAGACATGTACAGCAAGAAGCGCCGCGGCAGTTGTCGCCTTGTCGCTCCTGTCCCCGCCCTATACGCTTGCGGCCAAGGAGAACCACCATGATGTCGACCGTGATCGGCGGCGCCATGCTGCCCCATGCGCCGCAGTTCTTCACCATGCCGGACACCGAGGACAAGGCGCTGGTCGCCCATGTGCGCGAGGTCGCAGCCGACGTCGGCAAAAGGCTGCGCGCGCTCGAGCCCGACCTGTGGATCATCTTCTCCAACGACCACGCCGAGCAGTTCTTCCACACCACCGCGCCGCCGTTCACCGTCCATGTCGGCGGCGAGGCGACCGGCGAATTCGCCGGCCGCAAATTTCACTGGAAGATTCCGAGCGAGATCGGTTTCGAGCTGGTGCGCCAGCTTTACCGGCAGAATTTCGATCCGGCCTTCACCTCGACGGCCAAGATCGACTATGCCATCGGCATTCCCCTCACCCATCTTGGGCACACCGGTCCGGTGCTGCCGATCTACGTCAATGCCTACCTGCCACCGCAGCCGACCATGGAGCGCTGCTACCAGTTCGGCCAGGCGGTCGCTCGCACCGTCACGGCGCTCGGGCTCAAAACCGTGATCCTGTCGAGCGGCGGCATGTCGCATTTTCCCGGCACCGACCGCTACTCGAATCCCGAGCTCGCCTGGGACCGGCGCGTCCTGGAAAAGCTCGCCGCGGGAAATCTGAAATCGCTGATCGGCTATGACGAGGCCGAGCTCGACGACACCGGCAACATCGAATTGCGCTGCTGGGCCTGCGCCGCCGGCGCCTTGGGCGAGCGCAAGCCCGACGTAGTGTCGATGGATCCGAGCTGGCATCACAATTACGCGTCGCTGGCCTGGATCGGCGGCAATAGCGAGCAAAACCAAGCGGCGCATTATCCTTCGATCAAGCCCGAGCTGGTCGAGCTGACCACGGCGCTGCACGGCCTCGCCCACGACGCCGGCATGCGCACGCAATACCTGGCGGACGCAGCGGCCTTTGCCGATAAATTCCAGCTGCCGCCCGACCAGCGCGAGGCCTTGATCAAGCTCGACATGCCCTCGATCGTGAAAATGGGCGCGCATCCGCTGGTGCCGTTCCTGGCGCAGTTGCAGATGCAGCGGCTGCGGCCGCAAAAGTAAGCGCTGCCGCGCCGTGGCCATGCGCGAACGGCATGCGGCTGTCGTTGATTCGCCCTGCCTGGAAGCCTAAAGTTCGCCAGCCGATTTGCCGCAAAACGCCGCTTGGAGCCGCCCATGAAAAAGCTCGTATTGGAAACGACCGCCCCGTTCCAAGGACTGCCGGAGCTCGTGGCCTATGACGAAGGCCTGTTCGCCAAGGAGGGCATCGAGGTCGAATGGGCCGACCGCGAAGCCGGCGTCGAGAAGAAGGTCGAGGCCCATGTCACGACGCCGAAGGGCGTCAACCCGTTCGCCAGCCACGGCAAGCTCTTGGAACAGGGCAAGGCCGACATGTACAACGCCTGCGAATGGGGCAATTACTGCCGCGTCCAGGACACCGGCCAAGGCAGCCGGCAGCTCGGCCGCCGCGCCATCGTGGCTTATTCGGCCGTCGTCGTGCCGCCCGATTCTCCGGTCTACACACCGCAGCAGCTCGCCAATAAGACCATCGGCGTGCCGTTCTATTTCGGCACCCATTACATCGCGCTGCATCTGCTCGAAGGATTCCTGCCGCGCGAGATGATCAAGCTCTGCCGCGCGCCGAACGGCTCGCGCTATCGCTTCGACGCCATGATGCGGGGCGAGATCGACGCCACCACGCTGACCGAGCCGCACATCACGCTCGCGGAGAAAAAGGGCTGCCGCGTCATCTGCTCGGCGTTCTTCCACGGCACCGAAGTCGCCTCCGACCGGGTCGATGCCGAAACCTATGCCGCCTTCAATCGCGCCGTGCGCGAAGCGGTGCGCCGCATCAATGCGAACAAGAAGGCGTACATGCACTATTTCATCGACTATTACGCCAAGAAGGATCCGGAGATCGCGGCGCTGAAGGTCGAGGACTTGCGCGAGAGCCGGCTCGTGGTCTGCGATCCGGCGCCGATCCCGGCCGACGAGATGCAGCGCACCTACGACTGGCTCAAGAGCTGGGGCATGCTGGAAGAGACCGCGTCGCCGCTGCAGCTCATCAACACCCAGGTGCAGGACCGCGCCCATCAGGCGGCGGAATAACCTGTAGCCCGGATGAGCGTAGCGACATCCGGGAACGATAGACAGGTTTGAACGCCGACCCCGGATGTCGCTTCGCTCATCCGGGCTACGAGGATTTTATGCGCAACGGCCACGCCGACGACATCGCCAAGCTCATCGAGCCCGGCCGCGTGCACCGGCGCGTCTATACCGATCCGGATTTGTTCGACCTGGAAATGGCGCGCATCTTCGGCCGCGCTTGGCTGTTCGTCGGTCACACCAGCCAGGTGCCCAATCCGGGCGATTTCATCACCACCGATCTCGGCCGCCAGCCGGTCATCATGGTGCGGCATCGCGATGGCTCGGTGCAGGTGCTGCTCAACCGCTGCACCCATCGCGGCGCCAAGGTGGTCAACGAACGCCGCGGCCACACGCCGCGCCTGACCTGCTGCTATCACGGCTGGACGTTCGACACCGACGGCCGCCTCGTGACGGTGCCGGTGCCGGAAGGCTGCGCCGAAAATTTCGACAAGGAGGCGTTCGGTCTCGCCCGCGCGCCGCGGGTCGGCGAGTACCGCGGGTTTGTGTTCGCGAGCCTGGCGGTGAAAGGCCAAAGCTTCGAGGACCATATCGGCCCGGTAAAAGGCAACATCGACGACCTGGTCGACCGCGCGCCGGACGGCGCGCTGGCGCTCGATGCCGGAATGCATCGCTACGTTTACAACGGCAATTGGAAGCTTCAGGTCGAGAACGTGCTCGACTCCTACCATGTGCCGTTCGGCCACGCCTCCACCGTCAACAAGGACGGCGTGCAGTTCGCCCGCCGCGAGGGCGATCAAAAAGGCGCGATGGTCGTCGAGACCGAGAAGAAACAGACCGCGGCGTCCTGGAAGGACCGCAAGAGTTTTATCGCCGGCAACGGCCACGGCTGGACCAGCAACACCTCGCTCGATGACGGCAAGCGCTCGAGCCCGGCCTTCGACGCCTATAAGAAGGTGCTGGCGGAGAAAGTCGGCGCCGCGCGGGCGGACGACATCCTCACGCCGCGGCTGCACAATTCGCTGATCTATCCGAACATGTCGATCATGGGCCTGAACATCCATGTCCGCGTGATCAAGCCGATCGCGGTCGACCGCACCGAGGTGACGATCTATCCGATCCGCCTGGTCGGCGCGCCGGAGGCGATGAATTTCGGCAATATCCGGCTGCTCAACGTCACCCATTCGGCCGCGTCGTTCGTGCAGACCGACGATCTGGAATCGTTCGTGCGCGCGCAAAAAGGTCTGCAAAGCACCATGACCGACTGGGTCGATATCTCGCGCGGGCTGGGCGCCGAGGAGCCCGACCGCGAGCGCAACGCCACCCGCGAGCTTGCCACCCACGAGATGGTGGTGCGGGCGCAATACAAAGCCTGGCTCGGCTATATGCACGAGGCGGCGTAATGGCGGCTGATGGCGGTAGCCGCGCCGCGCTCGAGGACTTCATCATCCACGAAGCGCGGCTTCTCGATGCGCGGCGCTTTCGCGACTGGATGGCGCTGTTCGCCGAGGACGGTACCTACTGGGTGCCGGCAGTGCCCGACCAGAAGAGCCCGTTCGATCAGGCGTCGCTGTTCTACGACGACCGCGAGTTGATGAAGACCCGGGTCGAGCGGCTCGAACATCCGCGCATCCACGTGCAGACGCCGCCGTCGCGCACCGCCCATCTGATCGGCAACGTCGTCGTCGAGGAATCGGATAACGCGAAGGGCGAATACGTCGTCGGCTCGACCCTGATCATGGCCGAATACCGCGACGACGCGCAACGCATCTTCGCCGGCCGCCAGCGGCATCGCTTACGACGCGACGGCGACACGTTCCGCATCGTGCAGAAGCGGGTCGACCTGATCAATTGCGATGGCGCCTTCGAGGCGATGGCGGTGCCGATTTAGTTTATCCGCCCCCGCGAAGCGGGGGAGGGGGACCACCCTGCGAAGCAGGGTGGTGGAGGGGGCGCGGACCTCAAGGAATCTCTTTCGACGAAAGCGGAGCGTCGAGTCATGCGCCCCCTCCACCGCCCTTCGGGCGGTCCCCCTCCCCCGCACTTCGTGCGGGGGCGGAAAAAGTGGCGCCGGTCACGATTTGCCATTAAACCGGTGCGGGGCGTCGCATATGGGGACCGAGCGGGCAGCGCATGAACGGCGGCGGACGCCGACGGCATGTCGGTTTGATCATCGTGGCGCTGGCGCTGAGCGCCTGCGCCGGAGGTCACCATAGAACCGACGAGGCCGGTAACGGCGAAGGCGTCAACGCCTACCCGACCAACTACAAGACCGACATCCTCGCCGCCATGCGCGTTTATCTCGGCGATCCGACGGCCATTCGCGACGCCAGCATTTCGGAGCCGGTGTTGAAGCCGGCGAGCCTGACCATGCCATCGCGCTACATGCTCTGCTTGCGCTTCAATCCGAAGAAGACCGCCACCGTCTATGAGGGCATGCGCGAGGTCGCCGCCGTTTTCGTTGCCGGCCGCTTCGACCAATTCGTCGAGACGCCGAAAGAGCTATGCGCCGGCGTCACCTATGCGCCATTTCCCGAGCTGGAAAAGCTCTCGCGCTAAAAACTTGAGCAAAATCCCGCCGTGAAGCGGGTTGAAAACCGGCACCATCGCGACTTTAATCGGCGGCGAAATATTGTTTTGCAGCCCAGGAGGTTGGCGATGACTTTCGGGAAAACCGCAGCGACCGCCGCTGTGCTGTTGGCGCTGTCGGCGGTAAGCGCCGCAGCGGCGCCCGCGCTCGCCGTCAACAATGTGAATTTACGCCAGGGGCCGGGCACCACCTACACCATCATCATGACCATTCCGGGCGGCAGCAATGTCGACGTCAGCGGCTGCAGCGGCCAATGGTGCCAGGTCACCTTCCAGGGCCAGAACGGCTACGCGATCGCCACCAGCTTCGATCAGGGCGGTGGCGCACCACCACCCGGCGCCGCCGCCGGACCGCCGCCTGCAGGTTATGCGGCACCCCCGGCGGGGCCGCCTCCCGCGGGCTATGCGCCTGCGCCGCCTCCCGGGTATGCCGGCCCGCCGCCGGGCGCCGATCCCGACGTGCCGATTCCCGTTTACCCAGGAGCGCCGCCGCCCGTCGGGCCGCCCGTCTATGTCGGACCGCCGCCGCCGGCCTATTACTACTACGGCTACGGTCCCTATTACGGGCCGTATTGGCGCGGCTATTACCGGCGTTGGTAGCGGCGGCGCGCGCCGTCACGGGTTTATCGGGAATCCTGCCGGCTGAAATGCACCGCCGCGCCCGAGGCCGCGAGACTGAGCGCAATGATCACGAAAATGCCGCCGACGCCGGCCGCGGCGGCGATCAAGCTGGCAATGAACGGCACCGCCACCTGACCGATGCGGTTGCCGGTGATGCGCAGCGACATCACCGTGCCCATGGCGGCGGCGGAAGCGAGATCGACCACATTGGTCAGGCTCAGCGTCGTGGCGATGCCGAGCGAAAATCCCATCAGCACCATCGCGGCGAACATCGCCGACAGCGGAATGGGCAGTGCGAGACAGGCGAAGCTGATGCCGGCCCCGATCATGCTGGCGAGCGTCAACGGCCCGCGGCCGACCAGGCGGATCACCCGCACATAACCCATGCGCGACACCAGCGAGAACACCGAACGCACGGTGAGCAAGGTGCCGACGTCGCGCGCGGTGATGTTGTTGGCGGCGCCCAACAGCGGCAGATAGATCACCAGTAGATCCTGCGCGGTGATGGTGATGACGCTGGCGATCAATACCGCCATCAAGCCGCGCTGGCGCATCAGCGTACCCACCGGCACGACGGCTGCGCTGTGCTCGTGGGCTTTCGGTTTTGGCGCCGGCCGCATGGCGGCGGCGGTCACCAGCGATGCCAACGAGATCAAAAAGCCGATCGCATACAACCGGTCGGTCGGCGGCAGCCGCGCCGTGCCGCTCGACCAGGCGATGATGTAAGGGCCGAGCCCCTGCCCGATGGCGCTGGCGACCAGATAATTGCCGAACACCGCGTCGCGGCCGCGCGGTCCGGCGCAGCGGATGCACAGCATCTGCTGGCTCGCCATCATGAACAGGTGCGAGATGCCGAGCAACGCCATCAGCAAAAGCAGCGTCGGCACCGAGCCGGCCCCATAGCGAAAGCCGGCGCAGGCGACGACCATCAGCGCGGCGCCGATCCAGCAGGCCTGCGCGTCATTGCCGCGATCCATGAAGCGGCCGACCCAGACCGCGAGGAAGATCGGCAGGATCGCGAACGTCGCCGAGATCACGCCGATCCAGATCACCGGCAGGTCGAGCTCGATGGCGCGGTATGACGTCGTCACCCGCATGATGGCGTAGACCGCCTGGATGATCGCCGAATTGAGCACCAGCGGCACCAGCAGGCGATAATCGACGTCGCTCTTGCCCGCCTCGCCGCCCGCGGCCGGTTGCAATTTTTCCCGAAAACTCGACACCGCGCCGCGACACCCAAAGTGATTTGCCGGCAAGGTGTATCACCCCTGCCCGCGCCGCGGCAGCCTTCAATTCCGTCACCCTGAGGTGCGAGCGCAGCGAGCCTCGAAGGGTGCCGGCATCCAAGTCGGCTATAGCCGACTTGGCCACTAAACGTTCCGAAATCGGGCAAACCCGATTTCGGTTGGCGCTTCGGCCGTACATCCTTCGAGGCGCGCCTTTGGCGCGCACCTCAGGATGACGGAAAATTGGTATAAGCTTGTAAGTGCCCAGGGAGACGAGAATGAAAATGACAATGCCCGCCGGAAAACCGGCATGGATCGTTGGCCTCGCCTGCGCGCTATTCGCGCTGCCGGCGCTGCACGCCATCGGCGCCGAAGACTATCCCAGCCGCCCGGTGACCATCGTGGTGCCGTTCCCGCCGGGCGCATCGAACGACATTTTGGGCCGCTATGAAGCCGACGTGCTGGGACGCGCGCTGCACGGCAGTTTTGTCGTCGAGAACAAGCCCGGCGCCGGCGGCGAGATCGGGATCACCTTTGCGGCCAAGGCCAATCCCGACGGCTATACGCTCTTGCACGCGCCGTCGGTGATCACGCTGCTGCCGTTCGTGATGAAATCGGTGTCCTACGATCTGGCCAGGGATTTCACCCCGGTCGTCCTGGTCGGCCTGACCAAATTCTGCCTGGTGGTGTCGCCGTCGCTCGGGGTCAACTCCGTGGCGGATCTGATCAAGCTCGCCAAGGCGCAGCCCGATGCGCTGACCTATGCGTCCTCCGGTAACGGCACGCCGCACCAGATCTTTGCCGAGGAATTCAAGATCATGACCGGCGTCAACCTTCGCCATATTCCCTACAAGGGAACGCTGCCGGGGCTGACCGACGTCGCCAGCGGCAATGTGTCGATGGAATTCTCCGACCTCACGCCGGCGCTGCCATTGATCCAGGCCGGCAAGCTGAAGCTCATCGCGGTGCTCGCGGCCAAGCGCGACCCCGATATGCCTGACGTGCCGGCGCTGGCCGAGACCGTGCCGGGCTATTCCGGGCAAAGCTGGCAGGGCTTTTTCGCCCGCGCCGGCACGCCGAAGCCGATCGTCGATGCGCTCAATGCGGCGCTGGTCGCCGATCTCAAGAAGCCGGAGACCGCGACGCGCTTCAACACCATGGGCATCGTCGCGCAATGGGACACGCCGGAAGAATTCCGCGCTTTTATCGCCGCCGAAACCGAGAAATGGGGCAAGGTCATCCACGCCGCTGGCATCGAGCCGCAGTGAGTTTCCACCTCACTCCTTCTTCGTCTCCACATGGAAGGAATGCAGGATGCGATGGAAAATCGGCGCCAGCACGAAGCCGGTGGCGATGACGATGATCAGACCGGACAGGATCGCGTAGGAGCCGGCGAAGATTTTGCCGGCCGTGGTCTTCAACTCGCCCAAGGGGCCCATTCCGGACAGGATCATCGCCGCGTTCACATAGGCATCGACGAAGGACATGCCCTCGAACGCCGCATAGCCGGCAATGCCGATTGTCAAGCCGGCCATGGTCAGGACGATCCACAACCCGATCGCGATCGCCATGCGGACCAAAAATTTGCGGCGCGACGCCAGCGGTTGGCCGCGACGTTCAAACCGGGCGAAGCTCAAACCTCTCAGGGGCATTTCTCATCCTCCGGCTGCTACCCTACACTTTAGACAACGGTTGAGCGCGCCCCGGCCGGCGCCTAGTATCGCTCCAGGAACGAACCCCAGAAAACTGACCAGGATACTGCAATGCCCCAACCGCAATTCGACCGCGCCGCCCAGGACATCGGCAACATCGTCGGCATCGGCCACGTCAATGTCTGCATCGACGATCAGCACCTCGCCACGCATTTTTACATCACCGGGCTCGGCTATACGCGCGATCCCTTTCTCAACACCGGCGCCGGCAACATGTGGGTCAATGTCGGCATGAGCCAGTTCCACCTGCCGATGGGCAAGCCCGACGTGCTGCGCGGCGTCACCGGCCTGGTCATGCCGGACCGTGAAGCGCTGCTGAATCGGCTCAAGCGCGTGAAGAAGCCGCTCGAAGGCACCAAGTTCGATTTCCGCGAAAGCAACGACGGCGTCGAGACGGTGTGCCCGTGGGGCAACCGCATCACCGTGCACACGCCAGACGTCGAACGCTTCGGCAGGGTCCAGCTCGGCATGCCCTATATCCGCTTCGACGTGCGCCCCGGCACCGTGGAACGCATCGTGCGCTTCTATCGCGAGGTGATGGACGCGCCGGCCGAGGTCAAGAAGAACGGCGCCGGCCCCGAGGCTCGCGTCCAGGTCGGCGAAAAGCAGTATTTTTATTTTCGCGAGACCGATGCGCCGGAAGCGCACTACGACCGCCACCACGTGCAGATCTATCTCACCAATTTTTCGAAGCCGTATCGCAAGCTGCTCGAACTCGGCCTGATCACCATAGAGGACAATGACTACCAATACCGCTTCAAGGACGTGATCGATCTCGACACCCGCGAAGTGCTGTTCACGGTCGAGCATGAGACCCGCAGCCTGACCAATCCGATGTACGGCCGCCCGCTGGTCAACCGCAATCCGGCGGCGACCAACATGGATTACAAGCCCGGGCATGACAGCATGTCCTGGGCGTTGCCGTGACAGCTTGCACGGTCTGCGTCTCCCTCCCCCCTTGTGGGGGAGGGTGGGGTGGGGGGTCGGGAGGTGATGCGCGGGCGTCGACGTTAGCGCGTGACCTCGCGATCCCCACCCCTGCCCCTCCCCACAAGGGGGAGGGGAAAAGATGAGTGCGCGTCGCGCCCTCGTCATCGGCGGCTCGCTGGGCGGGCTGATCGCGGCGCATCTGCTGCGCGCGACCGGCTGGGGCGCCACCGTCTTCGAGCGCAATGACGAGGAACTGGCGAGCCGCGGCGTTGGGTTGGGCACTCATCCGCAGCTCATCGCCATCCTCAAGCGCGCCGGCATCGATTTCGACGAGACGATGGGGATCAAGCCGACGCGGGCGGTCTGCCTCGACTCAAACGGCAAGATTTTGATCGAGCAACCGACGGCGCGCACGCTTAGCGGCTGGTCGCGGCTCTACCGCGCCTTGCTCGATGCGCTGCCGACGCAAACCTACCGGCTCGGCAAGAGGCTCGTTCGCGTCGACCAAGACGGCGCCGGCGTCACCGCGATGTTTGCCGATGGCACGCGCGAGCGTGGCGACCTTCTGGTCGGCGCCGACGGCGTCCGCTCCACGGTGCGCGCGCAATTCTTGCCGGAGGTCGAGCCGGCTTACGCCGGCTACGTGGCCTGGCGCGCGTCGATCGACGAAGCCGACGTGCCGCCAAACCTGTGGCGCGAGATGGTCGACCTCTATGCGTTCTGCTTGCCCGAGGGCGAGCAATTGATCAGCTATGCGGTGCCGGGGCGCGACAACGACACCGCCGTCGGCCGCCGTGGCTACAATATCGTCTGGTACCGGCCGGTGAGCCGCGAGGCGCTGGCCGATATTTGCACCGACGCCGAAGGTCGCCACCATGCCGCCGGCATTCCGCCGCCGCTGATTCGGCCCGACGTGATTGCAAAAATAAAGGCCGACGCCAATGCCGTCATCGCGCCGCAGATCGCCGAGATTTTTGCGCGCACGACGCCGTTCTTTCAGCCGATCTACGATCTGATCTCGCCGCAAATCGTGTTCGGCCGCGTCGTGCTGGCCGGCGACGCCGCCTTTGTCGCCCGCCCCCATGCCGGCGCCGGCACCACCAAGGCGGCGCTCGATGCGGCCTGCCTCGCCGACAGCATCCGCGATGCCGGCGGCGACCTCGATGCCGGATTGGCGCATTACCAGCGCATGCAGATGCCGTTCGGCCGCGCTCTGGTCGAGGTCAACCGTGCGGAGGGCGCTTATCTCAGCGCCCAGACCAAGCCCAAGGCGGACCGCAGCGCCGCGGAGCTTAACCGCGACATCGGCGCCGTGGTGCGCGCCCATATCGACCGTAGCGAGCAGGTCGGCGATATCGTCGCCGCGCATGGCCTCACCGCGCTGGCCGGGGCATGACACCCCCCTGCGCTGCGCTATAATCGCGCAAACGAAGCGATTTCGCCGGAGGGCCCATGAGTCCCGCAATGAGCGCCGCCAAGAAGACACTCGTCATCCGCAACGGCACGCTGATCGACGGCTCCGGCAAACCGTCGGCGCGCAACGACGCCATCGTGGTCGAGGGCAACCGCATCAAGAGCGTCGGCGCGCTGCCGGGCGACATCCATCTCGAAGACCGCAAGACCGTCGACGTGATCGATGCCGCCGGCAAATGGGTCATGCCCGGCCTGATCGACGCCCATTGCCACATGTCCTACGGCTATCCGCTGATCAAGGGCGAGGGCAAAGGCAAGGGCACGACGCGGCCGGAATTCTCGACGCTGAAATCCGCCCGCAGCGCGCAGAAAGTCTTACGCTCCGGCGTCACCAGCATTTCGGTGCCGGGCGGCACCTGGTTCACCGATGTCGGCGTGCGCGACGCCATAAAACTCGGCCTGATGGAAGGTCCGCGCATGTTCGTCGCCGGCCGCATGATTGTCACCTATGGCTGCATCGAGGACGACGAGCCGTCATGGGAGGGCACGCCCGATCATTCCATCGGCAAGCTGTGCAACACCGCCGACGAGATGGTCACCGAGGTGCGCCGGCAGGGCAAGCACGGCGTCAACTTCATCAAGATGGCCGATAGCCGCTCCGGTGAATCGCAGATGCTGGCCAAGGACGAGATCGCCGCCGTGGTCGGCGAGGCGCATCGGCGCAACCTGAAAGTCGCCATCCATTCGCGCGGCGCGGGTTCGACCCGCGCGGCGGCGGAAGCCGGCGTCGATTGGATCGTCCACGCCGACCTCGCCACCGACCGCGATCTCGACGCGGTGGCCAAGGCCGGCATGCCGATCCTGCCGACGGCGACGTTCCTTGCCGTCGTGGTCGAGCTCGGCAAGCAGCAAAAAGTCGGCGCCGAGCAGGTCCAGCTCGATTTCAACCGCATGCAGCGGCATTACGATCTGCTCGGCGAATTGATGCACAAGGCGCGCAAGCTCGGCATCAAGCTTTTGGTCGGCACCGACACCGGCAACAATTCGTTCACGCGGCACGGCGAGCTGCACGCCAAGGAGCTGGAAATCTTCGTGCGTCACGGCGGCTATACGCCGATGGAGGCGATCGTGGCGGCGACCCGCGACAACGCCCTTGCGGTCGGTCTCGACGGCCAGGTCGGCCAGGTGGCGGCTGGTCAGCTCGCCGACATAACGGCATGGGACAAAGACCCGATCGCCGATATCGCCATTTTGCAAGACAGCAAGAACCTCGCCTGGGTGATCAAGGACGGCAAGATCGTCGATCTCGATGGGCGCGACGAGATGCTGACGTTCCAGCAGGCCGCGGAATGACGGCTTGCTGTCCCCGGACATGAGCGAAATCGCACGGTTGAGTGTCGAGATCGACGACGTGACGCCGCGCGTGTTGCGCGTCGTCGAGGTGCCGGCCGACATCCGCCTCGACGACCTGCATTTCGTGCTGCAAATCGCCATCGGCTGGCAGAACGGCCACCCGTTCGAATTTCGTGTCGGCGATAAACTTTGGGGGCAACCCGACCGCGATGCCGGCATCGATCGGATGCCGGCGGAGCAATCGACACTGCGCGAGATTTTGGCGGCGGGCGACACCTTCAAGTACGACTATGTGCTCGGCGAGGATTGGGAGCACACCGTCTGCCTGCTCGCGCGCGAGTCGGCTTGTGCGGGCACGCGCTATCCAAACCTGATCGGCGCCGAGGGTCGCTGCCCGCCCGCGGATATCGGCGGCCCAGTCGGCTACGAGACCTATCTGCGCAGCATCGCCGATCCCAACAGCGTCGATCACGAGGACATGCTCGACTTCGACGCGCCGGATTTCGATCCGCATGTCGTCGACGCCGCGACGCTGCGCAAAAATCTTGCCGATCTATCCAGATATATTGGACGCAAGCCTATGGTCCGTCATCCTGAGGTGCGAGCGCAGCGAGCCTCGAAGGAGGCGGCCGAGGCGCAACCGAAATCGCTTTGCGATTTCGGCGAATTTAAGTACCCAAGTCGGCTATAGCCGACTTGGGGTGGCCGTCGCCCTTCGAGGGCCGCTCCGCGGCCACCTCAGGGTGACGGGGAACGGGAGCAGCATGCAGTTCGGCGTACAATTTTTTCCCAATTTCCGGCCAAGCGACAAGAGCGCCGCGGCGTATTTTGCCGAAAGCCTCGCTGTCGCCGAGGAGGCCGAGACGCTCGGCTACACCCACGCGCGCTCGGTCGAGCATTATTTCGAGCGTTATGGCGGCTACAGCCCCAATCCGATCGTGTTCTTGTCGGCGGCGGCGGCGCGCACCAAGACAATGCGCCTCGTCACCGGCGCGGTCGTGCCGGCGTTCAACAACCCGATCAAGCTCGCCGGCGAGATCGCCATGCTCGACGCCATTTCGGGCGGCCGCTTCGACGTCGGTTTCGCGCGCGCCTTCCTGCCGCACGAATTCCGTCGCTTCAACATATCGCCCGACACATCCGTCGCCCGCTTCCGCGAAGGTCTGGAACAGATCGAACTCCTGCTGACGCAAGAGAACGTCACCCACCGCGGCCAGTTTCATGCGTTCGAGAACGTCACCTCGCTGCCGCGGCCGACGCAAAAGCCGCGGCCGAAATTTTATATCGCCTCGACCCGTACCGCGGATTCGTTCGAATTCGCCGGCCGCGCCGGCCACGCGCTGATGTCAATCCCGGTCGGCCCGCTCAAGGACCTGTTGCCGATCTACCGCAAGGCCTGGCGCGACGCCGGCCATCCGGGCGACGGCGAAGTGATGATCGCGTTCCATATGTTCTGTCACGAGGATTCAAAACTCGCCCGCGAAATCCCGCGCCGCCAGTTCGAAGATTATTTTATCGCGCTCTATGAATCGGCCGGAGAATGGACGCAAGGCACGTCGTCCAAGGACTACAAAGGCTACGACGTTTCGATCAGCCGCATGAAGAACGCGTCGCTGGAGAGCCAGATCGAGTCCGGCGGCGCCTGGGTCGGCACGCCCGATGAGATCAAGGGCATCATTCGCCGCTTCGAAGACACCATGGGAAAATTCGAACACGCCTCGCTGCAGATCAATTTCGGCACGCTCGATATCGCCGAGGCGCAAAAATCGATGCGGCTATTCGCCAAGGAAGTGATGCCGGCGTTTACGTAACAGCCTCCCCTGCCAGGGGGAGGCCGTCGCGCCCAGCGCGACAGGTGGGGAGGTGCATCGTTCGCACAACCCCACCCCGGCCGCTTCGCGGCCGACCCTCCCCCTGCAGGGGAGGGTGTTAGCACCCGGCGTTGCTCCCGTTGGCTCAGCGCGGCCTACAAGCTACCATCGCCGAATGGCAGGACCTCTCGCCGGCGTTCGCATTCTCGATCTCACCTCAGTTGTCGCGGGGCCCCTGGCGACGCAGATGCTCGGCGACATGGGCGCCGACGTTATCAAGATCGAAGCGCCCGAAGGCGATGCGCCGCGCCATACCGGCCCGGCGCGCTCGCCCAACATGGCGGCGCTGTTCATGGGGCTCAACCGCAGCAAGCGCTCGCTGGTGCTCGATCTCAAGAAACCCGCGGCCGCCGCGGCGCTGTGGCGGCTGATCGATAGCGCCGACGTTTTCGTTCACTCGATGCGGCCGCAAAAGATCGAAAAGCTCGGCTTCGCGCATAAGGCGGTGTGCGCGCGCAATCCGCGGCTAGTCTACGCGGCGCTGCATGGCTACCGCGACGGCGGGCCCTATAGCGGCCAGCCGGCCTATGACGACGTCATCCAGGGCCAATCCGGCATCGCCGCCTTGATGTCGGTCGGCGGCGAACCGCGTTACGCGCCGACCATCCTGGCCGATAAAATTTCGGCACTCGCGATCTCCAATGCCATTTCGGTGGCTCTGCTGGCGCGCGAGAAAACCGGCCGCGGCCAGTTCGTCGAAATCCCGATGTTCGAGCAACTGGTGTCGTTCGTGCTCGCCGAGCATCTGTTCGGCCACAATTTCGTGCCGCCGCTTGGGTCGCTCGGCTATACCCGCGTCACCGGCGCCTGGCGCCGGCCATACAAGACCAAGGACGGCTATCTGTGCATGATGGCCTATACCGAGCGGCACTGGCGCAAATTCTGGCCGGCGGTCGGCAAGCCGGACATTTGCGACGATCCGCGCTTTTGCAGCATCGCGGCGAGGAGCCACAACGTCGTCGCGCTCTATGAGCTTGCCGGCGGGTGCCTGCTCGACAAGACCACCGACGAGTGGATCGCGCTGCTGCGCGAGCTCGAAATCCCCTGCGCGCGCATGGCGAGCCTCGACGATCTGCTCACCGATCCACAGCTCGCCGCCACCGGCTTTTTCAAGCACGCCACCCATCCGAGCGAAGGCGAGATCATGTTCACCGAACCGCCAGTGCGTTTCAGCGAGACTCCGACCTCGACCGAGCGTTTGCAGCCGCGGCTCGGCGAGCATAGTTTCGAAGTGTTGCGCGAGGCCGGTCTCAGCGAGAACGAGATCAAGGCGCTGGCGGCCTCAGGCGCGACGGTGGATGGCAGCGTGAAAGCGCAAGCGGCGGAGTGATCTCCTTTCCGCCCCCGCGATAGCGGGGGGGGGGACCACTGGAGCTCGCGCAGCGAGCGAACCGTGGTGGAGGGGGCGCAGCCGGCGCCGTGATTCAAACAGTTTCGACCCTGTGCTGACTAGAAGCTTGTCTGTCGCCACTGTTCTGCGGCGACAGCGAAGCTTTGAGTCAAGCGCCCCCTCCACCACCCCTTCGGGGTGGTCCCCCTCCCCCGCTATCGCGGGGGCGGATGAAGACTACGACTCCAACACATTCGGCGCGTAGAGCTCGTCGATCTTGATCAGCCGCGGGGTGAGCCCCTGCTCCAGCGAATATTGCGCGATGGTCTCCATCACCTTGCGGTTGGCCTTGACGCCGTGATGCAGCAACGGAGTCTTCGCGTCGCCGCTCAGCAGCCCCGTCGCCAGGTGATACTCGACGTGCTCGACGCGCTGTACGTTGGCAATCTCGTTCGCCTTGTTGAAAGCCTTGAGCAGGTTCAACACCACCCATGGCTCCTTCTCGTAGATATCGCGCCGCACCACGGCCTGGTGATTGATCGGAAAAATCCCGGTCTTGCGGTAATAGCGGATGCCTTCGGCGACCGGGTCGGGGAACAGGTGTTTGAAATCGGGATGGTGGGCGAGATCGGCGCGGCTGCGATCCACCAGGTTGCGGCCGGACAGATAATGCACCGTGGCATCGAGCTCGCCGGCGAGCATCATCGCGCCGAGGCTCGAGTCGGCCGGCACCTGATGGACGACGACGCCGGGCGGCGGTTTGAAGCCGGTGGCGCCGCCGTGGCTTTTTTCCGGCGTGCGCTCCATCCAGAATTCCATGTCCTTCGGCTGCACGCCGAATTCATGCTGCAGCACGCCGCGCGTCCATAACGCCGCGGTCTGCTGATATTCCGGCACGCCGACGCGCTTGCCCTTGAGATCCGCCGGCGTCGCGATGCCCGATTTGCGGCTGACCAAAATCGTGGTGTGGAAAAACCGCCGCGTGGTGAAGATCGGCAGCCCGACGAAACGCGTATCGCCCTGCCCGATCACGATCATGAACGACGAGCACGACATTTCCGACACGGCGAATTCGGCGAAATGCAATTGCCGCCAGAACAGCTCCGACGGATGCAGGACGGTCGGGATGAGATCGATCCCTTCCGGCTTCACCGTGCCGTCGAGGATCGGCCAGGTGCGCGGATTATTGGTGATGCCGATGCTCAACTGCAGGTTCATGGGGGTCTCGTCGGTGGGGCGGGAGCACGATCATAACATGGCGATTTGCCGGGCGATGCATGGCTAACATGCCGCACGCGCCGGTCGGTACCATTCGTCCGTGCCGCGTGCGATGATCGCGCCTGGAGTGAGGGGGGCTTGGATGAAGGCTGCAACGGGCGCTTGCGCCATTGCGATGCTTGCTTTCATCGGCACCGCGCGCGTTGCCGGCGCGGCGGACATTCACGTCTACTCGACCGGCGCACCGGCCATGGCGGCCAAGACGGTCGCCGAGAGTTTCGCCAAAGACACCGGCCATCGTTTGACGTTCACCGTCGGGCAGCCCGCGACCATCGAGAGCGACCTCGACGCCGGCGCCAAGGCCGATGTCGTCATCGTGCCGTCGGCGGTGGTGGCCATGCTCAACGGCACCGGCGCCTTGCGTGCCGGCAGCGCCGTCGATCTCGCCCGCGTCGGCATCGGTGTCGTCGTTCGCACCGGCGCAAGCGCCCCGGATATTGCCAATGCCGCCGCTATTCGCAAGCTGTTGCTCGACGCACGCTCGGTCGTTTATCCGGATCCGACTTCGGGCGGCGGCTCGGCGGGGCGCGCCATCGCCCACATGATCGAAGAGATGGGCTTGACCGAGACCATCCGGCCGAAGCTGACGCGCGCGTCGGCGATCGGCGGCGGCGTCGCGCTGGTCGCCGGCGGCAATGTCGAGGTCGGGCTATTCAACATCAGCGAGATCCTGCCGATCCAGGGCGTACAGCTGGTCGGCCCGCTGCCGGCGGAATTGCAGAACTATATCGTGTTCAGCGCCGCGATCCCGGCCCGCAATACGGCGCCGGAGCCGGCATCGGCCTTCATCCAGGCGCTTGCCGCGCCGGCAGCGCGCGACGCCTGGCGCAACGCCGGTATGGAGCCGGTTGGCGGCACGCGCTAGCGGCTCACCACTTCGGTGCACGCTTTTCCAGGAAAGCTCGAATGCCTTCCTGCGCCGCGTCCGTGGTCACGACGTCGCAGAAATCCTCGACCGCGTCGGCAATGCGGCGCCGGTCATCATTCTGGCGCATGAAGGCGGCCCGCGCCTGCCGCATGACCGTCGGAGATTTCGCGGTGAAATCAGCCGCGAGCGTGGTGGCGGCCGGTTCGAGCCCGTTATCGTCAACGATCTTGCTGACGAGACCGAGGTCAAAAGCTTCCTGCGCATCGAAAGTGCGGCCGCTGAAGAGAAGTTCGAAAGCGCGGTGACGGCCGACGATGCGCGGCAGATGGGCGAAGTGAATGGCGGGCGGCACGCCGATCCTGATTTCCGGATAGCCGAACGTGGCGCTGCGCGACGCGACGATCACGTCGCAGGAAATCGCCATGGTCATGCCGCCGCCGCGCGCCGAGCCGTTGACCGCTGCGACCGAAGGCTTGCCGAGATTGAATTGGCATTCGTGCAGATCGATATAGAGTGCCTGCAAGAATTCGTGCACCTGGTCGCGGGATTTGCCGAGCAGCACGGCGAGGTCGAGACCGGCGCAAAAATGCCGGGCAACGGCGCTGGAGAGCACGACGGCACGCGCCTCGTCATCGGCAGCCGCCTGCCGCAACGCGGCAATGACAGCGCGGATCATATCGAGGCTCAACGCATTGACCGGCGGACGATCGAGAACGATGTGCGCTACGCGTTCGGCAACCGCATAGCGCACCGCGTCCGGCATGGCCCGATCAATCAATCTCAATAACGATACGGCGCGATCTCGAGATGCGGGAAGGCCGAGAACACGCCCGGCACATTGGTCGCCGCCGCCACATGCAGCATCGACGAATCGAGCTTGGCATAGCTCGTGGCACCAAGCAGGCCCATCGAGCGGATGACCTCATCCTCGAGGAGCTCGAGCATGCGCACGATGCCGGCTTGGCCGCCGGCGGCGAGCCCGTAGCATTGCATGCGGCCGAGCCCGATGAGGTCGGCGCCGATGGCCTTCGCCTTGACGATATCGCTGCCGCGATAGAAGCCGCCATCGACGATGACCTTGGCGCGGCCGGCCACCGCCTCGACGACTTCCGGCAACACGTCCGTCGAGCCGCGGCCGTGATCGAGCTGCCGGCCGCCGTGATTGGAGACGAAGACGAAGTCGACGCCGTGATCGAGACAGAGTTTGGCGTCCTCCGCGGTGGCGATGCCCTTGATGGCGAGCGGAATCTTGAATTTCGATTTGATGCGCTCGACGGTGCGCCAGTCGAGCGCTTCCTGGAATTCGCGGCCCGACGAGCGGCGCCGCCCGCCGGTGATATGGCGCTTGGCGATGTCGCGCTCGCGCCGGCTGTAATGGGCGGTGTCGACGGTTAGACAGAACACAGTGTATTTGTTGGCGATGGCGCGCGCCACATAATCGTCGACCCAAGCGGCGTCGCCCCGCACATAGAGCTGGAACATCCGAAACGCGTCGGGCGCCGCCTGGGCGACGCCTTCGAGGCCGGGGTCGCAGACCGAGCTCAGCATATGGGCGATACCGAATTCGCCGGCCGCCTTGACCACTGGCGCGGCGCCCTCGGGATGGAAGCTTTCCAGGGTGCCGACCGGACACAGCACGACCGGCAGCCGCAGCTTGCGGCCGAGGAGTTCGGTCGAGGCATCGACCTTGCTGACGTCGCGCAGCACCCGCGGCCGGAACGCCACCGTATCGAGCGCCATGCGGTTTCGCCGCAGCGTGGTCTCGGTCTCGACACCGCCGACGATGTAATCCCAGGCGTTCTGATTGAGGTTCTGCCGCGCCTTGGCGACGATTTCGTGCAGGTTGAGGAATTCATTGCGCTCGTACGCCGCTTTGAGACGGGCGGCTTCGTCGATTTTCGCGGTCATTGTGGGGTTTACGCGTTGTTGGTTGCGGGACAGAGGGGCAGACTTTAGCCCGTGCCAACCCATGCGCCAATGACCCGAAAAGCAACAGGCCCCGGAACCATCCGGGGCCTGCCCTGCCGAAGCTGCGACTAACGCGGTTCGAACGTGCCGTTTAATGGAAGCGGTAGTTAAGTCCCAGCGTGACGGTCTGGATCGCAGGCGTGTGGGTAACGGAACACACGGGAACGGCGGCACCGCCGCCGACCGGCAAGGCCGGCCCGCAATTCGTCACGTTCCGCGGAACGCCCAGAACCAGATATTCCGCCTTCACGCTCCAGTGCATGTCGATGCCGTATTCGACACCGCCGCCCGCCGACGAAGAGCGAAATAACGAGCGCAGCGCCGAGACAATCCTGTCGGGCGTAAAGCAAAGATGGCGGTCCCGAGAGGACGGAAAACCGCAGAGCTTCGGCGAGTGTAAACCATAGCAATAACTAGCGTTTTACGGGCACTTCTTGGCTGTCGTACACTATCGCCAATCGCTATCGCCAATTGATGGAAAGTGCCCGATGTCAAAGAGCAAACGTAAGTGGCAAGAGCACCCGTCGTGCTCACATGTTTTCAAACGTGCCGGTTCGGATAACTGGCATGTTCGCCTGCGGAATAATGAAGGGCGCCGCGTTGTGGAAACGCTCGGCACGTCCGACGCCCAGGAAGCGGTAATCCTCGCACTGCCCAGGATCGCGGAGCATAAGGCGCGGCTTCTCGCCGCTCGCCCGCGCTTTGAAGCGGCATGGGCACATCGCCTTGAGCCGGGCCGTGAGCACGCCGCGCCGGACGGCAATGGTAAGATCGTCGCAACCGACCGTGAGCTTATCCACATCGGCGGCAATGGCGGCATCGTGAAAATCGAGCCGAACGGCGGCCCGGCGAACCGGCTTGTAAATTGGCCCATGGGCGCGATCATTGCCGGCGATGCGACGCCGCCCGCGAAGCTGACTGAGCTTCGCCGGCAAGGTTGGGGTCCGGTCATCAATCTTGATCGGCTGGAACGCCCGGCCCCGGCGACCAAGGGCGCCGACGATGCAATCCTTGAAACGTATCTAAAGCACGCCAACGTCACCGGCTATTATGAGCGCGAAGCGCGGGCTACTTGGGCGCTCTACAAGACGTTGACGGATAGCAAGCCGCTCAAGGATGCGGACCGCGACGATGGCCGCAAGCTGGTCGAGCATTTCGAGGCGCAAGACCTGAAATCGGCCACGATCACGAAAAAGATCGGATGGCTCACCTCTGCCGTCAATCTCGCGATCAAAGAGGGCAAGCTGAAATTTAATCCGTTCTCTGGCGTAGTGCCGCAACGTGACGATGCGGAGCGCCGCTTGCCGCTCAGCGACGCCGACATTGCAGAGTGTAAGGCCAAGCTCGCCAAGCTCAGCGATGCGGATCAGCTATTGGTCCGCGTGCTCGCCACAACGGGAATGCGGCTCAGCGAAGCGTTCCAAATCGACGGTGAGGGCACGGAAGGCGGGTGCCGGTTCGTGATCGTCGGCAAGAAAACCGATCAGAGCTTGCGCCGTGTTCCATTGCCACGCGACCTGTTGCCGTATCTGCCGGCGACGATCAGCGGACGGCTGTTCTCGCGGATCGGTTCGCTCAAAAGGACCAGCGACGCCGCGAGCAAGAGGCTTATGCGCTTCCTGCGCGACGATTGCGGCATCACTGACACCCGCAAAGTCATCCATAGCTTACGGCATCGCGCTAAGGATCGCTCGCGCGCTGTCGGCTGTCCGCTCAATGTCCAATACGAGTTATTCGGGCATGAGGAAAAGACCATTGCGGCCGGCTATGGCGTCGGCTCGCCTGTGCGGCTGCTCAAAAAGTGGATGGATAAGGTCGGCTTCTAGATCGCGCACTAACTGAAATCGAAAGGCCGGGCATGTCGCCCGGCCTTTTTATTCGCACTGACTTGGGAAGGGCTGAAATCCGATTTGCTCGCCGGCCCATCCGGGGTGCTGTAGCGTCGCGCCCTTGTGGCCGCACGCGGTGCACCGTGCGCAGCGCCTCAGCATGTCACTTGATGCGTCTAGTCCCCAACGGATTTGCAGAGGCGCATAGGCCATCGGTGCATGGTGCTGGCATCGTTCGCACCATACCCATAACCACGAACTGTGCTTCCGCAGTTCGGCTAGAGTCGGCACTTGGTTGCTCGTATGGCGCTGCATTGGAATTGACACTCACCGCAGCCGACTAGGTTTTATGAACCCGCGCCACGGTCTTGAGCTTTGCGTCTCGATACGAATTGGCAAGCGTCACTAGGTACGTAATGCACTGGTCGGATGTAAGCTCGCCAGTCTCGGCGAACACCTTCGACATGTCGTTCAGCCACACAGTCCACAAATCTTTTCGCACGTCACTTTTGTCCTGTTCGGCCAGATATAGGAAGTAAGAAACTTGACCGACGATCCGTAGAAGGTTCGGCGGATTGACTTGGTTGTTCTCAGCGATGGCCGCAATGACCGTATCGCGCTGCGCACGATCTTGGTCCCTAAATGCCTGTTGCAGAAAAATGCTGATAACTACAGTTGCTTCCTCGTAAGGGCGCGCGCCGTTGAGAATGTCGTCAATGAAGCCCGACCACTCGCCTTTATATTTCTCCTTCAACAGCGGAATTAATTTTTCCGCGTCATGCAGCAAGTAGTGAAGCGCGATTTCAAACTCTCGCGAGGCCGCGCGCTTTCGAGGATTGAAAAGGTACGCAAACATGGATCAGCCCGACCGCTTCAAGTGTCTTGTATCCTGTCGATCATGAGGCGCACCATTTCATCCTCATTGCCCGATGCTTTTGCCGCCTGGAAATCGCGGGCGCGCTGTCGGTCCCTGCGAATTTGGGCGACAACTCTTTTTGTTCCCCAAATCCAATAACCGAACAGAGCGGCGAAGATCAGACAGTTGATTAGGTCGCTCAGATTTTTGTTGCCGTAGTCCCGATCAAACGCGCCGAAGTACCACGGCACACCGACGATCACGGCAAAGGCGCCAATGCCCCAACACCACTCATATATCCGCCCGCGAAGGTCCTTCACCGCTCGCATCCCTGAAAAGAAGCCGTGGCGATAGTACAGCCAACGTAGTACGATGGCGAGCTTCATGAAGCGGGATCGCGCCGACGCTCGGCACGGTCCGCACCAAAGCCGGCTGCTAACATGACCAATCAGCTTGACGATAATCAGTTGTTGCAGACCATCGACGCTACCGGGCATCTTTGGATGATCCGGGGCGGCGCCCTTGGGGTGTTCGGTGCACCATGTGCCACACTCAGGGACGCTCTTACACGGGCGCATCAAATCTCGTCGCAAGGCCATTCTCCCGGCCCCATAGTATGAATGCCCGAGGATGCCGTCGAAGTCTCCGCTGAGCAGATTTATCGCCTTTGGCAGAGCATCGGCTTGGTCTGAAAGGCACTAAGCTCGCCTTCATTCCGCCGCGTCAACGAGGCACGATGGCAGGGTGAGTCGTCCCCTACTAGGAAAAGCTGTCATGTCCAACATCACGATGCCCGGAGTTACACTTAAAGACGAGAACTACAGAGGCTTCATCATATCGTGGCAAGAGCCGCCGATGCTGGGCCGATGGACCGCGAACGTCGCGACTAACGAACTGAACTTGCTCCCCTTGATGAAGCAACACGGGGCGATGGTCATTGACGGGCGCGACCATGACGACATGATCGCAGCGTCGAAAAAATATATCGACGGCCTGCTGGGGTGACGACGATGCGTCCACACATGAACGTCAAACAAGAAGGCGGCCATGCCTTCAACGATGGCACGTGCCAGCGGTGCCGCATGACCTACGCCGCGTTCTCGGATCAGGATAGCCCGAGACGCGGTGAGCGGTGCGCCGGACAGGTGCCAGAGGCACGCGAGCGAATGTTCATTGATGAAGGCGACAGCGACGCTTGATCGCGACGCCTTAGAGCCGGCTTGCCGCGCCGATTTTTCTGGCAATTTTTCTCGTAAAATTTTCGGCGGACGTGCTCGACTTTTTGGTCGCCTGATTTTTCTTTTTCGCGAATTCTTTTTAGTTTCAAAAATCAGAGGCAGCGCACGTGTACGGGCCTTATTACATTTGGCGAACCGTGGCCGCTGCAATCGCTACCCCGTTGCTCGCGCCGACACTGCCGCGCCGGCTCACTGTCCTTATGAGCCTCATTGGCGATAGTTGGCGACAGTCAGCGCCCTAAGCCCTTGATGCCATTGCAACGGCTTCCCCTACCGTAGGCGTCGCGGCCATTTGGTCGAGCGCGACGCCGATCCGGGTCACGCGCGCGGGGTTGCGGAGCGCGAGCGGCCAACTTGCCCCGTAAATGACCCTACGTCCCCTAAAGATTTCGGATTTGAGGCGTGCGGCCTGTAAAGCCTAGATTTCTGCCGGCCTCACCGGGCGATGACACGTACCGATGACGGGTATGACAGGTCATTTGCTCGTTTCAACTCGTCCAGACACAGCAATATACTCTGACGATAACTCCTATAGAGAACGTGTCACACGTGTCATCGTGTCATTGCCCTAAACGATCAAGCTCGGCTTGCCAGCGGTCGCGTTGCCGCTCGCATTCATCCATCCGGGCAACAAGATCGGCGCGCACAGCGGCGCCCATTCGTCCCCGCAAATGGCTTCTCGCGTCGGCCGCCTCGATGGCGTAGCGGTCGCGCTCGCGGGTCGCCACGGCTTTCCGATCTTCACTCATTGCGACGGCCGATCCTTGACGTACCATCGAGCCGAAGCTGTCCGCTTCGTTTGCCATCCGTTCGCAGCCATCGACCGCTTGATCGCACGGCCGCCGTCAATGGTGAGCGCGCTCGGCGGCAGTTGTTTCAGCACATAGGCGGCCGTAACCCAAACCTTGTCATTGGTCACCAAATAGTCGTCATTCGACGCGCCTTCCCAATCGTCGCCTTTGTCGCTGGCGAGCGCGAGCACGGTGTCAAAGAGCGGCGCGAGTACGTCGGCAAAGGGATGGCGGATCGCCCGCGCCTGTTGCTCGACCCGTGCCAGCTTTTCTAACTTCGGATCGGGCACAAGCGGGCGCCAGTCCATTCCGAAGTCGTCTTTGGCGTCGATCATCGCTTCGGCAAAGAGTTGATCGCGGTCGCGGAGCAATCCGGCGAAGTCGATCTTCGCGCGGGTGACGCAAACCGTCATGGGCCACCATCGGCGCCGGTCGCCGTCGTTCAAGTATTCCGGTATCTCGCCGTCGTCATCTGGATTGATGCTCGCATAGAACACAGGCGAGCGCGGCTGATTTGATTTCATGTAAGCGTAGGCTTCGCGCGCCCGATCCTCTTGCCGCACCACGAACGCCTTGAGCTTCTTTTGATCGGCCTTCGATGCGCCCGACATTTCGCTAAGCTCGTACACCCACACGCCTTGGCAAAGCTCAAGCTGTTCTTTCTCTTGCTTGTCGAGGATGGTGCTGTCCGAAAAATATTTGCAAAGCTCGGCCGGGTCCTTGGCGCCCGCGAGTATCTTGCCGAGCGTTGACTTGCCAACACCTTCCGGTCCCTCAAGCGATGGCACATGGTCAAACTTGACGCCCGGCTCGAATGCGCGGCGGCACAAAGCCATCAACCAAAGACGGCCCCACTCCCGATGCAATGGCGTGTCCTCGACGCCAACGTAAGTCGTCAGCCATGTAGCAGTGCGCGGCGTGCCATCCCATTTCAGTCCGCTGAGATAATCTTGCACAGAGTTGAACGTGTTTTGCTCGCAAGCGCGCTTCAATCCTTCGCGTGCGGACATGATGCCCGGCTCATAGCCGAGCATCCTAAAAGTGTAATCGCGAAACGCGCGGATCATTTTGTCGCTGAGATCGCCGACGAGGCCAGCGCCAAGCTCGAAACCTTGCACGACGTAGCTACTCAAAAACAGGTCATAACGGCAGTCGAGGCCAAGCACGTCGATTGCCTTGAGCACATTCGCTTGACTGTCTTTGATCGGCTCAGGCACTTTGCCAGTAGTGACCATCGGCCATCCGCCGGACTTCTTGAGTGCGGCGCGAAACTCGCCGATCTTTTTTGCCGCTGCTAGGCGCTGGTCATCGGTGACGATTAGATCGGTGCTCATGTGTTGGCCCTCCCCCGCTTGACGACGGGATAGGCCACGCCGTTGATAAAGGTCACACTGCGCCGAAGCCTCGACTTGCGATCACGCTCTATCCATTCGGCGGCGAGCGCCGCAAGCTCAGCATCGGTCGGTGCCGCGCTATCGGTGAAGTCCGCTTCCGGCGATGCACTGCCCGGCTGTGTTTGAATGAGATAGCGCCAAGCGTTCTCGACCTTCACGTCGAGCCGATCCGCAATCGGCCCGTCGCCGATGCTCCATTGCGGATCACAGAATGGCGCCACGTTGTAGTGCTTGCCGAGAAGCTCGACCGCGAGCGACTTAGATATGCCCATGTCTTTAAGCTCGCCAGCGGTGAGCAACAAAGCAAACTCACCATTGCGGCCCTGTACGCTGTGCCGAGCGTCGTGTGTCAGATGGTAGATGGCGCGGGTGATGTTCGCCGGCTGATCTAGCTCTATCGCCGGGTCCTGGTCGGCGTCGTCATGTGCGGCCGGCAAGCCGACCACTTCCGGCAACCAATTGGGCATAGGTGCAGCCGGCGACGGGTCGAGCACTTCATAACAGCCGGCATCGGTCACGCTGTAAGGCGCGACCAGATAGGCCGGGCAGTCGAGGCCGGGACGAAAACCATTCTTGAACGTGTGAAGGCCACGAAAATAAAAGTGCAGTCCGCCGCTTGGCGACCTAACAGTGAAGGTCTTTGGCAGTGCGCCGTATTCAAGCTCTAACAGGTCGAGGCTTTCACGGCCGCCCTTGTCGTCGCGCACATCAACGTCAATGAACGTCAAGCCGATGCCGGGAATGATCGCATAGTTTCGACCGGGAAGCTCAGCTTCCCATGAAGCAACTTGCGCAGCCGTCGCCAGCGGAATTTGCGGATAGCCGACCGGGGGCGCGGCCTTGGCACGGCGCGGCAATGGCGCGACCCGCCAGCGACGTTTGATCGCGGCGAGCGCGCCTATATAGGGTGTCTTGACGCTTGCCGCATCGGGCTTTACATTCTCACTCATAATCGTCACTTCCCAAACGCGCTCGGCACGATCCGCAAAATCGCCGGGCGCGTTTTAATTTATGCGGCACTCTCACGCGCCAGATATTTCGCATCGGCTCTAGCCCATGCCTTTGTCACCTGATCGAGCGTATTCCGCGAGAATGTCGTTACGTGCTTTGCTGTGATCCGTTCACGTACCGAGAAAGCGTCGGGATGCTCGGCGACAACTTGAGCGGCGCGCTTTGACTGGTCGAGGCACTTTGTCAGATGTGCGATTTGTCCCGCCTTCCCGATTTTCGGGTCGAGCAAATATTTAAGCTGTCCGCCTGCCGTCTCTGGCTTTCCGGTGACCCACGCACAAAGATTGCGAAGCTCAGTCGAGAAGCGACTTTCAGCATCATTCAATGCGTCAACGACCAACGCTGCAAAGTCCGGTCCTTTGGCTTTTGCCGCCGTGTAGACGGCTTCCGCGCTGTCGAGCGCATCGGCGGCTTTAGCGACATCGGAAAAAGTTCCAGAGTACGGCGTGTGCCAGCACAGTGGTTGTCTGTTGTAATAGTGATAAACGATGTGGCGATCAAAGCTCGCCAGATGATCGCGAGCGCGCTTGATCGGATCGAGTTTTTGTTGCTCGGTCATTTCGAGTCCCCAGCTAGGAATTTTTGAAATTCCATTTCAATCTCTGTCGCGCGCTGCGGACTATATTTTGCCATGCTGCGGATCACGTCGCGCGTGACAAGCTCGTCAATCTCGTTAGAGCGCGGCGGATTTTTGCCGACCGCCGACATGCGATCTGACAACCATTGGATACCGGGCAGGCCGTAATCCTGGATTGCCAGATACGCCGTGAGCGTTGCCGCCGCTGCGCCTTCCTGAAAACCGATGCGGCGGTCGGTTTTGCGTTTGTGCGATTTCTCGACGAGCGCAGCCGCACGCTTCTTATGCCAGTCGCGGCTCGTTTTCATTTGATTGAGCCGGCGACGTAGTGCCTTCACTTCGCGTGTGGTTGTCATGGCTTAGGCTTCCTTCTTTTTGAGAGGGACCACGTTCGTCTTGTCCTGGTCGGCGCACAGGCCACGATAAAGATGATCCCAGGCGTCGCGCGCCGACTTCACTGCTTCGATGGTGTCGGCGTCGGCGTCGTTCACCGTTCGTGTAGTTCTCTCGTCATCTTCAAAAAAGCTGTTCGCCACGCCCGATGCGGTCTCCGCTGCCAGTAGGAGCCGGCATTCTTCGCTGAGGCGTTCCGCAGCGATGCGCTGCTTAAGTTGCGCCGGTGTCAGTTTTGGTCGAGGCGCTGGCGTGTGCTGTTTAGCTTCCGCAGCCGGCGCTGTTACATCGAGCGATGTAACAGCGGCATCGGTGGCAGCCTTGCGCCGCGCCCGGTGATCGGCGACCCGCAAAGCGGTTGCCCGGCGCACGTCGTCGGCAGTCCCCGCCTTGGCGATCTTCAATAGTTCGCGCGACGTGCTCTCGCCGCATTCGATTTTTTCGAGGAATGCCTTGAAGCCGTCAGCATCCAAGCTACGCTTGGCGTCGGCGACAATGAGCGCGCGCGCAAGCCGCTGGTCATCCGCCTTTAGCCGGTTCTTGATTTCGACTTTTACGAGCGCCTGATACCGGGCGATGGCGTCGGCTTGATCGAATAGCGCAGTGCTCATTACATCCTCGCGACCGGCACGCGCCGGCTCATTTGAAAGATCACGCGCCGCACATCCGATGCGGACGAACGAGGGGCGCGCGCAACGATGCGCGGCGCGTGACTAGGTTCGGATGGTCGCGGGGAGAGTGTGCTGTCCACTACTCGCGGCCGTGCCGGTTCGACCGGGCTTGGCGTTCGCCCTCTTGATTGGGGCACCATTGGCCTAGCACGATCCGGCCGGATCGTCGAGACTGTCGAGTGCCAGCTATTCCATTAACCTTATGTAAAGGCTCGGCTTTTAGGCCGGCAAATGGGGGTCGGGCGGCTCTTAACCATTGATCCGCCTGGAATGGCTTGTCTTTCGAGTCCGGCCAGGGGCAGCGTTAACCGTTCGGCCGGCCCGCTGTCTCACAGCCCGGCGAGCGGATGGCCGCTGTACGGTCACCGTAGGCCGTCCTGAGCGGGTCCCGGCTTTGATGGCCTCATACGCGGCCAGCAATGGGCTGCGCTTCATGGCCGTGTAGTGTTTGTGCCGACGCAGGACGTAGATCGTCGCCGCCGTGCCGAGCTTCGCTTGGCCGGCTTCACGCGGCACCGCGCCAAGCCGCCTGAGCGTCGCCGGGATCACCCGCGTCCAGCGGTACAGCATCGTCTCAGCAAGAGCCGGGTCGAGCTTGCCGTACACATCAAACGCCGTCACTAGATCAGGAAGGCTGTCAAAGATCGCCTCAACCGCTTCGACCAGCGGCACAACCTCAGCCGCGCGCCGGGCTCGCATCATGCGTTCGGAAGTTTGCGTCACCGGCAGGCCGCACGGGAGCATCGACCGCCAAACATCGCCGCCGCACTTCGGCGCTCCATCCTCGTCAGGCTTCTCGCCGCGAATGAGACGATCAAGATACGCGGATCGCTCGTGTGCGCCGGGCGTGCGACTGTATCCGGCAAGAGCGGTCGCCAATTTCGTTTCAGTGGTAATTGGCGCCGCCGATGTGGTCCAAGCTGTTGTGAACCTTCCGCCGCGCCCTGTGTTCCTTGGCGGTCGTGATTTATCTAGGCCAGCGGCTCGACGCTTCCGCATGTACTCTGCCATATCTGTCGTCATGCTGCTGCCCTCTTGTTTTTCTTTTTGAGACGTTGCCGCTCGGTGTCGCATCGGACGCAATGCGAATTGCGCGTGTAATACGTCGTGGTCCCGCACTTCCGACATGGCCGGCCCTCGTATCTTGCTGAGCCGGCGACGAGGGCGGCAATTCGATTTTCGCGTTGCCGCCGCAACGGCATGTTTATTTGATAGGAGTAATGCGCCTTGTTCCATGTCGCTGTTCGAGTCCGGCAACAGGCGACGCATTTGTTGGTGCTGTTGTATCGCAGTGTGAGGCCGCACCGCACGCAAGGTGAGCCATGATGGAACATTCCCCGTGCGAGCCGGCGCAGGCGCTCGGCTTCATCCATCATTGCTATACGCAACAGCGGTGAGCCTTCGCGCGCTAGACGTTGCTTCAAGATGCGCAGTTGAAGTTCGGAAGTCGCAAGCTGTTCTCTGTCGCGGGCGCGTTGAAGCCATTGCTCGCGCTCGCGAGCCGCGCGCTTCTCAAGTTCGGGATTGTATGGGATCGGATCGTGTGACGGCGCGTCGATGCCGCTCAGCCAATTAGAATAGGCGAGACGATCAAGGGCAAGCTCGCCTTGCGATAGCGGGACCTGGAACGGCTTGTCGGACATGGTGTGTCATCCGCGCGGCTTCACATATGCCGGACGAGACAGTTCACGGCTCACTTCGGCTGTGCGAGGCAGCCCGGTTTCGTTAGAGGGTTGATTGATGCGCTCATTCTGCGCATCGCCGGTTTGATCGCGAATGATGTGAACGGGCGCATTCGGTTTGGCGTTCTTTGGTCCGGCCGCCAGCTTCTCGCGAAGATCGCGCTCAAGAGCCGTCATCGGTTGCTTGGTGATGGTGGTTGTCTTTGATGCTTTGATGTAATCGCCCAATGCGTTCCCTACGTAAGGCGGGGCCGGGATTTTCGGTTTGTTGGTGGAATAGGACGCGGGCGCCAGCACACGGCGCGCGGGCTCAATATGATGCCGGCCCTTAAGCGGCGGCTCGACAATGACGACACGCTCGACCACGGGCACGCCAAGATCATTGAGCACGATCCCGCCGAAGTCGTCCCGCTCAAATGCGATCTTGCCGTCAACGATGGCAAACTCGCCGCGTAGCAATGGCGTCGCGAGTAGTGCGCCGCGACGGTCGCGCGCCTTATCAAGCAAATTGTGCAGATAGTCCGGCTCACTGCCGAGCGGCCAATCAAGATAGAAGATCGACGATGTGTCGCCGGCCGCTTCCGCGATCTTGCTTTGTCGTTTCCATTCCCATCCTGCGCCTTCACTACGCGCGCCAATGCCTTTCATGGCATCTTTCCACGACAGGCCGCTCATGATGCGGTCGAGCAAGAGTCGAAGGGCTTGGGGACTTCGGATCGTCATGGCTTATCTCTCAGACGGGACCTTAGAGACGCCGGGATTGAGGCCAGCGGCTCGTTGTCGTGCGATCAAGTCGGCGGCCTTCGCGACGTACTTATTGCCGTAGCCGCGATTGACGCTGTGCCCGCGTTGGCCGGCGCGCATCGCCGTTAGAAAGCCCGTTGGCACTTGACGAGTGCCGCCAGTCGGCGGCTCAAGGCCATCGGCGACACGCTGTCGGCGTTCGGCTTCGCTCGCCAGATATTCGCGCTTCAAATCGTCTTGCGTCTTTGCCGGAAGGCCGCTGACAAACTGCCCGATGACTTTAGCGAGCTTGTCCCTGCCGGCTTGCTGACGAGCGACTGCCGATGTGAGTGCGCCGCGCGCCATGCTGAGCCTGTTGCCCCACTCGATAATCGCGTCGTGAGCTTCCTGGAATGTCAGCGTTGGCGGCTCTTTGATCGGCTCTTGGATTGGTTGCCGCTGGCGCTCGCGATGGCCGTTAAAGGCGCGTGCTTCCGCTTCGCCCAACGCTTCCGGCGTCGGCTCAGGTGCGCCTTCAAATTCGATGCCTAGGATATTCGACACCATGGCGGCAGCCGCTTGTTGTTCGGGCGTCGGCTCGGCTGCCATGGTTGCGATCATGTCGGCAAGCTCAGCCTCGTCTAAGTCAAAATCGCCGGGAAGCCATGACGCGACCGACGCGAGAGTCGTGTCAGGGGCGGCGTTCAAGATGGCTTCGCGCATCATGTCATCGCGTTGTTTCTGATTAAATTCGGCCATAGGACTTCTCCATCTGAATTAGTGGCCGGCGCGGTGAAGCTCATGGACACCGCGCCGGCCTTTCGCCCACCTTGCGCTCGACCGGA